>Ga0209593_10000001_pt1 | contig 435165 bp, 396 predicted proteins | sample PPLLaktember2015_3_FD_187260 | JGI IMG/M metagenome (GOLD analysis project Ga0209593, IMG submission 187260) | Freshwater sediment microbial communities from Prairie Pothole Lake near Jamestown, North Dakota, USA - PPLs Lake P7 Core (6) Depth... | ecosystem: Environmental > Aquatic >...
ATTACCCTCTGCATCCATCCACTCCTCGTCACCAGCACCGCCTCGAAGAGCAAGATACGGATGTCTCTCACTGTCGTACGGCTCACCGTCACTATTAACTTTATTTTTTTTATGGGTTGCCGGAAATGAAAGGTCGTAACCGCCGCCCCATGGCAGAAAGCCATCGTAGTCGGAAGCATATGTAGCTACTCCTAAGGCAATCTGTTTCTGCGAATGCGCGCAGATTATGCGTTTGGCAGTTTCCTTCGCCTTGTTCATAGAGGGAATAAGGACTGCGAGCAACATCGCGATAATTGAGATTACTACCAGTAATTCAACTAATGTAAATCCTTTTTTCGGCTTCACGATTTTACCCTCCTCTCCTTTCTGCTTTTTTGCACTTTTTTATACTAACCCAACTGTTGATATACCCACTATTGTTTCATCTCTATACTTATATACGTCGTCGGCAGCAATTTGGTCGTTAAATTTTGCATATTTGTTAAACTACGCAAATTTTAACGACTTTGCAGGCTGTCCGCCTTTTGACAGATTTTTTAAAAAATAGCTTATTTTTAACAAAAAAACGTGCAATTATTGGACTACTGCTTAAAATAACGGCCTGTCCTGAGTGAAATCGAAGGGCTGTTTTCATTGAAAGGAGTCTTTATGGCAAAGGGTCTTGTGATTTATTACTCCAAAAGCGGCAACACTAAGAAGATGGCTGAGATAATCTCTAAGTCTATGAATGACAGTGGTTTGCCAACCGAGTGTAAAAGCGTTGAAAAGGCCGGGGTTGATGATTTACTTGCTGCTGATGCCATTGTGATAGGTTCTCCGACGTATTACGGCCAGATGGCACCTGCGCTGATGCAGCTTTTTACGGATTCTGTGGGCAAGCATGGCCGGCTGGCCGGCAAGGTTGGCGGAGCTTTTTCGAGTTCCGCAAATATCGGTGGTGGTAATGAGACTACGATTATGGGCATTTTGGAGGCTATGCTGATTCACGGTATGATTATCCAGGGCGACCCGCAAGGGGACCATTACGGAGCCGTAAGCATTGGCAGCCCGGATGAGAGGGCAACGGCGCAGTGTAAAAGGGCCGGGCAAAGGATAGCGGAATTGACGAAAAAGCTGTTAAAATAGGTAGATTTTGGGCAACCTTATTTTTAGCTTAAAAATAGCGATTTTTTTTGACAAGGCCTAGTTAACAGGTTAAATTCTTCAATTGAATCTTTTTTGTATGGAGGCATAAGCATGCAAGAGTACGAAGAGTTGAAAAGACTAATAGACGAGGCTGAAAGCGATATCAAGAAAGCCGAAGGCGGAAATAAGGCCGCAGGCACAAGAGTTCGCAAACAAATGCAGCAAATTAAACAGGCCGCTCAGGCTGTCAGAAACAAAATTCTCGAAACGAGAGTGGCAGAGTAAGTCAGACTGACGGGCTGCAAGGAAAAGCTCATTTTTTCGTTTTCACACAGCGGCGATGAGAGACGGGATGTGTCGGCTCAACGCAGGTTGTATAGCTATAACGACTGTTTTCCGCCAGGCTGTCATGGGCGAGTAAACCTAAAGTTCAGAAAGGACGTTAATGCCACCAGTACAACTGTTTGATATGTCAAACATTGATTTGACCAAGATAGTCATCGATAAAAGAGCTATAGAGGAAGTAAATCCACAACGCTACGAGATGCAACATCTGGACGGAATCATCTGGTACGATAAAGAGAAATTTCTAATACTCGGATATAAAGACATTACCGAGAACGAATTCTGGATTCGGGGCCATATACCGGGCAGACCACTTATGCCGGCAGTAATAATGATAGAAGCGGCGGCGCAACTTTCGAGCGTGTTCATAAAAAAGGTCTACGAAAAAACCGGCTTTATCGGATTCGCGAGCATCGAAGATGCCAAGTTCAGAAAACCAGTCGAGCCAGGGTCACGTCTCTATCTACTGGGACATATTACAGGCTACGACAGAAAAAAATACACCTGCGTCGCACAAGGAGTCGTTAACGGAATAATGGTTTTTGATGCCGTTCTGGCCGGCCTTAGAGTGTAAGTGGAAAAGAACAAAGGAATTTAAGATTTAAGATTTTTGAAAGAAGTTAAAAATGAAACTAAAAGTCGTGCTGGTTATCATCATCGCAATAGTCGGACTCGGAGCCGGACTGGCAGCTGGTATAATAATAACAAATACAAAGAGCAAGGCAGCGATTGCCGATTTGCAATCAAAAATGTTACAATCAGAGGCCTCATCACAGGAGACAATTCGTAATTACGAAACAATTGTAAATCAATTAACCGGCGAATTGCAAATGGCTAAATTAGAAATTCAAACGCTTAAAACCCCGGCCCCGGCAGCGGGGGAAGCAGTAACTGCCGCAGCAGAAAATGAACAGACTGCCACTGAACCGGCCGATGGCCCCGTTCCGAGAGATACAAAGCTATACACCATAGAAAGCGGGGACAGTCTCTGGAGCATTGCTCAAAATCAGCTCGGTGACGGTAACCGCTTCAAAGAAATACTCAAACTGAATCCCAAGATTTCAGCTAAAAGTAATCTTGCTGTTGGCGCCCAGTTGAAAATTCCGGCTAAATAATAATCTCGTATTTCGTATCTTGTGAAGCGTATTTCGTTTTAGTGAAAAACTAAAAGTGACCCCGATGGGATTAAGTGTAAAAGGTGAGAAAAGTAAGAAAGCTTTTTTATAGGAAGGCAAGTTATGAGCTTTACATTATCGATGGGCTCAAAGGCCAAGGAGTTTTCGCTTAAGGGAACCGACGGCAAGGTTTATTCGCTGAAGGATTTTGCCGAGGCGAAAGTTCTTGTCATCTTTTTTATCTGTAATCACTGTCCATACGTAATTGGCTCGGATGAAGTAACTCGCAAGACAGCAAATAAATTCGCGGCACAAGGCGTGAAGTTCGTCGGGATAAATTCAAACAGTAAAAATACATACGCAGACGATTCATTCGAACATATGGTTGAGAGAATGGCTGAGCATAAATTTCCGTGGGTTTATCTTCATGATGAGACGCAGGATGTTGCGCGAGCATACGGGGCACTGAGGACGCCGCACTTTTTTGTCTTCAATAAAGAAAGAAAACTTGTCTATACCGGCCGGGGCGTCGATAACCCGCGTGATACAAGCAAGATGACTGTAAATGACCTTGAAAATGCACTTGAGGAATTGCTTGGAGGCAAAGAGATAACCACGCCTGCAACTAACCCGATAGGCTGTAATGTGAAATGGGATGGCAAAGACCAGCATTGGATGCCGCCTGAAGCGTGCGATTTAGTATAATGAATAATCTGCCGGAAGAGATATTTGAAAATTGCGTTTTGTCAGATAACGATTTTCAATGTCTGCCGAGTTCGGCGGGTTTTGTTCTTTTTACGGACAGTCAAGACAGGCCGATAGCACTTCTAACAACGGCCAATATAAAAAGAACGGTAAAAACTAAACTCGCCGAGAAAATAGATCCTTCGACTTCGCTCAGGACAAGGCCCACCAAACGAGCCGACCTGAAAAGCATTACCGCAAAGATATATTACACCATTTGTCCGTGCAAATTCCGGCTGGTGGTAAAACATTTCGATGCGGCAAGGAAAGTATTCGGACAAAATTATAAAGAACATATAAAATTAGTCCTGCCGTGGTTTATCAAGATAGATTTGAGTGATAAATTTGCGTCTTTTTCAATTACAAAAAAGCCAACGCTTAAAACAAACGAAGAAATCATCGGACCGTTCGCCGGGCAAAGAGCAGCAACGGCTTTTTTAAAGGCGATTGAAGACGCGTTCAAGCTGTGCAAGAGAAGCGACCTCCTTCGACAAGCTCAGGACAATCAACAAGCGGCGCAAAGCTGTCCGTATTTGCAGATGGACGCCTGCGTCGGAGTCTGCGGCGGGAAAATCAGCAGCGAAGATTATCGAAGCCTTTTAAAAGAGGCTTTTGAGGCGGCCGAGAGGCCAACGGAGACGATAGAAAAATTTGAGATTGAAATGCAAACGGCCGCGAAAGAATTGAACTTCGAAAAGGCGACGGAACTGAAGAAGATGATTGAGAAACTGTCGGCTTTGAAAAAACAGACCTATCGATGGACAGGAGATTTGAAAAAATTAAAAATTGTTCATATAGATATGTCTTTTAAGGTCAGGCCGGAAGGGGCCAAAAAGAAAGTGCAGACTTATGCCGTTTTTGTGATGGATTTTTTCAATATAATCGACCTGGGAGATTTTACTCTGGATAATCCTGATTTAATTTATGAGGCGATTAATAAAAATCTCGGCAATTCTTCGCAAGACATCTGTGATGAAATTATCGAGCGGTTTTCGATAGCGTCATATTTTCTTTATCGCAGCAAGCCGGCGGGATTGTGGCTGAATATTTCAGATGGGTTCGATAAACAGGATTTTTTGCAAACACTGTCAACGAAACAATTACCCCCAACATAAAGTTGGGGGCTTTAGGACTATAATCTTGACTGGAAAGGCGGTTTAATTATAATATTCGGTTGTCTGTAACATATTAAAAAACAAAGGTTTATATGGCTTTGGAAAACGAAGGGCAGCAGAAACTTGATTTTGTCCGGCAGATTGTAGCCGACGACTGCAAGAGCGGCAAATGGGACGGCAGAGTCGTAACGAGATTCCCGCCCGAACCAAACGGCTATCTGCATATCGGGCACGCAAAAAGCATCTGCCTTAATTTCGGCATCGCATCCGAGTTCGGCGGAAAGTGCCATTTGCGGTTCGACGATACCAACCCGGAAAAGGAAGAACAGGAATACGTCGATTCAATTATCGAAGATGTAAAATGGCTGGGCTGGGACTGGGGCAAAAATTTGTTCTTCGGGTCGGATTATTTTCAGCAGATGTACGACCGGGCGGTTGAACTGATAAAAAAAGGCAAGGCTTATGTCTGCGACCTTAACGCAGAACAGATTCGCCAGAGCCGGGGGACGCCGACGGAGGCCGGCAAGGACAGCTCTTATCGAAACAGAAGCATCGAGGAAAATCTCGACCTGTTCGAGAGAATGCGAAAAGGCGAATTTCCAGACGGTTCAAAAACGCTCCGCGCGAAAATCGATATGGCTCATCCAAACTTTAATTTGCGCGACCCTGTGATGTATCGGATTGTCCACGCATCGCATCACCGCACCGGCGATAAATGGTACATATATCCGATGTACGACTGGGCGCACGGGCTGGAAGATTCAATTGAAAAAATCACACATTCAATCTGCACGCTTGAATTTGAAAATCACCGGCCTTTGTACGACTGGTTCCTCGAACAGCTCGGTATTTATCATCCGCAGCAGATTGAATTTGCACGATTAAATCTTACATATACCGTTATGAGCAAAAGAAAACTGCTCAAGCTTGTGCAGGATAAACTTGTGGCGGGCTGGGACGACCCGCGAATGCCGACGTTATGCGGAATGAGAAGGCGAGGATTTTCGCCGGCAGCGATAAGAAATTTCTGCGATAAAATCAGCGTAAACAAATTCAATAGCACAATTGACTTTGCACTTTTGCAGCACTGCCTGCGCGAGGAATTAAATAAATCAAGTCCGCGAGTTATGGCTGTGCTTAATCCGCTGAAGGTTGTGATTGAAAATTATCCAGAAGGGAAAGTTGAGTATCTTGACGCGATAAATAATCCGGAAGATACGGCGGCAGGAAGCAGACAGATTCCATTCTCAAGAGAAATTTATATTGAGCGCGACGATTTTATGGAAGAGGCGCCGAAAAAGTTCTTCAGGCTTGCACCCGGCAGAGAGGTTCGTCTGCGGTACGCATATTTTATTACCTGCACGAGTGTAATAAAGGATTCGGCGGACAATATAACCGAGCTGCGATGCACTTATGACCCGGCTACACGCGGCGGGGACGCACCGGACGGGCGAAAGGTAAAATCGACGCTGCACTGGGTCTGCGCCAAAAACGCGATTGGCGCAGAAGTAAGACTTTACGAACATCTTTTCACGAAGGAAAATCCAGACGAGGTTGAAGCTTGCCCGCCTGGGCGGGAGGGTAAAGATTTTACAGCATATCTTAATCCTAATTCATTAACGAAACTTTCCGGCTGCAAGGTCGAGCCTTATTTAAAAAATGCAAAACCTTTGAGTCGCTGGCAGTTTGAAAGGCTTGGCTATTTCTGCGTTGATTCCAACAGCAAAGACGCCAAATTGATTTTCAACCGCACGGCAACCCTTCGCGATGAATGGGCGAAGATTCAGCAAACTCAAAAACAAAAATAGATAAAACTGTTAGGAAGTGTATTTTTATTTTCAAGGAGTCTGCGATGAAAGTTTGTAAACTAACTCTGTTATTTTTTATTGGTGCCTTTGTAATTGTTCAGTTCTGTACGGCCAAAGTTTCGGCTGAGGATGTCGAACAAAACGTTTCATCTGTAATAAACCAGGACAGCGGTCAAAGTCTGTCAAGTGAGTTATCTTCGCTCAAAGATGTCCAGAGGTACAACCGCAGCATTCATATTATGGCGATGCTGCTGGTCGGTTTCGGATTTTTGATGGTGTTTGTGAAAAAGTACGGCCGAAGCGCTGTGACAGCGACATATCTGCTTGTGAGCGCGGCGATACCTCTTTATTTTATGCTCAGCAGTCTGGGCGTATTCGGCGAGTCGAAATCGCCAGATATAGAGAAACTTATCCTGGCGGAATTTGCCGCGGCCAGCCTTTTAATATGCGCCGGCGCCGTGCTGGGAAGATTGAAGATGATACAGTATCTTGTGCTTGGTGCGATTTTTACAGCGTGTTATATGCTGAATGAATGGATAGTTTTAGGCGGCGGGTTAGGGCTGCTCAAAAGCGGTTTTGTGGATACCGGCGGCTCGATAGTAATTCACGCTTTCGGCGCGATTTTCGGATTAGGCATTATCATAGCGATGACAACCAAAAAAGAATTTGGTGAGCCGATAGAATCCGATGCAACCAGCGACCGTTTTTCAATGGTCGGCAGTATGGTTTTGTGGCTGTTCTGGCCGAGTTTCTGCGCGGCACTTGTCTCGCCCGAGCAGGTCCCGCATACGGCGGTTAATGTTATCCTGGCACTTTGCGGTGCGACAATAGCAACTTATTTCGCATCGATTATTTTCCGCGGCGGCAAAGTATCCATCGCAGATATGGCGAACGCGACTTTGGCCGGCGGCGTGGCAATCGGCTCTACGTGCGACCATGCCAGTCATCCGACCGCGTTTGTTATCGGAATATTAAGCGGTGCGCTGTCGGTGTTCGGTTTTGCTGTTATCCATGGCAAGCTTCAGAAAGCAATAAAATGTATAGATACCTGCGGAGTGCTTAACCTTCACGGCTGGCCGGGATTGATGGGCGGTATCGCGGCTGTATTTGTCGTCAGCGGCATTGACAAATCCGTACAGTTCAAAGGTATTGGAATCTCAATATTAACAGCAATAGTCGCCGGCTTCATAACAGGAAAAATATTATCCGTATTTGGCAGAAGAAGTCGGCCATACCTTGACTCTGAAGAATTTGCCGATGTAAAGGAATAGCCGTTATTTAAAGAAAATCATTCTTATCGAAATGATGAGGAGGAAGATACCGAATATTTTTTTCAATATCTGCTCCGGTATTCCAATTGCGAGTTTGGCGCCGAGCAGGCCGCCGATAAAGAAGCCGATGCACATAAGGCCTGCGATTTTTAAATCCACGTATCCTTTCTGATAATACATCCAGGCGGCAAGCAGGCCGATTGGCGGAACCATCATCGCAAGTGTCGTACCCTGAGCCATGTGCTGTGACATACCAAAAAGAAAAACAAGTGCCGGGATTATAATTGTCGCTCCGCCGATACCGATAAGACCGCTGGCGGTTCCGGCGACAAGACCTAAGAGCAAAAATAAAAGGATATTTGCCATTTCGACTCCTTTGTATTTATCAGGATATAGGGTTTAGGATATAGAGTATAAGGTATAGTTTTTATGCGATTTGGGCAACGGGTATTTTAGAAATGCCAGACAATGCCCCTTAAGGGGTTTTAGGCGGTGGTGTCACAGGTTTATACTCACTTTTGTCATTGTGGTGATGGTGGTGAGCCAGTGCGATTGGTATCGGTATCAACCATAAGAAAAGAAGGTTTCGCCTTTTGCCGCAAATTTCCATAGGATGAATGGCTTTGACGTCGGCACGCAGGGCCTGGCATACAGTACGGTTGCAGGGAGTCGGAAGCAAGAGACATTCATCATCCTGAAACCGATATGTTCTCGCCGCGGCCAGGTATATACTCGCTACCGGGTTGACGATAGTCTGTTCGCAGGTTACGGCCGAACAGGTCGAGGCGATTTGGGCGGCGTTGACAATTTCCGACCTGGCCCAGAAAGGCATTCCTGTCGGCTGGTTGACTTCGAGAGGCTCGGGGGTCAACTCAATTTTCTGCGTGAAACCCTCAAAAACATAATCGAGGCCATTAAGGTCGATGGGCGTACTGTTGATATCGGTTTTGTATGTGCCGAACTCATAACAGTATTGCTGGATCATACCGTCCATTTTGGTGGCAGCCATAAATTTCGTTGCGCTGACGTATAAGTCCTCGGAGTCACGGCCCATTACATAGGGGTCGAAAAGATAAACCGAAGCGACCTGACATTTGACATAGCCATAATCTTCGCGCTGTCCGATGGCTTTAACCATAAATGGGTCTGAAATGGCACGAACGGCTACGAGGTCGCCAAGCTCTTTGGTGGGTACTTTTATGGATGAAACGGTAAATTTCAGTTCGTCCGGCAGTGAATAATGCTCAAAAATACGCAAGTCAAATCTGCACGTCCAGGTTTCGCCGACTTTTCCAATGGCTGTGTTCTTAAGAGTGTCGATGCATTCATTATTCATTTGCTTCAGATGCTGCAGGTCATCGTCAACAGATGTGATATATCGCTTTTGGGTCAGGTCGTAATTTATCTCGTTTACATCTTTGTATTGCTCGTAAACATAATCATTTTTCAGCTTTAACCGGTCGGTCAAGAGACGATAATGTCTCTGGTCGGCAGAGGTCTGATGACTGGTTACAACAAACCAAGGCTCTACCTGATGACGGTATTGTCTCTTTTCATTGCCCTGCTTGGCGGTGTATTCAACGGTTGAGACAAGATAGAAGTAATCCGTTGCCTGGCTGACGGCTTGAGATTGTTGTTGTTGGCGGACTTGCTGCGCATAGGCTATCGGCCCTGTCGGCAGAGCAACTACGGCCGCAAGCAGAAAATGCAGCCAGAAATCAGTCCGCAAAAAGAATAAATCTGTTGTAGTCTTCTTGCTTTTCATATCACTGTTTTGAAATCCCCCTCCGTGGGCAACCAAATCTCCCATCTTAAAGTGCGGATTTTTCCGCAAATATCAAATAAATGCGATAAATTCACAAATAAAATCAGGTTATATACAACGTTAATTTTAGCAAAATAGGTAAAATTGTCAATATAATTCGCTGGTTATTATCCTGAAATAGGGGTTTTGGGTAAGCTGGCGAATACGATTTTCAAGAGTATCCGATTATTAGGGTAGGTTTAAACTAAAGGTTTAAATTATCGGACTTCTCGGGAGTACAAAATAATACAGACCCTAAATATAGGGTTATTTTTGGTCTTTTTAGAAATATTTTTGACTTATCAAAGGGTCAAGTCCAAGATGTTTTGGGCCAAATGCAGGTTTGATGCAAAAACTTAAATTTATACGATAAAGGGGGGGGTTCGCTTTTTGACCTTTGATTTTGTACGGTCAATCTTTATTATATAGCCGTAATTTTTTGTACGAGATAAATGGTGAAAAAACTCGAAAAATTCAGCAGAGCGTTGTTCTTTTCCCTGTTCTCAGCGATAGGGATTTTTTCCATATCGCTGGCGGTTCTTGGGCCGGAGTGGAAAAATCTTTATAAAATACAGGCGGCAACAGAACAGGCTAGAAAAAATAACGTCAAAATAGAACAAATTTTGCAAGACCACGAGGTTCTGATTAACAGAATAAATAAAGACCCAAATATACTAAAACGTCTTGCTCCTGTAACGCTGGGCGAAAAAGCACAGGAAGCCAATATGCCGCCGGTGGAGATAACAGCCAAAACGCTTGCCCAGGCCAAGGCTGCGATTGAGCAGTCGAGCGGTGATGAAAATCCGAAAGGCAATTATGAAATTCCGGCCTGGCTGCAGCGAGCTACTTTGAGGACGTCACGAACTGTTTTGTTTGCAGCCGGTGCGGGGCTGGTGCTAGTTTCGTTTGTCTGCTTCAGCGCCAGAAAAGAAAAGACACTTGGCGGTAAATCCTCTTAAGTGCAAATAGGAAATATAAAACTTAATACACCCGTTATGCAGGCTTCACTGAGCGGCTACAGCGACCGGGCAATGAGAACGCTTGCCAGACGATTCGGGTGCGAACTGACCTTCAGCGGCGTTATGCTCGATACATCCGCCTGTTATAAGCCGCTGCTTGCGAAAGATTTTCACAAGCTCCGGAAAGAAGAACATCCAATCGGCGGACAACTGCTCGGCACACAACCAAAAACAATGGCACAGGCGGCCCAGAATTTACTCGCTGCGGGCTACGATATAATAGATTTGAATTTTGCCTGCCCTGCTCCAAAAGTTCTGCGGAGAGGCAGAGGCGGCACGATGCTCGGTAATCCGCGGCAGATACTCGAAATTTTTCGCGCCGTCAGAGACGCCGTCAATTGTCCGCTTATGATGAAACTAAGAATCGGCATCGATGACAGCGCAGGAGCACGTGAAGATTTTTTACGAATTTGCGCTGATGCCGCCGCCGGCGGTATTGACGGCCTGATTGTGCACGGCAGGACCACCTCGCAATACTTCAGGGGCAGCGCAGACTGGGGCATTATCGCTGAACTGAAAAAGCAATATCCCAATACGGTTATTCTCGGCAGCGGGGATTTGTTCGAGGCGCATGATATTGTCAACAAATTTAAAACAAGCGGCGCCGACGGTGTCGCTATCGCAAGAGGAGCGATAGGAAAACCCTGGATTTTCAGGCAGATAAAAGAACTACTCGAAGGCAAAGAGGAAATCTATCAGCCGGACATAAAAGAACAGGGACAGATTATTCTTGAACATTTCAGCCTGCTTAAAGAGCTGTACGCATCCAAAAAATGCGTCTGGTATTTCAGGAAGTTTCTTTCCCAATACGGCAGGAGCCATGACCAGCCGGGAAAGGTCCGCAGGGAGCTTGTAATGGCAAAAGACGAGGCGGCGCTGATGGATACAATCAAAAAATGGTATGGCGTTTAGCGCCTTTTCTATGGTATTATACGGCTATGGCGAAAAACGAAAAAAAGACTAAGCACATACCCAAAATGGAGAACCGCAAGGCGTTTTTCGATTTTGAGATAATCGAAAAAATAGAGGCGGGAATGGCGCTTGTCGGCAGCGAGGTAAAATCGCTTCGGAACGGCGGAGCGGATTTGAAAGGGTCTTTCGCAAGGATAGATAATTACGAATGCTGGCTCGTCGGGTGCAATATATCGCCGTATAAGCAGGCGAATATTCGCAATCACGACCCTTTGAGGAAACGGAAATTGCTACTGCATAAAAGGCAAATTAAAAAAATCAACGGCAAGCTCCAGCAAAAGGGTTTTACGCTTGTGCCGCTGCGGATATATTTTTCCGACACCGGTCATGCGAAAATAGAATTGGCGATAGCAACCGGAAAACGCCAGTACGACAAGCGGGAAAAAATCAAGGCACGACAGCAAAAAGGCGATGCCGAAAGAGGCATGAGAAAATATAAACGATAATTTCGTAATTTTGGAGAAAATTATGGCAGAAGAAAAAAATAAGGAAAAGAAAATCATTATTGACGAAGACTGGAAGAGTAAGGCGCAAAAGGAAAAAGAGGCTCTGGCGGACAAGGAAGAACCAAAGCAGGAACAGGAGCATCAGCTTCCGCCGGGCGATTTCAGCTCTTTAGTCAGTCTGCTCGCTACGCAGGCGCTGTTCGCAATGGGACTTATCGCGACTGAAGAAAACGCTGAGCCAAAGAAAGACCTGAGGCTGGCGAAGTTTCAAATTGATATGCTCGAGTCGCTCGAAGAAAAGACCAAAGGCAATCTTACAGAGCAGGAACAGAAATTCCTAGCCGGGGCGCTGGGGCAGCTTCGAATGGGTTTTGTCGAGGCGTCAAAATAATCGAATGGCGAACATACTAAAAGAAATAATCGACCATAAGCGAAAAGAGCTGGCGCCGCAAAAAGCGGCTGTTTCCGTTGAGCAGCTTAAAAAGCAGATAAAAAATCTGCCCAAGTGCAGAAACTTTCACAAGGCCGTTACAAAATCGAATCCGCGGGGCATAAACGTTATCGCGGAGGTTAAAAAGGCCTCGCCATCGGCGGGGCTTATACGCAAGGATTTCGACCCTGTTGAAATCGCAAAGATTTACGAGTCCTGCGGTGCGGACGCCATAAGCGTTTTGACGGATGAAAAATATTTTCAGGGCAGGCTCGAATACCTGACGCAAATTAAAGATACGGTTTCGCTGCCGGTATTGAGGAAAGATTTTATCATCGACGAATACCAGGTTTATGAGGCAAGGGCGGCCGGGGCCGATGCGATACTGCTGATAGCCGAAGCATTCGAGCCGACCGACGGTAAGATACTCGATTTGATGATTCTGGCAGCAGAGCTTACGCTTTCAATACTGCTGGAGGTGCATAGTGTGGAGAGTCTTATGCGGGCGAGGAGTTTAATTGGATTTCCAAAGGCCCATTACAGTGTAATAGGAATAAACAACCGCGACCTTGAAACGATGAAGGTCGATTTGAATACAACCCTCAGATTGGCGGAACTTGCCGGCGAAAAAAGCGGACTTGTCGTTGAAAGCGGCATAAAAACAAGACAAGATGTCGAGAAAATACAAAAAGCCGGCGCAACGGCGGTTCTGGTCGGTGAAATCCTCTGCAAAAGTCCCGATATTTCAGAGAAATTCGAAGAACTCTTCGGTTAGAGCAGTTCTTAACAATTCCAATCTTTTAAAAGTTTTTTTATCAAACTGTCATTTCTAAAGCCGTCCTATAATATCCTATTTTAGGGTCTGCAATACCCTTCTTTTGCGTCTTAACCCCTTGTAGATACAGAATTTGCTTTACTTTTGATGGTTTATATGTTAAAATAGGCAAACTCAATAAGATAGGTAAATTGCTTTGTGTACAGGGCACAAGGTCAGTTGATTTTGGAGTATAAAGTGAACTTCGTCGTCATAAAAGGCGGGATTAGCTGCTTCGGTGGGGCATCATCAGAAAATAGAAAACTTTATGGCTGCCGGTCTCTGGAGACTTCAAAAAGGCAGATACTATTTTTGTGTGGAGGGTTAAAGTGAAATCGACAAATATAAATACTTCATATAAGGTTTTTCTGCTGTGCGGAATTCTCGGCATTTTGTTCGTTTTCAACAGCGGCTGCCAGGAATCAAAAATGTCAACCAGCCAACAGGTAGCGGCTTTTGACCTGGCAGGGCCAATAACCCCGAAGGTTGACCTGGATCAATTGTTAGGCGCTAAGAATAATTTCGGCGTTTACACGGTGGGGATGGACGATGTTCTTGAAATACAGATGCCGACAATCATCACGGCTGTTTCGCCAAAAACATACAATGAGCAGAAAAAGCAGATTGAGCCATATCTGTGCAGGGTGTCCGACGCAGGCACAATCACTATGCCGATACTCGGAGAAATAAACGTCGATGGTAAAACTCTAGCGCAGATAGAAGCTGAATTGGTCGGCGGATATTATCCGAAATACATTGTCGACCGTCCGAGCGTGGTATGCAGCGTTAAGGAATATCATCTTAAAAATATCACCGTTGTCGGTGCGGTCATACAGCCGGGCGTTTACCAGCTCAGGAGCAATGAACTGTCGCTGGTAACGGTGCTAATGAAGGCAGGCGGAATCGTGGAAAGCGGAGCAAGTCTTATCACGATAAAAAATCCGCAGCGTACATACATAAACCCCAAACCAGCAGATGGATCCATTGGGGTAGTAAAGCAGCTGGCTGAATTGGGCGGCGGAACTAACGAGCAATATATAGAATCCATTGAAAAACCGGCAGAAAAGACAAAAGATATACAGGAACCTGATTTTTCGGCACTCGAAGTCGACCTTGTATTTCAGCCGGAATTTTCGGGCTCAACACAAGGTAATCTTATTATTCAGAAAAGCTCTGAAATACTCTACAGCAAAAAAGTGGAGGTTAAAAATTCAGACCAACGGGCCGAATACATAAAAGAACTGCGAACCATCATCGGCCCCAAACAGGCACGGATGGTCGGAAAGGCACTTGAGCAGCTTGCCTCTCAGCTTTCACCCGCAATTGCAGCGAACGAAGGAAAACAGGTCGATGACGAAGCAACAGAGCTTATCGATACTGCTGATGAATTTAGTCATAACAATCAGGGCAGTGAAACCAAGATTGAAACCACCGAAGATGTCAATGATGTAAAATTCATCGAACCTGTGGATAATAATTCGCCCGTTTTGCAAGCTACTATTGTAGAGCCGATTATTCTGCCGGTGAAAGGTTTGAATATTCCATTTGCAGATGTGTCGCTGATGGATGGAGACCTTATCGAAGTAAAAAGGCTTAATCCTGCAGTCTTCACCGTTATAGGGCTTGCCAAGGCTCCGGGGGCGTTTCCATATCCGCCTGATGTGGAGTATAACCTGATGCAGGCGATTGGCTTTGCCGGCGGTGTCGACCTTATGGTGAACCCGAAATTTGTAACGGTTTACAGGCAGGACGCAAAAGGCAATGTGGTGTCGGCGACATTTAGAATCGACAAAGGTTTTATGGCTAAAATGTACGATGTAAAAATCAAACCCGGCGATGTTATCTCTGTCGATGTTACCGCAAGGACCAGAATAAATATGCTTCTTAATCAGATGCTGCGTATAAATTTCGGTTTGTATGTCAATCCGTTCAATAACAATTAAACGTAAAGCTAATCAAGTGAGAGAATAAAGATGACAGAGAAAAAGATAAACACAGAAAACGAAGCTGCTGGCGTCATTGAACAGCCTATGCCGAGCAATCAGAATACCTTTACCATGGTTCTTCACCGGAGGCAGTGGGGTATAATAATTACAACAGTTCTGTTTATAGCGGCGGCGATACTTTATCTCGTGAAAGCTGTGCCGATTTATACAAGTACCGCGCGGCTGTACGTCGAACAGACCGGCCCGAAATTAATCACCGAATATGAAGGTGTAATGACACAGTCCAAGAACTATCTCTACACTCAGAGTGAAGTAATTAAATCCACTCCTATTCTGGCCAAAGTGGTACAAAGAGACGATATAAAAAAGATGAAGACGTTTGAGTCTCAGCCCGAAGATATTTTCGAGAAAATAAAGAATCGAATCGGTCTTGGCGAACCCGCCTTTGAAACAGGCGAGATTGACAATCTTGTGGTTTATCTCAAGAAAATAATCAACGTTCAGGTAGGTATTAAAGACGACATTATAGCAGTAAGCTGCCGGTCGCCTTACAGGCAGGAGGCCTCCCAGATTGTCAATGCAATAGTTGAAGCCTACGTAGATTATCAAACAAATCAGAAGAAGAGCACTGTTTTCGAAGTTTTAAGGATTTTGGAGAAGGAAAAAGTCACACGCGACAAAGAACTTGCGGCTAATTTTGAACAACTTCTCGATTTTACGCGCAAATACGGAGTTGTTTCATTCGATAAAAGCGGTGGAAATGAAGTTTTTCAAAGACTTAAGGCGTTGGGCGATTCACTCACAGACGCACAGCTTGAAACGATAAAGGCGAAAGCAACTCTTGAGGCTGTGCGGAAGCTTGACAGTCCGCAGAAGGTCAGACAATACGCGATGACACAACCCAACCTTAGTGCAAATCTTTTTATAAAAGATGTGGAAACCGAACTTCGTGACGAAGTAAGAAACCTTGAAGCGGAACTTCAAAACGTTCTTACGCAATGCGCCGAAGACCATCCGACAGTTAAGGCCTTAAAAAACAGGATTGAGCAGGTTAAGAATAAGCTTGCGGCGCAGTTCGAAGAGTTCTCCAGAAATTATATTGAGTTTTTACAAATCGGATACGATGCCGCTAAGCAGAAAGAAACCGAGCTTTCATCTTTCTATGAGCAATATAAACAGGACTCGCAAAGTTTTAATGTCAAGGCGACAGAATATGCGATAATCGAAACAAAACTCGAGCAGAGCAAGCGTTTTTGTGAAATACTTGACGACAGAATTAAAGAGCTTAACGTTTCAGAGGAAGCCGGTGCTCTTAACATCAGCATACTGGAAGCGGCAAGACCTGCGGAATTTGTTACAAGCCCGAAGAAATCGCCGACATTGGCTGTCAGTCTTATATTGGGGCTTTTGTTCGGAACCGGTTTTGCAATTACAAGAGAACGGCTGGATTGGCGATTAAGAAGCGCAGAAGAAATCTCAACAATCCTCGCAGTACCGGTGCTCGGCGTAGTACCTTCTATGTCCGGTAAAGGCAAAAAAGACGTTTCCGGCAACGGACAAAAGGTTCATCTCGAACCTAAATCCTCTATAGCCGAAGCTTATCGAAGCATACGTACCGCCGTGTTCTTTGGCGTGCCCAAGGGCCAGGCGAGAACTATCCTCGTTACATCTCCGGCACCGGACGACGGCAAAACCACAATGGTAAGCAACCTTGCCATCGCAATGGCTCAAGCGGGACAGAAAACTCTTATTGTGGATGCTGATTTCAGAAAGCCTATGCAGCACAATATATTCGGCTTTGCCAACGAGGTTGAAAAAGGCCTGTCGAGTATTCTTTCGGGGCAGATTTCTCTTGATGATGCAATAAGAAGCTGCCCGACAGACGGCCTGTTTCTGCTGACAAGCGGTCCGGAAATACCCAATCCGAGCGAGCTGCTTAACAGCGAGGCGTTCTCGAATCTTCTTAAGGAACTTACACACCGCTATGACAGGGTCATAATAGACTCTCCGCCGATTACATCTGTGGCAGACAGCCAGATATTGGCGGCAATTTGCGACATAACCATATTGGTGATTCGCGCAGAGAAATCTACACGCAAAGCAGCTCAGCAGGCAAGAGACGCTCTTGCCGGCATCGGGGCTCGTGTGCTTGGAGCGGTTGTAAACGACGTTTCACCAAGACATAGCCGATACGGGTACTATTCACATTATAGTTATTATGGATACGGCTATGGTTATGGAAGAAAGAAAGAATAACAACGCCGGCCTTGGCCAAGTTATAGAGACGCTGCTGATATGTCTTATGGCCTTTATGCCGCTGACATTCGGGGCGGTGCAGGCATGGAGCGAACAGGTCGTAGTCGTTTTTTCATCGGCAATCTTATTTCTTTTCCTCCTTCAACGGATATTGAAATCTGAAGAAAGGTTTACCCGTACATTTGCCTATCTGCCGGTGTTATTGTTCCTTTTAGTTATTGTTCTGCAGATTATTCCTTTACCGCAAAGTGTCGTTTCAACTCTATCACCCGAGACAGTAACACTTAAGAAACAATTGCTGGATTCGGCCGGTGATACACAACAGAATCTGGACAGGCTGACCATCAGTTTTTATCCTTCAGCCACAAAACACAATTTGCGAATGATTTTTGCTGTTATCAGCATTTTTGTAGTTGCGCTAAACGTTTTCAAGTCTTATGAACAAATTAAAAAACTGCTAAAAGCAATAGTTTACATCGGCGCCGCTGTCGCGATCATAGCAATAGCTCAGGATATCGCCGGTAACGGAAAAATTTATTGGTTTATTACCACGCCACTGAAGACCAATAGCGGGCCGTTTATAAATCACAGCCATTTCGGTCAGTTTATGAACCTGTCGATTGGCGCCGCTGCGGCATTACTGCTTTTAAAATTACAGGAAGATTTCGAAAATAGACCGACAACTGCGGCGAATATTTTCGAATATTTTGATTCAGCCGGCTCAAGAAGCCTATGGGCTATCGCAGCTATGATAAGCATATCGGCCGCGGCGGTGTTCGCATCGCTCACGCGGGGCGGAATGATTTCGATGCTTATGGCGATGTGTGTAACAGTACTGCTGCTTGCGATACGCAGGAGCCTTAGACAGCACGGCTGGCTTGTCTTCGTTATCGCTCTGTGTGCGTTCGTCTGCCTGTTGTACACCGGCTTCGACGCCGTATATGAAAGATTCTCGACATTCAGCTCCCTGGACAGCTATCAGACAAGACTTGAAATTATCAAAGACCTGCTCAAGCCGGCAAGGCAATTTGCCGTTTTAGGGACAGGACTGGGCACTCATTCTGTTATATACCCGATGTTCCAGAGTATCAACACCGCTTTGCGATTCAGGTTTGCCGAGAACGAATATATGCAACTGATTGAAGAGGCTGGCATAACCGGTTTCGTGATAATGCTGAGTTTCGGCATAATAGTCACAGCGAATTTCATAAGGGCGATAAGAAATAAAAAATCCCATCTGGGTATAACAGCCTATGGACTCGGATTCGGTTTAATGGCAATCCTAATTCACAGCGTAAGCGATTTCGGGCAGCATTTGCCTGCAAACGCGGTTCTGTCGACAATCTTTTGCGCACTGATAATCACTCTCGGCCAAAACAAAATAAATAATAAAGAACATACACCATCAATAATGCCTGTCAGAATCGGGCTGATAATTCTTCTGGTTCTAACAACGGCGATATCTGTCTGGTCAATTAATGGAGCGCAAAAAGCGAGAATTGCCGAAGGCTGGTGGAAAAAGGCCTCTGTAATAGAACGAAAACTGGTTGCCAACAATATAAAAGGCACAGATGACGATTTCGAGCAGCTGATTTCCTATGGGACAAAGGCTGTTCAGATACAACCGGATAATATTGAATACAGATATTGGCTGAACGTCTGGCGATGGTGGGAGACGGGCAAAAAAATCGACCCGGACACAGGCGGATTGTCGAACGAGGATATGGAGAAGACTTATAGACTGGTTGACGACCTTAAAAAGGCACTCGCTATATGTCCGACCTTCGGACCGGTTTACTGCATGCTGGGACAATTGCAGAAATTTGTCCTTTTCGAGCCAGCCGGAGAAGATAACATTAAAAAAGGTTTTATGCTCGAGCCAAATGACGAACTGACTCTTTTTGCGGCTGGATGTCTGGACATAAGTGAGGATGAACCTGTCAAAGCATTTGAAAAATTCAAAAAATCTGTCCAGCTCGGTGGAACGTTTTTCAAGGATATCGTTGCGATTTATATCGACCAGGCCCAAAGACCCGACCTGGCAATTGAAATCGCCATAGATAATACAAAAAGATTAAAATATGTAGCGAATATTCTGGCAAAAGACTATCCAGCTGAATCTGAAACTGCATGGTTAAAAATAATTGAACTGGCAGAGCAAAAAAAGCTGAAAGATACCGCTGATGGTGAAGAATTAATTTTCCTCGGCGATTATTACAAAAAAGACAACCCTGAAAAAGCTTTAGAATATTTCAGTTCGGCCCTGGCACGAGATTACGGTAATGCCTCAATTAGACTGAAATACGCAGAAGTCTTGGCCGATACGGGCCGGCTCGAAGAAGCTATCCAGCAAGCCAGGATGAGCCTGAAGCTCAAACCAGGCTTAAAAAAGGCGGAAAAACTTATAGCCGACCTTTCCGTGAGACCTGAACTGATAAAGAAAAGAACCGAAAACATTACAGATAAATGAAAACCTATATTTTTATATATTTGCTTTCCTTGCTATTGTCGCTTTTGCTGACACCGATTGTAATTGCGGTCGCTGTAAAGTTGGCGCTTTATGACCGAACTGACCCGCGAAAAGTCCATTCGGGCCACATTGCGAGAATCGGCGGAGCAGCAATATTTATTTCCATGATGCTCACAGTCATCACGGCATATCTTATGTCCAACAGTATCGGTAAAAGCTTTCGTCATATCAGCGTAAAGTTTTTTGCGATGCTCGCGGCGGGAGCATTTGTATTCGCCGTCGGTCTTATTGACGATATCAAGCCTTTGAAAACATGGATAAAATTTTTGGCACAGTTAATCGCGGCAGGTTTTGTCTGCGCCTTCGGTATTAGAATACAGATAATTAGAGTACCCGAGCTGTTCAGCATTAATTTCGGACTGCTGTCCTGGCCTTTTACAATTCTATGGATAGTCGGCGTTACAAATGCCGTGAATTTTATCGATGGTCTTGACGGGCTGGCGGCCGGCATAGGCGCGATCGCTTGCGCGACAATCGCGGCACTTTCCATTTATTTCGGGCAGTCGATTCTTTGCGTAATAATGCTTGCCCTTGCGGGGGCTTTGACAGGATTTCTTTTTTTCAATTTCAACCCGGCACGGATTTTTATGGGAGATTGCGGAAGCCTGTTTCTGGGGTTCATAATCGCTTCGGCCACCGTGATGTGTACCGCTAAATCGCAGGCGCTGGTCGGTTTTGCCCTGCCGCTGCTGGCATTGGGCATTCCGATATTTGATACGCTGTTTATAATGGTTAACAGATTTGGGCAAAGAAAAGCTGTTTTTATGCCTGATACCGAACATTTTCATCACAGGCTTTTAAGGCTTGGCCTGAAACAAAGACAAGTCGCTGTCCTTGCTTATATAATTACGCTCCTTGCAACCGGCGCGGGTGTTTTTCTTATGGCGGCAAGAAGCGTCAAAAGCGTTATAATGTTTATTTCTATTCTCGTATTGATTGTCCTTATTTTCCATGTTATCGGCGCCGTCAGCATTAAACAGATTATGCTGGCACTGCGAAGAAAATACCGCTGAAAAACCTATATTCGAAATTCGTGATTATGCTCAAGTCAATATTAAAAGATACTATTTTGAAAAGGATGTTCAAGAACGCATCGGTGCTCTTCAGTGGTCAGGGTATCACAGGCGCAATGGGATTGATAAGCATATCGCTTGTAGCCAGGACATTAGGCACTGAAATGCTGGGAATTTTCGCGATGATACAATCATATACACTTATTATAGACAAACTTTTAAATTTTCAGAGCTGGCAGGCTATTATAAAATTCGGTGCGGATTTTCTCAAACAAGACAGAAAAGAAGATTTTAAGTCTCTTGTCAAATTTTGCGTAATCCTTGACGCGGCAACAGCAGTTACAGGAACAATCCTGGCGGCAGTTATTGTTTATTTTTTCGGTAACTGGAAAGGTTGGCAGCAAGGAACAATTTACGCTACTATTGTTTACAGTCTTTGGATACTTTTCGATATAAAGGGCACTGCTACGGGACTGTTGCGGCTGTTTGGTAAATTCAGGCTTATTGCTGCGGCGAATGTAACTGCCGCAACATTGAAGTTAATACTCACCATAATAGCATTTATGCTCTCGGCAAATTTGTTAGTGTTTGCGGTTATTGGGGTGGCGGCAGGTCTTGCTGAATCCACCCTATTGATTTGGGCCGGATGGAGACTAGTAAATAAAAAAACAGGTGATAATTTTCTGAAGGCAAAACTTAATACTGTCGCAAAAGACAGGAATATATGGAAATACATGTTGAGCACAAATGTAAATTATTCTGTTAGTCTGGCCGCAAAAGAAATGGACGTTCTAATTACAGGAATAGTTTTAGGCGCGGCAGCAACAGGTGTTTATAAAATAGCACGATACTTTTCTGCCGCTCTGATAAGCTTAATTGAACCGGTTTATCAGGCGGTCTATCCGGAACTGGCTCATCTTGCGGCGGGGGGGAAAATAGCAGAATTAAAACATATTGCAACCAAGACAGCAATAATCATGGGCAGTGTAACTTTTATTATATGGCTTGTCTTTGTATTTGCTGGCAAATGGTTTTTGAGTATTACAGCAGGAAAAGAATACGTACAGGCTTGGGGCGTTATGATTATTTTTATGTTCGCTTTCGTTATATGCGGCTTTACGTTCTGTCTGCCGGCCGGACTGCTCGCTATGGGAAAGGCCGGAAAAAACCTGCTGGCACAGAGTATCGCCATGATAATCTTTTTGCCAGCTCTATATCTGCTGCTAATTAAGATGGGATTGCCCGGAGCCGGCATCGCACAGGTTGTATTTTTTGCCGTTTATGCCTTGCTCACACTGTTTTACTTTGCAGAAAATATCTCAAAGGAGTCTGCTGATGTACACTGAAAGAGAAAGCTATAATAATGATAATATGTTATGCAGATTTTTCGAAAAAATCGCAGATTATTGGAGTGAAATAAGCCACTATCAGATTTTTATTATCCTAGCCGCAATTGCCACACTTGCGATATTGTTATTGTTTAAAATCAAATCAAACAACACCATTGGCACTATATTCAACATTATTCTGCTCTGTGCGGCGGCTGCCGGAGGATTTGCTCTATTCAGACTCAAAGGCTCGCATTTGGCGGCTTTTACCTTTGCATCAGCCCTGCTTTTAAGAATATGTCTTGTTTTTGTGCTCGAAAGTTCCACGCCGCTAATGCAGGAAGATGTCAGGACCAAAGACCTTCCGTGGAGGAAACATTATGATACGATGCTGTTTGCAGGGGATGAATTTTTCTATGTTTATAGTGCGCAAAGATACAGCGATGTAACAACCTCTGAATTTATAAATTCGCCGGAGCTTATATACAATGAATACAGAGTAAGTTTTCTGATATCAAGGGTATTCAGGTTTTTCGGAGAAGAATTTGTCTGGAACAGAATCGTCGGAGTATTTTTAGGAGCGTTTGCTGCAGCAATGATATGTTTGACGGCTCAAGAATTTTTTAATAAAAACGTTTCAGCAATTATTTCGCTGCTTTCCGCTTTAGCTCCGCAGACAGCTTTTTATTCAATAAGATTCCTTAAGGAAATGTGGACATTTTTTGCGATAAGCCTGATAATTTTCAGCTTTGCTATGATAATTCGAAACAAAAAACTGTTTTTAACTATATTATTAATGACTGCAGGAAGCGCAATTCTTATGTGGATACGATTTGAATACGCCTTAATGTTTATTGCCGCTGTTCCAATTGTTATCTGCTTCAGAGGCAAAGGCGACCCTGTAAAAAAAATTATTGCTCTCACGGTTGTAATAATACTCGGCGCTACAATTTTTATTTGGCAGTTTAACCGAATGGCAACCAAGGCCGGAGGACTGTTTAATAAATACACAATGACGGAAGAGGCACAGAGCGGCAGGCTTAAGATATTGGATAAAATATACAAATCGCGAGGACCACTCAGGCTTCTTAATATACCTCTTGCCGTATTAAACCCGCCGCCGAAAAATCTCCATCATCTCTTTATGCCCGAAAACGGCCTTTGGGACATTATCCTGCAGGTAGATATTTGGCAATGGTGGCTTGGATTGCCGTTTCTGATTATCGGAAGTGTTATAATAATCAACAAACATACTGAGTTTTTAGCTTTTTTGGCACCATATATCGTTGCAATAATTATTTCAGCCTTGTTAATTGGTGGACTACTGCCTGGGGTTTATAGATATAGAGACTCCTTGGCACCGGTTGCCTTTTTAATTATCGGGGCGGGAGTTGAAAGCTTTATGACAAAGACAAAACCATGGAAAAGTGGTATTATTTTGTCTGTATATGCGGCATTTATGGCTTTGGCTGTTTATTTTTACCTGATATAACGGGAAAATTATGAGAGATATTGTTTTTATAAGCCGAAACATCTCCGCCGCAGGCGGCATACAGGGACAGATTTTCAACATCGCAAAAAGTCTTTATGAGCGAAAGATTTTTCAACCAGTATTAATTACTGCCGACCGCAATTGTGGTTTTGCAATGCTTTTTTCAAAAGCAGGTTTTGAGGTTTTCGAAGCGCCGATGGAAAAATCAAAAATATTCCCTGCGGCCCAAAAGATTCTGCAGATACTTAAAGATAGAGATGTCGCAATTATCCAGACTCATATCTTTCGCGAAAGTCTTATTGCCAGAGCAGTACGCAGAAAAAGAACGAATATCCGGCATATACTCCGCGCCGAAACATATATCGACGGCGTACCGAAACCATGCTGGAAAAAAAGATTATACCATTTAGCAGATAAATTCACCGGAAAATGGGTCGATTTTTATATCGCTAACGGTCAGTATTTAGCTGACGAAATCATTAACCGTTCAAAAATAGATTCTAACAAAGTCGCAGCAATTTTAAATGGCGTAAATCAATTAGGTCCGCCGGATAAGCCGGTAGAAATTAAAAATAAACCGCTGCCGCCAAAAATCGCAATGATTGCCAATTTCAGAGCGGTAAAAGGACACGACTGTCTTGTAAGAGCCCTTGCTTTATTAAAGCAAATAAATTTGATTATCACGGCCAGACTTATCGGCAGTGAAGGCCAAGGCAATGCTGCCGACGAAAAAGACCGAAATATTACAGAAGAAACAAAAAAATTGGCCAGCAGCCTCGGTGTTCTTCAGCAGTTCGAATTTTATGGCTGTTCCGATAACGTTTACAAGGCTCTTGAGGGAATACCTGTCGTTGTTCTGCCCGCAAACAGCAGTGAAGGCATGCCAAACTGCCTTCTGGAGGCTATGAGCGCAAGAAAGTTGGTCATTGCATCCAAGATGAATGGCGTAGGAGAAATTATCGACGATAAAAAAACTGGACTGCTCTGCAGGCCGCAAGACCCAAAGGGTCTGGCAAACCTTCTCCAATATGTTTTTACCAGCAAAGCTGGCGATTTCGAACAGATGAGAACGGCCGGCTTGGAAAAATGGAAGAAGGAATTCACCGGCGAAAAAATGGTCGATAAGCTCGTTGAAATTTATTACAGACTCGGGGTCTTATAATATGAGCCCGCTTAATGATATTGTAATGATTACATTAAATGATTTTGATACACTGTGGTATCAAAGACAGGCTCTTGCTGCCCATTTTGCAAAGGCAGGACATAGAGTATTTTATTTTAACAAAACACCACATCGATGGCCAGGTTCCATTCAAATAATCAAGTGGCTGGTCAAAAGAACAAAAAAATCAAGGCAAGATTATTTATCGGAAAATCTCAGGATTGTTAAACCTCTTTGGCTTGTGCCTACAAAGATACTGAGGGCTATAAATCGGAAACTTATCAGGCAAACACTCAAAAGACTTGATATAAAAAATGCTATAGTTATTACAGATGTGCCTTCATACAATACCCTGGATGCAATTGAACAAATTTGTCCCGATAAAATAGTTTATCTCAACGTCCATAATTACGATGACAGTAATAAAATTACCGCAGATATCCTCGATTCGGAAAAAGAACTTGTTCAGCAGGCGGATTTCCTCTTTGCCGATTCGCAGTTCAATGCCGAAAGACTCAAAATAAAAAGTGATGGCAGAAAAGTGTTCAGGGCGCTACCAGGAGCAGATTTTGAACTCTTTGCAAAAACTTTCAGGGGTGATGAAGCACAAAAAGCGAAAACAATATACTTCTTTGGTATGGTTCATGACCTTCTCGATATCGAACTGTACAACCAATTTTCAGAATATTTTAAGGTCGTATTCATCGGGGACTTAATCGGCGATATAAAAAGATCCATTTCCAAAAAAATAGAAATAAGGCCTGCTGTAAGCCAAAAAATTCTGGCTGAACAATTAACCGAAGCCGACATAATCGGTTTATTTTATAAACAAAACGCTTACTCTAAAGGCGTTATCCCCGCAAAAATCTTCGAGAGCATAGCAACAGGCAAACCAATCCTTATAAGCGGCCTTGAAGAAGACTCTGTATTCAGCCGGCATGTTTATCACTTTGACGGCACGGAGCAGGCCGCAGTTGAAATAATAAAAAATCTTCCGCAAACCGAAACGCCGGAGAAAATAAAAGACAGGCGGGATGCCGCGAAACAGGCAGACTGGCAAAATCGCTTCGAGAGTTTCAATAATATAGTGTTATCGGAGATCAAAGACCTGCCGAAATTTTCTGTTCTTATGAGTGTATACGAGAAAGACAGGCCGGAATTCTTCAGGGATGCTATGGACAGTATTCTTAATCAAACTGTAAAGGCAGATGAAATTGTGCTGGTTAAAGACGGGCCTATCGGCATAGAACTGGAAAATATAATCAATGAATATAAACAGAAAATAGGCGACATTCTGAAAATTGTAGAATTAAAAGAAAACAAAGGGCTCGGTATTGCCCTTGCCGAGGGGATTAAGAAATGCACATTCGATATTGTCGCTCGGATGGACGCCGACGATATGAGTGCACCGGAAAGATTCGAGAAGCAATTGAGGTTTTTAAAAAACAACCCTGACATCGGCGTGGCAAGCTGTTTCATAGCTGCTTTTGAAGATACTCCCCAAAAACCATTGTTTGTAAGACGCGGCCCTCTGCTGCATAATGAGATAGAAAAACAGTTCAGATTAAGATTTTGTATGAATCACCCTGCCGCAATGCTCAGAAAAAATGCGGTTCTTGACGTGGGGAATTATATTCCCTTTGCCGGTCTTGAGGATTACCACCTATGGGCAAGAATGATTCTAAACGGAACTAAAATGGCAACCATCGGCCAGATACTTTATTATCACAGGTGGGAAAAACAACTTTTGAAAAGACGAAGCGGCATCAAAAGAACCGCTCAGCAGATAAAACTGCAAAAAGAATTTCTTAAAATCGGGTTTATAAATAAACCGCAATTTTTGCGGAATGTATTGATTCGGACGATTGCTTCTGTTTTGCCGCTGGGCCTGATAAAACGAGTAAGGATTGTTCTCGGTATATAAAACCCTGAGGTTCGCATTAACAGTTCTGGTTTTACTGACGAAGTTTCGCCAAACTATTGCGAGCCGAACCATAAGGAGGGCCTGAAAATGCCCTCCTTTTTTCTGTTTTGAGCGCATAAAAAAAGCCGCTTGTTACAGCGGCTTTTTGAAAACCATAGAAAAAATACTTTATTACAGTCCTATCCACCACTCGGCAAATCTGGCATAATCAACAAAATCCACTTTACCGTCTTGGGGTCCGTTTAAAACCGCACAATCGGCACAGTTACAGAACGCGTTATAGGAGTCACAGCCGTAATCAGGCCCAACATCAGGCCCATTAAGCCATCGATTTAGAAAGATTTGCAGGTCATTCACATCTGTCGAGCCGTAATGAATAAGACTCTTGAAAACGGGCATTGTCTCTATTTCTGCAGCAGGATTATTATCTTTAATCTGCCTCAGATAAGGACACCATGACCGAAAGCTCAACGGATTATCGACAAGATTAAGCCATGTTAGTTTTTTGTATATTCTCAGTGCGTTAATATCTTCTATCATGTTATACCCAAGCCACAACACTTTAATTTGATTAACATCAGCAAGCGGGGTAATGGTGCTCAAATTAACATCGGTAAGTCCCAATTCCGCCAGATTGTTCATATCTGAAATGGCGTTGATATCCGAAATGTTATCATTGAATGACGCAAAAAGGTAAACAAGTTTTGTCAAACCTGAAAGTGGATTAATATCTGTAATATAGTTGTATCGCACATTCAAAAACGTCAGTTTTGTCAGGCCATTAATATCATTTACGTTAGCGATATTGTTGTCTGCCACATCCAGTTCCAACAGTTCGGGGATAGTTGCTAAAGGGGCAAGATTTGAAATATTGTTGCCGTAAATATACAAATATCTCAGAGAAGTGCGGTTATTCAGAGAGTTTATATCGGATATATTGTTATTGCCTGGATATGCATAACTATCGCTTGCACTCAACCCCTCCAACACTGGAAAATTTGCTACCACGCTAATATTGGTAATATTGCAGTCAGATACCCTGAAATATAGCAGTTTTGTCAGGCCGGAAAGCGAATTGATATCATGAATTTGCTTGTTTCTACTAAGGAAAAGAGTTGTCAGTTTTGTCAGGCCGGAAAGCGGACTGACATCGTTGATGTCGTTGTTCTGAAGGTCAAGAGTTTTTAGATTTGTCGCATACTCAAGTCCGGTCAGGTCGACAATGCCGAGAGATGAAGCAGGTAGATTTGTCAGCAGTAACATGTCTGCCGGTTCTGGATCCAAGCCAACTTGATTCTCGACAGCAACTTTGAGAGCCGGGTCATTAAAAACTACCGGTGTTGCCGCAGTTATATTTACAATTACTAAAACTACTAAAAGAGCAAATAACCGTTTCATAATATTATCTCCTATATCGGTCTATATCTAAATTCAAGGGTAGAATACCCGTTTTATCTGAACATAATATTCCAAAGATCCCTCTTTCTTTCTTACCTATCTTGCCTAAGTTATACTTAGTATGTAAATTATCACATTTGCAGGATTTTGTCAAGTCAATAACCCTAATAAGTGCTTTAATTATCTTTAATAATACATTTTTTATTAATCTTTTTAATAAACCAATCTCATTATTAAATTAAAATTACATAAAATCTTTTAAAATAAAGAGTTAATAACTAATCAAAGCATCGCTACGCTCTCTTAAACTTGAAAACTGCAAAAATAAAGTCCTATAAAACACTGAAAAATCTCCTTCTTTTAAAATATAAAAGATATTTATGGTCCACTTTTGATAATTAAGTTAGAAAATTTTTATCCACCCTAAATACCCAAAATTGAATCCTTTATTAAGACACCTTACCTTAAAGACCATTTTAGTTTTAACTTTCTTGATTATCTATGGGGGTTTGTTTATACTCATTTCTTTGTATATCGATTCCTCAAGTGTGCACCGACCCTAACAATGGCAGATTTGAACTTTTCGATCATAATGACACGTTCGATATAAATATACAAGCTTATCGGCGTCTACTGCACGACAAATTTTCAGGATTTTGCGCTTTTGGCAACCGATTGGCTTGATGGAATTAAACAATAAATCTGCTCCGAGCAATAGCAATATATCTATAAAACGTTTCCATAATCGAATTCACATATAATAATTTGCTGCAAATGTATATTGCGACCTTGTAAGTCTTTTTTGGGGCTGGTCTATTTGGCACTGGAACATTAGGTTCTTTTCTGGTATAAGTATCCCTCTGTTTACGATAATTTTGCTCGTTAAACTAGGAACACTAAATGTTTGCGATAATCAGCGATATACATTCGAATATTGAAGCATTAACGACCGTGCTGGCGGATATTGAGAAAAGAGGCATAAAAACGATTTACTGCCTCGGCGATATAATCGGTTACGGTCCCAATCCGAAAGAATGCCTCGACTTGGTAATTGAAAAAACCCAGGCCTGCGTTATGGGGAATCACGATTACGCTATTTTATACGAACCGACAAATTTTAACCTCGGTGCCGAACGGGCAAGCTTTTGGACAAGAAGTCAGCTTGAAATCGAACAAGGCGGCGAAAAAAGACATAAACGCTGGAATTACCTAGGAACCCAACAGATGCGGTGGACTCTTTCTAAAGAAGTTAACGGTGCAAAAATGACTCTCGATTTCGTTCACGCATCGCCGCGACGACCCATCAACGAATATCTTTTCCCTGACGATGTTTACACCACCCCCACAAAAATAACGGCACAATTCGACCGGGTAAAACATATCTGCTTTATTGGTCATACGCATCTACCGGGTGTTTTTCTCGACGACCCTGATTTTTACACCCCCGATGAACTTGATTATGTTTACCCAATAGTGCCCGAAGAAAGAGCAATTATAAACGTCGGTTCCGTAGGTCAGCCGCGAGACAAGGACAACAGGGCAAGTTATGTCTATGTTGAACAAAACAGCGTCCATTTTGTCCGCCTTGAATACGATTACAAAACTACCGCAAAAAAAATATATGATATTCCGGAACTCGATAACTTTGAGGCCGACAGGCTAAGCGAGGGGCGATAAAGTAATGAGTACAAAAAAACTGTTTATCCTGTTTGTTTCCGCATACTTGATTTTATGCTCTGTTTTGATATTCAAATCCGGAATATTCTCAGAACAACAAAATGCCAATGGCAAAATTTTAACACTTGCTTCTGAGGCGAATCAGCCTGCCGAAGATAAGCTGCCCCAAATCGCTTCACAGCCTGATGAACCTGCCGACACAACTCAAATCACTGCCATAAGCGCCGAAGAAAAAACATTTACGCTCGGTTCCGTCCTGCCGGCGGAAAGCAATAATCTTTATAGGCTCGAACTGGTACTTACAACAAAAGGTGCCGCTGTAACATCGGTACGACTTCGGGACTATGACAACCGGGACCGTAAAAATCCGCAGCCGCTGAAGCTGCTATCCTCTGTTGACAGTATAAATACTCTGGCAAGTGCAAGATTGCTGCTGCCGGGAATTGGCAAGGCGTTTCCGCTCAACAGGCTCAACTGGCAAAGTTCGGGCGTAACTAAAAACGACGACGGCTCTGAAACCATAAGTTTTTATACAATTATCCTGAAAGACAACAGTGACTTTGTAAAGCTGACAAAAACTTATACGCTTCGGCCTGAAAATTATTTGCTGGATTGCAACGTTACGCTCGTAAATTTAAGCGATGCTGAAATTAAAACATCGCTCGATATGTTCGGTCCTGTGGGAATAATGAGAGAAGACCAAAGGACTGACACCAGAACAGCAATGGCGGGCTTTTTGAACTCTCAGGGCCTCGTTGAAGTAACAAAGATAAATATAAAAAAACTTGCCAAAGAATCCGAAGGAGGAACGTTGCTGTTTCATAAAAACGCTGAATTCAAGTTTCTCTGGGCCTCCATATCAGACAAGTATTTTGCCTCCATTATTCGGCCTGTGCCGGCGGCAGATTCAAATAATCTATACGGTGATTGGATAGGCGACAAATACGCAATATGTTTTGACCCTGACGCTCTTGTAAAAGATGACGAGAATATCGGCGTTCGGCTTCAAACGCAGACATCATCAATCGCACCGCAGCAAAAGGCCGCATATAATTTCCAAGTCTATATCGGTCCAAAAGACAGAGACCTTTTTAATAGCGTACCGCTTTATAAAAAGCTGGGTTTTATAAAAGTTATAGATTTTCAGGCCTGCTGCGGCGACACATTCAGCTCCCTCAGCTTTTTCATCCTTGCCGCTATGGACTGGCTGTATCATTTTATCCCGAATTACGGAATTGTTATTATAATCTTCGTCTTTGTGGTTCGGGTACTGCTGCATCCGATTACAAAGAAAAGCCAGGTCTCGATGATGAAGATGTCCAAGCTGGCGCCAATGGCTGAGGAGATAAAGAAAAAATATGGGGACAATAAGGCAGAAATGCAAAAGCAGTTGGGCATCCTTTATAAAGAACAGGGTATAGCACCTGTGCTGGGCTGTCTGCCTATGCTGCTGCAAATGCCTATCTGGATTGCGTTATACAGCGCCATTTATGCAGGTATCGAATTCAGAGGCGCTGAATTTCTGCCGTTCTGGATTACCGATTTGTCATCATCAGATTCGCTGTTCGCCCTGCCGGCCGTTATTGAAAAAATTCCATTTATCGGCGCATTTATCGGCACAAGTTTTAATCTGCTGCCGATATTGCTCGGAATAGCGATGTTCGCGCAACAAAAACTTATGCCGTCATCAGCTCCATCGTCAAATCCGCAGGCTGCCCAGCAGCAAAAAATGATGCTGTGGATGATGCCGATAATGATGCTTATGTTCCTATACAGGGCACCATCAGGTTTAAATCTTTACATTATGGCCAGCACTACCGCAGGCGTTGTCGAACAATATATCATAAAAAAACACATTCAGGAAAAAGAGGCTCTCGAAGAAGCGGGCCTTGTACCGACAACAAGCAAAATGGGCGGCAAATTAAAGAAGAAAAAGCCAAAACCGCCTATTAAATTTTCGTAAAAAAATTATTTGACAATATAAAATGTTCTGGAGACAATTATAACCGACAATTAAATATAGTTATTGTAGCCGAGATTTGTGCGTAATTGCACAAATACGGGGGACCCAAATTTTGGGGCTAATCCCGATAAAATCGAGAGGGGCACTTTCAAGCCCTCGCCCGTCAGCTAACCTCGTAGGCATTTGAAAGGGCAATGGCACAATTAAAAGAAAACTGCCATCCCGGCAGTTTTTTATTGCGCCCCTTTGCCCAAAGGTGAAGGGTTAATTATGAAACTATCTGATTTTGTAAGCAGGCAATTGGTACAGGCAAACCTGAAGTCGCACTCCAAAGACGAAATTCTCGCTGAGATTGCAGAGCAAATATGCGCCGGTAAAAAAATCAGGAATAAAAAGGAAATTCTTGAAAAGCTGCTCGACCGTGAGAAGCAAAGTTCAACGGGAATCGGCGGCGGTATCGCTATACCTCATGCCAGAATCGAAGACCTTAAAGAGGCAATTCTTTTTGTCGGTCTTTCCAAACGAGGAATAAACTTCGCCTCTGCCGACGGCAAGCCTGTTCATCTGATTGTGCTCTTTTTGACGCCGCTTCTTGAAAGCGGTCTGCATTTGAAAATTCTTTCCGGAATCGGTACACTTTTGAATAATAAAACTCTTGTCGAACAGCTTATGCGATGCTCAACCGATGATGAGCTTTATCACATCCTGAAAAAAGGAGGGATTGACAGAGAAAGTTTTCTTTATTTAAGCAGGGAAGATGTTTATCTCGAACTGGAAACCGGCGACAACGGCATAACACAAACATCCGCCCGTCAGCATCTGGAAACATACGGCCTCAATAAACTAAAGGCCATAAGAAAAACGCCGCTTATCGTACGTTTCATTTATCATTTTACCAATCTGCTGGCTGTTTTGATGTGGGCCGGCAGCGGTCTTTCTTTCTGGGCAGGCATGCCGGAAGCCGGATGGGCCTGTATAGCGGTAATTTTTATTAACGCGATTTTCAGTTTCTGGCAGGAATTCAAGGCTGAAAAGGCTATCGACGCATTGAAAAAACTTATTCCTTCCTATGCACGGGTAATCAGAGACGGCGATGAAACAAAGGTACCTACCAGCGATATTGTTCCGGGCGATATTATTATAATCGAGGAAGGAGACCATGTTCCCGCTGATGCGAGATTAATCGATGCTCAGGAACTGCGAGTAAATAACAGCGCGTTCTCCGGTGAATCCAAACTTTCGCATAAAATGGCGGAGGGTTTCCAGGACGGCAAAGGATTCCTATGGCTTGAAATGCCCAATTTGATTTTTGCCGGAACAAGTGTGGCCGGCGGAATGGGGAAAGCCATCGTTATCGCGACAGGAATGAGCACGGAAATAGGAAAAATCGCTTACCTGACGCAAACGGTAAAAGAAGAGCTAAGCCCGCTGCAAAAAGAAGCGAATCGCATCAGCAAACTGATTGCCGCTATATCGGTTGTTATGGGAATTATTTTTTTATTCGTGGGCTTAATCTTTACCAAAATGACTTTCGTCGCTGCCGCAATGTTTGCCATAGGCATTATTCTGGCCAATGTCCCTCAAGGCCTTATGCCTACACTTACGCTGTCGCTTGCAATGGCTGTTCAGAGAATGGTAAAGAGACATGCCTTAATCAAAAAACTGTCCTCGGTGGAAACTCTTGGCTGCACAAGCGTCATTTGTACGGATAAAACCGGTACGCTTACGACGAATGAAATGAGCGTCAGAAAAATATGGGTTAACGACAAGATAATCGAAATAACCGGCAGCGGATACGAACCGAAAGGCGTATTCAGTTTTCAGGGTCGTCCGCTTTCGCCGGAAACGTTTAACGACAATAGTCTTGACCTTTTATTCCGTGCTGCGACATTGTGTAATACAGCCAAACTTGTTCCGCCGTCAAATGAACAAAACTACTGGAATATCCTCGGCGACCCCACAGAAGGTGCACTATTGACAATGGCTCAAAAAGCAGGTTTCGATTATGAGCAGCGCCGCAAAGATTGTCCTGCAGTGAAACGTTTTCCATTTGAATCGATTCGTAAAAGAATGAGCAGTATAAACAAGCTTTCCGACGGAAACCTTTATACCTTTGTCAAAGGTGCGCCGAAAGAAGTTCTGGAGCTTTCAACCAAAATAATTCTCGATAAAAAAAATGTGGAACTGACGTCATCAAAAAAATCGGAAATACTCGCACAAATAGACAATTTTGCCGAAGACGGCCTTAGAATTCTTGGTTTGGCTTATTGTCCTTTTGATACGGAAAAACTTGTCGACGTAACGGCACAGACGGCGGAGAAAGATTTAATTTTTATCGGCGTTACCGGTATGTATGACCCGCCTCGTCCGGAAGTCAAAGATGCGGTAGCTATTTGTAAAAAAGCGGGCATAAGAGTAGTTATGATTACCGGAGACTACCAGATAACCGCTTTGTCTATCGCCAAACAGGTGGGAATTGTTTCGTCAGACAATCCTGAAGTTATAACAGGAACAGAGCTTACTGGTTTGAGCGACGAACAATTAAAAAATAGGGTTACTGAAAAAGAAGTGGTTTTTGCAAGAGTCAATCCTGAGCACAAGTTGAGAGTTGTAAACGCCTTTAAGGAGTTGGGAAATATTGTCGCTGTTACAGGCGATGGCGTTAACGACGCTCCGGCGCTGAAATGCGCCGATATCGGCGTTGCGATGGGATTGCGCGGAACCGACGTAGCGAAAGAAGCGGCGGAAATGGTTTTGATAGACGACAATTTTGCCAGTATTGTCGCAGCCATCGAAGAAGGCCGTGCGGTATTTGACAATATTAAAAAATTCATTACTTATATTTTCGCGCACCTTGTTCCTGAAGCGATACCGTATATTTTTTACGTTGTGCTGAAAATTCCTGTGCCTATTACCGTTATGCAAATCCTGGCAATCGACCTCGGTACGGAGATTCTGCCTGCGCTGGCGCTGGGTATTGAAAAGCCGGAGCCCGGCGTTATGGATGTTCCGCCAAGGCCAAAGAAAAAAGGCGTTATTGATAAAACAGTTCTCTTTCGCGGTTATGTATTTCTCGGACTGCTCGAGGCGGCGGCAGTTTTAATAATATATTATTTTGTTCTTTATCGGGGCGGCTGGAGGCCGGGAGTGCAGCTGGAACCGAACGATACTACATTCATGAATCCGCTGCATTTAAGAGCGATTACTATGGTTTTTCTCGGCATTGTCGTAATGCAGATTGCCAATGTATTTGCCTGCCGCAGCGACAAGCACTCGGTCTTTAAACTTGGATTCTTCAGTAATAAACTCGTCTTTTGGGGTATCGCTTTTGAGCTTTTATTCGCCGTTTTGCTTGTTTATGTGCCGTTCCTGCAGAAAATATTCCAAACTACCGCTATTGGCTGGACAGACTGGGGAATTCTGTTTATCTTTTCATTGTTAATCTTTTTAGCGGAAGAAATCAGAAAAAAATATGCTGCCGGCAAATGCAAAATACAACATAAATGACATAATAACTGCGGTGTGCAGCGGCCAGAGCCCCGCCGTTAAAAAAATCATACGCATCAGCGGCGATAAAACTTTCGACGTTTTAAACTCTTTCGCTGCACAAAATTTCCAAAACCAGAGAGTTGTAATTCATACCTTGATAAATATTGACGAATTTGAACTTAACTGCTGTTTTTATCTTTTCCCTTCTCCTCATTCATACACCGGCGAAGACCTCGCGGAGATTCATCTTTTCGCCTGTGATGAAATTGTCGAAATTGTTCTTTCAAAACTGCTGGCGATGGGCTGCCGAACCGCCCTGGCAGGTGAATTTACGTATAGAGCGTATATCAATGGAAAAATGGACCTGTCAAAGGCCGAGGCCGTCGCTCAATTAATACAAAGCTCTAATCAGTATCAGCTTTCTGCCGCTCAACAGCTCTTTAGCGGCTCGATTGAGCAAAAGGTCGGCCAAATCAGACAGGAAATACTTGACCTTTTGAGCCTGATTGAGGCAGGCCTCGATTTCAGCGCTGAAGATATAGAACTAATCAGTCCGCAAAAGGCAATCGAAACGGCTGGAAAAATTCGAAACAGTCTCGATGAGCTTCTCACAGGCTCAATAACATTTGAACAAATTGCTCAGGCTCCTTCCGTAGTAATCGCCGGCGATACAAACGCAGGCAAAAGCAGCCTTGTAAACGCACTTGTCGGTGCAAAAAGAAGTATTGTCTCTGAACAAAGCGGCACAACCCGCGATGTGCTTGAACACTGGCTGAAACTGGATAAATGCGATTGTGTCCTGTTCGATTGTGCCGGTCTTGTTGCAAGGCCGGCTGATATTTTGCAAACCCTCGCCAATGACGCAGCCATCAAAGCTATCAATGACGCTATAGTAATAATCTTCTGTGCGGATATAACCAAACCGGATTACTCTAATGATTTGGAAATTTCAAAGCATTTCTCCAGAAAACCTGCGATTTATGCGGCAACAAAATGCGATTGTTTAACAGACGACCAAACAAAAATAAAATTGAAGTCTATTAAAAAATTATTCGGCGACGATTTTGTAAATACCAGTGCAAAAACCGGTATTGGTCTTGAAAAACTTAAAAAGCTTATACAGCAGAATATAATAACCAAAACTTCTGATGCGACAGAAGCCGCTCAAAAGGCTGCTCTTACCGCAAGACACAGGCAAATCGTAATTGAGTCAATCAAAAATATTGAAGAAGCCTGCGACGAACTGGAAAAAGGCAATGAAGAAATCTCCGCGATGTTTTTGCGCTCGGCACTTCAAAACCTGTCAAGCTTCGAAGCCGAACATATTGACGAGCAAATTCTCGAAACTGTCTTTTCCCGCTTTTGCATCGGCAAATAAAAAATTCATACCAAAAAGTTCTTGCAAAACAATTCTAACCTGATAAAATGCAACTATATTGCAATTACATAGAGCCATAACTATATGCCTAACAATGAGTTAGAAATAAAAGCTAAAAACCTATTGAAAAAGGAAGGGCTAAACCTCACAAAGCCGCAAATTCGGGTATTGCAGGAATTGTTTTGCGCCAATAGTCCCCTTTCTCGTAATGATTTGCTTAAAAGGCTCGGTGAAAACAGGCCTGATAAGGTTACTGTTTACAGGATTCTTGAAAAATTGTGTAAAACTGGATTGGTCCATAAAGCTTACGTTCAAAAACGGGCATGGAATTATGAGCTGGCGCATCACTGCGATGAAAAACAGTGCCATCCGCATTTTACCTGTAATAACTGCGGCAAAACTTTTTGTATGACTGGTTCGGCTGTACCGCTTGTTGAAAATTTAAAAAAAGGTTTCATAATTCAAAGACAGCAGGTCAGAATCGAAGGACTTTGCCCGGCGTGTTCATAACGAAATATAATGATTAAATCGCTAAGAAAATTTGTCCTTGTTGTCGCAGCGGCAATATTTCTGCTCAGCACAGCAAATGTTTTTCTGTATCTGCATCTTGCCGAGCACGAACACGATGCCGGTGGACACGACCATAAACATTGTCCTATTTGCCAGCAGGCTTCTATAAACAAAAATGAAGCGGTTATACCCTCCGCTTCAATTACTTTTGAGCTACCGCGAATTATTATCGCACAGATTTGCGTAACTGAACATATCATAAAAAATTTCAGTTCTCTCCTCCCATATCTTCGGGCGCCTCCGGCCTTATCCTGATTTTCTTAAAACGGATAAATAACTAATTAATTATCAATGTATTTCTGCGCCAATTTCCAATTATGCGCAGCAAATACAATAATTTAATGGAGGTATTTTATGTTACGAAGAAATCTTTGTATAGTTACTGTTGTTATCTTCTGTGCAGGCTTTGCATTTGCCGATCATTTGCATACTCACATCGGGCGTAACGCCGACGGCATCTGGGACAATGCGGATGATAATCAACTTTGGATTTTCGCAACGCCGGACCAGCCGCAATGGAACACGATAGAAATGGTGCCGACAGGAGAATATATCGGCGATAAGCAAATTTACGTTGCCGTACTGGATTGCTGGCATTCAGCTCATCCCGAAAGCGGGTTGTTCCAACTGGATTTCAAAGATGAATCGACTCAACCCGACTGGTCAATATCGCTGAAAAGAATAAATTTTTCAGACCCAATCAATTTTTGGATGGAAGATGAAGCTACAACGTTAGAAATCCTGACTTCAAACGGCTCAACCTTTGCTTTTGAAGAACCTGACTGGGATTCAGAACTGCCAAATGGCAGCGGTGGATTAGGCGCCTGGCATTTTCATACCCATACCGAATTTCTTGCTTTGGCTAACGGAATAGGACAGACGTTTTCGGCAACATTTACAGTAATTGACACTGGCTCGACAAATTTTGCAGAATCGGTTCTATACACAATAAACTTTATAACTGTGCCTGAACCGGCTTCTATGATTTTATTTGGTTCAGCGATGCTTGCAATGTTTAGAGCAAGAGTAAGGAAATAATGCTGAAAAAACGTCTCAAGGCGTTTACGCTGGTTGAACTGCTGGTGGTTATATCGATAATCGCTATGCTGCTGGCAGTTCTTATGCCGGCATTAAAAAAGGCAAGACAGCAGGCCCGAAAAGTGGTCTGCTCAAGCAATATGCGGCAGATGGGGGTTGCTTTGCAATGTTATTTACAGGAAAACGATTCTCATCTGCCGGATAGCTCCTGCTGCCTTGCCGACCCAAATCAATACTGGCTTAAGATACTGACAAAATATCTTAAACAAGGCTTACTTTTCAAATGCCCATCCGATGAAGTGAAAAATTTTATCGATTGGAACAAGCCTCTTGGTCAGCAACCGGCAGATTCCAGATGGTCGAGCTTTGCCCTCAACGCCCTGCTGGATTCCAAATGCTCCCTATACAATGGAAAATATAACTTAACCAGAGCAATTCACAGACCTCAATATTGTATTTATGCTGTCGAAAGCCCTTCATCGTGGATTTCTGCAGACCATATTCATCCGGAAGCGTGGGGCTATAACATTAAAACCGCAAAAGGACAAATTGCATGGGACAGGCATTCAAAAAAATCGAATTATCTTTTCACTGACGGACATATAGAGACATTAAAAATAGAAGACACTTATAGTTGGCCGGGCAACTGCTTCTGGTTTCCAGAAGCAGCTCCTGCCTGGCCGGCGGATGATTAAAGGAATTTTAATATGATTAGAATATTTATAATTACAGTAATTGTTTCAACGATGGCTGGTTCATGCTTCGCTGATTGCCCGCTGGACCATTTTCTTATAGGCTGCAACCAGGATGGGATATCAGGTACGACAGATGACAACAAACTGTTCGTCGACTGCACACAGAAATACCGGCACAGCGACCCGGACAACAGCGGAGACCCGACTTGGTTATACTGGCATTACCCATTATATTACAATATTAGATACGACAGATATCAAATAGGCGAGCCGGGTTTCGATGTAATCGGTACAAGCGATCCGAACAGACAGCTCTCCGGAACGGCAAATACCGACTACAGAATTATCATCGAATGCGTTTCGATAAAAGCTGGCTTCTCGGCAAGAGAAAGCACACTTGGCATTTTGCTTGACGAGACCGGCGACTCATTCAATCACAGCGCACTTACAGATAAGCACATACATCTTGAATATCGCGCGCCGGCACCATCGGGCGAAACAGAACTACAATGGATTACTTATGTGATTTACGATGACCTGGAAAATTATGAACCATCCGAGTCTTTCAGTGTGGTTTTTGTAACAGACCCGCCTGCAGGAGACTTGGTTATAGACGGAAAGGTCGATATGAAAGACCTTGCGGAATTTTGTTATTACTGGCTTGGAACCAATGGCGGCAGAGAAAACGATTATTATGAAAGAGCGGATGCAAACAAAGACGGTTATGTAAATTTTGCGGATTTTGCATTGTTTGCGTTGAACTGGCGGATGTGATAAAAAAACCGGCCGTTTGAAACTTACGGCCGGTCGTCAAATTATGTTTTGCGATTAAAAGATATTATTTGTCTTTTGCCTCGAATTCAGCGTCAATCACGTCATCGCCGCCGCCTTTGCGGTGGACTTCGCCCTCGCCGCCTTTTGGCGGTTCTGAAGGTTGCGGGCCTGCCGGGCCGCCCTGAGCAGCCTGTTTTTTCGCCGCCTCTTCATACAAAATCTTGCCAAGTTCCTGAGCGGTACTGCTGAGATTTTCCATAGCGTTCTTTATGGCCTGGCCGTCTTCGCCTTTGGCGGCTTCCTTAAGGTTATTAACGGCGGATTCGATTTTGCCGCGAGTATCGCCCGAAACTTTTTCGCCGTGCTCCTTGAGCGTTTTCTCGGTCGAGTAAATCAACTGGTCGGCCTGATTTTTAAGGTCAACCACTTCTCGACGTTTTTTGTCTTCTGATGCGTGATCCTCGGCGTCTCTTTGCATCTTTTTTACTTCCTCGTCGCTCAGGCCGGAGCTGGATTTAATCTGAATCGATTGCTGTTTGCCTGTGCCATGGTCTTTTGCCGAAACGTTCAATATGCCGTTGGCGTCGATATCGAAAGCAACCTCAATCTGCGGCATACCGCGGGGAGCGGGCGGAATATCGGAAAGCTGGAACCTACCCAGCGTTCTGTTGTCTCTTGCGAACTCTCGTTCGCCCTGAAGTATATGTATATCAACAGTTGTCTGGCTGTCGGCAGCGGTCGAGAATGTTTCTTTTTTGCTGGTCGGTATTGTCGTGTTGCGGTCAATCAGTTTTGTCATAACGCCGCCGAGCGTTTCAACGCCAAGAGACAACGGTGTAACATCCAGAAGCAGAATATCCTTTACGCCTGCATCGCCGGCAAGGACAGCACCCTGAACGGCTGCACCAATTGCTACAACTTCATCGGGATTAAGGCTCTTGTTTGGCTCCTTCTTAAACAAATCCTTAACTATCTGCTGAACTTTTGGAATTCTCGTAGAGCCGCCGACAAGCAGAACTTCGGCTATGTCGGATGGATTCATCTTCGCATCGCTCATCGCCTTAACACACGGGTTTTTGAGTCTTTCAAATACCGGCTCAACCAGAGCTTCATATTTGCTTCTGGTAATGGTTATCTGAAGATGTTTCGGACCTGAGGCATCGGCTGTGATAAACGGCAGATTTACCGTAGACTCAACCTGATTTGACAATTCGCACTTTGCTTTTTCGGCAGCCTCCTTGAGTCGCTGATGTGCCATCGGGTCTTTCCGCAGGTCGATGCCCTCAGTCTTTTTGAACTCATCGGCGAGGTAATTAATCAGTATCTCGTCAATGTCGTCGCCGCCAAGATGAGTATCGCCATTAGTGCTAAGCACCTCGAAAACATTATCGCCAATATCGAGAATTGAAATGTCAAAGGTACCGCCGCCAAAATCGAAGACAGCCACTTTTTCATTTCTCTTCTTTTCAATGCCGTAAGCCAATGCGGCCGCTGTCGGCTCATTGATTATTCTTTCAACCTTGAGACCCGCTATTGTGCCGGCATCTTTGGTAGCCTGACGCTGAGCATCGTTGAAGTAAGCCGGAACGGTAATAACCGCCCTTTCCACTTTTTCGCCCAGGTAATCCTCAGCGGTTTTCTTCAAATCCTGAAGAATCATCGCTGAAATCTCCGGCGGCGTGTATTCTTTGCCTCTTACGCCAACCTTAACAAGCTCATTGGCCCCGCCTACAACCTTATACGGCACCATCTTTTCCTCAGTACCGACTTCGTTGTGTCTGCGGCCCATAAACCGCTTGATGGAAAAAACGGTGTTTTCAGGATTGGTTACCTGTTGATGTTTGGCTATCTGGCCGACAAGACGCTCACCTTTATCGGTAAAACCCACCACCGACGGTGTAAGTCTGCCGCCGGACGAGTTTATAAGTACTTTCGGTGCTGTGCCTTCCATTACCGAAACAACCGAATTTGTCGTTCCCAGGTCTATTCCAATAATTTTTGCCATAGTTTCTGTCTCCTTTTGACTATAAAGTTCATCCAACAATCATAAGTGCAAAGTACGTGCCAGTAACAGTAAAAAATCTAAGTCCTTATATAAAAACAAGTTAAAAACGTCCAGTTTGTTTAACAACGTGCCATTTTGGCAGATTATTTAACCACGAATCCCGATATGTCGGGGCGAATTGACACGAATATAATTCTTTAACTCCATTTATCAATGGTCCGCTCCATTGCTGTCATAGCTCTATTCTAAACCCTATTGCCTAAACCTTATCCCCTATTTTATTTATTTTTTATTTTTTATCTTTTATATTTTATTTTCAAATATACTATAATCACAAAAACCAGTTCTATTGTTTTTTCAAAGTATCCGGTTTCGAGTTTTTGATTTGAAAGGAATAAAAAGAAATGCCAAGTTTTCCAGCAGACGGTATGGTGCCTTCGAAAGTTTTTTTGACTAAAGGCGTTGGAAGACACAGATACCAGTTAAAATCGTTCGAAGAGGCCCTGCGAGACGCAGGCGTAGCAAATCAGAACCTTGTACAGGTTTCATCCATTCTGCCGCCCAAATGCAAAATCATTAGCAAGGAAGCCGGCCTGAAGGAACTTGTGCCGGGCTCAATTGCCTTTTGTGTTATGGCAAGATGCGACACAAACGAGCATGGCAGACTTGTAGCTACTTCTATCGGAATGGCCCTGCCGAAAGACAGAAACAACTGGGGTTATCTGAGCGAGGTCCACGGCCATGGAATGAATGAGCAGCAGGCCGGCGACCTGGCAGAAGACCTTGCCGCTGAAATGCTCGGCACTACTATTGGTCTTGAAGTCGACCCCAACACTGCCTGGAGCGAAAGAGAGCAAGAATATAAATCCAGCGGTCTTATCATCAGAACTTCAAACAGCACACAGGCAGCAAGAGGCCAAAAGGGTTTGTGGACTACCACTGTCGCTATCGCAATGCTCCTGTTCGATTGATATATAAAGGGACAAATGAAACAGCAAAATAATTTTGGCGACCTGCCACGAAAATACTGTGCTTATCCGACCGCAAAAATAGTCATTCTCCCTGCTCCGTTTGACGCCACAAGCACCTGGATAAAAGGAGCAGATAAAGGCCCTGCCGCGATTCTCGATGCTTCGGCTAATATGGAAACTTACGATATCGAAACCGATTCGGAGGTCTACAAACAGGGTATTTTTACTGACAAGCCGATAAAAGAAAAAAAATCGCCTGAAAAAATGGTTGCCGAACTTAAGGCAAGAACCCTTAAGCACATCAAAAATAAAAAATATGTCGTAACGCTTGGCGGTGAACATTCCATCAGCGCCGCAACGATACAGGCCCATGTCGAATCCTTTAAAAATGTCTCGGTACTTCAATTTGACGCCCATGCGGATTTGCGGGAAGAATACCACGGCACAAAATACAACCACGCCTGCGTAATGGCCCGAGCGAGAGAAATCGCACCAATTGTACAGGTGGGCATAAGAAGCGCAGATATTACAGAAAGGGATTCGATACAAAGGGCAGGAAACGTCTTTCTCGCACAGGATATTTATGATAATAACAGGTGGTTCGACAAATGCCTGAAAAAGCTCACAAAAAACGTTTATCTGACAATCGACCTTGACGCATTCGACCCTGCTATATTGTCTTCGACCGGCACACCTGAGCCGGGCGGACTCGGCTGGTATCAGGTTTTGGATTTTCTTAGATTGCTGATGAAAAAGAAAAATGTTGTGGGTTTCGATATTGTTGAATTGTGCCCGAACCCTAAAAATAAGGTCTCTGATTTTCTGGCGGCAAAATTGGTTTATAAACTCTTAGGCTATAGATTTTGTCTTAAATAACCGATAGTTATATAAAATAGATACCATTTTTATGAAAGGATATGGTTATGTGTTCAAGTTGTGGATGCAGTGCCGGTAAAAAGAAACCAAAGAAAAAAGCTAAAGCTAAAAAGAAGAAATAACATTCTTAAAGTTTAGAAAGTAAACGGCCTTTGGAAACTTTCCAAAGGCCATTTTTTCAGTCATTTCTTTCTACTTCACCAGCTCAACAACAGCGTTTCCCTTAATCGTCATTGGTATAGTCATTCCTTCCGGCGATTGCTGATTTGCTTCCATTCTTATTATGCCGGATAAGTTTATCGTTATATTGCCCTTGCGGGTAAGACCGGTTTTTTCATCAACTTCATTCGCAGCGTTTATTGTGCCGGCCAACTGCATAGACATTTTATTATTAGGGTCTATTTCGAGCGGTTTTGAACTATCGCCCATATCAAACTTGGACACTGCATCAATATAAGCGATGCCGTCTTTGCGGCTCTTTAGCATATAAGTTGTATCGATATCAATCGGCATAATAAAATTCATGCTTTTTGTGTCATACCAGGTATCGCCGACAGCCACAGGCCCTGCCGGAAACATCTCCATCATGTTGCCGGTTAATTCCTTGATTTCTTTTTCGTCGAACATCTTGTCAAAGAAGTTATCCATTCCCGCAGACTCCGGGCCGGTCGGCATTTCTCCTTTTACTTTCGCAAGCATCTCCTGAATGCCATGGATATCATAAGTTTCGCCTGTAGGCTTGATTTTCATCTGGAACTTGCAGCCAGCCATAGCCGAGACCATAGCGGTCATCACTTTTTCCTGAGGTTTATTAGGGTCTGCCGGTTTTGGATTTGCCGAGTCGAATTCCATATGTCCCATCGGGCCGTCCATCGCCATTTTCATAGACTTGTAGGTCATCCGGACATCCATCACGCCGTTGGTATCGACGCTTAAGCAGTCCATACCCATAACCATTTCCTGCGTCTGTTTCATATTCATTTCCTGACCGTTCACCGTCTGCACAATGTCCTGAATCTGGGTCATCTTCATTTCATGAGACTCACCTGCCTTGAGGCGTAATTTCAGGTCAACTTTGTCCTGCGCAGCCGGACAGAAACCTGTCGCCAGAAAAACCACACAAAAACAGGTTGAAATAATTCTCTTAATCTTCATGTTATTAATTCTCCTTAAAAAGATTGTTCTTTTATCATTATACCGCCAAAAAGCTCTTTATACCATTTATTTACTTTTCATTCGTTTAACGGTTTTGCATTTTCCTTTGGCTCATCAGGTACTTTTCGACCCCGAGATTTAATCGCTGTTCTCAGGATAAACTCAATTTGGCCGTTAACGCTCCGCAGTTCGTCCGCGGCCCAGGCCTGCAATTCATTCCATAGTGCAGGGTCAATACGTAACAAAAAATCCTTTTTTTGAGCCATAGGATAATTTACCTGATTATCGATAAAGCGTTCCCGCATTGATTACCGGTTCTGCCTGAGCTTCGCCGCAAAGTACAACCAGCAGATTTCCGACCATTGTGGCTTTGTGTTCTTCGTCGAGCTTGACAACTTGTTTGGCGGACAATTCAGACAGTGCCATCTCCACCATGCTTACTGCACCGTGGACAATTTTCTTTCTGGCGGCGATTATTGCTTCTGCCTGTTGACGGCGAAGCATCGCTCCGGCAATTTCAGGCGCGTATGCCAAATGGGTCAGCCGGGTCTCTGCAACTGCAACACCAGCCATGGCTAATCTTGTCTCTAACTCGCTTTTAAGCGCGTTATTGATGGTTTCGCTGCTGCCTCGCAAAGTCAGTTCCGCTTCCTCGTTATCGTTCCCCTGATCATAAGGATATATATTGGCCAAATGCCTAATGGCTGTTTCGCTTTGTACTTTTACATATTGTTCATAATCATCCACATCAAACAAGGCTTTAACAGTATCAGCTACCCGCCATACGATTACCGCACCGATTTCAATTGGGTTTCCGCGCTGGTCATTGACTTTAATAGAGTCAGTCTGAAAATTGCGAGCCCTTAATGAGAGCCTATATTTGTTTGATCCGAACTGGAAGCTTCCTTTGTTGGTTGTAACATGACCGCCGCGAATGACTGTAAAAGGATTGGCCCAGTGAAATCCGTCTTTCTTTATGGTGCCGACATATTTGCCGAAGAAAATCAAGACCCTTGCCTCGTTTGGCTGCAGAGTAAAAAATCCCAAGGTCAAAAATATCCCCAGCAGAATATGACATATCAACCATAAAATAAAGAAAGGTATAAACGCCGGTTCAATTCGGCCATGTTTGAAATTGAAAATGCCATATAAAAAAACTACCGGCAAAAGCAACCATACTATAATTGTTATTGGCAACATTGCCCACCCGCTCAATCTATTTACCTGACGCTCTTGCATAATTTTTCTCCTTAAATAGAAATATCATTATGATATTATTATAATATCAAAAAGACTTTATGCAATAAAAAAATGATTTTTTTGAAAAATCCTCCATAAACCTCGTTTTTGCGCCAAAAACCAATAAATCCCCACACCAATTTACACTTTGGCTAAATATTGTTAAAAATGATTATATAGTGGTCGAAGCGTTTTTTGAGCCTTGCTGTCGCCAATATAAATTGGTGTGGGGATAAAAAAGGCCGGACAACTACTGCCCGGCCTTTACTCACCTCTAAAACTATTTTCATTCCTGAGCTACAACTGCCCACCTGGTTGGATGCCCCAAAACCTTACCAGACTTTAAGGTAAATTCCCGTTCTATTGTTTTGCCGTCTTTCTCAATCATAACTTTAACCGGCACTATCCAGAACATATATTGATCCATTTTTGGCTCACCTATCGAAATTACCTCTAAAATATGGAGGTTTTCATATTTTTCTCTTATCTGCTGTTCTGTCATTTCCTCTCTTACAAGTTTGCCCGCCAAGGTATAATCTTCATCAACCAGCGCATCTAAAAATCGCGAGGCTGTTTCTACAGCAATTGCACTATCGCTTAAATCGCCCTGTTCAATTCCGATATCCATAGCCATCATATCAACCCGATTGACATCGGAAGGTGCTTCCTTATTGAGATCAAGAAGCTCGGGCGATAACGGCTGATTGTAATCGCAGTATTGCCATTCTGCCAAGAGTTCGGTGCTGTTCGGCTCTAAGTGAAATACTTCCACGGCTTTAACAAGCCTGCTGGCATTATCAATATGATAAACATCTTTAATGGCCGGCATCTGACGCTGTAACAAATATGTGTTCGGTTCATATATCGCTGTCACTAAAATATCGTCATGACTTGCTGTCGGTTCTTCTATTTGGATTTTAACTTTGCCCTTTTTCTCTAAGCTGTCGAGATATTCCAACGCGCCTTTTGGATTGTATCGCGATGCAAAAAACAAAACTTTTGCCGAATAACCTTCATCTTCAAGAAACTTTAGGTTCCCGCCCCTTGTCCAACATTCTGTTTTGCCCTCCTTCCAGACAACCGACTGTGAGATTTTGCCCTTATTATTACTATTATCACAAACATCATAAACATCAAATCTCAAATTCTTTACCGTGCCGGTTGGGCCGTATTCAACCCAGGCCTCTTTGCCAAGACATCTATCTGGTTGATAGACGAATTGTTTAAAATGAAAATACCGCATACCATCAACCGCCGTCATAGTCTGCTCAAATGCATAAGCGGGCGCGGCTGATTTATTTAAAAACGTTATTGTCAATACAGCTGCGACAAGCAATACCGCTGCAACAGCTAATTTTGTAATTGAACTTTTCATAATTATTCTCCATACACCCGGCTGTAATTGAGCCGATGTGTTTATTTTAGATTTCTCAAACGCCGCCAAAGCATCACCGAGAATTTTTTCGTCCATCTGGGATGAGATGGCAGCAGATTTTTTTGTTTCAAAAAACGCTTTGATTAATTTTTCTATTTTTTCTGCAGTGTTCATTTTTACACCTCACCATCTAAAATTGACCGCAGTTTGTCTATCCCATACCGATATCGGCTTTGAATTGTATTAACCGAAACTCTCTGCGATTCGGCTATTTCTTTAAATGTCAGCCCGCTTTGGAAATACAGGATTATCACCTCGCACTGCTCGTAAGGCAATTGCGTCAGGGCAGAGTTGATTTTTCGAACGCGCTCATTTGACATTGCCAATCTCTCCGGCTGATTTGAAGCTGGTCCTGCGATTTCCAGTTCTTCAACATCTAATGCCGATTTGATTTTATCCCTGCCCAAATTTCGTACACGATTTGCGATAGAAGTCAGCAGGTAGCTTTTCAAGCTGCTTTTCAATTCAAGTCTGCGGCCGCATTGCGAAAATGAAACGAAACAATCGTGTACGATATCTTCGGCAACAGTTTTATTATTTGAAAGAGCAACGGCCAAAGCCAGCATATTGTTTTTGTACTTTTTATAGATTCTACACAAGGCATCACTGCTGCCGTTCTTGAGTTTCCAAAGTAACCATTTGTCTTCAAACATCCGTAACAGCCTTTTTGTTAGTTTCGAAACTTACGATCGCTATTATTATGACACGCAAACTGTTTTTTTAGTCTAAAAACTATATTTTATCCAAAAATTACCCTTTTAGTACCAGAAAGAACCTTTTCTTTTGACATTCCGGTCGGGTTATCGGCATAATTTATAGAACGTTTGAGGCGGAGAAGAAGAGGAGTCTCTTCGGAAAGCAACATACAAAGTAATATTGTGTGATATCCCTATTATTGAAAAATTGTGGCGTATTAGAAGGAAAGGAGAAAATTATGAAACAACTCTTACCAAACTCAAGACTATCTCTACTATTGATGTTCGTCTGTATCTTGTACATGGGTCTGCCGTCTGTCCAAGCCGCATTGTGGAGCGATGACTTCTCTGACGGCGATGACACGAGCAATCCAACGTGGACACACTACTACTCGGGTGAGGATGTGGTTGCCTCGTGGAACGTGCTAGACGATGGAGCAGGGAACTTGTTCTACCAATTATGCGCGGAGGCGAGCGATACCGCCGCCAAAATAGGGTCGTATGTCGAGGAAATCAAAGAAGCAGGCACATTTCAGGGCTCTTTTACGCAGTGGGTTAAAGAGCATGTGCCAAGCAAAACGGACTGGAAGGGTGGCTCCATCCACGTCCTCAAACCTTGGGATGGTGAGTATCTGTGGTGCGAGGACAAGTACCAGCTGCGGACAACCGTTAATGGGACGAGCGACGACCTGAATACATTCTGGTTCGACGTCGAGCTACTGCGGTTCGACGGTGGTGTGAAGAACGTTTTAGCTTCGACAACACGCGCTTTCACGACTGAGGGGATTAGAGAAACGCTGGGGCGTGAGGGAGATCGAGTCGTGGCAAAGTGGTGGTTGGCTGCTGAGGAGGAACCGAGTGAGTATCTTTTCGATGTTGTCGACACGACTTATGTCGAGAACTTGACCTTCGGAATTGAGGCTGGTTGTCCATCTGGTGGTGAAGTCGTGTGGTCGTTCGACGACTTTGTCATTGTCCCCGAACCCGCCACGCTTTTACTTCTTGGTTTGGGCGCATTAACATTGCTGCGAAAACGCAGAGCATAGAACAATTTAGAATGTGTAGGGCTGTAATTGCTGCATTTGCTTACAGCCCTTTTTTGCATCTTTTTTTATAAACTAATGCAGAAAAACCTTTTTATATATATTCATTCAGCAGGTTTTCGAGCAGTTCCTGCCTGCCGCTTTGTAGCTTCGGCTCTCCATTTTTAAGAGTATATTGCTCTAATTGTCCAAAGGTCACTTTCCCTTTTTCAATTGTTTTGCCAATGCCTTTGTCCCAGCCGGCATAACGAGCCTTTAATATTTTGCCTATTTTACCATCTTTAATCATTTTAGCAGCAATCCTAAGACCCTTGGCAAAAGCATCCATCGCGCCGATGTGGGCATAGAACAAATCTTCCGGAGCAATCGACTGCCGGCGAACATGAGCATCGAAATTCAATCCGCCGGTGGTAAATCCCCCGCCGTTTAAAATTATATACATCGCTAAAGCTGTTTCATAAATATCCATCGGGAATTGGTCGGTATCCCAGCCGAGGAGCAAATCGCCCCTGTTGGCATCGACCGAACCAAGAATATTATTGTCAACGCAATACTGAAGTTCATGTTGGAAACTATGGCCGGCAAGAGTTGCGTGGTTGGCTTCGATGTTCAGTTTAAAATATTTTACAAGGTCATATTTCTGCAGAAACGCGAAACAATTTCCGGCATCGAAATCGTATTGATGTTTTGTCGGCTCTTTCGGTTTCGGCTCGATATAAAACGGGCCCCTGAATCCGATTTTCTTTTTGTAATCGACCGCCATGTGCATAAATTTCGCCAGATGTTCAAGCTCGCGTTTCATATCTGTATTGAGCAGCATATCATAACCTTCCCTGCCGCCCCAGAAGACATAGCCCGCCCCGCCCAATTCTTTTGTAACTTCCATTGCTTTTTTAACCTGAGCGGCTGCATAAGCAAAAACATCAGGCGAAGGATTCGTCGCCGCTCCCGCCATAAATCTTTTGTTGCTGAACAAATTTGCCGTGCCCCATAGAGCTTTTATACCAGTTTCTCTTTGAAGACTTTTAGCCAAAGCGACAATCCTGTCAAGACCCTTATTGCTTTCAGAAAGGCTATTTCCCTCCGGTGCGATGTCTCTATCATGAAAGCACCAATATTTTACGCCCAGTTTTGTAAAAAATTCAAACGCTGCCTGTATTGTCATTTCAGCAATTTCCATCGGGCTGCTTCCCTGGTTATAACTGCGCGAAATGGTACTTAGGCCGAACTGGTCGCCGCCGAGCCCTTTGAGCGTGTGCCAGTAGCAAACTGCGAAACGAAGGTGCTGCTCCATCGTTTTGCCGAGTATCTTTTCGCTCGGATTATACTGTTTGAAGGAAAGCGGGTTTTTTGATTTCGGGCCTTCATATTTTATTTTCTTTATTTTCGGAAAAAACTCTTTCATAACAAATCCCTTATGCATTAAAAATTTTTAATCAGAATTCACACCAAGCATTTGTGTAATATTATCAAATTCATCGAGCGAATAAAACTCGATTATTATCTTGCCGCGTTGGCCGTTCTTACGAGCCTGAATATTTACTTTGGTGCCAAGCCTGCTGCGGATCTTTTCCTCAAGGTCTTTTATGTGCGCAGGTTTTTCTAAAATTTGTTTTTGTTTTTTCTCATCTTTTTCGGTCAGCGCAAGCCTTACAAGTCTTTCAACTTCTCTGACACTAAGCCGCCCTGCCAGCGCGCGATTAGCAAGCCGCCTTCTTAAATCATCTGTCGGCAGCGCGAGTATCGCCCTTGCGTGTCCCATATCCAAAGAACCATCAACAAGCATCTGTTTTACCTCTGCCGGAAGATTCAGCAGCCGAATATAATTCGCCACAACTGAACGGTCCTGTCCGAGTTTCTGCGCAGCCTGTTCCTGAGTCAGGCCGAATGTCTCCATAAAATTCTGATATGCCTTTGCCTTCTCAATTGGGTTCAAATCCGCACGTTGAATATTTTCTACCAGCGCCAGAGCAAGCATTTCAGAATCGTCTGTCTTTCTGACCATCGCAGGAATCTTTTGCAGCCCTGCTATTTCAGCGGCCCTAAATCGCCTTTCTCCAGCCACAATCTCGTATTTACTTCCCCTTTGTCTAACTATTATTGGTTGGATAAGGCCATTTTCCTTAATCGAGTCCGCAAGCTCGCGAAGCTGCTCATTATTCCAGGTTTGTCGCGGCTGATAAGGATTAGGCATAATATTGTCAAGATTTATTTCTGTAAACGATTTCTGTAACTCGTTATCTGGAATAGACTTAACTATTTCTTGCGCAGCAGAAATGCCCATATTTTCCTCTACGGTATTGATTATAGGGCCTAAAAGAGATTCAAGTCCCCTGCCGAGATGTTTTGGTTTTTCTTTCTTTTGGGTAGTCATATTCACTCCTTTTTTAATGGCTTGTTATTCCTATTATAAGCTGACCTCGCCATCGTTACAGCAAGGGCTTATTCGATTTTTTAACAGATATAATGTGGTTTTTCCAACAAAAAATTGAAAATTTATCCGCCAAATGCATATTGTTCCACGTGAAACACGGATAATTAGATTTTTTTGTTTTCGGCAGGGGGGAGGTTGCCGGATGCAGCCAGAAAAATAATTCAACTGTTTCACGTGAAACATTCTTGTCGCTCATACTTGTCCAAACAAAATAGCTGTGAAAAAAATCTAAAAAGTAACCGCCCTCCTGTGAATTTTCAAATCCCAGTTCTTTTTGCAACTCACTACATAGGCGTACATCCTAGTTTCTATTTTTTTGTTGCTTCTTCTATTTTTGATGTTGTTGTTTTTATAACAAACACACTTGATTATTTTACAGCAGGGCGGTTTGATAAAAAATCATTAGACCGTACGTGAATGTTCTGTTAAACTTCTCGGCGTATTAATTCTTTTTTTGAAATGGAGTTTATATGATTACCGCACTTGAACAATATGACCCGCAAATGTACGAACTGCTGCGTCAGGAAGGTGCCCGACAAAGTGCCTGCATCCGTCTTATCCCCTCGGAAAACTATGTCTCTAAAGCAGTTATGGCAGCTACTGGAAGCTGTCTGACCAACAAATACGCCGAAGGCTATCCCGGCAAGCGATATTATGAAGGTCAGCAGATAACCGACCTTGTCGAGTCTCTCGCTATTGAAAGGGCGAAGAAACTTTTCAAGGCAGACCATGTAAATGTTCAGTCTCACTCCGGTGCCGTTGCCAATCTTGCCGCATACAGCGCGGTTGCCGCTGTGGGCGATACGATTATGGGTCTTGCGCTTCCATACGGCGGGCATTTAAGTCATGGCTGGAAGGTAAGTTTCACCAGTAAAGCTTTTAATTCTGTCAGCTACGAAGTCGACCCTGAAACAGGGCAGTTCGATTTCAATAAAATTGAAGAGCTTGCGAAAAAACATAAACCGAAAATTATTATCACTGGCGCAAGTGCTTATCCGCGAAAAATAGATTTCAAAACATTCGGCGAAATCGCAAAAAGCGTCGGCGCTTATCATTTAAGCGACATCGCTCATATCAGCGGTCTTGTAGTGGCCGGCCTTCATCAAAGTCCTGTGCCGTATGCTGATATTGTTTCAACAACAACGCATAAAACATTGCGCGGTCCTAGAGGCGGAATGCTGATGTGTACTGCCGCACTTGCTGAAGCCCTCGACAAAGCGGTATTCCCCGGTTTGCAGGGCGGCCCACATATGCATACAATTAGCGCTCTGGCGGTCGCACTGAAAGAGGCCGACTCGCCGGAGTTTGTCGCTTACGCAAAACAGATTGTCAAAAACGCAAAGGTCCTTTCCGAATCTCTTATGGAAAAAGGCTTTAAGCTTTTCAGCGGCGGAACAGACAATCATCTTATTCTCATCGACCTTCGCAACAAAGGAATTCCCGGCAAGAAACTTTCCAAGGCTCTCGACAGGGCAAGAATAGAAACAAACTATAATACGATTCCGGGCGACCCGGCGAAGCCCTTTAACCCCAATGGCCTGCGCATAGGCACTCCAGCAGTTACAACAAGAGGCATGAAAGAAGAGCAGATGAAAATTATCGCTTCATTGATAACCAAAGTCGCCGAGAATATAGATAATGAAGAAGTGATTGCTCAGGTCGGCAGAGAATCGCTGCTTTTGTGTTCGGAATTTCCCGTGCCGGAACATTTTATAATACCTTCAAAAAAATTCCCGTTTATCTAACCAATGAAAAAGGACTTTGAAAATATGTTCAGGGAACTGTTTGAAAAACAAGCCGAACTCAATAAACGAACCGGCTTTGACGCTAAAGCGCTTCGCAAAAATTTCGACAACGCCGCGGCAGGGCAGTGGCTCAACAATTATATCGCCGCGATGAGCAACGAGCTGGAAGAGCTGCGGGACTGCACCTACTGGAAGCATTGGTGCAAAGAGGCAAAGCAGGGCAGAAGATACGAATTGAACGATTTACAGAACGCCCGTGTTGAAGTAATTGATATGCTGTTTTTCTGGATAAGCCTTGCTCAATGTGTCGGACTCGACGCAGATGACGCGTACAATCTTTATATGCAAAAGCTCAAGGTTAATCACTCCCGCCAGGACAACGGTTATTCAATGGCAAAAAAAACAGAGGACGATAACAAGAATATCGCTCTCTAAGGATTAGCTGACGGAACGGCAAAATGAGCAATGGCAAACTAAAAACCGCCTGTCTGGGGCTTAATAGAAATATGTCTCAGTTACTCGACCTGGCTTTTGCCACGGGCTTTTACGAAATCGCTTCGGTCGCTGATAGTGACATCGCAAAAACAGAACAATTCGTGCAAAAATATAACTGCACTGCTTTCGATGATTACCGGCAGTTCGTTTTGCAAAACGATTTTAACCTGCTCATTGTCGCCGAGCCTCTTTACAAATGCGCCGAATATATCAAAACGGCGATGACCAAAAAATGTCACATTCTCAAACTCATTCCGCCGGCGTCAAATTTCGAGCAGGCCGCTGAACTTATAAACTTTGCTCAAAAAAATGATATAAAATATATCACCGCCGCTCCCGCAAGATTTGCCCCGGGTTTTGAGTGTCTGTGTGATTATCTCAAAACCGTCGACCGAAGAAAATTTCATTTCATCAATATCTCTGCGTCTTTCGGCAGCGATTTTTTCCAGCCTATTGTTTCTGATGTTAAAGCCGATCCGAAACTTCACGGCGGGGGGGTCCTGATTGCAGACTGCTTCGAGCTGCTTAGCCTTATCATTGCCAATTTTTCTCTGCCGGACCAGATTTATACACTTATGACGAATCAGAGCGCCGACAGAAAGGCCAAACAATATCTCGGCGAAGACACTGTAACCGCCTCGCTTGTTTTTAAAGACGGCCTGATAGGTACATTCTTGGCCTCAAGACAAACAGGTTCTTCTCCTGCACCTGTGCCTTTGCGAATCTACGGAACAGAACAGAATCTTGCGGCAACCCCGAACAGACTGACCGTCTATGACAACAGCGGTTCGTTAATCACCGAGAACAAATTCCCGCTAAAGCCGGAAAAATGCATAACCGAGCTGTTTATTGATGTAGGCCGGGCGCTTCTCGATCCGCAAAAGTATAAACTGCGAAGCGGCTCTCGTCTCGACCTTGCGACAATAGCCCTTATCGAAGCCGCTTATCTGAGCACAAGGACCTCAATGCCCGAATCGCCTTCGAGATTTTTTGAAATATCCGAAAAGGAAAAATTTCCCTTCGCCTGACATTTATGAAATATAAAGCAAAATTATTTCTTTTGTTTACAGCAGCTTTAACATTATTTGTTAATGGCTGCTCTTTTCCCAGGCTGCAGGGCGAAAAATTGGCCGCCAAATGTTCTGCGCCGATTAATACTTATTCTTATTGCAGCTCAGCAAAAGGCAAAACAATCAAATACATAAAACTCGGCGAAGGACATGATACCACGCTGCTGATCGCTTCAATTCACGGCGATGAACGGGCAGGAACGCCTTTGCTCAATAAATTAAAAAATCATCTTAAAGAAAATAAAAATCTGCTTTACGACAAAACTGTAATAATTATTCCCATTGTCAATCCTGACGGATTCGCCGCAAAAACACGTCTCAATGCAAATCATACAGATATAAACAGAAATTTTCCTTCGGATAACAGAATAAACGACCCTAACAGCGGCAGTTTCGCTCTCAGCGAATCGGAAAGCTGGGGTTTATACAAGATAATCAACACATATAAACCGGCAAAAGTTTTAAGTTTTCACGAATCGCTGGGTTGTATTGATTACGATGGTCCGGCAGAAAATATGGCTGAACAATTAGCTTTAAAATGTAAACTGCCTGTACGTAAATTAGGCGCCCGGCCCGGCTCTTTCGGTTCTTATGTGGGATTGACGCTTAACACGCCGATAATTACTATTGAGCTGACTGATGAAGATTCAAAAAAATCCGCTAAAAAATTATGGAATGATTATAAAGATATGTTAATCGAAGCTATCAGCCTTTAAGTATTCTCGCATTAAGCTCTTCAAGAACATGTTGTGCCGCCCTATGAATATCTTCTGTGTCGGGCAGGACAGCTATCATTTGTTCAAATAATTTCCGCTTTTTTATCTCTTTCAGCACAGGCACAAAATTTACATCTACTACCCACCCGAGCATCATAATTATCATATCGTTGATAGATTTGATATCCTTGTAATTGATTGTGCGGTTCTCCATAACAGCCCTAATAACATCTTTCGAGTACCCTTCTTTTTGCGAAAAGCCCAAAGTCGCCGCCGATTCCTCGGCATTTCTGCGAAAATCCCCGACTCTGCTCACCATAACATAATAAATATCGAGTTTGTCAATATCGCGAATCAGCCTCGCAAAAAACCCCATTTCACCTTCGAGTCCTTTTGGCAAATCCTTTTCGCCATGCAGTCTGATTGCAGTTTTAATAATGTTCCTTTCTTTTTCATCAAGGCACTCAAGGATTTTTTTATCGGTCAAAACCTTCAGTCCCAGCAGGCTGTGATTTTCCGTTCCGACATCATTGTATGAGCGGTATTTCTTAAATTGTTCGAATCTGCCGACGTCATGCAAAAGCGATATTGTTTCGGCAATCATCTTCTGCTCGTCATTTAAACCGAGTTCATCGGCTATTATAATAGTATCGACGCACATTCTGCGGGTATGGTCTTCCTTAAGCTTGATGTTATCGTTCGCCAGTGCATCATCGCCATAGAAACTCGCTACATAGCCGTAAAACCATTCCTTAAATTTTTCAAACTGCTGTTTTGTCATTACTTCTTTCCATAACAAAGCCGCTAATTTACCGCAAAAGGCTGTTTTACTCCATAACCTTATTGAAAAAATCTTGCACTTACTCTTTATTCCATTTAAACTGTTATGCGTTGAATTTGGCAAATAAGGAGATTTCAAATGCCTACTATTAAAGACGTTATAGTAAGAAAACCTACTGACTCCGAAGCAAAGGAATGTAAAACCTGGCCTATCTGGACCTGTGGTGTGAGCACATTTGACTGGGATTATACTCAAAAAGAGACCTGCCTGATTCTGCAGGGTAAAGTCACGGTAAAAGACCGCCCCGGCAACGGAACGGTTTCATTCAAGGCGGGCGATTTTGTTGTCTTTCCAAACGGTCTGAAATGTACCTGGCAGGTCGCCGAAGCGGTAAAAAAACACTACAATTTTGAATAAAAAAAGTCGCTTATGGCCGGGCTGGACGCGGTCACAGCACCGCTGCCTACTAAGGGCAGACCCCGCCAAAAGCGACTGCAAAAAGTATCCAATCCTAAATATCGATATATATAGGAGATTTCTCCAAAACTATCCGCCCTCAGTGCCACCTGTATGGCAGTGCAATGGAATTTATTTATCCGGAATGGACTTTGTATATGCCTCTGTTTCCCCGCCGCTCTTTACTTTTGCGTATTGTCTACTGTCACTACTCTGTTTTCCTTTATATTTTTGGCTTTCGGAAAAGTAAATGCAGGTTTTTCCTTCAGTATCGCATACCCAAAATTTAGCATTGTATCATTGCCGAGCTTATCCACCTCCAGCGGCTTTATAAAGAAATTGGCTATTAACCCTTTGACCTTACTCCAGAAACCCTCCTCCTCAGTTTTCTTATGGATGGATGCTATTTCTATTCCCATTCTGGGGTTATTTTCTTCACTTTTCCTGAATATAAGTGTGTCCACTCTTGCAATTAGCTCATTATATCTATTTTCGTACTTATATTGTCCGTCTTGGAACTTAACACTGTAAAGCCCAATGGTTACAGGGCTTTTTTGGCCCCTTGCGCTGAAACATACATCCACCTCGGTAACGGTCTGCGTGGAACCGGTAATCGTTCCTCTAACCTCAATAAAACCAACTCCATCTCCTTCAAATTTAATATAATCGAGTATATTTATCAGCGGCTCTCCTTTTTTCACATCACCGATATTCCTCGCTATCATCCCTTCAGAGTCAAATGTGTTCTTGTGAAAGCCTTTTCCCGATAGTTCAAATTCACAGGCCACATAAAATGAAAGGAGTTTGAAGTTAAACGTTCTTTCATACGAGATAATACCTTCCTGCTGCTCATTATTTATACTGATTTCCCTGTCAACAAGTGCCGGAGATATCAGCGGAATAAAATACGCAAAAGCTAAAATGGGATTTTTTTTGAACGTCTCTTTGCTGTAATTCAATATAAGCGTTGGACCATTTGAATCCGTGCTGTCGCTTACACTGCCTTCTTGTCTTGACAGCGCTTCTGATGGGGGGTTACTGCAGCAGCGGTCTGGCATCGCGATGCAGAAACACAAAAACATACATACTATTTTCAGGTTAAACTTCAATTTAGACCCTAATAATTGTTAGTTGGTTTTTTAAATTTCGTGCCGATGCGCATAGAAGACGTCGCCTTCTGGATCGCTACAGCCTTGATGTCTTTCAGTCCTTGCCTTCTATCCTTAAATTCTTAGCCTTTGGAAATGTAAACGTCTCTTTTTCTTCGAATAATGCACCACCAAAATCAAGCATCGTATCGTTGCCTAATTTGTCTATCTCTAAGGGCTTTATAAGTAAATTAGCTATAGATCCTTTTAGCTTGCCCCAAAAACCGGGTTTGCCGCCTTCAGCGTAGACCGCGGATACTTTAATACCCATCAGGGGTTTGTTTGTACTTTTATTGAATGTAAGAGTGTTAACTCTGGCAACTATCTCATTATATTTATTTTCGTATTTATACTCTCCATTTACAGATTTAACGCTGTAAAGCCCCACTGTAACCGGACTGGTTTTGCCTCTGCCGTTAAAATGAACCTTCACCTCTGTCGCGGTCGCTTTTTTTTCCTTAAGTTTGCCTTTAATCTCGATCCGCCCGTATCCTTCTCCTTCAAACTTAATATAACCAAGTATATTCTTAAGAGGTTTGCCCTTCTTTAACTTTTTTGTATTTCTTGCAATCATTCCGGCTGAATCAAATTTGTTCTTATGAAAACCGCTTCCCTGCATCTGAAATTCGCCGGAAGCATAAAAAGATTTTGAAGTTGATTTCCTTGCACAGGAAATCAGGCCGGATTTCTGCCCGTTACCCTTACTTGTCTCGCTGTAAACCAGTGTCGGCGATATCAGCGGCACAAAATACATAAAGTCAGGGGTAGGATTTTTCAGAACTTTATCACATTTCAATATAACCGTTGGGCCGCTCAAAGCCGTGCTGTCGCTTTTACCGTCTTCTTGTTTTGACGGCGTTTTACTGTAGCAGCTGCCTGCCGTCACAATGGAAAAAACCAGAAATATACATACCATTTTCATGTTACAAATCCTTTAATCATAGTAATCATCTTCTGGATCGCTTCTGATCCCAGCGAGTCCCCCGCCCCCCCCCTTGGAGGGGGGCGCTTATCGTTTAACGCCGCATGGTCAAGTGCGCCTAATGGCGCACTTTCCCTTGAACAACTTCCTTAAAATCTATGGAGCCACAACATTCACTTTGAATTCCGTCGAGGTCGCTTCGCCGGTTGTCGGGGTTCCCGTCACAAATACTTTATACTCGCCGAGATTAGCGTCATTGAGCGCCGTAATCATGATTTGCAAATCCGGATTGTCATCGGCCTTGACTACAATTTTGGCCGGTTCAAAGGTGAGCTCTTTGCCCTTGAACAATTTAATTTCCAGCGTCACGTCCTGCTTGAAAGACTCACCTCTCTTAAGAGAGATGGCAACACTTTGGGTTTCACCCTGTTTTATCTTCGTTTCGAAAGCTGGAACAGCGATCTTGAATCCTTCGCCTTTGACCACACTGCCGCCTTTGTCGCTGTCTGATTTCATTGTGTAGCCGGCTTCCGGAGCGACAACTTTCACTTTGAATTCCACTGAGGTTGGTTCGCCGGTTATCGGGGTTCCAGTCACAGAGATGATATACTTGCCGAAGGCAGCGTCCGTGGGCACTGTAATCGTGAGTTGCACATCCGGACTGTCACTGGCCTTGACGAGAATTTTGGCCGGTTCGACGCTGATGCCCTCGGCGGCTTCGATTACCAGCGTCACATCCTGCTTGAAAGACTCGCCTCTCTGCAGTTTGATGGTGATACTTTGGGTTTCACCCTGTTTGACCTTCACGTCGAAGGTTGGGACATCAATCTTGAATCCTTCGCCTTTGGCCACACTGCCGCCTTTAGGGCTATCCGCGCCGCTCGAGACGGCCGCCAGAACCAGTGTTAGTACGATCATAATTGTAATTACCTTTTTCATTTACTATTCCTTTCTTAAATTAAATCAAAAACGGAGTCATACAATACTCCATTTTATGTAAAACATATTTCACACTTAAACTTTTTGATTTTGATGCCTGGCTCATAAAATGGTCACACGATTCTCCGGCCGCTGATGATTCTAAGTAAGACAACCACGATGGCGATTACGAGAAGAACGTGAATGAAACCGCCCATGGTGTGGGCACTCACTAACCCCAGGAGCCACAATATAGTCAAAACAATAGCGATAGTGTAAAGCATAATAATTTTCCTTTCCTTTTTGGGTTAAACAACCAAGCAGCCTTATTTCCCAGAACGTTTTTGTTTTAATTCATCAAGATACTTTGCCGCGGCATCTTTACCGCCTAATCCGAAAGCAAGAGCCAATGCAAGGACGATACCGCCAAGGATAATATTGAAGGTAGCAGTAACGAGAAGCGGGGCAATACCAAGCTGTTCCAGCGAAATAGTTACCGCGAAGATTATAATCGCCCATCGGCTTATGCCGGCAAGTAACTCCGGTTTAGGCAAATTGGCATTGGCGGCAGCCGTGCGAACTATTCCTGACACAAAGTTGGCCAGAAACATAGCAACTATCAGAACAAGCAGTGCAGCTATAACTTTCGGAACGTAAGCGAATAAGCCTGAAAGAATATCGGAAGACTTCGGCAGACCTAGTGCATCGACTGTCATTACTAAGACCATAATAATAATCAGCCAATAAACTATGCTGCTTACCACCTCTCTGGCCGAAATTTCCAAATCGCCTTTTCTGAGAATTTCTGATATGCCCGCCTTGTCCGCCAGTGCATCAAAGCGTACTGTCTTAAGCAGCCAGTCGACTAATCGTCTGATTGCCTTGGCCACAATCCAGCCTACTATCAGAATTATTAAAGCCCCCAGCAGGACAGGAAGATAGGCCATTATTCTGGTCAACATTTGGGTAACTGGTTCGACAACGAGGTTTTTCCATTCAATTACAGCTAACATTTTTTATCTCCTAAAAAATTGTTAATATTCTCATCTTCATAATCCACAACGGTTTCATTTCGCAAAACGATAAACCGATAAACTTTTCACACAACAAACTAACCTTTTTCTATCTTCATTGTGAACAAGGAAATTCCTCATTGCGAATAAGGAAATTCCTCCGGTTGTACGTCAGGGTTACTCGATATTAATTTTCACAATCATCTGAACAGATACAAATCTGTTCAACCATTACTTTGCCGGCTTTTATTTTAATACTCCGGCCTAACTTGTCTAACTATAATAACAACAAGGATTTATTTGTAAATCAGTGTAGAGTCTGATTGTAGTGTAAGCCGAATTAACTATCTGACTGTCGGTAAAATCCTCTACATTAATACCGATTCGCAGGACCGAACTATCCATCAGACTGACAATTTATTCAATACCATTAAGATAGAAGAAGTTATTTTTGGTGTCTTCTCACAATTTCCCGCATGGGTTATGGAAAAGACAGGCATGAAAGGTGGAAAAACAACTATTTTAACCATACCTAAATGTCTTGTGTTCATATTTCATTTCCTTATCAGAGAGTCCCCTTCGCGTGTAAAGCGCGATGGAAACTCTCCGACAAGATTGCATAAAGGTCAACGTAAAACCTTTGCACGTTATTGTTTGGTGTAGTAGCTGGTGCGGAGCAGCACTTCGACTCGCCCATCGCGAGCGAGCTTCGAATCACCAAATTCGCCCGTCTCGATACGAGAAGCCGGTACTCCGGCCTTGATCATCGCATCATGAACGGTGATGGTACGAAGGTCAGCCAAGTCCAGTTTTTTGGAGTTGGAGCCGAGCGGAATGGAGCCGTCAATTCCAAGTTTCAGGGACGGGTTCTGCTTCATGTAGTCCGCGATTTCAGCCACCTGGCTCATATCGGAGCTGCGAAGATTCGTCGTGTCGGAATCGAACCAAAAAGCTCGGTACGAAGTCCAAAGGTCAACCACACCGGCTGGGCCTTGTGCGCCAGTCGCTCCGGTTTGGCCTTGCTCGCCTGCATCGCCGGCAGGTCCGGTTGAACCTGTAACACCGGCCGTAGTAGCGCCTTGGTCACCGGTATCTCCGACTGCACCTTGTGCGCCGGCAGGACCGGCACGGCCAGCAGGGCCGGTAGGACCAACAAGCGTCGGGCCTTTATCGCCCGTGTTGCCGCGTACGCCTTGAGCGCCTGCGGGACCGCTTTTGCCAATTGCGCCGGTGGAACCGACTGTACTAGCGCCTTGCTTTCCTGTGTTGCCGCGTAGACCTTGAGCGCCTTTGGGGCCAGCAGGTCCAGTCACGCCAGCGCGTCCTATTGCTACATCTCCTGCTGTGCCCGTCGCTCCGGTTTGACCCTGGATACCAGCGGAACCAGAAGGACCCTGTTCGCCGGCAACACCGGCAATGCCCGCGCCTGGCGCACCAGTGGCACCAACTGTACCTTGCTCGCCCATAGGGCCAGCCGGACCTTCAGGGCCAGCCTGACCCATGAAGCTCTTGTACTCTTCATTGCTTCGAGCGCTCTTTTCGTTGCATCCGGTGACTGCGACTGCGATGAGTAACAGCAACACGCTGAGGCATACGGCACACACTTTCATTTTACTACTTTCTTTCTGTACTCTCATTTTACTACCTTCTTTCTGTGCTAAATTGCACTATTTTTGAACCTTTATAATTGTTAATTGGTTTTAATCCATCCAGATACTTTGCCAGCTTTTATTTTAATACTACCGGTCTAACTCACCTAACTATAATAACGACAAGGATTTGTTTGTAAATCAGTGTAGAGTCTGATTGTAGTGTAAGCCGAATCGACCATCTGACTGTCGGTAAAATCCTCTACATTAACACCGATTCGCAGGACCGATTTACCACCAATACTGGATTGACAATTTATTCAATATCATTAAAATAGAAGAAGTATTTTCTGGCGTCTTGTTGCAATTTCCCGATATGGATTATGGAAAAGGCAGATAAGAAAGGTGGAAAAACAAACGAAAAAACTAAAAGAGATTACCACAAAGCTCGGGCGTGCCGAACACAGGCTGCATGTCAGTGAAGATAAATACCGCCAGCTTGTAGAGAATGTCGCCTGTATTATTCTGCGTACGGACAAAGACGGCAGAATAACTTTCTTCAATGAATTCGCCCGGAAGTTCTACGGCTATACTGAGCAGGAAATCCTCGGTAAAAATATTATAGGGACAATCATACCCCAAGGGGATAGCTTCGGCCAGAACCTTGCGAAAATTGCCAGAGACATCAAAAAGCTGCCAGGATTTTATGCCGCATGCGAAAATGAAAATATTTGTAAAAACGGCCGAAGAGTTTGGGTTTCCTGGGCAAACAAAGCAATTCGCGATGAAGATGGAAGTGATGCGGAAATCCTTTGCGTCGGCCACGACATTACTGAACGCAAACAGATGGAGAACGAGTTGAGCCTATTAGCTGCAGTGGTCCACAACTCGAACGATGCTATTACAGTTCAGGATTTTAAAGGCAATATCATCTCTTGGAACCTCGGTGCAGAGCGTATATATGGATACAGCAAAGCCGAAGCGATAAAGATGAATATCCGCAGAATAATCCCCGGCCATAAGCAGGATGAAATGATGACACTGGCCGAAAGAGCGCTAAAAGGGGAAAACATCGAATTATTTGAAACACAGCACATTGCGAAAAATAACCGGATATTGGATATCTCGCTTACCGCGACATTGTTGAAAGATGAAAATGGAAAACCATTTGCCCTTACAACAACCGAAAGAGATATTACTGAACGCAGACGCCTGGAAAAAGAAATCCTGGATCTGGCTGAAAGAGAACGAGCACTGATAGGCCAGGAAATACACGATAGCATAGGCCAGATACTTACCGGCATTGCTATTAAGTGTAAAGGATTATCGCTGAAGCTCAAGGACAAATCATCAGCAGAAATGGAAGACGCCTTAGTAATATCGAAACTTGCCAACAAGGCCATAGTTCAGGCACGAGACATTGCCAAAATGCTTTATCCTGTTGATATTCAAACAGGCGGTTTGGTATCGGCTTTGAAAACGCTGGCATCCGATGTAAAAGAGTCACTGGGAGTTACTTGTCGATTCCAGTATGGAAAATCCGTCTCGGTTACAAACCTTATTGAGGCAAAGCAAATTTATCGTATTGTGCAGGAAGCGATTACAAATGCGGTCAAGCACGGCAAAGCAACTATTATCAACATAAATCTTCGCTTGACGAAAAAAGGAACCGTTCTGTCAATTGAAAATGACGGCCTGGATTTTCCCAAGTTAGCTCCAAATAGAAAAGGCTTTGGATTGAAAATTATGGAATATCGTACCGACCTGATAGGAGGCTCTCTTGATATTCGCAAAAGAGGCAAAGGCGGAACAATAGTAACCGTGCGTTTCCTAACGGATGATAGAAAAGTTGATAAAGAATAGTTGTATGGCTTTAAAGAAAAAACAAGATAAAGCTAATGAAAAGAAAACACAGGTTCTTATAGTTGATGACCATCCTGTAATAAGGGATGGCCTTGTCGCTATTATCAATCACGAGCAAGACCTGAATGTATGCGGCCAGGCTGAGGATGCTTATAAAGCTCTAAAAGCCGTTGCTGAATTGAAACCTGATATCGTTGTTTCGGATATATCATTAAAGAGTTCCGATGGCATTGAACTGACAAAGAATATCAAGGCAAGATATCCAAAATTGCCTGTCATTATTCTTTCGGTTCATGACGAATCCTTATATGCCGAGCGAGCACTGTTAGCAGGTGCAAAAGCCTATCTGATGAAAGATAAGGTCTCTGAAAATATTATCAAGGCGATTCGTACGGTTCTAAACGGCGAGATATATGTTAGCGACGCAATTTTAAAAAGGTTTCTCCACAAAATTGCCGGAGACAAGGCTGGTACCGCCAAAACACCAATAGAGAGCCTCAGCGACCGTGAATTTGAAATTTTCCGTCTGATTGGCGAAGGTGTAAAGGCTTCCCAAATGGCCAAGCAGCTCCACCTGAGCATAAAAACCATCGAGACTTATCGCTCACGCATTAAGGAAAAACTAAATTTACCTAATGCTTCCCAACTCCTCCAGTATTCAATAAGATGGGCAAAGAGCCAGGACAAAGAGTGATATCCTGACTCGTAGTCCTTCAGATAGCTATTCTTAACAGAAAACTTCGGAAACCCATATTTTCTTTGTTCAAACGGGATTTACAGTAAGATTCCTGTAGGTACTTTCCCCGACAGCAAAAACAGATATACCCCTGATTTACACGAGTTGAACTTATATGTTATCATCAGAGTCTATAAAAGCGGTAATTCAGGCATTTATGCTGTTCTGGGGATTATTAGAAAAGTTACGGGCGAATGTATTGTGAGCAAAAAGAAAAACAACACGAATCTTGAAGCAGGAAAAACCAGAATTCTGGTTGTCGATGACCATCCAATCGTACGTGACGGAGTGGCAGATCTTCTTAATCTTGAAGCGGACTTTGTGGTTATTGCCAGGGCCGGCAACATTGCAGAAGCCGTAGAAGCTGTAAAAAAACAGCGAATTGATTTGGCTCTCGTCGATATGCTGCTTAAAGATGAGACCGGCGTTCAGGTCACCAAAAAGATAAAAGCGATATGTCCAAATATTATCGTGATGATATTTTCTATGAGTGATGAACTAAGATATATCAAACAGGCTTTTGAGGCTGGCGCCAGAGGATATATTGCCAAGGATGAGGTGTCTGAAAAAATTATAGATGCGATAAGACAAGTACTTGATGGGAAAGCTTATCTTAGCGAGAGGTTAGCCAAAAAGTTCTCAAAGTATGAACTTAATGAATTCTTAGTCAATGATTCTAAGCCGGTGATTCTAAAAGGCATTCCGGATAATATCTAAAAACCCTAAATAAAATAGATTCTGGTTTTCTGACAATACTCCGTAAAAATATGTTCATACGGATTTCAAATAGAATTCTCGCTATTGTCCGCGGGTAAGCGAAGCTGGTATAAATGGTTATAAACTGCCCGACGCGACAGAATAATACCAATTAGTATTATTTCTCCAAACACACAATTATTTTGTTCAGACTAATGTGTCCTTTTTTCTTTATAGAACTGTAAGCATTTTCACCCACAGAGAAAACAGATGTAACCCTGATTTACACAAGTTGAACTTATGTTATTATCGGGCTAATGACTAACAGGTCCGAAAACAAGGCTTTGGAGGTGGAAGCAGGAACGCCAAGTTTGGCAAAACACAGACACTTGATCTAAAACAACGGTGTCGGGCTTGGCAGAAAACAGACGCGGCAATGGAAGGCTGCGAAACGTATAGGTTTGATTGACAACTTAATGAATACTCCTGTTTGCAGTAATTTTAGAAGCTTGCCTACGGCTTCTTATAAAGGAGTTTTAAATGTCGGTTTTAAGTCAACAAAATGATGGGGGCACTGCACAAGCCGAAAACACAGATGTTTCTTTAAATTGTGGCGATGATAATAAGGTTCGAATTTGCTCACTGCCGCAAGTTCGCAAGAAGAAAATTCTTGAAGTCAGACAGCAGCTTATCGAAGACAGATACGATATTAATGGGCGATTGAACCTTGTTCTTGACCACCTTCTTGAGGACTTTGTTACATAGGATAGCACAGATGTGAACGTTTGTGTTCAACCGTCAAATTAAAAGGTGATAAATTTCCCTTAAATAAAGCAAAGAACATGTATGAAAGGATTTATACAAATGGTTTACCTGGCTGTAAATAGTACAAAATTTCAGTCTGCGGAAAAAGAAGGGCTTTGCCCGATTTGCGGAGAAGTTATGAAAGAAGTGGATAGAATGAAAGAAGGGCTGCACTTTTTTGTATGGTTTAAGTGCAGAAGAGAAAATTGTGATGGTCAGTGGTTGGCAAAAACTGGCTGCTTGGCAGTCGGAGCATACTAAAGAGAGGCTTTCTTAAAAGTTCTGACCAAAGTCTTCTCATTTCTACCAGATAAAATTTAATAGGGGACGTTTACAATCCTATTTGGCACGTGAATACAAAAAAGGCCGGTTAAAACCGGCCTTTTAGGGTTTTTCGAACAGTGGGGGCTTATTTTACTTCATCGTCAATCCACTGAGTAACCTCTTTGACGTCTTTCAGTGTAATATCGCCCATATGTGCGATTCTGAACGTCAGGTCTTTCAGCTTACCGTAGCCGTTGCCGAAAACAGTATTGTGCTTTGCCTGGACAGCCTTGATAACATCGCCGACAACAATGCCTCTGGTATTTTTAACCGTTGTCAGAGTATTTGAAGCATATTTTTCTTCGCAGAACAGGTCAAATTTTCCTTTCGCCCAGCCTCTGACATAGTCAGCCATTGTTTTATGTCTTGCCCAAACGTTTTCCATTCCTTCTGCGAGGAATTTTTTGCACTGATAATTGATAGCCATAATATGCGGAATCGACGGTGTTGTCGGGGTCTGGTCTTTGGCAGCACTCTTTGAGAATTCCTGGAAATCGAAATAGTATCCGCGTCCGGTCACTTTCTTGCTCTTTTCCATCGCGCGATTGCTGACGGCAAAAACCGCCATTCCCGGCGGAATCGCAAATGCCTTCTGAACAGATGCGAATACAACGTCCCAGCCGAGTTTATCGAAATGCAAGGGCAGGCCGACCATACCGCTTACTGCATCGACAAGCACAAGCACGTCCGGATATTTCTTCTTCATCATTTCTGCTATTTCATAAACCGGATTCGTAAGGCCGGTACTGGTTTCGTTATAAACAATCGTAACCGCCGAGTATTTGCCCTCGGACAATTTTTTATCAATCATTTCTACGGTAGTTGCTTTGCCCCAGTCAACCTTAAGCTCTTCGACTTTTCTGCCGCAGGCTCTGGCAACGTCGGCGAATTTATCGCTGAACGCACCGCACATTGTACAAAGAACGGTTTCATTGTGGTCAACGCAATTTCTAATACTGCCTTCCCAAACGCCTGAGGCTGATGATGTACTCAGGAAGACGTTTTGTTCGGTAAACAGAATTTTCTTCAGCATATCAACGGTCTCTTTATGCAGTTGTGCATACTCTTTGCCCCTGTGGCCAAGAGTATATCTGCTTAATTGCTGCAATACGTCAGGCAGGACATGCACTGGCCCGGGTATAAACAGCCTCGGCGGGTTTTTCCAGTCAACCATCTTATTACCTCCAAAAAATAGTTACAAGTTACTTTTTATTAGCCACTGATTTCACAGATTATAAAACCATTCTTTTTACCTGAACAGATGGGCCGAAATTCAATATTAGACCCACTTCCAAACCTGAAGCCTTTAAATAATTCAACAATTGCGCTTCAAATAATGGTACGTATTTATCCGTTGCTTTTATCTCAACAATAACTTTTTTATCAACTACAATATCAGCAAAAAATTCGCCGGCCATTTTATTTTCATAATATACATTATAGGACTTCTCAGATTCAACTGTGAGATTTTTCTTTTTTAATTCGATTACAAGAGCATTATGATATACCTTTTCAAGAAACCCATAACCAAGCGTATTATGCACTGTATGTGCAGCATTTATTATCTGACTGGTTATGTCCTGATGTTTGAATTCGAGCATAATTAATATTTTACTTTTTAAAATCTGTGTTCATCTGTGGCTGAAATTCAAAGTTTATTTATTGTTAGTCCCGAAAAAATCTTCGGATAAAAGAACGTCGATTTCTGCGGCATTTTCTCATTCGCCGCCGCTACAGCCTTTACCTGCTCGACTTTTGTCGGATTCATAAAAAACAAAACCTGTTTCTCGCCTGAATCCACTTTTGTTATCGCTTCGTCAACAGCTTCGCCGATGTCCTTAATATACTCGATATTGGCCTCGCCCGCAAGCTGCGCATCTGTGATGCCAAGCAGTCCTTCAAGAATCAATTTATGCAATACAACCACATCGAGCGATTTAGAAGCGTCACTCATCGCCAAAGATTTAAGAGCGTCTTTGTCTTTAAGAACGATAAAATAAAAGCTTTTCCCGTCGTAAATCCCAAAAGCCTTTTCTCCCTGCTCAAAAGCCTTGCCAAGCCTTTTTTGCATCAGTGATTGTGCCTTTTCTTTCCCTTCTTTATATTCGAATTGGGTCACTTTAAAATTCGTTTGTAATTTTTTTATCAGTTCATCAGTGTCGTAATTTTTCAGATTTCCAACCAGCCTGTGCGTCGGCAGAACAACAAGTCCTTTATTGTGCATATTGACAAACGCAATCATCAGCCACTGTGCCGCCGGATTTTTTGTCAGGTTATAATAATTCAGCGCCGTTTCATAGCGATGATGGCCGTCCGCAATCAGACCTTCTTTTTGAGCCATCATTTTTACAATCGCAGTTTTATCCTCTGGCGAATCGATAGGGAATATTCTGTGTCTTACTCCATCGTCATCGGTAAATTCGATAATGCTTTTTTTGCCTGCCGCGGCCTTATCAATTATTTTATCCGCAACCTGCTGCGGATCATCATAGAGCATAAATACAAGTTCGAACTGAGCCGCTGTTGCCTGCGTAAGTTTCAGCCTGTCTGCTTTTGGGCCGTCCAGTGTTTTTTCGTGAGGCTGAACGCCCGAGCCGAACTGTGCCAGTTTTCCCAGCGAGATAAAACCGCTTCGCGTGTTTTCTTTTCCGCCGATTGCGAAATTCTGAACATAAGCGTAAATCGTTTCTTTATCATCCTGTTTCAGCACATTTTTCTTCATCCAGTCTTTAAGATATTCTGCTGCCCGGCTGTACTGATTTTTTTTGTCATTATCTGTTGCTTCCTGTTTGCCCAGGATAATCCTGATGATGTTGTATGGGTTCTGTTCATAGAGTTTTTTTTGCTGAGTTGGATTAATAACATCATACGGCGGCGCAATGCACTTGCCGTTGTCGCCGACAACATCGGGGTTAAACCTGTACGCCTTAAATCCCTTTACTTCCATAATTCGCTTGTCCTTGAAACATTGTCTGTCAAATTAGTACAAAACAAGAACAAAGTTTACCAAACTCTAGTTAATAATTCAATAGGTGAATAATAAAATCATAAAAAAATTTTATATGCCCCCTATATAGGTATAATAACCGTAAAAGATATGTTCCTTTTGTCACAATATTTTATTAGAAACTTTAAATCTTCATAAATCAGCCTTTCGCCATAAGACATTCAGGCAATTACATATCGTAATATGGTAATTTAACTGTTGACATATTCTGTATTAGGGAACAGAATTATAAGAAGCAATTGTTTGGAATAAAAACGGAGTGAAAAATAAAGAAATAATTTTTTAAGGAGAGTATGAAATGTTGAGAAAAATTCTAACAATCCTCGTTATTATTGGTCTGGCTGTTATTTTCGGTTGCAAAAAGGCAGAGACACCTGCTCCGGCAGCCCCAGCAGCTCCACAGGCACAAACAGACGTCAACGCAAAATAATTCGCAAAGACAAACAAAAAAGGGCAGGCTTATCCGCATCCGGCGGATTTGTATCTGCCCTTTTGTCTTTTTAGAAAACTAATCTCTGCCTATTCAAAGAGGTTTCAGAATTATTCTGGCAATCCGGACCTGTTTATTACATAATAATAAGGTCTATATAAAAGGAGAATAATATGTATTGCCCAAAATGCGGATTGGAAAATCCCGAAGATGCGAAAGTTTGTGTGTCCTGTTCTCAGCCTTTGCCTGTCGAAATAGATGTGCCGTCGCTGCCTGTTGCCAAAACAAGCGCGCTGGCGATATGGTCCTTTGTCCTTGCGATGCTCGGTTTATTTACCTTTATGATTACGACTTTGCCGGCTTTGATTTGCGGCATTATAGGTTTGATTAAAATCAGCAAAAGCAATGGTCAATTAAAAGGTAAAGGTCTTGCTATTGCTGGAATAACCATACCCATAGTTAGTCTTGTTCTTATTTTTATTATATCAATGCTTTTGGCCATATTGATGCCTGCTTTGGGAAACACAAAACAATTAGCTCAAAAGATGATATGCGCAACAAACTTGTCTGGTCTTGGTAAGGCTATGACAGTTTATGTCGATGACCATAATGGTATATATCCGCCGGCCGAAAGCTGGTGCGCTGCCCTCATCAAAGAATGTGATGTAGACCCAAAACAGTTCCTCTGCCCCGTTAGCGATGCAAAAGAAGGTTTATCCTGCTATGCTCTCAATATCAATGTGGCCGGCAAAAATGCCTCCCAGGTTTCGCCTGATACTGTGCTGCTCTTTGAGGCAGTTCCCAGCATAAATCCCGCCGGCGGACCGGAATTGCTAAACGCGGATAATCATCAGGGCGATGGCTGTAATATCTTATTTGTTGATGGCCACGTAAAATTCGTCCTAACAAAAGATTTTCCAAATCTCCGCTGGACGACAGAGGCGGTTAATATAAAATGGTCGCCAAATGTCACTAAGCTACTCGATAATTATTCCGGCTTATAACGAAGCCGACTTTTTAGACGGCACTCTTCAATCTGTCAAAGATGCGCAAAGCTGTTTTCCACAGCACAGCGGCGAAATTATAGTAATCGACAATAATTCCACCGACCAGACTGCAGATATAGCCAAATCTTTCGGCGCAAACGTAATCTTTGAGCCGGTAAACCAAATTTCAAAAGCCAGAAACCGCGGCGCAGAAGCGGCAAAAGGCAAATATCTGATTTTTCTCGATGCCGATACTCTTTTGTCAGAGCGGCTTTTGAGCAAAACTCTGGAGATGCTCGATTCCGGCAAATTTGCCGGCGGGGGCACTGTGCTTGACGATTCTGTGGCAAAACTGGCAAGAGAAAAATTTCTGATTTGGCTCTGGAATTTTACTTCGCGATTCAGGAATCTCGCCGCGGGATTGTATCTATTCTGCTTAAGACAGGCCTGGCAGGATATCGGCGGATTTGACGAAACTGTTTATATCACAGAGGAACTGATATTCTCCAAACATCTGAAAAAATGGGCAAAAAGGAAATTTATGAAATTTTGTATTCTCGAGATTCCTATACGAACTTCCTGGCGAAAATATCAATGGTTCAGCTATAAAACAATTGTTTACAGTCTGGTTTTAGGATGGTTTTTCAGGAAGAATAAAGAAAAATGCCGCTTGTGGTACCAAAGGCCTGTTGCCAAAAAGCCCAACCAATAGTTATTTCAATAAATCTGTATTTCTGTTATAATCTTCCTCTTGTTTTTAACATCAAAAGTCAATTTTTGGGTTTAATTAACTTATGGCACTGCCAGTAGTTGCGATAATCGGTCGTCCGAACGTAGGCAAAAGCTCGCTTTTTAACGCTATAGCAGGCGAAATGATAAGCATTGTCGAGCCGACCGCCGGCGTTACCAGGGACCGTGTAAGCGCGATAATCGAAGTAAACGGCCGATATTTCGAACTGATTGACACCGGCGGATATGGCATCGTCGATTCAGACCAGCTAAAGGAACACATCGAAAATCAGATTCAGCAGGCCATAAACTTAGCCGACCTTGTCCTTTTCCTGGTTGATATTCGCGACGGGCTTATGCCGCTCGACGAGCAGATTGCCTTGCTCCTGAGAAAAAACAATATGAAGGTCCTCCTCGTCGCCAACAAAGCTGATGAGGCAACGATGTTTCCCTCCGCTGCCGAATTTGCAAAGCTGGGCTTCGGCCACGCCTTTTGCGTTTCAGCGGCAAATTATCTCAACCAGAAAATCCTCGTCGAAAAAATAATCGAACTGCTCAAGGACGAAATTTCCGAAAAACCGCAAGATGTCGAGATGATGCTGGCCATCGTAGGCAAACGCAACGCCGGCAAAAGCACTTTCACAAACGCCATCGTCGGCGAAGACCGCGTTATCGTAAGCGAAATCCCCGGCACAACCCGTGACGCGGTGGATGTCCGTTTCGAGAAGGACGGTAAAACTTTTGTTGTCATCGACACCGCCGGCGTGAGAAAGAAAAGCAGCGTCGCTGACAGCATAGAATTTTACAGCTACGTAAGGGCAAGCAGGTCTATTAAAAGGGCGGATGTGGTCCTTTTTTTGATTGACGCGACCGAACCCATTTCGCAGGTTGACAAAAAACTCGGTGCTTTAATCTCCGAAGAATACAAGGCCTGCATTCTCGTTGTAAATAAATGGGACCTTGCCAAAAACAATGCGTCCAGCGACGACTACGCCGAATATCTCACGAAAATCCTGCCGCGATTGAGTTATGCTCCTATTGCTTTTACAACCGCTACCGAAAGCAAAAACATTCAGGCTGTGCTCGACCTTGCCCGCGAGCTTTACAAGCAGGCAACGACAAAGATTACCACGCACAAACTCAACGACGCGATTGAGAAGGTAAGCGACGAACGCCTCGGCGGAAGGACAAAGTCCGCACGCTTCCCGAAAATATATTACGCAACGCAGGTTTCGGTAAAACCGGTTACGATAATCCTGTTTGTCAATAAACTCGAACTCTTCGACGAAAATTACAGACGGTTCCTCATCGGCAGGCTCCGTGACAATCTCGGTTTTGCCGAAGTGCCAATAAGGATTCTCGTGAGACCCAGAAGAAGAGATCCTGAAAGGGTTTAAAAAATGCAGACTTTAATATTGATGGTTTTATGTTTTGCCGCTTATATTGTTGCCTACCATACTTACGGCAGATACCTGTCCCGTAAAATTTTCAAGCTCGACCCAAACAGGCTGCCTCCCTCCAAACAATTCAGTGATGGTATGGATTACATCCCATCAAAGAAAATCGTCATCTTCGGTCATCATTTTTCATCCATCGCCGGCACAGGCCCGATTGTCGGTCCGGCTATCGGAATCATCTGGGGCTGGCTGCCGGCCGTGCTTTGGGTAGTGCTCGGCAGTATATTTATGGGTGCCGTTCACGACTTCGGTACTCTCTTTATCTCGCTGCAAAACGAAGGCAGGAGCATCTCGGACATCACCGAAAAATATGTAAATAAAAGAGTACAGTTTATCTTCTTTTCGATTGTATTTCTCGTGCTGCTCGTTGTGATTGCGATTTTCGGCGTAGTTATCGCCGTGGTTTTCGCCCGCTTTCCGTCATCGGTTCTTGCTGTTTGGCTCCAGATTCCAATCGCCGTAATACTCGGCTGGGCAATTTACAAAAAAAATGTTAACATCCCTCTCGCAACTATTCTGGCTGTGCTCGGAATGTACGTTACAATATGGCTTGGCAGTATATTCAAATTCACAATGCCTGCTATTGGCGCAATGCCGCCAACCGGCTCGTGGACATTGATTTTGCTGATTTACTGCTTTTTTGCCTCGACTCTGCCGGTAAATATCCTTTTGCAGCCCCGTGACTACATAAACGCCTGGCAGCTTTTTATTATGATGGGAATACTTGCGGTCTCTGCCATCGTCGCCTCGTTCACCGTTTCTCTTCCGCTCGTCGCGCCAGTTTTCAATCCGTCGCCCGCTGGTGCCCCTCCGTTGGTACCGTTTTTGTTTATCACTATCGCTTGTGGTGCGATAAGCGGTTTTCACGCACTCGTTTCAAGCGGTACAAGTCCCAAGCAAATCGAAAAAGAGCCTGACGCTCTTTTTATCGGTTACGGTTCTATGCTAACCGAAGGCGTCCTCGCTATATTGGTCATCATCTGCGTCGCCGCCGGCATAGGTCTGGGCTACAAAACCGCCGATGGCATTCTTCTCACAGGAACCGATGCCTGGCTGAAACATTATTCATCATGGTCCAGCGCGGGAGGATTAACCTCAAATATTACTGCTGTTGTCGTCGGCGCCGCGAATATTATGTCCACGATGGGAATATCCGAAGCTTTTGGTGTCGCGATAATGGGCGTTTTCATCGCCTCTTTTGCCGGCACAACGCTCGACACTGCCGCTCGTCTCCAGCGATATATCGTCAGCGAATTGGCTATCAGTATGAAACTCCCGAAATTTACAAACAGATATACCGCTACCACATTTACAGTTGTTACCGCCGCGATTCTTGCTTTTGCCACCGGTGCTGATGGAAAAGGCGCTATGCTGCTTTGGCCGCTGTTCGGCACAATCAATCAGCTCCTCGCGGCCCTTGCGCTGCTGATAGTAACATTATACCTCAGACAAAAAGGCGGATTGCACTTTTTAATTACGCTTCTGCCGTGCCTTATTATGCTCGTAATAACAATCTGGGCGATGGTCTGCAATCTTATCGATTTCGCCTCTGCTTCAAATCATCTGCTTTTGGCAATAGGTTCCATAGTGCTTATTCTGGCCCTTTGGATGGTGATAGAAACGGCAATTATTCTGCTTGCTTCGGCAGGCGAAAAAAAACTCGCCGATTAATTTACGGAGAAAAAAATGTTTAAGCTCGTTCATAAACTTTTTTTATGCCTGATAATATTCTGCGTACAAAACCTATCCGCCGCCATTCAAATAGATGCTTCCGGCTTTAACGACAGCAGGCATCATTGGTATAACGTCTATGAGAAGAACAATGTAATCGACCCAGTGCCGAATCAACCCTGCTATAAGCCGGCACAAATAAAAAAAATTGCCGACAATATCCTTCTGTTCCAGAGAAACAACGGCGGCTGGCCGAAAAATTACGATATGCTCGCAATATTAACCAAAGAGCAAAAAGAAAAAGTCCTCAAGGCAAAACCCATACCCTATACAACTTTCGACAACAGGACTACATATTCTCAGATAGAATACCTCGCCAAAGTCTATGAAATTACCAAAGTGGAAAAATACAAAGACGCCTGTTTGAAAGGAATAGATTTTACGCTCTCAGCCCAATATCCCAACGGCGGCTGGCCCCAGTTTTTCCCGCTCGAGAAAAAATACACCCGCCACATTACGTTCAACGACGATGCTATGGTCGGCGTAATGAATATGCTCAAGAATATTATCGATAATAAATCGTGGTTTGCGTTTGTTGATACCGAGCGCCGGCAAAAAGTCAAAGCCGCCTTTGATAAAGGTATCGACTGTATTTTAAAATGCCAGATAATCGATAACGAAAAACTGACCGTCTGGTGTCAGCAGCACGATGAAAACGATTTCAGCCCTGCCCTGGCAAGGGCCTATGAACTGCCGAGTATCTGCAACGACGAAAGCACCGGCATCGTGCTTCTTTTAATGAGCCTGGACAATCCCTCTAAAGAAATTATCAATTCTGTTCAAAGCGCGATTAAATGGTTCGAGGACTCTAAAATTCACGGCATCAGGGCCGACCGAATCAGCGCACCGCCCGTTAAATATCCGCTCGGACTTTCAACAACAGACCGCGTTGTCGTCAAAGACCCGAATGCTCCTCCGATATGGACAAGATTTTACGAGCTCGGAACACATCGTTCGTTATTTGCCGACAGGCGCGGCAAGCCTCTTTATTCGCTGGCCGAGGTAGATAGGGAAAGACGCAGCGGCTACAGCTATTACACATATAATCCGCAGAATGCGCTGGATTTGTATCCGTCCTGGCAGAAAAAATACACCCCAGATAATGATGTGCTGAAAAAGTGAGTTTAATCCGTACCCGGACTCGCAGGCTGGTTCGAGTCAGTTACGGGAACAAGTCTGAATTTTGCTTCAGCCGGGTCGCCCTTGAGTCGAATCTTATCCTCGCGAACATATTGTACGGGGAAATTATAAATTATCTGCCGCGTCACTTCGTCCTTGCCCGCATCATCGTCCTGAAGATCGAGCAGCACTTCAAACTGTTTCTGTTCGTACGCGTCTTTCGCTTCAGGCGTTGCGACTATTGGAATGCTGCCTATCTCGGGTCGTTTGGTAAACTCCACCTTATACGCGCCGATAAGATTTGCGCTGAATATATATCCGAGCGTGCCGCGAATCGTATACTGTTTCATATCCTCGCCGGTTATCGGCAGTTCGACCTTAACGGTCGTATCAGCGTATCGTATTTCGCCCTTTGTAAGTTCGATATAAGGCTTTTTATCGATTACACCGCCGCGTGCCTGTTTTTTCTCTGCAGTTGAAACTAGCTTTACCTTTGTCTCGGTCGTTTGTTCGGGTGCCAGCATAGTAATAACATTGGGCGTTATTATCGCCGCCGGTATTTCCGTATCTGTTTCATCGACGCATTTTATCGGCAGCGTCTTTTCCTTCAGTTCAACCACACTAATGTTTAATTTGTCGGGCCTTGCCGCCTTTACCGCCAGTCCGTAGTCGCGAATCTTATCGCTTTCAGCAAGAAATCTTCGCATATCTGGCAGGGTATATTTTCCTTCGCCGGCCATATTTTGTTTTTCAGCATCGAACGCGACATCGAGTTTTTCCTTGCCGGTTTCTATCCTGCTGATAAGCTCTCCTAATTTTCTTGTCGGCCCTCTGAAATCCGCTTTTATCTGTATTTCCGGTTTGCCTTCGATGTTTACCCATAATCGAGGATTTGCCTTGCTTGCGATTATAGTTACAGTCTGGTCTGTGAGGTCTTTATCAAGGCTCAAATCCGCCCAGACCCATATCAGGCAGGTTATAAATACGACAAGTATTGCTTTTTTAATTTTTGCCAGCATTGTCTTTCGGTTTTTCTCAGTTGAAAATTATACCGCTTTTTTCGCCGCGATTATTTTCCTTATTCTTATCGGCAGCGGCCCGGAGTCTATGATTGTACTTGTCAGTCTCTTCCGCAACTCTTCTTCGGTTACTTGTCTATCCAGTTTGCCGTCTTCGCCTATGCTGATGGTTCCTGTCTCTTCGCTGACTACAAGTGCGATTGCGTCGCTGCCGGTGGTTATTCCTATTGCTGCTCTGTGTCTTGAGCCAAGCGACCCGCCGACCAGTCCCGCCTCTGCCAGCGGCAGTTGTACTCGTGCCGCCACGATTCTGTCGCCGTGTATTACCACTGCCAAATCGTGCAGTGGGCTGCCGGGGTGAAATATTGTCTTAAGCAGGGCTGCTTTGACTTTCGCATCGATTTTTACGCCTGTTTCGGTGAATTCTCCCAGAGCTACTTGTCTTTCCAGAATGATAATTGCCCCAACTTTTTTTTCGGACAGTGTTATTATGGCGCTTATGATTTCTTCGATGGTTTGCAGGAGTTGTCGATGTGCCGAGCCGCCCAGGCTGCCGGCCTGACCTATATGGATGAGCATCCTCCTGATTTCCGGCTGAAACGCCGCAACTGCGATTATTAATACGAGTATTAGAAATGTGCTGTACAGATACCTGAGCCGCTCAAAGTCAAACCGCATTATCAGCAGTTTAAGAATCATCGACCCGGCCAGCAGTAAAATTATTACCCCGCGAAATAATCTCTCGCCCCTTGTTCCTTCGAGAAAATCAACGGCCCAGTAGACGACAAGACCGATGAGCAAAAGCTCAATGAAAACAATCAGGGGATTATACGTAACGATACGACTGAAATATTCGAGAATCGCGTCCAATCCGATCCAGCCTCAAATCCGTTCTTGTTTTTGCCGGCATAAACTCCTACGCCGGCACATCTTATCTGACAGTATGTTCCGTCAACCTGCTCGGTTGTTCCACGCCCAGCAGCGTATCAATGTCGTCAATCATCATCGAACCGTCCAGGCTCATATTTCTTCCATTATAATCAGCCCTCTCGGCCGATGTCTCACCCAAGCCATGACAGCCGATTAAAATCAGCGTCGCCGCTGTTAGTATCACAACAAGCGTAATATTAAGCAATACTTTCTTCATCTTACACTCCCCAAAAAAGGCAGTTAAGTATAAATATTCAATAAACTTATATTAAATAAACTCTTACCTACCATATAGTCTAACAAATTATGCCTGAAATGTCAATTTAGGCAGACTTCAAATCCAAAATTTAATTTTAGACCCCTTTATTTACCGTAAAGGTCTTGTTTCCCACGTTTTATGCCGTATTTTACCAGACTTTATAGCTGTTTTTATGATGTTTCTTGAATTTTTCCGGTAATTTGTTACCCTTTTCAAAGCTATGAAATTTCCTGAAAAAACGACGATTCAATCCTATACGATACCTATCGTGCCGCGATATTGCGAGACCGACCAGGCGGGAGTGGTTCATCACAGCGTATTTCCGATATATTTCGAGATGGGCAGGACTGAACTTCTCCGGGCCAACGGCCTTGCGTATAAAGACCTTGAAAGAGAAGGTTTTTATATGGTAGTCGCCCAACTTCACGTCAAATACCGCCGGCCTGCATACTACGATGAAAAACTGGAACTGATTACCGAATGCATAAAAGTATCCGCCGCGAAAATCGAGCATAGTTACAAACTGATTCGCCCCGGCGTCGGGCTTTTACTTGCCGAGGGGTCGAGCATTCTTGCCTGTGTCGATGATAACGGTAAACCAAAACGCGTACCAAATTTTATGTATCCTGAATGAATTAAGAGATTGAACAAGGGGAAAAGGTAAACGTAAATTTAAGAGGAACATTTATGAGAATTGTTTTTTATTTATCGCTGATATGGGTGCTTTTGCCGGTGGGTCTGGCAGGGGCTGATACTTTTGTTAATGTTCAGAACGGTGAGAGTTTTCATGGTTACGTTATTGGCGAGACAATTAGCGGAACCGCGGATGTCAATACCACAGAAAAAGGACTGATAAAATTAAATTTAAGCCAATTCAAGATAACACGCGACAGGATGGGGCGAAATAATATTGTCACGGTTTTATCTGTACCGGGCATGATAGAGCTTGGGATGGAGACCAGGGCATTTGAAACTGCTATTAAGGACGCTGCGGCAAGGGGGCCGTTGTTTATTCTCATTGAAATTGATTCGCCGGGCGGGCGCGTCGATTTGGCAATGAGAATGAGCTCGGCAATTCAAAAGGTTACCAACTGCGATACTTACGCTTATATAAACAGAGGCGGCTCTTACAACGGAGCATACTCAGCGGCAGTAGCGGTGGCGCTGACGTGCGATAAAATTTATATGGCGCCGACGACCGTTATAGGGGCAGCAACGGTAATTACTATGAACGAAGAAGGCATGCCCGTGGAAATCAAAAAGGTTCTGGGCGAAACCATAGGCGAAAAAATCGGCTCGGCTTGGCGAAATTATCTGGCTTCGCTGGCGACAAGTCATAACCGGCCGGCCGCACTGGCAAAAGCGATGGAAGATAAAGATATCGAAGTTGTCGAAATAAATAAAAAAGGCAAAAGGATTTTTATAGAATCGATAAACGAAGCTTCTGACGATGTTGTGGTAAAAACATGGTCGAAAAAAGGCGAGCTTCTTACGCTGACTGCCGCTGAAGCGGTGGACTGCGGTATGGCTGATAAGCTCTGCGCAAACAGGCAGGAATTATTGCAGGACCAGAATGCTGTTTCAGCGCAGATAATTTGCGATACCTCTATGGAAGAGGCGAGAAAACTCTGCGCGAGGATAGAAAAAAGTTTGGAAAAAATATACGCCTCGGTCGATTTGGGCATAAAGCAGATTAACGCAACGCAGTCGCGGGGACAGGCAATGAAGGCGATGAGAGGGCTTATAACCGATGCCCGTTTCGTACTGGGCCTGAAGAGAAAATTCGGAGACGATGTGCCGATAGACGAGAAAATGGTTCAGGATTTTTTGAATAGTGTTCAGGCTGAATACGATGCGTTAAAGGTTCCACGGTAAGTTTCTCTTACGCCTATTTACTAACATCTAACTGGTCTGTTATCATTTTGGCGACATTTCGAGAGGCATTTCCGCCAGCCAGCGGTTTGACAAGCTCCACAAGTTCGGCGCTGAGTTCGGCTAATTTCTGGGGCGAGTTTAAAAATTTTTCACAAACGTCCACAATCGGGGCGATAGAAGAAAAATACGGCATAAACTCAGGAACAAGCTCTTTTTGTGAAAGAATATTAACAAGTGAAAGATATTTTGTTTTCACAATTCTTTTGCCGACGAGATGCCAGAGGAACTTATTCGACTGATACATTATCACCATAGGACAGGCAGCTGCAGCGACCTGAAGGGTTGCGCTGCCGCTGGCAACGACAGAGAGGTCAACTTTTTTTGCCGTGTCGTAAACTGCATCGACAGCGTAATTGCAGCGAAGTGTTTTTATCTCGCTTTGCCGCAGGGCCGCTTCAACTTTTTCGTTGGCAGCAACCGCGGTGAAACGGATGCTCGGGTGACGAGCCTTTAATCTCCTGGCTATCTGCTGCATAGCGGGCCAGAGTGTTTTTATTTCAGACTCTCTCGAGCCGGGCATAAGTGCGATGTGTGCGCCGGAGATTGAATAGCTGGTATACTTTTTCGGCATAATCTGTTTAGCGCTAATATCCTCCAGCAGCGGATTGCCGACAAATTGGCATTCGAGTCCTCTTTGGCCAAACCAATCGGGCTCGAAAGGTAAAACCGCCGCAAGGCCTCCGGTGCAAAGATTTTTGAGTTTTGTAATTCGCCATTCCGCCCAGGCCCATAACTGCGGGGCGACATAGAAAAGGGTTTTTATGTTGGCGGCTTTGGCGGCTTTGGCAATGTGGAAATTGAAGCTCGGTGAATCGCAAACCACTATAAGATCGGGTTTTGTTGAAACAAACTGCTTTTTGGCTTTTTTTATGGCTTTTAAAAAGAATAAAACGTGACTGAAAGAGTTGTAAGTCATTGCCGCTCTTTGAGTTGTGTCAATGATAATTGAGCATCCTGCCTGAGCCATATTGGAACCGCCAAAACCAGTGAATTCGATATTGTAACCTGTTTGCTTTAATGCGGTTATCAGTTTGGCACAGAGTCTGTCGCCGCTGGGTTCGGCGGCTGATAAAAATATCCGGAAAGATTTGTCCGTATCCTGCATAAGTCCTTAATAAATAAAAACGTTACAAAATTCAAGAATAAATATAACTGAAAATTACAGGGCGAACACCGCGCTGAAAAAACTATCTGAAAATAGCTGGGTCCTGATGGTAAAAGCGCTTCAATTCATTATATAAATCGGGGTGAATTTGTTTCAGCTCCGCGGGTTTTTCAAAAAAGAACTCGGTTGCGACGGCGAAAAACTCAGCCGGGTCGATAGCACCATATTTATTCAAAAAGGCGGCGTCGTTCCGCTGGGCTGCTTGTCTGAGTTTTTCGTAATCTTTTTGCAGTACACGGGCCCAGGCAATATAGCTTGAACGGGTCTTGAGAACTGAACTTTCGTCGCCCTTGCCGCCGGCACTGTCAATCTGATGAGCGAATTCGTGAAATACGACGTTCTGGCCGTCGCGGACATCGGCGGCGCCATGCTTGACATCGTCCCAGGAAAGAACGACTGAGCCCTGTTGCCAGGACTCGCCGCTAAGAACTTCCGGGCCTTCGGCAATTACGCCGGCAGCCAGCCGCTCGACGCGACGTACTATAAAGGCGTGAGGATATACGAGTATCGAAGATAGGCCGGGGTAGTAATCGGTCTTTCGGTGGAGCAGTAGTATACAGGCCTGGGCGGCTATGATGACTTTTATTTCGTCTGTTATCTCAAGGCCGCCGCAGCCTTCGAAGCGTTTTTCGTTAAGGAAGATAAGAATGTGCCGCTGCAGCTCGAGCTTATCCTCAACAGGCAGGTGGTTATAAAGCGGAAGACTGTTATCGAGGATTTCAAGCCACTGTCTGGAAAATGGCTGACTGGTTATCCGGTCTCGTCGATGTTTTTTAAACCGGAACATTTTTTTCCTTATCTTTAATTACGGTTTTTTACACAGTATACTGTATTTTAGGGCAGTTTAATAATTTTTATTGTTGTTGAAAAAGAGCTGTTTTCTGGTATAATCGCAACGGAAAAACACGGCGATATTATCTTTGATGAGGGTAAGGAGATGGAGCACGGCAGAGTTGGCAGAATTGTAAGTATTCTGACTACGCTACAATCAGGCCAGAAGTATTCACCGGCCGATCTTGAAAATCTTTTGGGGGTAAGCAGAAGAACTGTTTTTCGTGACCTTAAAGAACTTCAAAGCATCGGCGTTCCGTATAAATATGACGCAAAGAGCAATTGCTATCATATAGACCCGAAATTTTTCCTGCCGCCAATCGACCTGAGCCTTCAGGAGGCGTTGAGTATATTAATGCTCGTACACAAGGTGCGAAATCATTTGCCGATGCCATATAAAAATTCCGCACTGCTTGCCGGCCTGAAAATAGAAAACAATCTGCCGGCGGATATCCGTCAGTACTGCCAAAGCTCTCTGGCGAAAATCACTGTCGCCCCAGACCAGCATTCCACGATAAAACTGCTTGACAATATATATAAAACCGTACAGCGGGCTATTAGAAAAAAGACTGCGCTTCAAATCTCATACTCGTCTTTGTATGAAAAGGCGGATATAACCACAATACTGCATCCGTATCATCTTTTATATAAAAAGCGTGCATGGTATGTAATTGGCCGTTCAGGGCTTCATAACTCCGTCCGAACGTTCAATCTCGGCAGAATCCAAAAAACCGAAACGCTCGATAAGTGTTTTACCGGCGGTGAAAACTTCGATGTTCAGGAATATCTCGGCCGGGCGTGGTGCTTGATACCGGAAGGTAAGCTCTATGATGTTAAGCTTTTGTTTTCTCCGATGGTTGCACATAACGTTGCCGAGGTCCAGTGGCATAACACTCAACAGGCTTTATGGAACGAAGATGGCTCAGTGACGTTAAGTTTTCGTGTCGATGGCCTTGGCGAGATAAGCTGGTGGGTATTAGGATATGGGGACCAGGTGAGGATTCTTGCCCCCGCTGCGCTGCGAAGAAGGTTGCAGGAAAAGGCACAAAATTTTGTCGAAATTCACAAAAAATGGTGATTTTTCCCTGTTGGCCGGTTTGTGTAAAACCTGTGAGTTGTCTAACTATATGTGTTAAGCTTTCGGCCTATCCTCACCTTGCGGGTCGACAATTCTTTCCCGCTGTGTTTTGTTGCCCTTTGCTTCACAGGAGGCCCAACAGCTTTTCCACAACGCCCCGGCCCTTTTATTTAGCCATAACCGCTTGCCTTACAATAATTTATGTAATAGGCGGCTTGTCTTCCTAACAATTTGTGTGGTCTTATTACTACTACTAATATTTTAATATCTTAATAATAGTCATAACGGGCGCATCGCTCTAATTTTCAACTCGAAACAACCTTCATAGGAAGACAAAACTTCTTTGCTAAAATGAGATTTTTGGTGTAAACTACGGGCTTGAAAAAATAGAAAAAACGGAATTACTTGAAAGATAGAGGGAAGGACAATGAAGGTAAAATTTAATAGAGCGGCCCTTACAGAAGCACTGAGCCTTGTTACAACCGTGATTCCTTCGCGAACGACCAAGCCAATCCTGCAGGGGCTTAAAATTCAAGCGGAGAAGGAAAAGGTTTATATCAGCGCAACCGATTTTGAAATCGGGATAACGTATCTTGTTCCGCAGGCGCAAATTGAAGAAGACGGACAAGCAGTCATTCCGGCCGAGCGGCTTGCTGCAATCGTACGTGAAAGCGTAGATGAGGTTTTGGCAATCGAAGTGGCGGAAGCAACCTGCAAAATAAAAGGAAACGACAGCCATTTTACGATTTACGGCCACCAGCCGGAGCAGTATCCGGAAGTGCTCGGTTTCGACGGCAGCGCACATATCGAAGCGGATCTTATTAAACTGCAGGAGGCGGTTGAGCATTGTCTTTTCGCGACGGCAAAAGAGAATACCCGTTATGCATTGAGCGGAATTCTCTGGGAAACGTCCGGCAAAAAGCTGACACTTGTCGGGACCGATGGCCGTCGGCTGGCGAAATATAAACTAAGCCTGAACGCAGAAGCGGACAAGAAAATAGAGTCTGAAAAATTTATTGTTCCAGCCAAAACAATGGCACTTCTGGATAAAGTCGGAGCGGGCGAAAAAGATAAGGTCTCTGTTAGGTTTGTTGACGGCAAGGTAATTATCGCCTGCGGAAAAGTTGTCATCAGTTCTAATCTTGTCGAGGGAACTTTCCCGAAATATGAGGATATTATCCCTGCTGATTACAAAAACAAAGTACAGCTTAATACCGCGGCTACATTAAGCGCGGTAAGAAGAGCGGCGCTGATTACAAACGAAGACTCGAAAGGAGTCAAGCTTGCCCTTGGCAAAAAAGCTCTTGTTTTTACCAGCAGGGCGCCGGAAATGGGAGACGCTGAGATAGCGATGGAAGTGGAATATAAGGGCGAGCCGATAGAAATAGGGTTTAATCCGCAATTTCTTGTGGACGTATTAAGAGTAATCCGGGAAGATTCGTTTGAGCTTCAGCTTGGCCAGGCGGACCGCCCCGGACTGATAAAGAGCGGCGCAAATTATGTGTATATTGTTATGCCGGTAAGTCTTTCCTAAAAAGGATTGTTTCTATGGATGGTGAATTTGTGCTCGAACAGGCGAATAGGAAAATCGCCGGGCGCAGGCCCGCGGAACAGGTGCCGCTGGGACATGATGTGTATAATTGCCTGAGCAGGCTTGTAAAGAACACAAAGAAGAACATGAATGTATTAGATGTATTTAATCAAATCGCGGGCGATGAAATGGCCGAACACTGCCGGCCGGATTCTATCGGGGCGGGCGTGTTGAGGATAAAAGTAAAGCCGGGACCATATATGTTTCATATGCGAAACAGGACTGATGGGATATTAAAACAACTGCAGGAGGCCTGTCCTTCGGCGAACATAAGAGAAATCAGACTTGTGTGTTCGAAGTAACGAACCGCAAGATCGTTTTGAAAAAGGAAATCAAATAAGAGTATGAAAGACCATAGTTACGATGCCAGTAGTATAAAGATTCTTGCCGGTCTTGAGGCGGTAAGAAAGCGGCCGGAGATGTATATCGGCAATCGCCAGCAGGGTGGACTCCATCATTTGGTTTATGAAGTGCTTGACAATTCCATCGATGAAGCGATGGCGGGACGGTGCGATACCATAATCGTTCGTGTTCATGTCGATGGGAGTTGCTCGGTCGAGGATAATGGCGGCGGAATACCGGTGGATATGCACAAAGAAGCCGGCAAGAGCGCTCTTGAAGTTGTGCTTACGACACTTCACGCCGGCGGGAAATTCGACCATGACGCCTATAAAGTTTCCGGCGGACTGCACGGCGTAGGTGTCAGCGTTGTTAACGCGCTGAGCGAGTGGCTCGAAGCGGATGTTTTTCGCGACGGCAAACATCATCACTTTGAGTGTGAGAGAGGAAACGCAAAGGGAGCGGTAGAGGAAATCGGGCCGACAACAAAACAGGGGACTATAGTTAAATTTTTGCCGGATGAGCAAATATTCGGCGATATAATTTTCGATTATGAAACGCTCCAGAAAAGAATTCGCGAAGTTGCATATCTTAATGCCGGCGTCAAAATCACTTTTCAGGACGACAGGAATAACAAGAAGGAACTTTTCCATTTTGTGGACGGCCTGAGAGAGTTTGTCAAGCATCTCAATGAAGGCAAAGAGGCAATTCATTCGGACGTCATATATTTTTCAAAAGAAGAACCGCAAAGCAAAATGTTGTGCGAAATAGCAATGCAGTATAATACCAGTTATGTGGAAAACGTGCTGGCGTTCGCGAACAATATCAGGAACATCGACGGCGGGACGCACATGAGCGGTTTTAAAACGGCCCTGACCCGGACGATGAACGCTTACGCAAGGAAAGCAAACCTGCTTAAAAACGGCCAGGCTCCTGCAGGGGAAGATATCCGCGAAGGTCTTACCGCGGTTATATCCGTAAAAGTGCCCGACCCGCATTTTGAGGCACAGACCAAAGTCAGGTTGAGCAACCCTGAAGTGGGAACTTTTGTCGAAACGACCGTTAATGAGCAGCTCGGAAACTATCTTGAGGAAAATCCCTCACAGGCCAAGAGAGTTCTTACGAAGGCCATTCAGGCGGCCGCAGCCAGGGAAGCGGCAAGAAAGGCCCGCGAGCTTACACGCAGAAAAGGTGCGTTGAGCGGCGGGGGTCTGCCAGGCAAACTTTGGGACTGTTCCAGCAGGGAAGTGGCATCGACGGAGCTTTTTCTTGTTGAGGGTGATTCTGCCGGCGGAAGCGCAAAAGGCGGAAGGGATAGAAATATTCAGGCGATTCTGCCTTTGCGCGGCAAAATTCTCAATGTTGAAAAGGCAAGGCTCGACAAGATGCTTGCCCACGAGGAAATACGAACCATAATAAGTGCACTTGGCACAGGCATCGGCTCCGACGATTTTGACTTCAGCAAGTGCCGTTACGGGAAAATTGTTCTGATGACTGATGCCGATGTTGACGGTGCTCATATAAGGACGCTGCTTTTAACATTTTTATTTAGGCAGATGCCGGAGCTGTTTGAGCGCGACGCTGTTTATATCGCTCAACCGCCGCTTTACGAGCTTTCTATAAAGGGAAAGAAAAACTCCGAATATGTCCTGAGCGAACCGGAAATGCGAAAACGTATGATATCCCGCGGGGTCGATGGTACCGAACTGATAATAAATGGTTCAGCAGGGACAAAAAAGATAAGCGGGGCGGAATTGAAGGACCTTGTTAAACTGCTCGGCGACCTCGAGCGTAATGTGGCCGTACTGGAAAAAAGAGGTGTAGTGTTCAAGCAATTTATCCAGACATACTATAACGGAGATAAACTGCCGGAATATCATATTCGGTTTGACGGGCAGTCTGATTTTTATCACAATAAGAATGAATATGAAAAAAGACGCAGTGAGATTGAAGCCATAGCGGGTCCTGAGCAGGCAGAAAGTGCGGAAAAGCTGTTTGCCGAGGAGCTGCACGAAGTGACACGTGCAAACGAACTTAACGAAAAATTGAAAAGCAAATTCGGACTCGATGTCAAAGATTACCTGCTAAAGGCCGAACGCAAAGTGTCCGGCGAGGCAATACCGACAAAATTCAAGCTGATAAACGGACAGGACGAGTATGAAATAGCCTCGCTGGACCAGATATACGCCGGAATCAGGCAGATTGGCGGCAAGGGCATAGAAATAAAACGCTTCAAAGGTCTTGGCGAGATGAATGCAGAGCAGTTGTGGGAAACGACTATGAATCCAGAAAAAAGGACGCTGCTGAAGGTTACGCTCGACGATGCCGGCGAGGCGGACAGACTATTTAGCATCCTGATGGGTGACGATGTCGAAAAACGCCGGTCTTATATACAGGAACACGCCCTTGAGGTCCAAAATCTCGATATATAATTTTATACTTGAAAATATCCAGAATAGTATTCATACTGGTATTATCTCAGGGAAACAAAAAGTGGAAAGGATTGAGAGATGAAAATGATTTTCAAAGTCCTGATTATAGCATTGGTTTGTGCAATTATCAGCGGTTGCGGCGGGCAGCAAAAAACCGTAACAGGGGAAAAAATCAGTGATAAGGAGCTTACAAGCCAAAGCGACATCCAGAAAGAGCAATTACTTAAACAGCTTGATAAAAAATACACAGACGCCAAGACGCATTATGAATTGGGCAGAGTTTATCACAGCGAAGGCCAGTGGGACAAAGCCGAATGGGAGTATAACAAGACCCTGGCGTTTGACCCGGTGCATCACGACGCCCAGGCGTCTATCGCGAAGCTTCTTATTGATAAGGGCGATACACAAAGAAGCGAGGTAATCGCGGATATGTATATGAGCCAGGCAAGCGTGAGCGCTAAACATTCACTGCTTCTTGGCCGAGCTTTTCAGTCAAGAGGCATGGATGAATATGCTCTTTCAAGTTATCTGCAGGCGCACAATCTGGCGCCGAACTCGGTTGTTATAAATAAACAGCTCGGCAATTTTTACCTGATGAAAGGTGATAAAGCCAATGCCGAAGTGTATCTGCGGAGAGCCTTTGAGCTTAATCCGTATCAACCTGATGTTGCCGCCCAATTAGGCACTCTTGGCGTGCAGGTACAAGTGCCGAGAAAAATGCCTAAAGAAGCCAAAACCATCGACAAAATGAAAGAACAAAAAGGACAGGGACAAGAGGAATTGAAGTAAAAGAAATTCCTGTTTTCTAATTGGTGCGGAACGAATTAGGCCGGTGCATTTTTGCCGCGATAGACGATTACGCCGGTCGGGCATTTCTTTTTAGCTGTCTCGAAGGCTTCGCCGGGTTGATATTTACCATAATTCATTTTGGCGAGATTTCCCGTCATTTCAAAAGCGTCGGTCTGCTTTGTGCAAAGTTTGCAGGCGATACAGCCGACCTTGCAGAAGGCTCTTGTATCTTTGCCGTTTTCCTGACTTTTGCAGGCGACGGTCATCATAATATTGTGGGTAAAAGGCACCATTTCTATAAGATTCCTGGGGCAGGCTTTTGAGCAGGCGCCGCAGCCTGTACACTTTTCATAATTGATGGTTGAAAGTCCGTTGATAATGTTAATTGCGCCGAATTTACACGATGCCTTGCAGTCGCCGAAGCCCATGCAGCCGAATTTACAGGCCTGAACATTTGCCAATGCGTTTGCTGCGGTGCAGGTCGGAATGCCTTCGTATTTAGCGAAGAATGTTTTATCGTCCTTACCGGCCCTGCAATGAACGATAGGTCTTTTGGGTGCGCTTCCGCCGCTGATTTGCAGATTGAGAACCTCTGCAATTTTCGCGGCCAGTGTCGGACCGCCGGGAGCGCATCTGCCGACAAGTTCGGGGTTTGCGGCGACAGCCTTGGCGTAAGCCGAGCAGCCCGCGAAACCGCAGGTACCGCAATCAATTTTCGGCAGAGCCAGATATATCTGCTCGATTTTCGGCTCCATCATAACTTTCAGTTTTTTATCGGCAATCAAAAGAACGATTGAGAAACCAAGGCCGAGAACAAGCATTGTCAATCCTGCGGGCCAGGAAGCGTTCCAAAGTGAAAAAATGTCAGCTAAAATCATCGGTAAAATCCCTATTTAATCATTCCTGCAAAACCCATAAATGCCAGTGTCAGCAAGCCGGCAGTTATCAAAGTAATCGGGGCGCCATCAAGGCAATCAGGTACGTCTGAAAACTTGAGTTGTTCACGAATACCGGCCATTATACAAATTGCCAGCGTAAAGCCTATTCCTGCACCGAAACTCAGGACCGCGGCTTCAAGAAAATTGTCAGTGCCCCATACGTTCAAAAACAGGCAAAGACCCAGTATGGCGCAATTGGTAGTAATAAGCGGCAGAAATATGCCGAAACTTTCATACAGCGGCGGGAAAAATTTTCGCAGATACATTTCGACAAGCTGCACTGCACCGGCGATTACGAGTATATAACAGACGTAACGTGTAATTTCCAGGCCATAAGGTATTAATATCATATGGTCGATAAGCCACGTCATAATGCCGGCAAGGGTTATAACGAACGTAACGGCCATTCCCATTCCAAAGGCCATATCGAGTCTGCCTGAAACGCCCAAATAAGGGCAGGTGCCGAGAAATTTTGTAAACACGAGATTGTTTACAATAACAATCGATATAAAGCCCATCAAAAGTAAATAAAATTTATCCATTGTCAGGCTCCTCGCGCAGGTTTGGCGGTTAAAACATTGACTAATCCGAGCATAAGGCCCAGAGTAATAAACGCTCCGACGGGCATTCTCATTGCCGCCCAGGGCGCGAAACCTTTCCACATAACAGGAATATCACAAATGGTTCCAACGGCCATAATTTCGCGAATAGAGGCCAGGATGCAAAGCACTATAGTAAAGCCGATACCCATAAAAATACCATCGACGGTACTTACGAAAACACCGTTTTTACTGGCGCAGGACTCGGCGCGGGCAATGATGATACAGTTGACAATAATCAGCGGAACATACGGGCCGAGAACTTCGCTCATCTGCGGCGTAAAAGCCCGCAGGAACAAATCAGCAATCGTAACAAACGTTGCGATTGTCAGCGTAAACATCAGTATTCGAAGATGCGGTTTGAGAAGATTTCGCATAAGACTGACAACGATATTACTGCATACAAGGACAAACAAAACACTTAGCCCCATTGTCAAAGCCGGTTTTACCGCTGTTGTAACGGCAAGCGTTGGGCACATTCCGAGAATCAGCCGCAGCACAGGCACCTCGGTCCAAAGGCCTCCCTTTACCGCATCGAGAGCTGTCATTGTGTTATTTGCCATTGTTCAAAAGTCCTTTTTCTGAGACCTGTTTTTTTATCTGTTCGAGAAAATTATTAAAAATATTGATTATGGCTGTACTGCTTACGGTTGCACCGCTTATAGCTACGATTTCGTTGTCGATTTTTCCTGAGTCGCCCTTCTTCAGCAAATCGAGTTTTGTTACAGGAATGCCTTTAAATTGCTTGCGGAAGTAGTCTCCTTTAATCTGGTCTCCGAAACCCGGCGTTTCATTACTGGCAAGGACGCTGTAGCCGATAATTTTATCAAACGCTGCGTCAACGGCTATAACAAGCTCAATCTTATCGGCAAAGCCCGTTCCCTCGGCCCTGAAACAAAAGCCCGCGGTGTTACCATCTGAAACGGTAGCTTTGTAAACATCACTCTTTACAATTTTACTTTTGCCGAGGTCGACCTGGGCGTCTTTGATAACCAGCTCGAACTTGTTTGCATCAGTTATTAGAGTACCCATAAGCCCGTTGAGCTTGTCGATTTTGTTCTGTTCGATTTTTCCAGACCAGGCTGAATTAGTCAGAGCCAGCAGCAGGCCGAAAAAGAAAGATGAAACTATCAAAAGCCAGCTTTTTTCCATATATTCGAGAATTGCCTTAAGCATTGACCATACCTCCTGTCGGCGCCAGTTTTGTAAAACGGTCAATAAGCGGGCTTACGGAATTCATCAGCAGCACGGCGAACATAACACCTTCCGGGTATTCGCCTACCAGTCTTATGAGCATCGTCATAGCTCCTACGCCTGCGCCGAAAATCCACATACCTTTTTTGGTCAGCGGGGCAGTAACAGGGTCGGTTGCGATAAAGAAAGCGCCGATGAGCAGTCCGCCGCTGGCCAGATGTATCCAGGGTGCGACATAATGATGCGGGTCGAGCTCGCAGGCGATAAAAGCGCAGATAAATGCCGAGACAAGCACCGCTGTTGGTATAATCCACTCTATAGTTCGTTTCATCAAAAGATATATCCCGCCAATCAGCAGAGCAAGAGCGCTCGTCTCGCCTAAGCAGCCGCCGGTCGAGCCTATAAGCATATTTTTAAAGATACCTTTAATAACTGTGATTTTTTCGTCCTGCGGGGCGGATTTATTTTTAAGGGCTTCCTTTATTAACGCAAGAGGCGTTGCCTGCGTTATAGCAGCAGGCACCGAAGAAACACTGCCGATTTGCGGCATATTAGGATCTATCGTTGCGGGCACTGTCCAGGTCGTCATCATCGTGCCGAAACAGGCTGTAAGAAAACATCTGCCTGCCATCGCCGGATTGAAAATATTTGCGCCAAGTCCTCCGAAAACCATTTTACCGATTAGTATCGCAAAGCCCGAACCTATTATGCACGCCCACAACGGAATGCTCGGCGGCAGCGAGAAAGCGAGAATAATGCCTGTTACGACTGCGCTTAAATCTCCGAGCGAGTTTGGTTTTTTGCGTATAAGATTACAGAGCCCTTCGAAAACAACCGAGGCGATTACACAGGTGCCTATGACATAAACCGCGCGGATGCGGAAAAATATTACAGAAGCAGCTATCGCAGGTACAAGACCGATGATTACATCGAGCATCACGCTTTGCGTCGAATGGCGCTTGCTTATATGCGGTGAAGGTGAAATTTTAATATTCTTCAGCATTTATTCGTTACCTTTTATTGGGGCATAAGCTTTTTCTGTCTTGCGACGAGTATTTTACCTGTTTTGATGAACCCTGTCAGTTCTATGTCCGCAGGGCACACATAACTGCAGCACCCGCATTCAATACAAGCCGACATATAATACTGCTGAGCCGTGTCGAGCATATTATGTTTTACCGAATGTGCGATAATCGTAGGCTCCAGATTTGCCGGGCATACATCAACACATCTTCCGCAGCGGATACAGGATGTTTCGCGTCGTTTTGCTGTTTCGAGTTCTCTTTCGGTAAGAACCGTGATCGCGCCGCAGGTTTTTGTTATCGGCGTTGACAGGTCCGCAATAGCAATGCCCATCATCGGCCCGCCGAGAAGAATCTTTCCTGCCGACTCGGTCAGTCCGCCTGCAAGGTCGATAAGTTCACTGACAGCCGTTCCGACCGGAGCGTAAAAATTAGATGCATTTCTTATCCCGCTGCCGGAAACCGTAACAGGCCTGTATGTAAGGGGGCTGTCAAGTACAACAGCCTCGGCTATTGCCGCCGCAGTAGCGACATTGCTTACGAGAACGCCTATCATCGGCGGAATTCCGCCGGCGGGAACATCTTTATTAATTATCGATTTTATTAGCTGTTTTTCGCCGCCCTGCGGATATTTTGTTTTTACAGTAACTACCTGGATATCTGAGGCACACGGCATTTTTTGTATTGCCTTGCGAAAAGCCTCCGCGGCATCCGGTTTATTGTCTTCAACACCTATATAAATGTTGTTGCAATTCAATGCCCGGCCGACAAGCACGGTACCAGTCAAAATCTGAACTGTCCATTCGAGCATTATGCGGTAATCGCAGGTAATGAAAGGCTCGCATTCGCAGCCGTTAATTATTATGGTATTTATAGGCGACTTGGGATTTGCCTTTATCTTGACGTTTGTCGGGAAACCTGCACCGCCCATTCCGACGATTCCTGCTTTGCGGACGGCGTCAAAAATCTGCTCAGGCGAGAAACGCTTTGGGTCGAAATCACTGCTGAATTTATCCGCACAGGGCTGCTTGGGAGAATTGTTTTCGCCTGACTCTATGATAATCGCTTCAGCTCTTCCGAGTACCGGATGCGGCCCAAGCGCGATATCCTTAACAGTGCCGTTTACCGGCGAATGAATTGGGGCGGATACAAAAGCATCGGTGCTGCCGATTATCTGACCTGCAGTTACGGAGTCTTTTTTATTAACTATAGGTTTACATATTGCGCCGATATGCTGGCTAAGCATTATGGCAAGCTGCTTAGGCACAGGAATTGATTTTATCGCGCATTGTGAACTTAAGATTTTATAGTCAGGCGGATGAACACCGCCCTTAAATGTCAATTTGCCGAGTATCTTAATTTTTGCGTCTCCGGAATCTCAAAATTGAATTCAGAATGATAATATATAATAGAACAACTGTAACGGCCGTCGCCAGTACCGCGAGATTTCTTACCGGGTCGCTTTTCAGTTTTTCCGCTAAAAATCTGTCAGCCGCAAAAGCGGAGAAAATGAAAATGACCAGCGGCACAAGAAAGGCCTGTATAACTTTAGACAGAACTTTCGGGCCGTTCGGGTCAGACATCTGTCGATAAACTTCCTTACAGCTATGTCTTTGTTCGCAGTTTTTACACTGCTGCTGGTCTGCCATAAATTCGTGCCCGAAAAGAAAAGGAATCTTATAATCCAAATTGGTATAGTTTGCAAGCCAATTTTGCCGCGAGGCAGAGTACTTTACCGGAAAATAAAGCTCAAAAAAGCCAAAAAAAGTAGCCCCCATAAAAAAAATTAACCACAAAATTTTAACAAAAAAGTCCTATAAAATTAAAATTTCAAAGTTGGACCATAAAAATATGGTTTTGTAACATTTGGTTTTATAAGTACTTATGACAGATAAATTTTATAGTCCTATAAAAGCGCGATAAAAGGACAAAAAACATACAAATACGCCAGTTTCCCCAAAGTACCATTTTTGCCTTGATTTACATTATGGGACGAGGTAAAATACGCAAGATAGTACAGGCAGGAGTTTGGAAGGAATGGAGAAGACCCTCATTCAAACTCCCCCAGCAAGGTGTGCATGGCGTACCGAACAGTGATAAAGCCGAGTACGCTATGAAAAATTAAAAGTTTTTTTCTGCGCGTATGATGGAAAAGGCAAAAGGAAAATTTACGCCGTGGGAGGGCTCTGCAAAGGGTGATACTGTGGCCGCGTCTCGGCCGCAGGTTGTGCGTGATGAGTTTGTCATCGGCACCTCGCCCGCGTTTGAGTCCATTCTCGAAACAATCAATACTGTCGCCTCAAGACAGTGCGCTATGATAATCAGCGGTGAAACCGGGGCAGGCAAGGAAATGGTTGCCCGCAGGATACACGTTTGCAGCGACCGGGCAAAGGAAGTATTTGTTCCCGTCGATTGTACTACCCTAACAGGGCAGTTATTTGAAAGCCAGTTATTCGGTCATGTCAGAGGGGCGTTTACCGGAGCTGTCAGCGATACGATAGGTTTCTTCAGGGCCGCCGATAAAGGGACAATATTCCTCGATGAAATCAGCGAAATACCGCTCGATTTGCAGGCAAAACTCCTGCGTGTCCTGCAGGAATCGATGGTTACGCCGGTCGGTTCGGTTAAATCGCATCCAATAGATGTTCGGGTAATCTGCGCGACAAATCGGGACTTAAAACATCTGGTTGACGGAAGCAAATTCCGCGCGGACCTTTACTATCGGCTTAATGTCGTAAGAGTTCATGTCCCGCCGCTAAGGGAAAGGCCGCAGGATATTATTTGCCTTGCCGAATATTTTCTTGCCCGTCAGGCCGAGTTATATGGCGAGCCTTACAAGATTTTAAGCGACGAGGTTAAAAAGCTTCTTGTCGATTACCACTGGCCCGGAAATGTGCGTGAACTTGCCAATATAATGGAAAGAGCGTATGTTTTAACGGATACAGAGCAAATTACCCCTGCTTCGCTTCCGACGGAAATTCTTGTGGCTTCTCCTGTGGAAAATGGCAAAGCACGTTTGCCAACGCTCGATGAAGCTCAGCGAAAGATAATTATTCAGGCCCTCAGCGCGACCGGCGGCAGAAAACTCGCCGCGGCAAAAATCCTCGGCCTTGAAAGACGCAAACTTAACCGCCTGCTCGAAAGATATAATATCTCATTGTCGCAGAGCGAGTAATCATATATTTTTCCATTTTTATCAATCCGCCAAGCATTAATTTTTAGGCTCACTCATCCATCCGTCAGCAAGTATGCTGAATTCATGGAAGTTTACGAAAGGACAGTCGTCATGAATTGTGTCTATATGCCCAAAAGGAACAGCCGGACCTTCTAACCACTCAGAAGCAAGAATTAATAAGTCGTAAATGTTGCAAATCCCGTCGTTATTATAGTCTCCTGTGTAAATCCTAAGGTTGCTTAGATTTGGATCTTTAAATCTCCAGTCATTAGCAAAAAGTGCATATTCTCCAAAGTCAACACGGGGATTTGTCTTGGTCCAGTCAATGAATTCAAGGTTAATAGTGCAGGGATCTCCAAGCCAAGAGGCTGATAATTCCCATAAATCAAATAAGTTAACCACTTTATCATGATTGAAATCCCCAAAAGGATTTTGCCATGATAATCTTATCCGATTATTCTCTGACATTTTGATGAGAGTCCATTCATCACCCAGGATGTCTGTAATCTTGCATTGCAGTTTTTGATAATAACAAGGATACCAATAGCCGCTTAAAGCGATTCCTGTTGTCGGGCTTGTCAACTCTACAATTTCTACGTCAATTGGCATTATATTTACAATGTTATTTCCATCGAAAACTTGTAATTCCATCTTTGCTTTGAGACCCATATGCAGCGGTATAGGACTTTGAACTTGAAGAACAAAAACATACGGATACCCGTCAATTCCTAATCTTTCAGGAAGTCCCATGTTTGGGTCCCTAAGATGATTAGGGTCGTTAATAAGAACGTTTAATCCCATTTCTTCTGTAACAGGAACCCATCCAAGAACATACTCTCCTGTATTAGAATCATAAACATAGTCAAGACCAAAAATACTCCGGTCAGCAATTTCAAATCCAGACTCGGAAAAAGCGCTCGCATCAAATTTTTTAAGCTGCGAAGTTTTGTTATCGCTGAATATATTATAGGTTCTGCCGGCAGTGCGTTTTTCAGCTTTTTGTATTTCCAGACCTTCATCCTCAACGGAAACAGCAGTGGCATAATCTTTTGAGATTTGATCAGCAATGAAAGTGGCGATGGAAGTATTATTGGGGTCGAATATATTTGAACCACAAAGAGCAGAACTTGCCGCAGTCGAAGCGGCAGTTGTAACATTTCTTGAGTATGTTGTTGTAAATCCTGCAACAACAGAACCGGAATTGACCAGACGCACATCTCTCTGTCCGGAATATTTCTGAAAAAGGATATACCTCGTATCGCTGAATTCACCACCCATCACATTAAGACTGAACTTTACTTTTAATCTTGATGCAATCCAATCTTCCGGCTCCTGATCGCTCCAGTCGCCTGCCAAAAGCCAGATTGGGTTTGGAGTATAAGTCTCATCAAGTTCTGATGCATTTGAGTCACCGATGGAAAAGTTACCAGACAGCCTTCCATACTTATTTGTAAATCCTTTTATTTTTATAAGATTATTTTCTCCTCTTGTTTTTGAGAGCATTGTACCAGCACGTATTATAACATTTCCCCAATAAAAAATGGACCCGTAGGGTTTCTGATTCCAAAGATTTCTTCCTTCATTTCTCAAATCAGGAAAATCAACCTGGTCATCACTTGAAAGAACTTCCATTCCTCCTGGTACGCCTAGCGACTCGACAGGGTTTCCATATTTATCTCTAACAGAAACCCCTTCAGCAATCATAAGGTGATACCACTGGTCATCACCATAGCAAGTTCTGATAAAATCACAATAGTTTGAAGGCAGTCGATGAAAAACTCCAGGAGATACTTCTACGAGTGTTTCTGATTGAAAACTGTATAATCCGCCTCCGCTTCCAACGCTTGGTGTTGGTGGTGCAGGGGGAGTGCTATCGCTGCATCCTTGAAAGAATATCGAACAGACAGATATAAGCACAATTGAAAATATCGTAATCCTCTTTTTCATAATATTTCTCCTTGGAAAATCAAAATTAACAATTATTTTTTAATATACAGAATAGCTCTCCCTTTATTTAATCGCACTTCTCCTGATAAAGAAGAAACAGGAGCACAAACCAAAAAAGGTCTTGTTGAGAGTTCGATTATTATCCCATCCTTATCTTGGGATAAGTTTGTAACAAAGATATCCGACATTTGATAATCCATAAGTCTCCATCCTTTTAAATATGGTGGAATATGCCCGGGAAAAACAATCCTTTTTGTAATATTCAGGTCGTCTTTTTCTCCTTTCACCCACAAGCTTATGGGAATTAAACCTGCAGAACAGGGGATTATATTTTTCAGATTTCTCTTTTCAGAGTTAATTGGTTCTTTATCAATTCCTTCTTCAAAATACCATTTACAAATCTTATTTTTAATACCTAATAGCGGCTTTGGCATTATTTCATCAGGCGGAAAAATGACCCATGAAAATTGTTCAGCAGGGTCACAAAAAGATAAGTTGCTGTAATCCTCAAGAAGAGGAAAGGGCGGCATCGCTCTTGTCAGAAACTCTGATGAATCTCTTGGATATCTAAACCCCTCCATATATATGATATAAAAAGGAGTGGCATTAACAAATTTTTCATCCTCTCCCCATGAAAAAAGCTGATCCAGGGTTATCCCGCCGAGGGCTTCTTTAACCTCTTGTTTTTTCTGTTCCCAGTTTTCAATCTGAAAATCAGGTATTTTGCCTTGTTTTTTACCAGAACAGCCTGCAAAACACAAAAAAAGCAATAAGAAAAAATAGGTCCTCATAATAGCATCCTGCAAAATTTTGAATTTCTCTTCTGTGCTTGTGTCCTGATTTATTAGACTATTATCTGTTTTAAAGTCAAGAGAAAATTTTGTATAAATTAAAATATCGAAACTACGGTTCTAAAATGTACTTTTCCGCGCCGCTACTTTTTATCAGCGTGTTTTTATTATCAGCGCCGATTAGTATTGCCTCAGCATTATCAATCTTTTCAATAAGCTCAAGTCCTTTTTGTGCCCCCAGTACAGTTACAGCAGTTGAAAGCGCATCTGCCTGCGTGCCGTTTACGGTGATAATCGTAACGCTTACGAGCTGTTCGACACTTTTTTCCGTTGCGGGATTGAAAATATGACTAAAGCGGCGTCCGCCTATTTTATAAAATCTTTCGTAATTACCGCTGGTGGAAACAGCCATATCGGAAAGAGCAAGTTTTGCGGCAATTTGGTTGTTTTCCGATTTTGCCGGGTTGCGAATACCGACAATCCATTTGCCGTTTTTCTCTGTTGTGCCGAAACAGCCGATTTGACCGCCGATATCGACTAATCCGCCGACCACTCCGCCTTTTTTCATTTCCTTCACAGCCTTGTCCGCAGCGAAACCTTTGGCTATCGCACCCAAATCCAGACTAACGCCCGGCACTGTGAACTGAACGGAAAAATCGTTCGCATCAAGAATAAGCTTGTCGCAGCCGATTCTTTTTTTTACTTCCGCAAGCTGCTTTTCCGTCGGCATAGAGTTTGCCTCTGCACATCTTTTCCACATATCCACAAGCGGCCCTACGGTGATATCGAAGGCGCCATCGGTTATTTTGTTGTAGCAAATGGATTGTTTTATGATATTGAAAAGGTCTTTATCGATTTTTACAGGTTCTTTTGCCGCTAATTGGTTGACCCGTGAAAGCTGCGAGTTCGGGTCGTACCTGTTCATCAGTTTTTCAAGGCGGTATATCTCTTTAAAAGCCGCATCGATGCTTGATTGTGCGGTTTTTTTATCGGCTGCGATTGCGGTAATCTTCGCGATGGTGTTCATCACAATTCTGTTTGGGCTTTCGACGCAAACCAGCCTTTGATTTTGGAGCCTGTGTATCAGCAGATAAAAAATAAAAACCGTTGCCAAAACGGCCAATATGAATTTAAATTTCTGATTCTTCATTTCGGCCATTATAATGTTATAATACTCGCGATGATAAATAAAAAAATTACAATTTTGGCCGATTTAGTAGAACAGCAGTTTTTGCCGTTTGTCAGGATGCCTTCTCGCTATATCGGCGGCGAGGTAAATCAGATAAAAAAGAATCTCGACACCTGCGATTTGAGGATTGCCTTGTGTTTTCCCGATGTTTATGAAATCGGAATGAGCCATACAGGTATGGCGATTGTATATGAGGCTTTAAACCGCTTGCCGAATGTCGCGGCGGAACGGGTGTTTCTGCCTTGGCTTGATGCACAGAAGATAATGAAACAAAAAAACATCCCTCTTCATACCCTTGAATCAAAAGCACAGGTGGCGGATTTTGACGTTTTAGGCTTTAGTCTTACGAACGAGTTATGTTATACGAATATTTTGAATACTCTCGACCTTGCGGGCGTTCCACTGCGAAGCAAGGACAGAGGCGAAAAGCACCCGATTATTTTAGGCGGGGCGGGAATGGCAAATTGCTGCGAGCCTATAGCGGATTTTTTTGATATGTTCCTGCTCGGCCAGGCTGAAGAAGCAGCCGTTGAGCTTGCAAAATTTCTGATAGAGCATAAAAAAGCAGATTCGCCGAAGCAAAAAATCTTAATAGAAACAGCCGCAAAATTTCCTTTTATTTATGTGCCGTCGCTGTATGAAAATTCGCCTCCGCGAATTTCCGATGCTGTTATCAATGACCTTGATAGTTCTGTTGTTCCCGAAAAGCCAATCGTGCCTTTTACGCAGGCAATTCACGAGCGGATAAGTATTGAAGTTATGCGAGGCTGTCCCGGAAGATGCAATTTCTGCCAGGCAAGTTTCTGCCGCAGGCCGCTGCGATTCAGGAGTCCGCAGAGAATTTTGGAGATTGCCAAAAAAGCTTATGAGGCGACAGGTTTTGATACAATCGGCCTATTAAGTCTTTCTACAGCGGATTATCCGTATCTGGAAGAAACTATAGGTTTGCTTAATGAATATTTTGAGCCTCGCAGGGTTGGAATTTCGCTGCCGAGCCTCAGGGTCGATGTGCAGTTGAAACTTTTGCCCAAACTCGCTTCATCGGTCCGCAAAAGCGGCCTGACTATCGCGGTAGAAGCGGCAAGCGAAAGACTTCGCAGGATTATTAATAAACCCATAACGGACGAAAATCTTTTTGCCGCGGTCGAGGAAGCCTATAAGCACGGCTTTGAAAGCATAAAACTTTATTTTATGGCAGGGCTGCCGGGCGAAACCGAAGAGGATATAAGAAATATCGTCAAGCTTTCCTTTGAGCTTGCGATATTGAGAAAAAAAGTTTGTGGCAAAGCCGCTAATATAAATGCTGCTGTAAGCTGGTTTGTGCCCAAGACTCATACGCCTTTTGCTTGGGCCAGTCAGCAAAGCGAGGAATATTTCAGGAACGCAAAGGACATAATTTTCGAGGAGAAAAGAAAACTTGGCGCAAGATTTTTAAACTTTAAGTTTCATCATATCCAAAGAAGCCTTTTGGAGTCCGTCATTGGCAGGGGCGACAGAAAATTGTCCGATGTAATCGAATTTGCTTACAAAAGTGGTGCAAGATTCGATTTGTGGGATGAGTGTTTCAATTTTTATTTGTGGCAAACGGCGTTTGAAAAATTCGGCCTTGATTTAAACACGCTCGCGGCAAGGAAATTTGAACCTGATGAGATTTTGCCGTGGGAACACCTCGGCGGGCCGGATAAGCAATACCTGCTCAAACAACTGCAAGAGTCGAAGGCTTATTTTTGACAGGGATTTTGGAATTTTTTCAGGCCGGCCGGTTCCTGCAGTCCGCCTTTCTTGCCGGATTTCTGGAAATTAATAATTGCTTCGGCAGCTTTTCCCGGGTCGTCGCAGACGGTAAAGACGTTCAAATCTCCCGGCTCGATAAATTTATGTTTGCCGAGCATATCTTTTTTCATCCAGTCTATAAGACCCGACCAGTATTCGCTGCCCATGAGAATTACAGGAAAATACGCCTGTTTAAAGGTCTGTATCAGGACAAGAGCTTCGGTGAATTCGTCCATCGTGCCGTATCCGCCGGGGAAAACGATAAAGCCGTTGGCGTATTTTAGAAACATTACTTTTCTGCAGAAGAAATATCTGAAATGCAGTGAAAGATTTTGATAGTCATTCGGCGTCTGCTCGAGCGGCAGTTCAATGTTCAGGCCGATACTTTTTCCGCCGACCTGATTAGCTCCTTTATTTGCCGCTTCCATAATTCCGCTGCCCCCGCCGGTGATAATTGTAAAACCTGCGCCTGCTAAAATAGCCGCCGTTTCTTCCGCAAGCCTGTAGTATTTATCGTCTGGTTTTATTCTTGCTGAGCCGAAGATTGAAACAGCAGGTCCGATTGCCGCAAGCTCTTCAAAGCCTTCGACGAATTCGGCCATTATTCGAAATACCCGCCAGGTTTCTTCGGCAGCTACGCCAAATCTTGCTATTTTTTCGCTCATCTTATTACCTTTCATTTTAGCCACTAAGGCACAAAGTTTTGTATTTATATTATTTTTTTGTGTCTTCGTGTCTTTGTGGCTATTTTCCTTTACCAGAGGTTCGGATTATTCGCCGCCGGGCAATATTTGGCAATCTGACAAATATCGCATTTCGGCTTGCGAGCCTGACATACGTTCCTGCCATGAAAGACTATCAAATGGCTGAAAAGAGTCCAGTTTTTCTTCGGAACAATTTCCATAAGGTCGAATTCCAGCTTCACAGCGTCCGAGTTGGCTGAAAGCCCGAGCCGTCTGCTTAATCTTATCACGTGCGTATCGCATACGATACCGGGGACGCCGAACGCGTTGCCTAAAACCACATTCGCCGTCTTTCTGCCGACACCGTTAAGCCCAAGCAACTCGTCCATTGTATCAGGTACTTTACCGCTGTAATCGTTAATTATTTTCTGACAGGCGTTTTTTATATTAAAGGCCTTGTTTCGATAAAAACCCGTGCTTTTTATATCCTGCTCGATTTGTTCAAGCGGCGCATTTGCCCACTCTTTAGCGGTTTTATATTTTTTAAAAAGTGTCTTTGTAACGATATTTACCCTTACATCAGTGCATTGCGCCGACAGAATCGTCGCGATAAGAAGCTCAAGAGGGTTGGTATGTTCCAGGGCGCATTTCGCCTGCGGATAGGCCTTCTTCAGTATCGGCCAAATCGCCTTTACTCTTTCTTCGGCTTTCTGTTTATTGATTTTAACGGCAGTTTTCTTTGCCATTATTTTTCCACGTCTTTAAGACTTTGCAAATTTTTCATCAGTTCGCTTTTTATCAGGTTGCCGCGAAGTTTAATCGGCAAATCTTTTTCCGGCAAAAGCAGAACGGTTACCGGCACTGCAGGCTCGTTGTAAATTTCTTTCAGTGCCTTTGCTGCCGGATAATCGTAGCCTGTCGTATCGGCCTTTATCGCCAGAACGCCTTTTTGTTTTATCAAATCAGCGACTTGTTTATTTGAATAAACCGTTTTATCGAGAATCTTGCATGACAGGCACCAGTCAGCGGTAAAATCCATAAGCACCGGCTGATTATTATCCTGCGCCGAGGCGATAATTTCCGAATCGTACTCCTGCCAGTCGATAAGTCCTTTTTGTGATGCGGTAAGAAGACTAAAGCCAAAGAAAACCGCCAGCCCGATCGCTATTAATCTGATTATCCATTTTTTTGCAGCAGGTGTATTGTAGCTGACACATACGCCCCACATCCAGACGCAGATAGTAAGTACGATAGCGTAATAAAGAACGTTTATTATTTTTTCCAACTGTACCGCTTCAAGCAGTTTTACGCCGATAGCCAGCAGGATAAAACCCGTAGCATGTTTGAAAAGTTCCATCCACCTGCCAGGCTTTGGAATTTTTTCAAGCAGTTTAGGAATGCTCGTCAGTATTACATAAGGCAGAGCCATCCCAACTCCGATAAGCAGAATTGTAATCGTGGCAAGCGGTATCGGCTGAGTCTGCGCCCAGGCGAGAACAAATGTAAGTATCGCAAAGCTGCACGGCGTACTCAAAACCGCCGCCAGAAATCCCATCCCGACAGAACCAAAAAAACCGCCCCCTTGTTTACCGCTGCTAACCGAAACGGGAATGCCGAATGTAAACAGACCGAACATATATAGCGCCAGCACAACCATCAAAAGAGCCATACCAATAACGAAAGCAGGATTTCTGAATTGGTCGCCCCATTGAAAAACCAGGCCGAAACCAAGTTTTAGAATTATATTTAGCCCTGCAAGGGCAGTAAAAAATAGAATAATGCCCAAAGCAAACGCAAGACCGAGAAGAATGCTTTTGGCCCTGTTTTTTGTCGCTTGGCTGACCAGCCGCATTACGATAATCGGCAAAATCGGCCATACACACGGCATAATGTTGAGCAGCAGCCCCGCCAATATCGCCAAAGAAAAAATATATTTAGCCCCAGGTTCTACCGGGGGTTCAGAGCCTGGAGCGATAGCGACAGGAGCAGGAACAATAAACGCCGGCGTATCCATCTTCACCGTTTTTGAAATCTCAAGTTTCTTTGAAAGCTCGTAAGACGCTTTTCTGCATAACTGCCCCGAACAGGCGACGCCGTCTATCGCAACTTTTACATCGCTGCTTCGGCTGGTTACATCTGTAGTAAATGGAACATAAACGCCGAACTCGCCGCTGTAAACTTTGAGCCTGGTATCTGTTACTTTGTCAAAATACAAACTGCTGGCAGGCATAATCGGCGCCGAAAAGATAAATCCTTCACCCTGAGCGGTTATTTTTAAACCCATACCCTCAGGTGCGGTTTTTTCATCGGCGTAGAAATGCCACTCATCGGCAAGTTTGAACGTGATTTGAACGGCATCGGCTGAATTAGGTGCAGCCGGCTCATATTTAAATGAAATTTTTATCTCGACGAAATCATCCTTGATTTGGTCGGACGCCGAGGCTGAAAATGAAAATACAAGGATAATTGCGGTAATGATTGATAATAAAAACAATCTGTTGTTCATTTGACAAATCCAAAAGCCCCCAACCTTATGTTGGAGATTATTTGCCGTCGCTCGGGGCAGCATCAGTTTGTTTGTCCTGTTCCGCCTTGAGTAAATCGCCTACGGTAGGCTTATTTAAATTGCCGCCTTCGAGAATTATCTTTACCTCGGCAGAGTCAAGCGTCTCATATTTCAAAAGTGCTTCTGCTATCACCATAAGTTTGTCACGATTATTTTGAATAACTTCTTTAGCGGCTTTATAGGCAATGTCGATAAGTTTTTTGACCTCTATATCAATAGTTTCCGCTGTTTTCTCGGAATATTCCTGCCCGCCTAATCCAAAATAGGATTCCTGCGCCTGCGGACTGTAATCAATCAGTCCGATGGTATCGGACATTCCCCATGTTTGAACCATTTCTCTTGCCAGCGATGTGGCCATCTTGATATCGGCCTGTGCTCCGCTTGAGATATCGTCGCAGAAAAGCTCTTCCGCTATTCTGCCGCCGAAGCATACCTGCATCTCCGCCATACAATATTTTTTCGTGTAGTGCGTCCTGTCTTTTTCCGGCAGCGAGAAAGTCGCTCCGCCCATCGGCCCTCTTGGTATTATGCTCACCTTGTGCAGAGGGTCTGCGTCCTTCAGCAGTGATTGTACGAGAGTATGCCCCGCTTCGTGAAATGCGGTTAATTTTCTGTCGGCCTGGTCGACGGCTCTGCTGCGTTTCTTTCTGCCCCAGCGGACCTTGTCCCTTGCTTCTTCGAGGTCTTCCATCTCGACAAAATCTTTATTGTTCATTGTTGCGGCAATAGCTGCTTCGTTAATTATTGCTTCGAGGTCTGCGCCGCTGAACATAGGTGTCCCGCGTGCCAGCCGTTCGAGCTCGACATCAGGTCCCATTTTTACTTTCTTGGCGTGAATCGCGAGTATCTCGGTTCGCCCCTTTACGTCCGGCAGGGGGATATAAACCTGTCTGTCGAATCTTCCCGGCCGGGTCAGCGCCTTATCGAGTATATCGCCGCGGTTTGTCGCCGCCATTACAATTACCTGGTCGTTCGTATCGAAACCGTCCATCTCCACAAGGATAGCGTTTAATGTCTGTTCTCTTTCATCGTGTCCGCCGCTGACGAATCCAGGCCCACGTTTTTTGCCGATAGCGTCTATTTCATCGAGGAAGATAATGCAGGGCGAGTTATCTTTTGCGCTCTTGAATAAATCGCGCACGCGAGACGCCCCGACTCCGACGAACATTTCAACAAAGTCGCTGCCCGAAATACTGAAGAACGGAACATTTGCCTGACCCGCGATTGCTTTGGCCAGCAGAGTTTTTCCGCACCCCGGCGGCCCTACGAGCAGTATTCCTCGCGGTATTCTGCCTCCGATTTTATGGAACTTTTTCGGATGTCTTAAAAATTCGATAATCTCCGCGACTTCTTCTTTTGCTTCGTCGATGCCGGCCACATCGTCGAATGTTACCTTCATCCCCTCTTTGCCATGCATTTTGTGTTTGCTTCTGCCGAAGCTCATCAGCATTCCGCCCGGGCCGTTGCGGACATTTCGTACAAATACAAAATAGAAAAACGCTATCATCAGCACTAAAGGTAGTATCCAGCTTAGAACAGACAGCCATATCTGCGGTTTGGCGACGACCCACTTGACTTGCCACTCCCGAAGTTTTGAGGTTATTTCAGGCAGCATTTCCGGACGGTAGCCCAATGTGAATGTTTTTGGAGCTTTCGGCTGACGAGAGCTTACACCGGCGGCGTTGAACTTGCCGCTTATATCGCTTTCAGAGATTTTTACACTTTCTATCTTTCCTTCGGACAGGTATTTTTCGAATTCGTCATTGCTGATTTCGTCTCCGCCCTGGTAGCGCCCGAACATTGATATAATAGCAAAAATAGCGAGACCCATTAAAAGCCAGTTTATCGGCCTTGCCTGTTGGCCGATAGGCGAGCCGGAAGGTTTATTTGTATTTTGTCTTTTTTTGGGAATCGGACTCATTATAAACTCAAAACCATTACCATTTTGCCTGCATTTGTTCTACGATTCTTTCACCGAGTTTGTTTGCTGCCGCTTTCGTAGCATAATCGAAGCTCTGCCCTTGGAAATAAGAATATCCTGCTGTTGCCGAAACGCTGACATTTTCAAGCAGGTACTCGCCAGTTTTAAGATTTTTCCAGCTGAATACGGCTGTAACTTCTGCCTGGTCTTCCAGGGCTCTGCCGGTCTCGCGCTCAACTGTCAGCGTAGAGCTGCCTATTCCCGTTATTTTGCCGCTTAATACCGTATCGGCCCTGTTTCTATTTGATACTATTCTATAGGGCGTTTCTGAGTCAATGCGTTTGGCGATAGCATCCGTAAGGTCATATTCAAGGTCTCTTTGAAAGGTCGCATTATCGAACATCTCGACGAAAACGCTTTTGACATCATTTGTATATAACGACTGGTTAGTATATCCGCTGCAGCCGGCGAAAAAAACTACTGCCGGCAAAAGTGCAATTATCACACTTTTTATTCTCATAGAAACAGACCTTTCCAGTTCATTTTTCTCTTTTTAGACGATGGCTGAGCCAGTCTTTCCAGTTCCTTCTTTATCCCGGGCTGTTTTTCTACGGAAGTTTTCGCTGCGCTGGTGGCCGGCCAATCGTCTATTATCTGCTGATAGTATATATCAGCGGCGTTTATACTACCGGTTCGGGCGTAGTAATCCGCTATCAGCAGTTCTTTCTCGCCGAGTTTTTCGTCCAGTTGGACGATTTTCTCGCTCAGGTTAAGCTGCTGTCCCGATTCCGGATATCTTTTCAGATATTCTGCGTAATAACTTTTCGAGCTCGCCAAAACTTTTCCATCAAATTTAGGTCCCTTATAAGCAAGTTCGAGACTTCTGGCCATTCCCATAAGGGAATCCTGTCCCATTTCGCCGGTCGGCCAGCGGTTCGCCGCATCCGCCCAGGCTCGGTAGGCTTCTTCGTAAGCGCCCCTTTTCTCGCTGGACTTGGCCAGCGTCTCAATCGCCCTTTTAGCGGCGGGGGCGTCGCCCGCTCTGTCGGCGATTTTATTCGATATCTCAGCGCCTTCTTCATACGCGCTTACCTTGAACACCTTCAATACCGACCTTTTCTGACCGCCGAGAAAAGCCGTCGCTATCTGCTGCTGTCTTTCCAAAGCCGATGAGAAAAACGGGCTTTTGGGATACTGGTCTAAAAAACTGTCGTAAGCCTGCGCGGCCTCGGCATATTTTCGCTTGCTGTAAAGCAGCTCACCCTTTACATACGCGGTAAAATCAGCGCCGGCCAATTCAGGATAATCCTTCTTCAGTTTGTCATAGGCCCTCTTGGCCTTTGCCGTATGGCCGCTGGAGACATACTGCTTGGCCTCGGCGACAGATGCCGTCAAAGCATTACCGCTATCGCCTTTTTCGCCGACTTTCTGCCAGCTCTGGTCATTCGTCAGGTGCCATGTCTCGGCAAAGCCAATAAAGGCTAAACCTAATACCGCCAACAAAATAACTCCCTTTTTGCGCATATTCTAACTCTCCAAATCCATTAGCCTGACATTATATACAAACTTCTCAGCCTTGCAAACCTTAAACCTCGGCCACGCAGTAGTTTGTCGGACCCGAAAATATACGATTGCTTCGCCAAAAACCCCACTCAAAAAATAATCGCCCTAACATTATTCTTGTTAGATATTTATAAAAATTATGCAAAAATTAGAAAAAACCTCTTGATTTCTTAATATTTTATGGTAAAATACCAATAAGTTAGATGATTGTTAAACAACATATCGAGTAATTACTGTAAAATCTTATTGGAAAGTGAGTTATGAAAACAACAAATTTAGAAAAGCCGGACATTGGAACGCTGAGAAAACAAAAAATTGCAAACAAATTGGCGGAAATCCCGAAAAAATACCGCAAAATCTATAAAAAAGCGGTCGAAACCAACAACAAAAACGAGGCCATCAAAGCCTTTTGCCTGGAATGCGTGTGCTGGCAGAAAAACGAGATAATCAAATGCCCCTGCCTTGCCTGCCCGCTCTACGGAGTAAGACCATATACAGAACAGGAGAGGGGAAAAAGAACACAGAAATCAGAACACAGTAGACAGAATAAAATCCGAAGCACTAAATCCGAAATTCGAAACAATGGAAAAAATAAAAACGCAGCCTAAAGAAATCTGCCGAACGTTTGAAATCGCCGGCCATACGGTAATAGTCGACGATTTTATCTACCGCAAATTATTTAAGGACCCTGACATTCTGCCGAAGAGGAAATATACTTTTATAAGAAGCATCCGTATTACGGATGGTTACCCGCGTATCGTTTTAAAATCCAATGGCAAGGTAATTACACTTTCAAAGTATATTATGCACGCCGGCAAAGGCGAACTTGTCGACCACAGGGACAGAAATCGACTCAATAACCGGCGAAGCAATCTGCGAATCGCGACGCGGCGGGAAAATATGCTCAACCGGAAAATTAAGAATAATACAGGCCTGATAGGAGTATCCGCTTATGCGGATAGAGGTAAATTTTATATTAAAGCGGCTTTTACTATAAGCAGAAAGAAAAGGAAAGTATCAGCTTTTTATTGTCCTGACACACCTTTTAACAGGATTTTAGCTGCGCTGGCGCACGATAAATTTGTTTTGCAGCAGGGCGAAGAGGAATTTGCGCCGCTTAATTTTCCCTGCTGGCAATACGAACCGCTGCGAAGTATACTGCTGAATGAAGATTTGGGGAAGCTCAAGGAGAAAAGCCCCGCAATTTCTTTATTTGGCAAGGCCATCCCGATGCGTCGGGATCTCCGCTGCGGCTCCGACAATGAAAAAATTAAATCTAAGAACTTCGTTGGGCGGGGTGCCTGACGGCAGAAGATTTGGGAAAATATAAGGAAAAGAACAAGAAGTTAATCATTCATAACATTAGTTGAGACAAGACGTTGGATAAAAAATAAATTTTTTCATTTTCTACTTGACTTAATATCGCAAAATTGCGATAATATATATGGATGGTTTATCAGGAGGAATAGAAGATGATTTTTGAAAGGCAATATAAAGGATGCCTGAAACACAAATTGTTATCTTTAAGGAATCCGACGGCTCCGTTCCTCTGCGGGATTGGATGAACGCAATTCCGCAAAAAGCCAAGGAAAAGTGTATCGTTAAAGTTGACCGATTGAAAATGTCCGGTTATGAGCTTCGCAGGCCGGACTGCGATATGCTTCAAGCCGGTATTTATGAGTTAAGAGCTCGGCATAATAACGTTCATTACAGAATTTTATACGCTTTCTGCGGCAAAAACATAGTTTTGCTTTCTCACGGATGCACGAAGATTGATAAAGTGCCTGAAAAAGAAATTACAAGAGCTTTCAGCAATCTTAAAAAATATATGAAAAATCGCGAAGCTCATACTTACATCGAGTAGTGAGAAATAAAATAACGTAAATACGGGCAATTTACGGAAGGGCCAAAAATGAAAACCAGAAAAACTACAGACGCCTCGAAGATTCTGCGCAACTGGTATATAAAGAAGGATCCCGCCAAGATAGCATCTCTCCAGAAAGAGCACATCAATGCTGAGGTGGCCGCCCAAATCTACAGGCACAGAACAAAGGCAGGCCTCAGCCAGAAACAACTGGCAGAACTTATCGGAACAACGCAATCTGTTATTAGTCGGCTTGAAGATGCAGATTATACCGGCCACAGTCTTGATATGCTCAGTCGTATTGCGACCGCTTTGCATTCCCATCTACAGGTAAAACTTGTTCCTGACAAAAGAGTTTACGCTATAGGCTGAAAAAGTTTTAATCGTTGCGTATGAGTAAAAATTTATATTACTTTTTCAACAGCCCCACAGGCACCTGTTTACTCCCCGATTTAATCAACCTTGTAGGCTTCGCACGAAACATTATTTCCTTTTGGATTGGCTGAATATCTTTTATTGAAATGGCGCAGAGTTACTCCTGGAACTTCACCATAATAAGGCCGGATTAATAAATTAAGGTCATGGCCGAGGATCGTAAAGATAATCCATGGGATTGAGCTTGTGACCTCAATGATGTGGGCATCTTTAGGAGGATGCATTTCCTCAGAATTAAATAAATCGCGTTTATTTGGTTCTATTAGTTCTGCGACAAAATTCAACGTATTGCTGGGGAACCGATCAACATCGACCTCATAGACACGATACTTGCGGTCTTTATCTTTCAGTTCAGGATTCTTATTGAGCGATGATTTCAAAACCATTCCCAATCCTAATCTATGCCAACCTTGGAATTGAGCCAGAGGAAAATGTTTTCTAATTAAGTCGGCTCGGTTGTTAGTTGCCGGACTGGTTCTGAATATGTTTCCATCCTTGTGGTAAGAGATATGACTTCCATCAATCATGCCTGCAATTTCGAAATACAACCCCTTCTCGTGAAAGGAGAACCACGCCAACTTGCGTTGAAATCCACTTATCTTTTGAATGGTAGCTATGACAATTCTTTGATCAAATGATGATATCTCGCCTTTCATATCTCTCAAAATTATACCCTTGAAAGCATAAAAACCAAAGGAAATTTGCGCATAAAAAACCCCTTAATATATAGGGTATAGGGGGCAGGGGATAGGGTTTAGGAAAATAGAGCGCGTTAAAAACCCCCTCAACGCAACTCGTTGAGGGGGTTTGGGATTCTCAAAACTTATTCTTTTGTGCTGTTGTCCATCTTTGGCTGGTTTGGCTCGTTTTTGCCTGCTTCGCTGCGAGGCGAGTCCGGGCTAAGTCTTGCCGGCGGGGTCGCTTTTGGCATTGTCAGTTCAAAGTTGTCGTTGGGGTCGGTAAATTCGAGTTTAGCTTCTTTCTTTATCTGCTTTATATAGCTCATGGCGATATCGCCTTTTTGCTTATCGGTCAGAGCCTCTACAATCTTATCCTTTGCCTGTTCGACGCTTGTGGTACTGGCGTCGTTGTGGTCGATGAGTTTTATAATATGGTAGCCGAACTGGGTCTCTACTACATCGCTCGTCTGGCCGGGTTTCAGTGCGTAAGCGGCCTTTTCGAATTCAGGAACAAATGTGCCTTTCGGCTGCGAGCCGAGGTCGCCGCCTTCTTTGGCTGACGGGCATTGGGAATTTTGTTTTGCCGTATCGTTAAAATCGGCGCCTCCTTTAAGCTTTTTGAGAATATCCTCTATCTTTGCCTTGGCAGCGGCCTTTGCCATGTTGGGGTCGTTGGCATCTTTGTCCGGCATTACAAGTATATGTCTTGTGTGAACCCTTTCCGGCTCGCTGAACATCTGAATATTTTCGTCATAGTAAGCCTTAATCTGTTCATCCGTCGGCTTGGCAATCTTGTCTGCGAATTCGCCGTCCATCAGTTTTTCGAACATAGCCTTTTTAAGCATATTTTGCTCGTACTCGGCGTAAGTTGTGCCGTATGCTTTCAGCAGCGACTTGAATTCGTCGATTGTAAGATTCTGCTGGGCGAGCTGTTTGTTAACCTGCTCCTGCAAATCGGCAGGGGGGACGGTGATTTTTTTCTCTTTTTCTTTCTGTGTCAGTATCTCTTCGACTACCAATTGTTCGACGATGCGTTTTCTCATCTGCTTGCGGTATTGGTCTTTCATATTCGGCGGGATTCTGCCGGCGAGCTGTTCCATTCTCGTATCCAGCATTTTATTAATTTGTCCTTCGGTGATTTTAGCGCCGTTGACAGTTATCGCGACAGCATTTGAGTAGGCAGCCTGATTCGGCTCGACAACTTGGATAGTTGGTTCTGCGGCTTTGGCTTTTGGCTGTTCAGCGGGAGTATTTGGTTCGACAGCGACGGCCTTAGGAGCCTTGGGGGCTTTTGGAGCTTTTTCTTTTTTCTTCGCTTCGGCGACAGTGGCTATTAAAAGAACAGCGGCTATTGTTAGTAAAATATTCCTGAAACTATTCATAAATTTCCTTTCTTAAAAGTATTCGGGTATAGGTTTAAAGAGCATAACAGTATATCTGCCGGGCGTTGAAAATCAAAGACAAATCCCGTCTGAAAGCTGAATATTTAAAGTGTTGTATCATCTTGACAATTCAGGTGTTGTAACTTACCATAGAGGTCGGATTTGAAAGGATACACGATGGTTAAGGTGGTGTTGCAAACGGATATTGGCGGCACGAAAGCAAAGCACGGCAAAGTCCGCGATATTTACGACTTGGGCGATAAATTGCTTATAGCCGCATCGGACAGAATCTCTGCATTTGACGTGATTATGACAAATGGGATACAGTATAAGGGTATTGTTCTTACTCAGATTTCTAAGTTTTGGTTTGAGTTTCTTTCGGATGTTGTTGAGAGTCATTTAATAACCGACGATGTGAGTCGGTTTCCAAAGCCGTTCTGTGATTATCCCGGCCAGCTCGTCGGCAGGAGTATGTTGGTAAAGAAGACAAAAGTTTTGCCCGTCGAGTGTGTCGTCCGCGGGTTTCTTGCGGGGTCAGGATGGAAAGAGTATCAGCAAAGTCAGACGGTATGCGGACATAAACTTGGCGCGGGACTGAAACAATGCGCGAAACTGCCGGAGCCGATTTTTACTCCAGCGACCAAAGAAGAGCTCGGCACACACGATGAAAATATCGACTTCGACAGGTGCATAAAAACAATAGGCAAAAAGAACGCTGAATACGTGCGGGATAAAAGCATTGAAATATTCAAAAAAGCCTCCGCTTATGCCGAGAAAAAAGGCATAGTTTTGGCAGATACGAAATTCGAATGGGGACAAATTGACGACAGAATTATCCTGATTGACGAAGTGCTCACACCTGATTCGTCGAGATTCTGGCCGGCAGCGAAATACGAGGCCGGCAGGGACCAGGAAAGTTATGATAAGCAGTTTGTCAGAAACTACCTCGAAAGCATAAACTTCGACAAGTCCGGCAAAGGCATAAAACTGCCGGACGATGTACGCGAAAAAACGAGCGCAAAATACATCGAGGCTTACGAACAACTAACAGGCAAAAAGTTTTCATTTAAGAGCTGAAAATGCCTGAAAAATCTCACAGATACCACCCTTTGCTGATAAGTATCTGTCTTGCAGCGGCAATTATCGCGGTATATTGGCCGCTGTACAATTATAGTTTTGTCCAATACGATGATAATATTTATGTAACCAGTAACATAAACATACAATCTGGACTGAACTGGCGGAATATCCGCTGGGCCTTTACAACGGGCTACGCAAGTAACTGGCATCCTGTTACCTGGCTATCTCATACGTTTGATTACCAGCTTTTTAAAACCTGGGCGGGCGGCCATCATTTAACTAATATTCTGTTTCATATCTTAAATACCCTGATTTTATTTTATGTCCTGAAGCGAATGACCGCTGCGTTGTGGCCAAGCGTGTTTGTAGCGGCGGCCTTTGCGCTGCATCCTTTGCACGTAGAATCTGTCGCCTGGATTGCCGAACGAAAAGATGTGCTGAGCACTTTTTTTATGCTGCTGACAATATGGGCTTATATCCGTTATGTCGAAAAGTTAAAGTTGAAATGGTATCTGGCGGCGATTGCGTTGTTCATACTGGGTCTTATGTCGAAACCCATACTTGTTACAATTCCGTTCGTACTGCTTTTGCTCGATTATTGGCCACTTGAACGGAAAATCTCCCTGTGGGTGCTGATTGAAAAGATACCGTTTTTCATCTGCTCAATCGCATCGAGCGTAGTAACATTTTTAGTCCAGCAAAAAGGCGGGGCAATGAGCAGTATCGAATCCTTCGGACTGACAATCAGGATTAATAATGCCATTGTTGTTTACGTTATGTACATTGCAAAGATGATTTGGCCCAGCCGATTGGCTGTGCTTTATCCGCATCCCGGCGGGACCTTATCGTCGATGCAAATTATAATCTGTGCCCTGCTGCTTGTGTTTATTTCGATTGGTTTTCTTTATTTTGGCCGACGTCATAAATTCCTTACTGTCGGCTGGTTATGGTATCTTGGTATGCTGGTGCCTGTAATCGGCCTGGTTCAAGTCGGCCTACAGTCTATGACGGACAGGTGCACCTATATAACGCTAACGGGGCTGTTTATTATTATTTCCTGGGGCGTGAAAGAAATAGTCCCAATATGGCACCGCAGGAATACCACATTGACTTTATTGTCGGCCGCAGTTCTGGCCGGCTGGGCTGTAATAGCATCACAGCAGGTAAGATACTGGAAAGACAGCATCACACTTTTTGAGCATACCCTGGAGGTTACCAAAAACAATTATCATATTCATAATAACTATGCAACCTATCTATTCGGTGTCGGCAGGATTGATGAAGCCATCGAACAATTTAATAAATTGTTGGCGATCAAACCTGATTCTGTTGAAGCTCATAACAATCTTGGCTGCACCCTAATGCATACAGGTAAATTTGAGCAAGCCATTGAACAATTTAAACTGGCCATGAAATATGACCCAAGTTTTGCAGAAGCAAGTTACAACATGGCCGTCGTTCTGCTGGAGCAGAACAGGCCGGAAGAGGCTGTTTCCTATCTTAAGCGTGCATTGGAACTCAAACCGGGCGATATCGACACCCAGATAAAACTTGCATCGGTTTTGATTAAGCTTGAAAGATTTGATGAGGCTATCGAAATCTGCAGTAAGATTTTAAAAAGTGACCCTGGCAATGTATTTGCCCACGGAAATCTCGCTCTGGCGTTTGGCGGTATGGGCAAAGGTGACGAGGCGATAAAAGAGATTCGTTATGTTTTAAAGGCCAGGCCGAGAGATGTGGAGATGTATCGCAACTTAGGGACTCTACTTGAAGGTAAAGGCGACACTTCTGGAGCAAAAGAGGCGTACAGCACAGCCTTAAAAATCGACCCTAATGATGAAGTGTCACGGCAGTTTCTCGAAAAGTGGAAAAAACATCAGGCCCCCTGACAAATATGAAGCAGAATACTAAAACAATCAGAGAACACGGGGATAAATATAATATTGCCCTGATATATATTTGTCTTGCTGCGGCAATAATCGCCGTTTATTGGCCGGTATACAAATATGATTTTGTCAAATACGACGATAATACTTACGTAACGGACAATCTAAATATACAGTCAGGACTGAACTGGAAAAGTTTTCATTGGGCCTTTACGGCAGGCTACGCAAGCAACTGGCATCCGCTCACCTGGTTGAGCCATACGCTTGATTACCAGCTTTTTAAAACCTGGGCCGGCGGCCATCACATAGTAAACGTATTTTTTCATATCTTAAACACTCTGCTATTATTTTATATTCTGAAACGAATGACCGCTGCGCTGTGGCCGAGCGCATTTGTAGCGGCGGCCTTTGCGCTGCATCCTTTGCACGTAGAATCTGTCGCCTGGATTGCCGAGCGAAAAGATGTATTGAGCACTTTTTTCTGGCTCCTGACAATGTGGGCATATGTCTGTTATGTCGAAAAGTTGAAGCTCAAATGGTATCTTGCGGCGATTGCGTTGTTCATACTGGGTCTTATGTCGAAACCCATGCTTGTTAGTTTGCCGTTTGTTTTACTTTTGCTCGATTATTGGCCGCTTGAGCGGAAAATCTCCCCGCGGCTGATAATGGAAAAGATACCGTTTTTCATCTGTTCAATTGCCTCCAGTGTTGTGACATTTCTTGTCCAGCAAAAAGGCGGGGCGATGAGCGAGATAGAATTATATGGGCCGGCAGCCAGAATTAATAATGCCGTCACTGCGTATGTTATGTACATTGTAAAAATGATTTGGCCCAATAGACTGGCCGTACTTTATCCGCACCCCGGCAACAGTTTATCAACAGCAGAAATCATAATTTGCGGTTTGCTGCTTACGATTATTTCGGTGTATTTTATTTATTCGGCTCGGCGCCGCAGGTTCCTTACAGTCGGCTGGTTATGGTATCTCGGCACGCTGGTTCCTGTAATCGGTCTGATTCAGGTCGGCGCGCAGGCTATGGCTGACAGATACACATATATAACATTGACCGGCTTATTTATTATCGTAGCCTGGAGCGCAAAGGAGTTTGTCCCGAAAAGGCGGTATAAAACATTAATCTTATCGGCTGTTATGTTGCTGACGGCTTTAGCTATAACTGCCAGAGGCCAGTTGAGATATTGGAAAAACAGCTTGTCGCTGTTTGAGCACACTCTGCAGATTACCGAAAATAATCCGCTCATTCTTGAAAATTACGCAAACTGTCTGGCTATGGCGGGCAGGTTTGAGCAGGCCATCGAACAATTTAATAAATTACTGGAAATGAGACCCAATTCCGGCCAGATTCATAACAATTTTGGCAGTACCCTGCTGGATTGGGGCCGAATAAAAGAGGCCATCGAGCAATTTATGCTGGCTATTAAATATAAGCCTGACCTTGCACAAGCGTACCGTAATCTTGCCGGTGCTTTGATAAGTCAGGGTAAAAACGAAGAAGCAGTTTCTTGTTATAAACAGGCAGTAAAAATCAAGCCGGACTACGTCAATGCCTGGCTGGAACTTGCCATAACTCTCAACGAACTGAAAAAATATGAGCAGGCTATTGAGTGTTTCAATAAAGTGCTCGAATTTGACCGCAACAACGTATTTGCTCACGGCTATCTCGGCCTGGCACTGGGGGCGACAGGTAAAACTGACGAAGCGATAAAAGAAATCCGTTTTGTTTTGAGCGTAATACCGGATGATGTCGAGATGTATTGCAATTTAGGTATTTTTCTTGAGAAGAAAGGCGAAATCGCAGAGGCAATAGAAGCATATCGCACAGCTTTGCGAATCAGCCCTAACGATGTGAATGCGCGCCAACTGCTCGAAGCTGCCCTGAAAAGCCGGGAGTCGCTACTGAACAAATGAAAAAACAGCCTTATAAATACCGTTTTTTCCTGATAAGCATTTGTCTTATTGCGGCAATCGTCGCGGTATATTGGCCGGTGTACAAATATGATTTTGTCAAATACGATGACGATTTTTATGTAAGCAATAATGCCCATATACGGTCGGGATTGGATTGGCAGAGCATCCGCTGGGCCTTTTCTACTGTAGGCTACGCTCATAACTGGCATCCTGTTACGTGGTTTTCTCATATAGTTGATTATCAGCTTTTTAGGGATTGGGCCGGCGGACATCATCTGGTAAACGTATTTTTTCATATCTTAAACACTCTGCTATTATTTCATATTCTGAAACGAATGACCGCTGCGCTGTGGCCGAGCGCATTTGTAGCGGCGGCCTTTGCGCTGCATCCTTTGCACGTAGAATCTGTCGCCTGGATTGCCGAACGAAAAGATGTGCTGAGCACTTTTTTTATGCTGCTGACAATATGGGCTTATATCCGTTATGTCGAAAAGCCGAAGCTTAAATGGTATTTGACGGCATTTATTTTGTTTGCACTTGGTCTTATGTCCAAGCCCATGCTTGTTACGCTTCCGTTTGTGCTGCTTCTGCTCGATTATTGGCCGCTTGAACGGAAAATCTCCCTGCGGCTGCTGGTTGAAAAGATACCGTTCTTCATCTGTTCAATTGCATCGAGCGCAGTAACATTTTCTATCCAGCAAAGAAGCGGCGCAGCAATTGCTATTGAAACTATTAACCTGACAACCCGAATCAACAACACCATAGTTTCTTACATTGGGTACATTATAAAGATGATTTGGCCCAGCCGATTAGCCGTGCTTTATCCGCATCCCGGTGCCAGCTTGTCATCGATGCAAATTATAATCTGTGCCTTGCTGCTCGTACTTATTTCGATTGGTTTTCTTTATTTTGGGCGGCGTTATAAATTCCTTACGGTCGGCTGGCTGTGGTATCTCGGTATGCTGGTGCCGGTAATCGGTCTGGTTCAGGTCGGCACACAGGCTATGGCTGACAGGTACACATATATGACATTAACAGGCCTGTTTATTATTATTGCCTGGAGCGCAAAGGAACTTATTGGGAAATGGCAATATAGAAATTTCAGCCTGGCATTTTTGGCAATTACGGCACTTGCCGCTTTGGCTTTGACTTCACGCCAGCAGATTAAATACTGGAAGAATACATTTATACTGTTTGAGCATACACTGCAGGTTACCGGCAGAAACCCGCTTATTCTTGAAAGTTACGCAGACTGTTTTTTCGATATAAAAAAATATGACCGGGCTATTGAAGAGTTCACGAAACTGCTGAAGATTAAGCCTGGTGCCGCCAAGGCCCGCTGCAATCTTGGCTGCGCCCTGATGTGGACGGGCAAACCCGAGGAGGCTATCGAACAGTTCAAGCTGACTATAAAGTATGAACCTGATTTTGCACTGGCGTACAATAATCTTGCCGCTACCCTGCGTGCTCAGGGCAGAAATGATGAGGCAGTTGAGTATTACAAGCAGACATTGAAGCTGCAACCGGATTTTATGGAAGCCCGCTTAAAACTTGCCACGATTCTGACGGAATTGCAAGAATTTGACCAGGCCATTGAAATCTGCAATAAAGCAATAGAGTTTGAACCGAATAATTTAATCGCTCACAGCTATCTTAGCCGGGTACTGGTTGCTGATGGCAAAATTGACGAGGCGATAAAGGAAATTCGCTTTATTCTCAGCATCAAACCGAATAGTATTAAAATGAATTGCAATTTAGGCCTGCTCCTTGAGGAGCAAGGCAAAATTGATGAAGCGATAGAGGCATATCGCGCAGCGCTGCGAATCGATCCTAACGGAACGGATGTACGTCAACTGCTCGAAGAAGCCGTGAAAAAACAAAAGTCAACGGTGAACAAATGAAAAAACAACCTCGTAAATACCAGTTTCTCGTAATATGTATTTGTTTTGTTGTAACAATCATCGCGGTATATTGGCCGGTATATAAATATGATTTTGTCAGATACGACGATAACAAGTACATAACTGATAATATAAATATACAATCTGGATTAAGCTGGAAAAATGTCCACTGGGCCTTTACGACGGGCCACGCAAGCAACTGGCATCCGCTCACGTGGCTGAGCCATATACTTGATTATCAGATTTTTGGGGATTGGGCCGGCGGGCATCACATAATAAATGTTTTATTTCATATTTTTAATACACTGATATTATTTTGTATTCTGAAGCGGATGACCGATGCGCTATGGCCCAGCGTGTTTGTCGCGGCGGCTTTTGCGCTGCATCCTTTGCACGTAGAATCTGTCGCCTGGATTGCCGAACGAAAAGATGTGCTGAGCACTTTCTTCCTGCTGCTGACAATATGGGCTTATATCCGTTATGTCGAAAAGCCGAAGCTTAAATGGTATTTGACGGCATTTATTTTGTTTGTACTTGGCCTTATGTCTAAACCAATGCTTGTTACGCTTCCGTTTGTGCTGCTTCTGCTCGATTATTGGCCGCTTGAACGGAAAATCTCCCTGCGGCTGCTGGTTGAAAAGATACCGCTCTTCATCTGTTCAATTGCATCGAGCGTAGCGACGTTTTTTGTTCAGCAAAAGGGCGGGGCAATGAGCAATACCGAATCCTTTGGACTAATAATCAGAATTAATAATGCCATTGCTGCTTACGTTATGTACATTATAAAAATGATTTGGCCCAGCCGATTGGCGGTGCTTTATCCGCATCCCGGTGCCAGCTTGCCGTCGATGCAAATTATAATCTGCGTTTTGCTGCTTGCGCTGCTTTCGATTGGTTTTCTTTATTTTGGGCGGCGTTATAAATTTCTTGCGGTCGGCTGGCTTTGGTATCTTGGTATGCTGGTGCCGGTAATCGGTTTGGTTCAGGTCGGCTCACAGGCTATGGCCGACAGATACACATATATGACATTGACAGGCCTGTTTATTATTATTGCCTGGGGCGCAAAAGAATTTATTCCGAAATGGCGCTATAAAAATACTATACTGGGCGGACTGGTTGTTATAGCGCTGTTTGCCTGTGCCGCAGGGGCATCGGGGCAGTTGAGATATTGGAAAAACAGCCTGACACTGTTCGACCATACCTTACGGGTTACCGAAGATAATTACTTTATTCTCAGCAACTACACCACATATCTGAGTGAAACAGGCAGGTTTAACGAAGCCATCGAAGAATTTAATAAATTACTGAAAATTCAACCGGATTCCGCCGAAGTACACAATAATTTTGGCAATGCCCTGATGCAAGCCGACAAAACTCAACAGGCCATTGAACACTTCGAGCTTGCTATAAAATATAAGCCCGACCTGGTAGAGGCATATTGCAATCTTGCCGGTGCTTTGAAAAAACAGGGTAAGCTCGAGGAAGCTGTTTCTTATTTTATGCAGGCGGTAAAAATAAAACCAGATGACGTCGATGCCTATCTGGACCTTGCCGTAACATTCAATGACATGAAAAAATTCGACCAGGCTCTGAAATATTGCGATAAAGTGCTCGAGCTTAACCGCAACAACGTGTTCGCTCATGGCTACCGCGGTTTGGCGCTGGCATCTATGGGCAAAATCGACGAGGCGATAACAGAAGTACGTTTTGTTCTGCGTGCTATGCCGGATGATGTTATGATGCAGTGCAATTTAGGCATTCTTCTTGAGAAAAAAGGCGACATTGACGGAGCGATAGAAGCTTATCGGCAGGCTTTGCGAATTGCCCCCAATGAAGCGAATGTACAGCAGCTTCTCAACGCTGCCCTGAAAAAGAAAAAAACGCCTTAGCGAGGAATAAATAAATTTTTGATGGTTGAGATATGACACAGACTGAAAGTATCGCGTATAATTCAAAACTTGGCATCTTTTCGTGGTTTGGCTGGAGGCTGCATATCAGCCAAAGAGCCAAACTTATAAAAGACGCGGGCTTTGACACTACCTGTCTCTGGTGGGCGGAGGATGAAAGGGCAAATACCGGTTCGCTGGACGATTTGCCGAAGATTGTCCGCGATGCCGGTCTTGAAATTGATAACGTCCATGTTCCGTTTGCCGATGCACATCTGCTTTCATCTGAAAATCAGACTGAACGCAAAGGAATGATAGACCTGCACAAGAAATGGATTGAAGACTGCGCAAGGCATAAAATACCGAAACTTATTTTTCATGTTTGTCCTGAAGCAAAAACCCCGCCCCCTCCGGCGAGCGTACTATTGGACAGTGTAGCCGAGATAGTCAAATTTGCGGAGACTGCAAAGATAATTCTTGCCGCCGAAAATACCCGTAGAAGCGATTATGTCGATTTTGTCTTTGAGAGGATTGATTCTGAATATTTGCGGTTTTGCTATGACAGCGGGCACGATTTTATCTGGACCAGCGAACCTGTTGCTGTTTTGAAAAAATGGGGACATAAGCTTATTATGACGCATCTGCACGACAACAAGAGCGGCGATGACGACCATATGATTCCATTTACAGGCAAGGTTGATTGGCAGAGAGTAGTTACTGCCTGGCCGAAAAACTATAAAGGCCCGCTTATGCTCGAAGTTGTCGGCGACCCACAGACCCAATCGCCGGAGGATTTTCTTAAAAAGGCTTTTGAAAACTTAATAAAGTTAAAGAATCTCAAGATATGAGTGAAAATAAAAATATTGTTCTTATCGGCATGCCCGCGGTCGGCAAGAGCACCATCGGCGTGCTGCTTGCAAAAAGACTTGGCAGATATTTTCTCGATACAGACGTTTTTATCCAGGCAGTCAGCGGCAGGGGGCTTCAGCAGATTATCGACTCGGACGGTTTGGATAAATTCTGCAAACTTGAAGCAGAACACATCCTTTGCATAGATAAAACAGATTGTGTTATTGCCACAGGCGGAAGCGTTGTTTACAGCGATGCCGTAATGAATCATTTAAAAGCGAATGGCATTGTTATTTATTTAAGCCTGCCGCTTGAAGTGATAAAGAAGAGACTTACGGATTTGAATATCCGCGGCGTTGTGATGAGCAAAGGGCAAACCCTCGATGATTTATACAAAAAGCGAAAGCCTCTTTACGCAAAATGGGCTGATGTCGTAATCGACTGTCAAAATTTAACCCACGAGCAAGCAGTCGAGAAAATTATAGAAAAACTTAAAACTTATTTATAACTTCCACGCTCTTGTGAAAGCCTTAAAACTTCTATCATAGGTTTTTTCCACATCAGGCGGAAAACAACAGCCGGGAAGCTGCTTTGAAGCTAAATGATATTGAATACATTGGCAGCAAATACCTTTATTGTCGCAGCCGCCATACGAACAATTGCAAAATTTCAGGTTCTCTTTTTTCTTACATTCCATCCTTTTATCCTTTCGGTTTCTTATGCAAAATGCAGTTCTATAATATCTTTGTCATTTAGAATGTGCGTTTTATGTACATTCTGGCCGTTATGAACGCCGCTACCCCAGCAGCGAGCGTTTTTGAATTTTTCGGCCAGTTCCCTGTGAATCGACTGTGCTAAATCCATTATTGTTGAACCTTTCGGCAGAATAAACGGCTCTTTCATATCCGGATGCTGCCCCGGCTTTTTGGCGTAAACCCTGACAATATCGAGCAGCCTGAAAATATCCGTGAGCATTTTATCAAGACTGGCTCTGTCATTTACGGATATCGCGATAATCTCCAGCGGTCCTGGCAGTTTATTTTTTAAATTATCAAGTGTCTCCGGCGGCGCCGCGTCTTTCTTTGTCGCGAGGATAAAACATTTTCTGGCCAAAGCATTTGTTTCTTCCTTGAGCAGCAGTCTTTTTTCTTCGAGGAAATCGAAGCAGACTTTTACCTGTTCGGTAATATTGCCGCTTAAATCAATTACGACTCCGATAAGGTCGCAATTACGATACGCGTTAATGATACCCGCCGGAGCGAAATCAGCGGTTATCGGGGGCATATCGACTATTTCTATTTTTATATCTTCAAATTGCGCCATCCCCGGCAAAGGAATACTTGTTGTGAATGGGAAATCCGCGACGTGTGCCTTGGCGTGAGTAATCGCCGCGACGATAGCGCTCTTGCCGCTGTTGGGTAGTCCCAGGAGTACGACTTGACCGGCGCCGGTTTTGGGAATATGGAAAATGTCAAAGCCGTGCGAGGCCTTTTTCTTTTTTTCGGCAGACTCCTTCAGAGCGCTCATTTTTTTTCTCAGGTCTGCCTGGATATGCTCCGTGCCTTTGTGCTTGGGAATAACCCTCATCATTTCTTCAAGGGCAAGAATTTTCTCCTCGTCAGTGGTCGCTTCTCTAAACCACTTGTCAGCCTTCAAATAATCTGGCGTTAAATTCGCGGGCATAGTAACTAAATTTAAAATTCAAAAGTAAAAAATAAAAATTAAGGAATCCCGCACCTGAAAAGTTCAGGTGCGGGATGACTTTTTAATTACTTTGCGACTTCAGCAGCAACAAGGTCGCCGACCTGCGATGTAGAATACCCCATTTTGCCGGCCGCCATACTCTTCATCTTGTTTGCCGTTACGAATTTTACAGCGTCTTCAATCTTTTTCGCCGCTTTTTCTTCGCCGAGCGTCTCGAGCATCATTTGTGCCGCACAGATTGCCGCCAGCGGATTGATTACGCCCATACCGGTATATTTCGGTGCGCTTCCGCCGATAGGCTCAAACATCGAAACACCGTTCGGGTTGATATTTCCGCCTGCCGCGATGCCCATTCCGCCCTGGGTTATAGCGCCAAGGTCAGTGATGATGTCGCCGAACAAATTGCCGGTTACAAGAACATCGAACCATTCAGGACTTTTAACCATCCACATACAGGTCGCGTCAACGTGATAATAATCCCTGCGGATATCCGGGTATTCTTTCTTTCCCATTTCGTGGAACGCGCGTTCCCAAAGGTCGTATATAAACGTAAGAACATTTGTTTTGCCGACAAGGCCGAGCGTGTTTTCTTTTCCGACTCCGCGGGCTTTTTTGCCGTGCTTTTTAGCGTATTCAAAGGCGTATTTAAGACATCTGTCAACCTGGAATCGGCTGTAAACCGCAGACTGCACGGCAACTTCATTCGGCGTTCCTTTCATAGTAAATCCGCCTGCGCCGGTATAAGCGTCGCCGCTGTTTTCACGGACGACGACATAATCGATTTCTTTTGGCCCCTTATCTTTCAACGGCGTCTCAACGCCCGGAAATAATCTTACCGGCCGAAGGTTTATATACTGGTCAAGTGCGAAACGGGCTTTGAGCAGGATTCCTTTTTCGAGAATACCCGGCTTCACATCGGGATGGCCGATAGCGCCGAGCAGAATCGCGTCGAACTTGCGGAATTCTTCAATTGCGCTGTCCGGCAGAGTTTCGCCGGTTCTTTTATATCTTTCGCCGCCGAAATCGAAATCGGTCATATCGAGTTTGAATCCGAACTTTGCCTCGGCAGCCTTTAAAACCTTTACTGCCTCGACCGTTACTTCCGGCCCTGTCCCGTCGCCGCCCATCACAGCAATCTTATAAGTCTTCATTTGTCCCTTTCCTTTCTAATTTTAAACCGCGGATTAACGCGGATTTTCACGGATTTAATATGTAGTCAAAAATTCTTACTGATTTGATTTATTCAAATCTGTTCTTACACAAATAATAACTTCCCGAGGTATCCAAAGAGACATCTTGCCTTCAGTTCCTGATATATCTACCTCTTGTTCAAGGACTATCCACTCCTTTGTAACTTGTTTTAAAGTGCCCATAACACTTATTAGACCTTGGTCATTAACATTAAAAGTTGTTCCGCTGGAAATCTTACCAAAGGCCTGCTGATTTAAGTAAACCAAACAAGAAGAATAACCAATTTTTTCACTTAAAGCGTCAACATGTTCGGATTTTTCTTTGCATCCGGAAATAAAACCCATTATTCCCAGAATAACTAAAAAATGTATTAATGTTTTCATTATTTTCTCCACAATTATTATTTATCATTTCTTTAAAATGGCAATCCACGTTGCTATAGTGCTGAGGAGTGCGATTATTACTGCAATAATGGTTACAGTAAAATTCCTATTTGCTGTTTTACACATTTCGATCATCGTCGCAGTTTGTAAAGCATGATGAATACCAGCAATATTTATAGCGTCCTTTTCTTCAGGTGGCATGTCTCTCCCGCATCCACTTGCACCAACATCTCCAGACAATTCCATCAGAGCTTTATTTCTGTCACCAGAGTCGGACAACTTTTTTATAGCAACTACTTTTTGTTGGCATTCCTCTATTTGCTTATGATTCATTTTGTCCTTTTCTTTAATAAGGTTTATTGTTTTATCGCAGATTACGCGGATTTTCACGGATTATTCTTAATTATTTTTCTGTTTTTATCATATTTATAAGTAATTTTCGATTAATTCTTTTGTGCCAACTATAAGTTTTCCCACGTCTGATATATCAAATTTATCCCATTCAGCATGTAAAGCAAGATTTCGTACTCCAGCATTAGCTTTAACACTTTTTGCTTTTACAGGTGTAAACACATTTGCTTTTACTAACTCATCGATAAGAGGATCAAGAGCCTTACCACTTGTGCTTACCCCGTTTTTCTGGGCAATTTTCTTCATCGTATCCTCCAAAACAGCACTGGCTAAAATTGAGGCCTCTATTTTTCTATTCCCCTTATGATACTCGGCCGCATGATCCAAGAAATTATCAAAAGTTTCACCTGCAAATATATATTCAATCTTCCCAAGTGAACCATTATCCCATTCGTCTTTTGCCCCTATTAAAAGCCCACATATTTGTGTCAGTACGCTTGAAGGCATACCTCGTTGTAAATCTTCGTCTGTCATTATGAGATCACATTCCCTAACGAGTGGTGCATCAGGTAAAGAAACAAAATGTATAAGACTCGATGCAGAAGTCAGCCAAGCTCGGAACTCTGGCACCCTAACTTTAGGAACCCAATAAGGATAACTATTGTAATCCGTACGTGTTTCCCCATTTGCATTTATTACATAACTGTCTGGACCAAGCGTTCCAAGCAACTCATTGCCTTTTTTGATTAACGTCTCAAACCTTTTATTTATTTCTTCTTTTGTTTCCATATTATTTTTCGATATTATAATCCGTGAAAATCCGCGTTAATCCGCGGTTTCAACTTTTCGTTGAAGTATTAATCTCTTATATTTTAACGATTGTTCACCAAAGTTTATTAACAGCCCAATTTCAAGTCCTGTTGCCTTCATATAATTTAAAGTTTGTGCTTCTTCGACGTTTGTAATAGTTTTGAGGGCTTTGAGTTCAACTAATACCTTCCCGCCAACCAGTAAATCACAGAAAAACTGTTTTGCTAATAGTCCTTTATAGAAAACATCAATACCTTTTTGCCTTTCATAATGCACCTTGCGTAGGTCGAGTTCTATTGCCAGAGCTTCTTCGTAAACGTTTTCGAGAAATCCGCGGCCGAGCGTATTGTGTACTTCCATAGCGGCCCCGATAATTTCTCTTGTTAGCTCATTATGTAATAAATTAGTTTCTGTCATTTTTTTATTTAATCCGCGCAAATCCGTGTCAATCCGCGGTTCCTTTTTTTATATGTTCCACTAATCCGCCATCGTTGATTATTTCAATCGCGAAATCCGGCAGCGGCTTAAACTTAATTACTTTTTTTTGCGTTTTATTGTTAATAACGCCTTTTTTGTAATCGATTTCGATTTCGTCGCCGTCATTTATTTTTTCTGTTGCTCCATCGAGTTCAATCGGATAAAAACCGCAATTGATGCAATTACGATAGAAAATCCTTGCGAACGACTTTGCGATAACCGCGCCGACTTTCGCTCCCTGCAGTGCCCAGACGGCATGTTCTCTGCTCGAGCCGCAGCCAAAATCATCGCCTGCGACAATACAATCGCCCGGTTTGCACTTCTTGACAAATCCCGTATCAAGGTCTTCCATACAATGCGTTGCCAGTTCGGCCACATTGTCCGTATTAAGATACCTTGCCGGAATTATCTCATCCGTGTTTATATGGTCTCGTTTATAAGTATGAGCTTTAGCCATCTATTATCCCTTTTTTTATCACTGATTACACTGATTATCATTTAATTTATCTGATTTTTCTATTTTTGTATTTATTAGTCTATTCCATTCTAACGATTTGTTACCAAAATTAAACAACAGGCCTATTTCAAATCCACTGGCCTTAAGATAATTAATAACCTGTAATTTTTCTATTTCACCAATTTGTTTCAGGGCCTTAAGTTCTACAATAACTTTATCTCCAACGACAAAGTCGCATATAAACGGTTTAATAAATTTTTCTTTATAATAAACAGGCAGTTCTCTTTGTCTTTGAAATTTAATCTTTTTAAGGTCAAATTCATAAGCAAGAGCTTCTTCGTAAACGCTTTCAAGAAAGCCCGGACCAAGATGGTTATACACTTCCATCGCAGCACCAATAATTTCGCCCGTCAATCCGCTGGCTACATAATTATTTTTTATTACAAAGACCAATTAATAATCCTTTTTACATCAATTTAATCTGCGTAATCAGCGATTACAGATAGGCTCTGCAATCTGCTAATTTACCTTCGACCGCTGAAGCGGCGGCAGTAGCTGGAGAAGCTAAATATACTTCGCTCTTTGGGCTTCCCATTCTGCCGACAAAGTTTCTGTTTGTTGTGCTTACGCATTTTTCGCCTGCCGCGAGTATTCCCATAAATCCGCCCAGGCACGCTCCGCAGGTCGGCGCAGAAATTACGCATCCAGCCGCGTAGAAGATATCGAACAGACCTTCATCCATCGCCTGTTTCCAGATTTCAGGCGTTGCAGGTACGATAATTGTACGTATCGCTACCTTTTTGCCTTTCATTATCGCAGCGGCAATTCTTAAATCTTCAATGCGTCCGTTTGTACAGCTTCCGATATAAGACTGGTCCATCTTCATTCCGACGCACTGACTTATCGGTTTTCCGCCGCTTGGCAGATGGGGCAGCGCGACTATCGGCTCTAATTTAGAGCAATCGATTTCGATTACCTGCTCGTATTTTGCGTCTTTGTCCGATTCATAGACTTTGTACGCTTTTTTGTCTTTTAAATGTTCATCGAGATATTTCTTTGTTATCTCGTCAAAGCCGATAATGCCATTCTTGGCGCCAGCTTCGATTGCCATATTGGTAATGGTCATTCGCGCTTCCATCGACATTTCTTTTAATGCCGGGCCGACAAATTCCATCGCTTTATAGAGCGCACCGTCCGTGCCGATTTTTGCTATACAAGCTAAAATCACATCTTTGCTGTAAACGCCTTTCGAAAGTTTACCGTTAAGTACAAATTTTATCGATGCAGGAACTCTAAACCACAGCGTCCCTGTAGCAATCGCGGCCGCTAAATCGGTCGAGCCGATACCTGTCGAAAAAGCCGCAAACGCGCCATAAGTGCACGTATGGCTGTCTCCGCCGATAATTACTTCGCCCGGCCTGATATGTCCCTGTTCAGGAAGTAATGCGTGGCATACTCCGGCCTTGCCGATTGGATAGTAATTTTTTATTTTCTTTTCTCTTGCCCAGGTATCGAGTCTTTTATGCAGTTCTGCGCTCTTGATATCCTTTGGCGGCTGGAAATGGTCGGGAGTAACGACAATTTTCTCATTATCGAAAACTTTGTCGATTCCTTTTTCTTTCAGCATTGAAATTGCCGCCGGCGTCGTTACATCGTGGCACATTATGCAGTCGATTTTGCCGTCGATTAAGTCGCCCGGCTCGACTCTATTCTTACCTGCCGCAGCGGCAAGTATCTTTTCCGTTATTGTCATTGACATAGTAATATCCTATTTTTCTGCTACCATTCTATTTATAGCGTCAACATACGCCTTGGCTGAGGCTTCTATTATATCTGTCGAGACACCTCTGCCGGTAAATCTTACGCCGTTTTTATCAATTACTTTTACTGTCGCTTCGCCGAGCGCCTCTTTTCCGCCGGTAACTGCCTTTATTGTGTAGAGGTCCAGTTTCGGCGACTGTCCCGTAGCGATTCTTATCGCTTCATAAGCGGCGTCAACCGGCCCGTCTCCGCAGGCCGCCGCTGTTACAGGTGTATCTTTACCGTTAACTTTCATTTTCACGCTCGCCGTCGGCAAAGTTCCCGTTCCGCAAGCAACGTGAAGATACTGAAGCTCGTACACTTGCTCAATGGTTCTTCTTTCGTCGCCGACAAGAGCCGCGATGTCTTCATCGAAGACTTCTGTCTTCTTATCTGCGATATCCAGGAATCTTTGGTACAGCGGCTCAAGCTCCGCTTCCGATACTTTGTATCCAAGCTCGGTTAATCGGTGCTTAAGTCCGTGCCTTCCCGTCCTTGCGGTAAGCACGACAGCGCTTTTCGGAGAGCCGACATCTTCCGGCCGGATAATTTCATAAGTCAGCGGATTTTTCAGGAAGCCGTCAACGTGTATTCCGCTGCTGTGCGCAAAAGCGTTTGCGCCGACGATAGCCTTATTCGGCGGGACGAATATTCCGAGCATTTCAGCAACCATTCTGCTTGTTTTGTATAATTCTTTTGTATTTATTTTCGTGCCGAGTCCGAAGAAATCCTTCCGCGTCTTTATCGCCATTACAGCTTCTTCGAGCGAAGCGTTTCCTGCGCGTTCTCCGACGCCGTTGAGGGTGCACTCAATCTGCCTTGCGCCGTTGCGGACTCCCGCCAGTGTATTTGCCACCGACATTCCTAAATCATCGTGGCAGTGCACGCTTATCACCGCTTTTTTAGCGTTCGGCACATTTTTAATAATTCCCGCGATTAACTGGCCGTATTGTTCGGGTATCGCGTATCCGGTCGTATCCGGAATATTTACAGTAGTAGCGCCGGCGTCGATAACTGCTTCGACGACTTTATACAGATAATCTTTGTCCGCTCTGCCGGAATCTTCACAATAAAACTCGACATCATCGGTATATTGCTTGGCGCGTTTGACGGCCTTAATACCCATATCAAGGGTTTTTGCTTTTTTATCTTCGAGCGTTTTGCCGTACTTTTCATCTTTGAACTTGCTTGCGATATGAATATCGCTGATTCCAAGGCCGGTATGTATCCTTGCCTTCTTGGCTTTTTGCAGAGCCTTTCCCGCCGCATCGATATCCGCATGAACGGCCCTTGAAAGACCGCAGATAGTCGGTCCTGCGACCTGTTTTGCTATCAGTTCTACCGCTTCGAAGTCCTGCGGTGAAGAAATCGGAAAGCCGGCCTCGATAACGTCAACGCCCAGCCGCGCAAGCTGCATCGCCAGTTCAAGTTTTTCTCTGACGCCTAATCTGGTGCCGGCCGCCTGTTCGCCGTCTCTTAGCGTTGTATCGAAAACTATTATTTTTTCTTCAGTAGACATAACTTGTCTCCTTTAATCTTTCTGGAACAGAAATTATGCAATAAAAGGCTTTTAATTTCTACAACAAACAAACAATATGGGGGATTTTAGAAAGGAATTTTTTGCGCCTATTGGCGCAACAGGAGGGCCAGCAGGGCGATTGCTGTTGAATCGAAAACGACTTTTGTTGTCCACTTATTCATAAACAACTATTATATAACCAATTTTAATACAAATCAATAAGAAAAACTGATTTTTGACCAAAAATGCAGTCTTCTCTTGACTTTGTCATCGCCAGTTTGTAGTATGTCTCGGCTATTAAAAGGTTTAAGGAGTTAAAAAGTGGCAAAAAATGTTGCAATAGCAGGCGTTACTGGCGCTGTAGGCCAGGAATTTATCAAAATACTCGAGCAGCGTGATTTTCCGGTCAAGTCTATAAAGATGCTTGCTTCTGCCCGTTCAGTTGGTAAGACAGTTAAATTCAAAGGCAGGGATTACCCGGTCGAGGAGTTAACTGAAAACAGTTTCGAAGGTGTCGAGATTGCTCTTTTCAGCGCAGGCGCCTCGCGCAGCAGACAGTTTGCCCCCGCCGCCGTAAAAGCCGGTGCTGTAGTTGTTGATAATTCCAGTGCGTTCAGAATGGACCCCGAAGTCCCGCTTGTCGTGCCGGAAGTCAATCCCGAAGACATAAAAAAACACAAAGGCATAATCGCCAACCCGAACTGCTCGACGATAATCGCCAACGTCCCGATTTGGCCGCTGCACAAAGCCAATCCTATTAAAAGGATGGTTGTCAGCACCTATCAGGCCGTAAGCGGCGCCGGCCAGGCAGGTATGACCGAGCTTCTCGACCAGACAAGAGAAATTCTCGACGGCAAAAAACCGACCTGCAAAAAGTTTAAATATCAGATTGCCTTTAACATCTTCAGCCACGACTCAGCTATTGGCCCCAACGGCTATAACGAAGAAGAGACAAAGATGGTTAAAGAGACAAGGAAGATTTTCCATTGTCCTGAAATCGCGATTACCTGTACCTGCGTAAGGATACCTGTTCCGCGCTGTCATTGCGAAAGCATCAATCTTGAGTTCAAGGATTCGATTACTCCCGACCAGGTTCGCAAACTGCTTGAGCACGCCCCCGGCGTATCGCTGATAGATGACCAGGTAAACAATCGCTTCCCGATGCCGATTGACGCAGCGGATAATGACGATGTCTATGTCGGCAGAATCCGTCAGGATGAATCTTTGCCGGATAATAAGGGAATTAATCTTTGGGTCTCCGGCGACCAGATTCGAAAAGGAGCAGCGCTGAATGCGGTACAAATCGCAGAGAAACTTCTGTAAGGTTTACTTATATTGGTTTTAAGGTTACAATAGGCTCTCAATTTGAGGGCCTATTTTTATTTATGGCTGAACGAAACATAAAATTGACTATCCAATATGACGGCAGCAGATACTCCGGCTGGCAGAAACAGCCGGGCTTCAAAACCATTGAAGCTGAACTAATCTCGGCCATTGAAAACCTCGTCTGCTGTGACAATATCGAAGTCAACGGCTCAAGCCGAACCGACGCCGGCGTAAGCGCGCTTGGCCAGGTCGCAAACGTCAGGCTCGATACACCGATTCCAACCGATCGCCTCGCCAAAGCGATAAGCCGGTATCTTCCTCGCCAAATCGTTGTCACCGAAGCGGTCGATGTGCCGGATAAATTTGACGCGATTAGCGATACAAAGAGCAAAATGTACCGCTACTCGATTTACACCGGCAAAACCCGCCCCGTAATGCAGATAAACCACTGCTGGCACAGGCCGGGCAAATTGGATGTCGAAGCTATGAACATAGCGGCACATAAATTTATCGGCGAAAAGGATTTCAAATCTTTCGCTACCGCCTGCGACAAGCGTTCAAGCTCGGTTAGAGCAATTTTCGGATGTGATGTAACGCAGAAAGACCTATGGATATATATTGATGTCGAAGCGGACGGCTTTTTGTATAATATGGTAAGAAATATAGTCGGAACGCTGATTGAAATAGGCCGTGGCCGTTGGCAGCCGGACAAAATAGATGAAATTATCGAAGCCAAAAGCCGCAATGCCGCCGGCCCTATCGCCCCAGCCCTGGGCCTTTGTTTAATGTGGATTAAATGCTAATTTAAGAATGAAGATTGAAAATTTAAAATTTATAAAAATAATTCCGCCGCAGGCGGTTCCACAAATCTTCAATCTTAAATCTTCAATTTTAAATTTATTATGAAAATAGTACATATTATCACAAGACTAATATTAGGCGGGGCGCAGGAGAACACGCTAATTACCTGCAAAGGCCTTGCTGCCCGCGGCCACGATGTTACTTTAATCACAGGACCTGCCCTCGGCCCTGAAGGCGAGCTTTTCGAGCAAACAAAAAATCAAAAGTATAAAACTACTGTAGTTGATTCGCTGCGCCGCCAGATAAACCCGATTTACGATATTCCAGCATATAAACAAATTAAAAAAATATTATCAGAAATAAAACCTGATATTGTGCATACGCACTCAGCCAAAGCAGGCATATTAGGACGCTTTGCCGCTTACAGTTTGAAGAATCGCCCCAAAATTGTTCATTCTGTTCACGGCCTTTCATTTCACGAATACCAGAACCATCTGCTAAACAAATTTTATATCGCCGCTGAAAGAGCCGCCGCCAAAAAAACAGACGCCTTTATCTGTGTCGCTGACGCAATGACGGGAAAATCTCTTGCGGCGGGGATAGGAAAAGCCGAGCAATATACAACCGCCTATTCAGCAATTGAGGAAGAGACGTTTTTAAATCCTATTACAAACCAATCGCGAAATGACTTCCGCAAGAAATATGATATACCCGATAATGCTATTGTCCTTGTAACCATTGCAAGATTGTTTCATCTAAAAGGCCATAATTACATAATCGAATCTGCTAAAGAGCTTGCAGGGCGTTTCGAAAACGTAATCTGGCTCTTCGTCGGCGATGGAATTTTAAGATACCGCCTGCAAAATCAAATTTCCGATTTAGGCTTATCCGACAAATTCAGGTTCACCGGTCTTTTGCCTGTCGAGCAAATGCCGCTTGTAATTCAATCATCTGATATTTTAGTGCATTGTTCGCTGCGTGAAGGTCTTGCCAGAGTTTTACCTCAAGCGATGCTTTGCGGCAAACCTGCGATAAGTTTTGATATCGATGGCGCAAACGAAGTCATAAACCCCGACACCGGCAGACTCGTTGAGCCTGAAAATATTGAACAGTTGATAGATGAATGTGCGGAACTGATTGCCGATGAAAATTTGCGAAACAAACTTGGCGCAAACGGCAGAGAATTTGTCAAAGAAAAATTCTCGCCTAAAACAATGGTTGACACCATCGAAAAAATTTATAACAATCTGTTCAGCAATAAGAACCCGCAGCACTAAGCCGGGATAAACCGATAAACTCTTTATCTTTTAACTGTTTTGGAAAGCTGAATATGAAAAAAATAAGCAAATATTTCATTCAGGGGCTTATAGCTCTTTTGCCAATCGTATTAACTTCGTACATTATCTACTGGCTGATGAAAACGGCGGAAACGTTGCTCGGCTCAGTTATAAAATTTATAATCCCGGATAAGATTTATCTGCCGGGTATGGGCGTAGCGGCCGGCTTATTGTTGATATTGGGTTTCGGTGTACTGCTCAATCTCTGGCTGTTTCGCCGGTTATTTGAAGCGGGCGAACGGCAATTGGAAAAAGTGCCGTTTATCAAATATTTCTATAATTCCTTTAAAGACCTTGCCGGTTTTTTTGACGCCGCGAAAAAGAAAAATTTTAACAAAGTCGTAAAGGTAGATTTGCTTGATAACAAAGATGTCGGCCTGATTGGTTTTATTACCAGAGAAGATTTTAAGGATTTGCCCGAAAATCTCGGAGATAAAGATAAGGTTGCGGTTTATCTGCCTATGAGTTATCAGGTGGGCGGCTTCACCGTAATAGTGCCGAAATCCAGAATAACAGTTGTTGATATGAGTATTGAGGAGGCAATGAAGTTCGCATTGACGGCGGGTCTGTCAACGGGTAAAAAATAATAAATCGGCCGTCAGCGATTATTTGGAGAAGTTATGAAAAGCTATAAGAAGGAACTTTATTTTAACACATCGACAAGACGCCAGTTCATCAACATCACGCCGCAGGTAGCCGAATGTTTATCCGAAAGCGGCATAATCGAGGGCCTGTGTCTCGTCAATGCGATGCACATTACGGCAAGTGTTTTTATTAACGATAACGAAATGGGCCTTCATCAGGATTTCGAAACCTGGCTCGAAAAGCTCGCCCCAGAAAAGCCTTATTCCCAGTATCATCACAACACCGCCGAGGACAATGCCGATGCCCATTTAAAGCGGACGATTATGGGCAGAGAAGTCGTCGTTGCTGTAACGGAGGGCAGGCTCGACTTTGGCCCGTGGGAGCAGATTTTCTACGGCGAATTCGACGGCAAACGCAAAAAACGCGTCCTTGTTAAAATCATCGGCCAATAACACGATTATTTTTCAGCGGCATTTTCGGCGATATCGCCGGCAATCGGCAGCTTAAATTTTTCGCCCTGATATGCCTTGACCATAAGCAGAATCCAAAGAACCAAACCTGCTAAACCGATAAGAGGATAAAGCAAAGTAAAAATAGGGATTAGAAAGTATAAGTGTACCACGGTGAATAATCCTAAAAAAATCCCAATCACAATCTGCAATACAGTTAACGCACCAAAAACAACAATTGACTGCATAGCGTGAAAACGGACGAATTTATTTTCCTTCTCGATAAGAAAGAAAACAAGGCCTGTAATCCATCCTAATACATAGCACAGAAGCGCTGCGACGTTGGCCTGCATACCTGTCGAACTCTTGCCTAAATCATTTAGTTCCATAAACACTCCTTATAAAAAATTTATTACTGCTCGTCAGCCTTTGATACGGTTTAACTGTACAAGCCAGTTTTCATAAGCATCTTTATATTGTTGCGATAATTTTTTGTCAGGCTCGATTTTTCTTGTGCTTTTGAGTCCCTCGAAGGCCTGCGAAAAATCCTTATAAAATCCCAGACCGATTCCCGCCCCTCTTGCCGCTCCTGCAGAACCGTCTGTATTATAAAGTTCAACTACCGTATCAGTAACGCACGCAAACGCCTGTCCGAACAGCGGACTTAAAAACATATTCGCATCGCCTGCCCGTACCTTGCTGACCTTAACGCCGATATCGTGCATTATTTTCAATCCGTAGTTTAACGCAAAAACGATTCCCTCCTGCCCCGCTCGTAATAAATGTTGTTTTGTGTGTGTATTGAATCTTAAGCCGCTTATTTGTGCGCCACTGTCTCTGTTTTCAAGCGTTCTTTCCGCTCCGTTTCCAAAAGGCAGTATCGCCAGCCCGTCGCTGCCGATAGGAGCTTTGGCGGCAAGTTCATTCATCGCGTGATAGTCCGCGTTGTCTGCGACATTTTTTCGCAGCCAGCTGTTCAGAATCCCTGTTCCGCTCACGCACAAAAGCACCCCGTATCTCGGACGTTGTTTGCTGTAGTTCACATGAACAAAACTATTGACGCGTGATTTGTCGTCATAAGAAGCCTTGTCCGTAATACCGTAAACAACGCCGCTCGTCCCCGCGGTCGCCGCTATTTCGCCGGGATTAAGAACGTTCAGTGAAAGCGCATTATTCGGCTGGTCGCCTGCGCGGTATGTAATTTTTGTACCCGCCTTTAATCCTAATTCGTCGGCTGCTTTTGCCGTCAGTTCTCCTTGCTCTGAAAAGCTCGGCAGTACCTCTGCGTAAAAATCCTTCTCGAACCCGAAATATTCCAGCATAATATCCGCAAGCCCGCCTCTGTTGTAATCCCACAGTATATGTTCAGAAATCCCGCCCGGCGTCGTAATAATTCTATCCGTAAGTTTCATCGCGACGTATTCCCCGGGCAGAATAACTTTATATATTTTTTTGTAAATTTCCGGCTGGTTGTCTTTAACCCATTTAAGTCTCGTCGCCGTAAAATTCCCCGGCAGATTCAAAAGTGTCTGCAGGCATTTCTTCGCCCCGATTTCCTCCGCCGCCTTGGCGCCGATGGGCACCGCTCTGCTGTCGCACCAGATAATCGCGTTCCGCAGCAATTGCTTGTTTTTATCGACCAGCACAAGCCCGTGCATCTGGTATGAAATGCCGATGGCCTTTATATCCGCCGGATTGACTTTCGAAGCCGCCAGTATTTCCGCTGTTGCCTTTTTTACGTTCTCCCACCAGGCTTCCGGATATTGCTCGGCCCAGCCGCTTTTTGCCGCGATGATTTCAAGCTCTTTTTTGGGGCTTGTCGCCGAGGAGACAACTTTGCCTGTTTGTGCTTCCAGAAGTGATGCTTTTATTGATGAACTGCCGGCATCGAAACCGAGGAAATACATTTTTTCATCCTTAAATGATTTTAACAGGATGGCACTATTATACAGTTAGCCCCCGTATGGTCAAGGCAGCTCTTTTTATAATAGGCATCTCGCCGATAGGATCAGAATTTTTTTCTGAATCTCGTCGTGGGAATATTCATCAGTTTGCGGTATTTAGCGACAGTTCTTCTTGCGATGTCTTTTACCCCCATCTTCTCGAGTTTGTCGCGTATCGCGTCGTCGCTCAGCGGCTTTGATTTATCTTCCGAATCGATAATCTGCTGCATCTTTGCTCGAATCGCCTCGAAGCTTTCGCTTCCGCCGTCGTCGGTTTCCATTCCGCCCCCGAAAAGGTCCCGCAGCGGCATCAGTCCCTGCGGCGATTGTATATATTTGCCCGCCACCGCCCGCGAAACGGTTGCGACGTGTACGCCGACCTTCTCGGCGACCTCCGACATCGGCAGCGGCTTTAAATGCATCTTACCTTTCTCGAAAAATTCTCTCTGTCGGTCGACCACCGCCCGGCTGACCCTCAGGAGAGTTTGTTTTCTCTGTGCGATAGCGTCCATCAGCCATCTCGCCGAGCGGATATTGTCCTTGAGAAACTGTCGCGTCTTCGTGTCGAGCTTTTTGTCTCTGGACATATCAGAATAATATTCGTTAATCCGAAGAGCGGGAATACTTTTGTCCGCAAGCCAAACCTTAAATCCGCCTCCCTCGTCCGGCTCGACTATTATGTCGGCCTTTATAGGTTGATTTTTAACCCTGCTTATCTGAAGCCCCGGCGAAGTATCTAATTTCCTCATCCGCAAAATCGCCTCATTTATCCGCTCGACGCCGCAGTTCATTTTCTTTGCGATTTCAGGCAGTTTATTCTCGAGAAGTTTATCGAGATATTTCGATACAAGCTCCATCTCGAAACTCATATCGTCGTTGGATTGTGCCATCTGAATCAGCAGACATTCTTTTGCGTCTCTTGCCCCGACCCCGATAGGCTCAAGCTGCTGCACGAGTTTTAATGCCCGTTCGAGGTCTTCGATGCCGAAGTCGTGTTTGTCTTTATTATGGAGTTGTTCGAGCCGGACCTTCAGGTATCCTTTCTCGTCGATGTAGTCGATAATTTGTTCTCCTGCTTTTCTGGTCTTTTCATCCGTATCGACAAGTCGCCACTGCTCGCCCAGGTAATCATTCAAAGAGATTTCCAGCGCCGGCGTGTTATTCATCGCCTCAAGTTTCTTGTCAAACTCTCCATCGTTTTTTGGCCGTCCGTGTACCTCTGTTCGGTAAAGATAGTCGTCGGAACTCTCGGAAAAATCGTCCAGCTTTCCGAAATCCTCTTGTTTGCCTTCGCTTTCGCTTGGTTTAACCTCTTGCGGCAAAGTCTCAGCCTGTCCCGGCGGACCGGCGGGGGTGGGGACGCTTTCGGCATTGTCCGGCGAATATTCCGTCTCCGTTGACTCTTCCACTTCGAGCACGGGATTACTGTTTAGTTCGGTCTCTATCTTTTCAAGAAGTGCGAATATGGGAAGCTGGAGAATTTCCATCGACTGAATCATCCGCGGCGCAAGCTTCATCCGCTGCTCCATCCGCATCTGGTTTGTCATATCCATCTTCATACTTTTGCCGAAAAAAACAGGTTAATGTGCAAATTCTGTTCCAGCTCGGTCAAATATAGCAAATCAGCCCTGAAAATGCAATTTAATGTGGATAAATCCGTCTATTCTCCCATTTTTCCCTTGATTTTCTGTTAGAAATATGGTATAATACGCACAAAGTTAGATACAAATTTAATATTTTACCATTAAAATAAGCTAAATCTTCATTTTTCAATCTTAATTCTTAAATATTTTATTTCTCTGTGAGCTCTGTGGCTAAAATTGGATTCGTGTCTTAGTGCCTTACCTGTCCTGAGCGAAGTCGAAGGAGTGGCTATTTCTAAAAATTTGCATAAATTTGCTGTTTTTTACCCTATTTTAGTCAAAAAAACCGCATTTTCTACTTACCTCTTGAATCGCCGGCCTAAAAACGGTTTAATATCTGCTCGCATTGTGGAATTGAAAACACTATTTAATCATAATAATGTAAAGGATAAGCAATGGCGGATTTGAATGCGTTATGTGAAGCTGTAATAAGGGGTGACCAGGCCTCTGCCTTGGAAATAACAAAAGCTGCGATTAGTGAAGGTGTTTCGCCTGCTGATATTTTGAACAAAGGTCTTGTCGCGGGAATGAACGTCATTGGTGAGCGTTTCAAGAATAATGAGGTCTACATTCCTGAGGTTTTGATTGCCGCTTATGCGATGAAGGCCGCTATGACGGTTCTTGAGCCGAAGCTTGTAGAAGCGGGGGTACAACCCTTGGCCAAAGCGGTGGTTGGGACGGTTCAGGGCGATTTGCACGATATTGGTAAGAATCTGGTTGCTATGATGTTAAAAGGTGCTGGTTTTGAGGTGATTGACCTTGGTGTTGACGTTTCAGCTCAAAAATTCATGGAAAAGGCCAGGGAAACGAAGGCCAAGCTGATTGGTATGAGTGCGTTATTGACTACGACGATGCCTTCGATGGCCAAGACGATCAAGGCCGTAAAAGACGCCGGCCTTGCCGTCAAGACGATGATTGGCGGCGCTCCAGTAACCCAGACTTACGCCGACAAAATCGGCGCAGATGGTTTCGCGCCAGACGCGGCGTCGGCGGTGGATTTGGCAAAGTCACTTATCAGATGATAAAATAATAAATTTTAAAACACTCCAAACGGCACTTTATAGTGCCGTTTTTTTATGGCTGTACGGAAATCAATCCAAAATTCGACACACCGGTTTTTTATATAAAAACTGTCAATTAGACACTTGGACGAATGAGAAAATCCGTCCAAAAACTTGACTTTTGCAACTCCTTATGCGTAGAATAGTTATATGCATAAGATAAAAAATGCCATCCTGTCACAACTCTTTATGGAGACGAGCTTTATACCTAAAGCCCAACATCTCAAACAACTCGCGGCCGCGGAAGAACTATATAAAATAGTCTCACCAAATCAGGAATATCCATTCGAATTCGTCTGCTTCAAAATTACCGGCTACCGCCCCAAAGAACACACAAACCAAATGATACCCGGCAAAGAACTCCTCGAAAACCTGCCTGCATATATCGCAAAGGCAAGCGCAAGATTACACCTGCCTGCCAACCAACAAAAAGAAAAAATTTACTCGCTCGATGACGTTTCAAAAAAATTAAATATCTCAATCCGAACAATCGAGCGGTGGCAAAGACGAGGCTTCTTCGGCAAAAAATATGTTTTCGGCGACGGCAGTTTAAAGACAGGCTTTACCGAGTCCCAAATAGATGAATTCATAAAGGCAAATCCTTCGCTCGTCAAAAGAGCATCGAGCTTCAGCATCATCGAGCCGCAATTGAAAGACCAAATTATCGAACGCGCATCGCAAATCGCCGGCGATAAGACTTTGAGCCGAACGGCTGTAATAAGAAAAGTCGCCGCCGAGTTCGGCAGGGCACCCGAAACTATTCGAAGCATAATTGTCGATTGCGAGAAGAATCATAAGAAGCAGGTTTTTCTCAATCCTCATCCGGTAATAGATTCGAGCCATGCGGCGATGATTTTTAATATGTTTCAGGGCGGCTCAAGCGCGGGGACCATTGCGGAAAAATTCGGCAAAAGCAGCAGCTCGATTTACCGTATCATAACCCAAAGAAGAGTCAGGAAACTCCTTGCGGCCAAAATCGAGTATATACCCAGCGACGAATTTCTTGCACCGGATGCCAAACAGAAGATATTATCCGGCCAGCCGTATTTTCGCAGGACGCCGCGAATGATTCTTTCCGAGCCGGGCGGAAAAATCAATCACCAGAACTGGCAGAGTTTCATCGAAGCGGTAAAAAAAATCCCGACACTCAACCGCCAGCAGGAAATCGAGCTTTTCAAGCGGTATAATTTTTTGAAATACCTCACAGTCCAGACGGTAAGCAAATTGAACCTGACAAAATCGTGCGGACAGGATGCCCACCTGGCCGAGGAACTGCTGGCTGAATCGGGGCGACTGAAAAATATAATCATCGAGGCGAATCTGAAGCTCGTAATCAAAATCGCGGGCCGCCATGCCGCCGGGGCAAATGTGCAGGACCTCGTCAGCGAAGGAAATATGGCGATGATGCGGGCAGTGGAAAAATTCGATTATACAAAAGGCTTTCGCTTCAGCACGTACGCCTCGTGGGTTATCGCGAGAGAATTTGCCCATTTCCTGCCCGCCGAGCTTGCACGGGCAAGGATGACTTCCGAACAGCCCGACGACGAATCGCAGCATCCGGAGGCCAGGACGACAAGCGGAATCGAGGCGATTGAAACGGCGCATCGAAGCCTTATGCAGGTTATAGCGGATAACCTCACCGAGCGGGAGCAGCACGTTATCCGCTACCATTTCGGCCTGACCGGCACGATGGTCAAAAAGGAATTCAAGACGTTAAAACAAATCGGCGAAGATTTGGGCGTAAGCAAAGAGCGCGTCCGCCAGATTGAGCTTGAGGCTCTGCAGAAATTAAGACAGACACTCAGCCCTGAGGAGTTCGAGCTGCTGACAAGATGATAGAAAATTAACCACGAATGAACACGAATTAATTTCATTACAGAGCCACCCACGCACTAAATTACGGCAGACATTCAAGGCGCAACAGTTCAATTTGCTTGTGAGATAATGCCCCTTCTTCGGGCGCCTGGTCCGGAAAATTCAAAACGGCGTACTCACCGTGATATTTTTTCGCCGCCTTGTCATAGGCCCGTCCCGCCTCTTCTTCTGTTTCGAAGTCTCCTAAATATTTATGATTTCCAAAAAAATATATTTCGGCTCGCCATTTTCCTTTTACTTTTACGAAGGAAACACCTTTATATTTTGAGCTGAGAAGTTTATTTATTTTTTTGCGATTCATATTATTTTGAGAAACCGATGCGATTCGCAGGTTTCCCTTTGTGTTATTAAGGCCGTTTTTGTCTTTATGGTCAACAAGTTTACCTGCCGTTGCGTTCATAATTTCTCTGTGCATATAAACGATTTTTTTACCTTCGAGCCTGGCGGCATAGAAATGTTTAGTTCTGCTTTCATAAAGCAGCCAGGTGTGCCGGGACAGTTTTTCATAGTTTTCAGGGTCAACGAGGGTGTATGCGCCTTTTGCGAGTTTGATTTTGCGAAAGGCGATGCCGAATTTTTTCTTCCTTTTGCGCAGCAGAAAATAAACGACCGTTTTTTCGATGAACGACGGATAGTGAAAATTAAAACTGACATTAATTTTTGACATAGATTCCTCTGAATAGCCACTAAGGCGCTAAGACACGAATTTTTAATTTATTTTTCTTAGGGCCTTTGTGTCTTGGCGGCAACACATAAGCCCCTCCATAATTACGCAGAACCTGCGCGTTTTTGTCTAAATTTGATCAAGAAAAAAATGTCCGGTATTCGCAACTTGTTGTAGTCAAAGGAGATAAATTTTTTATTTTTTTCGAAGCGCGCAGGTTTTTTCCTGCGCTTTTTTGCTTATGTGGAGGCCAGTTATCGGAAACTCGGTCCGCCTTTGGCGAGACCTCGCCCACGGGCGGGTTATCAGTTATCAGCTTTTGCGGAAAAAACCTGCGCATTAGAAGAACTTTCCCCCGCCTGCGCGGGGGCAGGCTCTGCGCATTCTGCTGATTTTTATTGTTTTTTTATCTTTTAAAGCTACTATTTATCAGGATATGGAATATAGGGGGGAAAATATAGAACTGAAATATTATAGCTGCATATGGCCAAAGTAATTTTGAGAACCGGTGGTTTTGCTCTTTATTTTATGGGCTTCTTTGCTGTTTTATTTTTTTGCTGCGTTTTAATAAGCATTCTCCTTCCTGTATGTTCTTTGATTGAAAATACGGCAACCATAACTGTTTGGGGCATGCACTATACAAGCGAGCCTTTATGGTTCATGTCTTTAGAAATTATAATGTTCGGCTGGATGACATATTATTTTTCTTTTTACATACTCTCTAACCAGATAATATTAGATGATGATGTATTAATTATAAACATCTTTAAAAGACCATGGAATAACTGTACCATAAAAGAAATGTTGATTGTTCAGAAAGAAACTGCAAAATTCAGATTAGCGAATATTGAATCTGTCCACCTTGGAACGGGTAAATATTTAGATAATTTGCCTGAAAAGAAAGCCTTTCAAATATTAAAAGATAAAATTGAGGATCTGAAAAATAAAAAAGCACCCCTTGTCACCAGCGGAATGGCATTTCCTTTTCCGGTCTGGCTTGCTATGAAACACACTCCATTTTGTTATTTTAGATTGAAAGGAGCAGATGATTTTTTTATGGACACCAAACCTTTTTCAAAAAAAGGTTTTGTAAGATTTATTGGGACATTAAAAGAAAAGGGCGTAAAGATAAATATCGGTGATTTAGAGTTGTAAGGGAAAACAACAGTAAAAGACCGGCGGTAATAAATAGGGACAGTGGGGCTGTCGGAGCGAAGCGTAGACCCCGATTCATCGGGGTTGAAAAGTCAGATTTTCTTCATTAACAGATTATATTCGATTTCAAACCGAAGCTTGTGTTTAACTTCTTCCTCGGCTATAGCCAAAAGTATATCTTTGGACTCCGCATCGGCGGCGTGGGGCAGTAAATTCACATAGGTTCTAAATGATGCCTCCTCTTTTTCGATTGCCAGTAAAAGTATGTCCTTGTAATCCATATTGAGCAGGTAATCGGTGTTCGGTATGGAATTATCCTCTGAAGGGGTGGGCAAATCTTTTTCTAATGGCAGTGTCCTGCCCATCTTCAAAAGTTCCAGTTCGAGTTTTTCCTTGTGCCCCAGCTCTTCTTTGGCGAGATCTTCAATGACTTTACGCATTTGTGGGTCGCTTACAACTTTGGTCAGAGCCATATAGAAATTATGTGCCGCTATTTCGCGAAAAATCGCAAACTCGAAGATTTCACTGTCAGGCTCGTTTTGCGCCATAATTTTACTCCAAAATTGGTTTAGTTGTAATTATACATCAGTTACTTATTTTTTACTACTCCTCCGAGCAGACGATTCGGCCCGATGGAATAGAGCCGGTTTTTATGTTCGGTATTAACGTGGCAGGCGACGACCTTGCCGACGAAGATTATATGGTCGCCTGCAATATGCTCGCTTTCAAGAACGCATTCGAAATTCGCTGCCGCGTCATCGATTATAACAGAATCGATTTTTTCTGCCGGGCTGAATTTGCAGCCGGTTTCGGCGAATTTGTCGCAATCGCGTCCGCTGTGAGTGCCGAAAAACATAGCCAGTTTCGACATTTCCGGCGTCGGATACGCTACCGTAAAGCATTTGCTGTGCATTATGGCCTCGGTTGAATATCTCCTTGGCGTAAGGGCTATCGCCAGCATAGGCGGCTGGCCGCTGGCAACCATACTCCAGCCGATTGTTACGGGGTTCGGCTTTCCGTTTTTGTCTTTCACAACCGCAAATACTATCTGTTCGGGATATTTGGTTTTAATTGCCTGTTCGTAATCGGCTTTTTTCTGCATTTTTAGTCTCCCTTAAGACATAGATTAACACTGATATTTTTAGACACGGATTTACACAGATTAACACTGTAATTATTTATTTCCGCTCAGATAAACATCAGATGATTTTATTTATCTCTTTAAGAAAAATTTTATAAACCGAACCGGCCTTCTTAACCAGAGGCGCCATCAGGTCTTTATCGAGGTTGAAAGAATAGGCATGACTGAAAAAATGACGGAAAGCAAGATAGTCTTTCAATTTTTTGGCTGTTTGGATGGAAATTATCCCTTTTTTTGCCGCTACTTTTAGTAATTCACTATGCCAGGATGCCCCATCGGGAAGCTGACCGCACTTACTGATTAGAATCTGCTTTAATATATTTTCTATGCCATTATAAAAATTATGAATAAAAGCGCCTATTCCCGCCAGTTCAATAGTAGATAAGTTGGCAAGATTTTTAGTCTGTTTTAGTTCTGCTATTATCTGCTCTATATTTTCCAGTTCGGCTTCGACTTTTTCATAAAGCTTTGCCATATAACCTCAATCCATTTTTGCGAATTAGCCTGTTAAATTTATTATCCTTGGCTAAATTTACAAGATCAACAGGCAAAGAAAGGGAAAACATAAGGTCTCCATAAAAACTGAAGAATTTGTCGGCGGCTATGCCTTTAATCCCAAGATCAATATCCTTGCTTGGTCTTTTTGAGTCGCAGCCTGAACCGAAAAGAAATAGTTCTCCAACGTCGTATTTGCGTGCAAGGGCGACAATTGCTTTTTTATCGGTTTCGGACAGCATATATTCATTATAGCATAACAAATTATATGGATAAAGAAAAAAGAGAACCGTTTGCAAATTTTCGTTTCTTCGCTAAAATTATAATAAACCAGCAATTTATAACAAGGAGTTTTAAATGGCTAAAATAGGCTTTATCGGCGCCGGTAATATGGCTGAGGCGATAATCAAAGGCGTTATCGACGCGAAAATCTATAAATCTAAGGATATAGTTATCAGCGATGTCCGAGCGGGACGGGTAAAATCCTTATGTAAAAAATACAGGGTTTCTCCCGTCTCCGACAATTGCAAATTAACCAGGGCGGTAAACATACTTATTTTAAGTGTCAAGCCTCAAAATATGCAGGATGTGCTGAAAGAAATTAAAAAAGCCATTGCTAAAAATCTTTTAATCGTTTCCATTGCCGCCGGTATTACAACAAAACGGATTCAAAAAATTCTGGGCAATGTCGCTGCTATCCGTGTGATGCCAAATACGCCTGCTTTGATTGGCCAAGGCGCAGCGGCGATATACGCGACAAAAAATGCGAAGAGCAAAGTCGGGACGGTTAAGCGGATTTTTTCTGCGGTTGGACTTGCGGTCGAAGTTAGCGATGAGAAACTTATGGATTCTGTAACGGCTGTTAGCGGTTCGGGGCCGGCGTATTTCTTTTTGCTGATGGAGGCGATGATAAAGACTGCTCAAAAGCTGGGTCTTAAAAAGGAGCTGGCTGAAAAACTTGTTTTGCAGACGGCAAAGGGGGCGGGTTTGCTTGCTGTTGAGGCGTTAAAGGACAGACAAACACCTGATATTTTACGCAGGAATGTTACATCGCCCGGCGGGACTACGGAAGCTGCGATGAAGGTTTTTTCGAAGCGTAAATTTGAAAAAATAGTGAACGATGCCCTGCGAGCTGCTGCCAACAGAAGCGAACAATTATCCCGTTGAAACAGGGAGAATTACTCTACTACGATAGCCTCTACGGGACATTCGTCTGCGGATTGCTGGGCGGCGTCTTCGAACTGTGGCGGTACTTGTTCGGCGATTACTTCAGCGACGGTATCGCCCATCCGAAAGACTTCCGGACAGGTTTCAACACAAAGCCCGCAGGCGGTACAACTGTCGTCAATTCTTACTTTCATAACACACCCTATATACTAAAACCCTATATACTAAAACCATAACTATCATCTAAATAAGGCCGGGATTACCAAACACAACCGAAATTCGTACTTATGGCTGCTTACTTCCGTATCTGACCAGGTTCGTAGATTCGGATAGCCTGGACCCCGGCCGGTTTTATTGTACCTTTTGTCCCAAAAATGACAAGCGGAAAGCCGAGCAAATCCGTCTTCGCTGCGCTACGACGAGATTGGCATAGACCTGACCTTTCAATATGAAACAGACACATTGGTTAGTCTTCATTGGTCGCTATGCCAACAATTCAATTTGACTAAATGACCCTGAGCCTTTATGATAGCTTTTCACCGGTTTTATACGGAGGAATTATGGCCTATACAGTGCTTGCAAGACGATACCGCTCACAGCGATTTGACGATGTGGTCGGGCAAAACGCAATTTCCCAAACACTGAAAAGCGCTATAAAAACAGGCAAAGTAGCTCATGCATATCTTTTTAGCGGAACAAGAGGGGTGGGCAAAACGACAATGGCAAGAATCCTTGCCAAATCACTCAATTGCCTTTCGTCAGACAATCCAACAGTCGAACCCTGCCTTAAATGCGACAGCTGCACAGCCGTAAATATCGGCGAAGATATCGACGTCGTCGAAATCGACGGGGCATCAGAACGGAAAATCGAAGACGTCCGTGAACTTCGCAATAACGCAATCTACCGACCCGCAAGGGCACGATATAAAATATACATAATCGATGAAGTACATATGCTTACGACAGAGGCGTTTAACGCGCTTTTGAAAATACTCGAAGAGCCGCCTTCACACATCAAATTCATCTTCGCAACTACCGAACCAAATAAAGTGCCGGCGACTATCCAATCACGGTGCCAAAGATTCGATTTTTCCAATATCAGCCCCGCCGATATCATCGGCCAACTTAAAAAAATCCTTACCGAAGAAAAAATAACGTTCGAAGACGATTGCATGATTGCTCTTGCGAGACTTGCCAACGGGTCGATGCGGGACGGATTAAGCCTGCTCGACCAAATTATCAGCGCAGGACAACAGCCACTAACGGTAAAGATGCTCGAAGATTTGCTCGGACTGCCGAGCAGCGAAAAAACGTACCAGCTTCTTGAAAAAATCGGGACAGCAGACGCCGGCGGAACATTACAGGCCGTCGATGAACTGCTCAATAGCGGTTTGAGCTGTATCGGACTGCTCGATGCGATTATCCAGAGCCTTCGCGATATGATGATTCTTAAGGCGGCGCAATCGTCGCTTGTAATCCTGACGGAGGCTGAAAAGAGGAGACTATCCGAGATAGGCGGCCATTTCGATATACCGAGCCTTGTTTATAATATAGCGATATTTGAAAAACTCCGCTGGCCGGTAAAGAACAGCGATAACCCGCGGGCGCTGCTGGAAGCGGCACTGCTGAGAGTTGCACTGGCTGAGCATTTTATGAGCATACCAGACCTTCTCGGGGCCAAAGTTGGCAACATCCCAGCCTCGCCGAAGCGAGTCGAGGCGAGCGATTCGGCAGAGAAGTTAAAAAAAAACACTCCCCGTCCCGCTGAAGCGGTTCGCGGCGGAGCAATAGCTGAAAAACCACTCGATAAACCGATTGTCGATGCGGCAGGGGATATCGAACAGATAAAACAGAATTGGGACAAAATCATCGACTTTGCAAAGTCGAATGCGAACGGCAGAATTCTGGAGTTTCTCAAAAAAGCAACTCCTATGCGACTTAGCGGCAATCAGCTTATACTTGGTTTCGGCGCAAGCGAAGAATTTACAATGAAACTGTGCCAGAGCAACGGCAGATTGGAAACAATCCAGCAGGTTTTGAGTCAGGCGACGGGGGCGAAACTCAGGATAGGTTTTGAAATTATCGACGGGCCTTCACAAAACCATTCACAGCCCAAACCCCGCGGGGCAAAAACAAGTCAAAAGATTATCGACGAGGCAGCAAACAGTCCCATCATTAAAAATATGCTTACCGAGCTTGAGGCAAATATTATAGACGTGAGCGAGGAAAACGGCGAATAAAAGACGAACAAGTTTTGTTGAGGTTTTATTGACGGCAGAGTAAAATGCTTAGGCAAAAAATGTGGTGGTTATTATGTTAGACAAGGGAGTAATAAATGCCTCTTAATCACATATCATATTACTCAGAATTGACTGATAACCAATTTAAGTTGATCGGTAAAATTGTAGTTGAATGGTCAAATATTGAGTTTCTTCAAAAGATAATATTAAGTCGCCTTCTTCTTACCCCAGACTATCTAAGTAGAATATGCACAGATATTATTAGTGCCGCAAGAATTCAAGATACAATTCGAGAAGCGATAGAACTGCATAAATATCGGTATTCGAGCAGAATAATTAAGAAAGAACTGCTTGATGAAATAATTCAAATTAATAATAAAATTACTCAAGTACGAGCCAATAGAAATAGATTTTCGCATTTTTGTTGGTCGCGTAGTACTGATGAGGAAATATTCGGGACAAGCTTTTCCGCTAGTTTTCCTAATAGCAAAAAACATGGGAAAAGCTTCATTAAGATAAAAACAGAAGATATTAATGATCTTTACAAAGAGTCTTATAGTTTAGTAACCCGCTTGAGTGATATAATTAAAAAATTACCGGAAATGAAAGAAGAGGAAGTTCTAAGGGGAATAAAAGCCAAACAGGCAAATCAGGTCGAACAGCCTAAATCGCCTACAGGCGGCTGATTAGTGTGCGTTGACATTAGGATAATGGCAGGATAAAATTGGGAGTAAATTAAGATAAATATTTATTGTGTCGGCGGTCAATAATGAGTACTAAAAAGCAAATTGAAGAATACTCCACCTATAACGCTCTCAGTTATCATCCGTTTGCTTCATCAGCCTTACATTACGGAGTAAGAATAGCGGCAGTAATTGAAAAACCTCTTTCTGTTCTAAAGACTAAAGCTGAATTCAAACGTACCCCTTCAAAGGCAGAGTACTACTGCATCTCTGTGGCAAGAACATTATCTCATGTTCTTACAATATGCCAACAGCTTGAACATTCTGTCCTTTACTTTTCATCATTTTCGCCAACTCAAAAAATGAAACAAGCAGGGATAACAAGACAAAGCCATCTATTGTTTTGCATTGAAAACTATATTATCAGGACTCAATCGATGTATGATAGATTACTCAGGCTTGTTGATAGGGTATTTGAATTGTACAATCCCAGCCATATGATATCTCATGGGTTAATAATGAGCAATTTACACGTTGAGCATTCATCCATTCCTAATAAACTGCAAAAATTACGAAAGGTCATTAAGGACTATTATCATGATAGGAATATAATTATTCATGAACAACAATTTCTTGAAGATGAACTACGCGAACTCGAAGCCTGTACCTTTCTTTCAACTTCAAAAGGTCCACTTAAAGAAAAACGGTGGCTAATCGAAAGAGTTAATCGCCTTGCAAGGCAAATAATCAAAAACAAGACTAAGGAGTTTTCGAAGGTTAACCATGATTCATTTATCATCATTGGCGACATATTCAATCATCTGAACAAAGAGTATGAATACAAACGTGGTATTCTTGAAGCGATTCATGGGAAGTCAGAACTGGCAGAAATCCCTACAATAGTACGTTATAAAACTGTACGTGAACCAGTTACTTCTCCAGACAGTGTAAAGACATCACGTTCGAAAAATTAGTCGTTACGCATTGAATAAGACGAGGATATTCCCGCTCCCTGATCGCGGTCAGGGATAAACTATGGCGGGAATAACAGGTTTTTTCAGAATTTCCATTACAATCAAGGTAGATATGGAACGATATTATGTTTATCTGATAGCAGACAAAAAAGACGGTAAAATTTATGCCGGCGCAACGAACGATTTGCGCAGAAGAATCAGCGAACACAAGAATAACAGCATCGATGGTTATACCAAGAATAGCGGTATTCATAATCTTGTGTATTACGAGGAGCACGACAATGTCCACAAGGCAGCAACCAGAGAAAGGCAGATAAAAAGATGGAAGAGGGAATGGAAGGTTAAATTGATTGAAAAATCCAATCCTGAATGGAGAGATTTGTATTTTGATTTAAATAATTAATATGGCAGAACTATTGAATCGCCTCCAATTGCTGCCATCTGGCATAAAGTTCATCGAGCTGCTTTTTTAGTTCCGCAGCGCGGGCAGTAACTTTAACAACTTCTGAACCCTTTTTATAAAAAGCCGGGTCGGACATCGCCTCGTGCAGCTGCTTCTGTTCGGATTCCAATTTTTCGATAAGAGCGGGCAATTCTTTGAGCTCCTTTTTTTCCTTAAATGATAATTTTCGCACCTTCTCTTTTGGCGGGGCGGCTTTTACCTCTTTTTGAGGCTGTGGTTCGGCTGTCTTTTTCTGGCGCAGCCAATCATCGTAGCCGCCAACGTATTCATTTACAACGCCATTGCCTTCGATAGCGATAATACCGGTAACGACATTATTCAGGAATTGTCGGTCATGGCTTACTAACAGAACCGTTCCGGGATAGTCGAGCAAAAATTCTTCGAGCAACTCGAGCGTCTCGATATCAAGGTCATTTGTCGGCTCATCGAGTACGAGCACATTTGCCGGCCGGGTAAAGAGTCTTGCCAGCAAAAGCCGATTCCGCTCTCCGCCGGAAAGGTCTGACAATAGCATTAGCGACTGGAGAGGCGTAAACAAAAAGTCCTGAAGATAGCCGATGACTTGCCGGGGCATTCCGTTAATTACCACCATCTTGTTGCCGCCGGCGATATTTTCAAATACGGATTTTTCATAATCGAGCTGGGCGTGCAACTGGTCGAAATACGCGATTTCCAGATTCGTGCCGTGGCGTACAGTGCCCTGCAGCGGGGCAAGTTCCTTAAGCAGCAGTTGCAGCAGGGTTGTTTTTCCCGAGCCGTTAGGGCCGACGACGCCGATTTTGTCGCCGCGCATTATGGTTGTGGAAAACTTCGAGATAATCGGTTTTTCGGGCTGATATGAAAATGAAATGTCCTTTGCCTCTATTACCAGCCTGCCGGATTGCTGGACCTGGTGCGACTGAATCCTGACATTTCCGATTTCCTCTCTGCGCTGCCGGCGCTCATCACGCATTTGCTTGAGGGCCCGGACACGACCTTCGTTGCGCTTGCGACGTTCCCTTACTCCCTTGCGAATCCAGACCTCTTCCTTGGCCAGTTTTTTATCGAACAGAGCATCCTCGACGGCCTGGGCGTCATTGGCGATATCCTTGCGAACGAGAAATGTTTCATAATCGCAAAAGTAACTTATTGCCCGGCCCCTATCAAGCTCGACGATACGTGTGGCGAGCTTTTTGACGAATACGCGGTCATGGCTGACAAAAATCAGCGTTCCTTTATAGCCGGTCAGAAAATCCTCAATCCACGTTACAGTTTCGATATCGAGATGGTTAGTCGGCTCATCGAGCAGCAGGACATCGGGATTGCGAACGAGGGCCTGCGCCAGTAAAACCCTGCGTTTCATCCCGGCCGAAAGGCTCGCCGCTTCGGTATCACCGTCCAGTTCCATGTTTTTAATGATGCTTTCGACGAACCTGTCCATCTGCCAGCCGTTTTCGGCATCGAGCGAGCGCTGCAGGTTATCAAGCTTAGTCAGCAGCGATTTGTTATCGTGGTCAAGGGCGAGCTGATGGCTGACAAGATGATACTGCGCGAGCAACTTTCCGCATTGGCCCAATCCTTCGGAAACAAGCTCAAACACCGTGCCGCCCAGATTATCCGGCACATCCTGTGTCAGGCAGGTTATCGTAAGCTTCGGCAGGCGTGAAATATCGCCTTGTTCGGGCGGAACCTGACCTGTAATGAGCTTCATCAGCGTTGTTTTTCCCACGCCATTACGGCCGAGCAGACAAATTCTGTCGCCGGCCTCGATTTGCAAATTAATATGTTCAAGCAACGGCCTGCCGCCAAAACCAACACTCACATCCTGCATTCCAATTATTGCCATACCTTTATGTGCCTTTCAGCATAAGGTTCTCATCTAATCAAGGGGAATTATAGTGGGAAATCGGACCAATACCAATAAAAAGGCAATTATTTGGCGTTGCCTTATTTTGAAAAAACAATAAAATAATGGAATGAACCCCGTTAGACCTATTTGGTTTTTAGGTATGTTTTAAAGTACAAAAAGATAGACACATTTTATACGGGCTGTACAAATGATTTATAAATATTTGAATGGAGGACTAACAGGGTGAACCCAGCATATACACAAAGTTTAAATAAGCTGATAGAAGAATTGGCCAAGCTGCCGGGGATAGGGACAAAGACCGCGGAGAGGCTTGCGTTTCATATATTAAGGACGGAGAAGAACGAAGCACTTTTGCTTGCCGATGCGATAACGAAGCTTAAAAACAGTATCAGGCAGTGCAAGGAATGTCATAATCTTTCCGAGAGCGAATTGTGTTCGATTTGCCGTGATACGAAACGTAACAAAAACATTATCTGCGTCGTCGAACAGTTCAAGGACCTTATCGCACTGGAAAAGACGGGCCTTTGCAAATGGGTTTATCACGTTCTGGGCGGACATATCGCTCCGCTGGAGGGAATTGAGCCGCACGATTTGACGATAGAACATTTGATAGAGCGCATCCGTGGCGGCAAGATAAGCGAAGTGGTAATGGCGACAAATCCCAATGTTGAGGGCGATGGAACGGCATTATATATCAGCTCATTGATAAAACCGATGGGGGTTAAGGTTACCAGACTTGCAAGAGGGCTGCCGGGCGGGAGCCAGATTGAATACGCCGGCGGAGCGGTGCTTACCGATGCTATTTTGGGCAGATGCGAACTCGAATAACAATTTAAAATTTAAAATTTAATATTTAAAATTTTATTTAACGTCCAACATCGAACACTGAACTTTCAACTTCGAATTTACTTGAGGCCAGGTGAGGGTTTCGTTCAGGCCGAAGGCTTTTGCGGATGCGGCTTTAATTCCGCATTCAAGAGTGCGTTTGGCACAATCAATTCTCGGGCAGAAACAACTTAAAATACCCGCAAGTAAAAAATCCCCGCAGCCGACAGTGTTGTAAACATTATATTTCTTTCCGGTGTACCTGGCGGACATAACAAATTCTCTGCCGATTAGCATTGCGCCTTTTTTACCTCGGCTGACAATGATAAACCGGCTTTTATTCAATAATTTTTTCGCAGCGGAGATTATTTCATTTTCCTCATTTTTTATTTTTCTGCCGATAAGCTCGCCAAGCTCCTCAATGTTCGGCTTAATCATACAAAGCCCGCCTTTTGCGACGATTTTTTTTAAAGCTGGGCCGGAAGTATCAACGATAACGGCGATAGCTTTTTTCTTAGCGAATTCAATCAGTGGAATTGCAGTATCCGGCATAGCGCCCGCGAAAATACAAAAACTATGTTTTATGACAATCTTTTTCAAATCATTGCTAAGATGCTTAAGCGATTCTTTGGTTGCCAAAGTGCCTTTACTGCGGAGGTGAATCTGGCGTTTGTTTTTGGTATCGACGATTGTGATATTTTCGCGGGTTCGGCCGAGGACTTTGGTAAATTTAATTTTTACGAAACGCCGCAAAGCTATGGTCGTCTGCCGCATCTGTTGATAATCATCGCTGCCCCAAAGACCTGCGGCGGTGGTTTTTTCGCCGAGCCATGCGAGAGCTTTGTTGATATTGAGAGCTTTGCCGGCGGGAACCCTCTTTTGCGATGAGATTATTTTGTGCTGACCCCAATTTATGCCGTTGATTTCGATGGTCCTGTCCCAGGAGGGACTTAAGCCGATGGTGATAATTTTATCTCCCGTAAATTTTGGCATAAGTCGGGGACTTTCGTAAAATTAAACTTCGATGGCGGCAGCGGCCGGAGTATCTTTTATTTTGCCGGCCTTGATGGTTTTTTCGGCGGCGATTTTTATTTTCTTCTCGAAATCACTTAACGGTTTAAACGTTGTGGCGGCTGTACCGATGGCACGAAGTTTCTGGTATCTGTTTTCGAGCAGATTTTCTATACTCATTCTTTTCAGTTCACGCATAGTTCTGATAATGTACTGTTCGACGTTGTAAACGGCATCGTGGATGTTTCTGTGTGCCCCGCCGAGAGGTTCGGCGATTATCGAATCTGCGATTCCAAGTCTGTGCAACTCTTTGCTTGTCAGTTTCAATGCTTCAGCGGCCTGCTGCGCTTTCGAGCCGTCGCGCCAGAGAATAGCGGCACAGCCTTCGGGTGAAATGACTGAATAATAAGCATATTCGAGTATCGCCATTCTGTCACCTACACCGATTCCTAATGCGCCGCCTGAACCGCCTTCGCCGATGACGATACAGATAATCGGGACACGCAGGCGGGACATTTCCATAAGATTTACGGCGATGGCCTGAGCCTGGCCTCGCTCTTCAGCGCCGATGCCCGGATATGCGCCAGGGGTGTCAATCAAAGTAACGACAGGGATATTGAATTTTTCAGCGAATTTCATTTTCGCAAGTGCCTTGCGGTAGCCTTCGGGGTTGGGGCAGCCGAAATTACATTTGATTTTTTCTTTTGTGTCGCGGCCCTTGTTCTGGCCGACGATGAGAACTTTTTCCCTGCCGATGTGGCCTGTGCCGCAAACTATCGCGGCATCATCGCCGAAACATCTGTCGCCGTGAAGCTGGCGGAAATCCTTTACCATAAGATTAAGATATTCGCCAAGCAGAGGTCTTTTCGGATGTCTTGCAACCTGAACCGTCTGCCAAGCGGTAAGGTTCGAGTATATCTGTCTGAATTCGGCGACCTGATGCTGCTGGAGCTTGCGGATTTCGGCAGAATAGTCAATGCCCTTGACCGAGCTTAGTCTTGTAAGCTCAGCTATCTGGCTGTCAATGTCGGCTATCGTATCTTCAAACGCAAGATAATCGCCGCCGTTTTTAATTTTTTTTGCCATTAGAAGATTATAATCGTTATTTTCTGTTTAAAGTACCGTATTGCATACCGTATGCACAAAAAAATTCCTGCCCATCAGGGCCGGAACCGCTGGATTGGACAGTAATCCTTACTGGAATTGCCTTGGCAGGGGGACATTATACCAGTTTTGCAGGTTTAAAGAAAGAAAAAAATTGACAATAGAGGAGTTTGTCGATACTTTTTATAAACCTGATAAAAAGGATTTTGTTTATATAAGGTCTTTATTTTGAAGAAGTTACGACAGGTTACAGTGATAGGTCTGGGTCTTTTAGGCTCTTCGGTTACACTGGCGGTAAGCCGGGGCAATCGGGGAGTAAAAACGGCCGGCTACAGCCATAGAGCGGCTACCCGCAGACGGGCCAGGAAGCTCGGCGTTGCGGATGTGATTTTTGACGATATCCGCGAAGGCGTTGCCGATGCCGATATTGTTATTATGGCGACGCCAATCTGTACGTTTGAAGAGACATTCAAAACCATCGGGCCGGCGCTGAAAAAGGGCTGTATAGTTACCGATGTCGGTTCGACGAAGGTTCTACCTCATAAGTGGGCGAAAAAAACGCTTCCGAAATATGTAAATTATGTCGGGTCTCATCCAATTGCCGGGTCGGAACAAAGAGGCGTGGAGTTCGGACGAGATGATTTGTTCGATGGTACTGGCTGTATCATAACGAAGGATGCCTCGACAAATTCATCGGCAATACAGACGTTAAAAAAGTTCTGGTCGCTGCTGGGGTGCCGGGTCAGTATGATGACGCCGCAGCAGCACGATAAAATTCTCGGCAATGTCAGTCATCTGCCGCACGTTGTCGCCGCGGCACTGCTGAATGCATCGGATTCGGACGAGTTAAAATCCTGCGGCAAGGGTTTTATGGATACTTCGAGAATTGCATCGGGGCCGGCTAATATCTGGGCGGATATTTTTCATACGAATTCAGCCAATATCTGCAAAGGCATCGACAGGATAATTAAAGAGCTGCTAAAAATCAGGAAAGCGGCAAAACTTAAGAATAAAAAACAGATTGAAAAACTGCTCGTTCTTGCCCGCGACAAGCGAGCGAGGTTAATGGAATATAAGGTGTCGAAGAAAGAACTACAGTGAAACAGTGGCGTTTTGAGGTTTTCAACCGGCCTGGCAGCGACGACGTACACGGCAGAGATGTTCTTGGGGATATAAAAGAACTCGGTATAGATACCGCACAGCAAGTCCAGTCTGCGAGAGTTTTTCTGGTCGAAGGCGATTTCGACGAGGAATTTGCCAAACGAATCGGCGGCGAACTGCTGGCGGACCCGGTATGCGAGAATTTTTACATCGGCAAAAGTACGGCGCCGGCAGGTCTTGCCAAAGCTACCATAATAGAAATTCATCTCAAGAGCGGCGTTACAGATCCCGTTGCCGAGTCGGTTATGACGGCTATCGGCGATATGGGTAAAAAATGCCAGGCTGTCAGAACCGCGAGAAAATATATTCTATTCGGCCAGATTAACGACAAGCAGCTTAAAAAAATCGTCCGCAGACTTTCAAACGATTGTATCGAAGTAGTTGTCATCGGCACTAACGCAGAGCCGCCAAGTCCGCATCTTGCGCCGTACAAACTTAATTTGAGAACAATCAGCATAACGACCCTCAGCGAGCAGCAGCTTGTCGAGATAAGTAAAAAAATGGATTTGTTCCTCAACGCGATAGAGATGAAGACTATACAGAATTATTTCAAATCGCTGGGCAGGGAACCTACGGATATCGAACTTGAGGCACTGGCCCAGACCTGGAGCGAACACTGCGTTCATAAAACATTCAGAAGCAGTGTCGATTTCGATTTCGACGGGCAAAAGATTCATTTCGATAATCTCATAAAAGAAACTGTCTTTGGAGCGACGAAGCAGCTTAATAAAGATTGGTGCATAAGCGTTTTTAAAGACAACGCGGGCGTAATAGAATTCGATGATACAGATGCTATTTGTTTCAAAGTCGAAACGCATAATCATCCATCGGCGCTGGACCCTTACGGCGGGGCGGCAACGGGTATCGGCGGAGTTCTGCGCGACCCGATGGGAACGGGCCTTGGCGCAAAACCGATTGCAAATACCGATATATTCTGTTTTGCCGAGCCTGATAAAAGCTTCGATGAAATTCCGAGAGGCGTTCTGCATCCAAAACGAATCGCCAAAGGAGTCGTCGCAGGCGTTCGCGATTACGGAAACAGGATGGGAATACCGACAGTAAACGGGGCAATCTTTTTTGACGACAGGTATCTGGGCAATCCGCTGGTGTTCTGCGGCAATATAGGCATTATGCCGAAAGATAAATGTTTCGGCAAGGCTTCTGAAGGCGAGCTTGTTATGGTCGTCGGCGGAAGAACGGGCAGAGACGGCATACACGGCGCGACATTTTCAAGCGGAGCTATGACGCACGAACATGAAACTGTTTTTTCGCACGCGGTACAGATTGGAAACGCAATCACTGAAAAGAAAATGCTCGATACACTCCTGCAGGCAAGGGAGCGGGGATTATACAGCGCGATTACCGACTGCGGAGCGGGCGGACTGAGCAGCGCGGTCGGCGAAATGGGAGCCGATTTAGGCGCGGAAGTCGAACTTGGAAAAATTCCGCTCAAATACGCAGGACTTTCATATACCGAAATCTGGATTAGCGAAGCGCAGGAAAGAATGGTCATCGCGGTAAAGCCTGAAAACCTTGCGCAAATAAGCAAAATATTCGCTGACGAGAATGTCGAGGCGACGATTATCGGCAGATTCACAAACGATAAAAAACTTACATTGAAATATCAGGGTACACAGGTCGGCCAGCTCGATATGGATTTTCTGCACGATGGTCTGCCGAAATATTCGAGGAAAGCGAGCTGGAGTTCGAAGAAACTTTCAGAACCTGCCATTGAGACGAAAGAAAATTATAATGACGACCTTTTGAAGATTTTTTCAACATACAATGTCGCAAGCAAGGAATGGGTCATTCGCCAATACGACCATGAAGTTCAGGGCGGCTCGGTTGTAAAACCGCTGGGCGGGATTACAAATGACGGACCAAACGACGCGGCAGTTGTTCAGCCGAAATTCGACTCCGATAAAGGTATCGCTATCGGCTGCGGGATGGATCCATTATACGGCGATATCGACCCGTACTGGATGACACTTGCGGGAATTGACGAGGCGATAAGAAATGTTATCTGCGTCGGGGCAAGGCCGGACAGAATCGCACTGCTGGATAATTTCTGCTGGGCGGACTGCAAAAAAGAAGAAACAATGGGCTCTCTTGTCAGGGCGGCGCAGGCGTGTTTCGACGGCGCCGTGGCGTTCGGTACGCCGTTTATTTCCGGCAAGGATTCACTGAATAATAATTTTATCTGCGATGACGGTACGGAAATATCGATACCGGCGACGCTGCTTATAAGTACGATGGGAATTGTCGACGATGTCAAAAAATGCGTAACAGCGGATTTGAAATCGGCCGATAATCTGCTCTTTATGGTTGGTCTTACGAAAAACGAGCTTGGCGGCTCGCATTATTATAAAATCAAGAATCAGCTCGGAGCGAATGTTCCCAAAACTGATTTGAGAACGGCAAAATTGACCGCGGAAAAGATTCACAAGGCAATAGACACAGAGCTTGTCGCGAGCTGCCACGATTGCAGCGAGGGCGGGCTTGCGGTTGCAATCGCGGAAATGGCGTTCGCAGGCGGGTTTGGAGTATTGGCCGACCTGAAAGGGTTGCCGAAAACCGCAGATTGCACCTCAGCTAACGCGCAACTCTTTAGCGAATCCTGCTCAAGATATATTGTCGAGGTTCGGCAGGAAAATTTCAATGACTTCGCGAAACTTATGCTTGGCGTTCCATTCGGCCAGATTGGAAAAGTAACCGAAGATAAAAATCTCAATATAAAAGACAGCTTAGGCAAAACGGTCATCAATGCTTCGATTGACAGTTTAAAGGATGCTTGGCAGAAACCGTTGAAATGGTAATAAACGTATGACGCAAGTAAATGCATTAGTATTAAGAGCGGCTGGAATCAATTGCGATGTGGAAACGCAGCATGCACTTGAGCTTGCCGGCGCCGAGGCTCAGAGAATTCACGTGAACAGGATTATCGAAAATCCGGATTTGCTCGACTCGTTTCAAATTCTTGTCATTCCTGGCGGTTTCAGCTACGGCGACGATGTCGCGGCGGGCAAAATACTCGCCAATCAGATTATTCATCATCTTTCCGACAGGCTAAGAGAGTTTATAGAGTCCGGCAAAATTGTTCTGGGTATCTGCAACGGCTTTCAGGTGCTCATCAAAACCGGCATTCTCGGCAAAATTGAGCCGACAAGCAAACAGCAGATAACAATCACCAATAACGACAGCGGCAGATATGAGGATAGATGGGTATATCTTGAGCCTTCGAGTAAAAAATGTGTCTTCATCGACCAGAGCAGGAGAATTTATCTGCCCGTAGCGCACGGCGAAGGGAAAATTGTCTTTGATAATAATGAAACGCTTGAAAAATTAAAAGCTGACGACCGGATTGCGTTGCGATATGTTGATGAAAATGGAAATTTTGGTCCGTTCCCGATAAATCCGAATGGTTCGACAGATTCTATCGCAGGTTTATGTGATTCGACAGGAAGAGTAATGGGATTAATGCCGCACCCGGAAAGATTTGTAAGATTTACTCAGCATCCGCACTGGACAAGACTTGCGGACAAATCAAGAGCCGACGGTAGGACGATATTCGATAATGCTGTTAAATATGTAAAGCAGAACTTTATATAGTGAAAAGTGAAAAACTAAAAGTGAAAAGTGTGAAACGGAATTTTTAACTTTTGGTTATTAGTTTAATTATGAAAGAGTCAATACTAAAATATAAAAGTTATAAGTTTGCAATCCGGATTGTGAAGTTATCGCAATATTTGCAGTCTGAGAAAAAAGAATTTGTATTAAGCAAACAAATTCTGCGAAGTGGAACGGCAATAGGCGCTTTAATCAGGGAGGCTGAATTTGGACAAAGCAAAGCAGATTTTGCAAACAAAATGAGTATTGCCCTAAAAGAAACAAACGAAACCGATTACTGGCTTTTATTATTAAAAGATACGGGATTCATCAATAATAAACTATTTGGAAGTATGCAGTCAGACTGTAAAGAACTAATCGCAATGTTAGTGTCAACTGTTAAAACGAGCAAGAAGTAAATAAAAACTTTTCACTATTCACTTTTAACTTTTCACTTGTTATCTGATTCCCAGTCTTTCGGCTTCATCTTCGAGGCCGTATTTTTTCATTTTCTTATATAGCGTAGTTCTGTTGATTTGCAGGGCTTTGGCGGTGAGCTGCCTGTTCCAATTGTTCACTTCAAGAACGGCCCTGATAATTTTTCTTTCAGGTTCTGTTATCGCGTTTTTGAGGCTTATTTCCTGATAGTCCGCCGGTTTGCCATCAGGAATATGAGAGATTATATTGGCCGGCAGGTCTTCTAAAGTGATATGTTCTGTTTTGCTGAGAAGAACGGCCCTTTCAAGCACATTTTCAAGTTCGCGCACATTTCCCGGCCAATTGTATCTCTGCAGGGCATCCATCGCCTTTTCGGTAATTGTCTGTTTTGTGCGGTTGTGCGATATGCAGAAATTTTTCATAAAGCGCACGGCAAGCAGCGGTATATCGGCCGGCCTTTCGTTAAGAGCGGGCAGATTTATTGTTATAACATTCAGCCGATAGTACAAATCTTCCCTGAACCTGCCTTGTTTTACCTCCTCAATCATATTCTTGTTCGAGGCGACAATCACGCGGGTGTCGACAGTAATGGTTTTGTTGCTGCCGACAGGTTCGAACTGCCGTTCCTGGATAACACGCAAAAGTTTTACCTGCAGCGACGGTGAGGCGCTTGATATTTCATCGAGAAAGATGGTTCCGCCGTCGGCGGCGAGAAACTTGCCTTGTTTGTCGCTGATTGCGCCGGTAAATGAGCCTTTCACATGGCCGAACAGTTCACTTTCAAGCAGCGTTTCCGGTAAAGCGCCGCAGCTTACCTCGACGAATGGTTTATCTTTCCTGCCGGAGCGGTAATGAATCGCCCTTGCGAGCATTGTTTTTCCTGTGCCGCTTGGACCGGTCATTAAGACATTGCTTCTGCTGTCGGCGACGGCCTCGACAAGGTCGAATATTTTCGCCATTTTGTAATCCTGACTGATTATATTTTCGAGACTGAATTTGTGCTCGAGCTGGTTCTTAAGACTTTCATTTTCGCTGATGAGAGATTGCTGTTTTAAAGCTCTTTCAATCGTAAGACGCAGTTCATCATCGATGATGGGTTTTGTGAGATAATCGTAGGCTCCCATTTTGATTGCTTCGACCGCGCTTTCGATGGTACCGTAACCTGTGATGATAATTACCACAGTCTGCGGATGATTTTTCCTGATTAAATTAAGCAGTTCGAGCCCGTCTCCGTCAGGCAGATTGACATCGGTAATAGCAAGTGAGAATTTTTGTTTTTGTATCAGGCTTGTTGCCTGTTTGTATGATTCGGCGCCGGTAGTGCTGTAGCCTTCGAGGTTAAGAAATTCACACAGCGAATCGAGAATTATTCTGTCATCGTCGACTATTAAGATACTGTTTTGCTTCATAGGTTCTCAATTTCCATTTTTGTGCCGCATTTTATTTTTCACTCAGCGGCAGATATACCGTAAAAATGCTGCCGGCGTCCGGAGCGTTTTGGGCGGTGATTTTTCCGCCGTACTTTTCAATTATATCTCTGCAGATAGCGAGACCCAGTCCGGTGCCTTTGCCTGTTTTGGTCGTAAAGAAAGGCTCGAAGATTGTTTCGCCGTGGGCCGGGTCGAAGCCCTGGCCGGTGTCGCGAAACGTTATTATCGCAACGTTATTGTCAGAAATATCACAGCCTATAGTTATCTTTCCGCCATCGGGCATCGCCTCGATGGAATTTTTCAGCAGGTTGCAGAATACCTGGAAAAGATTCGCCCCTTCGACTTTCGGCAGAGGCGATTGATACTGGCGGTCTATTTCAATTCCTGAAGCCTTCGCCGCGGGTTCAACAGACTTGATTGCATCGTCAATAATTTTATTGATAAACGTATCTTCAAGAGCCGAATACCTGCTTCGTGAAAATTCGAGCAGCTCCGCGATAATCTGAACCATTCTTTTAAGGCCTTCGCTTGCGTGTTCGAGGTATTCGACCGGTTTCGGCAGACCTGCTTCGCTGATGGTTCTTTTTGCCAGGTTGATATATCGCATTATGCCGTCGATGGGATTATTAAGCTCGTGTGCCACCTTGCTTGCCAGTTTACCCATAGCGGCAAGCCGTTCCATATTTGCCATCTGCTTTTGTACGTTTGCCTTTTCGGTTATATCCTCCAGCAGCAGCAGTCCGCCTTGTATAGCGGCATCGACACTGTCTGTAAGCGGAGCGCAGGTTATCTGCAAAGTTGATAGTTTGTCTATTGTACGGTAGGTCACGTTGTCAAACCGGTTGATTTTGCCGTTTTCCAGAACTTCAAGAAGCGTTCTATGCCAGTTGCCCCAGACTTTTTCGTTTGTTCCTGTCGCCAGCGAGACATCGACTCTTGTTTGAATATCTATAAGTTCGGCAGCAGCCGGATTTGTATTGAGTATCTTAAGTTCTTTATCAAATACTATGACCCCTATAGGCAAAGACTGCAAAACAAGCGGAGCAAAAGCATCTCGATTCTCGATTCTAAATCCTTTATCTGAAAGGTCTTGTTTATTAGTATTTGGCATAGATGTCATATTATAGGAGATGTGGTTTGTCCTTGTCAAGCTCCCGTGTTGCAAAAAAACAACGATATTGCCCTAAAACTACAACGACAACATATCTGTATTTTTAACTATAACATCTTTGTAACAAATAGATTATAAACTTTTTATTCAAAATTTATGATTCTAAGGTGTCTTTAATGCGGATACATAAACCTGTTAACCGTAAACTTTTGTTGTTGTTTTTAAACAATGTTGGCTAAATTCACAACTTTCCCGGTTTAAAATTAGCAACAAATGTGATGTAAGTATATATTTAAAAGACAGTTAAATGTGTTAAAATGGGGTGTTTTTTGGGTAATATCTTTGGTATATTATTTGCGACAGTCCTATAAGAACGAATGTTTTCTGTATATTAACGATTTAGATTAAAAATTTAAGGCAGGGATGATGGGAGGGGAAACCGACAGAAGGAAGCACAGGAGGCTGCTTGTCAAAATGGGGATATTTTGTCGTAAAATCGGCACATCGTATGACCAAGCTTTTATCGGCAATAGTGTTAATATAAGTCCCGATGGTCTTCTGATTGAAAGCGGCCAAAATGCTGTTATGGATACCGGCGACCTGTTCAATGTTGAGCTGGATATACCCACCGCAGGCAGAACTGACGAGATTGGCGGCAAAGTCTCGGCGTATGCGAGAGTCGTAAGAATAATTGCTCCCCAGCCTGACCAGAAAGCCGGCAGAAAACAGGTAGCATTTCAGTTCTGCACCCGACCACAGTTTGACATTTAGCCTTGTTGCCCGTTGTCGTTGACATCTGGGGATATCCGCATTAGTATCAGAATATATGAGAATTTTGCGATACTGCTCTATCTTGTTACTTTTGACGGTGTTATTGTCGGGCTGCACCGAAAAACAGGCCGGTGAAAAAACACGTGAAAAAGTCAAACTCGTGGACCTTATTCCAAAAGACAGTTCCGAAAATAAGGAGAATTCTACTGTCGGCTTATATGTCTATGTATATCAAATCGACAGAGACAAGTATCCATCGGTACAACAGAAGCTGAACCAGGCGGCTGATTTGTCTGTCGAATATGAAGATTCCAAAAGTTTTTCCAGCAATGGGCTCATCGGCGGAGGCGGAGACATAAATGCCTGGGTGAAATTGGCACAAGTTCTAACCGATGCACAGGCCGCGATAATCAAACGAACCATTACTTATATAAGCGATAATACAAATGACGATATCGTAATTACAGAACTGACAGAGCCGGGTTCTGTCCGCTGCTATTCGGACGGCGATACCTCTGCCGGTATGGGTTTGTCCGCTGGAACCGTCTGGCTGCGAATAAATTCAAAGCCGCTTATCGGTCTTAAACAAAGCCGCAGAATCAATATCACACCCATTTACAAGGCCGAGGCAATTTCAGATGAGAAAATAAAGAGCAGTAGTCCAAAAAATCCCGCCTGGGAGCTTCCTTTCAGCTCAACGTCCCTTAATGTGTCTCTTCGTCCGGGACAGTTCGTCTTTATAGCTCCGGATGCGGCTAATTTTCCGCAGGAGGGGCTGCCTTTGATAGGCCAAATGATATTCTGCGCCGATAAACCAAAGCCAGTCGTAAGATTTTGCCTGGTAGCCTGTAGTCTCATAAACGATTAGCCTTAAACTTAGTAACAGGATAATAGTTAGTAAACAAGAGTACATATAGCGGAATTACAGGGTTTGACCTGCTGAGCCGACGGTAATAATGGGGTTTTCTGCCAAAGCAAAACAAGCAAAAAGCAGTCCATCAATTTAAATCAAAATCTTTCAAAAATTTTCAAAAATTCCTTATAAAAACTTTACTGATTGGCCGATAGCAATTATATTGGCGGTGTAGCCAATGGAAGGTCCTAAAAACAGTATTTAACGGATTAAAAAACATGTCAAATCGGCAGCCTCGGGAGGCAAGAATATTAATAAGCCTTGTGGTTTCAATGACAGTAGGAGCAGCACTCCTGATGGCATTGGATAAACAATCTATATCAGCAGGGGCATTCAGTCTGGCAAGCTACTCTTCACTTGGCGCGATTTCATCCGTTACCGGGACTCGTCAGGCAACAAGTGCCGACAGGTGGGACAGGATAGAAGTATTTTACAGCAATACCAAAGGTGGCGATCTTGAACAGCTCGCATCCCTTAACGGTCTGGCAAGTCCGGAGGATCTTAATTTTCATTTCCTCGTCTGCAATAACCTTGGCCTCGACGGCCAGATACAGCCCACAGAAAAGTGGCTTAATCAATGGTCGGCCCTGCAGGGCAAAACCTGGTACGGCAGCAGCAAGACCATTCGTATCTGCGTGGTAGGGGAAGGCAAAAAAACACCTGCTTCGGATTACCAGATAAGCCGGACTCAGGAGCTTATAGACGCCCTTGCCAGAAAATTCGATGTCGAGCGGAGCAATGTCAGCTATCCTGCCGGCTGGCAGTTATAAAATATCTCATCACCCGTGTGAGATATGTCCAGAATTTCATTTCACGTTTCTTGTTATTCTCTCAATTCTATGGATAGATATTCAGCCACTGATTTACAAAGACATCTAAATCTTCAAAATTGACAGTTCCGTCACAATTAAGGTCGGAGTTGTTATATCCACCGGCTTGGCCGAGCCATCGCCAATCGTTCGCGAAGTAACGGTAGTCTTCAAAGTTTATAATATTGTCGAGATTATAGTTCACATTTGTGGAACATTGAGCAGGGTCGGTGAATAATATAAACGACAAATCTTCGTTTGCGCCGGTTTGGTCGTATAACCGGTACCACTGCCATTGATTAGAGTCGTCAGGTATGAACCCAGGAAATCCTGAAACCGCATTATCCTGGAAGGTATGCGGATAGTTCACCCAACCCCAGGCGTAGTCAGGATAATGCTCCTGATAAACCGCAACGATACTGAGCCAAAAGATGCCATTGACATCAGGCTGATGGAACCAGTTTTCCTCCGGTAAACGCACGGAATAACGAAATACCGGTTCGTTAGGGCCTGCTTCGGGATATGTATCATAGCCGATGAGCACTTCGTCATAGTCAAAGGCTTTATATTCCCAGATTTTTTTGCCCGGATGACTATATTGATAAATATTACACGGGTCATCGGCAGCAACATCGTCCAGAACGGTAATCAGAAAATAATCAGGCCTGTCTGCATCTGAAAGCGGGCCGGCACAATCTGTACAAGCCTTGTAAGAGTAACATAAATATGAGCCCCACCATACGATGGCCGTAACGGGTCTTCTCTGCCGGCAGAGCCAATCATCAGCGGCAGTTTGCCAGATATCATTACCGTCAGGCCAGGCTACCATACAGCTCGGCACGTCTTCATAATAAGGCCAATTACGGATACCGCTAAATGACTGCTCCCACTTGACCCAGCAGGGGTCTGTATCCAATTCAAAAGCCATATCATAACTCTGTTTGACACCGCCGATAGTGTCGTTTTCGAGCGGCGTAATATTGCACGGGTCAATTATTCTGCCGGTGACTAACGAGCCGTTTGCATCGAAGGTTACCGCATCGTCCATCCAGTGCCACGGCCTTGTCTTCCATCCCCATGGATTAGACAGAACACTACAGGCATCGGGATAAACCGCAGCGACGCTAATCCAGAAAATATTGTCGTTGGTGTCGGAAAGGAAATTGCTCTGCCGGAAATATTCCTGCGGCTGTAAATCAATATAATACTGGAAGCAGGCTTCATTAACTTCAGTACCGAACAAATCAGTTCCTACCCAAACCTGTTCAACACGATTGGCGGAAATAGCTATCTGCCACAGCAGTTTGTGCGGATAACTGAAATTACAGGGGTCATTTAAATTCGGGTCCTCGACATTGCTCCAGAATCCGATTTGCCAGACGTTAGGTTCATTATCAGGAGGGACGGGAGATTTCCAATTCAGATACGAACCCCACCAGTGGATTGATGTTATCGGCATTGTACCAAGACATCTAAAATCATCTGCGGCAAGATGCCATATTTCTGTATCTGTTATTTCCCGGAGTGACGGCTGGTTCCAGCCGCAATAAGCCGGCAGGGAACTAGTCGGATTGATTTCTATGGGCGGCTGAGACCATTTCAGATTCGGCACAGGCGGCTGAGACCATTTATTCTGCGGCTCAGTAACAATTTCGAATGCCAAATCAATCGGCTGAGGATTATAAGGATGGCCGGATGGGTATTGCAGTTTATGCCAATTGTCGTTTTTATACCAAACAGCGTTGTCGTTCCAGTGTTTCGTTGAGGTTTTCCAACCAAACTGAGGGCTATTGGGACTACTTATCTGGGCATAAACATCGAGCCAGTAAATAACCGGATTACACGGGTCGCCCTGCTGAAGAAATGCTTCGCACGGGTCGATGGGGATGTCGTATTGCCAGATTTTTCGGTCACCGGCAGATACCGCGCTCATATTCGGGTCCCACCACCACTCATAATAAGTAAGAGTTCTATAAAGCGTTTCATTAAAATCGCCAATATAGAAATCTTTACTCCAAAGTTCTATACCGGGCTTACTGTAATAACTAGGCGGATTTTGCGCGGCAGGAATATCGCTGTGGATACTAAGATGAATTTTATTAATCTGGCCTTTGATATCATTTTTCCATGAGCCCCACAAGATAACTTTTGTAATCAAGCCGGTGTTTGTGCATTTGAAATCATCCGCCAGAACGCGGATTATATCATCTCTCCTGTCGCAGCGAATGTCGATACCCGTAGAATTGACATCCGGCGGCTGCATCCACTTGATGGAAGATATATGCACAAGATAATCTTCGACCTCGCCGTTGTTTGCAAGGCCGGTTGGCGTCAAATCACCCTGCGCAGTGGTGAAGCGAAACCTCGCATAGGTATTAGTATCCGGCGGAACATAGGCCGGCACATTGAAAGTCAGATTATTATTGCCGGCGGCAAGCGCTCTGCCGTTAAATATCCGCTCGCCGCTGTCGTCCCAGTCGCCGTCGGCATTAAAATCTATCCAGGCATATAGTCTGCCGCCCATAGAAGCATTAACGGTAAAGTTAGCTGTCGAGCCTGGAATAATCGGAGAGGTGAATGTGACGCCGTCTTCGTCATCGTTGCCATCATTATCATCACCTGAGGCGTTTTGGTCCGGTTTTCCAGAGCTTTCGCTGTCTATTGTAGCGCCGAGACGAATGCCCTGATTAACTGTATGTCGAGCTCCATTATGAATCAGCAGAGTCGGATATCTCGGGTCGGGACAGTCGCCGAAATCCATATTGCTCGCCGGCTGGTTGGTATCAACTAAAAACGCAAAGCTGATGTCGTCGGACTCAAGGGGATGTTCTAACGGATAAGTTAGTTCGTTCCAGGTTTTTCCGTCATCGTTAGACCAGACGCCGTTGTCGCCCCAGGAATCCTTCGATGTTTTCCAGCCAAATTCTGTCTTTGACCAGCTCGATGTATAACCTGCTGACGGGCAGCACAGGTCGGTTTCAATAGAAACTGCAAGCCAATAGATAACCGGCTCCCAACCCTTGCCCTGCTGCACAAACGCGTAGTGTGGGTCGATAGGTATGTCGTATCGCCATATCTTCTGGTCGCCCTGTGAGTTCGGCTCGCCAAGTCTTGCAGCATCCCAATACCACTCATAATTGGGGTCGAGGTCGGTGTAAAGCGTTTCAGTAAAATCACCCTCAGAGAATTCGTGCGACCACAGCTCATCGCCGGGCATACTATAACCGTAAGGATTACAAGGGTCGTCGGCGGGAATATCCTGATAGATGCTTAAACGAATTTTTTTGATGTTGCCTTTGATGTCGTTTTTCCAGGAACCCCATAAGGCAACCTGTGTAATCATTCCGGTTGAAGTGCATTCAAAATCGTCTGCGAGAATACGAGGCAGGCCGTCGCTTCGGTCGCAGCGGATGTCAATACCGCTGTTAGTCTGCTCGGGCATCTGTACCCACTTGGTCAGGTCGAATGAATATCCATCATAGACTCCAAAAACTGTTCCGCCAGCTACCGGCAGAAAATCCCACCAGCTAATAGTATCAAACCAGGTATCAAGACAGGCATACTGATTGGGACTGGTTCGGTAACCCACAACCGTCACAGAATGGTCGGGGGTACCGCTGCCAAGACAATCGACCGAGAACTCCATAGGCCGGCCATTGTCAATTTCGGTTATCAAAGCGTTCCACAGGCTTGCATACAGATATCTCTGGGCAGTCGGCTGGTAGAGAGAATTTCGCGAATTTACATACGCAACAAATCCCGGTATTTCATCAGTGTTCCAGGTATAACCATAATAGAGGTTGTAAATACTCTGCGAGGTATGCAGGTAATCACCAAGACAGTTATTGGCGTGCGGTGACCGCTTGCCTATATAGTCGTCCGGCAGGAGGCCGGTAACAGAATTATCTTCAGGAACAGAATAGTCTTCGTAGTGTTGACAGGGGTCTTCCGGGGTTCCACTGGAAGCAATAGCCTGGTTAACATTGTCGTTCTGCCAAGAGGCGTCGCCTGGTATAAGGTCGAAATGCCCCAAACCATCGTGATAGCCGATAACCATTCCTATTGCCGTAGGTGTGCAGCCATGTCTCCAAATATAGGCGGGTACCTGAAGTGTATGTTCTGCTCCATATAGAAGAAACGTTTTTTTCGCAGTTTGTTCTGCGCGTTTTCTGACGACAATATCCGGCGGTATGCGCGGACTTGTGATTTTTATCGGTTTGGGCTCGTTGGCATCCGCAAAAAGAGGCGGAATAGCCAAAACCAAAATTGTAAAAATGATGACTATCAGTTGAAACCTCGATTTTAATGTTTTCATAATCATACCTCTCCAACATTTTTGATAGAGTTTTAGAAAGGAGAGAAAGTTGAATTAACCACAGAGCCGTCCTCCTGCTTCTTACTCCTAAGCTATCCGGGATTTTAAATAAACCTCTAACCAGCGATGAAATGATTCTAAAGTACAGTTAGTTTATAGGGTTCATCGTGAAATTGCAAGAGATTTTCGGCTGTTTTAGTCAGGTTTTTTGTGTGCCAGTTGTCTAATCACGTCAAATAATGCATGCGTTCCGTCTTTACCTCTGCCATGTGCCTGTAAGACAGAAAACAGTTCCTTAACTAACTTTGTGCCCGGCAATGGCTGACCAATTTTCTCCGCATACTCCATAACTAATTTTAAATCCTTAACTTGCAAATCGACCATAAAAGCCGGTTTGAAATCGCCCGCGATAATTTTTGGGCCGAGGACTTTCAGTGCTGCGCTGCCCGCAGCTCCGCCGCTTGTGGCTGCTAAAGTGGTTTGCAAATCGAGGCCTGCTTTTTGTGCGAACGCAAGACCTTCGGAAATACTCATAATGTTATGAATAACCATAATCTGGTTGGCCAGTTTCGTAATCTGGCCGTAACCTGATGGGCCGCAATAAGTAATGGTTCTGCCCATTGCCTCGAAAATCGGGCGGACTTTCTCAAAAGATTCCTTTGGGCCGCCGGCCATTATTGATAGTTTACCTTCTATGGCGCCGATTTGGCCGCCGCTGATTGGAGCATCAATAAGAATAACTCCTTTTTCGGCGAGGATTTTTGCCATTTGCTGCGTTTCGGCCGGAGAAATGGTTGACATATCGATGCAAATCAGGCCGGGACGAGTCCGTCGCGAGCCCTCGGCTTCGCCGAGAGCCGCGCGAGACCTCGCCGTCTGGCGGGCGGATTCGATTACACCGTTTTTACCAAGCAAAACCTCTTTAACGTCCGGCGTGTCGGTAACGCAGATGATAACCACGTCTGCGTTTTTTGCCGCATGAGCGGGAGTATCTGCCCAGACGGCGCCGGCGTTTATAACTTCCTGAGCTTTTGATTTTGTCCTTGAGTGAACGGTCAGCTTGAAACCTGCCTTAAGCAGGTTTAGTGCCATAGGCTTGCCCATTATGCCGATGCCGATAAAGGCTATGCGAAATTGAGTCATTTTTCAATCATCCGACGATGCCGAGACGCTTGAGAGTATTTTTTGACCATCGCATAGAACGAAGCTGCGCGTTTATAAGAAGCAGCGTTACGAGCAGCCACAGAACGCTGAATCGCATAATCATCAAACCTGTAGCTCCGAAAGAAGACTTGTCAAAATTTTCCCAGGCGGCAAGCAGTTCGGCCGGGGTATATATCACACCGAATATGACAGGCTTAAACAGCAGCTGCCACGGGAAAATAAGCACTACTGCCAGAAGCGATATGAAAACCGCTTTGGTGATATGACGTATTCCGCCGAGCCTGCCGACAAGCGAAACTTTCATAGCAAAAAGAAGCGTCAGAGAATACATGACCGCTGAAACGGCAAGTAGATAATTACAAATTCTAATCGCCCGGGCAATATATTCGAATTTAATTTTCAACTGCGGATGCAGTTTTGTTTCAACGGCGTTAGGTTCTGTTTTTGCGACATTGGCATCGGCGGTTAAGGCCTGCGCGGCCTGTTCGATTTTTTCAGTTTTAGTTTCTACTTTTGCTTCCTCTTTTTTGGCGGGCGCAGCCAGTTTTATAATCATAGCCGAGACCGATGTAATATCATTTTGAGTCGTTTCGCTGCCGGGCAGTTCGATATATTTTGTCGGCGTCAGCCAGAAGGCGCCCTGTAAAATCAACAAGCAAATAAAACTGATAAAAAAGAAAAAGTTCTTACTGCTTTTGAGTGTCCCAATAGCTTCAAGACAATCGGTAGTTTCAAGGAGCTGGTCCTGCTTTTTTGAGTCTTCGGTCATTTTGGCTCTCCTTAATATATAAGTATTACTGAGATTATTTTAACTTTATAAGAGTATTTTGTGCTGACAGGACGGTTTTTTCAACATCCTTTTTTGTCAAAGCAGCAGAAATAAACATTGCCTCGAAAGGACTGGGGGCAAGATAAATACCCGATTTTAACATTCCGGCAAAGAAAGCCTTGAAGAGCGATGTATCGGCGGCTTTTGCATCTTTGAAGTTTTTCACGGTTTTTTTCGTAAAAAAGCAGCTTAAAAGCGAACCAATTCGGTTTATTGTCATAGGAATAGACGCCTTTTTCGCGGCATCGAGCAGGCCGGAGTGGAGTTTTTCCGCTTTTTCCTCAAGACGGACATAAAACTTTCTGTCTTTTAGAATTTTTAAGGTCGCAATCGCGGCAGCGGTGGCCAGTGGGTTGCCGCTTAATGTGCCGGCCTGATAGACGGCTCCTGTCGGGGCGAGCATATCCATAATTTCGGTTTTTCCGCCTACGGCTGCGCAGGGGAGACCGCCGCCGATGATTTTCCCCAGACAGGTCAGGTCAGGCCTTACCTTAAAAATCTTCTGAGCGCCCCCGCCAAGTGACGAGGTCTCGCCTACGGCGGAGCCGAAACAGAGACGAAAGCCGGTAATAACCTCATCGAAAATCAAAAGAGCATTGTTTTGGTCACAAAGTTTCCGTAAAGACTGTAAATAGCCGGGAATTGGGAGGACAACGCCCATATTAGCGGCAACAGGCTCGATTATGCAGGCGGCAATTTTATTTCTGTATTTTTCAAAGGCTTTAGCCGCTGAATCTATATCATTATAATCGGCGACCAATGTAAGCGAGGAAAGAGATTTCGGCACGCCCGGACATAGCGGTTTTGAAAATTCAGCGGAGCCCGAGCCGGCACAGACGAGCATAGAATCACTGTGGCCGTGATAGCAGCCGGACATTTTGAGAATATAATTTTTGCCGGTATAGGTGCGGGCAAGGCGGATTGCCGTCATAACGGCTTCGGTACCGCTGCTTACAAGGCGAACTTTTCCGATAGAATCAAAGGCGCCGCAAATCATTTCGCAAAGAGTCGTCTCTGCGACAGTAGGTGCGCCGAAGGAAGTTCCTTTTTTGGCGGCAGTTTGTACAGCACGGATGACGGCAGGATGGGAATGTCCGAGTATCAAAGCGCCCCATGAGCATACATAGTCGATGTATTCATTACCACCGATGTCGTAAATTTTTGAGCCTTTGCCTTTTGCGATAAACAGTGGCGGGCAGCCGACGGAGCCGAAAGCCCTGACAGGAGAATTGACCCCGCCGGGCATAAAACGGCAGGCTCTTTTAAACTGTTTATGCGAATTCATTTTTGTCACTATAATCTTTAAGTGCCAAAAGTGCAAATAGTTGCGTCCAGAGGCGGTTTGTTTTTTTATTGCAAACCGCGGCAAATTGCGTATACTCTATTTTTTCGTAAATAAAGCAGGTGTATGTTCATAAGCTGTTTTCGTTAAAATACTTGCAGTTAAAGAAACAAATCATTTAGTTTTTTGGAGAGTGATATGCATTTGGTTAAATGGATTCGTAAGAATATGAGCAAGCTGATGGCGGTATTCGTGATACTAATTATGATTGCCTTTATCATGCCGAGCGTTCTGAACCAGCTTGCCAAGCCGAGGATGCGCGGGGCTGAAAGTGCGATGTGGCTGTACGGCACGGATAAAAAAATTACCGTCGATGATGTCAGACAGGCTACAGCGGAGCTTGCGGTGCTTAGAGGTTTGTACGCGAACGAATTTCTTCTCCGTCAGCAGGATTTAAAGATGATATTTCTGGGACAGGTACTTTTTCCGGAGTCGTCGCAGGCTGTTGGATTAAGCAATGAGATTAAAAAGCTTTCTTTACAAAATCAGTTTTATATAGACCTTTCAAAGATAGATGACTTTTTCTCACAGGCCCGCGGCAGGCCGGAGCTTTTCTGGATACTGCTCAAAGCCGAAGCCAGGAATGCCGGCTGTATTGTTCTTCCGGAACAGGCAAGCGGGCTCCTCAGTAAACTTATTTCTCAGGTGACAAATAATCAGGAAGATGCAGCAGTGGTCGTTAAAAGAGTATGTTTAACTAATAATATGAGCGACGAACAAGGACTGGCCGCATTTGCGGATGTTCTGTCGGTTATAGTCTACGCGAGAATTGTAGGAGATGCCGAAAATATTACCGAAGCGCAGCTTGAGAATACCTTTGCAAGACTGAAAGAAAAAATCAATATTGAGTTTGTAGCTTTTAATGCCGAAGATTTTCTGGATAAAGTTTCGGAGCCGGACGATGAACAGATTGCAGCACAATTCGAGAAATACAAGAATTATTTGCCCGGTACGATTACAGATGATAATCCATATGGTTTTGGGTACAAGCTTATGCCGCGAGTCGCGATGGATTATACCATTGTAAAACTTGAAGATGTAAAAAAACTGGTTGCCAGGCCTACGGAAGAAGAGGCCGAAGATTACTACCAGCATAATCTTGAACGTTTTACGGAACAAGTGCCGGTTGATGCAAACGACCCTAACAGCAAAACTGAGACGAGACAAAAAAGTTATGCTCAGATGGCTGATATTATAAAGGAAGGGCTGTACGCTCAAAAAGTAAGTTCAGAGGCTACAAAAATTCTCAATAAGGTTGTTGAACAGGCTGAGGCCGGTCTTGAATCGCTTGATTTTGAAAAAGCAAGTCTTGAGGAATTCAAATCCAAGGCGGGCGATTACAAGGCTCCGGCAGAGAGTGCATCAAAAGAGTATAATATAAAAATCTATACCGGCAGAACAGCACTGCTCAGCGCCGAAGAAATACAAACCAATCAGCATCTGGGGTCTCTGGCAATGGCCGGTCAAAGCCGAATTCCGGTAAGACTGACCAGACTTGCTTTTGCCGTAAAACAGCTTGGCGATGAGGCAAGTAAGCTCGGACCGTTTGATCCTGCTGTACCGAAAATGTACGTAACTTTTGGACCGCTGGCAAATACAATGAACGATATTATGGCAATAGTGCGTGTTGTTGAAGCCGCAGACTCGGCGGTACCTGCAGATATCGGATTTAGTTACCAAAAAAATCTTCCGGAAATTTTAGAATCTTCCGGGAAACAAGACAAAACTTTTGTTTTGAAAGATGTTGTCGCAAAGGACTGTAAAAAAATTCAGGGTCTGAAAGTTGCCGAACAAACCGCGAAAGAATTTCTGGAAACGGTTAAGAAACAGTCCTGGGATGCCGCGCTGGAAAAAATTAACGCCTCCTACGGTAAAAAAACAGGTTCTGAACCGAACAAAAAAACATTTGCGATTCAAACCTGGAATGACAGAAGCAGAGTTTCGCAAATGGATATAGAGGTGACAAAAATGAAAGCTTCCGGTTTGCCAGGCCTGACGAATCTTGTCAATCAGAGCGTAATCTACGGCAAACTTATGGATACATTTTATCGGCGATATGAGGATATGCAGACGAAAAATGAGAAGCCTCCGATAATTATTAATTTTGAACCTCAGTTTTCCTGTTATGCGGTGAAAAGTCTGACCTGTACTTTCGGTACAATAGAGAACTATGAGAAACTGCGCCAGCAATTGGCTTTCCAGCAGGATTACATTGACTCTCAGAGTATGGCGATAGAACATTTTATGCCGGATAATATCCTCAAGAGATTAAACTTAAGACCCGCACGGGAACCGAACAAACCGGCAGACTCAAATAATGCAAATGGAGAAAATCAGTGACAGAAGGAATGGCAGGAAAATTCAAACTGCCCAGACTGGGCTTTCTTTTCTTTGTCGGCATTCTCGGCTGGTGGATACCCGGCGCCGGTCATTGGATAATCGGCCAATATAAACGCGCGGCGATAATATTTATTTCGTTGATATTTGCCTTTGGACTGGGTATGTATATTGGTTCGATTGCCGTAATCGATGCCAGAACGCCCTGGTACTGGGCGCAATTTCTTGTTTCGCCGGCAGCGGCATATCTTGCTCATCTCAGCAGCGCCGTGTATCATCTGGATTGCTACGGCAGACCGAGAGAGATAGGGGAGATATATACAGGTGTTGCCGGAATGCTGAATCTTTTGTGCGTTGTCAATGCAGTATATATGGCTCATTGTATTAGTATAAGAGAGCAGAACAAATGATAGATTATTGCCTTGCCGGATTTATGTCGCCTGTGTATATCGGCACGACGCCGCAAGCGTTTCTGCTTGCACTGCCGCTGATAGCGGTTATCGCAGTTGTATATAAAGCGATAAAGATGGAAAAACTTGAATTTATACCTTTTGTCTGGCAGGTATTTCTTCTGTTTTGCTCAATTCTTGTTTTTATGATTCTGACCGCAATAGCTATCCTTGTGATTATGAAGTTAATAGATTGATATAAATTTACTTTCATTAATCAAATCAAAAGCAGTTTCCCTTTTTTGCAATCAAACCTTTTCAAAAATGAAATTATGCGCACTGGCGTCAATTTTTACTGTATCGCCCTCGGCAAATTTACCTTCGAGAAGCTCCGCGGCAAGTTTGTTTTCCAATCTCTGCTGAATAGTACGCTTTAGCGGTCTTGCGCCAAAGGCAACATCGTAACCTTCATCCATCAATTGTTTTTTGGCATTGTCGGTAAACTCGATGTTTATATGCCTGTCGCGCAAACGATGCGCAAGGCGGGAAACTTGTATTTCGACAATTTTTTCAAGGTCTTCTTTGGTCAGCATATGGAACACAATGCTTTCGTCAATCCTGTTGAGAAACTCCGGCTTGAAATATTTTCTCAAAACATCTTTTACGTGCGCCTCGATTTCCCAGTCGGCACCTTTTTCTTCCGTAAGCTGCATAATCTGTTCGCTTGCGATATTGCTGGTCATTATGACAACAGTGTTTTTAAAATCGACCGTTCTGCCCTGACCGTCAGTGAGCCTGCCTTCATCGAAGACCTGAAGCAGAACATTGAATACGTCAGGGTGAGCCTTTTCGATTTCGTCAAGCAGGATAACGGAATATGGTTTTCTGCGAACCGCTTCGGTCAGTCTTCCGCCTTCTTCGTAACCGACATAGCCGGGCGGGGCGCCGATTAAGCGGGCGACACTGTGCTGTTCCATAAATTCGCTCATATCCACTCGCACCATTGCGTTGGGGTCGTTGAATAAAAATTCCGCAAGTGCTTTTGAAAGCTCGGTTTTGCCGACACCTGTTGGGCCGAGGAATAAAAATACTCCTATCGGTCTGCCCGCGTCGCCCAGGCCTGCACGGTTTCTGCGAACGGCATTGCACAATGCCTCAACGGCCTCATCTTGGCCTACGAGGCGTTTGTGAATTTCTTTTTCCATATTCATCAGCCGCTCTTTTTCGCCGCTCAAAAGCCTTGAAACAGGTACTCCCGTCCATTTCGATACAATTTGAGCGATGTGCTCTTCGGTAACTTCATTGCGAATCATTTTGCCGCTGTTGCTTTTTGCGAGCAGCTCTTCTTTTTGTTTAAGTTGTTTTTGTAAATCGGCAATTGTGCTGTATTTCAGCCTTGCGGCAGTTTCAAGGTCGCCATTTCTTTGTGCCTGCTCAAATTCCGTATTAGCACGGTCGATTTTTTCCCTGATTTGTTTTATAGAATCGATGTCTGCTTTTTCACTTTCCCATTTTAAGCTGAGTTCTTTGTCCTGTTTTTGCAGTTCGGACAATTGCTTTTCTATATTCTCAAGCCGTTTTTTGCTTGCGTGGTCGGACTCTTTCTTCAGAGCTTCTTTTTCAATCTGAAGCTGCATTATTTTTCTTCGTATATCATCAAGCTCGGCCGGCAGCGAATCATTTTCAATCCGCAGTTTTGATGCGGCTTCGTCAATCAGGTCGATGGCCTTGTCCGGCAGCCATCTGTCGGAAATATATCTGTTCGAAAGTGTTGCCGCCGCGACAAGAGCGCCGTCAGCGATTCTTACGCCGTGATGTGTATCGTATCTGTCCTTCAGCCCCCGCAATATCGCAATAGTTTCTTCAACGGAAGGCTGGTCGACCAGAATCGGCTGAAATCTTCGTTCGAGAGCGGCGTCTTTTTCGAGGTGCTTGCGGTATTCATCTATCGTTGTCGCGCCGATACAGCGAAGTTCGCCGCGGGCAAGTGAAGGTTTAAGCAGATTTCCGGCATCGACGGCGCCTTCAGCCTTTCCGGCACCGACTACGGTATGCAATTCATCAATGAATAGTATAATTCCGCCGGCTGATGCGATGACTTCTTTGAGAACTGCTTTGAATCTGTCCTCAAATTCACCTCTGTATTTGGTTCCTGCGATTAGGGCGCCCATATCGAGAGCAACGACTTTTTTATTTTTCAATCCTGCCGGCACGTCGCCCGCGACAATACGCTGTGCCAGGCCTTCGACGATTGCGGTTTTTCCGACACCAGGTTCGCCGATGAGTACGGGATTATTTTTTGTTCGCCGATTTAAAACCTGCATACATCGTCTTATTTCTTCTTCTCTGCCGATAACAGGGTCAAGCTTTCCGGCACGCGCCAGTTCAACAAGGTCTATACTGTACCTTTCGAGAGCTTTGTACTTACCTTCCGGATTTTCATCGGTAACTTTTCCTGTGCCGCGGATTTGTTTCGATGCAGCTTCAATCTGCTGCGGCGTGATAGAGTTGATAGATAAAATCTCTTTTGCGTCGCTTTTGACCGAGGCAAGAGAAATAAAAAGATGCTCTACGCTCAAATATTCGTCGCCCATTTTGTCTGCGCGATTCTGTGCATCGAGAATTATCTGATTTAAAGCCGGGTCGGGCATAATCTGCGGGCCGACATTTCCAGTAGCGAGTCTGTTGATTTCACTGTCGGTCATTTCCCTTATGCGGGCGGCATTGGCTCCGATTATCTTTAGTATCATCACCGCAATGCCATCGTCGTCTTGCAATAGTGCGCTCAACAGATGCAGGGGCGAAAGAACCGTATTGGACTTGGCCATCGCAATCTGTTGTGCCGTAGCCAGCGCCTCCTGTACTTTTAATGTGAATTTGTCAAACTGCATCGCATTTCCTTTCCACTCTATAGTATATAGAGCAAAGAATGTGCCGAAAACAGTAAAAACGTAAGTACTTTGAAAATATGGAGTTATAAAATACTAAAAGCATTATTTATATGTCAGTTTGGCAGGTTTTAAAATACCAGGGTCAAAAACAACAGGAGCATTCCGATAACTATTCCTGCAAAGGTTATCCGGCTTAATCTGCTGTAGCGGGCAAAGCCGGGATGCGTATCTTCGAATTCCCAATAAATATCGTCGAAATCAGAACCTTGTTTTGGACATAGTTTGAATTTTACATAAATATGCGCAACAGTAGAAATAAGGAAAAGTAAGCTGCCGACAAATAACAATACTACTTTCATTTTTTTGTCGAAACTCTCTGCTCCAGAAGCGAAAAGATAACTTTTGGTATATCGGTGTTATCTATATATGGACCGTAAACAGGGTCTTTGCCTTTCACTTTTTTGGCAAAAATCTGCGAGCCTTGTCCTTTGGCGAAAAGAAATACCGGCGAATTCGTATGGTCTTTGCTGTTCCATCGCATCTTCGGCAGTTTCCCTTTGCTGGCATTTGAAACATCGGTTAGATACCCGGTCTGGTGGTCTGAAGTTATTATTACAAGAGTATTTTTCCAATCGCTTTTTGTTTTCACCCAGCTTACAACTGCATCGGCGGCGCCATCAAAATCAATCATTTCTTCAATCATTCTTGCGCTATCGTTATCGTGTGATGCCCAGTCAACAGCTCCAGCCTCAATCATCACAAAAAATCCATCGGGGTCGTCATCGAGAACATTAAGAGCAGCCTTTGTCATTTCGGACAAATTGGGCACATTCTGATTTAACGGCACATCGAAAGGAACGATGGATTTTCCGCCGCGTTTTTCCTGCAAAGTTGAAGCCGCCTGAGCGACTCCGATAACTCTTTTTGGTGTTTTACCCTGAGCAAGATTTATGAAATCCTGTTTATTTTGAATTAAGGTCCATTTATCGGCTATTTCATCGCCATCCGCATCACTGCCGGCAGAACCTTCTACAAGCAAGTTCCATATTTGGGGTGAACCGACATATTTATACTCGCCCGGCTTGTCGAGTTTTTTGCCGTTATCATCGAACAGTGGATTTCCGCAGCCGAAAATTACTTCGAGAGCGCTTTTATCTATCATTTCTTCGGCAATTTCTTCATAGCCGCGGCGCGATTTTTGGTGTGCGACAAAACCGGCAGGTGTAGCGTGGCTTATTGGTACGGTTGTTACAACCCCTGTCGACATACCGAGTTTTTCACACCTTTCGATAATATTCTCGAGTTTGTTCCCTTGGAGATCAACACCGATTGAACCGTTAGAAGTTTTTGTTCCGGTTGCCAGGGCAGTAGCTGCCGCTGCGCTGTCGGTATAACCGGATTTAACGTAGTTAAAATCTTCTGCTGTTTTTTGGGGTTCATATGAACCATCTGTGGAATATGTAGTTACAGCGAGTTTTACGGGAAATTTCTCGAAAGGCTGCGAAGCTTTTTTGCCGTCACTATAATACCCTGTTGCGTCAATATGATTAAATCCGCCGCCGTCAACTATTATCAGGATAATATTTGTCGGGCAGTCTGTTGATGCCGCAAAAATAAGGGATTGCATGAAAAGACACAGCAATATTACTTTTACGGCAGTATTTTTTGATAATTTCATTGTTTATTCCAATTTGCGAGATTGATATAACAACAAAATAACAAATTTCTTTTGAAATGCAAGTCTGTTGTGAGGTGTATCGACTTAATTCCCTGCGGATTTAATGTATTGGCTGAAATGATGACAATTCAACAGAATAAAATGTTGAGGGTGAATTTTGATTGTTATAACAAGTCGCAATCCAGCTTGAACTTCGACTGTTATTGGAAATGCGGACTTCGTCCATATAGCCCTTAAACAAGTAAGTAGTACTATTGTAGCAGCCAATATACAAGTCCCCTGTAGCCCCTGTAACGCCTGTTAAGGAATCAGGGTCACCTATTTGTATGCCATCACAATAGAAAGTAACAGTTGAGCCATTCCAGCTTGCAGCGAAATAGTGCCAGGCGCCAAAAGGATATCCTCCTATATCTTTCTTTTGCCATGTGCCACGCCAGACATCCAACCAATGCTTATTGTCTTCATAATAAGCCTTAAAAGCAAACTGACCGTTTCTTTCTAAAATTCTATTATCTGAATAATCAGATAAATAATATGCCCATACTTCAAAGGTAAAACTTGACAAATTATTTAATCCGGAAGGAGATGTTTTTATTAAACCATCATCAATGCCGTCGAAAATCGCAGCCGATTCTCCAAATTTTCCTGCAGTGTTCAGATTACCGAGAAAATATATTTTCTGGATTCCGTAGCCATTGTCATGTAAAACGGCAAATGTGCCTTCGTCCGGAAGAAAACATATACCTTCTGCAATAGTGCTACCAAAGGTATAAACATTTCCAAGTACTGTTCCATCACTTTTAACCTGCTTTACGTATCGCCAGCCCATGGTTATATAAAAATAAGTACCATCAGAAGTTATTCCCTGCGTATACGGTTGACGAGCAGACAATGTTATATCGGCGTTTGCATAACTTAAATCGCTGCGGTTGTATCTATAGATTTTATTTGAATTATCATAGACAAAACTAACTACATACACATAATTAGCGTCAACATAGCAACCACTTACTTCGTGGTTTTGAGCAGAAACATCTATGCAGTCTATTACCGTCAAATTTGATGTTTGCACTTTAACTATACGCTCGCTTTTACCAAATGAGTATGATGAGTTCCAGTATTCTAAAGGAACATACAGCACCCCATCATAAACAGCACCATCGCCCAAATGATTATAAAGATATCCATTTTCTTCCGGCAGCAGGGCTCTTGCCTGGGCAAATACATTTGTATTTTTCGCTATTAAATCCCAGGATTTGTCATATTTTTCAATCCAGTTAGTATTGATTATATAATAGTACGTTCCGTCATATGCGACACCCTGATGTGCACCTATGTTGAATCCATTATCAGAATCAACTGTTAATTGATAGCCTATACCGCCCATTGGTGTTCCATCATTATCATTAATAGTCGAGTCGGTGAATTTTAAATCTGTGCCCGTAGGCTTACCCGGTAAATGTTGAACTAACTTAAAATTACCATCCCAAACATCAACATTATTTGGTTCCGACAGTTCAGAATTGCTATAACTAATGTAAAACACAGTATCAACTGAACTTGATACGAATGGCAGTTTAACCCATAGTTCCAATTTTTGATTTTCTTTATTTAAGCTGACAAGTTCATAGTTCAGTTCAGTCTTGTCAGCCAGTTGACATAATATATTGTTCCCATCAGGATGGACATACAGCCAAAATACTGAGGGCAGGTTATCGCCTGTAATAAGCACTGGAAAATCAATCAAATCCTCAGCAACTTTTGTATGGTCAATTATTATCTTGAGGTTTGTGTCTAAGTTGCCGATACCGATCTGCCAGTTGTTGGCAAGCAGGGCAAAGTCAACAAAATCGACTTTACCATCTATGTTTATATCTGTTCCGTTACAATCGTCATACAGATTACAGTCGGTCATAAACCACCACTGGACAAAATAAGCAAGGTCCTCCAGGCCGACTTCGTCCGGACAGACGAAATTACCGGTTAGAGGCTTTTGCCAGGCCAATTTTGGATAATTTGTGCCGTCGCATATTTTCCATATATCTGCTGTACCATTGGCACTTTCTCCAACAAAATCCCAACCGGCAGATATAAAGGTGGAAAGTGTTGTCATTTCAGTTGTAGTTTTTCCTACCCCGCCGTCACTAGTTGTCAAGCCGGAAGTGTTCACATCCCAGAAACAAGCACTGATGTTGCCATCGTTATATCCCGCCAGACCGCCGGTATAATCACCTCCGATGACTTCACCTGTGGCATAGCAGGCAGTAATAATACAATCCGTGTCATTATATCCCACCAACCCACCGACAAAGTGGCTTCCAGAGACCACACACATGGCGTAACAATTGGTGATAGTTCCATAATTATATCCCACCAACCCGCTGGAACCGTTACCTGTAGGATATTGAATAACAATTCCCGTGGCATAACAGCCGATGATAGTTCCACCATTACATCCCGCCAACCCGCCAACATAAGATGTACCGGTTATATTGACATTCTCTATACCTAAATTACGGATTTGGCCATCGTAAACAACATAACCGAAGAGACCGACAAAATCGCTGGTTGGGCGATTTATACTAACATTGCGAATGATATGGCTGTTGCCGTCAAAAACACCGGTAAAAGGTGTCCCTTCGCTGCCGACCGGCATCAGGGAAACACCTTGTAAGCTTATATCGGTTGTCAGAATAAAACGCTTGTTCCAATCTGCTGAGGTATTCATCAAGCTGTTCCAATCTGAAACCGTGCTAATCTGGTACGGATCGACCTCTGTACCAGACCCGCCGGAATAGGCCAATGCCGAAGAAAGCGGGCAAAGACTCAGACAGACAATCACCACAATTTTATAAAAGTCGCGAGATAAAATAGAAATATCTCCTTATATATTTTCGCGTATTTCCCCCAACGCAGGAAATTCTCAATAGCGATTTAAGTTCTCAAAGAAGCTTTGTTTGTTCTCTCATAGATGCAATACCACATCTTACAATATTATTATACCCGACTTATCGTGAAAATGCAAGCTTTTTCCGGCTTGGCGCCGCTTAAAACCCATTAATATGGGTGCATTCAGGACTTGTTTTATCCTTATCTTTTTTGTATTTCTATATACCCTTTAGCCAGTTGTTGGCAAAGACGGCGAAATCGATAAAATTAACCGTGTTATCTGTGTTTATATCCGTTCCATCGCAATTGTTGCTGTCGCCGCAGGTAATTGATAGCCAATACTGAATAAAATATGCAAGGTCTTCAAAGTATACTCCATCCGGACAGACAAAATCGTTTGGTAAAGATTGCTGCCAGGCCAATTTTGGATAATTCGTACCGTCGCATATTTTCCATATATCATCAAAGTCCCATCCGGCGTTTAAAAACGTATTTATATCTTTCATATCAACGGTATTTTTTCCGGTGCCGCCGGCGCTGGCTGCTTTGCCGGAAGTCTGAATGTCCCAGAACGAATCGTTGACATCACCGTCACCGGACTCGCGTCCCACCAGCCCGCCTGCGTTACTGTCGCCGACAACCTGCCCGACGGAATAGCAGTTTGTGATGGTGTTCCAGTTATCTCCTGCCAGTCCGCCAATCTTATTGATTCCGCTAACCTTTCCTGAGGCATAACAGTTATCGATAAGACTGAGATAATAGTAATTATGCCCCACCAGCCCGCCGATATTGCTGGTTCCGTTGACATCTCCCGAAGCATAACAGTTTCTGATGATACTGTTGTGGTTACTGTATCCAACTAGTCCGCCGACGGAATCACCGTTTCCGACTGTACCTGTAGCATAAGAGTCGGAGATTGTAGTTTGATAATTGAATCCTACCAATCCGCCGACATAAAAGCTGCCGCTGCTGCTGACATTGCCGGATGCATGACAATTGCTGATAACACTTGATTCTGTACTGCAGCCGATTAGTCCGCCGATTTCACTGCCATAGTCGCTGCCTTCGACCTCACCGCAGGCGCAGCAGTTGGTGATATTACCATGATAATTTTTTCCCACTAAACCGCCAAGGTCACTGTTGCCGTTAACCGCTCCGGCAGCACAGCAATCGCTTATGCTTCCCTGATAATTAAGTCCTGCCAGACCTCCAACATAGAAGTTGTTTCCAATAACTGTTACCGAACTGTTGCAGTCGGTAATAGTGCCTGAGCTGTATCCTGCAAGACCGCCTGTATAGTTATTATTTCCGTTAACTGTTCCTGCGACATAGCAGGCAGTAATAATACCTTTATTATATCCTGCCAGACCGCCGACGTAATTGTTTCCGGACATACTGACGTTTTCTATGCCGAGATTGTGCACACGGCTGCCGGGCCCGATATAACCGAACAGACCGATATAATTATCTGCAGGGCTGTTCATACCGGCATTGCGGATAATACAGTTGTTGCCGTCTAATGCGCCGGTAAAGTTGACAGCGGCAGAGCCGACAGGCAGCAACGCAACTTCATTAAAATCCAGATCGGCGGTCAGGATAAAATATTTATCCCAATCATCGGAAGTATTCATCAAATCGTTCCAGTCAGCGACATTTGCGATTTTATAAGGGTTTGGCTGCGTACCGGCGCCGCCTGAATAAGCCCAGACAGAAGAGAATGAACAGAAAACGAGACAAACAGCTATCAGGATTTTGCGATATGCGTAAATCATAATAGACCCCCTTTGCACTTTTATATATTTTCTACAGACCCCTTTGAGGCGGGATAATATGTTCCACGGTTGAAATTAGCTGAAACCCCCTGTTTGTTTTCGCCCTGATGCGGCATCAACCCTCATTGTTGATAATGATAATAGACTTTTTCTGAAAGGCAAGTTTTTTTGATGGAATTTTTAGTGAAATCCAGAGCCTATTTTCCTCTTTTTTTAGGCCTGTTTTTGTGCTTTGTTTTCTTTTGGCCTTTTTTCCGGTCAGCAGCCTTCTCTATTGGTACGACATTAAGTTGTCTGGCGGCTATATTTACCGATACAATTTTGACGGTCAAAGGCATACCGATATGGAAAATTCTGCCGCTGCGCATTCCATGGACACATTTAGCACTGTGGTCATAAATAAACTTATCTTTTCCAAGTAGGTCGATAGGAATAAGTCCTTCAATACCGAATTTTGTGCACTGAACAAAAATTCCGAAATTCGCTAGGCCGGATACGATCGTCTCCATAGTCTGGCCGAGCCTGCTTTTCATAAGCTGTAATACGAAAACCGTTCGCAAATCCGATTCAGCGTCTTCGGCTCTCCTGTCAGTAAAGCTGATGTGTCTGCCGATTTCAGTAAGCTCCTCAGCCGGCAGGATATCGCTGCTGTTTTTTTGCAATCTGCCTTTCAGATAAAGCTCAAGAAGCCTGTGTATAAGCAAATCGGCGTATCTGCGGATTGGGCTTGTAAAATGAGTGTAATGTCTCGACGCAAGGGCGTAATGGCCGATATTCAATGGTGAATATTCCGCACGCGCAAGAGAACGAAGGATATACGTATTTACCGCAAAACCTGCGGGCTTGTCCTTTACATGATCGATAATACTCTGTAAGGCGAACCTGTCCGGATTTTTCGGCGACGAAACACCGAGAACCTTAAGAGTCTGCGCAAGACTCTTTAGGCTCAGAGAATCCGGGTCAGGATGTATTCTTCGTATAAACGGAATATCCAAACTGTCAAACAAACGGGCAACCGCTTCATTTGCCTCGACCATAAACATTTCAATTATCGTGTGAGGATAGCTGTTATCTGCAGGATGGGCGTCAACCACTCTGCCAGCCTTGTCAAAAACAAGCTCAATTTCCGGCAAATCCAGATGCAGCATACCTTCGCCGTTGCGTCTGGTTTCTATTATCTTCGCGAGCTTTTCCATATCGTGCAAAAGTGAAACGACATGGACGGGCTTTTGTGTTTTTTGTCCTTTGAGTATCCTATCGGCCTCGGTATATGTCAGCCTCGCCGTTGAACAGATGATACTTTCAGCAAATTCTGTTTTGAGAACTTTGCCGGAATTATCGTAAGTTATGAAAGCGGATTTTGCCAGACGCCTTTGCTGCGGCTGGAGACTGCACACGCCGTTGCTGAGAGTTTCCGGCAGCATCGGCAGTACAAGGCCCGGCAGATAAACGCTGTTGCCCCTATCCTTCGCTTCGATATCGAGCGATGAACCGGGTTTGACAAACGCACCGACATCGGCGATATGAACGCCGAGCGTAAAAGTATTATCCTGGTTTTTTTCAACGCTTATAGCGTCATCGAAATCCTTCGAATCTTCGGGGTCGATAGTTATAATGGTCTTTTTTGTTAAGTCGAGCCTGTCTGAAAAATCAGCTTTTTCGAAATTTCTCGCAGCCTGTCCCGCTTCCGTCAGGCAATCGGAATTGAATTCATAAGGCAGTGTGAAACGGCGAATAACGGCATCAATTTCGGTTTTGTATCCGCCGCTTTTGCCGAGCACTTCGACGATAACGCCTCGCCCGTATTTCTGTGAGGTCGGATAGCTTATTATTTCGACAACTGCTTTATCGTTTGGCTGAGCGTTTTTTGCGGTTACATCCTCAATCTCTATAACCTCGGTGAATTTCCCATCCGGCACGAGGTAATAAGAATCGCCCTTTCTTATTACAGAGCCTACGAAACGATTATTTGCCCGCTGGAGAATTTCGATAATTTTACCGCTGTATCGGGCTTCAGTTCCGCGGCGCTCTTCTTTTATAACCTTGGCGACAACCGTATCGCCGGTCATTGCCTCTGCCGTATAATCTGCGGGGATAAACAAATCGCCGTGCGAATTTCGCTCGGTTGGCGTTACAAAACCAAAACCTTTTGCCGAGGCCCGGAATGTACCGTAAACCTGGCCCGAAACAGGCGGCAGCGAGACAAGGTTTTTCGAACCGAGGATAACCAGTCCTTCTTCGCGAAGCTGGTCGAACGCTTCTTTAAAGTCCTCGAATTCGTTCCCGTCTATCCCTAAAGACTTTGCGACATCGGAAAGTTTTACCGGTTTGTATTCTCTATGACCCAGGTGGGTCATTATTTTCTTTTTTAAAACGTCAACCATTTAATTCTTTTCAGTTAAATAAAAAAACAGCGCCATACCAAATCTTTTCACCGGCATAGCGCTGTTATGAACGGTCTTTGATAACAACAAATTGCTAACCTTTAAGCTTGTTAATCTTTCGGGCCATACGAGATTTAAGCCTTGCGGCCTTCTTTTTATGTATGGTTCCTTTTGCAGAGACTTTATCAAGTTTTTTAACGATGAGCTTGAACTGCTCGACCGCGGCCTTTTTGTCTCCGCTGCCCAAAGCCGCTACAAGACCTTTAATCTCCGTTTTTACATCGCTTTTGCGGGCGCGATTAATAGCTTTGCGTTTTGCGTTCTGCCTTACTCTTTTTTTGGCCGATAATGAATGTGCCATTTGTACTCCTGATAAAAAACGTTTATTATTGTTTATTACTGACTGCTTTTCCTTAATCTGTCGACTTTTACCTTAACGTCCTTGTATGAATAATCAAGCTGGGCCAATCTTCGATAGATTTCCAAGGCCTCGCTGTCATTACCCTGCTGTTCATAGGCTCTTGCCAGATTATACCTTAAATCCTTTGCAATGTCATTGTCTTTTATTTCGTAAGCCTCGATTGCCTCTTTGAAAATATCAACGGCGTCTTTGAACCAGCCCTTGATGAAAAAGCAAAGGCCTATCTTATTCATAGCAGCAATCTTATATCTCGGCTCTTTACGGGCTTCCTGCAAAAACGGAATTGCCTCGTCATATCGCTGGTTTCTTATCAGTCGAAGGCCGTATTCGTATTTCATCCGCAAATCCGTCGGGTAATTCTCCATACAAAGCCTGTAATGTTCAAGCTCCGCCGTAAGAAGTTGCTTTGTGGCTATATCGAGATTCTCTTTTGCCTGCGGATTTGGGTTGGCTGCGTCAACAATCATTCTTGTTTGTCTGACATGCCGGCGAAGCATCTTGAGTTTTATCTCGCCTGCCTTTTTCTTAAAGTTAAAATCCTTGGACTGTTCATAAGCCTCGTCCAGAATTTTTATTGCCTCTTCATCAGCCTGGTTGTTCTGAAGTTCGCTCAGGACATCCGCAAGTTTTAATAAATTATGCGATGTTTTATCAGCCTCGTAAACCTGCCTGGCGTCGGCAACGGCCTGCTGGCGGACGTCAACGTTTTTTACAACGGTCTGCTGCGACTGATATTTTTCCTGTGTCTCTCTGTCGTCAATGGAATCTCTGAAATCTCCCTGCTGGTCATATTTTCCCTTCTGCATAGTAAGTTTTGCCGAAAGGTTTTTGTATTCGCCGGCCAGCACACCATCTTCAGGCTTCAATCTGCAGGCATAGCCGCAGGCGTTTGCGGCCTTGGCGTATTCTTCCATCGCTGCATAGGAATCTTTCAAAAGCAAAAGTGTCTGAAGGCTTGGTTTTTCGGCTGACCTGCTTGCCTCGAAGATAAGGTCGGCAATCCATAGTGCGGTTTTTTTGAATCCTCCCGCAACGGCGGCATTGAGCATTAGTTCAGCGTATGTCAGATTATCAGGGTCTTTTGCGAGCAGAAACTCGGTATTGAGCATATTATCGAGAGGAGTTTTTCCTCGCGAGTGTCTCATTTTTTCAAACATTGAAGGTTTCTTGCCGCCTTTTCCCTGCCTGACAAGGGCATTATATCGCAGCGGTTTATGTCCCTGTTCCACCGCGTCCGGCGCGCGCTGCAAACCTTCGATATACAAATCTATTGCATAATCGAAATTGTCTGTCGCGGCGACCTCTTCGGCCCGTTTAAAAAATGGGACAGCCTTGCTCAAATCGCCGTTATTGTCTGTTGTAGATACTTCTGCCATAAAAGGCGAAAAACCTCCATTAATACTTTATTCTGAATTTTTTATGGTAAAATAACTTATGTCTTTTGTCAATAATAAAGGAATACCTGAAAGTTATCCGGCAGGACTCTTTTTGAGGCCGGTCTAACTATGTCCTAACGACGGTTATGATTCTATCGTTATTGCTGAAATCCTTCTCGATTTTTATCGGACCAAAACAGTCGCTTTCTTTGAGCAGTTTTTTGACCTGCTGGCCCTGTAGATACCCGATTTCAAGTATGAGCGCCCCGTCTTTTTTCAAATGGCCCCCGGCATCGGCGGCTATTCTTCGATAAACATCAAGACCGTCGCTCCCCCCATCCAATGCGAGTTTTGGTTCGTAATTTTTTACCTTCTCGTCAAGTTTTTCATATTCATCCCTGCTGACGTAAGGCGGATTGCAGACAATTAAATCAAATCCGCCGCAGGCGGACAAGTTCCCTTCATCGAGCCTGTTGATTATAGGCTCAAATAAATCACCCTGCAAAAGCTCGATTCGTTCGGAAAGGTTATACTTTGCAATATTTTCAGCAGCAACAGTAAGCGCTTTATCACAAATATCGGTTGCGATAACTTTCGCATCGGGGAAGTTTTTTGCGACAGCAGCCGCAATGCAGCCGCAGCCCGTACATAAATCACAAACGTATTGTTTACCTTCTCGGCCGCGCAAAAACTCTATCGCCCGCTCGACAAGCAATTCTGTTTCCGGCCTTGGTATCAGACAAGCAGGGCCGACTTTGAATGAAAGCGAATAAAACTCACATCTGCCGGTTAAATACTGGACAGGTTCGTTTTGCAGACAGCGTTTAACAAGACTGTGAAGCTTGTTAAGCTGCGGTTTATCAACTTCCTTATCAAAATGCATATAAAGCTGAATTCTTTCCATCTGGAGCACGGAAGACAGAATCAACTCGGCGCTTAATCGCGGCGAATCAATCTTCTTTTCAGTGAAATGACCCACCATCCAGTCAAGCAGTTTTTTTATCGTCCAGTCCTGTGGCAATTCATTCTCCTGCGGATAAAAGTTCTTTTTCAAGTTCAATTATAAGTGAATCGATATGAGCGGTAGTTTTTTTGCAGCCGGCAGGGTTGTTTCTTCTATGGCCTTCTTCAAGCCTTTCAAGCAGCGGAACTACTTTGTCGTGCATAACACGCTTATCGGCATAATAAACTATCTTCTCTTCAATGGTCTGCGGCTTCGAGGCTTCATCAATTAACGACCTGTAAGCGTGCTTTTTTATCGCAAGGGCAAGTTCCGGATAGTCCTCTTTGAGAAATTCGTAAGCAGCGTCTTCATGATGTGGACTTTTAAGCCGCATAATATCGTGAAGCAGACAGGCCCTTTGAACAAAATCAATGTCGACTTTAATTCCATTTGCAGATATCTTTTTCGCAAGCTCGACGGCTAAATCGGCAGCCATCTCGCAGTGCCTGATAATATGTGCCGGCACGTGACACTGCTTCAAAAGTTCATAACATTGTTCGATAGTCGGAATTTTACAATTTCGCATTTATCAGCTCAGCGACTTTTTTACCTGATTTAAGCATACCGCCGAAAATTGGGCCCATTCTCGGCAGGTTATAAGCGGAGCATACGCTCATACCGGCGACGTAGAGGCCTTTGAAGATTTCGCCGGTTTTTTCGACTACGCCGGCTTCGGAAGTTTCGACATCCATAAAGCCTTCACCGATTTTCTTTACGTGGAAGTCCTCTTTTCTATTCTTTAACATCGCCACCAGCTCGGCAGGGTGGCCGGTAGAATCGACGACGACTTTTGCGCTTATACAGAACGGGTCAACATGCAGCTTTGCAAGCCTTATTCCTGTGCCGTTGACGACAATGCCGCAGACCACGTTTTTCTTAACTATAATATCTTCAATATCTGTAAGATTAAATATAACCGCCCCGGCCGCGATTGTCTTGCTGCAAAGCGTTGTGGCGAATTCGACGGAATCGACGATAGTTAAACCGCCTTTCTTTTTCGAGGGTATTCCAATTTCGTCGAGGATGTTAGAATCTTCGAGAACGATTTCGTTAAATCCTGCCGCTCCGCCCCACATACCGCCGCCGATAGCGAGTTTTCTTTCGATAACGGTAGTTTTTACACCGTTTTTCGCGAGGTAATACGCCGCCGCAAGTCCCGCCGGGCCTGAGCCTGCGATAACAACGTCGTTTTCGAGTCGGTCAAGCAGCTTGGCTGTGTACTGCTCAATTATCGCTCTGCTGATTTCGATTTCTTTCATTTTTTCTGCTTCCTTTCATTTTATTATATATAGTTAACAAAAAAACGCACTGCCGAAAGGAAGCGCGTTTTGATTATTTTTTGTGCCTCCCTTGCAGGCATTACCGCTGCTAAAGGTTCAAAGGGTCGCCGATTTTTCGGCCTCTCAGCCCCGATTTTTGGAGCTCCCCTGTCACTGGATATCAATATTTACTTTTGAATTATTTTACATACAGGCGGGCGGAAAACAAGTAAAATCCTTTTCTTTATCAGTCTTGTAATTGTCGATTTTTCCTACTATAATATACCCCTTTATTCAGGAAAGGTTTTATGGCTAAATTAACCAAACTCGAAGACATCGTATCGCTTTGCAAAAGGCGGGGTTTCATATTCCAATCCAGCGAAATCTATGGCGGCCTGGCGAGCTGCTACGATTACGGCCCGTTAGGCTCGGAACTCAAACGCAATGTTCGCAACGCCTGGTGGAAAAGCACCGTCCAGATGCGAGACGATGTCGTCGGCCTGGATTGCAGTATTTTTATGCATCCTTTGGTCTGGAAGGCATCGGGACACGCCGATAAATTTGCGGATATCGTAACCGTTTGCAAAAAATGCAACGTCCGCAGCAGAGTTGACCACCTAACCAATCACGCTGAAGAACATACTGAACATATTTCAATCGAGGCCGCTCAAAAGGATGCCAAAAACCTTTCCAAAAAAGTATGTCCCGCTTGCGGCTCTGTCGGCCAGTTCACAGAGCCGATGCCGTTTCGCCTGATGTTTGAAACACAAATGGGCGCAAATGTTGATGACTCAATGACAATATTCCTGCGGCCTGAAACCGCACAGGGAATTTTTGTAAACTTCAGAAATGTTCTCGATACGACAAGGGTGAAAATTCCTTTCGGCATAGCTCAAATCGGCAAAAGTTTTAGAAATGAAGTTACAACAAAGGCGTTTATATTCCGCACAAGGGAATTTGAACAGGCCGAAATCGAATTTTTCTGCGCACCCGGCACGGATGAACAGTGGTACGAACACTGGAAGGAAACACGATTTAACTGGTACCTGAATTTAGGTATGAAGAAGGAAAATCTCCGTCTCAGACCGCACGAAAAAGACGAGCTTGCCCATTACGCCAAAGGCTGTGTCGATGTCGAATATAAATTCCCGTTCGGCTCAGGCGACTGGCAGGAGCTTGAAGGCATAGCGAATCGTACAGATTTTGACCTTCGCCAGCACCAGAGAGGAATGAGAACTTTAAATGCCTGGTATGAAAAGAAGGGCGATTTATCTAAAATCGAACTTAATAGCGAATCGAAAGATTATCAGAAAGGCCCGCTGAGTTATTTTGATGAAGAAGGCAAACAGCGGTTTATTCCTTATGTAATCGAGCCAAGCGCAGGAATCGACCGAAGCTGTCTTGCGTTTCTGGTTGACGCTTACGATGAAGACGAGGTCAACGGCGAAAAGAGAGGCCTTTTGCGTTTTCATCCGGCCCTTGCGCCGGTAAAGGCTGCGATATTTCCTCTTGTCAAAAAAGAGGGAATGCCTGAAATCGCAAGAAATATTTATGACGACTTAAAGAAGTATTTTACCTGTTTCTATGACGAAAAAGGCGCGGTCGGCAGAAGATACCGCAGGCAGGACGAGGCGGGCACCCCATTCTGCATAACAGTTGACGGCCAAACAAAAGAAGACCAAACCGTAACCGTCAGAGAGCGAGACAGTATGAAACAGGAAAGAGTAAACATCTCGCAGGTAAAACAATATCTGCGCGAAAAACTCGATTTATAAAAATTAAGGACGGACGAAGATGACGAAGCTTTATTTGTCTAAAACCGATAGGAAAATAATGGGCGTTTGCGGCGGAATCAGCGAAACGTACGGAATTGATTCGACGCTGATTAGGCTTGCTCTTGTATTTTTGTGCCTGATTACCGTCATACTGCCTCTTATCGCGACGTATATTGTCGCGGGAATAATCACACCAGAAAAACCAGCAGGACAATAAAAGGACGAAAAATGCTTAAAGAACTTACAAAGATTTCCTGTCTAAAGGAGAACATTGACAAAAATGTAACTATCGGCGGATGGGTTTATCATTCAAGGCCGAGCGGCAAACTGATATTTATAGTTGTTCGAGACGGCAGCGGACTTTGCCAGTGCGTAATTGAAAAAGGGAAAATCAGCGATGAACTTTTCGAGCAGCTAAAACGGCTGGGCGCAGAATCATCGCTAACGATAACGGGAGCAGTCAGAAAAGACGAACGCAGCGTCGGAGGATACGGACTGGTTGTCAGCGGCGCAAAGATCGTATGCGAATCGACCGATTATCCTATTACGCCCAAATCGCACGGCATAGATTTTCTGCTGAAGAACAGACATCTGCATCTTCGCTCACAAATGCAATGGTGTATCGGCAAAATTCGTCATACCCTTGTCAACGCGATAAGACAATATTTCAATGATAACGGCTTTATACTGGTCGATACCCCGATTTTGACCGGCATCGTAGGCGAAGAGGCGGGAAGTCTGTTTAGTGTCGATTATTTCGGAATGCCCGCTTTCCTGACTCAGACAGGACAACTGCATGTCGAATGCCCGACAATGAGTTTCGGCAAAGTTTATTGTTTCGGTCCGACGTTCAGAGCGGAAAAAAGCAAAACAAGAAGACATTTGACAGAATTCTGGATGGTCGAGCCGGAAGTTGCGTTTATAGATTTGCCAGAACTTCTTGAATTAACAGAAAATTTTGTTTCCTTTATAGTAAAAAAGGTTCTCGATGAAAACGAATCGGAACTGAAAACGCTCGGCGCTGATGTCGAATCGCTCAAGAAAATTGTTCCGCCGTTTTATCGGCTGACCTATACGCAGGCCTCTGAAATTCTGACAAGCCAAAAGACGCAGGATTTTATGGCTGCGCAATTAAAAGATTTTATAAAAACCAAGCAGGAGATTGAAAATAAAATAGCCGCTCTTGAAACAGAAGCTAAAGGGCAAATCAAACAATGGCGGCAGGATAAAATTGCGGCGGAACTGATTGACCTGCGAAGCGACCTTGCGGAAATCGAGACGAAAATCGAAAATAATCCCAAACACGCCAAACTCGCTTCGGAATTCAAATGGGGCGAGGATTTGGGCGGCAGCGATGAAACGATAATTTCACTTATGCATGATAAACCCATTTTTGTAACCCATTATCCCAGAGATGCAAAAGCTTTTTATATGAAGCAGGACCTGGATAATCCAAAAGTTGTGCAGAATTTCGATATGCTCGCACCGGCGGGCTTTGGCGAAATTATCGGCGGGTCGATGAGAGAGGACAGCTACGATAAACTGCTTGCGAGGATAAATGAGAAGGGCTACAAACTCGAAAATTATCAGTGGTATCTTGATTTGCGAAGGTACGGCTCTGTTCCGCACGGCGGGTTTGGTTTAGGTGTTGAAAGAACACTTGCATGGATTACCGGCGAAAAACATATTCGCCAGTGCATTGCTTTCCCAAGAATGATGGATAAAATTCTGATATAAGAACCGCTGAAAGGCGTTTAACTTTTTCGATATTTTTTATAAATTCCCCACAGTAAAATGGATAGCAAAATCACTGCGCTGATGTGTTCGAGCGGCGTTGCCGCCATTTTGTGGAAATGTCCTTGAATCTGAGCGCCTAAATTACTGAACATAGCGTCCAAAAGCAGACCTGATACTAACGCACAAATTGCTACTGTAATAATATAGATAATCGCTGTTCTATTGCCCAAAATCTTCCAAATCATCACAAAACCCGCCGCGTTTGTCGCAGGGCCGGTCATAAGAAATACAAGAGCCGCTCCCGGCGAGAGACCTTTTGCGATAAGAGCCGCAGCTATCGGCACAGAAGCCGTAGCACAAACATAAAGCGGTATGCCAATCAGCATCATCAAAATCATAGCACCGATTCCTGTACCGATTTTTTCAGCGAAAAAATCGTCCGGCACCGCAACTGAAATAATTGCTGCTATCACAAGACCTATCAGCATCGCTGCACCGATATCACGAGGCAGAACAATAAAAGCATGTCTGAATCCTGTTATAAGTTTGCTTTTATTTTCTGATGAGTTTTCTTCATCATCAGTTTCGACAATCGTGGAATCCTTGCGGTCGAATAAATCCACAGCGACTCCGCCAACTACTCCGGTAATTAAAGCGATAAGAGGTCTGGCAATCATAAAAACTGGACCCAGCAGACTCCACGTTACAAAAATACTGTCAACGCCTGTCTGTGGAGTGCTTAAAAGAAACGCTATAGTTGCTCCTTTGCTTGCGCCGCGTTTTCGAAGCGACATTGCCACCGGAATCACGCCGCAGCTGCACAAAGGCAGCGGTACGCCGAAAAGTGAAGACTTAAATATCGGCCAAAAACCTTTTCCGCCGAGGTGCTTTTGAACAAAACTTGTCGGAATCAAAACCTTCAATACGCCGGCGACAGCGAAGCCGAACAACAGATACGGACTCATCTGACCTACTGTGGCCCAGAAATCAATAATAATTGATTTTAATAAACCAAACATTTTACGCCCTTATCATAGTCAAAAGCATTTTAAATCGTTCTTTGGCCTGTACGGCGTGCGGCACATTCGCGGGCATAATAACGATTTGTCCTGCCGAGGCCTTAACCTCTTTGCCGCCGATGATGAGTACTGCTGAGCCGTCAACAATCTGAACCAGCGCATCGTATGGGGCCTGATGTTCGCTTAAGCCCTGACCGGAGTCGAAAGCGAAAAGCGTTACAGTGCCGACTGATTTGTCGATGACGGTTTTGCTGACGACAGAATCCGCCGCGTATTCGACAAGTCCGGCAAGATTAACCGCATTCGCAATACAGCTTTGCAAAACACTATTTTTATCTGTTTTCATATCGTTTACCTCTTTTTATCCGAGCATTTCAGCCATATCTTTTTCCGGTTCGCCTATTGGTTTTATATTATAGTTTTCGACAAGGAAATTCAGAACGTTCGGGCTTACGAACGCTGGCAGCGATGGTCCGAGCCTGATATTCTTTATCCCCAGGTAAAGCAACGTGAGCAGAATCGCGACCGCCTTTTGTTCGTACCACGAAACCACAAAAGACAGCGGCAAATCGTTTACGCCGCATTTAAACGCCTCGGCGAGAGCTATAGCGATTTTTATCGCTGAATAGCAATCATTGCACTGGCCTGTGTCTACCAGTCGAGGAATCCCGTCAATTGTTCCGAAATCGTTGTAATTGAAGCGATACTTTCCGCACGCTGCGGTAAGTATCACGCAGTCTTTCGGCACAAGTTCAGCAACTCGCGTAAAGTAATTTCTTCCCGGCTTTGCTCCGTCGCAGCCGCCTATAAAGAAGAACCGTTTAATTTTGCCGGCCTTTACCGCAGCGATGATTTTATCGGCAAGTCCCAGAACAGCGGTGTAATGGAATCCGGTGCTCAGTATGCCTGCTTTATTTTCCTTTAGCGGCGCCGATTTCAACGCCTTTTCGATAACCTTGCTGAAATCTCGACCTTTAATATGCTCTACTCCGGCGACTCCCGCTATCCCGCAGGTAAATATTCTGTCTTTATAGCTGTCCTTGGGAATCATAACGCAGTTTGTCGTTACGAGCATCACGCCTGAAAACTCGTCAAATTCTGTCCGCTGATTTTGCCACGCCGTTCCGTAATGACCGGCCAGATGTTTGAATTTTCTCAATTCCGGATAGCCGTGCGCCGGCAGCATTTCTCCGTGCGTATAAATATTTATGCCTTTTCCCTCGGTCTGTTTCAAAAGTTCGAGCAAATCGAGCAAATCGTGTCCCGTAACGACGATGCCCGGCCCAGCCTTTGTGCCTGCGAAGACCTGAGCAGGTTTTGGCGCACCGAATTTTTCCACGTGAGCGTTATTCAGCATTTCCATAGTCTTCAAATTCATCTTGCCCGCTTTGAGTACGAGGTCGATATATCGCTGCAAATCGAAATCGACATTTGTTAAAGTGGCGAAAAGCGCCTCGTGCATAAAACCGTCAACCTCGGCGTCGCTTTTGCCAAGTTCCCTTGCGTGGTAGGCGTAAGCCGCTATACCCTTAAGCCCGAAAACGAGAATATCCTGAAGACTCTGAATATCCGGGTCTTTGCCGCAGACCCCGACTTTCGTACAGCCCTGTCCGCCTGCCGTCTGTTCGCATTGATAACAGAACATAATTATATCCTTTCAAATCTGAAAAATTTTTTATTATTTTCTTTCCAGCAATTTATCCAGCGTCGTATTTTTTAAGGATTCTTCAATATATTTTTGCAGAGATGCGAGCTTTTTACTCACTGCGCATTTTGGACTTCTTGGACAGCTCTTGGCGTTGATAACGCATTGATTAAAGCACACATCGCCTTGAACAGCCTGTATTATCTGATACAGGTTTATTTTCTCCGGCTCTTTTGCAAGTTCAAAACCGCCGCTGGCTCCCATACTGCTTTTAACAATTTTTGCCGAGGAAAGCTTCTGTAGCAGTTTGCAGGCAAGAATTGCGGAGACATCCTGATTCTTTGCAAGCTGTCTTGCGGAAATCGGCTCCCCGCCATAGTTTTCCACAAGCCCGACAATAAGCCTTAGTGCGTAATCGGTATTTCGTCTTATTACATCCATATAGGACTATATTAGTCCTACTTAGGAAATATGTCAAGGAATTTTTAAAATTTTTTTAAAATTATTATCACGGTTACATTCCCGTGATTTTTCGCCAGCTTCTGCCGTCTTTCTGGATAAGGGCATCGGCCGGGGGGAAATTTTCACTTCCGGCAGAGTAAGAGAAAGGCTCTAAGTCCTGTTTTTGCCAGGTCTTAAGAATATTGTCAATTAACCCCCAGGCGATTTTTACATCATCGATTCTTGTAAATAGAGTCTGGTCGCCGAGCATACAATCGAGCAAAAGCCGTTCATAGGCGTCCGGCGTATCTGTGCCGAAAATTTCAGCATAATTAAAATCCATCTCAAGGGTGCCGATGCACAGTTTCGGCCCCGGCCTTTTGGCTTCGAAGAAAAGACTTATGCCCTCCTTGGGCTGGATTTTCAGTACAAGAACATTTGATGGCAACTCCTCAATTCCAGCTGGGGCAAACATCAGGTGAGGGACTTTTTTGAATGTTACCGCAATTTCTGTAACGCGCCGCGGCAGTCGCTTTCCTGTTCGCAGATAGAATGGTATTCCCTGCCATCTCCAGTTATCCACGAAAAGCCTTACGGCGATATACGTTTCCGTTTTTGAATCTTTTTCAACATTAGCCTCCTGCCGATAAGCAATCACATTCTTTCCGTCAATACTTCCGGCGGTGTATTGACCTTTTACAATATCCTCGCTCCACGGCTCAAGGCTGAACGGTCGAATACTTCTTAAAAGCTTTACCTTTTCATCGCGGATATGTTCCGCATTAAATGATGCCGGCGGCTCCATCGCCACAAGAGACAGCATACTCAACATATGATTAACAAACATATCCCGAAGGGCACCGCTTTTATCATAATAGCCGCCTCTTGTCTCTATGCCGATTGATTCCGCTATAGTTATCTGTATATGGTCGATATAGTCTCTGTTCCATATAGGCTCGAAAATCGAATTGGCAAAACGGAACATCAGGATATTCTGTACGGTTTCCTTGCCGAGATAATGGTCTATCCGGTATATTTGCTCTTCGCCAAACCATTTGCTCAAACAATTATTGAGTTCCGTAGCGCCGGCCAAATCCCTTCCAAAAGGTTTTTCAACAACCAGCCCGACAAAATCATTGCCGTTTTTGTTAAGACCGCTCTGTCCCAAATTGGTTATCACATCGGGGTACAATTCCGGCGGAAGCGAAAGATAAAAAACTCTTCCGAAATTTACGCCTTGCTTTTTATCGAATTCGGAAAGCGTTTTTTTAATATTTTCGTAGAAGTTTTTGTCGCTGTAATCGCCGCTTACGTAGAAGAAATTATTTAGAAGTTCTTCAGGAGAGGAGAGAATATTTCTCACAGCCTCGGCGGCAATTGTTCTGAAATCCTGATTGCTGAGATTTTTTCTGCCGCAGCCGAGAAAGAAAAACCCTTTATCAAGCAGTCCTCTTTTAAAAAGATTGGCGATTGCAGGGATGAGTTTTCTCTTTGTCAAATCCCCCGAAGCGCCGAAGACAACGAAACCGCACTGCGGCGCCGGCGACTCAACGCAAAGTATCTGCTCCTTCGCGACTGATGGGCGGATAGATTCCATCTTTAATTAATCTATTGCTTCGAATTCATCTTTTCCCGCACCGCATTCCGGGCATACCCAGCTGTCTGGAATATCTTCGAAAGCGGTCCCCGGCTCGACGCCGTTATCAGGGTCGCCTTTTGCCGGGTCATAGATGTATCCGCACATAAGGCATTTGTATTTTTTCATAGCTTTATCTCCTTTTGAAATTACTGGTTTTTGTTGCTGTGATTCCGACGATTTTTTCTGATAAGTTGCTGCGGTTCTCGGAGTTCTCCCTTTCTTCACATCGCGATAGTAATTGTAAGTCATCGCGACTTTGCCGTTATTAAACTGCTCGCAGGCTACAACATTACCTATGAACAGCGTATGGCTGCCGGCATCTATCGTATTGATAACTTTTGCCTCGACAAAACCGGTAGTGTTTTCAAGAACTATCGGACAGCCCGTAACGCCTTTTTTGTACTTTGTCTGTCCGAATTTATCGGAGTTTTTTCCTGAACGGAAGCCGAACATCCCTATAAATTTAATTGGTGCATCTTCAGCGAGAACAGACACCGCGAAAACTCCGCTTGAGCTTATGTATTCGTGGGTCAGGTTTTCTTTGCTGATACTCATGGCAATCACCGGCGGCTCGGGCGTAATCTGAAAAACGGTATTTGCAATGCAGCCGTTCATAGCGTCAGTCTTTACAGAGCTTACTATGTACATACCGTAGTTAAGCTGAAACAGAGCCTCTAAATCCATTTTGCCGGCTTCCATAATATCGACCTATTTAAGCTGTTCGAGGTTTTTTTGCAGCGTTACGATATGACCCATTTCTTCTTTTATTATTTTATCCACTTTTTCTTTAGCTTGCGGCGAGACAAATTCCTTAAGACCCAGATAATAATTTATCGATGCCTTTTCTGCCTCGATAGCGGTCTTTATAATCTGTACCGGCGTTTCGTGCCCGATGAATTCCGCGTGCGGCATAGCTTTCCCTTCCCAGCCGGCATTTTTCGCCATCGCCTTTAAATAATACGCCATCTCGTTATCAGGGTCGAAAACCGTTGCATCGTCGGTTTGCTCCTCGAGATTTTTTCTCATTTCCGCGAAAATTCTTTCGTGATTTTTCTCCATCTCTTCGAGCTGACCGAAAAACTGCCGCATTGATTTATCCACGCACACAGTCGCCGCATCGTGGTAATATTTGGCTCCGTTGCGCTCGATTTGCTCGGCAATTTCGAAAATCTCCGATGCCGTAAAACTCATAGCCATAATTTTACTCCCTAATTGTCAGGTTCGATAGTATTTTTCACGCCTTCCAAAGCCCGTGTATATTGCAGTATTCTCTCGCGATTACATTAGTTGCGTTAATCATAAAGGTCGCTTCCGGTTTTTGTCCCGGTGCCAGATACTGTTTATAGACTTTTCCATCGGCCTGCAGTTCTATCCATTCGATATAATGCTTCTCTTCCATCGGGTGTGGCACAGAGCCGACTTTTACCTTATATCCGCCGTCGATTTTCTCGATTACAGGTACGTGTTTTTCTTTTGCGCCTTCAGTGGTATTTTCGACAAACAATTTCATAGGTTGACCGCAGCAGACAAGCTCTCCATCGCCTCCGTGAGTAACCTCAATGATATTTCCGCACAGCATACATTTGTAAATTTCAAGTTTCTTTGCCATATATATATTTCCTTTCTTTTATTAGCGATTTATTATTTGATATTCTTTGTGTTTTTTTACAATTTCTTCTGCCAGCTCGTCCAGTTTCCTGAAATTTTCAGCTTTTGGTTCGCCTTTTATAATAATTGGCTCAAGTAATTCCGCTTTGCTGTTTACAAGCAGGCCTTTTAACTGTTCGACCATTCTGCCGCCCCAGCCGAATGAGCCGATAACCGCCAGGTATTTTGTTTTGGGCTTTAACGCGTTTACCAGAAACGCCGCGTATGCCGCCGCCGGATGAGCGCCGGTAAGAAATGTCGGACTTGCCAGTACCACTCCTGCCGCATCTACAAGCTCGATTGCCAGCTTGCCGATATCAGCGGTAACAAGGTCGAACTGCTGAACGCCGATGCCTTTTTCAACAAGTGCATTAACAAGATGTTCAACCATCTTTTTGGTGCTGCCGTGCATCGAGACATAAGCGACAATTACTTTATTTTCTACATCGTCGCTTATCCACTGCTTGTAGGCGTCGATAATAAATTTCGGCTCGTCATACAACTGCCCGTGACTTGGCGCGATAATTTTAATATCAAGATTTTTCAGTTTTTCGAGATTTTTTACGATTGGCCCCCTGAACGGCATCATTATTTCTGCGTAGTATCGCTTTGCCGCTTCATAAACCCTCGGTTTGTCTTTCACGAACAGTTCGCTGGCGGCTATATGCGAACCGAAAAAATCACAGGAAAACAGAATCTTGTCTTCAATCAGGTATGTTGACATCGTTTCCGGCCAATGCACCCATGGCATAAAAATAAATCTCAGTGTTTTATCGCCCAGCGAAAGTTCCTGACCGTCTTCGATAACGATGAATTTATTTTCATCGATTTCCATCAGGTCTATCAGCATATTTTTGCATTTTTCGTTGGTAACGACTTTTGCTTCCGGATAAAGTTCCAGCACATCGGGAATCGAACCCGAATGGTCCTGCTCTGCGTGATTTGCGATAATATAGTCAATCTTTTCCACGCCGGTCTCGGCAATATTGGTTATGAGCGTATCCGTCTTTGGTGGGTCTGCCGTATCGATAAGAGCAGTCTTTTCACTGCCCTTGATGATATAAGCATTATAGCTCGTCCCGTCTGGCAGAGGAATAATCTCGTCGAACAGTCTTCTGTCCCAGTCTATTGCCCCGACCTCGAATATATTTTGCCCAATCTGTCGCATAACAGCCTCCGTTGGTGAAAAATAGGAAATTACAAAAGTTTTTTAGCCTCCCTGAGCACTTTATCGTAATCCGGCTCATGGGCTATTTCCGATACTATACTGGCGTAACGTACTATCCCGTCTCTGTCAATAACAAAAACCGCTCTTGCCAGCAGTCTCAAATCTTTTATCAATACTCCATACGCCTGTCCGAACGATGCTGTTCTGTGGTCGCTCAGAACGTAAACATTTTTTACATCTGCCGCGATGCACCATCGGTTTTGTGCGAACGGCAAATCCATACTTATCGCCAGCACTACAACATCATCGCCGAGTTTTACCGCTTCTTCGTTGAATTTTCGGGTCATTATATCGCAGACACTCGTATCGAGCGAAGGTACGCAGGATATAATGCACACTTTTCCCGCGAACGATGAAAATTTTACCGCCGATAAATCTTTACCGACAACCTCAAAATCCGGCGACTTATCGCCGGCTTTTACTTCGTTGCCGATGAGGGTAATTGGATTACCCTTCATAGTTACAATGCCTTTTCTTTCAGACATTTGGCACCTCTATTCTTTTTAAAAATTTGCTGCTTCTATTTCCGCGTATGCCATCGGATGAGCGCAAGCCGGGCATTTATCCAGGGCTTCGGTTCCTTCGTGGACATATCCGCAGTTTCTGCATACCCAGCGAACAGGTTTTTCACGTTTGAAGACCCTGTTCTTTTCTATGTTGGCCGCGAACGCAAGATACCTGTCGCGATGTCTTTTTTCCGCCACTGCGATACTCCGGAAAACATTTGCAATCTCGCTAAAACCTTCTTTTTCTGCGACCTTTGCGAAATCAGGATACATTGTTGTTGTCTCGTAATTTTCACCCTCCGCTGCGTGTTTCAAATTCGCAACCGTTGTTCCGATTACACCGGCTGGGAAACCGGCCTGTATTTCAACCTCGCCGCCCTGTAGGAATTTAAACAATCTTTTTGCGTGCTCCTTTTCCTGCTCAGCAGTTTCGGTAAAAATCGCTGATATCTGCTCAAAGCCTTCTTTCTTTGCCGCAGAGGCGAAGTATGTATATCGGTTGCGAGCCTGTGATTCCCCTGCAAAGGCTATAAGTATATTCTTTTCTGTTTGACTTCCCTTTAAGTCCATAGTTTTACCTCCATAAATAAATGTATTTTAATTAATATTATTTTCTTTTTCGAGGCATAGCTGGCACAGCCCCTCGATGTAAACAGTAGCCCTCAAAACTTTGAATTTGTGCCCTAATTCTTCCGGCACCTGTATATTCTCAAAGTCTTGGTGCTGAAAGTCAAAAATTTTCTTACATTTTACGCATTTAAAATGCTGATGGTTCTCAAGATTTCCGTCGAATCGTTTTACATCTCCGCTGCCCTCGACCACAAATGCAGCACCTATAAGGCTTAATGTATTAAGCGTTCTGTTTACGGTATCCAGCGAAATATTCGGCAGAATTTTTTTTACCTTCTCATAAACCGTCTCTGCAGAAGGATGGCTGCTGGATGTCAGCAGTACTTTATATACCTCAACCCGCTGAGGGGTTACTTTTAACTGCTTTTGAAGACAGAGGTTATAAAAAATTTCAATTTTATCTTTAAAATCTGTCAAATTACACAGTCTCGCTAATTTAGATAACCTTTTAATATACAACTATTTATATATAATGAACAAAACAGTAGCAATAACTATATAGTAGTTAGAACTACTTGTCAATAGGCTTTTTTTAGAAATTTTAGTTTTCTTACGAGCCAGTTAGAAAAACTTATAGGACCAAGTTGGGTATAGGTTGTTTCTATACCGAGAAAAATGAGTTCTTGGTTAAATCGGGTCGTTTTTAAGTCGAAAGAGCATACAGGCCAAAAGCTTACGAGTAATTATGAACAATAAAAGAAAAGATATATTCACAACGGGGCAGGTCGCCCAGATTTGCAAAGTCGCCCCACGCACGGTGACAAAATGGTTCGACACCGGTCAGTTGAAAGGCTACCGAATCCCCGGCGGAAGGGACAGAAGAATTCCAGCTGCCGAGTTGATTCGTTTTATGAAAACTCACAATATGCCCATCGACCAGCTCGAACACGATAAAATAAGAGTTCTCATAATTGACAGCGATTGGCAGTTGGCAAATTCTCTTGCTGATACCTTGAGAAAAAATCCTTCATTTGCCGTTGAAACTGCAAACAGCGGATTTGACGCCGGCCTTATCGCTCAAAAATTTGAGCCTCACGTGATTTTAATCAATTTAATGGCTTCTGAAATCGATGCCGACCATATCTGCAGCAACGTCAGAAAAACGCCAGAACTCGGGGTCACAAAAGTAGTTGCTCTTGCCGAGGGTTTAAAAGCAAATGAAACTGGGGCGGTTCTGAACAAAGGTTACGATTTCTGCATAACCGACACTTCCGACATAACGGCAATCGGCCGCACCATCAATCAGGCAACGTCAATCATTTAATATCAAAATAAATATTAACCTCTTAAAAATTCGCCATCAAAGTAAATTCTCATTTTTATCTGTATTTTTCCACTTTTATTTTTTATATTTAATATTGTTTATACAGGAGGCTATTATGGAATATGCAGTTGGTAAACCCGGCCGGATAATTGCCGCAAGGCTTTTCGAAGGTGAAAATCTTTACGAATCCATTGAGTCAATCGCCGAAAAGGAAGAAATAAAATCAGCAGCGGTCCTGATAACCGGCGGAATCAGAAAAGCCGATGTCGTCGTCGGCCCGAAAACCGAAAAACCTAAAATCGAACCGAACTTTTTCAATTTCTCAGGTCCCGGAGAAGTTCTTGGCGTAGGTACACTTTACTGCGATGATGAAGACAAGCCCAAATTACATCTGCATGCAGGTCTCGGCAGGGCGGACACTCATATTGTCGGCTGCCCGCGAGGCGGAGCCACTATATTTTTAATCCTTGAAGTGACGATTATTGAAATTACCGGAATTGATGCCAAAAGACAAATCGACCCCGCTCTTGGCCTTAAACTTCTGAGAATTAAAAATTAAAATTTCCGAACTCCGCTGCAAAAAAACTCACGGTTTCCAGAGTAAACGATAAAGCGTGTTGTTGCGGATAAGAATTCCCTCAAAACCGTCCTGACCGGATGTTGTGGGGCCGCATACCAAACTATCGTACTTCGGTCCGACTTTATCATTTATGACAATATACCCTTTGCCTTCGTTCTGAGCCCCGCAAGCTGCATTTTTGCTGTCCAGACTGAAAACAATATTAGTAACTCCCTCATGTTCCGACCACGATTGGCTGTCAATTACAACTATCCATTTGGATTCTTTCTGACCTACATATCCCACTCGCTTGCTGTCTGGGCTAAATACAGCGGTACCCCCAATCCTATTATATCCTCCTCCTGCAATGCCGTTAATGACGACCATCTGCTTATTGTTTTCTTGGGCGACGTACGCCAGTTGTGTGCCATCGGGGCTGAAAACAAGAGTACCTTTCAAAATGTTGTCGTATGCCCGTTCCTCTTGGCCGTCAATTACAACCAGCCATTTACCTGATTTCCCGGCCGCATATGCCACTCGTTTACCGTCCGGACTAAAGACAATCGAACCTTCCATAACATCGGCGTATTCCGCCGTAGCGTAGCCCTCGATTACCACAACCCATTTATAACCATCTCTGGCCATGTATGTTATTCGTTTGCTGTCAGGGCTGAAAACTGGTGGAATGCCTTTCCCGATGCTGTCATATTCCGGCCCGACATTGTCGTCGACTACTATCTGCCATTTCATTCCTTTTTTGACGCCATACGCCATACGCTTGCTGTCTGGGCTGAAAACAGGAGTGCCTTCCATAATATCATCGAAATCCGGCCCGGCATTACCGTCGACAACGACCCGTTGTCTGTAGCCGTTTCGAATCGCATACGCCGTGTGATTACCGTCAGGGCTGAAGACAAGACCTCCTTCTATCACGTTATATTCTTCCGCTCCGGCTTTGCCGTCGATAAAAATCCGAAATTTGCCAGCTTTTCTGGCCGCGTATATTACGTGTTTGCTGTTCGGACTGAAGAAAGAGTTAGCTATAATACCCTCCTCATATTCTTCGCCGCCCTGACCGTCGACAACGACCTGCCATTTATTTACTTTTCTGGCTAGATAAACTGTACGCTTGCTGTCTGGGCTGAAAATAACAGTATTTTTCCCAATCTCGTCGTATTCCGGCCCGGCATTACCGTCGATAACCGCAAATTTCTTGATACCCTTATTGACTATGTATGCTATGTGGTTGCTGTCCGGACTAAAGATAAGATTGCCTCCCATTCTATCATATTCCCCCGGCAGGGCTTTGCCGTCGACTAAAACAACTGGTTTTCTGTCTTTAGCTGTTACGAAAGCTATGTGTCGGTTGTCAGGACTGAGAGCAAAGCCGAACACCTGCTGGGGCGCCGGCCCCAGCGTCATCTCGTAAAAATGACCGGATTTATTTGGTTCGTTTGCTTCACCTTGGCCGTAGGATACCGCCGACGACAGGATTATTGCCGCTGTAACTGCAAATACAGTGTATATACGATTGCTCATACCACAAGCTCCATTCCCTAATTTTCTAAAAATAGCTTAAATGCTATTTTATCATTTTTTTGATTATTTTACACCATTTTTAAACCGTAGAAACATCAAATATTCCTCAATTTTACCTCTTGCACTCAAAAATCCTCACCGTTAAAATAACAGTAGTCTGCTCAATTCAGACATTTAGGTTGAAAGGAGACTCAAAATGGCTGAGGAAATAATTGGAGAAGTTTCAGATTTCTTTGCGCATCCTGTTGTTGCAGGCATTGAGTTAACTGCCCCTTTGAAAACAGGTGATAAAATCAAAATCAAAGGCCACACTACAGATGTCGAACTGACGGTCGGCGAAATACAGATTGAGCACGCCACTGTGCCACAGGCCAAAGCCGGCGACTCCATCGGAATAAAAGTGCCTGACCGCGTCCGAAAAGGCGACCACGTTTACAAAGTCACCGGATAACTTTTGCAGAAAAATTATTGCGGCCTGTTTTCTAAGGCTTTTGCCTGGACTTTTGTTTTTCAGTCAGGGCAATATTAAAATTATTTTGTGCATCCGTATATTGGGGATTGATTTGCAGGGCCTGCTTAAAATGTGCGATAGCCTGGTCGATTTTTCCTTGTTGAAAAAATACCATACCAAGACCGTTATGGACAGCGGCGTTTTGGGGCTGGATTAGGAGTGCGTCTTCATAGTGTTTGACGGCCTCGGCGAATTCACCTTTATTGGCGAAAATAACACCAAGATTTGCGTGGGCCTCGGCAGTACGGGGATTTATTTTAATCGCGTTTTGGAAATAGCCGATAGCCTCATCTATTTTTCCTTCTCCATATAAAACGACGCCGAGGTTATTGATGGCCTTGGCGTAATTAGGTTTGATTCTGACAGCCTCGAAATTATGCTGAATCGCCTCCTGTACACGGCCCTCTTTAATGAGCATTTCGGTCATATTAAAATGTGCCAGGTAGTTATCCTTGTTTACTGCCAGCGCATGCTCGCAGAGTGTCAGGCTGTTTTTCCAGTATCCCAGCTGTAAATACGTACACACCGCCAATGCGGACAAAACTGCAAAAGCCGATACCTGCAGCGTAATTTTTCTATAAGGCCGATTTTCGAGCAGTTCCGGTACGCCCCATACGATAATAATAAACAGACCTGTCAGGGTAATATATGTATAGCGGTCCGCTATCGCTTGGTCGCCGACCTGGACTAGGCCGATAACTGGTACCAGCGTACCCAGATACCAGAACCAGCCCGTGACTAAATACCGGTGTTGGGGTGCGAACCGGATTACGGCGATTGTTACGCCCAGAATCAAAACGATAGACATCACGACAAAAGGAACAGATATATTCGGCCCCGGATGCGGATAAAAAAATGCCAGCCGCGCAGGCCAGAACAATTTGATAATATACTGCATATAGGAAACAGGAACATTGGTCAGGCGAACAAAAAAACCGTAATCTTGTCCTTCGTACATTGCTCCGCCTTTTTTCTGGACTATGAAAGTAATTACAGACGATGCAAGTGCCATCGCAAACAGCGGAATCTTCTCGATAAATAAGTAGGCTGGCGAAAATTTTGTGTCGCCTTTTTTACGCTTCGCGCCGATTGCAGGCCATAATCTGTTCAAAGGCCAATAATCCAAAAGCAGAAGTACAAAAGGCAGCGTAACCAGCATAGGCTTTGCCAGCAGGCCCAATGCAAAAAATACAATCGTTAACAAATAATAACGTTTAGCCCCGACCCCTGTGGTCGGGGTTAGCGTTCTGTGGCAATAACGAACATAAGCCCACATCGTAAAAAGCCAGAAAAATGTGCTCAGAACATCTTTGCGCTCGGCCGCCCACGCGACAGATTCAACGTGCAGCGGATGAAGTGCGAACAGGGCCGCGACAAACGCGCTTTGCCAAAAGGAGGACGTCATTTTTCCCAGAACAAGAAAAACAAGCAGGGTATTTGCGATGTGGAAAATAAGATTTACTATGTGATGACCGGCCGGGTCTGCCCCAAAAAGCTGCCAGTCCAGCATATGTGAAAGCCACGTCAAAGGATGCCAATTACTGGCGTAACCGGTTATAAAGGCCCACTTGATTGCTGCAGGCGTGATACCGTTCTGAATGTTTGGATTTTTATAGATGTATTCGGGGTCGTCAAGATTAATAAATTTAAAACTGCCCGCCTGATAAAAAACGGCAATAGTAACTAATGCCAGTATCAGGCAGATTAAAACAGACCGGCTTTTATTTGAGTTTATGTCCATCGAACGCGTATATTATAGAGTTTTTACCTTAAATTGGACAGCGAAAATACCGGATGCCGTTAATGCGATACAGGTTTCGCACTTTGATACTGCTTCAATTGTTCACGAATGCGGCCGGCCGTAACGTCATCACGGCTGCTGACCGCCAATTCAAGGGCTTTTTGCATAGTTTCTGCGGCTTTGTCGAATCTGCCTGCCGCCGCGTAAGCCTCGGCCAATGTTTCAAGAACCGGAATTTCACGATATCCTGTTAACTCCGCCGCCCACAGCGCAAAACCGAGTGCGTCTTGAGGGTGACGTTTTTGCGCATCGGGATTTTCCGCAAGAACCTCTGCCATGCCGACCAGCACAGGCACCGCCTCAGGATTTAGCCCCAGCGCCTTGCGAAAACACGCCAGCGCCTCATCGAAATTCCCCGCCGTTTTCAACTCCCACCCCATATTGCTGTATGCGTTTACCGAGTCAGGGTCGAATACTATCGCCCCCCGATAGCAGTTGATCGCCTCGTTTGATTTACCCTGTTCGGAATATACGTTGCCCAGATTAATCAGGGCCTTTGCCAGCTTGAGTGTAATTCTTTGTTTATCCGGCCTGACCAGCATCGCCTGCCGGTAATAACCGATAGTTTGATTATAATGATAAACCGCCTCATCGAATTTACCTTCCGCTTTAAGAGTATTCGCAAGGTTGAAATGCGCGTCGATATAAAAATTCGGCGGAATCGCCATCGGCGTCTCAAGCTCGTATGCCAGTGCCCGCTGGTAATGATTAACAGCTTCTTCCGTCCTGCCGTTAGCGATAAGCGCGTTCGCAATATCGTAATGCAGCGGTGGCGAATCCGGCGTCAAAGACAGCATATGCTCGTAAAGACAAATCGTATTTCGCCAGCACCTCAAATATCTTTCCGTAGCGACAGTCTCTGCAACTCCCAGCATCAGCACCAGCAGCATTACCACGCAGCGTTTACTTTTCTTGCTGTCCTCCGCCACGCAAAACCGGCACCCGAATGCCGCCAGCGCAGCCAGCAGACCAATCGAAGGAAGATACGCGAACTTGTCCGATGCGATTGCGTTGCTGAACTGCAGTACCTGCATTGTCGGCAAAATCGCTATAAAGAAAAACAGCCATCCCGTCACAGCCCCTCTCGTCCATTTCAGTGAAATCACCAGTAAGGCGATAAGAATTATCGTCCCCACAACGCCGAAAAATACCGCCGGATTCGATAAACTCATCGGCTCCGGAAAAATATACTGCGGCGATAAATTTGCCGGCCACAGCATTTTCGCCGGATAAAAAATTATATTATGGCATATAGTCAATACAACACGACTCGCACCGTACCTGGCAGGTGTTACCAATGACGCCGTGCTGCCTTGCGAAGCAATCGTTATCATCGCCCATACACCGCCGACTGCAAAAAGCGGCGCCTTCTCTACTATTGTTTGCCGGCTCAATCTCCTCAGCGGCCAGTAATCCAGAAGCACCATCAGCATCGGCAGCGGCAAACTCGTCGGCTTGGACATCAGCGCAAGTATGTACGTCGCCAGGCAGCCGAAATAAAATTTCAGTCCGTGTCCTTTGGCGAATCGTACATAAAAAATAAATGACCACAGCGAGAAAAATGTCGCCAGTAGCGTCTTTCGTTCGCCCACCCACGCTATTGTCTCGACCGTCATCGGATGCAGTCCGAACAAAAGTCCTGCCGCCGCCGCAGGCCACGCCGCGCCGAACAGAAGATAAATAAGAACAATTATCAATGCCGTGTTCGTAACGTGCAGGATTAAACTTGTGCGATGCACCGGCCGTAAATTATCCGCCCGTCCGCCGAGTGCGTAATCGAGCATCAGTGAAATCATCGTCACCGGCTGATAATATCCGTCTACGGTTGATGGTTTCAGTACTTCCGATAGAAATCTTTCCGCCGAAGTCAGGCTCGGTTTTTGCACCAGCGGGTTTTCGGTAAAATATTGATTATCGTCGAATGTGATTGCCTCTGCCGATAGTGCCTTCCAGTGTACTGCCGCAACTGCGATGCAGACACAAGCCGCCAGGATAGCGAGCAGCTTTAAATCCCTCGTTGTCTTCTCCGTCGCAAGCTCCAGGCCGGTCTCTCTTCTGCTTTTCGACCGTCTCCTGCTCATAGCCGGTATTATACCACATTTCCCCCGTTTTGCACCAAAATTTTCACACTTGCAAGTCGCTGTTTAAATTCGAATCCCGCACCAATTAAATACTTATCCCGCGGCATGTTACAGCGGGATTCATTTCTACGTTCACTACGGTATAATGAATTGGTGCGGCGGTCAATCCCGCGGTGCGTCGTGTTTAACCCCCGGACCCGCCTGCCCTGTGAGATGTCCGCCCGCAGGCGAGACTTATCTCATCGGGGTACCGGTGGGTTCGTATGACCGGGGGTTCGTTTATTTATCGCGGCGTTCGTCGTGTTTCGTATTTAGCCCCTTTGCCTGCTAAGGAGTTCGCCGTCTACATTTTATATTTATCCGCCGCAGGCGTGGTTTACCCTATTGTTTATCCTCACGAAAGTGGGGCCGAAGTTTACCAGCTTTCGGCGGGGCGGGGGGTCTTGCCTCGCTTTGCCTGCCCTGTATCAATTTCATTCATTTACCAGACAGAATTATCGGCAGAAACTGGATTTTTTCACAATCATAGACTAAGCGAGTTTATAAAAAATTGGTAGCGAGGTACTCGCCATTGTAGCACGTGTGTTGCCCTGGGCGATTACCTCTTGTCTTTTACTTCAACAATTGCGATTTTGGCAGTGAGGATTCAATTTTACCTGTTGTATCGTGCAAAGTAAGCATCAATTTCAGGTCTCAATTCAATTCCTATCCGTTCAAAGATATTGAGCAAATCTTGGTAAGCGCCTTCGCCGCCGATAAAATCCCAAAATTCGTCAGCAACTTTCAATTCATTGGGCAGGTCAAGCATTCCTCGCATCGTCCAGCGTTCATAAGGTTGCGGTCATAAGGATTATAAGGAATCGCAAGCAAGGAATTCACGTTTGTCTTTGGATTTGCTGAAAAAGCGAAATTTGGCTTATATGCACTAAATTTAGGTTTTTCAGTGCATATTTTACTGATATGCACTGAAACTGTGCATACCTACTTTTTCAAGATATCGTAAAGACGAATATTAATATATAAAACATCCCTGCCTTTTTTCTCTGAACGAACAATTCCCATTTTTTCCAGTTTTCGCAAATAGTTCGAAGCGATATTTCTGGATGCAATTCCATCGTCCACAATATCACTTATTCGAATATAAGGTTTTTCAAACAGCAATTCGAGAAAATCCTTAGAATAAAGTTTCCCTGATTGTTTTTTCATAGTTCCTGCTGTTTCTTCCATTGCTTCTCGAATCGCGTCAATCAGATACAGCGTTCCTATACTTGTTTCTTCAATAGCTTTGAGTATATATAAAATCCACTCAATCCACGCATTTTTTGTTCTTACTTCCTGTAATAAGCGATAATACGCCGGCTTATTACGTATAATATACCGGCTCAAATATAAAATCGGAGATGAAAGCATCTTTTCAAGAATCAAATATAAAACATTGATTATTCGACCAGTTCGTCCATTACCATCATAAAAAGGGTGAATCGACTCAAATTGATAATGAGCAACTGCCATCTTGATTAATGGGTCTGTTTCGCCAAGTGTCGTATTAAGATACTCTTCCAGATTTTTTATTAACCGCTGCATTGCATCGGGGTTATCCGGCGGCGTATAAACAATTTTGCCGGTTCGATCATTTTTCAATGCAGTTCCGGGAAGTTTTCGGATGCCTGCTCTGTTACATTCCAGTCTTTCCTGAATTGCGATTATTCCATTGGCTGAAAGAACCCCTCTTTTTCTCAAAACTCCAAAACCTTCCAATAAGGCCGAACGATAATTCAGAACCTCTTTAACCTGTGGAGAAGTATTCTGTTTGAGTGTTAATCCACGAAATAATTCATCGTGAGTTGTAACTATGTTCTCAATCGCAGAACTATCTTTAGCTTCCTGAAGAACGATGGAATGTATCAGCACTTCCTCATTAGGTAAAATTTTTGCATACCCTTTTAGCTCTGCCAGTGCCTTATGGCTTTTAACTAATTGTTTCATCACCGTTGGTGTCTCAAGTTCTACCTTCGGCGGCAACAGCGGCAATTGATTATACGGTTTTTGGGGGTCAAACATCTTGCACCTTAATGTTTATAAAAGTTATAACCCAATGTCAACTCTTATTTCTCTTAAGTTAATTTCTGCCGAATACAATTGTCCCAAGGATTCATTTTCAATAAATCGATATCGTTCTTTATGTTCAGAAAATGAATTTACAACTTGGCGAAATTTCCTTTTATCATTTGAAACTATGTAAAGCCCAACATTGCTATAATCAAGAAGCGTTGACATTCTTCCTATACCTGACCAAACACCGGTTGACAGTTCCACCTCAAAGGCATATTCAGGAATTAAGTTCACGCCTCTATTTTTGAACCAAAGAACATCGATCTGTCTTAAAAGCTTGAGATCTGAAAATTGTAGTGTCGGACAATCTTTCAATGTCGAAATTTCTTCGAGGCTTCTATCATTGAATTTTTTTGACTTGTTTGGACAATAAGTCTCGAAACCTCTTATATTACCTATTTCGAGAAGCCTGCCCTGAAGGACGGAGTGTAAACTTTCTTCAACAGTATTTTTTTCTTCCGTTTTTATCTCAGGAGGATTTAATAATAAATTCCAAGTATTAATATAGTTTTTACATTCGAGACGGTTGTTTCTTCCCGATAACACGATATTCAGGTCTCTATCAATATTGATTTTATATTCCCCGTTTCTATCATGACTGATTTTTGGAAGATGGTGGAAAAATAATTTGGCAGGAATAATTACTGTTCTGTCGATTGAACCACAAACGAAAGCAATGAAAGGATTGTCAAGATTTGCCATTTCTTCAATCGTAATATAGTTTATGCCGAAGAAATAACGCCTATTTCCTTCTGATGCTGCGCGAACCAAAACATTCGAATTGCCAATATGATATGTCCGAGATTTTAGAACTTTAATGAGTTCAACGTTTTCTTGAAACTCTTTTGCTTTTTCAAGAAATTGGGATGCTAATAAGTCAGAAGGACTTAACTGTTTTCCTGTCATATTCATTTCCCAATCATTTCAGAAAATATCGTTTTATAAACAATATCAATATCCGTGAGCAATCCAGATTCCAAACCTTTTCTTGCAACATGGATTTCTTCATCGGTTAATACCCTTCCGATTTTTTCTAAAGATTCATGCTGTAAATCCGGCAAAGTAATTGCGAAAACTAACTCTTCTTTTTCTATTGTTTTCATAAAAAAATATTAATTTAAAAAAAGTTTATATGTTCTATAGTTAAGACGTTCAATCATTATTGTATTATCTTTCATAAGTTCATTTGAATTTATGAAATCTTTCACCCAGGCTCTTTCTCTGAATAACCATCTGGGCTTGCCTTTTGCATTAGTGGGAATATCAGTTTCTATCGGTTGCGGTAAACCTTGCGCCTTAATGATAATCGGTACACCTAACCCCTTTTTCTTAGATGAGCCGCCAAAGGCATCCGGTGGGAAGAAACTCTTGCCGCAGGAACGTATATTTAAATTGCCGTATTTGTGAGCGGCAGGTGTTAAATGAATTATATGCGATTCCATTCCAAACACTCCTTAATCCGCAATTATATTGGAATATAAGGAAAATTTCAAGGTATCCCCATAATATAGTTTATTTTTTCATCCTAAAAAATCCTCACAATCTATGTTAAATGTGCTGAATCTACCCCAATTTTATCACTAAAAACTTCAAAAAACTATATATTTTATACTAACTTTTTACCCCAGCGTTTAGTTTTGTCCGCTGACAAAACTGCAAGGGGCTAACCCCTTATAAATCAAATACTTTTAAAAAATCATAACCATCCGCAAAATCAGCGTTTAAAATAGCTTTAAATCTGCGTTAATCCGTGGCTAAAATTCGTGCCTTAGTGTCTTTGTGGCTAAAAAAAAGCCCGTCCTTGCCGGCAAGACTATTTAGTTTCTTTGTTTACCGATAACTGATAACTGTTACCTGATAACTCTTATCCGATAACTGATAACTGCTTAAAAATCCGTGTTTTGTTTCAACGAATGCTGATTATATCAGCAAAAATTCAGGTTTGAAACCCTGTGGGCAAGCTTGTTTGCTAAACAGGTTGAAAACTTGAATTCAGGGCAATTGTTTTTGCTGTTGAAACAAACAGTGTTAATCCGTGTCCATTTGTGGTTAATTTCTTCGTGTTTCTTCAACTCTTCGTGGTGAAAAACCGTATCCGTGAAATCTGTGGCTAAATTCTTTGTGTCTTTGTGACTTAGTGGCTAAAACATCGCATAAAAAAAGCCCGTTGCCTTTGGCAAACCCCGCCCCTCTGAAGTTCTCAAATTTAATTATGTTTGTCGCTTCGGCAAACAAAATTGCGGGGTCTGTGTCTAACAAAAAAGCCCTGCTGTTACCAGCAGGGCTTTAATTTCTAAAACAGTTATACCTAGCAGCGAAAATGTCTGACTTTTGACCCCTTTTGAGGGGGGTCAAATTTTTCCTTTAGAAAGGAGGTGATCCAGCCGCAGGTTCCCCTACGGCTACCTTGTTACGACTTAGTGCCAGTCACCGAACTTACCGTAGGCAGTCGTCTCCCTTGCGGGTTAACAAACCGATTTTGGGTATTTCCGGCTCCCATCACTTGACGGGCGGTGTGTACAAGGCTCAGGAACACATTCACCGTGACATAGCTGATTCACGATTACTAGCGATTCCAACTTCATGAGGGCGAATTGCAGCCCTCAATCCGGACTGAGACGAGTTTTATGCGATTTGCTCCACCTTACGGTCTTGCGTCGCTTTGTACTCGCCATTGTAGCACGTGTGTTGCCCTGGGCATAAAGGCCATGAGGACTTGACGTCATCCCCACCTTCCTCCGGTTTAACACCGGCGGTCCCGTTAGAGTCCACCCCTTGCGGGGTTTGTAACTAACGGCAAGGGTTTCGTTCGTTATAGGACTTAACCCGACATCTCACGACACGAACTGACGACAGCCATGCAGCACCTGTGAAAGTTTCACTCTTGCGAGCAGCCTACTCTGTTTCCAGAAAGGCATCCAACCATGTCAAACCCAGGTAAGGTTCTGCGCGTTGCTTCGAATTGAACCACATGCTCCACCGCTTGTGTGAGCCCCCGTCAATTCCTTTGAGTTTTAGCCTTGCGACCGTACTCCCCAGGCGGCATACTTATCGCTTTCGTTTCGGTCTTGAAAACGTCAGAGTTTCCAACACCAAGTATGCATCGTTTACAGCGTGGACTACCGGGGTATCTAATCCCGTTTGCTCCCCACGCTTTCGTGTCTCAGCGTCAGTTCAGGCCCAGTGCTCCGTTTTCACCACAGGCGTTCCTCTTGATATCTACGCATTTCACCGCTCCACCAAGAGTTCCAAGCACCCTTACCTGCCTCAAGGTCAGTAGTTTGCCAAGCAGTTCCTCGGTTAAGACGAGGGATTTCACAAGACACTTACTGACCCGCCTACACACGCTTTAAGCCCAGTGATTCCGAACAACGCTCGCCACCTCTGTATTACCGCGGCTGCTGGCACAGAGTTAGCCGTGACTTCCTTTGGGTTAGATCAATCCCGCACCTATTGTTCTGTTTTGTCGTAATTTCGTTATCAGTTCAAAAATTACATTATGAACCGACAATGTTTTATATTACGAACAGTGCGATAGGTGCGGGACTTTCATACCCCTGACAGTAGTTTACATCCCGAAGGACTTCATCCTACACGCGGCGTCGCTGGGTCAGGCTTGCGCCCATTGCCCAATATTCGTTACTGCAGCCCTCCGTGGAGGTCCAGGCAGTGTCTCAGTCCTGATGTGGCTGGTCGATCTCTCAATCCAGCTACCCGTCATAGCCTTGGTGAGCCATTACCTCACCAACTAGCTGATAGGAGATAGGCCGCTCTCGCGCCAATAAATTATTTGGTTATCAATCATGCGATCAATAACATTATCCGGTATTACCGCCCCTTTCGGTAGTTAGTATTGCTACTAACGACGCTATTCCGGTGCGCGAGGTACGTTACCCGTCCGTTCCTCACCCTTTCGCCACTAATTATACGGTTAAGCATAATCCGTTCGACTTGCATGTCTTAGCCACGCCGCCAGCGTTCGTTCTGAGCCAGGATCAAACTCTTCAAGTTGATCTATAGACTCTGTTTAAAACAGGAATCTGTTAAAAAGCTCAACAACAATCGTTATGCACCGAAAGTGTTGAATTTTGAAGATGCGACCCGTCGTAAAACGGGCCACACACCAAATTAATGCATCTGCCGTTACTGCATAGTAGGCGGCAGAGCAACACTTTCGCTGCTGTGTATGGTACAACTGTTTTAACTTTCGAAAGAGCAAAAATAAGCGGCCGAGTCGTCAATCGTAGCGACATCTCGTCCGCTGAGGTAATTCATCATGATAATCCGTTTCCAAACAGCCGTCAAACATAATTTTGGAAGAATTTTGATGTTTTTTTAAGTTGTTTGCCCGTAAAGAGTTATGAAAAAAGCAAATTTTGCGAAATGATTACGGGTAAGCATGGAATGGCGGGGTTTTTAAGCGAAAACGAAGTAAGTTTTGACAAAAAGCCGGAGATGGCAGAAAATGAAAGCAAGCAGGCCAAAATTATGACAGAACAACAACCTATATCGTGAGAAAAGTATCTGAATATGAAAACTGAATTGTTTTGCATTCTGTTTCTTGTCTTTGCCGTCGTTTGCCCATCTCCGGCCTTGGCTGATGATGCCAATGACCTGCTCGAGGCAGCTTTTCGCGGCGATATTGACCATGTCCGGACTCTGCTGGAAAAGGGTACTGCGGTCAACACAAAGAGAGCCGCCGACGGCAGAACAGCCCTAATGGCGGCGTCGATGAACGGTCATACAGAAACAGTCGGGTTTTTGCTGGAAAAAGGAGCCGATGTCAATGCCAGGTTAACCACCAACAGCGAAACATCACTGATGCTGGCGACGGAAAAGGGCCATACGGAAGTTGTCAGGCTCCTGCTGAAAAACAAAGCAGATGTAAATGCCTCTAATAAAGCTAACGCCGTTACTTCACTGTTTATAGCGGCAGTGGACGGCAATATTGAGATTGCCAAACTGCTGCTGGAGGCAGGCGCCGATGTCAATGCCAAAGCGAGCGGCGGCCATACTCCTTTGAGTATCGCCAAACAGATGGGCCATACGGAAGTTGTCAAACTCTTAAAAGAATATGGCGCTAAATAAATTTAGATTACAGAGGACAGAATATAGATTGTAGAAAAAGGTTGGGGGCGGAGGTTTTTTTAAGTTGTTATACTGCAAGAGGTTATAGGTGCAAGGGGGCAGAGGGGCAAAGGAACAAAGATAAAGAATGCAGAACACAGTAGTCAGAATCGATGAACGGCTGCGGTTGCGAGGCTCGTTTCGTTTATCGTCTTGCGGTTAACGTGATTTTAACTGAGAAGTTGGCGGGGGGAAAATCTACGGCAGGCAAATTTCGTTAAACGGATGAGTTTTTGAGGCAAAAATCGATAGTTGACGATCGTCAATCAAGCTTCAGGGGGGAATGCAGATTATTGATAATAGATTATAGATAACAGATTACATCTGACAGAAAATATTAAACCATCAGTAAAAAAGAGGGTCTAACCCCTTTATTTTAATTCGGGGTATAAACCCTCTTTGTTTTATTCCAAAAATAGTCTCATTCTTTATTTTTGATAGTTTTAGAAATTTTTAAAGTCTTAACTATCAGTTCATACGTTTTCTTTCGATCGGCGGTAAGAGTTGAAGGATCAATAGACAGAAAACGTTCGCAGGTTAACTTATCGTTATCCAGAAGCTCAAGGATTTCTTCCTTTGTTAGGGATACATTTTCCCAGGGTTGTCCACCAGAGCCATGGATATTTTTGGCGTTGCCATGATTAGAATGAGAATTATTATTTGGCATAGTTACCTCGTCTCTAATAACAATGTAAACATTGAAACAATTTTATGGTCAACTTTCACCATTTTCGTTACCAGTTCTCCGATATCTATTTCGAAATATAGGTCTGCTATATCGTCAACCATATCAGTAATATCATCCAATTCAGATGACAGTTGAATATTGTTTTTTGCAGCGTCCTGTCTCAAATCAACAAGGGTTGCTCTCCAACTTGGTATCAATTCATTAAACATCCAGTCCAGGTCATCGTCTTTTTTTCTTTTGGGAAAAACTATTGCGCACATTGAAATAAAAATCTCTAGTTCAGAATCTGTATTTTCAGTTTTTCCATTTTTTGATAATGGTGAATTCAAGACATTTTTATGCCCCAAAACAGCTCCTGCAGGAACAAATGTACTAATCGCATCACATCGCTTTTCGTGATTTTCCCATAGGAAGTTTGGCGGCAAATGCTTAATCAATTGATGAAAACAATGTTTTGACGGGCGTTCAACGTCTTTTTGCCTTAGTATTTGCGCCACTCCAAGATAATTTGTGAGACATTGAGGCATAAAACCGTCGTAATCAGCAGCGTACGCCGCAATGCCCAAAGCAATCTGTTTTTTTCCATTAGAACAGATTACGCGTTTGGCAGCTTCCTTCGCCCTGTTCATAGAAGGAATAAGGACTGCAAGCAGAATCGCAATGATTGAAATTACCACCAACAATTCAACTAATGTAAAACCCTTTTTTGTTTTCACGGTACTGTCCTTTAACCCAAAACATATTGGTTCGTAAATTTTTGTGTATCACTTCCTTAACAATGGCCATGTCATTGCGACCCCGATTTCTCGGGGTCGCAACAACAGATTTATACACAAATTTACTTAATTATGGCTGAAGATTTATTAATTTTTTATATCTGCTATATCTTTAATTCAAACGCTATCCCCCCATTATTGATACTATGGTGACGAGAGAAAAGTTCGTGAGAATTTTTGCAGTTACAATTTTAATTGAATATTTTTTATTAACTCCTGCCAAAGCTGAAGTTAAGCTCCGCAAGGATTAAAATTTAACGGCGAGGGAAAGAAAAAATGGAGATTGGCACGGGTTAGTCTTTAATTTTTCTCTATGTATATTTTTCTAAAGAGCATCCGGATCGTTTGATGTTAAGATTTCCATGCCAAAATCAACAACTTGGTATTTTCCTTTCTCAAGTCGATTTACCCGTGTTCCATCCTCTTTTCTAATCTCTTTCATACCGGGAATAACTTGATTAGGATTGTCCTTTGTGCCGCAAGGAATCATATCCACGTAAACGTGCAGATCAACCGGTTCTTTATCTTTTGTTTATGCTGTGAAAGTTGTTAAATGTTGTTTCATAATCCTTATTTCCTTTGTTACAGCGTAAATTAGATTAATAAAACTTCATCTTACTATTGCCGGCAAATCAAATCTACCATTATTAGTATTATTAATATTCTCGATATGGCAAGTCAGAGGCAAGGGCCTGTCCGGGACAGGCTAACCATTGCCAAAGTTGAGATTGAGTTAATGTGCCCTCGTAAAGACGAAGCAAAGCTTCTCCCAAATCGGCACTTTCCACTACGCTTAATCTTCCACATTCAGCTATGACTAATGGCACACTTGGATCTATACCAGGATGACAAAGCGTTACACAGAACTTATCTCCATGACCATGGATCTCGGAAGCAGCAAGGACTTCTACGGCTTCATTATAATTCACCAGTTTATTCTCTGTTTTAGTCTTAAGCTCTACAATTAATTCTGGAGAATCCTTCAGTTTAACCAGATAGTCTGGAGCTCCGGTTTTAGTATTATCATCAAGTCTCTCATATTTGATACTTAAATCATCTAAGATTTTTTCAAAAGCATCTTCAAAGTTAGTCCCTAGTGATTCGTAATACTCCTGTATTAACTCGGTCTTTCCAAGTTTATGAGCTCTTGTAAGATGCCTCTCTTTAGCCTTTTGCCGTTTATCTTGCTTCCAGTTGCGGCAAGCATCTCTTAACCAACTCGATTTGACTTGAGGAGCCGGTTTAGCCTTATCGAAAACAAGAATTCTTATATCATCGGCCTCTTTAGAACCAAGCATGATTTGTTCAGGAGTTGTGAGACCATTCTTTTTTAACGCAAGAATCTCGTGACGCCTAAGAAAGTATTCTGAGTTGAATGAATTCAATGAAGTCATCCAAAGGACATCATCTGGGAGTCCTTCTGATACTCTAAAGCTTAGTCTTCGTATAAGTCGCGGAAGTTTTGACAGTAGATTTATATCCACACCGGAATCTTGCATTACCTTTGGTAGGAGGGCAGGATCAACTCGTTTGTCTGCGGCCGCTGTTATAATTAGTGACAACCCCTGCAGGCACCACACAAGGTTGCGACACATCTCGTCTAGTGATCCTGCTCTGAAGTTTGGAGCCAAAGCTTCCAACTTTTGAATTCCCTCGCCATTCATCCAATCGCAACAAATTACCGCTGCATTTATAGGTCCTCTATTGGCTCTCCAAGACGGTTCAACAATATCATTGTAATTTATACCCGTATAGGACAAGTTAATACCACTGAGTTGGTAAGGGATTTGTCTGGTAGCTGCCTTACCATGATATCCTTGGAACTCAGGACTATAATAGCATGCAGTAAAGAGCAAAAATGCTAAACTGCCGATATCTCCTGCTGTTGTTCCGTTTGGCAAATAGCTAACTAATTGCATAGTCTTTTCAACTACATATTTCAGCAGGAATAATCCGGTTTCGGGGAGAAGCCCGCTTTGGCTTATCGCTTTGCCCACAGGAGATGCAATTAGCTGTCCAGAACACATTTCAATAAGCAAGCCATTATTGATAAGCATGGTCATTGCGTCGGAGATTTTTTGGGGCCATTGTTCAAATGCTTTCGTATTTTGAACTGCTTCTCGTAAAGCACTTAATGTATTACAAATAAGATTTTCAACTTCTGCTTTTGTGTGACATAATCCAGATCCTACAAGCTGCAAGGCGAGCTGATCAAATCGTTCAGTGGTTATTCTTGACCCAAGGGAAGTAAGATCTCCGAGATTGAGGTATTGGCGTGCAACTCGAATATCAGATGGATTATTAGCAATAAATATTACCCGACCTTGTTCATGATCAGAACCCATTCTGCCAACACGGCCAGCCATATTATGAAATTCCGATGCCTCAATAGGCACATAAGCCCTTCGATTAAAATCCCAACGCTTCCAAGATGCAAATATTGCTGCGCCTAATGGGAAATTAACGCCAGCCGCCAGTGTTGATGTGGCAAATACAACATCCAATTTACCCTCCAGAAGATGTTGTTCGACAATATGACGCTCTTCTTCTGTTAAATCAGCATTGTGTGGAGCTACCCGTTGTGACATAGTTTCTGAAAGAAATCCAATCGCAGTTGTCTCAGGCAAGCCTTCAAATGGAAGCAAAAGTTGACCTTTTGGCTGTTTCTGCTTTTCTATAAATTGTTTAGGAAGGTCATAAGTGTCTTGTTTTCTCATACAAAAAACGATTATTGGCAAAGGCGGGTTTTCTTCTTTTAATAACTCATAAAGAATATCAATCAGATCCAACTCGATACCTTCAGGTAAAGATAAACCATCCTCTATCGTATCAGGATATTTTGAGTTTACCGCAGCAATACCATCTGAAGTCCAGCATTCATATATAAGATGTTTCTCCCGGGTGTGTTGTACAACAAGGGCGACTTTCAACCAATCTGCCAAGTCTTGAGCATCTTTATTCTCCAAGACAGCAGAAAGACCCACAAATTGTTTCCATCCAGCATTTCGTAATAGTGTAAGAAGTACCTCTACTTGTTGGCCTCGATGCTGGTCTCCAATCAACTGAATTTCATCGCATACGATTGTTGTTGATTGCATTTCCTTAGGGATTCCGGAAGCAGATAACATTGCTAGATACTTTTCATAGGTTGCTACCACTAAAGGAGCCCGAAGCGGTTCTTTAGGAATATTGCCTTCGGCATCTTCAACATAGTCACCAGTCGCTATAACAAGTTCAGAGGGATCATTACCCAAGTGCGTGGCGAAAAGCTGCGACTTAAAATCCTCAAATTTTTGTTTTGCAAGAGCTCTGTGTGTAACTAAGTAAACGGTATTTCCTCTATTTTCCAAACTATGTGCAATTGCCCAAAGTGCAATTTGAGTTTTTCCTGTCGAAGTAGGGGAAACAATAAGAGCACTCTCGCCTCGCCCAACTCCCATTTCAAGAGCTGCAAATTGAATATCGCTCAACGCTGGTTGATCATCTGTTTTGAAGACAAGTTTATCGACAGATAAACTGGAAAGACCATGATTATGTGGTAATTCGTATTTCATAATAACTCCTAATTATTTCTGAAATTTTAGGCAATCTGTGTTGCTCCTCAAGTACTCCCAATTATACCCCTATTTTTTGAGGGATACAATGGGATTATTTAGTGATATTTTGTCCGGTTTTTTCCGCAAAAGCTGATAACTGATAACCGAGTTTCCGATAACCGGCCTCCACATAAGCAAATATGCGCAGGAAAAAACCTGCGCGCTTCAAAAAAAATAAAAAATTTTTCTCGTTTGACTACAACAAGTTGCGAATACCGGACATTTTTTTCTTGATCATTTTTCGACAAAAACGCGCAGGTTCTGCGTAATTATGGAGGGAGTTATATATAGGTACAAAGGGGCATAGGGACAAAGGCACAAAGGGACAGAAGGGAGAAATTATGTCAAAAATTAATGTCAATTTTCACTATCCAACGTTCATTGAAAAGGCGGTCGTGTATTTCCTGTTGAAACACAGAAAGAAGAAATACGGCACGGCGTTTCGCAAAATCAAACTGTTCGTCGGAAACAAACCGGCAAAAGGATACTGCGCCATCGTCGACCCCGAAGACTATGCGAAACTATCTCAATATCACTGGCAGCTTCATGAAAGGGATGGTCTGGGTTATGCTATACGGCTTCAATGTGGAAAAATCATAGGTATGCATCGGGAAATTATGAATTTTCCAGATAAAAAAATCGTCCACCACGAAGATGGCAACGGCCTAAATAACACAAAGAAAAATCTGAAAATTGTAACCATCGCCGAAAATAACATGTGCAGCAGAAAAAGAAACAAATCGGCAACCTCAAAGTATAAAGGGGTCTACTTTCATAAACAGAGAGGCAAATGGAAGGCTACTATAAAATATGACAAAATACGCAAAAACCTCGGAAGCTTCAATACAGAAGAAGAAGCGGCAAGGGCTTATGATGAGGCGGCGAAAATATATCACGGCAAATACGCTGTTTTGAATTTCCCAGAGGTCAAGGAGGTTAACTTGCTCGAATATGTTACAGCGTCTGGTCCCCGGCACGGGTCCGGGGGTTAAACCGGATGTTAGATAATATCAGCTATTGCGACGGGGAGCGGAAGCGGCGATAAAATCCTATGCTTCTTATCAAGAGGCATCTTGTCGAGATGGACATGGCAGTATTCCTGATGGTTATAGATACTCAAGGTATGGCTGCAGCCGGGGAATGCGCATTTCCTGTTTACAGGCGAGGTTTTTAGCATTTTAGTCATTTTTACTCCTTTTAGGCAAATACTGGATAAAAAAGCTGTAAAGGAAGGTTTGCTGCGTCTTTCTCTGCGGCCTTAAAGATTTTGCTTAACTACTGTGGTGCATCTATTATAGCACAATATTGGACATTGTCAAGCTATTTAGGAAATTACTTAATGAGGGTGTTGGGATTCGAACCCAAGACCTACGCATTAAAAGTGCGTTGCTCTACCAGCTGAGCTACACCCTCGGAACGTCGTTTATCGGTGTCGGTTACGAGGCTCGTTATCCCGATTAATCGGGATTTGGGACAATTTACAGGGGAATGGGATATTTTGCAAGCGGGAATTGGGGATATAGCTATTTTCGGCCTAATTCCTGAAGGATAGGGAGTTTGCCTCTGATTTCGTCGGCCATTCTGCTGTTGGGGAATTCTTTGATGATTTCCTGGCCGGTAGCGAGGGCATCTGACCATCGCTGTTCTGAAACGCAAAGGGCGAAGCGGACGCCGAGGGTGTGGAGCTTGTTTTTGAAGACTTCGCTTGCGGCTTCCTGAAGGGCTAAGCCTTCGCTGGGGGTGAGATAGAGGTCGAGCTCTTTTAGGACGGCAAGGCTTTTGTCGGTATCGGCGCGTTTGACGGCTTCGTCCCATGCGGCGAAGAGTTGACGCTTTCGCTGCTCTTTTTTGTCGGTAAATTTCTGGCGCAGGGCGAGGGCCTTTTCGAAATCGGGGAATTTTTTGATGAAGATTTCTATTTGCGACGCGGCGGTGGACCACTGGTATTGCTCGAGGAGTTTTTCGATGTATGCGACGATTTGATTTATTCGGCCCTGCTCGGAGGCGTCGCGGTAGCTGTCGGCGACCATCTTGAGCTCTTCGGCGAGGATTTTGTATTCGGCTCTGGCGGCGAGGTCGTCAATCATTGCATAAGTTGCCTTGAGGTCCTGGTCATGAAGCTTTTGCATAACGGCGGTGCGAAGACGCTGGTTGTCTGTATCGCGATAGAGGATGGTTTTGGCGGTCGGGCCGAGCTTGACGTTGCGGTCTATCTGTTCAAGCAAATCTTTGCCGGCGGAAATGGTTTCGGTTATCTGGTCGAGCTGCTGCTGGTGGTCGGCAAGGGCTTTGGCAGTTTGACTGAGCAATATCATAATCACAAGTATGCCGACGGCAGCGATGGCGGACAGAAATACGAGGAGGCTGTTTTTGAGCGCGGGAAATGAAGCGGCCAAGACCCATACCGCAATCGCGGCGAGGATGGCGAAGAGAAAATGCCAAAGTGTCGACGGCAGTTTTGCCTTCATAAGCTATACTCCATATATATATACGATACAATCGGCCAAGGGTTTTTGCAAGGGGAACCCGGGCGGCGGCTCTATTTATCAGCTTTTTTCAAATATTTTTCGAGCGAGGGGACCTGTTTTGGAATTTCCTCGACGAGCATACGGGCCATTGTCATCGCACCCTGATGAGTGAAATGCGTGGTGTCGGGCTTGGCGCTGGTGTTCATAAAGGCACAGTCTTTTTCGCCGAGAGATTCATAGAGCCTGACGCTTTTGTCGTGCAGGTCGATTAAGGGGACGTGCTGTTTTTTGGCGACTTTTTTCATAGCGGCGGAGTATTTGTCGATTGACTGCTGAATTTTTCCGTTTGGGCCGAATTTTCGCCGCTCCATAGATGTTACGAGAATCGGCTGGGCAGAGATATTTCGGGAATCTTTTATATATTTGCGAAGGTATTCCTGAAAGTCGGTGTTCGGGTCGGTGGATCTGTCGCCTGTTTTGCCGGGGCAGTCGTTGTGGCCGAACTGAATGAAGATGTAATCAGCTTTGGACAAGAGGACATTGTCCCAAAGACCTTCTTTTATGAAACTTTTGGAGCTTCTGCCGTTGCGGGCGAAATTCTTTATCGTAACTTTGTCGTTAAAAAATTCAGGGAGGACCTGACCCCAGCCCTGCAATTGTTTTTCGGGAGGATAATCAGCTACCGTAGAATCGCCGACTAACGCAATCACAATCGGTTTTAAAGAGTTTGAGTCTATATCAGTTTTGGACATTTTGGCCTCCTGATTGCAGCCGGTGAAACAAAACAACATCGCAAGAAGTAAAGAAGTAAAAATTATTCGTTTTTTCATAATGGAATACCTTTCAATGTAAGTTATAAGCCGGACATTATACTATCAAAAGGTTGTTTTGTTGTCATCTGGAAATCCGAAGGAGGGTTTATGTCTGATTTTTGCAACATCACTGCAAAATTCGCATACTACGTAAGGTTTTCCATTGAAAAAAACAGGGGAGAGAGAGACGGCAAACAGCCCTTTTTAAACGATTAAATTAATATCGCATCAGGCAAAGAAAATGGCATATATTTTGCAGTTATCGTCAGGCAAGGACAGACTGTACTCGCAGGAAGCTCAAAGGAAGAAGTTAAGAGAGGGTGCTAAGATGGATATTACTGCTTTTGAAGCGAGATTGAACGAACTTCTCAATGAGATTTCAGATGTGCCAAGCAGCCAGGGCAAAAAACTACTGCAGCTTGCCCAGAAGATAAAACCTGTGAAACAGGCCGGCCAAAAAATGGAACATCTTGACGACTCATTCGACCATCTGCGGCTGATAATAAAATATATGATTTTCGATGTGGAGGCGACACGTCGGGAAAATTCGTACCTGCGCAAGATGCTCGAAGGCCGAGAAGACTGAAAAAAATGCGGAGAAAATGAATAAAAAACCGCAGAGCCCGGTTTACGCCGGGCTTTTTTTATGCAAATATTTGATTTTTCGACCGTTTAAGGTTATAATTACCCGAAGTCTTAAAGAGAGTTAACAGAAAGCCAGACAGGAAAACGAACCCGGAAAACAGGAGGAGTATAATGTTAAGGCCGTTCATTTTTGCTGTATTGTTAGGCATTTGCCTATCAGTCGTGCAGGTGCAGGCTAAATACTCCGGCGGCAGCGGCGAACCTAATTCCCCATATCAAATTGCCTCCGTTTCCGACTGGAATGATTTGATGTATACATCAGCAGACTGGGATAAAAATTTTATTATGATAGCCGATGTGAATTTGCAGGGTATCCTCCTGACGCCGGTCAGTAATTTTACCGGTGTCTTTGACGGTAATAATCACGTCATTCGCAATGCGGATATAAATAACCCGAGCGGTGATTTTATCGGCCTGTTCGGTATTGTTTTTCCCGGCGGTCAAATCAGCAATTTAGGTGTAGAGAATATCAATATAACCGGAGACTATGCTGTCGGCGGTCTTGTGGGATATAATGTTGGCAACATCACCGCCTGTTACGCCACAGGTTCAGTCAGTGCAAACGGTACCTCTGTCGGCGGACTGGTCGGAGAAAATAATGGCAACATCACCGCCTGTTACGCCACAGATTCAGTCAATGGATATTCCAATGTTGGCGGCTTGGCGGGATATAATTACGGCTATGGCACGGTGGGCACCATCAGTGCCTGTTACGCCACCGGTACGGTCATCGGCACATTAGAATATGTCGGCGGCCTGGTGGGATTTAACGGCGGCACCACCACCATCACCACCTGTTACGCCACGGGCGCGGTCAGCGGGAGCAATTATGTCGGTGGGATGGCAGGATATAACGCCAGCACCGTCACCAACTGTTATTCGACAGGCAATGTGAGCGGAAATGATACTACCGGCGGGCTATGCGGCGAAAATTATTACGGCAGCATTACCAATTGTTATTCGACCGGCAATGTAACCGGAGATTTTTATACCGGCGGGTTGTGCGGAGAAAGTTATAACGGCAGCATCACAGGCTGCTATTCAACCGGCAATGTAAGCGGATATGATATTACCGGCGGGCTGTGCGGAAGCGGAGCGATCTCCAATGATACTATCAGCGGCAGTGTTACTAATTGTTATTCAACCGGCAATATAATCGGAGTGTTATTTACCGGCGGGCTGTGCGGAGACAATACCAGCAAAATCATCAATTGCTATTCGACGAGCAATGTAAGCGGAGAGCATTGCACCGGCGGGCTGTGCGGAGTTAGCGGTTTCAGAGGCAGCGTCAGCAATTGTTATTCGACAGGCATCGTGAGCGGAGATGAACGTGTCGGTGGTTTGTGTGGATACCATTATTCCGGCAGCATCACTGACTGCTATTCGACCGGCAATGTGACAGGAGAAGCCAATTCTACCGGCGGGCTGTGCGGATATAATTACCAGGGAACTTACAATAATAGCTATTTTCTTGATACCGCCGGGCCAGATAACGGATACGGTGAGCCGCTGACAGATGCGCAGATGAAGCAGCAGGCGAGTTTCATAAACTGGGATTTTTCATATAAAGACGGCGACCCTGCTGACTGGTTTATACAAATTGAAGAGTATCCGATTTTGACATGGCAGATATCGCCTGCGGATATCTATACCGACGGCAGGAACAACTTCAGGGATTTTGCCGTTTTTGCGCAGTACTGGATGAGAGAGGATTGCGCGATATATAACTATTACTGCGACTGGGCGGATATGGACTTTGACGGTGATGTCGATATCGATGACCTTATAGAATTTATGAGCTATTGGCTGGAATCAGGAATATATAATTAAAATATTGCCGATTGGTCGCTAATTGGTCCTAAAAAAAGTTGGTATTTATTTATAATGGATTAGCGATTAATTTTTCACGGTTTTGCAGGCGAAAAATACACTTTTTTTCTCTTTTTGACCTCAAAGGAGCCTGGTTTTTTGTCGATAACGCCAACAGGTGTTTCTACAGCAAGAGTTTGCGTCCCATAACGCGCGAACAAATAACCGGCAGAAACATATATAATGAGAATGGCTTTACAGAAAGAGCAACTGTGTTAGAATAGATGAAGGCAAGAAGCGGCGCTGGAGCCGGCATTTAACAAAGAAGGGGTAGCTATGTTTGAACGTTTTACAGATAGAGCAAGAAAAGTAATGGCACTGGCCAACCAGGAAGCGCAGCGATTCAACCACGAATATATCGGGACAGAACATATCCTGCTGGGACTTGTTAAGGAAGGTTCGGGAGTCGGGGCAAATGTTCTGAAAAATCTCGATGTCGATATAAAGAAACTTCGACTGGAAGTTGAAAAGCTCGTAAAGAGCGGGCCTGATATGGTGACTATGGGCAAACTGCCTCATACGCCAAGGGCCAAGAAAGTTATCGAATTCGCAATCGAAGAGGCAAGGTCTCTTAATCATAATTATATTGGCACCGAACATCTGCTGCTGGGACTTCTGCGGGAGACAGAAGGCATCGCGGCACAGGTTCTTATGAATCTGGGTTTGAAACTCGAAGAGGTGCGGCAGGAGGTTTTAAACCTGCTCGGCGCCGGGGTTGAAAACAGTATGCCATCGCTCGATATGAAGATGGACCCGAATCAGACCAAGCAGCAGCAAAAAAGCCGAACACCTGCGCTTGACAGTTTCGGCAGAGACCTGACATCGCTTGCCGTTGAGGGTGAGCTTGACCCGGTCATAGGCAGAAAAACTGAAATTGAAAGACTTATCCAGATACTTTGCAGAAGGACGAAGAACAACCCGGTGCTGATTGGCGAGGCGGGAGTCGGAAAAACGGCAATTGTTGAAGGACTTGCCCAGCTAATCGCCGACAAAAAGGTGCCTGAACTGCTTCGCGACAAGAGAATCGTGTCGCTGGACCTTGCTTTGATGGTGGCCGGCACAAAATACAGAGGACAATTCGAAGAAAGAATCAAGGCGGTTATTAACGAAGTCAAGCGCGCGAAAAATGTCGTGCTTTTTATCGATGAATTACACACGCTTGTCGGTGCCGGCGGGGCGGAAGGCGCTATCGACGCCTCAAATGTTTTGAAGCCCGCTCTTTCCCGCGGCGAGGTGCAGTGCATCGGCGCGACGACGTTCGATGAATACAGAAAATATGTTGAGAAAGACGCAGCTCTGGAACGCCGGTTTCAGACAATTATAGTTGAGCCGCCGAGCAAAGACGAGACGCTGGATATTCTCAAGGGTTTGCGTGACCGTTACGAGGCGCATCACAGGGTAAGCTTCAGCGATGAAGCGCTCGGCCAGGCGGTTGAGCTTTCGAGCAGATATATAACGGGCAGATGCCTGCCTGACAAGGCGATAGACGTTATCGATGAGTCGGGAGCATGCGTGCGTCTGAAAAATATGACCGCTCCGCCTGATATCGCGGAGATAGATAAACGAATCGAACAGATGCAGATGGACAAAGACGAGGCTGTAAGAGGCGCCGACTATGAAAAGGCCGCAGCTCTTCGCGACCAGTGCCAGAAACTGCTGGACGAGAAGTCTGAAGTACAACAGAAGTGGTACGACCAGAACAAGGACAGCACGGGCGTTGTTGATGTCGAGACTATCGCAGAGGTTGTCAGCAAGATGACCGGTGTGCCGCTTACGCGTCTTGAAAAACACGAGACGCAGAGACTAATCGAACTTGAAAGCGAACTGCATAAGAGAGTTGTCAGTCAGGAAGAGGCGGTTGCCGCAGTCGCGAAATCCGTCCGCAGAAGCCGAAGCGGCCTGAAAGACCCGAACCGGCCGATGGGCTCGTTTATATTCATCGGGCCCAGCGGGGTCGGCAAGACTTTACTTGCGAGGGCACTTGCGGAATTTATGTTCGGCGACGAGGACGCTCTGATTCAAATCGATATGAGCGAATATATGGAGAAACACAATGTGAGCCGACTCGTCGGCGCACCTCCGGGATATGTCGGATACGAAGAGGGCGGACAACTGACCGAGCGAATCAGACGCAGGCCGTACGCTGTACTGCTGCTGGATGAAATCGAAAAGGCACATCCTGATGTTTATAATATGCTGCTGCAGATTATGGAAGAGGGCCGATTGACGGACAGTTTCGGAAGACATATCGATTTCAAAAACGTTATTCTGATTATGACAAGCAATATCGGCGCCGACCTTATCAAAAACCAGTCGGGTTTCGGATTTGGCAAGCGCACCGCAGAAGCAAATTACGAGAAGATGAAAGAGATGCTGCAGAAAGAGGTCGAGCGGCACTTCAGGCCGGAGTTTCTTAACAGGCTCGATGATGTTATCGTGTTCCACGCACTGACACGCGAAGACCTCACTACTATTGTAGAGTATGAACTAAAGAAGGTCTTTAAGCGGCTGGTCAAGCAGGGCTACAGGCTCGATATCAGCAACTCGACCAAAGAGTTCCTTATCGAAAAGGGTTATAATCCTGAATTCGGAGCCCGTCCGCTGCGGCGTGCGATAGAAAGATATATCGAAGACTCGCTGAGCGAGAATATACTCAGGGGCGAATTCAAGGGCAAAAACGTCATTAAAATTGACGTGAAGGATGAAGACAGTCTGAAATTCGAGGGTCTGCTGGAAGAAAGACCCAAAGCAGAGCAAGCTCCTGTTGCCGCTACGGGCGAAAAGAAAAATCAGACCGAAGGAACATAGTAAAGCAAAATTAAATATCAAAAATTAAAAATAAAAATTAAGGAAACCCGCACTTAAAAAGTTTTAAGTGCGGGTTTTTTTGTGTTCTACAGTTTTTCGTATTTGATGACGGCGCGGTAGAGACCGTTGATTCTTGAGCCTTCGACAATCAAGGGGGAGTATTTTTCATTTCGCGGCTGGAGCCTTACCATATTGTCAGCTTCAAAGAAGATTCGTTTGAATGTTGTTTCGTGAGGTGTTGCCAGCCTGACGAAACAATCGTCGCCGCTGCGTACTTCAATCGCGGGTGAAAAAATTACGATATCACCCTGCTCAAACTTCGGTTCCATCGAATCGCCGATAACCCTTACTCCGAAAGCCTGCGGGTCGTCAATGTCCGGGCATCGCACATAATCATCGGCAAAACCGGCAGGGTACTGGAGGTCGTCAAAATCGACAGGATAACCGGCGGCGACACGATTTATAATCGGTATCAATCTGCCGGGCTCGGTTTTGGAAATATTTTTGTCCGTCTGTGACTGGATTTTGGCGAGGATGTCGTTGAGTTCGGAACCTTTGACTTTTTTGTCTTTCAAATCCTGCACCAATTTCCGCCAACGCTGGTTCTCGGATTCATAGGCTTCGAACTGCTGGCGAACATCGGTGGGAGTCCTGTCGAGATTGGCGGCGCGGCGAAGCGTACCGGCTGGAAATTTCAAAACATCTTCAAGCGAACGCAGCAGTTTGTCACTGGGCGGATTTTTTACCTTGCCCGTTTCAATCGTGGAAAGATAAGGTTTTGAAAAACCTATTTTTGCACTTACTTCGTCAAGCGTTATGTCCAGCTCGTGCCGTCTTTTTCGAATCATCTGTCCTAATGACATAATTATTTCCTTAAAACATTAATGGGTAAATCTGTTCTATAATTATATAACTTAGCTTAATTATTTACAAGATTTTTTATTTTTCAAGAGAATTTTTGCATAAAAATGAGGATTTTTTAGTGTTTTTGCGGGTTTTTTAGTCGCTTGTATCGAGAATGCTCATAAAGGCTTTTTGCGGAATCTGCACGCTGCCGATGTTTTTCATTCGTTTTTTGCCTTCCTTCTGCCTTTTAAGCACTTTCATTTTGCGAGTAACGTCGCCGCCGTAGAGTTTTGCGGTTACGTCCTTCCTGAAGGCCTTTATGGATTCGCGAGCGATAATTTTTCCACCGATGGCGGCCTGCAGAGGTATCTCAAACTGATGGCGGGGGATTGCCTTTCGCAGTTTCAGCAGCAGTTTTCTGCCGCGAGCTTCAGCGTTTGAACGATGCACTATAAGACTTAAGGCATCGACAGGATCTTTGTTGATGAGGATTTCGATTCTGACAAGGTCTGCCACTTCAAAGCCGATAAGCTCATAGTCCATCGTAGCGTAACCTCTGCTTATACCTTTGAGCTGGTCGTAGAAGTCATAGACAATTTCGGCAAGCGGAGCGCGAAATTCCATCATTACGCGAGTAATACTTATATAATCGGTCTTTAAGAGCACACATCTTCGCTGCTCGGCAAGCTGCATAATCCCGCCGATACTGTCTTTGGGCGTTATGATTTCCAGTTTTACTATCGGTTCGCGCAGCTCCTCTATATTTGTCGGGTCGGGAAGCTGACTTGGCGAATCAACTTTCAAAACTTCATTATCTGTCGTTAGAACTTCGTAAGTTACCGTTGGAGCGGTCTGCACGACTTCAATATCGTTTTCACGTTCAAGCCGTTCCTGAATAATCTCCATATGGAGCATCCCGAGAAAGCCGCAGCGGAAACCAAAGCCGAGCGCGGGACTGTTCTGCGGGAAGAATGAGAAACTAGCGTCATTGAGCGAAAGCTTTTCAAACGCAGAGCGAAGCTGAGTATATTCGGTATTATTGCCGGGATAAAAATCGCTGAAGACCATCTGCTGGGGCTTTTTGTAGCCGTGCAAAGGCGTTTCGGCAGGGTCGGTGAACAGAGTGATAGTGTCGCCTATTGTAACGTCCGACAGAGTTCTAATATTGGCGATAACGTAACCGACTTCGCCGGCGCTGAGAGAATCTGTTTTTTTCATTACCGGCGTAAACTTGCCAAGCTCGGAAATCTGATAACTTCTGCCGGCGCCCATCATTTTGATTTTCTGGCCGGACTGAAGAGTTCCTGAAAAAACTCTGACATAACAAATAACGCCTCTGTAATCGTCGAAATGACTGTCGAAAATCAGAGCCTTGATGTGCGGGTCGTCGTCCTGTTTCGGGGGCGGCATAAGCGTAACAATCGCATCGAGCAGTTCATCGACGCCTTTGCCGCTTTTTGCACTGATGTAAAAACATTGGTTTTTATTTATGCCAAGGGTGTGCTCTATTTCCTCAGCGACAATCTGCGGCTGAGCGGCGGGCAGGTCAACTTTGTTGATGACCGGAATAATTTCAAGGTTGCAATCGATGGCCATATACGCGTTTGCGAGAGTTTGCGCTTCGACGCCCTGGGTGGCATCGACGACGAGAATCGCGCCTTCGCAGGCGGTCATCGAACGTGAAACTTCATAATGAAAATCGACGTGGCCGGGCGTGTCGATGAGGTTGAGCATATAATCTTTACCTTCATGATGATAGTTCATCATAACGGCTGAGGCCTTGACAGTAATTCCGCGCTCGCGCTCAATGTCCATAGTGTCGAGCATCTGGTCCTTGAATTCCCGCTGGCTGACAGTGCCGGTCATTAGCAGGAGCCTGTCGGCCAAAGTGCTTTTACCGTGGTCGATATGAGCAATAATACAAAAATTTCGTATATTGTTTATATCCATTTGTCGTTTTCGTTAAATTTATAATCCAACATTATAACGACTTTGTTACTTTAAGGCAAATTTTCTCACTTTTTAATATCATAAAACCGTTTTTATATTATCGGGCGCAAATTTTGTTTCATTACCCTTGTTTTTCAGCCGATATAACTACTGCAAAGAGTACGTATTTAAATTGGCGAGAAAGAACCTTCTAACATCCGACACACACCACCTCGCAGAAAGGGCAAGAAGACAAAATGACTTTTGCATTGTTCATAAATAGAATTCTCTGGCGACTTTCTGGTTTGTTTGCTTTATTTATAGCACCAATTTGCTTTATCTCGGTACCTGCTATCGCGATAATTGATTTACTAACTTTCGGATTCCTACTTAAAGTATGTAATCTTATCTGGATTGTTCTTTTTCTTGGACCATTACTATGTCTGTCTCGGTTGTGGGAACTAGTGCCATTATTAAGATTACCTATTGCAATTATCGGTGTTCCTCTGGCGGCATTAGCTGATTCCTATATAGGCGTTCTTCCATCGTTGATGCCAATGTGGAATTACGGCAGTAAAATTCCCGATATGCTCCTATGTGAAAGTTGGCCTTTTACTTGGGAATGTCTACTGTTCGAGATGGGTAAGCTGCCACATTGCAGCAACAAGTTTTATAATCTGAAGACTGTATTGTCAGAGTATAATAGATATGGGGGTCGACTACGCATGAAAACGCAGTTAAACAAACAATTTGAGAACTACCTTGATAATATTGAACTTAAGCCCAGATTTCCTGAGTGGTTTTTCCGGTATCTCATTGGGGACATTCCTAATGTTGTAGGAACTGGTATAGTTTTTTACTTTCTATGTAAAGTTCACTGGGCATTAGCTATTCTTGCCGTTATTCCTGCAAGTTTTTTAATTGGTGTAATAACTTCACGTGTGTTTTTCCCAAGCTTATGGAAAGAAAATAAGTTTGAGAAAACTAACGACGGTCACTTAATAAAACTCGGCGAATAATTATGACTTATTTTACGCCTGTAATTGATAAATATTTTGCTTATTGGCTGATACATTCAACATGGAACACAGACCAAGACATTGAGGTCAACTTCTGGCGTTTTATAATTGCTCTAAATCGCTATAGCGTTGACTTCTACGAGCAGATAAAGATTCAGGCTGGGTTCTAAAATGAAGGTTTTTCATGCGATGTATAAAATAGGAATTGGCAGGAAAGATATTTTTTAGAACTGGAGAAATCTCATGGCAGATTCGAATAAAATTAAAAAATATATTCAAAAGATTCAACCTGAGATAGCTTACTGCACTACTTGTCAAGCGTATGATGGTGGAGAAATTATATGGGTATTAGGTCAAAAAACTGACTTGGAAGATTTATTTAACGAATACGAGGTTCCCGAAGCATTACGAGACATGGTTGCTGACGGACTTTGTTGTAATAACTGTGGGGTAAATTTGTCAAGAGAAGCTGATGTCGGCTTGAAAACCCAAGAGCAACGAGAAATCGACAAAAAGTGGGAATTTTGGCATAAGAATTATGACCCCAGAATAGATGAATTTCAAGAATTTCTGAGCAAGTATCCATATTTGGGTCTATCACATAAAATTGGCCAAGAAATACAGTCAAAAATTTCTGGATTTTCTAAAACGAATATTGCAGATAAGGACTGGTGGAGAGCAAGAAAACCAAAAAGCAGTAAAAAATTAACTTCTAACAAGATGTACCCGCCGGATTTCCCACGATCCGAAGGAAGATTCAATCATTATGGACAACGCGTTTTTTATTTGGCTTCTACTCAGGAAGCAGCATTGAGCGAAACGCTAGAAGAAGGTGATTGCTTTGCCTGGGTCCAAAAATTTCACATTAAAAAAGCTGACAATTTACTGGATCTTGCCCCATTCTTTCAAGATGAGATAAATATACCTATTATTATGTTGGGTTTAAATGCAAAACTCTTTAAGTCCCAAGTGGACAAGAGTTGTCCTTGGAAGCCTCAATATTTTATCACTCGATTCCTCTCCGATTGTGCAAAAGAGCAAGGCTATAAGGGGATAGTTTTTAACAGCCCAAAACATTATGATGAAAATCTCGTCCTATTTGATTGGGAAAAGGATAATATCATTCATGTAGATGAACCTAAAATTGCTCGATTCAATAGGCAGGAATATTTGAAAAACGAAGAAATAGAATTTTGATTTTTCACCGCCAAGTAAAAAACAGTGTAAATCAGTGTTAATCCGTGTCTGAAAAATAAAAATAAGAAAATTCTCTGTGTCCTGTGGCCGAATTTTAATCGGGCTGGGCGAAATCGCACAAGACGCTATCTGCTATCGGCAGGGCACCGGCGGTCAGACTGAGGTTATCATTTTTTAACTGCAAAAGTTTTAATTTCAGATTTTTTTCTATCGAGTCTTTAAAAAGTTCGAAAATATCGAAACCTGTCTTCTTTTTGTATTCTGTCAGGTTTATCCCCTTAATCAAACGCAAGCCAAGCACCGCGGCCTGAGAGGCCTTTTCGACAGGACTTATCTTAATACGTTCTGAAACAGGATTTTTATCATTTTCGATACATCCCGTTAGAGACAATAAATCTTTGTAGCCAGACGGCACCGAAGGTTGTTTTGTCTCTAACGGGATACATCCAACATATTTATCGATGTCGCTGATATTTTCAGTTCTCCAATTAGGGATATAACTTGCGCCGGCAGGGCCGATTCCAATGTAAAAATCATTTTTCCAGTATATCAGATTGTGCCTGCACTGAAAGCCCGGCTTTGCGAAATTTGAGATTTCGTAGTGTTCAAAACCTGCAGCAGCGAGAAATTCAATTGCAGTTTCATACATTTTCCTGTCAAGTTCCTCGCTCACAGTTTTTATTTTGCCAGCGAACATAGTTTTTTCCAGCGGCGTGTTTTTTTCATAAGTCAGACTATACGCGCTTATATGTGTAACACCTGTTTCTATAGCCTTTTTCAAATTCTGCCGCCAGGTTCGCAGGGTTGAGCCGGGGATTGCGAAAATCAAATCAAGACTGATATTTGCAAAACCGGCCTGTTTTACTGTATTTATTATTTTATCAATTCTTTCAACGCTGTATTTTCTGCCGAGAAAATCGAGTTCCTTCTGCACAAATGATTGCACGCCGATTGAAATGCGATTGACACCAAGCGATTTGAGGCCGGTCAGTAAATTTTCGTTAGCGTCGGCAGGATTAATTTCAACTGTAAACTCTTCGGCATTGCCTGTCAGTTTGACAATCTCCGAAAGAAAGCCGCAGAGCATTTGAGCGCCGATGGAAGCGGGGCTGCCGCCGCCGATATACAAAGTATTAACCGGTTTTTGAAAAGAAGATTTTTTTAACTCTGCATTTTCAGCGTCTAAGAGTTTTCCAACATTATACTCCTGCGGCGGTTTTGAGTAAAAGCCGCAGTATGTGCATTTAGTTTTGCAAAAAGGAATATGAATATAAACGGATTTTGGCAAATTTTTCTTGACCATAATATCTATCAACTAAAAAGGCGGCAATAAAAGGCCGCCTTTTTACGGGTGAGTGACGGGGTTTGAACCCGCGACCCCTAGAACCACAATCTAGTGCTCTGCCAGCTGAGCTACACCCACCATTAACCTCTAACCCCCGGCAAAGCCAGGGGTTAGAAGAAAATATTTAATTTTTAACTACTGCCTGGGCCGCTGCAAGTCTTGCAATCGGCACTCTGAAAGGCGAGCATGATACATAATCCATACCAACTTTGTGGCAAAATTCAATACTTGCCGGTTCGCCGCCGTGTTCGCCGCAAATTCCGACTTCGAGGTTCTTGCGGGTCTTTCTTCCGCGTTCGATACCGATTTTAATCAGTTCGCCGACGCCGGTCTGGTCGATACTCTGGAACGGGTCGCCGGGCAGAATTTTCTTGTTGATATAATCCGGCACGAAACCGCCGATATCGTCACGCGAGAAGCCGAAAGTCATCTGTGTCAGGTCGTTTGTGCCGTAAGAGAAAAATTCAGCGACTTTGGCAATTTCACCTGCGACAAGAGCGGCTCTTGGAATCTCAATCATTGTGCCGAACATATAGCGAATCTTTTTAACGCCTGTCTTTTTGCAGACTTCAGCGTAAACTTCATTAACAATCTGCTGCTGGAATTCGATTTCCTTTACATCGCAGACGACTGGTATCATAATTTCCGGATACGGTTTTTTGCCGGCCTTTGACAATTCGGCGGCTGATTCGAAAATAGCCTTTATCTGCATTCTGCTTACTTCCGGATAGGTGATGCCGAGCCTTACGCCGCGGTGTCCCATCATCGGGTTCGATTCGTGCAGAGAATCGGCACGCTTATTAAACTCATCAGCGTTGATGTTCAATTCTTTAGCGAGAGCTGCACGTTTCTGAGCATCCTGAGGAACGAACTCATGCAGAGGCGGGTCAAGCAGTCTAATCACGACCGGCATATTATCCATCGCTTCGAGCGTAGCCTTTATATCCTTCTTAACGAAAGGATAAAGCTGGTCAAGAGCTTTTTGTCTTTCGGCTAACGTATTGCTCATAATCATTTTACGGAGCAGGAACAAAGGCTGGTCTGCGCCTTTGCCATAGAACATATGTTCTGTTCTGAAAAGACCGATACCTTCTGCGCCGAACTGTTTTGCGTTCATCGCATCAGCAGGCGTTTCAGCGTTTGTACGAATACCAAGTTTGCGAATCTTATCGCAGATTTTCAGGAAATCATTAAGCTCTTTGTTTTCCTTTGAAGCATCCATCATTGGAAGCTTACCTTCGTAGAAGACGCCTTTTGTGCCGTTAAGCGTAATCCAGTCGCCTTCGTTCATAACTTTGCCGCCAACGTGAAGCTGCTTTTTAGCGTAATCAACTTCAATAGCGCCGCAGCCGACGATACAGCATTTGCCCCAGCCGCGAGCGACTAAAGCAGCGTGACTTGTCATACCGCCGCGAGCGGTCAGAATAGCCTGTGCAGCACGCATCCCTTCGACGTCTTCCGGATTTGTTTCTTCACGAACGAGAATAACGTCCTTGCCCTGTTTTTTCCATTCAACTGCATCGACAGCATTGAAAACGATTTGGCCGCATGCGCCGCCGGGACCTGCCGGCAGACCTTTTGCAAGAGCCTTGTGGTCTTTTTCCGTGATTGGGTCGATAATCGGGTGTAAAAGCTCGTCAAGCTGTGAAGGCGTTACACGCATAACTGCCATTTCGGGCGTAATGAGTTTTTCCTTCAGCATATCGACAGCCATTCTGACTGCGGCCGGGCCGTTGCGCTTGCCGACTCGGCACTGGAGCATAAACAGCCTGTTATTTTCGATTGTGAACTCGATATCGAGCATATCACGATAATGCTTTTCGAGTCTTTTCTGGATAGCGTTTAATTCCTTGTAGGCTTTCGGCATTTTCTTTTCGAGCGAAACTTCTGTTTTATTGTGTTCGCTCTTTGAAGATTCGTTTACCGGCCCCGGTGTTCTGGTGCCCGCGACGACGTCTTCGCCCTGTGCGTTGATGAGATATTCGCCGTAGAATTTGTTTTCGCCGTTGCCCGGGTTACGAGTGAAAGCCACGCCTGTTGCGCTTGTTTCGCCTAAATTACCGAAAACCATCGACTGGACGTTAACCGCTGTGCCCCATTCATCTGGAATATTTTCGATTCTTCTGTACGAGATGGCTCTTTTGCCGTTCCACGATGAGAATACAGCGTCGATGCCGCCCCAAAGCTGCTTATTGGCGTCATCGGGAAATTCCTTTTTAAGAACTTCCTTAATCTTTGCCTTGAATTTTGTGCAGAGACCTTTCAGGTCTTCGGCGGTCATTTCGGTATCTGTTGTATAGCCTTTCTGCTTCTTGAGCTGGTCCATTATCCTGTCGAGCTGTTTACGAATGCCCATATCATCGGCAGGCTCGATACCGGCGGCTTTTTCCATAACGACATCGCTGTACATCATCATCAATCTGCGGTATGCGTCATAGACGAATCTTTCGTCGCCGCTGAGAGCTACAAGACCGGGAATAGTTTTTTCAGTAAGGCCGACATTAAGAACGGTTTCCATCATACCGGGCATACTGCTTCGAGCGCCGCTGCGGACGGAAACGAGCAGAGGATTTTTGGCGTCGCCGAATTTTTTGCCCATTATCTGCTCGACTCCGGCCATTGCTTTTTCGACATCGGCCTTAATAGTCGCGGGATATTTCTTTTTATTCTGATAAAAATAAGTGCAGACCTCTGTCGTGATAGTGAAGCCCGGAGGTACGGGTACGCCGAGACTTGCCATTTCGGCAAGATTCGCTCCCTTGCCGCCGAGGAGTTCCTTCATTTTCGCGTTGCCTTCGGCTTTACCGCCGCCAAAGAAGTAAACCATTTTCTTAATCTTAGCCATCTCTGTAAATCTCCTTAAATAGTTAAAGTAGCCCTATAAAGGCTGTTAAACAAAATTGCACCGTAGAAACAAATTGAGGCGCATAAGTATAGGAAGACAGCTAATGTCTGTCAACCATTTTCAGTATTTAAGAAGGGTCAAAAAAACCAAAGCAAAGAAGTATTATTTTGTCCTTTTAATGGCTTGACTGAGATACATATATGTACATAATCACTGTGATAATAGTCCAAAAAGGCAAAATGAAGCATAATAGAACGCCATTATTTGTTTTAATACTGCCGGCTTTATTGTTATCAGGCTGCGCTCCTGCTAGGCGTGCTGTTCCTGAACATTTGGTTTCCAGTGCGACAATAGCTGGGATGCCGAAAAATATCAGGGCCTTTGAAGATGATTTCAAGCCGGATATTAAGCAAAACCCCGCGGATTCCAACGGATGCAGTTTTTTAGCCCTTTCCGGAGGCGGAGCTAATGGAGCTTTTGGCGCCGGCGTTTTATGCGGCTGGACCCAGACAGGAAAAAGACCGCAGTTCAAGGTCGTTACCGGAATAAGCACAGGAGCTTTAATCGCGCCGCTGGCTTTTATCGGGCCGCAGTGCGATGACGAGTTAAAACAAATTTATACCACAATTAAGTCAAAAGATATTTTTAATATTAACGGCCTGTTAGGTGTGCTGGAGATTTTATGGAATGAGTCGTACGCTGACACGAAGCCTTTGTCTGAATTAATAGAGAAAGTCCTTACGCAGGACAAACTTGAGACAATCGCCGCCGAATATGCCAAAGGCCGGCGGCTGTATGTCGGCACAACTTATCTGGATGCGCAGCGTTTTATAATATGGGATATGGGTGCGATTGCAGCCAGTAAAAATCCGAAAGCGCCCGCATTGTTCAGAAAAGTACTGCTTGCTTCAGCGGCGTATCCGGGAGTTTTCTCGCCGGTTTGTTTCGACGTTGAAGCCGAAGGCGGACAGTACGATGAACTGCATGTCGACGGTGGAGTGGTAACTGGCGTGTTCTGCTATTTCAGACCTTTTGCCGAGACGGGGCAGGTATTAAATAAACCCTGTGGTATTTATGTCATTAAAAATGGAATAACCGCCGCTGAATATAAGCAGGTGGATAGAAACGCCCTGAAGATATTGAATCGTTCCTTTTTTACACTGATGAAAATGCAGACCTGGACGGATTTATCCCGGATATATTGGCTAGCCAGGAGAGATAATGCTGAATTCGGGTATATGTGTATTCCGTGTGATTATGAGCCTCAAAGCAAAAAGATGTTTGACCAGAAGGAGATGAAAAGACTTTTCGATATGGGCTTCGAGATGGGCAAGGCCGGCGATAAGTGGCAAAAGACACTGACTCTTGATTAGTATTTTGTCAAACCTTGTCATCTGCCCCGATAGCGAGTTTTTTGGCTTTCTTTAAACTAAGCAGGCCGCTGTAAACCGTAATGAAAAGCGTTACTAAATAAGTGATGGTGGTAAACCAGTAGCCCCATAAATCCGTCTGGACGTGGGCCATTTTGACAACAACTGTGCCGACGGCGAAAGCCTGGACGGACATCTTAAGTTTTCCGCTTAGAGTGGCGGGGAATTTTATCCCTTTTGCCTCGCACCACTGCCGCAGGATTGTAACGCCAGCTTCTCTTGCGATAAGTATTCCGGCAAAGCCCCATTGAATAAGGGCATTTTGAACTTTTGTGAATTCGAAAAGTTTCGGCTGGCCGATGAGGGCAAAGACAACGAATGAGCCGCAGATTAAAACTTTGTCGGCAAGCGGGTCAACAATTCTGCCGAATTTGCTTGCGACATTTAATTTTCTGGCGGCCAGGCCGTCAAACATATCGGTCAAACCAGCAATGACAAAAATCACAAAGGCAAGATCAAGATAACTTGGGAATGACATATCCCTGTCGGCAGGCAGTCTCGGTTCGAGGAAAATCATCACCAAAAAAACGATCGCCAGCACAAGTCTGCTGCCTGTCAGGATGTTTGGTATTTGCTTTAGCATATGCAAAAAGATATAGAATACGGAAAGAAAAATCAAATCTTTTCCACAAGCAAATCATAGTCTTTGGAACCTGTAATCTTTGTCTTTATAAAGCTGCCGGGCGGGTCGGTACAGTTATCGACGAGGCAAGTACTGTCAATATGGGGGGCTTGGCCATAGAATCGGCCGACAGCCTGTCCATCTGAACAATTTTCGTCAATCAGACATTCAATAACCTGACCCTGACGGTCTTTATTTTTCTCAAATGCTATCTGCTGCTGAACAAACATAAGCTGTTCTTGTCTGTCTTCCTTGATGTCGTGAGGTATCCGACCGGGAAGTTCGGCGGCCTTTGTGCCTTGTTCAGGCCAGAAGGAAAAACAGCCTAATGCGTCAAAACGAACCTGTTTTATAAAATCTAAAAGTTCATCGAATTGGCGGTCGGACTCGCCGGGGAAGCCGACAATTACAGTTGTCCGCAGCACAACATCAGGAATATTTTTACGGATTTTCTCGATAAGAGCGGCAATTTTCTCGTGCGTATCGGGCCGATGCATCGCCTTGAGTATTTCGTTGTTAATATGCTGAATCGGCATATCTATATAATGTGTAATTTTTTTGCTTTGAGCGATTGTTTCTATGAGCTGGTCCGTGATGCCTGAAGGATTAAGGTACATCGGCCTAATCCATTTGAGCTTTTCAATTTTTTCAAGTTCGCTGATGATTTTCACAAGTCCGTCTTTTTCGCCGAGGTCTTTTCCCCAGTTTGCGCTGTCTTGGGCTATTATGGATAATTCCACCACGCCTGCGTCGGCGAGCTGATTTGCTTCGGTGATAATATCATTCAGCGGTTTACTTCTGAATTTTCCTTTTATCGCAGGAATCGTGCAAAATGAGCAGGTCCTGTCGCAGCCTTCGCTTATTCTCAGATATGCCCAGTGCGAGGAATTTATTAAGAGCCTGTCAGCGTCATTTTGTGTTTTATCCACCCAATCAGCGGGACTTTCATAAAATTTTGCGCCAGACTCGCTGAAAAGATTTTTAATAACATTTGCGATATTGTCTCTTGCTCCAAGGCAGACGACGGCGTCGATTTTCGGAAATTGCTCAAGGAGTTTTTCCTTTAATCTCTCCGGCAGGCAGCCTGCGACGATGACCTTTTTGATTTTTCCTTTGCGTTTTTTGGCAAGAGTCTGATTTATGACTTCAGTCGCCTCGTCAATAGCCGGTTTTATGAATCCGCAGGTATTGATTACCACAACATCGGCGCTATCGGTGTCATAGTCGATTACAAACCCCGCCTCGGCAATGAGCGCAAGCATCTTTTCCGAATCGACGACGTTTTTCGGACAGCCCAGAGCGATAAAGCCAACTGTAACAGGTTTCTGATTATTTTTATTTATTGTAGACACAATCAGATTTCTTTCTTAATAAAGAACATATTATATTTATTCGCGTATAAAAAGCCATGAATGAATTTCAGACAGCAAAAAAGAAAAGGTTTATAAAGCAGGTATTAACGGCCGTCATCTTTCCGGTAGTTATTATCGGCGGGTGGTTTTATCCTGTGCTGGGTTATTTTATCCCGATTTGTATGGTTGCCGGCATATCGATAGCGTTTTATCGCGGACGGAAATGGTGCGATTGGTATTGTCCGAGAGGCAGCTTTTTTGATACCGCGGTAAAGGCCATAAGTCCGAATAAGGAAATACCGGCGTTTTTCAAGAGTCTGCCGACCAGAATAATAATGCTGATAATTCTTATGACGGTTATGACGGTTCAGATAATCAGGGTTTGGCCGGACCCGTATAAAATCGGAATGGTTTTCGTTGTTCTGCTTACTGTTACCACAAGCATAGCTGTTATTTTGGCTATTATTTATCATCCGAGGGTATGGTGCTGTTTTTGTCCGATTGGTTCGATATCAAACTGGGTTGGCAAAGGGAAAAAACCGTTAAAAATAGATTCACCCCTTTGTATCGAATGCCAGCGCTGCCATAAAGTCTGCCCAATTCAGGTATCAGCTTATAAATTCAAGGGCCAGGGCATAGAAAAAGTGATGGATGGCGACTGCCTTAAATGCGGCCTTTGCACCGCCGCCTGCCCAAAGAAAGCACTGAGCCTATAAAAAGGTTATATCTTTTTATAAGCGATAGTAAAAACGTTTCTTTTTTCTCTCAGATACTTTCTTTCATAGTTTGTGCCGACAAGTTCATTGCTTTGTGCGCCGGCGGGTTTGACAAATTCAACCTGTTTCAGCTCTTTTGCGAAGCCGTTAAGCACATCCTGCATCCACTGAAAATATTCCGCGTGGTCTGTAGCGATATTAATCAGGCCGTTTTTTTTCAGGCATCGAATCATTTGTGCGACATTTTTTGCAGAGACAAATCTTCTTCTGTGATGAGACCTTTTCGGCCAGGGGTCCGGAAAATAGATGTGAAAACAATTAACGGAATTGTCGCCGATGCGCTCTGATAAAAAAAGAGCAGCCTCGGTTCGTATGATACGCACGTTCCCCTCGCCTCTCCTTCCTATTCTATCTACGATGAATTTATAGAATTTGTTCGCCCATTCGATGCCAAGAAAATTTATCTGCGGAAAGGCCAGGGCCTGATTAACCAGAAAAGTGCCTTTGCCGGAACCGATTTCGATATGCAATGGAGCGGAACGTCCGAAAACATCCGAAAAATCGGTTTTGCCCGATATTTCTTCCTCTCGCAGGGCGATATCAGGGTATTCTTTTAAGGTTTTTTTAGCCATTAGGGAATCATTTTTTTAATTTTTAGGACTTCTTTCGACAGGCTGATTTTTTACGACAAAACCATATTAAGTCAAGTTTTAAAAAAAACGATACATATTTTGTGGAACTGTCAGACCAGTAGTTTCGTACAAAGTAAGAAAGGAAATATTTATTCGGACCTAAAAATGATAAGGCCAATAAAATTACGACGGAAGCGAATACTGATTGACATAGACACACAGAAGGACTTTATGGTTGCCTGTGGGTCTTCCTGTATAAAGAATCACCGCAGAGTACTGATGAACATCAGAAGGATATATGCGTGGGCAAGAATAAAGCATATCAGAGTGGTTTCAACCTCGCTATGCAAACCGGGCAGAAACGGCGACAACCTCTGCATTATCGGCACCGACGGCCAGAAAAAAGTTTCATATACTCTCCGCAACAAAAGATTTATTTTTGAAGCCGACAACTCCACAGATTTGGCCAGAGACCTGTTTCTCCACTTTGACCAGATAATATTGAAAAAGAGATGTGAAAATCCGTTCGATGAGCCAAGAGCGGAAAGACTGCTGACGGAGCTGAAAGCCGATGAATATGTTATAATCGGCGCATTGGGCGAAGGAGCGGTAATGGCAACAGTTCTGGGCCTTTTGCAAAGAGGAAAAAGAGTGGTTGTTCTTACCGATGCGATAGGTATACTCGACAGGCATGCGGCGGATATCGCATTTCGAAAAATGAAAGCAAAAGGAGCGATTCTGTCAGAGACAAAAAATATAGCCGGCGCAAGTCATCTCCATACTACAGGTGTTTGCAATTGCAAACTTTGCAAAGCCTCTGAAAAAGAAGAAAAAATCAAGGCACACGCCAGCGCATAAAAAACGCAAAATTCTATTTTTCAACTTCTATTATTACCCGCTTAATATTAGACATTTCTACTCTTATATCACAGTTCCAGCCTGTCATGCTGGCAGGAAAGAGAGTTTAATCTGCAATTTTGCCAGAAAGGTAAAAAGGGGGATATTTTTATAAGTTCTTTATAGATATAGCGTTAATGACAACTGGATAGTGGCTAAAAATGATGGCACATAATTTGCTTATTTACAAGCATATATGAAGCAGAGACTCTATGACTATAGATAGTATAAAGGTACTTATTAACGGTTCGGATTGGGCCTGGCCGGATGCGGTCAGGCGGATTTTCAAAGACCGCTCTGTTGAGCTGCTGATAGTAAAGCGGGCCGATGAGACTTTAAACGTTTTGCAGCAGAGGCGAATTCATACGGCTATTGTGGATATGGATTCTAAAATATTAAACGGGCTTAGTATGATAAAAGTTATACGCAGCAGTTTTCCGCTGCTGCCGTGTATCCTGCTGGCTGACAGCGCGGAAGAAAAATTACTTTCGACAGCGCTTGAGCTTGATGTGTTCAGTGTGATGAATAAGCCTGTGGATATACCGCTGCTTCAGAATCAGCTTAACAGGCTTTTTGTAAAAAGATATAACAGTAATTTATTTAATAGTTGAAAGGAATTAGGAATGAAAATCAGACCATTGGCCGACAAGGTGCTTGTCGAACGCATCGAGGCTGAGAACAAAACTGCCGGCGGAATCGTCCTGCCGGATACGGCAAAGGAAAAGCCGCTTAGGGGCAAAATCATCAGCGTTGGTGAGGGGAAACTGCTCGAAGACGGCTCGAGAAGCCAGATGCAGGTTAAAAAGGGAGACGAGGTGCTCTTTACCAGTTATGCCGGAACGGAAGTAAAACTCGACGGCAAAGAGTATATGATTATGGACGAAACAGATATTATGGCAGTAATTGAGAAATAGGAGATTATAAAAATGGCAGCAAAAAAGATTGCTTACAATACCGAAGCCCGCGAGGCGATTCGTCAGGGTATAAAGAAACTTGCCCAGGCGGTAAAAGTTACGCTGGGGCCTTGTGGAAGAAATGTTGTTCTTGAAAAATCATTCGGCTCGCCGACCGTTACAAAAGACGGCGTTTCCGTAGCAAAGGAAATCGAGCTTGAAGATTCTTATGAAAATATGGGCGCTCAAATGGTGAAAGAAGTCGCCAGTAAGACAAGCACTGTCGCAGGCGACGGCACAACCACCGCGACGATTCTTGCTGAATCCATTTTCGAGGAAGGCTTGAAAAATATCACCGCAGGCGCAAATCCGATGCAGGTAAAACGCGGCATAGATATGGCAGTTGAGAAAATCGTCGACGAGCTAAAGAAAATGAGCACAAAAATCGAATCGAGCAAACAAATCGAACAGGTGGCAACCTGCTCAGCAAACCAGGACGCTGAAATCGGCAGGACAATGGCTCAGGCAATGGATAAAGTCGGCAAAGACGGCGTTATCACCGTCGAAGAAGGTCAGAGCCTTGAAACCGTTGTCGAACTTGTCGAAGGTATGCAGTTTGACAAAGGTTTCATCAGCCCGCACTTTATCAACAATTACGAGGATATGACCTGCGTACTTGAAAAACCTTATATTCTCATTCATGAAAAGAAAATCAGCTCCATTAAATCGCTCGTTCCAGTACTCGAAAAGGTCGCTAAAGCCGGCAGACCTCTGCTTATCATCGCTGAGGACCTCGAAGGCGAAGCGCTTGCGACATTGGTAGTGAACAAGATTCGCGGCGTACTGCAGTGTGCCGCGGTAAAGGCTCCGGGATTCGGCGACAGACGTAAGGCAATGCTTGATGATATCGGCATTCTGACCGGTGGTGAGCCTGTGTTTGAAGACCTCGGCGTGCAGCTTGAAAAAGTTGAACTGTCTCAGCTCGGCCAGGCAAAGCGCATTACAATCGATAAGGACAACACGACAATAGTCGAAGGCGCAGGCACAACAGCGGCGATAAAAGGACGCATCGAGCAGATTAAAAGAGAAATCGAGTCCACTACGAGCGATTATGATATTGAAAAACTTCAGGAAAGACTGGCAAAACTTTCAGGCGGAGTTGCACAGATTAACGTAGGCGCTGCTACCGAAGCGGAAATGAAAGAGAAAAAAGCCCGCGTTGAGGACGCACTTCACGCTTGTAGAGCGGCTGTCGAGGAAGGTATTCTGCCGGGCGGCGGAGTCGCTATGCTGCGGACTCTCAAGGCTCTCGACAAGATAAAGGCAAAGGACGACGAGAAAATCGGCGTTGACATCGTAAAAAGAGCGATTATCGCTCCTATTAAGCAGATTGCCACAAACGCAGGGCTCGACGGCTCAATCGTGGCTCAAAAGGTTATGGAAAACGACGATGTAAACTTTGGCTATGATGCGTTAAGAAAAGAATACGGCAATATGATTGAATTCGGCGTTATCGTTCCGACAAAAGTCGAACGCATTGCTCTGCAAAACGGAGCTTCAATCGCTTCACTGCTGCTGACAACTGATGCCATTGTAAGTGAAATTCCCGAAAAGAAGGAAGCTCCTCAAATGCCACAGCATGGCGGCGGAATGTACTAAAAAAAGTTAAAAGTGAAAAGTTAAAAGTGAAAAGTACGGACTCCCGCACCTGAATTGTTCAGGTGCGGGAGGTTATTTATGCTTTTTAATTTTTATTCAAATTCGTTTAATCAGGTCTCGAAAGGCTTTGCAAAGGGGCTTTTTGTTGTAGGGCTTCTACTAATAGGCTTTGGCATACTGGTCTGGATATTCAGGCAGGTGCTGGCCGTAATTGCTGCTGCGATTTTTATAGTCGTAGGTGCGGTGTGCTGTTTTAACGCTGTCAGGATGTTTATTCATACAATAAAATCCGATAAGCACAGCGATGATGGAAGGGATAATGTCAGAATTCGCATAGGGGATGATTCCGGGTTTTGATCGCCGGTTAAATACAAATCGAACCACAATATAGCTTGCTAACCTTTCGGCAGGCTCGTATATTCCGGTTTATGGGTGGACAATCGAATACTAAGGGATTTACAGGTTTTTTCAGGGCCTGGGCGGCCAGTCTTATCGTTGCCGGTGCCCTTGTCTGTACGCTGCTTGTAAAACTCTACTGGGCAATTCATATAAACAGATTAAATGAATGGATAAGCTGGGTAGAATCCGACATTTTTGTTTTGGCCGCTGTTGAACTGCTGCTTGTGATTGTCTGTTTCATCTGGCCCAAAAGGGCCGTTGTGCGAATTATAACCGTTCTTGCCGCTCTTGTTTGTACCTGGTCTGTTATAAACGCCGGTTGGCTCATCGCGACCGGAACGCAGGTGCTGCCGGCTGTTCTGGCCCCGCTTTTTTATGACCCTGTCAGCAGATTTATAATTGTCGGCCATCATCTGGCAATGAGACCGGTTGCCGCTGTTGCTCTTCTAGCGCCGAGCGCAATAGCCTTGGCGTTTTTCTTTTATATACTGGCAAAACCAATTGTGCCGCCCCTGAACAAAAACCACATCCGTATCAGGATTGATATCTATGTCGTATTGTTTGTGCTGGCGGTGATTTTTGCCGTTGTTGCAAAAGACAGTGCCGAAGCAACTGCGTTAGCTGAGCTGCGATATAACAGTCAGTTTAAGGCAATCAAATCGCTGTTTTACAAAAACGTATCGAGGCAGAACAATAAAAACCCCATTGACCGTAAAATACCTCTGGATGATGGAAAAAGTATTGCACAATTGCCGCTGCAGAATAAAAAAAACGCCGGCAAATTTAGCGTGGTTATTGTCGTGCTTGAAGGGATTTCGCCGCTGCAGACCAATCTGTTTAATAAAGGCAGTGCAGATGTACCGTTTCTGAGAAGCCTTGCCAAAAAAGGGACAGTTTTTACAAACTGCCACACGGTTGCGACCCATACGACAAAGGCGCTGTTCGCGACACATACAGGCAGATACCCGTCCGTCAGCCAGGATTATATTGAAGCTGCGATGGTAAATTATCCTTATCAGAGCATTGTAACGATTCTGAAAAACTCCTTCGGCTATAGAACGGCGTTTTTCCAGTCGGCGGATGGCACTTTTGAGGCAAGGCCCAGCCTTGTGCATAATTTCGGTTTCGATAAATTTTTCGCACGTCAGGATATTGCAGATGCAAATTCTTATCTCGGTTATCTTGCCGCAGATGAATTTGTCCTTATTGAGCCGATATGCCAATGGATAAAACAGTCCGACAGTCCTTTTCTTTTAACGGTTCTTGGTTCGGCGACACACGACCCTTATGAAATCCCGAAGTGGTATACTTCTGGAAAAGCTGCTGAACTTAAAGACCCTCAACAACGATACCGGATGCTTATATCATATACCGATGCGTTTCTTGAAGAACTTTACGGCAGAATCTGCGAAATAACCGGAAACAGGAAATTGATTTTCTGTGTTATCGGCGACCATGGCGAAGCGTTCGGCCAGCACAGCAGATACGGCCATGCCAGGGTGCCATACGATGAGGCAATGAAGATCTTCTGGATTATGAGCGGAGATAATGTAAAACGCGGCAGGAAAATTAATCTGCCGGTCAGCAATCTTGACGTAACCCCGACGCTTTTGAATATTATGGGTTTTGATATGTCGAAAGGGACTTTTGACGGAATAAATGTCCTGCGGAAGATTTCTCCCGACAGGAAAATTTATTTCTCAACCTGGATGGATAATGGCCCGACCGGCTATATCTGCGGACAGAAAAAGTTCATATATGACCCGACAAATGAACTGGTTATTAAATTCGATTTGTCAAAAGACTCTGCCGAACTGGCAGGACAGCTTTTCCAGAGAGAAAAGTTACAGGATATGGGAAAAGACGTTACAGAAATACGCAGTTGGCAAAGGCAGATGTTTATAGACCTTAACCGTGGTAATATAGAGAAGTATCGACGGGTTTTTGGTAATTGGCTCTGCCAGACCGACAGTAGAGAACCGAAGGCTGTTTACAACAAGCGGTAAAAGGCCGTCTTTTAGAGGAAAAGTTGTTGCTTTTTGTAAACATTTTTTAACATTTAGCTTTTCCAAAGCTTTAGCACCTATAAAAAAGCGATTTCAATATTGAAAAAGGCTTTCGTGTTGCCAAAATGCAACACAGTGATAAAGTTTATCACTTGCCGAGGGGTAATTAATCGCTTTTATAATGTTTTAAGTTTTTCTATTATAGATGGTTGCGGCTATAAATTTGTCAAACTATGGGTATGGAAATTTTCTGGCACAGACTTTGCTCAAAAATCATATACTTTATACTTTGCCGGGTGGGCTGAGCTTCGATTCCCAGGAGGAGGAGAAGTAAAAATAAGCCCGCCTGTAAACGCAACCAGGGCAAAAAATACAAAAAATGGCCCTGTTAAATATAAATTGCGTTCTATGGAGCTGGCCGGGAGGAGGCAGCTCCATTCTTTTGCGCTAAAATAAGTTCCTTGCGGAGCTTATAGGCTGTATAATCAACTCATATGAAAAAAGTATATCTGCTCACAATTCTTTTCGCGTTTTTTTTCGGATTTGTAACTCTTAGCCGAGCCGAAGATAGGAATTCCTTAAATTCTTCCTTCTATTTTGTGCAAATTACCGACACGCATCTCAGCCATAAAGAGAACTTTGAAAGAACAGAAAAAATCATCGAAAGAATCAACGCCCTGCCGTTCAAAGTCGAGTTTGTCGTTAATACAGGCGATATTTTCAATGATAATATTGAAGACGCCAATGCGGTAAAAACTACTGTACAGGTTTTTTCAAGGCTTAAGCCTCCAATTTATTATATCGCGGGCAATCACGATATAAGCTCTGAAAAATCAAAGATGGTTTATATAAAAAACTTCGGGCAGTTGAACTATGTAAAAGAAATCAATAATATAGTCTTTATTTTCGCTTATACCAACTATGCCAAAAACGACCCCAATTCTCTCAATGCGGAGTTTTTCAGATGGCTTGAAGATTCTTTGAAAAAGGCGGGGGGTAAGCCTGTGATAATTTTTCAGCATATACCAGCAGGACAGGATTTTTATGATAACAGCTTTCACAGCTCCTGGCCGCTTGAAGCTGAGAAAAAATGGCTTGAGCTTATCAATTCACACAACGTAAAAGCGGTCATCGCAGGTCATTTTCACAGGGATGAACTCCACTGGTTCGGCAAAGTGCCGTTATATGTCGGCGAGCCGGTATCGCTGTGGCTCGGCAGACAGGCAGCCTTCAGGGTCTATCAATATAAAGACGGCAAAGTCAGCTATTTCACACAATATCTGGATACGAATTGACGTTAAGGAGAGAGGCAATGGGCGATACAGGACTCGAACCTGTGACCCGCTGATTAAGAATCAGCTGCTCTACCGACTGAGCTAATCGCCCTGGGAAAGGTTGATACTTTATATCTATTAGGCGGATATTGCAAGAGGTATTAGAATCTGCGTGTTAAACCTTGAAAATAGACTCGAAACTTGAATTTCTGCATTAAAAGCATAACCGACTTTGATTGTCTTTTAATTTGCAAAATTTTTTTTAACAGAACATCCGATAAAAGCACCACTTTAATTTGAAAAATACAAATCTTTAAGTATTTTCCCAAAGTTAGTCATTTTCTCTAAATATTCTATTTTATCTATTTTAACATAGTCGATAAAATAATATCAGGTTGGACCGAATTATTTTTGAAATGGAGTTTATTATGACACAAGTATTAGAGACAGCAGTAGAGAATCGCAGGTTTAATCGTACGGACCTTAGCTGGCCGGTCAGTCTTTGGCTGCCGGAGGCAAACAGGTTCTTCAACGGCAAAACCGTTAACGTGGCAAAAGGCGGTACATTGCTTTCATTGCCTATGACTACACCCATAAGGCCGGGCCACGTCGTGGAAATTAATTTTCCACGTACCGTTGACCTTGCCAAAAAGAAAGGGCAGTTTGCCAGGATAAAGACCGGAACGGTACTGCGTATAGAGCGGGATTCTCTCGTCAGCGATGCCACAATCGGCGTTGCCGTTCAGTTCGCATAACATCGGCAATAAATTTATAAATCTATTGCTGCTCAATTATGACCACGGGCTGATTTTATCCGAAAGATAACTATCAGCCCTGTGGTCCGAACATACTTAAATGCCTTAAATCCTGTCGGCCAAAAGGCTTATCCATCTGGTTTTTCATATAAGAATTTGCTTTACACAGCAACCTTAAGTTTCTATAATGCACCCCTTAATTTTAGTTAACATTTTATAAATACTGGAGATAACAAGATGTACGCAGTAATAGAACAGGGCGGCAAGCAGTATAAAGTCAAGCAGGGCGATCGTATTCAGATCGAACTTGCCAATGTCGCTCCTGATGCAAAGACTATAGAATTCAATAAAGTTCTGTTCGCAGGCGAAGGTAAAGATGCAAAGATAGGCAACCCCTATATCGAAGGCGCAAAGGTCATAGGCAAATTTGCTGATACCGCTGCCGATTCGATTGTAAAAGGTGAGAAGCTGTTTCCGACCTATTTCCGCCGGCGCAAAGCCAGTAAGAAACGTATCGGCCATCGCCAGAAGCGTATGGAATTGATAATCGAAAAGATTAAGACTTAATTGGTTTTTATCGCTGATTACACGGATTTTATAAAAAAATAAAAGGGCGAGTTTTATTACTTGCCCTTTTTCTTTCAAAAATTATTTCCTCATTTTATAAAATTACGGTTCCCAACGAAGATTTTTAACTTCTGATTGAGGCACAAATCTAACATCATACTGGTTAGGAAATAAAACATAAAAACCGCTTTTCTCCCAATAATTCTTATGCAAATCAGGGCACATCATTTTAGAATCTCCATTTTGATTCCAGCCAACGCCATTAGCCTCAAATACAACTACTACATTAGGGTCAACTTCTGATATGCGTTTACCGGCCAAATTTTTGTTAAAAGCATATACGTATCTTTCTTCTCCTAAAATTTCGTGGCATTTAAAACTTTTCTCTGAAAGCTCCCAATACAAACCATACTTATCATCAGATTTTTGAGGAGGTTCACTTAGTAATAAATCACACCATTTTGCGGGGTCTGGAAATTCGCCATTATGTTTTTCGCAATATGTTTTAATTGATGTTGACAAAGTCTTAAGATTCCTTTCGCAATAATAATTTCTTACGTCATAAGAATCGGGCAAAAGAAATGATACAGCAAAATATAAATATATTGCCAAAATACAACCTGCTATAGCCATTGGTTTGCTCCACCAAGACCCCTTAATTCTTCTTGCAAATATCAATGATATTACCCCGCACAAAATAGCTGCAATAACACAAAACCGGCCGGAGTAACGCACAAAGTATCCTATTTCGCCCTTTTGATTAGACCATAAATTTGTAACAGTCACAAACCATAGCGCAACAATTGTTACTGATGCAATGGCAAGTATATTAGCTTTAGTCTTTAGACTTATTTTTGGTTTTTGTTCAGCATCTGTTTCCATAACATGCTTACCTCGATCAACAGCTATACTGCCAGAGTTAATTGTGATAAGCTATCATAACCGAAAGAAAGCGAATGAGCAATAGTGGAATTTTTGATCGACTTTTTAATTATGGGGGAAGGGTAACGTTAATCTATATTAATTTTTAACAGTGTTAATCTGTGTCGTCGTTTCCTAAATAAATTTCCATACCGCATTTGCCGCAGAGGAAATTAACCTGATATTCTCTGCCGTCCTCGTCCTGCAAAATCAATGGCGCTGCAGCTGTAAGGCCGTCGGTGTGCTGACAAAGATTTAGCTCTCTCCTCAAACAGTACTTTGTCTTCATAACCATTTGCCCCATCAAATTCAGTCCTGATTCTGCTGCCGGCTCAATCGTTTCAACGCCGTGACGATGATAAAAATCCTCAGCTTTTTGATTCAGCACATTGCCGGTAAAACGTAAATGCTGCTGGGGGAAAGGAACGTTGTTTTTTGTGATGCCGGCAGTCTGATGGGGACGATTATTTTCGCGTACTTTCAATAATTGCTCAACAAGCTGACGCCGGACATCGTTCAGTTGAGAGGCGGGCACAAAATACATATCCTGCGTCTGGATTTTCAAATCAGAGCATTCGAATATGGTATTTCCAAGTCGGGTCAATTGATTATGAAAAGCCTCTTTGGCCGTTTCTTTCTTCAAAGCAGGTTTTTTATCGCCGATTATTTCCACTGTTGCTTTATTTCCATCCTCATCTGTTCCGATTACAACCAGGCCGGTTTGTATTTCCTGTACCGCAATTGACAGGGCGATTTTGCGATGCGCCGGCTGGTTTAGAAGTTTTTGAGCAAACTGATGATCGTAATTGCGATAAATTTTCTGCCCGACGTGAATTTCATTTATCTTTTGCGGATAAATCTTTTGACCTTCGACACGGTTAACCGTTGTTCCGGACAAGTTCTGCTGCCAATCGAAAAAGCAAATCCCATCGCCGTTATGCAAATCCTGCCCGCTTCGCCCGCGAAGCGAGGCGAGTTTGCTGTCGATGACGAAAAACATTTTTTCCAATTTTTTCACAACGCCGATATGTTCGCCGACGGATTTTGGCGTATCAATCGAGCCTAATTTGGCTATTTGCCCCGTAAGCCCATAGTCTGTAAATCCGCGATTGAATGTTTTATCGAGATTCGGCTCAAAATCAAATCGTACCGAACCTGACGAGTTTTTCTGAAGTTTTTTCTTTGCCAGGATAGCGTCTAATTTCTGACGATAAAAGCTTACTGTATTAACGACATAGGGAATATCTTTTAATCGGCCTTCAATTTTGAAGGCGCTGATGCCCGCGTCGATTAGTTCTTCCAGATTTTCGGAAAGATTGAGGTCTTTTAGCGACAGCAGGTAGCGGTCTTTGACGATAATATTGCCGGTTGTATCTTTCAGGCTGTAAAGCCTTCTGCACGGCTGGGCGCATTGTCCTCGATTTCCGCTTCGTCCGCCCAGAGCACGGCTCATATAGCATTGTCCGCTTGCGCCGACGCAAAGCGAACCGTGAATAAAGCATTCGAGCTCGATTGATGTTGTGCTGCGGATTTGCCGAATCTGCTGGAGCGTTAGTTCACGCGCTAAAATTGCCCGGCTGAAACCGACATCCTGCCAAAATTTAACCTTTTCGACTGTGCTGTTATCCATCTGTGTGCTGGCAATCAAAGGAACAGGCGGCAAATCCAGTTCGAGCAGACCGAGGTCCTGGATAATCAGGCCGTCGATTCCTGTTTCGCATAACGGAGGGATCATTTTCTCGGCAATTGTCAATTCACCGTCGAACATCAGGATATTAAGCGTTACATAAACCTTTGCGTAATATTGGTGAGCGAAATCCACGACTTTTTTAATGTCTTCAATTGAGTTTGCCGCGGCCTGGCGGGCGCCGAATCTTTCGGCCCCGATATAAACCGCGTCCGTGCCGCATTGAATAGCCGCTATCGCGGTTGCGGCGTCTTTGGCAGGGGCTAATAACTCAATTTTTCTGGTCATTGGCTGGAATTATAACGGATGATTATGCGGTATGGGATTTAATTTTTTCTTCGGCGTTTTTCTGCCACTGGGTCGGACCTTTTTCCATAAAATATTCAAACGATGCATCACTGACAAGTTCGCCCAGCAGAGACTTGCGGTCGGCCGAATCCGACATCGTTTCCATAACATATTTTCGGATTGCTTCGAGCTCAGTCAGAAACTGGCCGTGTTTTTCAGTGAAAATGTCCTCAAGTTTTTTTCTGATATGGCCCGCGTAAGCGGGATAATCGCCTTCGGTGCCGATGGCAATCTGCAAATCGCCTCTTTTAACCACAGCTGGAACGAAAAAATCGCAGAGTTCCGGGTCGTCAGCCGTGTTGCAGAATATCTCAAGCTCCTGGCAATCCCTGTAAATCTGCTCGTTTACTTTTCTGTTATTGGTCGCGGCGAAAACAATTGTCGCGCCGACAAGATATTCTTTTGAGTATTTTGCTTCCACAAATTCTGTATTTGCGTTTTTACATCTTGTTTCGAGCACATCGTCGATATGTTCAGCGACAATCACCACGCGAGCCTGTGCGTCAAGCAATCCCAGCACTTTCCGTGCGGCGATGGAGCCTCCGCCGATGACCACAACGCGCTTTGATTCCAGATTTAAAAAGATGGGGTATTTCATAGCGGTATATATAATAGTACTTTTCTGCGTCCGCAGCAATGAATTATTTGACGTGCAAAATAGGCATTTTTATGTAAAATGAGCTTATATGAAGAAAATAACAACACCTTTAACAGAAGATATCGTTCGTTCGCTTAAAGCCGGCGATGAAGTCGCCATAAGCGGTATTGTTTATACTGCCCGCGACGCGGCTCATAAAAGGCTTTGTGAACTTATCGAACAAGATAAAGAATTACCTATACCAATTGAAGGACAGATTTTTTACTTTGTCGGTCCCACGCCCGCACCGCCGGGCAAAATAATCGGCTCGGCAGGTCCGACGACATCGGCACGAATGGATAATTTCTCGCCTGCACTTTTGGCTGCTGGCCTGAAAGGAATGATTGGCAAAGGTTATCGTTCCGATTTGGTCAGAGACGCCTTGAAAAAACATTGCGCGGTTCATTTTGCCGCACTGGGCGGAGCCGGCGCGCTCTTGAGTCAATATATAGTTTCTGCGCAGGTTGCCGCTTATGAAGATTTAGGCACCGAAGCGATAAGAAAACTTGAAGTTAAGGATTTTCCCGCGGTTGTGGCATACGATTGTTTCGGCGGCAGTGTTTTTAAAAGAAAAAATGATAAATAAAGGTGTGGGATGAAAACAGCGTTTCTCGGCATAACAGGTTCGGGCAAAAGTACATTACTTGCGGCGGTCAGCGGCAGAAAGCTGGGCCAGCCGGGCGCGGCGCAGATTGAAGAGGTAATTGCCAAAGTGCCTGATGAAAGACTTGACTGGCTTTTCAATTTATATAAGCCGAAAAAAAATGTTCCCGCCACGATAGACTGTATTGATTTGCCGGGCGTATCTTTCACCGATGACCATACAAGAGCGGCGGCAAGGAGGCTTCTCAATCAGGTAAGAACCGCCGAGCTGCTTGTTCTTGTTATAAGGGCGTTTGATAATGCGGGAATTAAGGCGGAGCCTTTGAAGGAACTTTCCGAATTGATGACGGAGATACTGCTTGCCGACCTTGAGCTTGTCGAGACGCGAATAGAAAAACTTGAAAAGCAAGTGAACAAACCCTCGAAAGACCAGGCTAAGCAAAAAGCGGAGCTTGAAATTCAATTAAAACTGCGTCAAACAATCGAAGCAGAAAAACCTTTAAAAACCGCGATTGCAAACGACCTTGAGCTTGAGATTGTAAAACCGCTGGGATTTTTGACGTTAAAGCCTATAGTGGTTGTTTTTAATACTACTGAAAGTAATCCTGCGCAGAGTTTTGAAACAACCGGCGTTATCGATTCGACAGTGCCGGTAATCAGCGTTTGTGCTGAGATTGAATATGAGATAAGTCAGCTTGACGAAGAGAGCAAAAAAGATTTTATGAAGGATTTAGGTCTGGCTGAATCTGCGGCAAGTAAATTTGTCAGGAGCTGTTATTCGGCGCTCGGCCTGATTAACTTTTTCACGGTCGGCGACGATGAAACAAGGGCCTGGCCGATAATGGCCGGCACAATTGCGCACGACGCGGCGGGCAAGGTCCACAGCGATATAAAACGCGGCTTTATCAGGGCAGAGACGATTAGCTTTGCGGATTTAAAACAGTTTGGCGATGAAAAAGCGGTTAAAGCTGCCGGAAAGGTCCGCCTCGAAGGCAAAAGCTACGTCGTTCACGACGGCGATATAATATGTTTCAGATTTAATGTATAAAATTAGCGGGAATTGATATGAAAGCGTTGGCATTAACAGGTTTGAAAAAACTGGAATTCGTTGAAGTTCCGCAGCCGCAAATAAAAGAAGATACCGATGTGCTGCTCAAGCTTGCCTATGTCGGGATATGCGGCAGCGATATTCATTATTACGAAGAGGGCAAAGTAGGTACGCAGGTCGTAATATATCCGTACAGAATCGGGCACGAATGTTCCGCGACGGTCATGCAGGTCGGCAAAGCGGTAAAAAATGTGAAGGTCGGCGATAAAGTCGCCGTTGAGCCTGCTGTTTCCTGCCATAAATGTGACCAGTGCAAAATGGGCAGGGAAAATACCTGCAGAAGTTTGCAGTTTCTCGGCACACCCGGCCAGGGCGATGGCTGCCTGTGCGAATATATGGTTATGCCCGAAGAAGCCTGCCTGGTAATCAACGATAAACTGACGCTCATCCAGGCTGCGCTGTGCGAACCTTTCACAATCGGTGTTTATTCGGCAAAACAGGGTTATTCGCCGAACTACGAAAAAATAGCGATTCTCGGCTCGGGGCCGATAGGATTGAGCTGTATGACGGCGGCCAAAATATTGGGCGCCAAAAAAATATATATGACCGATAAACTCGACTACAGACTCGATGTCGCCAAAAAGCACGGAGCGGACTGGACCGGCAATCCTGACAAAAATGATATTGTCAAAGAAATAAGCAAACTTGAACCGCTCGGAATCGATGTTGTTTATGAATGCGCAGGCCAGCAAAGCACGATCGATGAAGGCGTTGCAATTTTACGGCCGGGCGGAAAAATCGTCCTTGTCGGCATCCCGCGCGAAAACCGTATCGCAGTCAGCATCGATCAGACCCGTAGAAAAGAGATTACGATTGTGAATATCCGCAGGCAGAACCGCTCGACAGAGGACTCGATTAAGCTGCTTGTGGAGAAAAAAGCGAATATCGATTTTATGGTTACACACACATTCGCTTTTGCAGATGCGATAAAGGCTTTCGAGCTTGCGGCAGGCTACAAGGACGGCGTCATCAAAGCGATGATTGAGTTTTAAATAACTGATTCATTTTTATAGGGAGTTTAAAAGTGAAAAAGTATAGAAAATTTCCAATTTTTATCGCGTTAATAATTTTAACCATTATTTCAACATCTGCAAATGCCAGCCCGCCTAAAGTAATCAGAACGGTTCCTGAAAATGGCGACCAAAATGTCGACCCAAGGCTGTGGCAAATTCGAATTGAGTTTGACCAGAACATGGAAACTAGAGACTATTCAGTTTGCACCGGCACGAGTTCCCCGAAAATAATCGGTAAGCCAACGTGGATTAATAAACGTACCGTTATAATAGGTGTAAAACTCGAACCGAATTGCGAATATGGACTCAGCATCAACTGCCCAAAATATGGAAATTTTAGAAATCTTCAGGGCGAGTCTGCTGTTAGTTATCCTGTCAAATTCAAAACTACCGCTGCGGGCGGTAAGTCGGGCAGGTCTGTGAAGTCGCCGGCAGTTCCCCTGCAGGAAGACACTAATACGGTAAGTAATACAGAGGCAATAAGTAAACTGAGACAAATCATTGATGAGAGATATTCGTATCGTGATTTAAGAAATGTTGACTGGAACAAACTGTTTCAAACTTACACGCCTCAGCTGAGACAAGCTAAAACAGCACGCGATTTTGCTCAAACAACCGCCAATATGTTGTCAGCTGCCGAAGATGTGCATCTATGGGTAAAAGTTAACGGCGAAACTGTAAACGGCTTCAGACGCAGTGTTAATCGTAATTATAATATTGAATTGCTCAAAAAAGAAGTTCCCGGCTGGAGGGATTTGAGTCAATATGTAAGTGTCGGGCGTTTCCCCGGCGGCATTGGTTATATCCTGATAAAAGGCTGGAAAAAAGATGAAAATCAGGTGATTAAACCGGCGTTAAATGCCCTCAAAAATCTTACAAACTCTCGTGCGCTCGTCATTGATGTAAGACCTAATAACGGCGGCGCTGAACCGTTTGCCCAACAGTTTGCAGGCTGCTTTACAGACAAGCCCGTTGTTTATGGTAAACACATCAGCCGTGATGTTAGTAAAGCGGATGGCTGGAGCCAAATTCGGGAAAGAACGCTGGAACCAAATCCAGACATGCCGACTTATAAGGGGAAAGTTGCTGTCCTGATGGGCCAGGAAAATATGAGCAGTTGCGAATCTTTCCTCTTAATGATGAAACAAGTACCAGACTGCAAGCTTATAGGTGAAAAATCCTATGGCAGCTCAGGAAATCCAAAACCTTATGACCTTGGCAATGGCGTAACAGTTTACCTGCCTTCCTGGAAAGACCTCCGGCTGGACGGAACTTGCTTTGAGGGTCAGGGCATAGAACCGGATATCAATGTTGTAGCAACCGAAAGTCAGCTAAGAGAAAAAGACCCTGTCCTTGAGACTGCCCTGAAGTATCTTAGAAATAGTTTTTAGGCTTGGAGGGTATTAAGATTAATGCTGCGATAATAAGTATAGGCAATGAGCTATTAAACGGTCATACTGTAAATACGAACAGCAATTGGCTTTGCGGCAGACTGCTTACCATATCTATCCCCGTAATTTACAACTGCGATATCGGCGATGATATTGATGAGATTAAAAACGCGATTGAATACGCATCAGGCAAAGCGGATATTATTTTAATTACCGGCGGCCTCGGCCCGACGGACGACGACCTTACGAGAGATGGAATTGCAAAATTTCTTGGTGTCAAACTTGAATATCATCCTGATATTTTTGAAAAGATAAAAAAGTTTTTCGCAGCCAGAAACTACCCGATGCCCGAAAAGAACAAAATCCAGGCATATCTTCCAGCAGGCACAAGTGAGATCGAAAATAACCTCGGCACCGCGCCGGGAATATTTTACAAGGGCAATAAAAAAATAATCGCGGCATTTCCGGGTGTGCCTTCCGAGATGAAGCAGATGTTTGACGAATCAATTTTGCCGAAGCTGAAAGGAATTTGCGGCGGCGATTTTTTAGTCGTAAGAAAAGTCAGGTGCATCGGCGCCGGCGAATCGACTATTGCCGAAATGCTCGACGATTTAATGAATCGAGGCAGAAATCCCCTTATAAATTGTACCGTCGACCACGGAATTATTACGCTGCATATTGTCGCGAGGGCAGAAGACAAAAAAACTGCTGAGGCAATGGCCCAAAAAGATATTGAAAAACTTCGCGGCATTCTCGGCAAGCTTATTTATGGTCTTGACGAGCAAAGCCTTGCCGAAGTTGTTGGGCAGAAACTTTTAGAGAAAAAAAAGACTTTAGCGACTGCCGAATCCTGCACAGGTGGTCTTATCGCCAAAATGATTACGGATGTGCCCGGTTCGAGCAAATATTTTACTTACGGCTGGGTTACTTACAGTAATGAATCTAAAATCTCAGAACTTGGCGTTGAAAAAGGACTGATTGAACAGTTCGGCTCGGTCAGCAGTGAAGTTTCGCAGGCGATGGCTGCCGGGGCGAGGGAAAAAGCTAATTCGGATTATGCGATAGCCGTAACAGGCATCGCGGGACCGCAAGGCGGAAACGAAAAAAAACCTGTCGGATTAGTGTATATTTCCATAGCTTCCGATAAGGGCGTCGATACGGAGCAATTTCTATTCGGGCTCAGAAACAGAGATTTTATCAGACTAAGAACTTGCCAAAACGCACTTAATTTACTCAGATTGAAATTGGGCGATTGAACAATTTGGCCGATAATGGTATAGTTATAGTAACTATTGTCGGAGTATATCTATAGATTTTATGGCTAAAAACCGGAGAAAATTAGGCGAGATTCTTTACAAAAGCCAACTGATTGGCAAAGAAGCCCTTATTGAGGCTATAAAGACCAGTCAGCAAAAGAACAAACGGCTTGGTGAGACGTTGATTGAGCTGGGGCTGGTCACGGAGGATAACATTAGCAAGGCGATTGCCCACCAGTTTGGGCTGCCGTATATAGACCTCGATAAACATTCAATTCCGCAGGAAACGTTAAAGCTTATACCTGAGGAAATCGTTCAGAAATACAATGTCCTTCCGCTGGGCAAGGAAAACGGCAGGCTGAAACTGCTTATCAGCGACCCTCTGGATTTGGATATGCTGGACACGCTGCGGTTCAGGCTCAGCAGCGAACTTGACTGTTCCATCACAAGCCCGACAAAGATTCGCGCCTTTATCAATCGAAGCCTCGACAATGTAAGAACAAGTATTGACGCCACCGCTGCGGAATTGGCACAAGAAGGGCATACCCTCGAGGAAGAAATCAGGAAAGCGGAAGAGGCGAGCGAAGATGACGAAGGACCGGTTATCCGGCTGGTAAACCTGATTATTGACGAGGCTGTCCATTTAAAAGCAAGCGATATTCATATTGAACCAATGGCCGACCGCGTAAGGGTTCGCTATCGTATAGATGGCGTTTGCAGCCAGAGGGATAATATTCCTAAGCATATGCAGGCATCATTACTTGCGCGTTTGAAAATTCTGTCCGGTATGGATATTTCCGAACGACGGCTGCCGCAGGACGGAAGAATACAAAGGGAAATAGATGGCAGAAAAATAGACTTCCGTGTTTCTGCGCTTCCCGGCTATCACGGCGAAAGTACTGTACTTCGTATTTTGGAGCCCGAATCGATTAATATCGGTATTCAGGCTCTCGGCCTTGGCGATGAGGATTATCAGAAATTTATGAAAATTATCAAAAGGCCGAACGGTATATTTCTTGTTACAGGCCCGACCGGAAGCGGTAAAAGTACGACACTTTATTCGGCACTGAAAGAGCTTAACAAACCGGACAAGAAGATTATTACCGCCGAAGACCCGGTGGAGTATAACGTGGCCGGTATTAATCAGTGTCAGGTAAAAGAGGAAATTGAGCTGACTTTCGCCAAAATTTTGCGGTCAATGCTGCGGCAGGCTCCGAACGTGATTCTCGTCGGTGAAATTCGTGACGGTGAGGTTGCCGATATCGCTATCCAGGCGGCACTTACGGGCCATCTTGTTTTCAGCACGCTGCATACAAATGACGCTGCCAGTGCGATTACGCGTCTTATCGATATGGACGTAAAACCATTCCTTGTCGCAAGCTCGATTCAGGCCATTATGGCACAGAGGCTTGTAAGAAGAATTTGCCCAGCCTGCAAAGTTGTTGATGAACATCCTGACCCGCATTATCTGCGGCTGCTCAATATTAGCCCCGAGGATGTGAAAAACCATCCTATATACAAAGGCGCAGGATGCAACAGATGCCATAATTTCGGTTATAAAGGCAGACAGGGCATCTTTGAAATACTCGAGATGAATACCCAGCTGAGGGAACTGGCATTTGCCAGGGCTCCTGCTTCAGAGTTGAGAAAAGCTGCCAGAGCAGGCGGAATGAAAACCCTGCTTGAGGACGGAAGACAAAAAATATTCAAAGGTATAACGACGCCTGAGGAAGTCTCAAAGCATTCACAGGCGGAAGGGCTTATGTTAGATTAGTTTTTGGATGGGATTTTGAAATGGCTAGTGTACATATAGACAGGCTTCTCGACGCATGTATAAAAATGGGCGCTTCGGATTTGCACCTTACGGTTGGCAGACCGCCGGTATTAAGAATTAACGGCAGATTGAGGTCGCTCGAAACTAAGGTACTTGAGTCGGAAGACACAACCGCTCTTATGAAGAGTATTACACCAGAAAAAAACCAGCAGGAACTCCAGGAAGTAGGCGGCACTGATTTTGGTTTTGCATTTGGAGACAAGGGGCGGTTCAGAACATCTATTTTCAAACAAAAAGGCAATGCAACTCTTGTATTACGGCTAATACCGTCTCAATTGATGAGTTTTGAACAAATTGGTCTTCCGAAGATTTGTGCCGCGCTTTGCCGAAGGCCGAGAGGTATGTTTCTTGTTACAGGACCGACAGGATGCGGTAAAACCACTACGCTTGCCAGTATGATTAACTATATCAATGAAAACCTCGACCATCACATAGTAACTATTGAGCATCCTATTGAATATTTTCATATGCATAAAAAGTCGATTGTAAACCAGCGAGAAATAGGTGTTGATGTACCGACATTTTCCGAGGCTTTAAGAAGAGTATTGCGTATGGACCCGGACGTGATTCTTGTCGGCGAGTTGCGAGACCTTGAAACGATGGAAAACGCTATTCGAGCGGCTGAAACTGGACATCTTGTGTTCAGTACTGTTCATACTACAGGCTGTCAGGGTACGATAAACCGTATTATTAACGTTTTTCCAGTTGAGCAGCAGGAGCAGATTCGGGTCCAGTTGAGTACCAATCTTATTGCGGTTTTAAGCCAGGCGTTGTGCCCGTTAAAAACCGGCAAGGGCAGAGTTGCGGCCTATGAATTTATGGTTGTAACGCCTGCGATTGCAAACCTTATCCGTGAAAATAAAACCTATAGAATTGAGTCGAGCATACAGACAGGTAGAAAACTTGGTATGCAGCTTCTCGACGACCATTTGTGGGATCTCTATGATGCCGACAAAATAACGCTTTCCGAGATGCTCGACAAGGCAAGGCAGCCGAGCATGCTGCTGGAAAAGGCGGAAAAGAAACTGGGCGGCAGAACCGAAGAGCTTAGAAAAGAGCTGGATGATATGGGTCCTGTTATTGGTGCTTCAGAGTAATTTTTTTATCGGTCAAGTCAAGGACGGGGGAAAAGGGATAGTTTGTGTCGCTAATTTTGCAGCATTATCCCTATCGGTAAAAAGTGTCTGTCAGGAAGATAGTTATACCCTAAATTGTTATATTATATCTGTTATTTTATCATTTTTAAATTTTAAAATATATTGGTATAGCAGACCTGATTTTGCTGTATTGTTTTAAATACCAGATGTCGTATGCATAATTTTCTTGCTATGCTTGTTTTATAGACGTATATTGTTAGTGGAAAGGCAAAAGAAGTGTTATTTATAAATAACAAATTGGAGGTCTGATATGGCTAAAGACATTCCAGTGGAACAGTTGCGGGGCAGAACATTGGGGAGAATCCTTGTTAAAATGGGAGTTTTGACGAGAGAGAAAGTTCATCAATGCATGGCCGTTCAACAGAAAAAGGGCGGCGGAGTTCTGCTTGGCCAAGTGATGCTTGAACTAGGCGCAGTGGATGAAAAGCAGTTGAAAAAGGCGCTGGCGGCCCAGAGAGGAATGGAATATGTGGACCTTGTCGGTATAGATATCGACAAATCCATCATTGATCAGGTACCCGCCCAAATGGCTAACGCCTATCGGGTAGTGCCTTTGGAATATGATAAAGCAAGCAACATAATGACAGTGGCAATCGACAGCCCAGACAATTTCAAGGCGACAGACGATTTGAGCACATTGATGGGGTACAAAGTAAAAGCCAAAGTTGCCTCACCCGGCGACCTCGATGAAGTACTTAAGAAATATTACTCCAAGGACGAAGAGAGCATAAACGACCTGATAGGCCAGCTTGAAACTGACGAGTTTTTGGAGGAATTTCAGGGCCGAGACCAGAGCATCGACCTTAGCGAGCTAAAGGAGCTTGCCGAATCGAACCCGGTAAAAAAACTGCTGAACCTTGTGCTTTTACAGGCCATAAAAGATAAGGCCTCAGACATTCATTTTGAGCCTTTCGAGGACGAATACAAGATGCGTTATCGAATCGACGGTGTGCTTTATGAGATGATACCGCCGCCGAAACATATAGCCGTAGCCATCAGTTCGAGAATAAAGGTTATGGCGAATCTCGACATAGCCGAAAGGCGACTGCCTCAGGACGGCAGAATTCCGCTGACGGTTCGGGGAAATCAGGTCGACCTGCGTGTAAGTATTCTGCCGACGATGTTCGGAGAAAGCGTTGTGCTTCGTGTTCTCGACAGGTCACAGCTCGATTTGAAGCTCGAAAAACTGGGCTTAAATCAGGAAGATATGAATATAATCCGTCTGCTGATAGACAAACCCAACGGGATTCTGATTGTAACAGGACCGACCGGCAGCGGCAAAACGACGACACTATATTCGGCACTGAAGGAACTTAACACCATCGACAGCAAGCTGATTACCACTGAGGACCCGGTTGAATATGATATCGACGGTATCATTCAGGTGCAGATGAAGCCGGACATCGGACTTACGTTCGCCAGTTGTTTGCGGTCTATTTTGCGTCAGGACCCGGATATCATAATGGTCGGCGAAATTCGAGACCTTGAAACCGCTCAAATTTCAGTACAGGCCTCGCTGACAGGACACCTTGTTTTTACAACCCTTCACACCAATGACGCTCCAAGCGCGATCGCAAGACTTATGGATCTTGGTCTTGAGCCGTTTTTGATTACGGCAACTCTTGAAGGCGTTATTGCTCAAAGACTTGTAAGGAAGATATGCAAGAACTGCAAGGAGGCTTATGAACCGGCCGAGGAGCAGCTTCTGGAGCTTGATTTAACGCCTGATATAGTTAAGGGTAAGAAATTTTACTACGGCCGGGGCTGCGACCAGTGCAACAACACGGGCTATAGAGGCAGATATGGAATATTCGAAATAATGATTTTTGACGATACGATTCGCGAACTTGTGATGAATCACGCCTCGACAAACGTTCTGCGAAACGCCGCGAAAAAAGCAGGAATGAAGACTCTTCGCGAAAAAGGTCTTAATGCCATATATGACGGCCTGACAACAATAGAGGAAGTTGTCAAAGAAACGGTAATGGAAGAACAGTAAACGATTTAAAATTTAAGATTGAAGATTTTTACGTCAATCGGTCACGGTTACGTTAAACGTAAGACGATAAACGAAACGAGTATCGTAACCGAGAAACGAAACACGAAAGTTTAAAAAGGTGATTTATGCCGGTTTTTCAATATGAAGCGCTGGATTCGAGCGGACAGGAAGTGAAGGGACAAATAGAAGCCCTCAGCGGCGAGGAAGCGCTGAGCAAGATACGCAATATGGGTTATTTTCCCACAAAACCTCCCAAGGCCAAGGGAACGGGACGTGAGAAAAAGACAGCAGCAGCCAAACCTAAAAGCCGGCGCGGTGCAGGCGGCAGGGTAAAGATAAAACAGCTTACCCAGTTCGCAAGACAGCTTTCGACGCTTCAGGATGCCGGTCTGCCGATTTTGCGTTCATTGCGGATTCTTGAAGAACAGCAGAAAGCCGGTACTTTCAGGAGGGTTATCGGTTATGTGGCCGACGATATTGAAGGCGGTTCCACTCTTTCCGAGGCACTTGGAAAATTTCCAAAAGCCTTTAACAAGCTGTTCGTCAATATGGTGGCGGCAGGCGAGGTTGGCGGTGTTCTTGACGTCATTTTGTCAAGGCTTGCCGACTTTATGGAAAAGGCGCAAAGGCTGAAAGCCAAAATCAAAGGCGCGATGGTTTACCCTGTTGTTGTTATGACCGCGGCGTTTGGCATCGTTTTGGGTTTGATGCTTGGCGTTATTCCCAAGTTCAGCACTGTTCTTAAGGATATGTCCGGCGGCGATTTGCCCGGACTTACAACGACCCTTATAGCAATCAGTAACTGGATTGCATACAAATACGGCTGGGCAGTGATGATTTTTATACCAATAATAATGGTTTTTATATTGCGGATGATAAGACAGTTTGCCCTCGGACGATATATTCTCGACGTCGTTAATCTTCATTTGCCGGTCATAGGCAAGATTGTTTACAAGACCGTTTGCGCCAGATGGACAAGAACGCTCGGTACCCTAATCAGCGCAGGCGTGCCGATACTCGAAGCGATAAATATTACCGCCGAGACGAGCGGCAACGAGGTTTACAGCCGTATGCTTCACAAAGTTCACAACGCGATTCGCCAGGGCGATACCTTCGCCAATCCGCTTCGCCAGTCCAAGACGGCCGACGGCCTTGTGGTCAATATGATTGACGTCGGCGAAGAGACGGGAGATATGGACAAGATGCTTTTGAAAATCGCGGGCAATTTCGACGAAGAAGTCGATGTGCTGGTCGGCTCGCTTATGAGTCTGCTCGAGCCGATAATGATTATCGTGCTCGGCAGCGTCGTCGGCGTTATCGTGCTGGCGATATTCCTGCCGATGGTGAAAATTATTACCTCGCTGATGTAATTGAAAAAAAGTAAGAAAGTAAATTGAGTTGGTCCGCGAAATCAGCGGTTAAAATAAAGACAAAAAAAGCAATTATATGAAAGGTCGTCAAATGAAAACGAAAAAGAAAAAAATTGGTTTTACGATTGTCGAGCTTCTGACGGTTATGGCTGTTATTGCGATGCTGCTCGGCATACTTTTGCCCGCCCTTAACCTGGTTCGAAGACTTGCCAAGGACACCAACCAGAAGGCCCAATTCCACGGCATCGATGTGGGTATCGCAACCTACGGCAACGAAAATGACGGACGCTATCCGGAATCGACAGCATTAGGGGCTATAGCAGCAGGTCAACGGACGGTAGGTGCACAAAGACTCGCCGAGGCGCTTATCGGAAGGGATATGTTAGGTTTTGACCCGAATACAACCTGGGATGCGTATGCTGACAGGCAAGACAAATATATTTATGCGAGTACAAGCACTCCCAAGAATTCACTTCCGGCTCAGGTGAAAGCTTCTTTGAACCGAAGAGAAGGGCCTTATCTGAGCATAGAGAAAACAGAGGCGTTTCAGGTCGGCCAGTTATTTACTGATACATTCACTGTTTATGACGGCATAACTGCTGCATCATCGCCGGCGCCGGTTTTGACCGATACTTACCGCGTAAAGAAGGTCGTTATAAAGAGCAAGACAATGATGGCCGGCACGCCGATTCTGTATTACAAGGCTAACGCTTTGTCACTGACTTTTCCGGATACCAACCTTCCTGGAGATATTACCGCTCCTGATTGCAATGACATCTATTGCAGTATCGACAACCAGGAGCTTATCGACTGTTATCAGATGATGAAACCGCAGGTGGCCCAGCAACAGAATATGCATCGTTTTGACACGGATTATGATGTAGACGGCACTCACAAAGGAAGATGGTATTTTTACAATACCATCACAAACAAGCAGATAGTCAGCCAGGCTCGGCCGTACAATGCGACAAGCTATATCCTTATGTCAGCCGGTTACGATGGCATATACGGGACAAGGGACGATATTTATAATTTTGAGTAAACGGCGAAAATGTAGCCACCAAGGCACTAATACACAAAAGAAAAGAAGATATAAAAATTCGTGTCTTTGGGGCTTCGTGGCTGAAATGGAAAAGGGATGTAATATGAAGACCGAAAGAATTAAGGGGTTTACGCTGGTCGAGCTATTGACGACGGTCACGATTATCGCGATTTTGCTTGGCGTCCTTATGCCGGCCCTGAGCGAGATAAGAAAGTTTGCAAGAACAGTAAGGCAAAAAGCCCAAAACAACAGTATCGAAATCGGCCTAAATTCTTATAACCAAGTTTTCGGCGAATACCCGCCGTCGCATGGCTGGAAGCCGGTTAGCGGGTCGCCTCCCCTTGACCACAATGACTATCAATACAGCGGCGCCCAGACACTTGCCGAGGCTATGTTCGGTCAGGACCTGCTTGGATTCCATCCAGATTCTATCTTCAGGGCCGACGGCTACGATATTTCCGGTAATTTTAACAGATTATTGTATCCTACGCCTTCAGCGACCGAGCCAAACGCGACAAATATTGACGACAGAAAAGAACCCTATCTTGACAGAACAAACATCGGCGTTTTCGAGCCTAATCATATATTCAATACAATTCCTGCTCAACTGAATCCGAGGGGACATATGATTTGCGACACCTTTACCGTAAATAAATCGATAGCCGGGAAAAAATATAAAATCGGCACACCACTTTTGTATTTTCGTGCAAACCGTTCTCCCATAAATATGCAATCTATCAGTTATGCTGCTGACATACCGAGTCACACAAGGAACATATATAACTATTTTGACAATTATGGCCCTATAGTGACTGGAATGCTTCCGGCCAATGGAGGGAAAAAACATAAGCTTTATGAATCGACTTTCACCGGCGAGGCGTTTTACAAATTTATCAGGGACACGATGATTCCGATTTCGCCAATTGCCAACTGTTGGGGCAGGTCTCAACGGACGGATTCGTTCCTTTTGATTTCGGCAGGTTTCGACGGCCTGTATGGAACGGCCGATGATATATGTAATTTTGAGCCCAATATTGAGTGATGATAAATAATTTAAGAATGAAGATTGAAAATTTAAAATTTAAAACAGTTCCCCTTAGGGGATTCCAAAAATCTTCAATCTTAAATCTTCAATTTTCAATTGTTTTTGTGTTTATCCGGCTTTGCTAAAGCTATGTCGGACAAGTTCATGATTGGTTTGTGTGTGAATTATGTTAAAGATAAAAACAAACGGCCTGACAATCATGGAGGTTCTGGTCGCTGTTACGATAATGGCGATCCTGGCGGCAGGCCTGTATTTTGCCGGCCATTACGTTGAAACACAGGCCAAAATAAAACTCACCGAGTCAACAATCGAAACACTCGCTGCCGCTATTGATGAATATCACGACTTCTACGGCAAATTCCCTTTCAAAGCCGGTAAATATTATAGCAGAACGCATCTTGAACCAGCAATAACCGCGGGCGACCCTAACGGCCTCGGTGGCAATGTTACAAATAAAGCCGGCACTGTTTTGCTTGCTGCAGACTATAATGACGTATATGCATCGAGCGAAGCGATGTATCATTTTTTGAATAAGTGCCCCGTCAGCAAAAAGATTGTTAATTCCATAAATATTTCTCTGATTACCAATAAAGATAACAAAAACAGGGAATATTTTTTCGTGTTTACCGGCGACCCCGTTGTTTATCCGCTGAGGCATATCATCGACTCGTGGAAAACGCCGCTGAGATATACCTACGAGCAGGGCAATAATTTTCCTGTGATAACTTCAGCCGGGCCGAATGGAAGATTTGATCCGAATGACGCGTATACAGATGATATCAGCAGCCGTAAATTATGATTTGGCAGAATAAATGAGAACTGCGGTTAAAAAAAAACGAAATCAGAAAAACAGGCGAGGCTTTTCGCTGATGGAGCTGCTTGTCGTTGTCGGGATAATCGCTATCCTCATCGGGCTTTCGATGCCCGCCATAAACGCGATGCAGAAATCATATAATTCCACCGGCACAGAGAGTATGATAAGCGCGGCCCTTGCGACCGCTCGGACTCTGGCAATCAGCAATCATAAATACGCAGGCGTAAGGTTTCAAAAAAAATGGAAATCCACCGATGATGCCAATAAAGCCGACCAGTATATGATTTTTATTATTAACGATGAAGATATGGGAACTCTTACCGATGCGTTTCGTGCTATTGAAGGCTATAAGCCTATGAAACTGCCTTCAAATATCGGTGTTATGGATATGGAACTTGGCGATACGGGAGAAATTAATTTAGACAGCCTTATTGATGAAAAGAAAGAACTGATAGATACGACTGCGTTTTCAATAATATTTTCACCTGCCGGCAAGCTTGTTGTTCACGATGTACAGATAAGAAATAAAGATGGTAAAACTAAAAGCGCTACTCCTCCCAGCAAAGACGATGTTTTTAATATTGAAACACAAGTTAATAATGGGATTGGTATGTTTATTCAGGATGATTATTCTACTGAATTCGGACTGCAAAAAGAGCGGAGCCGGAATAAATTTGTTATTTATGACCGGGACAAATTCAACACGCTTGCCCCCGGTCTGCGTTATTCAAAATATTTAGGGGACTTGAAACTAAATCATTCTATTTTTGTAAATCCTTATACCGGCCGGTTGATTGAAAAATGAAAACGAAAATTAAAAATAACGGTTTCTCCCTCACTGAGGTTCTTATGGCGGTCGGGATATTGTCTATCGGCCTGATGCTTGTGGCGACGATGTTTCCGGCGGCACTTTACCTTACGACCGTCGCATCCGAAAGGACAATGGCGGCGATTGTCGCCGACGAGGCCTTCGCAAAGATTCAGTTCTTCGGGCTTACAACTCCTTATCCTTCCGGCATCAGCGACTATAATGAACACACTTCAATGAACGCTATTGAATTTTCCTATCCGCCTGTCGACCCCTGCACGAACAATCGGCAGTATTACTGGTCGGCGCTGTGCAGAAGAACAGACCCGGATGAATATCTGGTTACGGTCTTTGTCTCAAGAAAAACTTCGCCCGGTCATACGTATTATGGCGGTGCAGATGGTGGAAGCAGACCTAAGGCTATTCTGGTTGATGTAATCGTTCAAGCTGCCCCGAATGATGATGAATTGCAGATTTCAGACGGAAACGAAATGAATGTCAATCCGCCGACGACGATACTTGATGACGCGACTGGAAAAATATACCGTGTTATAGACAGGAAAATTGATGAGCCTAACACCATAAAACTTGACAGGGTCTGGGAAAATGCCCCTTTATCGCCGGATCATATCTGGCTTGTTCCGCCGCCTTTATCCGGCGGGCAAAACGCCGACATCGAAGTCTTTCAGAGAATAATTCGTTTTTAAAATAGTTATCAGAAACTCGATTATCAGTTATCAGAAATAAATATGAGTTCGAATTTTGAAAATCTTGATGTTTGGAAAAGGTCCTGCCGGTTGACTGTCCAGTTATGGCAGTTGTTGAAAAATAGTAACGAGTATTGGTTAAAAGAGCAAATGCTGCGTTCAGCATTATCAATACCATCAAATATAGCAGAAGGATGTGAACGAAATAGCAAGGCGGAATTTAGACGTTTTATCAATATCGCAAAAGGTTCTGCCGCTGAATTGAGAACGCAGGTGTATATAGCGATTGAAACTGGTGTTTTGAAAAAAGGTTCTATAGAAAAATTTGTTGAAGAGTTGAAAGCCATTACAAAAATGCTTCAGGCGTTAATAAATTCATTAAACCGATAACCGATAACTGATAACTGAATTACTGGATTATATGAAAAAAGCATTCACTATAACCGAGCTTTTGGTTGCGGTTGGCCTGCTTGCAGCGGTGCTTTCGGCATCGACGATGGTTTTTCATTATTCAATCGAGGCCCAGAGAACCGCGATGGCGACATCCGAGATTATGCACAGCCTCCGCGCCATAACCGACCAGCTCAACGCCGATTTTGCAGGCATACGCAACGATATGCCTTTCGGAGTAGAATTTGTTAAAGAACAGTTCGGCTCGAATGATGAGATAAGGACCGACAGTATTGTATTCTTTTCCACGGGTGATGCCCAGACGACAAAGCAGTATAATAACGAAACGGTAAGGGGAAATGTCGCAAGAATATATTATGGTCAATCCGGAACGCCGGAGCCGAACTCTTTTGAGCCGGCGATTCGCAGGAACAAAATACTTGTCCGAAAGCAGGTCATTCTTGCCCCGGATGCATCTTTGCCGCCGCCGGATGATTCAAATGAATATCAGTGTACTTTTCCCATAGAACAATCGAGGGAATTTCTGCAAACACCAGACCCTGCAACTGGATTCCCTCCGTACATTCCGCTATACTGGCATAATCGGCCGGATGTGGACCCGAATGACCAAAATGATATTCCATTGTATCTGGCCAAAGGTGTGGATAATTTCACAATACAGTTGGAAAACAACGTTGACCCTAACGGCATTGTCTGGTGGCCGCAAAACTCAGAAATCACAGGTAATATCGTATCTACCCCCATAGACGACAATAGCATCGATTTGATTAAGTTTACGTTTACGCTTTATGATTCGAAGGGAATATTAAAGCAGGGCAGAAGGTTTGAACATATTGTTTATATAGGAAACTAAGTTATCAGTTATCGGCATTCGGTTATCGGCATACTGAAACTGATAACTGATAACCGATAACTGAAAAAAGGTCAGAGAAATGATAAATAACTTAATAAAACGATTAGAAGCAGGAAAATCAGGCTCAGCACTCATTATGACGATTGTCCTGACCGTTCTGCTTGCGATAGTTGCCGTAATGTTTGTGGCCGTCGCGCGAATGGACAGGGCCTCCACAAGCAATATCGCAGATAACAAAACGCTCGATTTGGCCGCAAAGTCCATCGTCGAAATTATCAATAAAGAACTTATAAATGATGTCCCCAATCCGAGTCAGGAATATTACGATTATCCCGATGCCAACAACGCCTGGCTGGCAAGTATTGAGCCGTATAAGTCTGGAACCGATTATTACTGGCGGCAAATAAGCGATGTGACAGGGTTTTTAAAGAATAAAGGCTTCGAGACAAACGATGTTGATGTCAACGTGCCGGGTGTAATCCCAAAGGTTGTAAAGGAATATCCTGATATAACCCTGACCAATGGCGAATTGAATCAACTCTGGGCCGATGCTGATGGCGACGGTATAGCGGACTCGAAATGGATTGAAGTAAATGACACGACCTGGAGTATGCGTTCATCCAAAGGTCAGCGCATTTACGCCGCCGTTCGTGTAATCGATAACGGCGGGATGGTTAATATCAATACCGCCCATTCATTCGACGCCAACAGCACTGATACCAATGAAATCGACGGCTCAAGACAAATGCAGATAAACCTTCAAGGTCTGTTGAAGCCGCCCGATACAAATACAATAAGCAATCTGCACGATGCCCGCTGCGGCAGCGAACCGAACGATTGGCCGGATTATGAAAAAAATGTTATCTGGAATTATAACAATGTACCGGATGGCAATTATCTGCCTTTCGATATATCCGATGAGCTTGAATTAAAATACCGCTACTGCATAGACAGCAAATTTGTGAGCAGGTTTGAGTTTAGATTGCCGGAAACGGCTGAAGGCGCTGGAGATAGAAATTTTGGAAATCTTTACGATGGTTCAGATTCTAACCAACCATATAATCCTTGTAAATCTAATTGGCGGCTAAGAGACTGGCAAAGAAGAATTACAGAATTTGACGACTGCAAAGCCGACCGCAGGCATCTGCTGACGACGTATAATTACGACCGCGTTATCGACCCTTACGGGGCAAGGATGTTTAATATAAACGATGCTAATGTTAATAATGTTAATACATTATATAACAAAATCCGCGCCGTTATTCCCGATGGCAATACGGTCGCTCAAATCGCCGTCAATATAATTGATTATCGCGACAGCGACTCAAATATTACCATTTATCCCAAAAACGGCAAAAATTATTATGGTTTCGAAACGCCCTGTGCCTATATTTCGGAACTTGTGTACAGGCAGGTTACAGATTCAAATACATCTACAAAGTATAAGTCTTACGCGATTGAGCTTTATAAACCCTATCCCGCCGATATCGGCCCAAATTCCACCTGGCAAGTCCGTATTAGCAATCCCTCTACAACAGTTTTTATTAACAACTGGACCGGCCCAAAGTCATATTATGTTATAAAATGGGAAACCCCGCAGGCTCTGCTGGATGTGAATACTTCTGATGCTAACACACAAGACGAGGGTATCGGCGATGGTATTTTGGCCGCCGGCAGTACGATTTCACTGACGCGCAATGTCGGCAGCTATGTTCTTGTTGTTGATTCTGTTGTTGTTCCGGTCGACTGGTCGTCGGTAGCCGACGGCGATTATAGTGTTCCAAGAGATATTAATAATCCTAATAAATGCATACGGCGTCTGTGGGACTCGACAGGCACGTATACTCCAATGCTTGGAAAAGATAATGGCCCTATTGTTCCGGAGGAGCCTGCGACTTCGTATAGGATTCAGGCTCATCCGGCCAATGGCGATTTTACGAACATCGGCCAGATTGGAATGATTTTTCGCAAACCCGCTTATTACAAACTTGGCGACCCCAACACAGGTGTAATCGGCTACGGCGGCGTCAATCAATCTGAGCCCGAAGTTCGTTTGGATTTGGCCGACGCCAATAATTATCCGCTTTTCAAGTATCTGACCGTTTGGCCTCGGTCTGGGTACGCGTTAGGCCCCAATGCAACAATCAAGGGCAGAATCAATATCAACACCGCCCCGGCGTTTGTAATAGCGCAATTGCCCTGGGTTTCGTACAGGCCGGGTTCTCCTGCTGATGACAACGACCCCAATATCGCAAAAGCGATAGTCGCCTACAGGGATAAAATGAAAAATCAGGGCATAAACGACCCTAATTATAAAGACCGCCCAGGCCCAGCCGGCTTTGAAAATATCGGCCAGCTTTGCGATGTTAATAGCGGCGCTGCGGATTACAGTATTCGTTATTATGGTCGCAAGGATGGCCCTGCGGTTGGAGACCAGTTGGGATTTCCTGACATTAATAACGATCCCCCATCATCAGGCGACGGTGCCGCGGATGATTTTGAGGAGCGCGATTTGATTTTCGCTCGAATCAGTGACCTTGTTACCGTCCGCAGCGATGTCTTTACCGCTTATATATTGGTGCGCGTTGGCACTGAAGGCCCGCAGAAAAGGTATATGGTAATATTCGACCGCAGCCAGGTAAGAAGTCCTTCGGACAGGGTCGGGATAATCGCCTTTCACTCTGTGCCGGAGGCAAGATAAATTTCTTTATGCTTTAGTGTTGTTAATGAAGTTAATGAAATTAATGAAAAAGGCCCGCATTAAGCGGGCCTTTCATTTTCAAGTTGTTTGCCGCTCAGTTACGCGGGGACTACGTTGGTTGCGCATGGGCCTTTTTTGCCCTGGCCAACTTCAAAGCTGACGCTTTGGCCTTCATCGAGGGATGTGAAGCCCGGAACCTTTATTTCCGAGTGATGGACGAACAAATCTGCGCCGCCATCGTCTGGGGTAATAAAACCGTAACCTTTACTTGAATTGAACCATTTTACTTTACCTGTACTCACGTGATTACTCCTTACACTAAAAAATAACTAAACTCTCTCTCTATAGTCTATTTATACGGAGATACTATTGAGAGATGAAACAATACCCTGAAATTTCTAATATACTTAACATTACTACTACTTTTTTACTATTATTGTTGTTATTACTTACCGAGTAATTAGAGCATAAAAATCAAAAATGTTCAATAAAAAATATGATTTTGTTTCAAAAATAAGTCTTTGGAAGTGAAAAAACCCGTTTTTTTCGCAAAAATCGCCATTTTTAAACGATTAGTTCAATTTGGCCCTTAGTGTTTCTGCCCGCAGGACATCTCTCTGTTCTGCGTTGAGTGGTTGGCCCTTGTTCATCTGCAGATGGGCCGGCTGGGTGAGTAAGAAGAGCTCATTTATCGTGTTGATTGATATTTCCTTGATTCGCCCCATATTGATTCCCATTCTCAGGTTGCTCAGCAGGAACATTGCTTCGTGAGAGCTGATGAGTTTTGCGCTTTTCAAAATGGCCAGGGCGCGGGCGATTTTGTCGTCGAGAACATTAGCGTCTTTTACCAGCAGCCTGTCGCGGGCGATTCTTTCGTATTCGACGATTTTGGGAATTATCAGCGTCTGGAAATCTTCGACTATTTTTTCCTCACGGATGCCGAGAGTTACCTGGTTTGAAATCTGGAAGAAGTCGCCGACGGCTTCAGTGCCTTCGCCGAACAGGCCGCGAACTGTAAGGTTCATATCTTTGGCTGATTCGAACAGTTTTTTGAGCTGGTCCGTTATTTTAAGGGCGGGCAGATGCATCATCACGGAGACCCTTATGCCTGTGCCCAGATTAGTCGGACAGGCTGTCAAAAAACCGTAGCGCGGACTGAAAGCATATTCGATTTTTTTGCCGATGGAATCGTCAATGCGGTTAATTTGCTCCCAGCATTTATCGAGGGCTAGACCTGCTGCCAGAACGCTAAGCCTGAGGTGGTCTTCCTCGTTTATCTGTGCGGCGAAAAGCTCGTTTTCCGCGATGACGACGCCTCGCGGGCCGCGCCCGATAGCGAGGTTTCGGCTTATAAGCTGCCTTTCGATGAGGAGGTCTCTTTCGATAACGCTGCCTCCGGCGATATCTATAAAGGCGATATCGCCAAGCTCACGAAGTGAAAGTATGGTTTCTTTGAGGTCTTGCAGGATGCTTTGCTTTTCCTTATCGTCGCAGCGAGAGACGAATCTGTGACCGGCCAGATTACGCGCGAGCCTTATCCGCGAAGAGACGACAATGTCCGATAATGGAACATTAGGGTCGAACCACTGGCTTGTTCTCGTACTTAAATCCGTAAGTCTCATTGCAGTTCTTTGAGCTGGTCTCTGATTTTGGCGGCCAGCTCGTAATCTTCCTTCTCGACGGCCAGGCTCAATTGCTTTTTGAGTTCTTCAGCTTTGTCCTGGTTTTCGACCCGGCCGTCTGTGCTTATTTGAGTTTGGGCAGGAACTTTTCCTGTATGGGCCAAGTTATTATCCTGAGTCTTTTCGATAATTTCCTTCAGGTCGCTTTCGAATACGTCGTAATCTTTCGGACAACCGAGAAGCGCCTGTTTGCGAAACTGCTCCATCGTTGTGCCGCATTCCGGACAGGCCTTGTGAGATTTTTCCGAACCTGTTTCATCTGTCTGCTGATGAGCGGCGATGAGAGAGCTTAAAAGCTCGTTCAGCGAGAGCTGACTTTTTATAGTTACACCTTCCTTCTGTGCGCAGCCCTGACACAGATGGCTTTCAGTTCGCCGGCCTTCGACTATCTCGGTCAGGTGAACAGTTGCTGTTTTGGTTTTACAAATTTCACATTGCATAGCTTGTTCTGTTTATTATACGCTAAAATCTCTTTAAAAAATCACCCAATCTTATATCGGCATCAAAACAAAGCGACTAAATGGATACTTTTTCACCATATCTGGCCTTGCAGCCTACAGCTTCGGTAACCTCTATGTATAAAGGACTTACGTTCGCAGGAAGCTGCTGTTTTATTTGGGAAAAGATATATTTGGCGACATTTTCGGCCGAAGTATTCGTATTTTTGAAGCATTCCAAATCTTCGAGAGCCCGGTCGTTAAACGGACCGACAATGCCGTCCAGAATTTTTTTGAGCTTATTAAAATCAAATAGTATCCCATTTTCATCAAGAGCATTACCATTGAGAACTGCCTCGACTGTCCAGTCGTGAATGTGATACGGCTCTGCCGTTGAGGCAAATTTAATTTGATGGCCTGCATTAAAAGTTGTTGTTACGGATATCGTGTACAATTTTTATGCCCTGTTAAATATTTCTTTCGGCCAGTCTTTTTTGCAGTTTTTCATAAACGCCCTGCGGAATCAGTTTCGAGACATCGCCGCCCAGCGATGCTATCTCTCTGATAATAGTCGAGCTTGTAAATCCGAATTCTTCGCTGGTCATAACGAAAACAGTCTCAATGCCCGCAACCGCACGGTTGGTCATCGCAAGCTGAAATTCGTATTGGACATCGGTAAGGTTTCGCAAGCCCCGCAGCATTGCCGTTGCGCCGACGCTGGCCGCGTATTCGACAGTCAGGCAGTCATAACTCTGAACGGTTACGCCTTCGATGCCGGCAACAAGTGGCTTTATCATTTCGACCCGCTCGGCCGGGGTGAAGAGTTGGTTTTTCAATGGGCTGTTGCCCACGGCTATAATCAACTCGTCAAAAAGTTTTACGCCTCGATTGATTACGTCAAGATGGCCGTTTGTTATAGGGTCGAATGAACCCGGGAAAACTGCCCTGACAAATCTTTTTGCCATATCACACCTTTCAATTCAGGTTACAGTAAGATTATAACCGAAATGAATCCTGCGTCAAATAGCGGAAAATAGAGAAAAACTCGCAAATACCTTAAAATGGATATTATTTTCACGAAAATTAGAAATAACAGCTAATGGGCTTGTTTATCCTGTGAATTTTTATTTTCAAGATACTTAAGATGCTCTTGGAGCTGGAGTACAGCTTCATCCTGCTTATGATTTTTCGCTAGTTCTATAAATTTTTTCATTACCTCAATTGCCTGGTCGTATTGACCATCGTATTCCAATGTTTTCAAGAGACTGTTGTAATATTCCGGTTCATTTGGATTCAAAGAGATTGCCTGTTTAAAAGCTTCTGCAGCTCCTTTCAAATCTCCCATTGTGGCAAGAGTGTCCCCGAGGTCTCTCCAGCCTTCATGATAAGTCGGATTTTTGCTTAAATTTCTTCGAGAGTCCTCTGCAGATTTACGAAACTGCTCCATTGCCTGTTCTTGTTTACCTATTTTTGTCAAAACTGACCCAAAGTTGTAACGAGTACTTGCTATATTAGTGTTCTGCCCGGACATCTCGTTGTATTGGATTGCTTTATTAAAAGCATCTGCTGCTTGTTCCATATTGTCCATATTGGCATACATAATCCCGATTTCATTATACGATTCTATGGAAACCGTTGGTGTTGTCTTTATGGCCGTAAGATAAGTTTCAATACTTTCAGCAAACTGTCCTTTTTGCTGAAGTTCTGCAGCCCGCTTAAGAAGATTTGTAATAGAAAACTCCATTGCGCTGCTGTGAACTACCGGTACGAGCAGATTTTCCACAGGACAATAGTTGTCAGTCAGAACGAGATGTTGCGATTTTTGCCTGAGATTGTTCATGTCCGATGCGTCCAGATACCATAGTTCCAATAATCCTTCTTTGTATTGTGAAATAATATTTTCCAAATCCAGTTTGCCTCGGGAGGCGACAATTATGAAAGTATTCCGAGCCGAAGGAGGGATGTTATTATTGGTTACTACGTAAACGTAAGGAAATGTTTTTTCAAGCGTATTTACGACAGAGCCAAGGAACAGGCCGGAATCAAAAATATCTATCAGGTTTATCATATATACGCCGTCATCACTAAGAATCGCCGAAATTTTGTCATTGAATTCTTTTGTAACAAGCTGAAACGGCACAGAATAATCGTTGAAGGCATCTCCGTAGATAAAATCGTATCGCGGTATTTCTTTGCCATTGCGTTTTTGCTCGAGTAATTTGTCGATATAGTTACGGGCATCCATATTAAAAGTGTTAATTGTGGTGTTCTTCTTCAGGCCGAAAGCATCCATTGCGGCTTTAGTTACAGCGGGGTCGATTTCAGCCACATCTATCCTGCTGCCGGGCCAGAGCTTTTCAATATATCTGGGGAAAACATATCCGCCGCCGCCGATTACCATTACAGAAAGTTTTTCTTTATTCCTGCTTAGTCCCTTGGTAATAGGAGCATAAATTTTTGAATAAAAATATTGCAGATTAAGAATGTCATCCATCAGAATGACACTATGTTCGAGTTTATCCTGATAAAAAAAACGTTTATTTGAATTGGCAGCATCTTGTTTTACAGTAATGCGGCAATATCGGCTTTCATCTTCATATAGAATACTTGGATCGGGTTGCTCTCGCAATGCGACAGAACAACTGGTTTTTTTTGCCCACTCGACAGGTATCATCGCCATAGTCATCATGGCAGTGAAAATTACTGCCCATATATATAATGGATAGCACCTCGTCCAGTACAGGACACTCATCAGTAGTAAAACGGCTCCGATTGTCCAGATAATAGTTATAGTTCCCATTGCGGCTATTAGATAATAACCGGCCGTGAACGTCCCTGCGATACTGCCTGCTGCTGACCAGGCATAGATATCCCCTATTGTTCTGCCCATCGGCAAGCCGCGGTCTAAAGCCATTTTTGCAACTATAGGGCTTATCATTCCCAGCAATGTTGATGGAATCAGGAATACTAAAGAAATGTGACAAAACACATGTAATGGCCAGTTTAATAGCCACAGCCACATCCATTTACCCACGATATTATTTAAAATTACTGTAACAACACAGGTTATTGAACAGATGGCAAAAACTGCCGCGATAGACTTTTTTGGCGGAAATTTATCTGCGATTCGGCCGCCTATATAATTGCCTATTGTAATACCGGCCAGGATTACGCCGATTACCGCTGTCCATGTATATAACGATGAGCCGAGATACCGGGCGATTAATCTGCTGGCGACAAGCTCAAGCACCATTATGCAGAAGCTTGAAATAAATACGGTAGCGCTTGGAATGAAAATTGGTATAAAACTTTTAGGCTTAGTCATAGCTTACTTTCCTTAATTTTGTCACTGATAGGGAATAATAACAGATTCGGCTGATTTCTGCAAACATCAAGAGACCTGTCGAAAAAGACCTTCTTATAAAGTTTGACCATTCTTCGTCAAATATCATGCGCTGCGCAGAGCGCAATTATCTTTTCGCGGTTTAGCCGTCGCCGCTTCGGCGAGGCGTTAATTTTCGTCTCGCATCTGTTTATAACCTGTTCGGCAAGTTTAAGGGCCTCTTTTGCGCTTGCTGCTGAAACAAATAATCCGTGTTTTTCAAGAAATAATATTTGCGGTCCTCGTCCGTATCTTTTTCGATATTGAATTGTTAGTTTGCCGATTTTTTTCGCAAGACAGTACCCCGGCTTTGCGTAAGAAACCCATAAAGGTGCCGATTTTGCGTCGGCAAACAATTTTGCTAATTCAGCCTTTCCTTTTTTAGTGATTAAAAATGCGCAAACCATAATCGGATGAAGATGAATAACGTATCTGTCTAAAAAGATATGAAGATTGGCTTCTATGGAAGGTTTGCAGTTTCCCTTTGTTTTATCCTCGCAGCAGCCAACGAGGCGCTCGGCGATTTCGGCCTCCCTTTTTTGAGATGATAATTTAGCGATTTTTTTATCGCTGATTATGGAGCGGGCTTTTCGGAGGTTTATTTTTCGCCAGCCTTTTTTCGCGCTCATATCTTTAAGGGCTGTGCCGCTGGCCTTTATGAACATAAATTGCTCGTCTCTGGTTTTTACGCTCGTATTCCCGCTTCCTCCCTGCGTCCAATCGGCATCTTTCCCCACGAACCTCGATATTCTTATCAGTTCCGTAAGTGCTTTGTTCATTAATTTCTCAATGCTTGAATTTGTGCCGGTATTCTGCCTTTACGTTTTATGAAGTTTGGTGAGGCGGTTTTTGGTACTTTCATAATGGGAGCTGAGCCGAGCAGTCCGCCGAAATGTACGATTTGTCCCGCCTTTTTGTCCGGAATCGGTATAATTCTGACGCTTGTGGTCTTGTTATTTACGACGCCGATTGCCAGTTCATCAGCTATTATAGAGCTTACAACTTCCGCCGATGTATCGCCTGCGACCGCGAACATATCTAAGCCGACGCTGCAAACGCTTGTTAAGGCCTCGAGTTTTTCAAGATTAAGCGCGCCGCTGCGAACCGCCTTAATCATTCCCGCATCCTCGCTAACCGGAATAAATGTTCCCGACAATCCGCCCACGTTTCCAGACGCCATTGCACCGCCTTTTTTAACGGCATCCATAAGCATCGCCAAGGCCGCAGTCGAACCAGGCCTGCCCATTCGCGATACGCCCATCGCCTCTATAATTTCCGCTACCGAATCGCCCCGCTTGGGAGTCGAGGCAAGCGAAATGTCGACAATACCGAAATCTATACCCATTAACTGGGCCATTTCCCTGCCAATCAGCTCGCCTGCCCTCGTGATTTTGAAAACCGTCCGCTTTATAACCTCCGACAACATCGTCAAATCGCATTTGGGATTATTAGCGATAACATCCCGAACAACGCCGGGGCCTGATATACCAATATTAAGCGAAAAATCCGGTTCGCCAATTCCATGATGAGCTCCCGCCATAAAAGGATTGTCCTCCGGCACATTCGCAAAAACAGCGAGCTTGGCACAGCCGATACCATTTTTACTGCTCGCCGCAAGGTCTTTGATTATATGCCCGACTTTTTCAATCGCTGTCATATTCATACCCGCTCTGCTCGATGCGAGATTGAGAAAACCGCACAATCGCTGAGTTTTCGACAACGCCTGCGGAATCGAATCGATAAGAAGCTCATCGGCTTTCGTCATTCCCTTATGGACAAGTGCGCCGAAGCCGCCGATGAAATCTATATCCGCAGTCTTGGCCGCCCTGTCGAGCGTTTTTGCGACGAAGACAACGGTCGAGATTTTTCGAGGCAGCGGCTCAATCAGCAGCGCAACCGGCGTGACGCTGATTCGCCGATTGGTAATCGGAATGCCGTACTTGTCCTCGAGCTGGTCGGCACATTGATTCAAACGCTTGCCCATCTCCGAAAGCCGTTTATAAATCCTCTTGTTAAATGTCGCAGCATTTCTATCCATACAATCTTTCAGATTGACGCCGAGCGTAACAGTTCTTATATCAAAATTCTGCTCAATCGTCATCTTTACCGTTTCAAAAACCTCTTCAACCGATATTCTCATAATCCGTTCCTTTATGTTAATAAGGCCAAAACCACATATAAATGTACCTAAAATCAGGACAGCGGCAACAAGAATTTGGGAACGGAAACCCCCAGTAAAACTGGGGGCTAAATACGAAACGAAAAATTTGTGTTTATTTGTGTGAATTTATGGTTTAATAAGTCGAAATATGTGGAATATATTCGAATATCCGTTTGTCGGGATTGGAATAGCTGTAATTGTACTGGCCGGGTTATGGGTCTATGGGATATTCCGGCCAAACAAAAAACGTAAATGGCACCCGCTAATTCCAATCGGAATTGTTGTTTTAGCGGTCGCGGTATCGTATTTCGTCCAAACCGATAAGGGAAAAATACTCGGAGCCGTAAATAAAGGCATAAAGGCTTTCGAAGAACAAAAAATTGAGCTGATTAAAGAAATAATCGCTGACGATTATTCCGACTCACAACATTCCTCAAAAGAATATATTGTCGCATACTGCCAGGGATTGTTCGAGACGGCGGCGACCGAAAAAATAACGTTCCTGAGCCAGCAAATACAAATAGAAAACAACAGGGCGACTTTTACACTGGAGGCGATGATTCAATTCGCCGAGCAAAGCCACGCTGCGCAGATGGGCAAATCGTTTCTGATTGTTAAGGCGAGATTATCCTTTGAAAAAACCGCTGACGAAAGATGGCTCATAAACGGCTCTGAAATCCTCGAACTCGACAGAAAGCAGGTCAACTGGGGACAGATTAGAGGTAATTAGACAGTCCTTATAGTTTTTATGGCCAGTTTCAATTCTTGACCAGCAGCGTTTATTCTGTTATCGTATGGTTCGACAGACTCACCACGGGTCCGGCGTTAATTTCCGCTTTTGCGGGGATATTTTTGGCAGATTGGAGATATTTAATGAATTCATTTGGACGTATATGGAAGTATGTTTGGCCGCAGTGGCCCAGAGTGGTCATACTTTCTATTTCAGTAGTAATAGTCAGTTTTCTATTCGCATTCAGCTTTTTGGCGATAATTCCGCTTTTGAAGGTGATGATGGCTGAAGAAGGATTGCACGGATGGATTGACCGCAAAAACTGTGAATGGCGGTATGGTGTATATTTTAATATTCCTGAAACTATAGAGATGGTCAATAGTCAGGATTTGATGTACAGTCTGAAAGTAAAGAAAGTGGATAAAAACGGGCTTGCCGAGCAAGCGGGCCTGAAAACAGATGATATAATCGTTTTTGTCAATGTCGATTCGAATACTCCATCGGAATCGAAGCAGGTATATACCAAGATACTTGAAAATCTGGCGGCAACTTCCGGCCAGGGAACTATGGCCTTGAGTATTAAGCGACTCAGTAATGGCGAGTTGTACCCGCATCAACTGATACTGAAAAAGCCGAACGCTGAAATGTACGATAAAGCCGGTTTTTTCGAGAGAATTAATTGGTGGGGAAAATGGACTGTATCGGAAAATGCTGAAAAGATAGCGGCTTTTATTCCGAGGAATAACAGCAAAGAAGCTAAAAAAGAAGGAATAAAAGTTGTAATTATCGGCGTAATATGCCTTACAATTCTGCGGTGCTTCTTTACATTTATTCAAAAATATTACGGGGCGAAAGTCGTGCAGGTTGCGACGGCAAGGCTTCGCGAAGATTTGTTTTCGCACGTGATGCATATGAAAATCGAATACTTCACGGCATACGGGACCAGCGATGCAATCAGCAGAATGATAGGTGATGTCAATGGCATCGGTAAAGGCATCAGGGTGTTTTTGGGCAAAGAACTTCAGGAGCCTATGAAGGCCCTATTTATGATTTTGATGGCATTGGTTTTGAATTATAAACTGACGCTTATTTTTCTTTTATCAGCGCCGGTTGTTTTTTATGTTTTTTCAACTTTCGGCAAACAGATTCGGAAATATTCACGTAAATCTTTGCAAAGCACGGCGGGGCTGCTGGGCAAACTGCAGGAATCCATTTCATCTCTTCGCGTGGTAAAAGTCTACAACAGGGAGGATTACGAATCGAATCTTTATGTTACAATAAGCAAAAAACTTCTGAAACATACTCTTCGGCTTGCTAAATTCGATGCCGCAACCAGGCCGTTGCTTGATTTTCTGGGGATGGTAGCGGTAACGGTCGCGTTGTTTATAGGAATTATCTGGGTTACCAATAACGATATGGACGCAAGCTCTTTCTTTTTGATACTAATCTTCCTTGGAGCGGCGGCGGAATCTGTAAGAAAAACGAGCGATGTCTGGAATCAAATTCAGGATTGTAACGCGGCATCTGACAGAGTTTTTCAGCTTATGGACAATCCGGTAGAACACGAAAAACCGAATTCTGTAGAAATTAAACTGCTGAAAAACAAGATAGAATTTCAGAATATTTCTTTCACCTATCCCAAGAGCAACACTCCAGTGCTGAAGGACATCAATTTATCCGTTCAGGCGGGCCATAATATTGCCGTAGTAGGTCCAAATGGTTCAGGGAAAACAACACTTGTAAATTTGCTGCCGCGTTTCTTCAATCCTGACGGCGGCAGAATTCTGATAGATGGAGTTGATATAGCGGATTGTACGCTTAAAAGTTTGCGTAATCAAATAGCTATGGTTACCCAGGATATTGTTACATTTAACGATACGATAGCCGCTAATATAGCCTACGGAGATCCCAGTATAACAATGGATGAGATTGTTATGGCCGCAAAGAGGGCGTATGTGCATGAGTTTATAGAACCGCTGCCGAACGGCTATAACACGGTTATAGGGGAGCATGGAACCGGCCTTAGCGGCGGCCAACTGCAGCGTATAGTTATCGCCCGGGCAATATTGAAAAATCCATCGATATTTATTTTCGATGAAGCGATGAGCCAGGTTGACGCTGACAGTGAGGCCAAGATACATAAGGTATTGGAAGAATTGATGCACGACAGGACCAGCTTTGTGATAGCCCATCGTTTCAGTACGGTTATATCAGCCGATAGAATTGTGGTTATGAACTACGGTAAAATTATAGCGCAAGGCGTACACGAAGAACTGATAAAGGATTGCAGTATGTACAAGAGCCTTTATGAGACGCAATTAATAGTAACATAATTTGTGCGGATACTGTGCGAATGCCGAATATCAGCGTTTGTATTCCGACGTATAACAGGGAACATTTTTTAAAAGAAACTCTCGACAGTGTCTTTGCGCAGACATACAAGGATTTCGAGGTTGTTATAGTCGACGACGGCTCAACCGACGGCACAAAGCGGATGATCGAAAAAAACGGTTATAATGTGCACTACTATTGGCAGAAAAATGCGGGGGATGCCAATGCGAGAAACAAACTGATTGAGCTTGCAAACGGCAAATATATTTCATTTCTCGACTCCGACGACCTTTTGTATCCTGACGCACTTGAAAAGATGATACTGGCAATGCCGCAAGGTTCTGAAGATGTTGTTGTTTACGGGCCTTATGTTGCGATTGATGAACAGGGAAATATTCTGCGGAGAAGAAGAAAAAGGCTTTATGATGGCCAGATAACCACACATCTTTTTGAGAATATATTGATACATTCCTGCGGTTCGCTTTTTCCGAAGAAGGTTTTAACCAAAGCCGGAGGTTTTGATACATCATTACCCGTTTGTTCAGACTATGATTTGTGGCTAAAACTTTCTTTGAAATATGATTTTATCGCATTAGAAGAGCCGGTTTTTAAAAGAAGACGTCATAGCGATAATATTTCGAGAATATGCTTTGCCAACTGCAATATTGAATTCAGGGTTATTGAGAATTTTTATTACAATGGCGGCGGGAGAAGAGTAATACCGTATAAAGCAGCGATGGCAAGGTTGAGCAAAGAGCAATACAGGGCGGCAAGAAACGCGATTAGAGAATCTATGAGAGCGACGGCCTGTGATTTTTTGACAAAATCCCTGAAGCGACATTTTCATTTGAAGACTCTTTTGTGGTTTTTCATAGCTCAAAAAGGTGTTCATCCTGCGCTTTGGGGAAAAGCGGACCGCTCAAATATAGAGGAAAACAGCAAGGCTTTGATTAAAAGGTTGCGGACTGTGGCGGATATAAGAGTGGCTATAGATTTCGATCCTGTTGTTATAAATAAATTCTCTGGTTTTTATACTTTCGGTATGGGACTGCTTAAGGGATTTGCGGCACTAAACGATAAGCCTGAATTAATGCTTTTTTATTCAAAGCGTTTTGCATCAAGGATAAAGGAAATGGTCGAGAGCGAGCTGCCGGGGATGACGGAATCAAAAATACTGGCGGTGAAAATACGGTGGCTTGAAAATTTCTGGAATTATTTTGATTATCCCAAACTGGAGCATCTGACCGGCGATTTCGACATTTATCATTGTTTTCATCATTTGATGCCCCCGACCGACGGCAAGTGCCGTCTTATGACGATTCACGACCTTAGACGTTATAAGCTGTCGCAGTTATACAAAGAGTCAAAACTTGACCGGTTTGAGAATGCCGTCAGGAAGGCCGACCATTTTATAGCTGTCTCGCAATCGACAAAAAATGATTTGTGTTCGGTCTTTAAAATAGACGCTGATAAGGTCGATGTTGTATCGCTGGCGGCGGGTTTTAAGTCTTTGGAATACAGTACGGAGCAGAAAAACAGGATAAAACTTCAGTTGTCTGAGAAACTGGGCCAAAAACTGGATGAGTATTTCGTTGTTATTTCGTCTCCGGACAGGCGAAAAAATATTTTGCGTACGGTCGAAGCCTTTGAGTCGGCTCGGACAGCCTTGCCGCAAAATCTCAAGCTTGCGGTAGTAGGGCAACTGCCGAAGCGCGAAGAGGAATTCGTGAAAAAACTGAAAAGCGGTTATTATCCGAATGTTTTTTGGGCAGGAGTAGTTGACGATTTGCGTCCGTGGCTGGGTTGTGCAAAAGCGCTGATTTTCGCGAGTCTTTACGAGGGGTTCGGCATACCTATTCTTGAGGGTTTCGGCTGCGGTACGGCGGTAATTACGTCCAATATTTCATCGATGCCTGAGGTCGGCGGCGATGCCGTTTTGTATGTTGACCCGCTTAGTACGGAATCGATTGCGGATGCAATTGTAAAGATTTCAAACGATGAAAAGTTGAGGCGGAATTTGATTACGGCAGGGGCCGAAAGGAATAAGCAGTACACCTGGCAGAGGACGGCAGAAGACGTTATAAAAGTTTATAAGAAGTTGGCAGGCGGCGATTAGTCTTTTTTTGCAATCCCCAGAAATTCGCCGATTCTTTCCGATAAACTTTTTTTCCCTCTTTTTACTCTGAGGAATATTTTTCTGATATTTTTTCCCTTCTCATAACCCTCAATTAGTTTGCCAAAAACGTCCTTGTCGTGTTTAGTCGTTGCAAAATGCAGTATTTTGCCGCCCTTAAGATGAAAATCATTGTAGATATTGGTGTCGAGGATTTTTATTTTCAAGCCATTCCACTGCTGGATTTTTTTATAGTCTTTCCAAACTATCTGGTCGCTTAGAATATCCGAGAGGGCTTTTTGGTCGGTAGTGTTTTCCGTCATACACTCCTGCTCCCATTTATCCACCAGTTTTTCGGCAGGGCAGTTGAAAAACATTACGCCTGAATAAATTACACCATTATACATATCTTTTCTTGCGACTTTTTTGGGGTCGAGAGTTACCGCTACGTCAAACCCGTCGAGTTCAACCTTTTCAGTGAAGAGGCAGTCGGCATCGACGAGAATCATCGGTTCATTAAATCTTTTGAAATAATCTCTTGCGCAGAAAGGTTTGTGGGTATTGCGGCAGCTTAGCCGGCCGTCGGGGAAAATATGGGCTGATTTTTTGTAATCGACCTTTTCGTTTAGTTCTATCGGGATAATTACGGCGTCAAGCTGCTGTTTTTGCTGTTCCATCAGGCCCAGATCGTAGACTATCACCGGTTTGCCGTAGAATTTTCTTACGCTTTTTGCAAGTTCTTTCAGGCAGAAAAAGAAGCCGGCATCACAAGCGGTAACTATGTTCATTTTTTCACCTTATCGATATTTTTTTGCTATACGCCCAAGTATCATAATTGTCTGCTATTTTTTATATATTATTCAGATAAAAGCCAATGGTTTTTTTTATGGCGTCATCGAGGTTAATTGAGCATTTCAAGTTCAGGTCTTTTTTTGCTTTGTCAATGCAGGGAACATATCGTTGTCTTTCCGTAATTTGATCGTTGTTTTTTACGATTTGCACTTTACATTTGTCTGATACAATAGCTGCTACTTTGTGTGCGAGGTCAGCGATACTAATAGGAATATCAGAACCGACATTATAAGCCGTTGCAATAGAACCTTTGAAAAGTATCGTCCAGAGCCAAATCGCAAGATCGGCAGCATAAAGATACGAACGCAGCGGTGTTCCATCGCCATTTACAATTATTGGTCCGCCTTTTATCGCATCACGGATAAAATTACCGATTGCATAATGGATATTCAAATTCAGATATGGTCCGACGAGAGCGAAACAACGGGCTATGGTGGTTTCTATTATATAATGTTTGTAATAAATACTGCATAACAATTCAGAGGTTCGTTTGGCCTGTCCATAAGCGCTGAGCGTGTCCAGTGGGTCTGGAGATCCATTATAGTTTTCGGGAATATCAGGAATATCGGCCGGCTGCTTTCCATAGACGGCCCCTGAGCTTAGAAATAGAAAACGTTTTACTCCGGATTGTTCTGCGAAATCCAATGTTCTTCTTGTACCTTCGATAATGGTATCTGTCATCTCAAGGGGTTTGTTGGTGTTAAGAGTTGCACTGGCTTCTGCAGCGGCGTGAATAATGTAATCAAATTTTTCACCGGAAAATTCGAAATTCTGTACATCAGCTTTTTGAAAAGAGATTTCGTCAAATTGCTTAAAGTGAGGATACTGGCGAAGAAACTTTTCGGGTGAGCGTGATAGTACCAACATCTGGCAGTTAAGATTAAGTTTGCGGTTTATGTACGCAAAACTTTCCAACAGCCATTTGCCGATAAAACCTGTGCCGCCGGTGATAAAAAAACGCTTATTCTTTGCCGCTGGCCAGAGAGAGGCGGTGTATTTTAGAACGTGATTTAAATCTGTTTCGGTTAAAGACATAAATTCCATTGTTAAATTATAGATAAACATTATATTATAATAGTGAGTTAAGGCAACCAAAAATAGATGTGTCTGTTCAGGAAGGATTGAAATGGCAGAACCAAAAGTAAGCGTATGTATGCCGTGTTATAATCGTCAGGATTATGTTGGCCAAGCCATAGAGAGTGTACTGGCTCAAAGTTTTAGCGATTTTGAACTATTGATTGCTGATAATTGTTCCGAAGACAACACGGCAAAAATCGCCCAGGAATACGCGGCCAAAGACCAAAGGATTACTTTTATACAAAATCCTCGAAATATAGGGATATGTTCAAGTTTGAATTCACTTCTCTTGAAAGCGAAGGGGCAATATATTAAATTTTGTTTTTCAGACGATCTTTTAGCGCCTGAATGTCTTAAAGTGTTTGTTGGTATAATGGATAAAAATCCTGATGTTTCCTTGATTACATCTTTTTCAAAGTTTATAGGGGACAGCAGCGAAATACGGGGCGAATCTTTTTTCCCCGGTGTCGGATTGCTGGACGGGGAAAAATATCAAAAAGATTTGCTGATTAACGGCAACTGGGTTGGAAATATGAGTTGTGTTATGATTCGTCACAAAGACCTACACATCGGTTTATTTAGTCATATTTTGAGATACTGGTCCGGCGACCATGAAATGTGGATGAGACTTTTAGGCCTTGGGGATGCGTACGTCGTGCCGGAGATTTTGAGTTTTATAAGAAGCCACAAAGGGCAGGAAAGTTCGATACATGCTGTCGATTTTCGGCTTATTACGGAACGATTAATATTGACCGATATGGCTTTTCAATTTCCGCATATATATGGAGAATATACTCGAAAAGAAAAAAGGAATATGCAGTATCATTTGCTAAAACGTCTTGTGCGTGAAGGATACGGCAGGGGAGGCTTAAAGGCCAAGATAAAAATGCTGGAAATCGGTTTATCCGATTTGAATAAACGGCGGTTTGTTTTTTTACTGCTTTTGATTAAAAATTTTCACAGGTTATTTCAAAGAGGCAGATGGTCTTAAACAGGTTTGATTAACATATTTTCATAAAAATCATTTCTTGGAAGAAATGGAAACAGATCTTCAAGCGGCCTTGAAATGATTTTACCGTCTGGTTGTTTGGCGGAGCTTGACTTTGGTTCCAACACTTCGAAAGGGTCGAGCATTAGTTCACAAAAAACAGGTCCTTTTCTTTCAAGAATTTTGGGCAGCTTTTCTTCAAGCTCCTTATTGTTTTTAATGGTCTTTATATTATATCCATATGCCTTTGCTATTTTCGTCATATTTGGCAGTCTAACGCCGGTATCATAAGTTGAGCCGACGAAATTGCCGTCAAAGAAGGCTTTTTGTGTTGTTTTGATTGAAAGATAACCTAAGTTATTAAACATAAAGATTTTAATCGGCAGGTTGTAATTTAAGATGGTCTGCAGTTCCTGAATATTCATTTGAATGCTTCCATCGCCTGTGATGCAAATTATTTCTGCCGAATTTGCGCCGAGACAAGCTCCAATAGCGGCAGGCAAGTCATATCCCATAGAGGCACAGCCGATATTAGCAAACATTCTCTGGCCTTTTTTTATTTTAAACGCCTGAAAGGTGCTGGTGTAGGCAGTGCCGTTTCCTGTTACGATTATAGCATTGTTTTTTAATTGCTTAGACAGTAATTCTGCAAAATAATAGGAATTGACATATCGGGTTTCCGACCGGTGTTTTTGCTGTACTACGGGATATTTTTGTTTTAGTTTATTGCAGTAGTTTAACCAATCATCGATTTGCGGTTTTTTCCACTCCGAATGCGATAATCTCTGCTCTAATGTTTTAAGGAAGAATTTTGCATCACAATGAATCGGCATGTCCCATTTTAATGTTGGTTTCTCAAGTTCAATCCTGTCAATGTCAATCGCGATCTTAAATGCTTCTCTGGCAAATGTTTCATATGCATAACCAATCTGCCGCAAGTTCATTCTGGTGCCGATAATGATAACAAGATCAGAATTTTGAATTATAAAATTCGCGGCACGTTCTCCAAGGATTCCCGGCCTTCCAAAAAACAGAGGACAATCCGAATCAATAAGGTCAATTCCGGAAATTGCAGTTAAAACAGGGATTTGTAATTTGTTGGTTATGTTTTCGAAATCGTTTTTTGCGTTTGCAAGAGTAATTCCGTTTCCTGCCATGATTACAGGTCTTTTTGCCGTTTTGATTTTTTCAACAAGTGTGTCAATTTTTTTCTCCGCAATTTTTTCGTCAAAGAAAGGCTCTATCTCGGATGGATTAAACAATTTAAGTTCAGTGTCATTTATCATTGCCCCCTGTATGTCGAGAGGTATATCAAGCCATACAGGGCCGGGTCTGCCGTTTACAGCCAGACAGATTGCTTTTTCGAGATGATATTTAATTTCATTTTTTTCTGTTACGATTGCGGCATATTTTGTTACAGGTTTGACAATATCGGTTATATTAATTTCCTGGTCTCCCAATTGCCTTAGACCCGGACATCTCAATATTGTTGTTTCGAGTTTTACTTGTCCGGAAATTACCAATATTGGTATAGAATCAATCCATGCTCCTATAAGACCGGTAATAGTGTTAGTTCCTCCAGGACCTGTTGTTACACAGGCAACACCTATTTTCCCGCTGACTCTTGAGTATCCTTCAGCCGCCATTGTACAGGCCTGTTCGTGCAGATTGCAGACGTATTTTATTCTTTTCTCCCTGCCGATGGCATCATTAAGATACATTGCTCCGCCGCCTGTGACCATAAAGATGTTCTTGACACCTTTATCAGCTAATGTTTTCATTATAAAATCAGCTACTCTAATCACTTTTGATGCTTTCAAGCTTTATTTTAAACAAAAATATTTTATTTTATCAATAATATATCTCAGCATTGGCTTATTCATACCCGGATAGACGCCAAGCCAGAAACTATTATTCATTATAATATCGGTATTTTCAAGTTTACCGACGGTTTTATAAGAATTTTTTCGTTTATACATCCGGTCAAATGCGGGCTGACGAAGTAAATTGCCCGCAAATAACATCCGAGTCTGAATATTATTTTGTTCAAGATGCCGGACAATCTCATCGCGGCTGAAAGGTTCATTCTTTTTAACTGTGAGCATAAATCCGAACCAGCTCGGCTTTGAATTTTTCTGCGGCTGCGGCAATATGAAAAATTCTTCAAGGTCTTTCAGGCCGTTATAAAGAGTCTGCCAGTTTTTTCTTCGTGCATTTACGAAGCTGTCGAGTTTTTCAATCTGCGCACAGCCGATAGCGGCCTGCAGATCGGTTGCCTTGAGGTTATAGCCGAAATGGCTGTAAATATATTTATGGTCGTACCCAAAAGGAAGCTGCCCTAACTGCTGGGAAAACCTTTTTTTGCAGGTGTTGTCTTTGCCGCTGGGACAAAAGCAATCACGACCCCAATCGCGCATAGAAAGAACTATCCTGTTTAATGTCGGATTATTGGTATAGACCGCTCCGCCTTCGCCGGTGGTTATGTGGTGAGGCGGGTAAAAACTGCTTGTCGCTATGTCGCCGAATGAGCCGGTGAGCTTGTTTTTATAAATTGAGCCGAGCGAATCACAGTTATCTTCAATCAGCCAGAGATTGTGCCTTTTGCAAAAGGCGGCAACCGCACTAATATCGAAAGGATTGCCGAGAGTATGAGCGGCTATGACCGCTTTTGTTTTTTTCGACAATGCTTTTGTGAGCATTTTGGTATCTATATTATACTGGGGAATGGTAACGTCGACGAATACAGGTATTGCGCCAGCCTGTATAATCGGAGTTACAGTAGTGGGGAATCCTGCAGCAACGGTAATAATTTCATCTCCCGCACGAAGCTGTCTTTTTCCGAGCAACGGAGAAGTTAAAGCCATAACTGCCAGCAGATTTGCGCTTGAGCCTGAATTAACAAAGCAGCAGTATTTAACGCCGAGCTTTTCGGCCAGCAGCTTTTCAAATTTATCGGTATATGGCCCAGCAGTGAGCCAAAAGTCAAGACTGCTGTCGATAAGATTTATTAATTCCTTTTCATTATAAAATCTTCCGCCATAGTTTATGCGTGATTGGCCGGGTATGAATTTTTTATACAGACAGGGTTTGTGAACTGTTTGGAAATACTGTTTAGTCAGTTTGAATATCTGCGATTTTAATTTATTTGCGCCTTTCGAAGAACTCATTTCGAATCCTTCATATATTGATTTATTTGTTCGATGGTTATGGCGGTAACTTTTTCAGGATGTTCCAAATAGATTTTATACCATTGCATAGTTTTTTCAAGTGTCTTTCCAATGTTCCAGCAGGGTTGCCACGGCAGGTGGGCCTTTGCCATCGAGCAGTTAAGTTTCAGCAGGATAGCTTCGTGCGGATGTTTACTGCCTGTTTTCTTCCATTTTGCCTTTTGCCCCCATAGCTTGGCAATACTATCGACCAGGAATGCGACGTTTTTTATATTTTTGTCGTCAGGCCCGAAATTCCAAGCGCCGGCGAATTTATCACCGTGTTTGTATGATTTTTCAGCGAGGACGATGTAGCCTGCCAAAGGTTCGAGGACGTGCTGCCATGGACGGATAGCGTGCGGGTATCTTATTTCTACGGTTTTATTTTTTATCCAGGCTTTGATGCAGTCCGGAACGAGCCTGTCGGCCGACCAGTCTCCGCCGCCGATAACATTTCCGGCTCTTGCGGAAGCGATAACGGTATCAGAGTTTGTAAAGAAAGAGTTTCTGTAAGCCGCAGTTACTATTTCCGCACAGGCCTTGCTTGAACTATAAGGGTCGTAACCGCCAAGGCGGTCAGCCTCACGGTAGGCATAATTTTTTTCTTTATTTTCGTAACATTTATCGCTTGTTACAATTACCACAGCCCGGACAGATTTGACATATCTGGTTGCTTCGAGCAGATTTGCTGTACCGAGGATATTCGTTTGATATGTTTTAAGCGGTTCTTTGTAAGACTGACGGACAAGCGGCCGGGCCGCGAGATGGAAAATAATCTCTGGCTGACATTTTTTCATTATGGCAAGAAGTTTATTGTAATTCCGGATGTCGCTAATATTTGATTTTATTATTTTTTTAACACCGGCAGTCTCAAACATATTCGGCCGGGTATTTGGCTTGAGTGCATAACCGTGCAGGTTCGCTCCGAGCATATTGAGCCACATTGACAGCCAGGAGCCTTTGAATCCTGTATGGCCGGTAACAAGAACGGTTTTTTCTTCCCAGAATTTTTTGTTTATTGCCATATTTTCCAGGGAGCTTTTCCGCTTTGCCAGAGTGATTCGAGATGATTTTTATCTCTGAGAGTGTCCATAGCCGCCCAAAAGCCACTGTGTGTATAAACAGCAAGTTGTTTTGTTTTTGCAAGGTGTTCGAGCGGTTCTTTTTCCCAGGCGGTCTGGTCGTTTTTAATCAGGTCAAGTACCTGCGGCTCAAGGACGAAAAATCCGCCGCTGACCCATACACCGTCCGGCTTTTCTTTAAATTTTAGGACTAGGTCATTTTTTATATCCAGCGCCCCGAATCTGCCGAGCGTTTGAATGCCGGTTACGGTAGCGAGGGTTTTTTGCCGGCGATGAAAATCTATGAGTTTGTTCATATCGATATCAGCAAGACCATCTCCATAGGTGAAACAGAAAGTTTCATTGCCGATATATTCCGCGACGTGTTTTAATCTGCCGCCGGTCATAGTATCGATGCCGGTATCGACAAGGGTAACCTTCCACGGCTCGGAATATTTCTGATGCACCTGCATTTGGTTTGACTGCATATCGAATGTAACGTCCGACATATGAAGAAAGTAATTCGCGAAGTATTCTTTAATCATATACCCTTTGTATCCGCAGCATAGAATGAAATCATTTATGCCATAGTGAGAGTAAATTTTCATAATGTGCCAGAGGATAGGTTTTTCACCGATTTCTATCATCGGTTTTGGTTTTAAAAAGCTTTCTTCAGTGATTCTTGTGCCGAACCCGCCGGCTAAAATAACAGCTTTCATATAACTGACCGCCAAATATAATAAAAAATTTGTATAGCGTTAAGACGATAATAGCTGAAAGAAGATAAATGTCAATGGAATTTGTCGGTTTCAGTCTCGAACCATACTCTCTCTTTTTACATTTTTATCCAATTGTCCGGTATCATTCCCTTGGAATTAATATCACTTCTTGCAAACCATTTTTCTGGTGCAAATACTATCTTATCCCTATAAGGAGCAAGCCAGGCTCCCCACCATGCAAAGCTGCTGTTGGGTATTATATGATATTTGCAAAAACTCATCAAACGTAAATTTTCGTGAGGTTTGTCCTGCTGGTGGTCAACATAATTTATCGGATATTTTACCTTCAGGTTGTTCCGACACCATTTAACATCATCGCTGAAAACGAAGAACTGAGGACATTTAATCTGCGAACCGATTCGCTCGACGCAGCGGTAATAATAATCGAGACTACATAATCCGTGTGTTTGATTAGCCTTGGGGTCGGTAACATAATCGCCGCGTCTTACACAGAGATTTACAGACTGAACAGTTTGCATCAGTTCGGCAATCTCTTTATTCTTGCCGTTTAGTTCATTTTTAATGCGAAATTCCTTCCGGATTGTGTCCGCGATATTTATAAAGTATTTTTCACTTTGAAAATAGCCGTTCAGATAAACATTGTCCGGCAATTTTAACAGTCGGGGGTCGAAATGCGGCGATTTGACTATTATATGATTTTTGGTCTTTTTCGGATGATTGTGAAAAAGACTGTATATCCATTTTCCCGCAGCGGTTTGTCTCGGGTCAATCAGACTTTGTATTTCTTGGAGAGTTGCGAAGTTTTCCTGAACATTAAAATGCATCAGGGAGTATGGGATTCTCGAATCGCCCTGAAAATCCGAGATATCCAGCTTCATCGCCGTATTATGAAGATGGGCGAGATTTCTGGCGAAAGCATATTGAAAAAGCTGATTTCCCAGACCTCCTTTTAGGCATGCTATAATCATTTTTTACCCGGTTATTTTAAAAAGTTTCCTGATATTTTCCGTCAGGCGTTCGATTCTCGTTTTTTTGCCGCGTTTTATCCATCTGAACATTTTACGTATATCTTTTCCCTGCTTGCAGCCCGCGATAAGTTTTTCGTAAATGCCCTTATCGTGCTTGGTATTTATAAAGTGCAGGATTTTTCCTTTTTTGGTTAAGTGATAATCGTTATATGTCCTGGCATCGAGCACCTTAATCTTCAGGCCGTGCCAGTCCTGTAATTTATTAAACCTGTCCCAGTCTATTGTCTCGTTGAGTATGTCGGATAACGCTTTCTGGTCGGTTGTTTTTTCTTTTTCACATTCGACGGCCCAGCGGTCAACCAGCTGGGCGGCAGGGGTATTAAAGAAAATAACGCCGGAGTTTAAAATGCCGTTTTCGTATATCACATTTTTTTTGGAAGGAGCCCTGGTAACAGCGACATCGAATCCGGATTCCTCGACCCTTGTGGTAAACAGGCAATCTGCATCGACAAGTATCATAGGCTCGGTGTAATTCTCAAAATATTTTTTAACGCAAAAAGGCTTGTGCGTGGCGCGGGTACTGGCAATTCCGGTATTGCAAATTAAAGAACGGCCTTTATGGTCAACTTTCTCGCTGATTTCAATCGGGATAATTATAGCGTCGAGCTGCTGTTTTTCGTCCGGCTTCAGACCTATGTCATAAACGATTAACGGTTTATCGTAAAATTTGCGGACACTGTCGGCTAATTCTTTGAGACAATGAAAAAAACCTGAATCAGCCGCTGTTACTATATTCATTTTGGTTCTTCCATAATAGAGTTTATGTTCGTTTCCAACGATTTTGGCATTTGCCAATCAGGCATTTTATCATTTTCTTTGTTTATACTATACGCCTTTAACAAATCAAGATAAAGACGTATCTGCATTGGCCGATAGCAAATGGCTTTTACTGTAAGTTCGATGGCGGCTTTCCGGCATTTGGCTGTAATTGCTTTTTTAGCTGCGCTTCGCCAGGCGTTGCCGAGTTTTCGCATAGCGGTCCTGCGGGAAACATATTTGTCTCCGCCGAGTTTAAAGTAAAACCGTTCGAGAACCCGAATACGATTACAGTTTTTAGAGTCAAACATTGCCGCATCTGAAGGCCCTTGCTGCCTGTACGTGATTTGAATATCGGGTACAAAAAGGAATTTAGTTCTGGTTGACACTTTTAGCCACACATCGACGTCTTCGCCGTTGGTAAGCGATTCGTCGAAAAACAGACCCTCAAGAACTTTTTTTCTAAAGCAGATGGCAGATGTCTGTATAAACGTTTTCTCAAAGAGCTTTGCGGTAACCTGTCCGGAGCAAAAAAACTCTTTCTGGTACGAAGGCTGTGTCGAGCCGTCGTCAAATAGACGTGTTCTCATACAGTATGCCGCTCCGTATTCCGGATTGGCCCGGAGATGGGTCATCATTGATTGAAGGAAATCTCTCGGCCATAGGTCGTCTGAATCGAGAAAGCAGACGAATTGTCCCTGTGCGTTTTTAAGGCCCAGGTTCCTGGCTGATGATACGCCGCCGTTATTTTTATGAAAATATTTTATCCTGTCATCTTTTATTTCGTCAATTATTTGTTTTGTATTGTCGGTTGAGCCGTCGTCAATAATAAGGACTTCGAAATCGGAGAAGGTCTGCTCGAGAACGGAAGTTACCGTTTCCTTAATCAGAGCGGCCCTGTTATATGTTGGTATTATTACAGTAACGGCAGGCATATTTTTTCCGCGGCAAGAGTGTCGTAAATTTTTTCGATTCTTTTTATCATAACATTATGACTGTAATTCGTTTTGATATATTCTTTTGCAGCGGCAATAACAGCTTCCTTTTCCTGCGGCGGCATATTTACCGCTTTTAGCATGGCGTCGGCAAGGGCGTCCGGATTTCCGGCAGGCACCATAATGCCGCAGCGGCCGTTGTCCAAAATCTCACCAATACCGCCGGCATCGCTTGCTATGCATAAAATGTCTGCTGCCATCGCCTCGATGAGCGTTCGGGGCAGACCCTCCGCGACCGACGGCAGGACAAAAGCGTTTATCATACTGTAAAATTCCGGCATATTTTCTACACGGCCGAGAAAATGAACAGATGAACCGCAGCCCAAATCAACAGACTGTTTTGTAAGCTCATCTTTCAGCTCGCCTGTGCCGACGATGAGTAATTCGGCATTAGTTAACTGTTTTTTTATTTTTGCAAACGCCGAGATTAAATAATGCTGACCTTTAGTCGGCGCAAGTCTGCCGGCTGTAGCAAAAACAAAAGAATTTTCAGAGACACCGAATTTTCTGCGGGCGGTTTGTTTGTTATAACGGGCAGAAGAAAAATAATCCAAATCTATCGAATTGCCTATGTTGATTACCTTTTCAGGTTTAATCGACAGATTGCTTTGCAGAATATCCCTTCTCGTTGCCTCTCCTACGGCCAGAATTTTGTCAACATACCGCAAAAGCAAAAAGTTAAACAGCTTTCTTTTTGTGTTTCGCGTTCTGCCCAATCCGTGGACATGTGCTATTATTATAGGTACGCCGGCAAGTTTGGCGGCCCAAACGCCGTGAACGGCCGACTTGTGCTTATGACAGTGAAGAATATCGACTCCTTGTTTCTTAAGCAGTATTGCCAGTTTCGGGACGGCAAGAAATTTTAAATATCCCCAGGAAGGCTTGTCGGTTAAGTAAAAAACTTTTTTGCCTTTTTGTTCGTAAGTATTGGGATTAGAGCTGTTTTTCGTAAGATGTATGATTATCGTTTGATATTTTTCAGGATTTATGCCTGCTACTACATCGGCATCGGAAGGTACTCCGCCGCCGTATCCCGGCCAAAGTCTCGCTATGATAATTTTTCCGTCTCGCATAGCATTTTCTAACGGTTGGCATACATCTGCTGATAATACTGCTGATATTGGCCGCTGGTTACGTCGCTAAGCCATTTTTTATTTTGCAGATACCAGTCAATCGTATTTTTTATGCCCTGTTCGAATTTTGTCGCTGCGTACCAACCGAGCTGGCTGTTTGTCTTCGAAGAATCTATTGCATATCGCCTGTCGTGGCCGAGACGGTCCTTGACAAATGTTATCAGTGATTCTGGTTTTCCGACAGCCTTAAGTATCGTCTTTACTACTTCAAGATTTGTTTTTTCATTGCTTGAACCGATGTTGTAAATTTCGCCGGGCTTTCCATCTGTCAGAACCTTCCAAACGGCTTTGCAGTGGTCTTGGACGTGTATCCAATCGCGAATATTCAGGCCGTCGCCGTAAACCGGCAGCGGCTTATCGTTCAAGGCATTGTTTATCATCAGCGGAATCATTTTTTCGGGGAACTGATACGGGCCATAATTATTTGAGCAGCGGGTTATGTTATAGTTCAATCCCCAGGTATGGCCGAAAGCTTTTACGAGAAGGTCTGCGGACGCTTTGCTTGCTGAATAAGGTGAATTAGGAGATAGAGGAGTCTCTTCGGTAAATGTACCTGTCGGGCCAAGCTCGCCGTAAACTTCATCGGTAGAAATCTGTATGAAACGTTCAATTTTTTTGTCGCAGGCGGCCTGAAGCAGGGTAAGCGTGCCGGCGACATTGGTTTCAATGAAAATTTTAGGGCTTGTTATTGAACGGTCAACGTGACTTTCAGCGGCAAAGTTGATAATTGCCTGGATTTTGTGTTTGTCGATTAGTTCCTCGACTGTTTTGCCGTCATTTATATCGGCTTTGACAAAAATATGGTTAGGATGCTTGTGAAAACCTTCGAGATTTTCAAGATTGCCTGCGTAAGTGAGATTGTCCAGGTTGACAATCAGGCAATCAGGATGGTCGGTTAAAACCAGCCTTACGAAATTACTGCCGATAAAGCCGGCGCCGCCTGTAACGAGAATTCTTTTCGTATTCATAGAATTTTTAAAAACCTTTCAAGCGGTTTTTGCCACAATTCAATCGGTTTGTCAAGTAAAGATTGTATCTTATCACAGCAAAATCTGCTGTTTAAGGGTCGTTGTGCCGCGGTTTTAAATTCGCTCGATTTGCACGAAATGACTTGCGTATTTAATTTAAGTTTTTCAAAGACGAATTTCGCCATTTCGTATCGGCTGGTAAAACCGGCCGCTGCATAATGAAAAAGGCCCTGTGGTTTTTTTACGGCAAAGTCGAGGATAGCCTCCGCTGCCTCCTGTGTTGAGGTGGGCGAGCCGAGCTGGTCATCGACTACTTTCAAACTGTTTTTCTGTTTGGCGAGTGAAACGAGTTTGGATATAAAATTAGTGCCGTTTTTGCCGTAAGTCCACTGGACACGGATTATAACGAAGTTATTATGTTTTTTTATTAAAAGCGTTTCCCCTTCGAGTTTGCTTTTGCCGTAGACGTTTATCGGGTTTGGCAAATCGGTTTCAAGATAGGGTGTTTTTTTTGCGCCGTCAAAAACGAAATCAGTACTTATGTGAATGACATAGGTATTGTTCTTTCGAGCCAATTCAGCGAGATTTCCTACTGCCTCGGCATTTACCTTAAAGGCCAACTCAGATTCAGACTCGGCCTTTTCAACATTTGTGTATGCTGCGCAGTTAATGACGAGGTCTGCTTTTTCAATAGCTTTTTGGAGTTGATTTCTATCGGTAATATCAAATTCGGGAAGGTCAAAAGGAATTATATTGAGATTATCTTCAATACATAGGCGATAAATATCCGAACCGAGCATACCCTTTGCACCGAGGAGAACGATTCTTTCAGTGCGGCCGGTCATTTCGGCGATTCCCGGGTAACCAATTTGTTTGCGGTATTGAGAGACTCAAATGTGCCTGCGTCCGTCCACCAGCCGGAGATAATGTCGTATTCAAGCTGATTCTTGTTGATGTAATGATTGTTTACATCTGTGATTTCGAGTTCACCGCGGCCGGAGGGTTTCAACGTTTTGATTATGTTAAAAACGGCATTGTCGTAAAAGTAAATTCCAGTAACAGCATAATTTGTTTTGGGTTTTTTCGGTTTTTCAATAATTTTTGTTACTCTGTTATGGGCGATTTCAGCAACGCCGAAACGCTGAGGATTGACGACTTTTTTGAGCAGAACTCTCGCACCTTTTTTCTGAGCGGCAAACTTTTTAAGGTAAGGTTTCAATGGGGCATTGAAGAGGTTGTCGCCGAGAATTACAGCCAGGCCGCTATTACTGGCGAAGTTTTCCGCAAGGGCAAGTGCCTGAGCGATGCCGCCGGCCTGGTCCTGGACTTTATAGGTAAAACGGCAGGAAAAATCTTTTCCTGAACCGAGCAAATTTACAATATCTCCCATATGGTCAACGCCTGTTACGATAAGGATTTCGCGGATGCCTGCCGAGACGAGTTTTTCAATGGGGTAATAAATCATCGGTTTTTTCCCGACAGCCAGCAGGTGCTTGTTTGTAACCTTTGTCAGGGGCATAAGCCGTGAGCCTGTTCCGCCGGCAAGTACTACACCTTTAATATCCATAAAGTTCTCCTTTTAAGAAGCGAATTTGACGGGATTTTATACCTGTTTCAGTCGTAAGTCAATTAAAGGCTGTTTTTATCTTTTCTACAATTTAGAGATTGCCGGCGAAAAACCTCATTATCAATACTGAAAACCACATATTTATTGCAGGAAATTTACTTGCTTTGCCGATAGTCCTTTAGTACAGTATCGCCCAAGTTCCTGTCTAACGGGGTAGCAACTCGTGCTGTGAAGCGTATTCGCCAGCAGTAATAGGAATGTGGGGCCGGCTGATATCACGGCATAGCTGGCTCAAGCCTCAGACAGAACCCAACCGGTCCAAAACCAGTTTGGACACCGTGAAAACAGTATAAATACAGCGTAATTATAGTTAGAAATTTTGTATATTAATGCTTTTATGGCAAGGACTTATACCCGGTGGTGTAATTGGTAACACAGAGGCTTTTGGTGCCCCCATTCTAGGTTCGAGTCCTAGCCGGGTAGTTAAAAAAAGCACATTAAAAGTAAAACTTGAGGTAAAATGTCGGATAGAGTAGCGATAATATTGGCGGCAGGGGTCAGCAGCAGAATGAATACCAAACTGCCTAAAGTTCTGCATGAGATTTGCGGCAGACCAATGCTGGCCTTTGTAATTGACGCCTGCAGGCAGGCGGACATTCAAAAATTGTATATAATTGTCGGCTATGGCAAAGAACAGGTCATAAATTACTTCAAAGATGATAAAAATATCGTCTGGGTAGAACAAAAAGAGCAAAAAGGCACGGGTCATGCGGTGATGTGCTGTAAAGAACAGTTGGCCGGCTTTGAAGGTGATACACTTGTTATCTGCGGAGATATGCCGCTGATTCGAGCGGAAATAGTAAAAACCCTCATCGAAAAACATCAAAAAGAAACTTCCGCGGCAACTCTGGCGACAGCGATTCTCAACGACCCTGCAGGTTATGGCAGGATTATTCGTGACAGTTATGGAAATATCCAGGGTATAGTCGAAGACGGTGACTGCACGCCGATGCAAAAAACCATCCGAGAAATTAATCCGAGCTATTACTGTTTCAAAAACAAAATACTCTTCGACTCACTGGATAAGATAACGCCCGACAATATAAAGAAGGAATATTATCTTACCGATGCACTGCATTTGATTATAAACGCCGGTCATAAGGTAGTAGCCGTAACAGCAGTGGCTTCGGAAGACGCAATTGGAGTTAACAGCCGCCAGCAACTCAGCGAAGCCGGCAAGATTATGCAGCAAAGGATTCAGGATAGGTTTATGAAATCAGGCGTAACGATTGTTGACCCGCCTAATACATGGATAGATGCGAGGACGCAAATCGGACAGGATACGGTTATTGAGCCGTTTACGTATATTCACGGCAGGGTAAAAATAGGAAGCAGTTGCAGGATAGGGCCGTTTGCCTATCTTCGTGAGGGCACAGTACTTGGAGATGATGTGGTTCTTGGCGTCTTTACCGAAGTAAAAAATTCATCGCTTGCCGACGGCGTCAGGGCAAGACATCACAGTTATATAGGCGATGCGAATCTGGGCAAAAATGCTGATATAGGCGCAGGCGCGATAACGGCGAATTTCGACGGCAAAAAAATCAATTCGACCCAAATTGGCGATAATGTTTTCATCGGGTCGGGGTCGGTACTCATTGCTCCGATTGATGTTCCTGCCGGCACTAAGATAAAACCCGGCTCAGCTGTAACCGCGGAAAATATTGAGGAAAATAAGATTTAAGGGATTGATAATGCCTTCAAATAATAAAATAAAGATTTTCAGCGGCTCGAGCAATCCGGAACTCGCCAGGAAGATATGTAAATATCTTGATATGCCGGTAGGCGAGGCGACGATAGAGCGTTTTCCGGACGGCGAGAAGATAATAAAATGCCAAGACGATGTACGAGGCAGGGATTGTTTTGTTATCCAGTCCGGCAGCGAGCCGGTTGACGAAAATATTATCGAGCTTTTGATATTTCTCGATTGTCTCAAGCGGGCAAGCGCAAGCAGAGTAACGGCAGTAATACCATATTTTGGTTATGCCCGCCAGGACAGAAAAGACGAAGGCAGAGTGCCTATTACGGCTAAACTGGTATCTAATCTGATAACCACAGCCGGCGCCGACAGGGTGCTTGCGATGGATTTGCACGCGGCTCAGTTACAGGGATTTTTCGATATTCCCGTCGACCATCTTTTCGCCGAACCTGTGCTGACAAAATATTTCAAAAGCAAAAACATAGACAATCTGACGATAGTTTCACCGGATGTAGGAAATATAAAACGAGCGGCAAGATACGTCGAACATCTCAACGGCGAGCTGGCGATAATACACAAAAGACGCATAAGCGGCAGCGAGGTCCAGTGCAATGAAATCATCGGAACGGTAAAGGGAAGAAATGTTCTGATGTGCGATGATATGATTACGACTGCCGGTACGATGTGTTCGGCGGCTAAACTTGTCAGGGAACGGGGAGCAAAGAATATTTTCGTCGGCGCGACACACGGCTTATTTTGCGGCAAAGCGATAGAAAATATTATGGCTTCGCCAATCGATGAAGTGGTTATTACAGATACAATACCGTTAAAACAAAACGTGAAAAAACTTGCGAATCTTAAAGTTCTGACCGTATCCGATATTCTCGGAGAAGCGATAAAAAGAATACACAGCAACGAATCAATAAGTTCAATGTTTGCGTAGTCTGTTGTTAATATGATAACTAATTAGTTTAAGCTGAAAATGAGGTAAAAAGAGTATGGTATCGAAAGAGATGATTTTAAAGGCACAAGTCAGGAAGGAACGCGGGAAAAAACGCGCAGCGGAACTGCGCCAGCAGGGCAAAATTCCTGCCATAGTTTACGGCCATAAACAGGAACCCCAGGCTGTTATTCTCGATATACATGATTTTACGGAGGAGCTTCACCATGGGAAAAAACTCCTGGATGTAGAAATCGACGGAAAGCAGGAAAAACTTCTGCTTAAAGATGTACAGTACGACCATCTCGGCAAAAAGATAATTCACGCTGATTTAATCAGAGTAGACCTTAGCGAAAAAGTCAAGGTTCAGGTACCGCTGATGTTTAAGGGTACTCCTGCCGGCGCTAGCGAAGGCGGCATTCTTGAAGAGCATCTTGCACGAATCGAAGTGGAATGTACCGTTACAGAAATACCTGAGTCGATAGACGTTTCTGTTAAGGGTCTGAAGATTGACGAATCTCTTCATGTTCGTGATATTGTGTTGCCCGCAGGCGTAAAGAGTGTAACAAGTCCTGATATTCTTGTGATAGCATGTCATAAGCCGATTGAGGTTGTTCCGGTTGAAGAAGCGGTAGTTGCCGAAGAGCCGACATCACCTGAGGTTATAACAGAAAGAAAACCGAAGGAAGGCGAAGAGGAAGGCGGCGAAGCTGCTGAAAAGGAAAAGAAATAGTTTTGACGAGCCGCAAGGTTTTCAATGGACGAGATTAAGTTAATAGCCGGCCTTGGCAACCCGGATAAAGAGTATGAAGGGACCCGTCATAATATCGGGTTCGAAGTAGTAGACAAGCTGGCAGAAAAGTTTGGTGCTGGTCTGGAAAAAGGGAAGTTCGGCGCAGCTTTCGGCCAGGCGGTTTTTGAAGATAAAAAGTTAATATTGTTAAAGCCGCTGGCGTATATGAACAACAGCGGACAGGTTATCGCGACAGTCGCCGGTTTTTACAGATTAGAACCCCAGCAGATACTTGTAATAACCGATGACCTTGCTCTTGAACCGGGTCTGATAAGAATAAGAGCGTCAGGTTCGGCAGGCGGACATAACGGTCTGTCGGATATTGTCGCCAGGCTCGGCACCGAAAATTTCAGCCGGCTCAGGGTCGGTATCGGCGACAAAGGTCAGTTGGAAGGAAGGGATTATGTTCTTTCCAGGCCGAGTCAGACCGAAAGAGAACTGCTTGATAAGGCTGTTACAGAAGCTGTTGAAGCGATTATTTTCCTGCTCCGGCAGGGTGTAGACGCGGCGATGACGAAGTTTAATAAAAAAAATATTGGGCAAGAAAAATAAAAGAATATTGTGATTTAAAGATTTGATTAAGGAGATGTAAATTTGGAAACCGTGACCAAAAGATTGTACGAGGCGTTGTTTCTCGTAGATTCCGGTGAGGCAGCCAGCGACTGGCAGGGCATAAATGACCATGTAAAGAAGATACTTGAGCGCAACGGAGCCGAGATAGTCAGTATGCGCAAGTGGGACGAAAGACCGCTTGCATACGAGATTTTGGGCAGAAAAAGAGGCACTTATATTCTTGTGTACTTTAATTCTCCCTGCGAAAAATTAAACACTATCGAGCGCGATGCGCAGCTTTCAGAAAGGATTCTTCGCGTCCTGATTCTCCGCGGCGACCATGTAACGCCGGAAGATATGGCCAAGGATACTCCTGCGATACTGGCGGAAAAAGGACAAGTTGTCAGCGCTCCGGTGGTTGCAGAAGTGATTGCAGCAGCAGAAGAAGATGTTGAAGATGATGAAATACCGGATATTGACGCCAGTCAGGTTTAACCCTGTCCCCGCTTTCGCGATGGCAGGCTTTTCGGTGAAAGGATTTTGTTATGGCAAATTTTAATAAGGTTATTCTGCTGGGCAACCTGACGCGCGATCCGCAGCTATCTTATACGCCAAGCCAGACAGCGGTTGTGGATTTTGGACTTGCCACCAATCGCAGATGGACCGGACAGGATGGCCAACAGCGTGATGAGACGTGTTTTGTGGACTGCAGAGCGTTCGGGAAACCTGCGGAAACGATAAATAAATACTGCAAAAAAGGCAGACCGCTGCTGATTGAGGGCAGACTTACCTTTGATAGCTGGACGGCAAAGGATGGAACCAAGCGCAGCAGGCTTCGGGTTACAGTAGAAAGTTTTCAGTTTATGCCGAGCTCAGGCCCAAGACAGGAAACAAAAGATAGTACAGATGAATCACAGATTTCGCCGACAGATGCCGGACCGAGTGAACCCCAGGCAGGCGGCGATGATATACCGTTCTAATTTAAAATATAAGATTTGAAATTTGAGATATTTTTTTAGGAGTTTTTAAGTGAGAGCTCAAGGTTTTAAGAAAGGGCAAGGCGGTAAGCCTACCAGGAAGAAAAAACGCAGAGAAAATGTCAGCCAGCAGAATCAATGCAGGTTCTGCAGGTCGAAAACCCAGTATGTCGATTATAAAGATATAGAAATACTGGGCAAGTTGCTCACTCACCGGGGCAAGATTTTCTCTCGTAAACGCAGCGGAAACTGTGCAGGCTGTCAGCGAAAAGTCAAGCTGGCGATTAAGCGGGCAAGATTTATGGGTCTGCTGCCGTTTACAAGTTAGTTTAGCTATTTGAGAAAATCATAATACCCAACAGATTATTGGAGATGTTAGTATGAAAGTTTTACTGTGTGAAGATATCGAAACACTCGGCTGGTACGGCGACGTGGTGAATGTCCGTGAAGGATACGCCAGGAATTATCTTATGCCGCAGAGATTGGCGGTAATCCCGACAGAAGCGAAGATAAAGACGATGGCCGATGAAAAAGCCAAAAGAGCCGAGCATAGAAATGTCGTCGTCGAAAATATGAAGAAAGCCGCCGAAGCCGTCAATGGCGCTGAGGCTGTTATTGCCGCAAAGGCAAACGAACAGGGACATTTGTTCGGTTCAGTTTCCGAGAAAGAAATCGCTGCCAATCTTCGTCAGCAGGGTTTTGAAGTGGCCGACAAGTTTGTTCATCTTGACGAGCATATAAAAGAAATCGGTGAACACACCATTAAACTGAAATTCGCAGCGGATGTTGTCGCTACGGTAAAGGTTGTTGTAGTTCCTCAGGCACAGGAAGCGACCGATGGCTCAGAAGGACAAACAAAACAGGAATAATAAGGCTCAAGCGGTCCGGCAAACGGACTCTTCTTCTGCTTCGCAGCTTTTGGGCAGGACGATGCCGGAATCGCTCGAAGCTGAGGCCGCGGTGCTCGGCTCGATGGTACTTGACCCGGAATGCATAGGACAGGTTGTCCAGCAGGTTACGGCCGGCGCGTTTTATCGCATTGAGCATCAGATGATATTTGAGGCGATTGTTTCGCTGTGGGAGAAGAAAAACGAAAAATTCGACCTGTTGCTGCTCAGAGACGAGCTGAAAAATCGCAAACAGCTTGAGGAAATCGGCGGCGCGGAATATCTTGTCAAAATAGCCGAGGCGGTACCTTCGGCAGCGAATGTCGAGCAGTACCTGCAGATTGTCAAAGACAAACAGATGATGCGCGAGCTTATCAGCGCGACCAGCGAAGTGCTGACCGAAGCGTTCGAAAATGTCGGAAATGCAGCGGAAAAACTCGACAGGGCCGAGCAGAAAATATTTAACGTTACGCAAAAAAAGATAACCGGCTCAGCCGTATCAATCAAAGAGCTTTTAACCGAGGCTTTCGAGGCTATCGACAGGCGGGAGGGACATCACATAACCGGTCTTCCGACCAGTTTTGCGGAGATGGACGACCTGACCTGCGGGCTTCAGAACGGCGAAATGATTGTAATTGCCGGCAGGCCGAGTATGGGCAAAACAAGCTTCGCGATGAATATCGCAGAGCATATCGGCGCCGATAATAATATACCAGTCGCGTTCTTTTCGCTTGAAATGAGTCGTCAGCAGCTTGCCGAGCGTATGCTTTGCAGCAGGGCGCTGATGGATTCGCAGATTGTCCGCAAGGGTATGATTAATGATGCTCAGTATCAGGAGCTTGTGCACGCGGCAAGCGAGTTGAGCGAAAAACCGATTTATGTTGACGATACGCCGGGCATAACGCCGCTCGAACTGCGGGGCAAGGCGCGAAGACTTCGCAGCAGATACGGAATCAAATGCGTTTTTATTGATTATCTGCAGCTTATGAGCCAGGGCGGGAAAGTGGAATCCAGGCAGCAGGAAGTAAGTGAAATAAGCAGATACTTAAAGGCTCTTGCCAGAGAACTTGAGGTGCCGGTCGTAGTTTTGAGTCAGCTTAATCGTTCGCCGGAAGGAAGAGAAGGACACAGACCGAGAATGAGCGACCTGCGTGAAAGCGGAAGTATCGAACAGGATGCTGACGTTGTTATACTTTTACATCGCGAAGACTACTATCATCGCGGAGAGCCTGATTATCAGGAAACCAACAGCGCAGAAATCATAGTCGCCAAACAAAGAAATGGTCCGACAGATACAATAGAACTGAACTTTAACGGCATATATACTCGCTTCGGCAATAAGGCCAGAGTTCAGGAGCCATTTTAATGCCGGCGTTTGACCGATAAATGGATTTTTACAGGAAAGGGATTTTATGCTGAATTCCAAATGCCTTGGCAAGATTTACGGGCTGATAGGGGCATTGTTTTTTATATTGATTCTGTTTATTGGTTTTAATTACGCCGCGCAAGCAGACCAGAATAGTCCTGTAAAGTCAGAGGCAAACAGTCCCGCACAGCTCCCGGCCGGGAGCGTAACCCTTGAGAACAAAATCATAGACAGCGTTCAGGCACAAGGCAACGTATACATCGGTGAGGAAAAGATGCTGTCAATGGTAAGAAGCAGAGCGGGTCAGATTTTTAACGCCGCCCAGGCACAGGAAGATGTCAGCAGAATTGCCACTATTACCGGCGTTGAGTTTGCCTATTACAGCACCGAACTTGTCGGAGATAAAGTAAAACTAATTTTTGTAATCAAAGAGAAAAGCGTCATTCGCGAATTAACCTTCACAGGCAATAAAAAATTCGACAGCAACGTGCTTGCTGAGCAGCTTGGATTTGCAAGAGGCGATTATCTTGACAAATTTATGGCAGGAGCCGGGGCGGAAAAACTGACAGAGTATTACAGGAAAAAAGGCTACCCGTTTGTAAAAGTCAGTTTTGACGATTCAGGCATCGACAGAGGAAGACTGCATTATATAATCGACCAGGGGACACTGGTTAAAATTAAAAAAGTGCGGTTTAAGGGAAATGCCTCGGTAAAAAGCAGAGAACTCAAAAAAACAATAAAGAGCAAGCCGAAAGATTTTGGTGTTTTTCAAAACTACTTCAAACAAACTGCCGTTGACGACGATTTGGTAAAACTGCAGCAGGCTTACGACAGGAGGGGTTATCTCGATACAAAAGTAAACGCCCAGACAGATTTTTCAAAAAATAAAAAAGGCGCCGAAGTCATTTTTACTATAGAAGAAGGCAAGCAGTATGATGTTGTAGGAATAGAGCTCCAAGGTAATAAGTTTTTAAGCGATGCGAACCTGACCAGCACTTTCCGGCTCAAAGTCGGAAAGTTTTACAGCGATGAAAAAGCTGAGTACGACAGAGATGAAATTCTCAAGGCATATCGCCGGCTGGGGTTTATAGACGTCAGGGTTAAACAAAGCAGACAATTCGTTCCTGATAACAAAATAATAGCCCGGTTTGATATAGAAGAAGATGGAAGATTTCGAATAGGCAAGGTAAATATTTCCGGCAATAAAACAACACAGGACAAAGTGATTCGGCGAATTCTCGACGAATCAGAGTTCAAGCCGGGCGAATGGTATAATGCTGATATCGCAAAAGGAGACGGCGAAGGCGAACTTGAAAAAGATGTAAAGGGCAGTGTTTATGCTGAAACTGCCACAATTACGCCTGTAGGAGAAAAAGCCGGCCAGAAAGACGCTGAAGTCAGAATCACCGAGGGCAAAACTGGCTCGATAATCTTTGGAGCCGGCGTCAGCAGCACCGATGGTCTTATTGGCCAGATGGTATTCGAGCAAAGAAATTTTGACGTGAAAAAATGGCCTAAAAACTGGCGAAAGTTCTTTTCTGAAGATGCCTTTAAAGGTGCCGGCCAGCGGTTGAGAATAGCGCTTGAGCCGGGTACAGAGGTAAGCCGGTATTCAATCAGTTTTACCGAGCCGTATTTGAGAGACAAGCCCATAGCTATGACTATTGCGGGTTCTAACTGGCAAAGAGGAATGGAAAGTTATAATGAAACAAGACAAAAAGGTTATCTGGGGTTCACAAGGCGGATGAAACAGGGCAAATATAGAACTCTGGCCTTTAGGGTTGAAAATGTAGGCGTAGAAGATCTTGATGACGATGCTCCGAAGGAAGTTAGAGACGTCAAGGGAGATAATTTCCTTGCCGGGATAAGAATAGGTTTTGGCAGAGATACCACCGATAACAGATTTTCTCCGACAAAGGGAAAGAACTATGAATTCGGTTATGAACAGGTAGCAGGAAGCCATACATTCGGAATTCTTGACGGAACATACCGCTGGTACAAAACACTGCGTGAAGATATTGCCCGACGTAAGACTGTACTTGAAACAAAATTGTACGCTGGAACGATAATCGGCAATGCTCCGCTATTTGAGAAATTCTATGGCGGCGGACTTGGCAGCATAAGAGGCTTTGAGTATCGTGGAGTAAGTCCTCGTTCCGGTGTGGATAAGGACCCCGTCGGCAGCAAATGGATAGTAACGGCAAGCGGCGAAATTTCTGTGCCCCTGACAAAGGAAGCGCTCTCCGGGCTATTATTTGTTGATACAGGTATGGTAGAGACCGGCGGGATAAGGGCTTCTGCAGGTATAGGTATTCAAATTATGATTCCGCAGTGGTTTGGACCGGTACCGATGAGGTTTGAACTTGCGACTCCGTTTATGAAAAGCGGTGAGGATAGTACGCAGATGTTCAGTTTTTCAGCGGGAGCGTTATTTTAATTCGATATTTTTTTCGTAAATGGAAATTGAGAAAGGATTGTTATGAATAAAAAAAATCTTATCGTCGCCGTTTTGGCAGGTCTTGGATTATTGGTTATTGGTATTGAATATTCAAAGGCAAGAGATAAAACGATAGCGCCGGCAAGAATCGGCGTTGTGAGTGTAAAGGAAGTCTTTGACAATTGCACAATGAAAGCCGAGATAGAAAAAAATCTTGCCGCAGAGGGCGACAAACGCTTTGCTGAACTTAAAAAGCTTGAGGAAACTATAGAAAGCGACAAAGTCGCCCTTGGAAAATTCAAGGAAGGCGGCCAGGATTATCTGGATATACTCAAGGGTCTTATGATGAAACAATCGCAGCTTGAAGCGCAAAAAGAGTTTTATCAGCAGGAACTCGGTATAAAGGAAATGCGGAACAAAGAGAATATTTATCGCAAAATCCTTGAGATTGCTGCCAAGGTAGCGCAGGATAAAGGGCTGGATTTGATTTTGAACAGGGACGATAATTATCTCAGTCAGCCCGAGTCCGTAGCCAATCCGCCCGCGCAGAGTCCGACAGAGCTTATTTTAACTACAAAGACACACAAACTGCTTTATTTCAATAAAGACTTGGATATAACCGCTGAGGTACTGAACGCTATGAACAGCGATAAGGGCAGTCAGAAAAAATGACCGAGTTGAAAAAAATTACCGTAAGCAAACTTGCGGATATTTTAAAAGCAGAACTCATCGGCTCAGGAGCAGCCGAGGTCTGCAGAGTATCGGCTTTTGATGCCGCAGGTCCGGACAGTGTTACTTTTGCTGCCGAGGCGAAACTTTTGGAAAAAATATCAGTCTGTAAGGCTGCTGCGGTAATTGTAAATAAAAAAACAGATTCTCCGATACCACTGCTCATTGTCGATAATGTCGAGCGGGCACTGATAGAAGCTTTAAAACAGTTTATGCCGACGCTTGGTAAACCAGCGGCCGGAATACACAAAACCGCCGTGGTTGAAGCGGGGGCAATAGTGGATAAAACTGCTTCGGTTGGTCCTCTTGCCTGTATTAGGACAGGTGCCAAAATCGGCGAAAGGACAGTTATCGGCGCAGGGGTGAAAATTGGTGAAGGTTCGGTTATCGGCAAAGATTGCAGACTTGAAGATAATGCGGTTGTATATCACAACTGCACAATCGCAAATAACTGCGTCATCGGCGCAAATACGACAATTGGCGCTACCGGCTTCGGCTATTATTTTATCGATGGTCAGCATCAGCTGATACCGCATACAGGCTCAGTGATTATTGAAGATTGTGTTGAAATCGGCGCAAATAGCTGCGTCGACAGGGCAAAATTCGGAAACACCGTAATCGGGGCCGGAACAAAAATAGATAACCTTGTCCAGATTGCCCACAATGTTGTGGTCGGCAAGTACTGCCTGATTGCCGCGCAGGTAGGTATTTCCGGCAGCTGCAAACTCGGCAATGGCGTAGTCCTTGCGGGGCAGGTTGGAATGAAAGACCATATAACAATCGGCGATGGAACTCAGGTTGGCGCTCAGGCAGGTGTTATAAATGATATCGGGCCGAATATGAAAGTTGTCGGCTCGCCGGCCATAGACGCCAAGGAAAAATTTAGAGAAGTGCTTTTAGAACAAAAACTACCCGAAATGAGCAAACAGTTGAAACAGCTTATAAAGAGAGTGGAAGAACTTGAAGCCGCAAAGAACAATAGCTGACCAGGCATCAATTTCCGGCAGGGGAATGTTTGGCGGACAGGAAGCAGAAGTGCATTTCCTTCCAGCCGACGCTGATACCGGTGTTGTTTTTGTCAGGAAAGATACGCCTGAACCTGTGCGGATAGAGGCGACTATTCGAAATGTCGGCGACCGTAGCAGAAGAACGGCGATTAAAAAAGGCGATACAAGCATAGAAACCATAGAGCATTGTATGGCCGCCATAAATGCGCTCGAGATTGACAACATTATAATCGAAATTAACGGTCCGGAAATGCCGGGTATTGACGGCGGCAGCGGAGAATATTTCAAAATATTAAAAAAATGCGGCTTCGTCGAGCAGCAAAAACCAAGAAAAGAAATGACCATTACTGAATCGGTCAGCATTACCGAGGGCGATGCTTCAATTTACGCACTTCCTGCCGCAGTAGACGAATTGCAGATTACGTATGACTTGGATTACACAAAACATACAGGCATCGGCAGGCAATCGCTTAGCTGTTCGCTCACGACCGAATATTTCGAACGTAACCTGGCGCCGGCCAGGACGTTTCTGCTCGAAGCCGAGGCGAAACAGTTCCAGTCTCACGGCATAGGCACTCATTTGAGTCCGAAGGACATTCTTGTTATTGGTTCCGACGGACCGATTAAAAACAGCTTTCGTTTCAAAGATGAATGCGTCCGGCACAAGATTGTCGATTTAATAGGCGATATGGCTCTCATCGGCAGAAGAATCACCGGAAGAATCGTGGCCTATAAGAGCGGGCACAGCCTTAACCAGAAGCTCGCGGCCAAATTGCTCCAGCAGGCCGAACTGCAGGATAGAATGACAAAAGCGGGGACATCTGCTCTGCTCGACATCCGCAGAATACAGAAAATACTGCCGCATCGCTATCCGTTTCTGCTTGTCGATAAGGTGATTGAAATCGACGGCGACAAATTCATCAAAGGCGTCAAAAACGTTACTTACAACGAATTATTTTTCCAGGGACATTTTCCCGGTACACCGATAATGCCAGGCGTTCTCATACTTGAAGCCTTGGCGCAGGTTTCGGGTCTGCTTTTTGCTCAGAAGCTTGAACATACCGGCAAGCTCGCTCTTTTGCTCGGTATGGATGGCGTAAAAATGCGAAGGAGTGTTGTACCGGGCGACCAGTTAATACTTATTTCCGAAGTGATCAGGACCAGAAGCAAAACAGCTATATGTAAATGTACGGCTATGGTCGGCGATGCCAAGGCCGCCGAGGCCGAGATTAAGTTTATGCTTATAGATGAAGAAATAGTTTAAATTGATACTGATGATTGATGGCTTTTTTAGGAAAACAATACGATGAGTAAAATTCATCCAACAGCGGTAATTGATTCGAGTGCCCAGCTTGGCAAAGATGTTGTGGTTGGGCCCAATTGTTTTATCGATGCCGGAGCGAAAATAGGTGACGGCTGCATTTTTGACGTGAATGTTGTTATCGGTAAAAATGTAAAAATCGGCAAAAAAAATATTTTCTATCCCGGCTGCTGTATAGGCAGAAATCCGCAAATGCTCGGCGCAACTCCCAACGGCGTCTTCGGCCAACTCGAAATCGGCGATGAAAATATCATCCGCGAATTTGTAACCATTCATCCGAGCATATACCCCGATGGCAAAACCGCCATCGGCAATAATAATATGATTATGATTGGCGTCCACATCGGCCACGACTGCATCATCGAGGACAAAACCGTTCTTAGCAACGGCACGCAGGTCAGCGGCCACTGTAAAGTCGAAACAGGCGTCTGGCTCAGCGGCGTCGTACTGATTCATCAGTTTATTACCATCGGCAAATGGAGCTATGCCGCGGGCTTTGCCGGAATCAATCACGATATCCCGCCTTTCGTTATCGTCAGCGGACACTATCCGCCTGAAATCAGAATGATAAACAAAAGAGGACTGACAAGGGCAGGCCTCAGCGAAGACCAGCAAAAAGCAATTAACGATGCCTTTAAATTCCTGTTCAGGAGCAAAACCCCGCTCCTTGAAAACGCAAAGGCTCTCGCTGCAAAGCCCGGCATTGATGAAAACGTAAAAGCTATGACCGATTCGATTATAAAAAGCAGCTCACATCGTTTCGGCAGATACCTTGAGTCGCTTAGAAGAAAAGGACATTAATAAGGCCTTCAATGGATAAACTAAGAACAGCCATAGTTGGGGCGGGGAAAATGGGACAGATTCACGCAAAGGTCCTGAGCAAACTGCCCCAAAGCACACTTGTCGGTGTTGTCGATGTCCAGCAGGATAAGGCCAGAAAACTTGCCAAAGACTATAAATGCGCCGCATTTACCGATGCAAAGGAACTTTTAGGCAAAGTCGATGCCGTAACCATTTCCGCGCCGACAAAAAATCATCTTGAACTTGCCGAATTTTTCATAAGCAATAATATTCCCATACTCATTGAAAAACCTCTTGCCGCAAGCGCCGAACAAGGCGAAAAAATCGTTGAACTTTCCAAAAAGTACAATACCGTCGTCGCCGTCGGCCATTCGGAAAGATGCAATCCTGTTGTGCAGGCGATGAAAAGGCTGAAAATCGAGCCGAAGTTTATCGAAGCGACCAGAATAAGTCCGTATTCTTTCCGTTCGACCGATATCGGCGTTGTTCTTGATGTGATGATTCACGATATTGATATAATTCTTGCCCTTGCCCAAGCCGAAGTAAAAAATGTCGATGCCTTTGGCGTAAACGTAATTGGAGATGCCGAAGATATTTGCAACGCGAGGATATTTTTTGAAAATGGCTGCATCGCAAATGTTACCGCATCGAGATTGGCCCTAAAAACGATGAGAAAAATCCGCCTCTTTAGCAGACAGGCGTATCTCAGTCTCGATTTTCTCAAAAAGGAAGGCGTTGTGATTAAGGCCGACCCAAATTCTGATACCGTCAAATGGATTAAGCAGAAACAGGCCGAGGGCAATTTCGACTTCAGCACGATTAATTGGCCCGACCTGCTGCATATCGAACAGCTCGACATCGACGACAGAGAACCGCTCCGTCTCGAACAGGAATCATTTTTGGCTGCAGTTGCCGACAGGTCCAAGCGTCCTGAAGTGACAGCCGACGAAGGTTTGGCCGCTCTCAAATGTGCTGAAGCGATTTTAAAATCCGTCAAAGAGCACAAGTGGGATTAATTTTTATCCTCGTAACAGCCTGATGAGCTATTCGGCTCGGCTCAGGCAATCGATACTTCCCGCAGCAATCAAGCACAATCCTTACAGCGTCAGCAAGTCTGCATTCGTGCCCGACAGAAACAAAAACAGGCTTTATGCCGCTGCGAGTCCTGACGACTGAGCTGATGATTTCATTTTTATCTTTAAGCGGACTTGTCGAACATTTCTGCATCGCCGGCATTTTAAAATCGCCGATGAGTCTGCTCTTTGCGCAGCCTATTGTGGGAATATCTAAAAACAAACCCAGATGACAGGCAAGCCCCAGTCTTCTCGGATGAGCGATTCCCTGGCCGTCCACTATTATGCAATCCGGAACTGTTTTAAGTTTTTTCGCCGCCGCGATACAGACAGGCGCCTCACGAAAGGATAACAGGCCCGGCACATAAGGAAATTGGACCGGCTTTACAGCATATACAGTCTCAATTATCTTGAAATTTTCAGCGGAAAGTACGACTATGCACGCAACAATGTTTTTCTTATCCTTCGTAAATCCGCAATCTATGCCAGCGACAGTGTTTATCTTTTTATCGAATTTGCATTGAATAACCTGATTTGCGAGCTTTTTTTGAAGTTTTATCGCTTCTTTTATGTTGATATCCCAGTTATGTAAATACTTTATTTTCATCGACTTAGGTTGGTTTAAAATTTTATATTTTAAATTTTTATATTTTATATTTTTCTTGTTTTGGTACAATAGCCAAATTGGCCTATTGCCTGATTTCAGCAGGCAGATACTAATAGTATAACAGAAGGTAAGTAATGCAGAAATCGATAAAAATAGCCGGCGCTTGCCAGCACAACCTCAAGAACATAAGTGTCGAGATTCCGCGCGATAAATTCGTCGTTATCACCGGTATCAGCGGCTCGGGCAAAAGCTCACTCGCCTTCGATACCATCTACGCCGAGGGTCAGCGAAAGTATGTCGAATCGTTAAGCGCATACGCAAGGCAGTTTCTCGAGCAGATGCAAAAGCCGGAGGTTGAGTACATCGAGGGCCTGCCGCCCACGATTGCCATTGAGCAGAGAAGCGCAGCCAGCAACCCACGCTCGACCGTCGCCACAACAACGGAAATTTATGATTACTGCAGGGTTCTTTTCGCAAGGGCCGGAACTCCTCACTGCTGGATTTGCGGCAGAGAAATTTCCAGCCAGCATTCGACTCAAATCGTCGATAGTATAATGTCGCTGCCGGTGGAGACGAAAATACAGATTTGCGCACCGCTTATCCGCGGCCAAAAAGGCGAACACAAAGAAATATTTATGAAAATTCAAACCGAAGGCTTCGTCCGCGTCCGTGTTGACGGAACTGTTTACGATATAAAGAACCTGCCCAGGCTGGACAAAAATAAAAAACACGACATCGCCGCTGTTGTGGACAGGCTTATTATAAAAGATACCGTCAGAATTCGTCTTGCCGATTCTGTTGAGGCCGCCCTCAAACTCGGCGAAGGCTTGGTATTCGTAATGGTTCAACAGCCGACGCAGGACAAGCAAAATGGCGGCAGCGGACAGTGGCACGACATTATGTTCAGCGAAAAATTTGCCTGCAGCGAGCATCCCGAAGCCTCCCTCGCCGAGCTTTCGCCCAGACTGTTCAGTTTCAACAGTCCTTACGGCGCCTGCGGCAGTTGCGACGGTCTGGGAACTATTCTCGAATTCGATGAAGACCTCATTGTGCCTGACAGAAATCTCTCCCTTGAAAACGGCGCAATCGACGCCTGGCGCAAGGGCGGCAAGAGAATGAATATTTTTTACAGCAGGATGATTCTGCGGTTCTGCAGAGACTTCGGCATTGACAAATCGATGCCTTTTGTCAGGATTCCAACCGACATAAAAAAAATCCTTATGTACGGCACAACTGAAGAAAATGAGCAAAAACACGGAATATATTTCGAGGGAGTTATTCCAAATCTCGACAAAAGATGGAAAAACACCTCAAGCGAATATGTCAAGGCAAGGCTGCACAGCTATTTGTCCGAACAGCCCTGCAGAACCTGCCACGGCGCAAGGCTTCGCAAAGAGGCTGTCGCTGTTACCATAGGCGGCAGAAGTATAAACCAGGTTTCCCTGATGAGCGTCGAGGAATCGCAGAAATTTTTCGACGAACTTAAATTAGATGGAGAAAAAGCCATTATCGCCGTCCAGCCTCTGAAGGAAATAAAGGCAAGACTCAAATTCCTTGCCGATGTCGGCCTGGGCTATCTTACCCTCGACCGCAGAAGCGGAACGTTAAGCGGCGGCGAGGCCCAGCGAATAAGACTTGCTACACAGGTCGGCTCCGGCCTTGTCGGCTGCTGTTATGTCCTCGATGAGCCGACAATCGGCCTCCACAGGCGCGACAACGACAGGCTGCTCGGCATATTAAGAAAACTTACTGATATCGGAAATACCGTTCTGGTGGTCGAACATGATGAAGATGTTATCAAAAGCGCAGACTATATAATCGATATAGGTCCTGCCGCAGGCGAACACGGCGGAGAGGTTATCGCGCAAGGTTCTCTGCAGGATATATGCGCAGCGCCGCGTTCCCTGACCGGCGACTATCTCTCCGGCAGAAAGAAAATCGAACTGCCCGCCAGAAGACGAAAAGTCAGGATGAGTCACTGCATCGAAGTTAAAGGTGCCTGTGAAAATAATCTTAAGGATATCGATGTAAAATTTCCGCTCGGCGTCTTTACCTGCGTCACAGGCGTCTCCGGCTCGGGGAAAAGCACGCTTGTTACTGAAATCCTTCTCAAAGGCCTTTGGCGAAAGTTATATTACACCGGCGCAAAGCCCGGCAAACACAAAAATATCCTCGGCACAAGCCAGGTTGACAAAGTCATTGAAATCGACCAGTCGCCTATCGGCAAAACTCCCCGAAGCAATCCCGTAACTTACACCGGTGTCTTCGACCTTATAAGACAATTATTCGCAAAGACCCGCGAGGCGAGAATCAGGGGCTACACCGCGGGCCGCTTCAGTTTCAACATAAAAGGCGGCAGATGCGAGCACTGTCAGGGTCAGGGCACTAAAAAAATAGAAATGCACTTCCTGCCCGATGTTTATGTCATCTGCCAGCAGTGCAAGGGCAGCAAATACAATCCTGAAACCCTTCAGGTTACATATAAAGGCAAATCTATCGCCGATGTCCTCGAGATGAGAGTTGAGGACGCCCTGAAATTCTTCAGCAATTTCCCGAAAATTGTCCGTCTGCTCAAAACCTTAAACGATGTCGGCCTCGGCTATATGCAGCTCGGCCAGTCCTCGACGACCCTCTCAGGCGGCGAGGCGCAAAGGGTCAAACTCTCTGCAGAGCTCGGCAAAACCTCGACAGGTCATACTCTCTATCTTCTTGACGAACCCACCACAGGCCTGCACTTTGCCGATATCCATAATTTGCTAAATGTTTTGCAGAGGCTCTGCGATTTGGGAAATACCGTTGTCGTGATTGAACACAACCTTGATGTTATCAAGCTGGCCGATTATATTATAGACCTCGGCCCCGAAGGCGGACAGGCTGGCGGAAAAGTTATCGCCGCAGGACCTCCGGAAGAAATTTTGAAAGTAAAAACGAGCTACACCGCTGAATATCTCAAACAGTATCTTAATAATCGCAAAAAGGACCAGTAGTGAAAACTTTTACGACGCTTCAATGGAAGGGCGGCATCGATGGCTGTCTCGAATTGACAGACCAGAGAAAACTTCCCGCCGAATTTATTACGATACAATGCAAAACTCCCGACCAGTTATTTGATGCCATAAAAACCCTTGCCGTAAGAGGAGCTCCTGCGATAGGTGTCGCCGCCGCCTTCGGTATCTGCCTTGCGGCAAAGGAGTTAGGAAAACTTAAACTTCCCGATGCCCTAAAACGTATAGAAGAGCAAGCGGAAATGCTGTCAAAATCCAGACCCACAGCGGTAAATCTTTTCTTGGCACTTGAGAGAATGAAAAAAACCGCTCACGATTTTGCGGTTAAAAATCCAAACGCATCGATGGACGATTTTAAAAGATGCCTGCTGACCGAGGCCCAGAAAATTTACGATGAAGATGTACAGATGTGTCACAAAATCGGCATCAACGGCGAAAGATTCATCCCCGCCGGCGGAGCGATTCTGACTCACTGCAACGCGGGCGCTTTAGCGACCGCTGGCGACGGCACAGCCCTTGCGCCGGTATTCGAGGCCCAGAGAAAAGGCAAAAAATTCATGGTCTACGTCGATGAAACAAGACCGATTCTCCAGGGTGCAAGACTTACTGCATGGGAGCTTTACCAGGCCGGCATCGACGTTACGCTCATCTGCGACAATATGGCCGGTGTGCTTATGAAAGAAGGCAAGATAAACGTCGTCTTTGTCGGCGCCGACCGCATCGCGGCCAATGGCGATACCGCAAATAAAATCGGAACATACAGTCTCAGCGTTCTTGCCAAAGAGCACAAGATACCGTTTTACGTCGCCGCCCCGTCGAGCACCTTCGATTTAAAATTAAAAAACGGCTCCCAAATCCCGATTGAGCAGAGAGAGCCCCACGAAGTTCTGAATTTTATGAATATTAGGACTGCACCCCAGGGCATAAAAGTGTATAATCCAGCTTTTGATGTGACGCCTGTGAAAAATATAACGGCAATAATCACGGAAAAAGGTGTTATCCAGTGTCCGACAAAAGAAAAAATCAGAAAAATGATAAGCCGTTAATGCTGCAGGACCCGGCAAGGCAAAAGCGGGTTGATATTTTTATGTTCCTGCTGCTTTTGGGCTTTGGCATATACCAGTCGATTATATATTGGGCCCATCAGCCCGTGCCGCATTTTGACTTCCACTGTTTCGCCGGCGTAGGGCATGAAATTCTCAATTTCCAGGCCCCCAGCGATTACAAGCGTGTTCCGCTCACCGGAATGTTTCAGGTATTGCTCGGCCATATCACTGGCGGAACTCATCCCGACCTCACAGGCGGCTGGCTGCTCAATTCAATCGTCCATTCGCTCACTATCGTAATGCTCTGGCTCGCCGGCAGAAAACTCATCGGCCCAAATGCCGTCTGGTTCGCTATCATCGCGATTATCAATCCTTTCGGCCTGCAGCTCCTCACCGAAGCCATCGCCGAAACTCCGATGTTGTTTTTCATCTGGCTTACGCTTTATCTTATTTTTATCAGGTCGAAATGGGCCTATCTGTCCGCTTCGCTTGCGACAATGGTGCGTTACGAATGTGCCGCCCTCATCGCCGGCGCCTTTGTTTTGGATATGATTGAGGGCAAAAACAAAAACCAAAGATGGCTCGCTTTCGGCTATTCCGCCCTCGCCTCAATCCCCCTGGCTCTGTGGCTGCTCGGCACAATTCTCAGTAGTCGCGACCTCGGCGCCACTTACTATCTTAATATATTCAAGAAGGACTACACTTCGCAATTCGTCGAAGGCGTCCAGAACAGAACAGGCATTATAAGGCACCTCAACATCTTATGGCAGGTCGGCTTCTATCCGCTCTTTACCCCTTCCCTGCAGGCCGAAAAATCTCTCGTTGATACGATTTTCACTATAAACAAAATCGCCGTCATCACGACTTTCCTTTTCGGCTCCATCTACGGCCTCTGCAAACGCCAGTGGAAAATACTTGTCCTGCTCATATTCCTTCTGCCCTATTTCTGGATTCATTCTAAGTATCCTTATCCCATTCATCGTTATCACGCGACTATCTTCGCGATAGTTATGCTGATTTGTATCTACGGCCTGTGCAGCTTCTGGACCCTGATAAAGGACAAATTGCCTGCTCCTGCCGTTATCCTGACTCAGATTATTGCCTCGCTGACTGCGATTATCTGGATTCTTATTCTCGCCGGCTACCTGCCGCAAATTTCACCGATGAGCAGAGCCAGCGTCTCTCTGCCCTATGTTGCGGTACTCGTAGTATTTATCGCATTTGCCGCCCAGCGTTTTCTTTACAAAATTCGTATCAAGGACTTTGTCGTCCTGACATTAATGATTTTGATGATTGTCTCCAATCAGTTTCTCGTCGCGGGTATGGTTGGCAACGGCGAGCGCGACATAGAATTCAAGTATCTTGTTGACTGGTACCGCCAGAACGCCAAGCCCGGCGAAAAACTTGTTACTACCGTCCCCGTTATCCTGCAGATTATGGCCCCCGAATTCAAAGATAATTTCATCCACACTCAAACGTTCGACGCCAATAATCCGACCGATTTCGTAAAGGAATGTTACGAAAGAAATATTACTTACGTCGCCTGGGACTCAAGAGAAGGCCTTGTTCCCACCGACCATTATTACAAATATTGGAAAATGGCCAATATCGCTCCTCTCTCCGTCGGCCGAGACATCGGCCCGTATCAATTCATCACGCCATTCAGAGTCAACGACAGAAGATATTTATATTTGTATCGCCTCAAACCTCTACAGAAATAATTATTATTTCTTGTCTTTTGTTTCCTGAATATTTAACGCGTTTTTGATTTGTTCCTTATAATCCGGCCAGAGCAATTCCGCATCCATATTTTTAACATATACCGGCCCCCAGATACTTTCGCCCCAAAGCTCAGCGTCAAAATATTTTTTCTCTAAAAAACTCGGCGTTGGATTAACAAAAATTGACAAGGCTATTCTTTGACCGCCGGAAGCCTTGGGCGGATATTTTCCAGCAAGGTGAAACATAATGGTTTTTCTTGTTTCTCCCTCTGGCAAATCACCAAAAGGATACATTGACCTTGTAAGTTCCCACCCTTTTGGAGGAACAGGCTTTAGCTTTTCAACGATTTCCTCCAAAGCCAACATCTCGCCCGGCTTTATATCAACCTCAATTATATTTGAATTATTTGTCCCAAAGTCACGTTCCCCCTTAAACTGAAAAGTATATCTTCCCGGTTTGACAATATGATATTGAGACCTCACATCGTAATTATTTGCCAGAACAACTTTTTCATTTGGCTCAAATATCTTTGGGGCCCCGCTGGTTTGATAGCTCGTGTCCATATAAGGAACATGGCTGCCATTTGAGTCTTTTATCTCAAGTGGGGCATTAACCATTACAGATTCCGTGAAATATCCAAGTTCAAGTTTTTCATTACTTATATTCTGTATCTCAAGACGAAACAGCATCGGCTTGCCGATAACAAAATTCTCGCTCAGTGGAATCAGACTCAGCCTGAAGCCTTCCTTTAATTTTTTATCTCTTTCCTCCCATTCCACACGGCCTTTACGGTCTTGGCGTTGTTTTTGTTCAATCTGTGATTTTAAAGGAGCGGTATTGAAGTCTATTATCCAGCCTGTATCCTTTTTATCAACAGTCCATAGCCACTGTATAGAGTTTGGTTCCGAAAGTTCCAGAAAGCTGCTGAAAGATATATATTCTCCCGCTCTATTTTTGCTTACGCTGCCTATATTAAATTCAGATATACTAACAATATTATCTATCGGCACAACGTCATTAAAAAACGCACCTGCCGAAGAATATTCCTTTGACTTTTCTTTAACTTTTTCCGAGCAGCAGGACAGTGCTTTTTCCCAATCGGATGCTTTCAGAGCCTGCTGAAATTCATTCATAACCGCCTTGGCTTCATTGGTCAGTTCGACCCATTTTTCAAGTGGTAAAATTATTATTGTAATAGGTTCTATTTTTATGTGGTCTATCGGTTCCGAGTACAACCCGGCCTTTTCATCGAGAACCTTGCGGGTAAATATTTCTATATTTACTTCCGCCGGGCCAGCTTTGGCATGATTATCTGCACAACTTTCAGCAGCGGATGCCCACGGCACCATTCCCAGAACGTAGATATCTCCATTATCCCTGCGAGCAGGGAAAATCCTTTTGGCGGAATACTTATATCCGCCCTCATTCGAAATCAATGTTGCATTGACATCGATAATATGATTCGGCTCTTCAAGATATTTTGCGCCTGTAATGCGAAGATGTATCTTTGCCAATTCATTAAGTCTGAATGTCTCAGGAAATACTGCCGCCGATACCTTTAATTCGCCTCCATACCAGCCGTATCTGACTTTCTCTATCGCCGGCGGAGGATTGTTAATGTCTATATCACGCAACTTATCGGCTTGTTTAAGAGCAGTTTTAAGCAGCTCTGAAAAACGTACATCTTCTCCGGCTTTTGCTTCTTTGGGATAACTATCGTCAATCTTGAATAACGGGGGTTTTATGCCGGAAAGAGCCTCACCATCAAAAACAATAGCCGGACCCGGAAAACCTATGGATGAAAGCATGCTGACAAATGTTACGGTATATATAGTATCCGCACCGCTTCTGACTGTGAATCTGCGGTACCGCCCGGTTGGCTTACCTAACAAATCGATTGCCTTTTCGCGATTAAGCTCGAAAATCTGTTTGTCCCAGTCAAATCGAACAATATCGAAAATATTAAACAACTCCTGACCGGTGTCTTCATTTATCCACCGAACCGTCTCTACTCGTTTTTCCTGCTTCACCTGCACGGCTGGGTTTTCTCTTCGTTTGACTTTAAGCGTTATTTCATCGTAAGGTTTTTCTTCTTCTTTCTGACCGTCAATTGGAATTATTTTCACCATTTTTCTTTTAAGGTCATATATCAGATTACGGTTTCCTTCGAAGATTCTGATATGCTCTGGCGAATAAGTGTGGGCAAGGTCACAAGAACGCTCGAAAACCGCATATTCATAAGGCCCGCCTGCCTCGGCAACAAACTGCCGCCCTTCGAGCAAAGACATATCCAGCCTGAATTCTCCGTCAGCGTTGGTTTTTGCCATAGCGATAAAATAATCGGTATTTCTGTCAAGGTATGGCGAAACACTGTTTGTCTCTTTGGAATTGAAATATACGAACTGGCAGATATTCAGCTTTCTGTCGGCCAGCGGTTCACTGCTCGATTCATCGACTATCCTGAACTTGACTTCTTTTACGGCTGGCCTGCCTGTTCCGCAAATCTGAGATTCTTTTGGCTTGCTTGTTCCGCAAACCTGGGGTTCTTTTGGTTTGCTGGTTCCTTTCCACTCGAAATTGCATTTTTTTGTAGTAGTGCAGACGTATCCTTTGGAGCCTGAAGAGCTCATTCTGACAACGATTTCGTCAACCTTTGTCGGCCTGTCGAAAAAGAAATATCCTTGTGCTTTCCCTTTTGGATTAACGGACTTTTTATACACAGGTGACGGATGCGCGGCGTAACCTGGCGTGCTTTGGCCGTTGGTTTGTGGTCTTGCCCAGATTAGGACCGAATCATACGGCCCCAGGTCATATTCGAAATTGATTAAGAGTTTCTGTCCGGCCTCAAGCGTTGCAGGTGTCTTAGGTTCGATGGATATGACTTTCAATTTAGCGGTCTTTTTGAAACCACAGCAGAACAGAGACAAAGTTAATAATAAGATAAGTGAAATACCGCTTGCGCTCTTGGTTAATTTGCCTATTTTCATAGTTTCCTCTTTTCAATAAACATTCGGCAGCAATTCTGCCTATCTCTCCGTCCCGCAACGTCTTTCCTTACGTCCTTAGTTCCTTACTTCTTTGCTTCTGCATCAAATATATCGAATTTTTTCAGTTTGTATTTTTGAAGTGAAAACTGCAGCATCGTATACAGTGTCAGCAGGCCGTATCTTGTACTGCGTGAAAAATTAATGCTCGATGCCTCTTTGAAATATCTGCATGGTACGGGTGCGTCTGCGATTTTGAATCCGAAGTATGCCGCCTGCGCCAGCATTTGGGAATCGAACACAAAGTCGTCTGAATTTTTATGGTATGGTATTTTTTCGAGTACTGCTCGTTTATAGACTCTGAAACCGCTGTGGAAATCGCCTAAGTTCTGGCCTAAGATGAAGTTTTCTGTGATGGTTAGCGCTCTGTTTGCCAGGTATTTATATACAGGCATACCGGAGCTTATAGTCTCGGCTCGTGTTCGTATTCTGCTTCCGAGCATAAAATCGCAAACGCCGGCTTGGATAAAGCCTATGAAAGATGGTATTAACCTGCCGTCGTACTGATAATCAGGATGTAGCATAACCACAATATCTGCTCCGCGTTCCAGTGCTGCGTCGTAGCAGGTTTTTTGGTTAGCTCCGTACCCTCCGTTTTTGACGTGTTTGATTACTGTCAGTCCGAGTTTTTCCGCAATCTCAACTGTATTATCCTTAGAGCAATCGTCTACGAGGATAATATCTTTATGGAACTGTTCGGGAATGTCGCGGACGGTTGCCTCCACCGTTGCCTCCGCGTTATACGCTGGCATGACAATTATGGTTTTGGGGGGATTGTTAACGCTTGTGTCCAAAGAAAAGTCGACTCCTCATTTTACCGCGATAACTTCTTTGACTTCCGGCACCCGCTGCTTAAGAAGCCGTTCGACCCCCATCTTTAGCGTCATAGCCGCACTGGGACAACCCTTGCAGGCACCCTGCAAACGAACCTTCACCGCATTGTCCTTGTCTATGTCCACAAATTCTATATCGCCGCCGTCATTCTGCAGCATCGGACGAATACCATCAATAACCTCAGTTACCCTGTCCTTTAACGACTTCTGCTGACCGCAGCCGCAATTTTCACACATCAGATATACTCCTAAAAAGCCTGAAATATTCCTAAACACCTATTATAACAGCCTTTCCCGCAATCCGCCATATAATTACCCAAATCCATCTGACATAAACAGGAAGATTTGGATACACAAACTGTTGAAATTTAAGAGTAAATATATTGCTTTTCAGTGCAAAAAAACAGGCTGGGAAATCTCAGCCTGTTTTTTATCTGCTTGCGACTGGCAGGGAAGACCCTGTCAAATTCCCAATAAGAGAGAAAGTTCAACCACGTGTTCCTGCTCATCAATAATCACATGGCGAAGGGTATGCTCAATGGTTTCGAATTCGTACTGGAAACTTTCCTTGTTTTCCCAGACCTTTTGGTAAATCTGCTTGTAAAAATCAATCGCATCTTTTTCGCCCTTGAGGTTGATTTCGAGAATTTTCTTTGTCTCTTTGGCTGAATACGTCGGTGCAAGGCTCATCACCGGCTCGCCGCCGAGGTAGCCGCCGATTAGCTCGCGGAACATTTCTTCGTGCTTTTGCTCATCGGAGGCGATTTCTTTTAGCCTCTCGATGATTTTTTCTGCGCACTGTCCCTTAACTATCTCGGCGTGAGCAAGATACTGAATCCTTGCCGCGTGCTCCAATTCAAGCGCATGATTCAGCATACCAACCAGTTCTTTTTTAATGTCGCCCATAATTTTACCCCTTTATTTGAAATGAATTTTTAGTTTTTACATACGCCCATATTATACGCAGTTAATAACAAAATACAATATGTTTTCGTAACGTTATATTTCACCCTTAAAAATACGGAGGGCCATCGGATAGGACGGCTGATGACCCTCCTTTGTGCGTGTTCTTATTTTAAGAACTTGGAAACAAACGGGGAAGTTTCGCCTCGGCGGAGGAAATGGCCTGAAGGGCCTTCTCCGAGAAATTCCGAGAACCAGGATTCATGCTCGATTTCCTCATTGAGAATCGCGAGAGCCAAATCATAGGTTCTGTGGTCCTTGCCGGCGGTCATATTGCAGATTTCATTGTAGCCTTTAACCGCGCATCTTTCAGCGTTTACGAGCACCTTAAGGATTGCTTCGACATCTGTCGGGTCATTCGGCAGATTTGCCGGCGGACAGGCCGACATATCGTGAAATTCCTTCATACAGCCGGGAAGTTTACCGCCAAGCTCATAGATTCGAGGCATTAAAGCCTCGAAATGATTTCGGTCTTCAATCCTTGCTGTCTCGGCAATTTCCTTAACGCCCTCGCCCTTCAAACCTATCAGGTTCGCACGCAGAATCGTGTAATAATAATAGGTGGTAATTTCAGCAGAAGCGTTTTTAATCAAAAGCTTCAATAATTTGTCCACATCTATTCCGGACTTTTTGACCATTTCAATTGCTACTTGTGCCATTTTTCAGTTCCTTTCAATAAAATTTTTATTTACGGTTCATAAACATAAAACTTTAACAATCAAGATAATTTCTTATATAAGAATTATTCTTATATATATTATAAAAAATTTTCAGATTTTTCCCGAGCACTTTTCACAAAAACCTTCTACGACAACTTTCAAATCTGAAACTGTATATTTTTCTCTGATTTTTTTCGGGGCTTGCAGTTTATTAAAGCTCTCTTCGATAAAATCTACAATGCTGCCGCATTTTTTACATCTGAAATGATGATGCGGCTGTGTATCCGGGTCATATCTTTTTGCTTCTCCGTATCCCTCAACTGTATTTACCAGTCCTATTTCTGAAAATGTGGTAATGGTTCTATATACAGTGTCAATGGATATATCTGGAAAAACAGCTCTTACACGGCCGAATATATCTTCAGTGCAGGGATGATCGCAGGATTTTATAAGTTCCTCATAAATCGCGATACGCTGGGGAGTAATCTTCAGATTACGAATCCTGCATTTCTGGCGGAAATCATCAATCAATAGTTTTTTATTTTTACTGTTCATCGCAATCAATCCAAACAGGGTTCATTTGCTAATACTTATTATATAGGAATAATTCTTAATTGTTCATATAAAAATTTATTTTTTTAAGAAATTTGCGATATTCCTGTTTTTTGATGAAATTTGAGGGTTTTTACTTGCAAGGCGTATGACAAGGCCGCCAGGTTATATCACGGGGATTTTGCGGTGCTGAATTTTCAATCTATGGTTTGGCTTGATTTTCTATATGTAAAACGATATGAATATGAGCTATTGCCTATGAATGCGAGAATAACTACAGAGAATCGGGCTATGTCAAAAAACTGGTTTTTGGCAGTGCTGATAGTTTTTGTATGCGCGGCGGTTATCGGCGTGTATTGGCCGGTGCTTCACGCACAGACAATATCGTTCGACGATACGCAATATCTGGTTGAAAATGAGCTTGTCAAAAATCCGGGCTGGTCGTCGGCACAGCGGTTCATTTGGGAAGTACTGGAGCCGTCGACGGTAAAAGGCTATTATCAGCCGCTGTCGATGCTCTCGCTGATGCTCGATTATTCGCTCGGAGGACGAGAGGAAAATTTGCTGCCGTTTCATCGCACCAGCCTTGCGCTTCACGTCGCGAACACCGCGCTGATAATCGTGATTTTGTATATGCTGTTTGGTCAGCCGCTGATAGCGGCGGCGGTCGGTTTGCTTTTCGGCCTGCACCCGATGACGGTGGAGTCTATTCCGTGGGTCGGTGAACGCAAGACACTTCTGGCGGCTTTTTTTGCACTCTGGTGCCTGATTTTGTATATTCGATACGCCCGAAAAAATACAAAAAAACTTTATGTCGGGTGTTTGGTATTTTATCTGCTCGCTCTTTTGTCCAAGCCGACCAGCGTACCGCTGCCGGCGGTGATGCTGCTGCTGGATTTTTGGCCGCTCAGAAAACTTAAATGGAAAAGTGTATCCGAGAAAATACCATTTTTCGTGCTGGCTGGTATTTTTGCGATTATAACGTACATTTCACAGACTCGCGCCGCCGCTTCGATATCTCCCGGCCAGGCCGGCCTTGGACGCATCACGCTGGTCCTCTGCCACAATATTATATTTTACCTGTACAAGATTGTCTGGCCGGTGAATCTGTCGTCGCACTATCCGTTTCCAGAGCCTCTGAATCTATCTCAGCCGACGGTACTTGCGGGCGTAATAGGCACGTGCATACTGATTCCGCTGCTGACAGTTTCGCTTCGCCGGACGCGCGCGGCATTTACAGGCTGGCTGATATTTTTCGTCGCTATTTTTCCTGCGCTGGGCGTGGTTGGATTTACCAACGTAATTGCAGCGGACAGATTTGTCTATCTGCCGTCGATTGGTTTGCTGATGATTTTAGCGTCTTTTCTCGGCTGGTTCTGCAATGCCGCTAATATCGGCAAACCCGCCGTCAGGTATGCAGCGATACTTATAGTTGTTTTGGCAGCGGCCTGTGCTGAGGCGGCTGCGGTGCGAGGATACCTTGTATATTGGCGCGATTCAATCGGTTATTTTCAGAATATGGTGTCGAAACAGCCCGATGTTTTCCTTGCGTACTACAATCTCGGCGTTCCTTACGGCAAGCTCGGCCGATGGCACGAGGCGATAGACGCTTATAAACAGGCGATAAAAATCAATCCGGATTACGCCGAGGCGCATAATAATCTCGGCGCCGCTTACGGCAAACTCGGCCGATGGCCCGAGGCAGCGGATGCCTATAAGCAGGCAATAAGAATCAATCCTGATTCAGCCAAAGCATACAATAATCTCGGCGCCGCTTACAGCAATCTTAAGCGATGGCCTGAGGCGATAGACGCCTATAAACAGGCAATAAAAATCAAGCCGGATTATGCCGAGGCGCATTTTTGTCTTGGCCTTACTTATCTGTTAAACGGTAATAAAGATTCCGCACTGGCCGAGTACAAAATCCTCAAAAATTTGGATGCCCAAATGGCGCAGAAAATGTCTAATCTGATTAACAAATGAAAATGCCGCTGCCCGAGAAGGTTTTCTTTATGCTGCTTTTCGCTTGAGGCTGACAAACGCTGTACCGATAATTAATATTATCATCGAGGCCGGTTCAGGAATTAAAACAACGTTATCTGCGAAAAAGCCTACCGTCGAACAAACCATATTTGTCGCGTAAGCGTAATCGATATAATTCAATGTATCGACTGAATCGGCGGCTTTATGATAATAAGGATTGTTTGATACGCCGTTTTCAATAAGCAAAGCGGCCTGGAAACCCTGCCATTCAAAAGGAGCATGGTCGCTTGCGTCTAAGAAACCAAAGATAGAGGTGGCAAGTCCGTTTCCATAATCCGATATTGCATCGGCAAGGCTGTTCTTAAAAGGATTGGAACTGTCGCGGCCGTAGATTCTGGCGATGTTGGAGCCATCGTTATAGGCAATCATATCCATCGTGACCATTCCGAGTATATTATCGCTTGCGTGCTGCTGTGCGTACTCCTGACTGCCGAGAAGATACTGTTCTTCTCTGTCGAATGCGATGAAGACAAGCGTCGCCTCGAAATCGTAATTGCTCAATACGCGTGCCGCTTCCAATACTCCCGCTGTGCCGCTTGCGTTGTCGTCGGCTCCGGGATTGTTAACCGAATCATAATGTGCGCCGATGATGTAAATATCGTCTGGCCGGGTCATGCCCTGATGGATACCGATGACGTTATTTCCGCTATAGCCGTTGCGTACAAACGGATTATAACTGGTTGTCAGGCCGAAGCTGTTGAACGCCGAATATATATTGTCGCGGGCAAGGTCGTGCTCTGCGCCGTTAACTCCTCTGTTATCGCCGAGGTGCGTGTAGAGCATATTATCGAGATAATTGGTGTAGGTACTCTGGCTGACATCGGAGACAACATCAAAAACAGTTGGAATTGCCGAGGCCGGATTTGCCGACAGCAGCAGAATCAAACAGGCCGATAGAATGGCGATATTGCGTTTCAGAACTTTTTTCCTTCTGATAGAGAATTTCTCTGGTGCATTAACCGAATAAATGCAAACAGACGTGTTTTCTCCCCATCCCCAAGTTTAGAACAGACATTATACCATTTTTATCTGAATTGTCAAGGATAAAATCTGATAAATTACGTTTCAGAACATCTTCAAGTCGTACTCAAGCTCGAACCGTATTTTATGTTGGGCTTCTTCCTTGGCCAGAAGCAGGAAAGTATCTCTGAGGTCCTGCTTGGTGGCGATTGACGCCAGATTAGTATAAAGCCTGCGCGACGTCTCTTCCTTTTTCATCCCGATAACGAGAAGGTCGTTATAGCTCATTTCGGGACTCGGCTCGACATCCTTTGTGTAATCGACGATGTCGAGACTTCCAACTTCCTCATCGCCCAGAGCGGCTTTACCGACCCTGACGGCCTGAAGCTTTGTCTCGTGGTCCAGCTCCTCGGCTGCCAAATCTATAAGGGTTTTTTCCAGCTTCGGGTCTTTGACCATCTTCGAGAGTCTCATATAGAATGACTGTGCGTCAATCTCCCTGTCTATCGCGAAGTCCAGAACCTCATCGGCGGTATCGAATTTTTTTACATCGTAATCCCACCCGGCCACCTTTTTAATTTCTGCCTTATCCATTTTAATCTCTCCTGCATTCATACTTTGCTTGGAACGTTTTAAATTTTCCGTAAATTCCGTCTTCAGCGGTCCTGCGATGTCAGATGCTCGTGCTCGGTTTCGAATCGCTGTCTGTGTTTCGCCTCTTGCTGTGCCAGTCGGAGGAAAATATCTTTAAGCTCGCCCCCCTCGGTTATCGCCGCCAAATCGGTGTAAAGTTTGCGAGAGGTCTCTTCCTTTTTCATGCCGATAACAAGCAGGTCGATATAATCTGTTACAGCCTCTGCCGCAATATCATCAGCGTAATCGAAAATTTCAAGCTTTTTAACATCCACATCGTCCAATCCGCTTTTGCCAGACTTGACAGCCTCAAGCTTTTTACTGTGCTCCAGCTCTACGGCTGCCAAATTCTTAAGCACCTTTATAAGACCGGCGTCTTTTACCATACCGGCCAGTCTCAGATAGAAAATGTTGGCGTCAATCTCACGAATTATCGCGAAGTTCAGAACCTCATCGGCAGAGTCGAATTTCCTTACGATGTAGTTCCACTTGATTACCTGTCTGATTTCCCCTTTTTCCATACCCGTATTTTAACCCCGCCCCGAACTGATTGCAATAATTAATACTATTCGTGTTTAGCCCCCGTTGGAGCGAAGCGTAAACCCCGCCCCAATGAAGCTCTACGATTTAATTTTTTCATTGCTTCAATGAAGAAATTGCGGGGATTATCTTGTCATTCCCGCCTTCTTTTTTCTTTGCCTTTCCCGAGGGTAGCTTCTTTGAGTTATTGCCGGGAAATTGTCCTCGAATCCCCCTCGCAAATCAAACTCGCTCAATAGATTCACCTTTTTTCGCGACGATGGAATAAATTCGTAAAACATGATTTAGATATTAAGTTTTCTGATGACATCTATTTTAAACAAAGAGGTGATTTTGTAAATTTGCAGATTGTGTTTTAATTAACTTTATACCTGCTGTCAATTCAGAGCAATTATTTACAATCTTATGAATATCTAAACTGTACACAAATTTTGCTGCCTTTCGTGAACCTTCACGATAATACTTTCCATGTTTTTGAAAAAGTTCAATTATATCCTTCTTTCTGCATTTTGTAGGAGTCAAATATTTATCAATAGGCTTTCTTATGTCTTCAGGAACATTAAGATAATTGTATAAACCATCAAGATCATAAAAAAACCAGGATTCGATCATCTGGTTGGCTACAATAGCATCTACGCTTAGAATGTTTTTCAGTTTTTTCTGTATGCAAGCTTGTCTGATAGATTCAAGGTCAAAGTCTGGTGCTTCGTTGTATTCACTTTCGTTATCTTGGCAGTAATAGATTCTAATTTTAAAATTTTCCTCGGGTGCTATTGGAGGCGAGGCTGAAGCGAGCGTACGCCTTAGCATATTTCCGCCACCATGGACATCTATAAGTTTGTAGGATAAGCCCTGAAAGTAATTTTCGGCAATACGTTCATAAAATAACTTATCAGTGCCACCCTCGACAAGTAGTACCGACAAGGGTTCTTTTAAAGTCTCTGTCGACAACTCCATTGTCAATCCTTTTTTGTTGTAAGGAGGTCCTCGAAATTATTTACAAGCTCATCACCGAAGCTCATGAACTTATTATTTAGTATGGCGTTTAATTTTCGTCTGTCTGTAATTTTCTCAAAGTGAGTGGCGTCTGTTTCGTCGACAACAGCTATATTGACATCAGCAGGATTAACAAGATTGAGCAAAAGTGGCGAATGTGTCGATATCAATACAGGCCACTTGTCGGCGTGATCCTGTAGAAATCGAATCAGTTTTTCCAATGCTGCCGGATGGAGATAATTTTCAGGCTCTTCAATAAACAGCATGGGACCTCTGATATCTTCAGAAAACAATGCGGATAGAATGGCTGCTGTCGCAAATGTTCCATCCGAATACTCGTCTATGAATGCAAAGTTGCTATCCTTTCGTTTGATAAATAAGAATCGGATTTTTTTCTGACTTGATTTTTCTTTATCCCCCTTTGAGGGAATGGGAACATCTATAGCTTGCAAATGAATGTCTTCCAAATTGAGAATATCACACAAAGAATCGCAAAACAGCTTATAGTGTTTGCCATTTTTCTCTATGTTATCAACCACTAGACTCAAATCAAAGGATGAAACCTGAAGTTTTTTAATAGGTTTTTCTTCACCAATATCATCTCTAAGATTTTGTGGAGAAACGGAAAATGCCCTTGTAGAACTTATGGCCGCTATCGTGGCTATAAAATATTTAAGTTCTGAAGGTAATTCCTTATATTCGGGGTACAAAGAAGCTATAGCCAATATTGAAGAATTATTTTTGGCTATATCCCACTCCCTGCGGGCTATGCCATGGACTATCAATTTGGTTTCATTACGTTCTATATATTTCTTAAATGGCCCTGTGTTTGATGGAAGTTTGGCTACAAGATTTTCAGAAACAAAATATCCCTCGCCTTTTTCAGAATTATCGCATTTTATCCCAAGCTCATAATCAACATACCAAGTTTTTTCCTCAATCTGAGTCTCAAAAGCAATACCTATTTTCATGGGTCTATTTTTATAAGCATCCAGATGACATATTGAAGAATCGGATTTGAGTCGAGGTGTCAAACCTTTTAGAATACGCTGTCTAACCTTCTCATCGCCGAAACATATCGGCCAAATTATTTGAATTGCTTCCAAAATGTTAGATTTGCCGCTGTTGTTTGGGCCAACAAGGACATTGAAGTCTCCAAGATTAACGACACAATTTATCAGGTTTTTATAGCCGTCCACTCTAATTTGTTTAAGTTTCATAATTACACCTCAAAAATGGGTCAATTAGCTTATTTTATATATAAATATCGTCATTTTATAGCTAACTATACACTATAATAAGCATAATTAGTTAAAAAGCAAGTAAAATTTTGATATAAATCCCGAAAAACCCTCACTTTCCCCCAAAACCCCTCATTTTTTCGTAAAAATCTGTACCCTATCCCCTGAACCCTAAACTCTATCTCTCTTTTTCTTCCCAAACTCAACCGAATTTGTCTACTTAATTAAATCCGCGTAATCCGCGTAATCCGTGTAATCCGTGGTTTCGTGACTTGGTGGTTATCTTTTATCCGCTTCCCCCAAACCCCGCTTTTCCGCTTCAAATCCCATATCCAGCGTCTATTTGCTTCAACTTTTCGGCGCAGCCGTAGAAAAATTCAGATTTTGAAACCTCGTGGAAAGCTTGTTTGCCAAAGAGGTTAGGAATCTGAATTTAAGCTGTTCCGTAGGAAGCAAACTGCTTAGTTGAAGCAATCAGTGTAAATCCGTGTTAATTCGTGTCTATTTGTGGTTAATTTCTTCGTGTTTCTTCAACTCTTCGTGGTGGAACATCCGTGTAAATCCGCGCAATCCGTGGTTTCGTGTCTTTGTGTCGGAGTTTACCCCGTGAGATTTACCCTATGAAGTGCTTTTTCAAATGATAATTTCAATATTATAAAAGCTACTTCATCGGGGTGACGCTTCGGCTATCTCATCGGGGTGGCTAAACCTTCCTCTTGACAAAAACCGATATATAGGTTATTATTATCTCAGCAGTGGCAGATTACAGAATATTGTAATTTTCTTCCTGAAACGCCCTTTGGGGCGGTTATGGCACTGCGGCGGGGTGTAAATCCTGAATTGACAGGCTGTTATGAGCTCGTTGCCTTACAGTCGGCCTTTCAGAAACGCCCGTAAAAGCCGTAGGTAGTCGGAATAACTAAGTGTTTATCAGGAGTAAAAAAAATGAATAATTCCTCACATTCACCGCAGGGCGATTCGGCCCAAAATCAATCTGCTTTACCTATTAAGACAGGTGCTGAGATTATTGTTGATACTCTTATTGAGCAGGGTGTTGACACGATGTTTGGCTATTTAGGCGGGGTGGTTTTGCCTTTATTTGACAAGTTGTATGATGCTCCGATTAATTTCATTATTCCCCGTCACGAACAAGGGGGTTGCCACATGGCTGATGGCTACGCCCGGGCATCCGGCAAAGTCGGCTGCATCGTCGCGACGAGTGGGCCGGGGGCGTGCAATTTGGTGACAGGAATCGCAAACGCGATGATGGACTCAATTCCAATGGTCTGCCTGACTGGACAAGTCAGAACAGACCTTATCGGCAACGACGCCTTCCAGGAAGCCGATACCACAGGCATAACCCGACCAATCACAAAACATAATATGATAGTTAAAGACGTTAAAGACCTCCAACAGTCTATTCGCGAGGCATTCTATATCGCCAAGACCGGCAGACAAGGACCAGTACTTATCGATATCCCAGTCGATGTCGAAGTCGCCAAGTGCCAAATGACACCCTTCAACGGCGTCAATATGCCCGGATACAAACCACAGGCAAAAGGACACCACCGCCAAATAAAAATGGCGGCGGAAATGATAAATAAATCCGAAAGGCCAGTACTATACGTCGGCGGAGGCGTTATCACCGCTAACGCATCTGACGAACTTCGAGCGTTCGCGCAAAAGGCAAATGTGCCGGTAACAATGACACTGCTCGGACTGGGAGCCTACGACCAAATGCGGCCGGAATCGCTGGATATGCTCGGAATGCACGGAACAGCATACGCAAATTACGCTGTCCAGGAATGCGACCTGCTAATTGCGGTCGGGGCACGATTCGACGACAGAGTTACAGGGAAATTAAAGACCTTCGCCCCGAACGCGAAGTTTATCCATATAGATATCGACCCTGCGAGCATAAGCAAGAACGTTAATGTTCAAATTCCAGTCGTCGGCGACGCCAAATATATACTCGGCGAAATGACGAAAGAAGTTCAGCACAAAGACAGAAAAGAATGGTTCGCCAAAATCGCGGACTGGAAAAAACGCTTTCCGCTGCAATACGATACAAAAAGCCCTAACATAAAACCTCAATATGTTATCGAACAGATCTGGGAAGCGACGAAAGACAACGCCATCATCGTTACCGGCGTCGGTCAGCACCAGATGTGGACGGCCCAATTTTATAAACACAGCAGACCAAGACATTTTATAACCTCCGGCGGACTGGGCACAATGGGATTCGGACTTCCTGCGGCAATCGGCGCGCAGGTTGCAAAGCCGGACGCTCTGGTTATCGATATCGACGGCGACAGCAGCTTTAATATGACAATGGCCGAGATTTGCACAGCGGTTCAGTACGAACTGCCCGTCAAAGTCTGCATTATCAACAACGGATATATGGGAATGGTCCGCCAGTGGCAGGAACTGTTCTACGGCAAGAGATACTCCAAGAGCAGCCTGCAGAATCCGGAGTTCGCGGCAGTCGCACAGGCTTTCGGAGCGGTCGGTATGATGGTCGATAAGAAATCGGAAGTTAAATCGGCTATCGCAAAGATGCTTAAAGAGAAAAAGCCCTGCGTTGTCGATTTTCACGTCGAACGCGAAGAAAATGTCTGGCCAATGGTCCCTACAGGCAAAAGCCTGCACGAAATGGACGGACTGGATATATTTGAGAGTATGGCGTAGGAAAGTTATCAGTTATCGGTTATCCTTCGGCAGGCTCAGGACAGGTCGGTTATCAGTTAAATTTTGCCGGAAAGGGCAGAAAAATGAAACATATAATAAGCGCATTGGTACAGAATAAGCCCGGCGTGCTGGCACACGTGGCCGGGATGTTCGCGGCAAGGGCATTTAATATAGATTCGCTCGCAGTCGGAAGAACGGACGACCCGCAGCTCAGCAGAATGACTATCGTCGTTCTCGGCGACGATAAGGTCGTCGAACAGGTGCGCAAACAGCTCGAAAAAATAATCGACGTCGTTAAGGTTCAGGACTTTTCACTAAAAGATGTCGTCGCTCACGATTTAATGCTGATGTGCGTACATATGCCGCCGGAAAAGAGACACGAAATCCTCGCCCTCGTCGAGATGTTCAAGGCGAAAGTCGTCGATATCGGCCCCAAGTTCGTTATGGTCGAACTTGCCAACAGCGAAGACAAACTCGAGGCGTTTATAGATGCGTGCAGACCGTACGGCATTAAAAATATGGTCCGTACCGGCACAGTCGCGATGGGAAGATTGAGCCAACCCAATTCGCCCGAAAATCAATAGAATTTTTCACCACCCCCGATCGCGGTTCCCCGCCTGCGCGAGGATAAACTAGGGGCAGGCTCCGGCACGAAGCATTGCTTTAAGGCGTCCCGATAAATCGGGACTGGAAAAAATCAAACAAAACCCTCTTTCAAGCGAGCTTGAACCGGGTTTAGTGTTTGACTTTTTCTGCCGTTACACGGCTTTGCCTTGAAGCAATAATTACAACACAAAAGGATTTGAAGGACACGAAGAACGCTGCGCGGGATTATTAATTATGAATTGCGGTGTCTGAACGATTTGGCTTTTTCAGCCGGAGGGAAAAAACGGGCGGGTATTCTCGGGTTTATTCCCTTACGAAACATTATCAAGGTCAAATTGCTGCCAAATGTCTGGGAACTCTGTTTTGAGTTTATCTTTACCTTCCGGTTTTATTACTGTGGAAAAGGTAATAATCGGATGTCCTTCAAAATATCTGGAGTATGCCGATAAATATGTATCATATATCATACCTGAAAGTTTATCTATTATCCAATATCCACTGTTATCATAGTAGTAGTCATATTGTTCTTGAATTGTAGCATCGGGATTGGCAGTTCGAGGTGAGAAATTGTCAAATCTTTGAGAGTTTCTTTTGTTATTTGAATCATAAGCCAAGAAGTATAATAATACAGTTCCAGCACCCCCAACCTTATTAGATCGACACATCTGTTCAAAAAAAGTGCTATTTTTAATTGCATGAGCCATGTAGAATGCAACAAGATTAGTTAGTCTAGGATCGTTTTTTTGCTTTGGTTTAAAAGCATTGGGTACATCTGTATTAAGACCCTTATGATCTTTTGGGATAAATTGGTAAACTTGAAAAGAGTCTCCATGCTTTGTAGTTGTTGCATAAGAGCGAAAAAGGTCAAGATACCTTTCTCTTTCGCATAGTGTTTGATAAGTTGCTTCGCCGATAAGAATCTGGCCTCCGTCAGCCTTACTCATTGTTCTTTGGGCCATATTAACACCTCGGCCGGCCACATTTTGATTGTCGTTGATATCGATAATTATGTTGTCGGTGTTCTCGTTTAAACCAACTCTAACTTCAAATATTCTGCTTTTATCCTTTGCCTCTACATTATATGCAGCAACGCCCGCTAGAATATCAAGTGCTATATTCAAATGGATATCATATGCTTTTGATTCATCGAATAAAGAGGGGAAAAGAGCTATGCACATACCATCACCAGTTGGTAATAATATGCGTCTCTCCTTTATGGCCTCATTTTTTTTAAGTGCAATAGAAACTACATTATTAAGAGTTTTTACAATGTCAGATTGAGCTTCAATACTACGATTTTTGGTAAAATCAACTATATCAAGAAATATGTATTTAACTGCCACTGCTTTTGCTTCAAACAATTTGGCTTGAGCTACTGATTCGCCAGCGGTAATGACGTTCGCAACTTTGTTGGCAGTCTTAATTATTAAAAGCCATAATTCTTCAAACATTAGCATCTCTCTCTTGATGAAAAAGTTACTATTAGTTCGTCTCCTCTCTAATTATACTCCTTCAAACCCGCTTTATCAAAGGGGAAAAACTTAATAGACCCTTCACTTCGTTCAGGGTGACATCTTTGCCGTTTTTAAGGCAAAAACGCCATTTTTTTGCAAAAAACGATGTTTCCCCTTTCTATTAAATCCTTTTTAACCCCTTATTTATTCGTGTCTTAGTGCCTTTGTGGCCATTTCCTCTTGCATTTTTGTTGAAAATATGGTATAATACTCGCAAAAGTTAGGCAAATAGCCAACTTTTGCGTGTTTAGTTCATCGGCTGCGCAGCTCGTCACGGTTACGTTAACCGTATAACGACAGACGAAACGAGCAGCGCAACCATAACCGATTAACGAGGATTTAATTATGTCGAAACTTACTATCCAAATTCATTATCCAACATTTATCGAAAAACCAGTTCTTTATTTCGTCCTGCGTCATCGAAAGAAACATCACGGCTTCGCCTTTAGGCGCATAAAGCTGATGACGACCGATGACATTGACAAAAAGTACCGTTATGCCCTCGTTGACCCTGAGGACTATCCCGAATTATCCAAATATCCTTGGCAGCTTTTTGAAACCGTATGCAAAACTTATTATGCCGCCCGTCTCGACCACGGCCGAATCGTCCATATGCACAGGCTGATTACCGATGCGCCCAAGGGTCTTATCGTTGACCATCGAAATCGCAACGGCCTTGACAATACGAAGCAGAATTTGCGTTTTGCGACCCATGCCCAGAATTCCTGCAACAGGGTTCGTGCCGTAAAAGGCAGTTCTATATACAGAGGCGTCTATTATGGCAAGAGGGAGAAAAAATGGCACGCCGCTATATGCTTTAACGGCAAGAGGATGCATCTCGGCTATTTCACTGATGAAATAGAGGCCGCGAAGGCTTATGACGCCGCCGCAAAAGAACTGCACGGAGAGTTTGCCGTCCTGAACTTTCCTGACGATGTAAAAATCGAAACCTCTGTCTGGTGATGGAGTTTACCCCGTGAAGTGGCGTTAATTAGCTTCATTGAAGGGTCTTTAAGACTACTTCATCGGGGCCGTTTTAAATTTTCCACAACAGAGCCCAAGCGACAGCGCAGGGAGTATACAAAACGCACCTTCAACCGCCTAAAATAAACCTTGAAAAATGGGCAGTTTGGATGTAGGAGAATAGTTATGACTATAAAAGTTTATCCGGCAGCAGGAGTGTTTATTCTGCAATTATTGTTTGCGGGGATTGGCTATTCAGCAAGTTTGGGCGAGGAAACTGTAATTACAATGCCAATGACGGGCAAAGCAGTGCCCCAGCTAAAGGGCATTGATAACCTGATGGTCAGTTTTATGAAGAAAAATCAGGTGCCCGGCGGGTCAGTGGCTATAACACGCAACGGTAAACTTATCTATGCTCGCGGATTCGGATTTGCGGATTTGGAAAAACAAATTCCGGTTGAGCCGAATAATCTCTTCAGAATAGCAAGTCTTGGAAAAATGATAACGGCTATGGGCATTCTGCATCTTGCCGATGAAGGAAAACTGAAAATTACAGATAAAGTTTGTGAAACGCTGACTTACACGCCTTATGTGAAACACGGGGAAACTTTAGACCCTCGATTGAACAAAATAACTATCGAAGACTTGCTTCATCATCGCGGGGGATGGGATTCGAACAGCGAATTTAAAAACGGAAATATTGCCAAGACGCTGGGGATTAAATATGCCTATCCGAAAGATATTGTCAGATTTGTTATGGGCAGAAAACTTGATTATGACCCTGGTTCTAAAATGGTATATTTCAATCCCGGCTACAATATTCTCGGAAGAATAATCGAAGAAGTTTCCGGCGATACTTACGATAATTATATTAAAAGGAATGTGCTTGAATGCGTTGGTATAACAGATATGCAAATGGCGAGGACAGAAGAAAAAGATTTGGCCGCCAAGGAAGTGAAATATTATTCTTTCGAGCATAATCCTTATACATACAATCGTTTCGAAGGCAGATATTCATGGATTGTGACAGCGACAGATATGGTGAAAATCGCAGCGGAGTTCGACGATCCGTTTCATAGCTGTATCTTAAGCAGGGAAAGTATAGATATAATGTTTAGACCTCATCGATTTGAAAAATTAAAGCCGGGTAAATCGTATTATGGCTGCGGCTGGAGTGTGCTAAAGGATTCCAATAACAAATTAAGGACATGGCATACAGGCGGGATGCCGGGAACGAATACTGTGGTGGTACGCAGAGCCGATGGTGTTAATTGGGTTGTTCTTTTTAACAGGAACTCAAATAAAGAAGGCAAGAAACTTGTCAGGATTGCTGAGCCTTTTGATAAGGTTTTAGATAATGTAAAAGTGTGGCCTAAATGAAGAATCAGTTTACTTATGCCTATTTAAGATTTAAAATTTAAGGAGCTGCCTAATGGCGAAGAAAACGGATTTAACTCGTCGGGGCGTAGCCCGCCGAAGCATGGTTGCATACTGCGGACTTTATTGCGCGACGTGTCCGGGATATACACAGGTTCCGGCTAATCTTGCGAAACAGCTAAAAGCGGAACTTAAAAAAGGGAAATTCGATACGGCGGCCGATTTTCTTGCGAAGATGCCGGGCTTCGGGGCGTTCAAATACTACAAACAGGCAAATGAGCTTTTGGATGCTGTATCAAAGCTGCGGTGCAAAGGATGCAAGTCCGGCGGCGGGTCGCCAAAGTGCGAAATAAGAATATGCGCCAAGGGCAAGAGATTTGCCGGGTGCTGGCAGTGTGAAGAGTTCGAGGGCTGCAAAAAGTTCGTATTTCTCATTGAAGGCAACGATGTAACATATCTTAAAAATCTGCGAAGGATAAAAAAGATCGGGCCTGATAGGTTTGTGAAGGAAAAAGCCAAAAGTTAGTTTTGGGTTTTGTCATAGTAAAAGGGGTTAAAGCGGGTCAAAATAAGCCTTGCAAAATGGGGGATTTGGGTGTAAAAATACATAAATCCGCCAGAGGCGGACAAGACACTTGATAACTATTTAATTAGGAGATTTTAGAAATGGCAAAGGTGTATTATCAGAAAGATGCCCCAATTGGACCACTGAAGGGCAAAAAAGTAGCAGTAATCGGTTACGGCAGCCAGGGACACGCGCACAGTTTGAATCTTCGCGACAGCGGGATAAAAGTGGCAGTGGCGGAGCTGAAAGGCACAGATAATTACAAGCTCGCTCAAAAACACGGCTTCAAGCCGGGCGATATAAAGACGGCAATGAACGGGGCGACTTTAATAATTATTACACTGCCGGATGAGATGCAGGCAAAGATTTATCAGACGCAGATTAAGCCGAATCTTAAGGCGGGACAGACGCTCGGATTCTGTCACGGATTTAATATTCATTTTAAATATATTGTGCCGCCGAAGAATGTGAACGTTGTAATGATTGCGCCGAAAGGGCCGGGACATTTGGTTCGCGCCGAATACGAAAAGGGCGGAGGCGTGCCTTGTATTGTTGCTGTTCAGCAGGATGCAACCGGTAATGCCAAGAAAATCGCGCTTGCCTGGGGCAACGGAATGGGCGGAGCAAGGGCAGGTATCATCCAGACTACCTACAAGGAAGAAACTGAAACTGACTTATTTGGTGAACAATGTGTACTTTGCGGCGGATTGACTTCATTAATCAAAGCCGGATTTGAAACGCTCGTCAAAGCGGGTTACCAGCCCGAGATCGCCTATTTCGAATGTATGCACGAAGTAAAGCTGATTGTGGATTTGATGTACCAGGGCGGAATGAGCTATATGAGATATTCAATATCAAATACGGCTGAGTACGGCGATTTGACCAGGGGCCAAAGGATTATCACCGATAAGACCCGCGCCGAGATGAAAAAAATACTGGCTGAAATCAGAAGCGGCAAATTTGCGAAAGAATGGGTAGCCGAGTACAAAGGCGGAATGAAGAAATTCAACTCGCTTTACAAAAAAGACTATAACTGCAAACTCGAGCAGGTAGGTCGGAAACTGCGGAAGATGATGAAGTGGATTCACGCGAAAGAAGTGTAAAAACAGAACACAGAATTCAGAATACAGAAGACAGAAGATAAATCGAAAGGGATAAGCTTTGAAGGTTTCTAATATCTTGTTATCGCTAATGTCGGTTTCGGCTGTGATGTTTTTTGCGGGATGCGGGATGATGGAAGAGCCGATAGAAAGAATAAAGCCTGAGTCGAAACCTTATACGAGTCAGCTACCGGAGGCCTATCATAAGATTTATCTTAATAAGAGCACCAGCGCCGATGTTCTGGAAGATATAAAGCAGTATGGGTCCGAGCTTGTGAGCCAGAGCGAAAGCGTTGTCGCAAGCTGGGGAGAAAAGAAAAATACATCACAGTTCTGGCTGACTATGGCGGCGTTTGATGAGGAAAATTTCACAGTAACGCGAAAATATTTTCTGGCGGTAGATGAAAAACCGTGGCATCCTTTTGCCGAGGGACAAAAACTGCGGTTCGATACCGAAATGATAGTTGCCGAAGCGACTCTGTCGGAACCATATCCGGACGAAAATCAGAAACGAATCGCCATATTTACAAAAGCGCTTAACAATACGCGGGACGATATTGCACAAATCCGTCAGGACAGCAAGGTTCTGGACACCGAGGCGATGATGATTAATCAAACTATGGAAAGAATCATTTATGTTTTAAAGGCATCACCTGCCCTTGCAGTCAGACTCGATGAGCCAAACGGGCTTGATTTTGACCATCCAACACTCGAGAAGGGCCGAGTGGGTATGACAGTGGCTGATAACATTGCCAAGATTAAGATAAGAATAGGCCCAGTGAAAAAGCTCTGGAAAGAAGAATGATTTTTTAACCGCGGATTACACGGATTTAACGGATTTATTGTTCAGCACCGAGGGCACGGAGAAACACGAAGGAAAATTAGACACGGATTAACACAAGATTTACACGGTCAGGATTGCTTTAAGGCGGTCCCGATAAATCGGGACTTTAAAAATTCAAACAAAACCCTCTCGTAAGTAAACTTCCATCGGGTTTAATGTTTCAATTTTTTATCGCTGCGCGATTTCGCCTTAAAGCAATGAAAGATTGCAGTCCGCCGAAGGCGGATAAATGTTGGCGGGGCTAACCATAAAATAATTCGGTTGACCCGCCGAACTAAGGCGAGTAAAGTCACGCCTGAGGCGGATAAATTTGGGAAGAAAAAGAGATAGAATTTTGGTGAACATCGAGGAATTGCAACAGCAGAAAAATTAAAAAAGTAACATCCACTATTTAACAACATGAACAGAATAGCTGAAATTGAAGAATTAAAAGCCCTCATATTTGAAGGTAATAAATTAAAAAAGTTACCTGAATCTAATAATGTATTCGAGGCTTCAAGACCTTCAGGGTTAGTCGTTCCAATTACTTCTCAAATGGATAATTGGATAAACACAAGCATACGGCTTATTTACTCGTTACTGTCCAAAACAATAATAGATTCTGATTTTACTGAAATTGCAAACATATATAAAGTATGTGTCGATAAAAGCCAAGTAATCACATCCAATCGCAAACAAAATATAAATAAAATATTAACCGCTCTAGGGGCATGTTTGAGTTTTTGCGAATGGTTTATAGTTTTTGAACAGGAAAAGTTAAGTGTAAAACAGAAAGCCGAATATTACTTTTGTTCTCTTGAGGCCATCGTTCAATATATACACACAGAACTTACTTCGTCACTTATAAGATTAGAAGATGGCAGAACAAAAAAAACAGTATTACTGCATTTATATGGCCGCATTTTTCTATTAGGCCTTAGTATTGTAAAATTAAACGACTTTAAAGATTGCCAACTTTTAGGTGCCTCACTTCGCAGTTTACTTGAGTTATATATTGATATGCAACTTATAAGAAATGATACCATCGGGAACGGAATAAATAAATTTTTCTCATTTCCTGAAATATACAAATTTAACTCAGCCAAAAAAACGATGAAGATAGATGAAGAAATTCAAAGACCCATAGCAGAGTCTTCCGTTCTTATAAAAATTGTTCAAAACTCAGAGCAGATAAATCAAAAAGCATTAAGTCTTTGGCGTAAAAAACTTAATGAAATACCTCATGGGCACTGGTCAGAGCTAAGCCTTGAGCACAGATGTCGAAAAGTAAATGAATTAGAATTTTTCAGACATGTCTATTATTATGGCAATATGTATATTCATTCTGGTTATTTACAGTTTCCCATAACAGAAGCAGACGCGTACGTTTTATGCGTACATGTGTATAGTCTTGCATCAGAAATATTTAAAAAATCAACAGATTTACTTTTAAATGAAATAGATATAGCCCCCAAAAAAGAGATTATACAAGAATTAGAAAGAATATATCTGTGCTTTGGTGGTTTTCAGATATGGAAATCTTTGATTGCCGCCTTGCGGGCAAACCCCGCCGAAGCGGGGAATCCCAGTTAGATAGCCATAGAAGCAATTCAAGGAGAACTTCATCAAAGGCTACCCCAGTGAGTTCGTCTGGAGAATCTTCAATGAAGCAACTCGACGACCTCACAGGGTAAATCTAACAGGGGCAGGCTGGGGTAATTTACTATTTCATTTCCTCATATAAATTGGTAAAATTATTTTATGAGTAAATTTTATTATGTATATGTTCTGATATCGGAAAGAGACGGGAAATTTTATATTGGTTATACAGACGATTTAAAGAAAAGGCTGAATGACCATAATAAAGGGAAAGTACCATCTACCAAGAACAGAACTCCTCTAAAACTTGTTTATTACGAGGCATGCTTAAATCAGCATGACGCAACAAAACGAGAACGTCAACTTAAAACAACGTGGGGCGGAAGATACATTAAAAGCCGATTAGAAGAATACCTTAAAGAATAAAGGGCAAGCAAACGTCGCCGTACCGGCGACGGCTAAACGACTTGGATTGGCGCCTGCGCGGGAATGACCAAATGAATTTTTAGAGGGCGATTAATAAGCGATGAGCCAATTGGCGAGATTGAAGTAAAAGATGATAGTTATAATATCCGAGACGGCCAGGACAATCGGGCCTGAGGCGATTTTGGGGTCGGCACGGAATGTTCGAACAACAGCAGGTATGATTATACCTAACAGGCAGGCACTTATCATCGCAAAAAAGATACTCAACGCTATCGCAACAGTGGATATCCATTGTCTTTTCCAGATAAACGCGAGCAGACCGACAATTATTCCTCCGCCCAGGCCAAGCACCGCAGCAATAAACAGTTCCAAACGAAGAGTTCTAAAAAGATGTTTCCAATGGACTTTTTTCACAGACAAGGCCTGCAGTGTAATAGTCATCGACTGCATACTGACACTTTCGGCGAGAGCGAGAGTAACTGTGATGAACATAGCCAATATCGTAATTTGGCTTATGAGCAGTTCGTACCTTCCCACTATGAAAGCACAGATTATACCGCTGGCAATATTGAATAACAGCCATGGGAAGCGGTCCTTAAAACTTCCGGTCAGGGAAAGCCTTCTTCCGTGGGCAAGGTGGATGCCGATAAGCTGAAAGATGTTGTCCTGTTCGCTTTTTCTGGCGAAAGCGCTGACTTCATCAGTAAAAAGGGAGATGTCTATGATTCCTTCGATTTTCTTTTGTTTATTGACGATAGGCAGAGCGAGGAAGCGATGCTCAAGAAGCATACGACAGGCATCAAGCACAGAAGCATCATTATGAATAGAAACGACACGGTCGAGCATAATGGAAGAGAGTTTTTTGTGATGTTCGCTGTTCAATAGTCTTCTCAGGGGCAAAACGCCGACAAGCGATTCGTTTTCGTCAACAATATAGATGTAAACGATTTCATCCGTAATATTCTGATTTTTAAGAAAGACGAGCGCATCTCCGGCAGTCTGGTTTTGAGAAAGTTTGATGATGTTTTTACCCGCGTATTTTATAACCGGGTCATTTAGACGGTCAGATTTAATTTTAGTATTCATCAGCAATCTGAAACAGGAAAATCAAAGAGTCAGATATTTACAAAAAAACTCAGGCAGCAATGTCCAAGCCGGGACGGATTTTATTTCTTCTGTCCTAACCTTTATGCTTCGACCGGGCAAAGTCCATTTCGCTGCTGCCTGAGACGGTCTTCCGTGACCGCATTATAAACGGCAGTTAAATCAGCTTCCGTCGCAGCCTGATAGTTATCAATCTGCTGATGAGCAGAAAGCATTACCTGCATCTGCCAAAGTGCCAAAAACCTTATAAAACCTGTCGGCACAAGACGAAAACCTGAATCGAGTATTTTTTCTTCGACAATCGAGGCCACGGTTCTTGCCGTGACGGTATCGAGATTATATTTTTTTATTAAATTATTGGTGATTTTCGATTTATTCCAGTGCTCGTCAGGACCAAAACGGTCGATTTGGAGCAGAGGCGCCGAGGCTGAAAGATTATCCATATCGGCTTTTATCACCTTGACCCTCATTCTTAAAAGGTTTCGCCTCTGCTGATGTTCAGTAAGAACTTCAGCGGCGGTATCAAAACCTGTCGAACAGAGAACAGCCTTGATTATTGACAGCACTTCAGTAGTGGTGATTTTACTGCTGCCATGGGCGTTGTACAAATAAAAAGTGACAGCTTCGGCAAGCTGCTGAGCGATTGAGGTGTTTTTTTCGGCGGGAACCGCAAATGCGTTGACAAATGTTGCGATAACCTTTGTGTGGAGGTATTCTTCTTCTGTGCCGTCAGCTTTTATTACCCTAAGCTGCATTGGTTAACCTGTATTTTTAAAAGATAATCAATCAGTAAACAGCTTTGGTTGAGTGGGATCATCGGGCTCTGAAATGGCCTGGGTTACTTCTTCGAGCAGGTCGCCCGCATCGTCGAACTGGCGATAGACGCTTGCGAAACGGATATAAGCGACCTTATCAACTGTTCTCAGATGCTTCATAGCACTCTCGCCAATAAACTTCGAACTGACCTCTCTGTCAGAATGCCTGAAGATTTCTTCCTCAATCCTGTCGGCCATCTGCTGAATTTGCTCAGCAGAAACAGGCCTCTTATAACAGGCCTTCTGAAGTCCTGCGATAACTTTTTCCCTGTCGTAAGGAACTCGTGAATTGTCCTTTTTTATAACATTAAGCTTAAAACTCTCGCCGACTTTCTCATAGGTGGTAAACCGTCTTTTGCAGACCAGACATTGCCGGCGACGACGTATCAAACGACCCGCTTCACTGGAACGCGAATCAATTACCTTATCCTTGTTCTCCTTGCAGTAGGGACATTTCACGATTCTTTTCCACCGGAAAAACTACAATATTTAGAGACAAAGTTATTCTAATGCCTATATATAGTATGTCAATCAAAAATGTTTAAAAATTTTACTCACAGGTAAGATGGGCTGTTAGTAATTTTTTTTGTTTGCCGCAAAGCGTGTAAATCAATAGATTAACGAGCTGGAAAATAAAGAATTCACAGGCGACTTTTCCCGGATTTGTTTGAATTGCTGATGTGGATACGCCTTTGTGAAGCGGGTAAAAGGCGGATAAATTTGCGCATAAAAAAAGGTCTCTGCGTCCCCTAACGGCAGAGACCTCAACCTTAGAATATAGGTATATCCCCCCAAACAAATAGTAATGTGAACGCGTTGCAGTTTTTTAGGCAGCCGGTAAAAACTTATAGGTCTTGCCTGATTTAAGTGCGTTCTTTAAAGTTATACTTTTAAAACAGCAGCAGGTGCATCAATTTTATTTTTAAATCCCGATAACTCGGGATCTTAATTCCCGACCTGCCCTGGTTAATCCCCCCAAGGCAGGAAGCACAAGTTAAAGGAGGAGAGAAGAAGTCAATTTTAGTTAGCGATTTTTCGTTATTGCTTCCATTAAAATGTAAGAAATAAATACGATGGAAGCAAATTACTATATCATTTTTTTACTTTTTAACGCTTTCTTACTATAGAGAGCAAACCGCCAAGGGCGAGCAAAACGACAGTAGCCGGCTCCGGTATAGTCAATGCCAATGCCGATAATGCAATATCATTAAAATTACCATTACCAGCGGCGTCATACAGATAAGTCAAATTATAACAATAGTTAATACCGCCGAAGTTAAGAGTTACCGCGGCGCCTTCCAGTGCAGCGATACCATTGACGGAATCGAATTTACCATAGATATTTCCGCCGCCTGTATCTTCAAGAAGAACAATATCTCCGGCAGGCGGTGCGGCAGTCAATTGAACAAGCAGATTCGCGACCGAGGTTTCACTATCGACCGGGTCGAGATAGATACTGTCCGATATCTGAATCGGACTTACGCCGCTTGCGCCGACCTGGAATTCTATATTGCCTGTACCGGCATAAGTACCTTTTGAATCTTTAGCTCCGACATACATTTTATTCAAACTAATGACAGGGTCAGTGCCAACAACGGTAAATGTTCCTGTTGCGCCGTCACTGCCTGAACCTCCTACGAACAGCATTCCGTCGCCGGTTAGAGACCCATCACTCATTGTGTAATAACCTACACCGCCGGATTTGTACCCAACTATCATTTTTCCGGCGCTGCCGGTGGAAATATCCCCGCCATCTTGAAACAGATAACCGATAGTACCATTGCCGGTGGCAGTGGCATTGCCAATTCTCATTTCTTTATATGCACCCAGATATCCGCCGGCTGTCATTTCGAGAGTCGCCGCATTTGCGTTGTCCGGTCCGCTGGCAATATTGATAGTTCCTATTGAATAATTTCCCGCATTACTGTTGATGATGCATGTCGTAGCAGGTTTAGTGATTTTAATGTCCTCAGTATCGTTCGGCACAATCGTCTTGTCCCACAGGGCAGAATCAGCCCAGGAACCCGACGGCCCGGTCCAGACTATAGTTGCGAATGCATTGCTAACTATGAGGGCGGTCAGCAGGAATACAACAAACAGGTTTAATTTCAGATTTAATTTCATTTTTTTTGACTTTCTAATCTTAATATTGTTCCCGCACACATTTCCCAGAACAAAATCAGGCTTTTATCTCCGTTTTTTGAAAGACAGCAAATAGCCGATAGCAAGTATAATGACAGTAGCAGGCTCAGGCACCATAAGTTCAGAGACCCAAAGCAAAGCGATATCTTTTCCATCGAGACCGCCTGCATAAGTCAGGGCATAATTGTAATTAAACTGGCCGAAATTCAAAGATACAAAAGCACCTTCTTCGGCAGAGGCGCCATTAAGGAAGTCGAAGAAGCCATGGACAGTAGTAGCGGCATTAATAAGAAGAATATCCTCGCCTATCGGAGGAGCACTGGTCAAGCTGACGAGCAGGTTTGCCACGGAGTTCAGGCCCTGGTCGATATAAGCGGTGCTGTCGAGATTAATCGGACTTACGCCATCGGCGCCAACCATAAAATGAAGAGTACCGATACCATAGTTATAAGCAACGCCGCCGGAATTATCTCCTGCGACATACAGATTTTTCATTCGGATTTGAGCCTCATTGCCGACGACGACAAAAGTGCCTTCGCCGTCACGGGCGCCTACAACAAGCTGTCCTGCACAGGCCGGGTCTTCAAAATCGTATGTTAAAGTTCCACCGCTCATAGTATATGTAGAGCCGTGTAATAAACCATATCCGTCCCCAATACAGATTTTACCCGTTTCTTTCATTTTTCTAAGTACAATACTTCCTCCCGACTGATTGAGATAGCCAATCTGCTCAGGTGTTCCGGTCTGTTCGCCAATACGTATCCAGCCGAAGCCGAGAAGTTCGCCGCCATCAACTATATTAAGGGTTGCGCCCTTGTAAATTCTCAGTCTTGTACCATTGCCAGTGTAGTCCCAGTTTCCTTCAACCGTATCAAGTCTGACTATTGAATTCGGTCCTTTAATTTTAACCTCATATTGGCCATCAGGCTTTGTGATGATGTTGCCGAATTCGTCAGTCCAATTGGAACCGTCTTCGTCGTCCCAGTCGGCCTGGTCGCCGTCAGTCCAATTATACAAAGTTGTTGCAGGTACAGCGCTTGTTATGAAAGCAATCGACAAAAAAAGCACAATCAACAGTCTGAACTTAATCATACAAAAGTCTCCCAAACGAAGTTTTGTTTACTTAGGCCAGATTTTGTTACAACACTAACAGTATCAGGTATCGCACCCGATACTCTCAGGTGCTTACAGTCCCACCCCAAAGGGGAGGAGAAACAAAATTAGTTTTCCAAATCTTCCCTCATCCTAAACTATAAGAAGTAAATTCATCAGATGCAAATCGCGGTGACTTTTTATTTTTAATCCCGATAAATCGGGATTTAAAATTCCCCTGCCCTGGTTATCCCCCCAAGGCAGGAAGCACAAATAGCAGAAGGAGAAAAGGAGTCCGTTAGAAATATTGTTTTCGTCCCTCCAATGAAACTCTAAGTAATAAAATGGTGAAATGCAAAATGGGCAGAGATTTTTTTAGAAAATAAAAATTCTGTTTTTGAAAATGGGGTTATGCGAGATTATGGGACTATACAGCCGACGGCAATCTTAGCCTTTGGCCCTGGCGTACCAATCCGGGTCCTGTGCAAGCTTTTCTCTTGCCTCTGCGGTCATCATCGCAAAAGCCGGGTGCGAAGACTGCCATGAGCGTTTTTTGAAATCGCCATCCCTCATTTTTTCGACTTCCGGCGCAGCATCCTTGAAATAGCTGCCATAGATGTGGAGCGAATCGGTGATATCGACGTATCTGCCGACTTTGACGGGTTTACCGATTTTGGCGGAGATTTTTTCAGCAATGGTTCGCTGGAGGTCGGTCAGAGCGTAGACGTTCATAAACCAGGCTTTGTATAAATCCCTGCTTCGCCAGTGAGTGTTCATATTCAGTGTGAAATTACCATCTGGATTTTCAATCAGCCTGCACCATATCCGCTGAAGGCAGGGCGGGTCGTCGGTTTTGACATCTGCCGTCGGCATCCAGGTAATTGCCTGGGCACGCCTTGTATAGGCGGTTTCCGAAAGAGAATCGATTATGTATTGAATCTGATTGACTTTCGCGAAAGGTTTAGAGGATTTCGGGTTTCTGATATCCTCGACTGGACAATAAGAAAACAACCTTTCGTGATATGTGTAAGTCCACTTGCCTGCGGCAGGGTCAATCCAGTGGTCGTGAATTCCATCGACGACTTCCTGACGATAGGCTTCAAGCTCTTCAGGTCCGCCGGGGAAATTTTTGTGTATTCGAGGCTCGGCAAAGGGGTCAGCAACAGTAATCATTACGGTAGCGTCTTTGCTCGGCGGGTCGTTGGGCTTATCGTACTGAGTTTTTATTTCAATGCCGTCATCCCATACGGACAGAACGGCAGTCTCCCATGCTTCCGGCAGACAGCTTGCCTCGATGTTGATTACCGGTATGTTTCCCATCTTGCCAACCTCCGTGTCAAATAATTATTACAATCCTAATTCCTCGTCGGTAAGGTTATACATCTTACGATGTTCTTTCGGCACATTTCTCAGGAGCATCTGCGCCTCCTGTGCATATTTTGTGTTGGGATAATCTCTCATTACCTGTCTGCACATATCTATCGGATTGCGGTATATATGAGAGGGAAGTCTATTGCCGATTTTGAGAAAAGACCTGGCGTATGAGAGGAGTTTTTCAGCCTGGTAATCATCAGCGGAGAACTCATTGTTCTGCTGGTTGTTATCTGCAACAGATGCCGGAGTTACAGGAGCCACAGGTGCAGTTTGAGATTGAGAACGGTTAAGACTTTCATTGACATCCTTAATAACAGGGGCTGCCTGAGGCTTATTTGGTTCAACGGGCATTGTTGGGGCAGCCAAAACAGGTGCAACAACAACAGGAGTCTGAGAAACTTCAGACGGCTGATTGGGGTCGTTGGGTTCGGCAAACTCCCGGGGATTACTTAAAATATTTCTGACAATCATCTGCGGCAGGAAGCAGTTGACATCGCCGACGTACCTGATTGTTGAGTCCGGACCGATAATTAAAAGAGTCGGCTTATCTGGACTTGCGGTGAAAAATGAAGTTACTTTCTGCTGCAGTTCGGCAAAAGGCCCAACGACCTGCCAAGGTTGAGGATTTTTAGCCAGCCAGTTTTCAAAATTCTTTATCTTTGAGGGGTCGTTGAAATTAATTCCCATAAAGACGGCTTTTGCATCTTTGGAAAATTTACTTTGCAATTGCGAAAATGCTTCAAGATCAAATGCTTTTGCCTGTGTTTTTTGGGGTTGGCTTTGTTCGTCTGTGTAAGTTTGGGGCACTTCGGATTCCGAATTTGCCGGCGGTGAATTTGGTTCGGCGGACGGGGCAGTTTCTACAATTGTTTGTGTCGGGGAAAAACTGTCAAGCTCATTAGAATCGACTTTCCATAAAAGCACACACAGAAGCTGTTTGTCAGGCCGGCTTGAATTCTGGTCGGGCATCTGCGGGCGAATACCAAAGACTTTGCCCAGCAGTTCTGGCCGAATACAGCTTGTATTGAGATTCAACTCGATTTCGGAAGATTGCGAGGATGAGTCCTGCAGGGCCTGTGGTTCGGCTATTGCGGGAGGCATTTCCTGACTTGCAAGAATTTCCGCAACAGGCGTATAGTCCTTATAAATTAAAGAAAGGGCAAGATATGTTTTGGTGAGGTTTGAACTTTGGGGAGCTATCTTATGACCTGTGACAACCTGTTTCATCGCTTTATCAGGTTTATTGTCGAAATAAAAGACCCATGCTGAAAGGGTGTGATATATATCATTTCTCGGCAGTTTGTTAAAAACCGGCAGAAATTTTCTGTTTCTTGCAATAAGCTTGAGAGATTCCTGGCGGTTTGGGTCGGCAGGTATTTGGCCGGAGTTGACGTAAGTCAGAATTCTCACATACTCGGCCTCAACTTCAGGAAAAGCGGTTGTAGACTGTTGTTCAAACTGCTGCCTCCTTTCCTGTATGGCTTGTGCCTTTGTGCCAGCAGGTTTCTGCGATTGTTCCTGTGCGGCAGAAAGTTCAAAGGTATAAAGGATAATAATAGCAAATGTTAAAAAAACTATTTTAGACAGATTTCCAGATTTTCTCATAATTTATCCATTTTTTCCTAAATAAGCTTATACTATAATACCATAATACCATTAATTTTCTTACTGAAAAGCTAAAAAAGACGGCAGTAAAAAGGTATTTGACAATATAGATTTGTAACCCATAATATCTGTAATTTATTGAGGTTGCGATGTTTACAGGACTAATAGAGTCGGTTTGCAGGGTGGTTTCGGCCGGCCGGGGGGGCGGCGGAATGAGGCTTGGAATAGACCTCGACCAGGGTGTGAAATTAGGCGATAGTGTCGCCATTAACGGGGTTTGTCTGACTGTTGCCGGCCTGAAGGGAACGGTTGCAGAATTTGATGTTAGCGGCGAGACGCTGACAAAAACCACACTGGGAAATTTAAAAACAGGCTCATTGGTGAATATCGAAAGAGCTATGTCGGCAAATGACAGATTCGGCGGACACTTTGTGCAGGGACATATCGATGCAATCGGGAAAGTCAAGAAAATAGAGAAGAAAGGAGATTTTTGGCGGTTTGTTTTTGAGGCGCCGAAAGATACTCTGGATTACATTATCCCCAAAGGCTCAATCGCAATTGACGGTGTGAGCCTTACGATAGCAGATATCGAAAAAAACAATTTCAGCGCGGCGATTATTCCGGCGACTTTCGAAAATACGATTTTCAAGAATTACAAAGTCAGCGATTCAGTCAATATCGAAACAGATATAATTTGCCGAATGGTAAAGAAACAACTCGGGAAAATTCTGCCAAATAAAAGTGGTCTCACTATTGAGAAACTTGGCGAAATGGGGTTTTAAAGTTTAATCGATGGCTGAGAACAATCATAAAAATTCTGATGAATCACTGGTGATAGGAATCACTATGGGTGAGCCTTTAGGCATCGGGCCGGAGGTTATCGTAAAGGCACTTTACGACCCATTTCTCCGGCGAGGTGTGAAATTCATTATCTTCGGGATGGATGAATTTCTTGAATACGCAGCCGATACGGCAGAAATCGCGCCTTTCTGGGGACGATGCCAGCATGAAAAAATCAGCAGGGATTTTCCACATAATATCATCGTTGCAGATTATGACGACTATTCAGTACCTCTGTTTACAAGAGGGCCAAACAAGGCAGGCGGCGAAGCATCGCTTAAGTTCTGCACCGACGCAATCGAGGCGGCAAAAGCGGGAATTATCGACGCGATAGTTACGGCGCCGATAAGCAAGGCGAGCTGGAAACTGGCCGGGGCGGAATGGCCGGGCCATACGGAAATGCTGGCAGCACTTTGCAAATCACCGCAGAAGGCGATGATGTTTGCCGCCGGGCCGTTAAAAATTGCGCTTGCGACAATTCACGAAGCTCTTTTTGACCTTCGCAACAAATTTACAATAGGATGCGTTTATGAGCCGATAGATTTGCTCAACACAGCCTTGCAGGAATTTTTCGGAATTAAGAATCCGCATATAGCGGTGGCTGCACTTAATCCGCACGCGGGCGAAGAGGGACAGTTCGGCGATGAAGAACAGCGGATAATCAATCCTGCGATTTTGATTGCGCAGGAGATGGGAATAAAGTGCTCGGGGCCTTATCCGGCCGATACGCTTTTTGTCAGGGCGGCGGCTGGAGAATTCGACGGCGTTGTGGCGATGTATCACGACCAGGGAATGATACCGGTAAAATTATTAGCGTTCAAAGACGCGGTAAATGTTACAATAGGGCTGCCGATTATACGGACTTCTCCGGCACACGGAACGGCGTTCGACATCGCCGGCAGAGGCGTCGCGGACGAATCGAGTATGAAAGCGGCGATAAAACTCGCAATAGAAATGGCGAGAACCAAAAAACAGAATACAGTCCTAAGGACTCCTAACGGAGAACACAGAATTCAGAATACGGAAGCAGGGAAATAGAAAAATTTTATGCAGACGAAAACGGATATACAGAGACTTTTAGCGGGGGCGGGGGTTGAGCCGAATAAACGGCTCGGGCAGCATTTCCTTATCGACCTTAACCTTATGGAGTTTCTGCTTACAAACGCGGCGATAACGAAAAACGATATTGTTCTGGAAGTAGGTACCGGCACAGGGTCTCTGACGGGCGAACTTGTCAAAAGGGCAGGCAAAGTTATCGCTGTCGAATGCGACGATGTTCTGGCAGAAGTAACGAAACAGCATCTTCGTAACGCGGAAAATCTCGAGATAGTGGCTGCCGATGTTCTCGAAAATAAAAATACAATTAATCACGAGGTTATTGAAAAACTGCTGCAGGCGAAAGAGGAATTTTTCGGGCGGGTTCTGCTCGTGGCAAATTTGCCGTATAATGTGGCCTCGTCGGTGATGCTGAATCTTTTAGATGGGCCGGTTGTAGCTGATGAAATGGTTGTAACTGTGCAAAAAGAAGTCGCCCAGCGAATGGCGGCTGCGCCGGGCAGCGAAGATTACGGGATATTAAGCATATTTCTTTCAGCAATGGGGCAATGCAAAGTGTTGAGAAAACTTACGCCAAAGGTATTTTGGCCGGTGCCGCAGGTGGATTCGGCTATGGTACGGTTCGACAGGGACCAGAAAAAGGCAGATGAAATTCGTAATGTCCAATTGTTCAAGCAGGTAGTGGACCTTTTTATGGGGCATCGGCGAAAGATGATGCGGGCCTGTGTTAAATACGCAGACGGAAAACTGGCTAATGTTCATAACTGGGAAGATATTTTTACAAGGGCATTTGTCGAGCCACATCATAGACCTGAAGAGTTGAGCGCGGTAGACTATATAGCGATTGCGAATCTATGCAATGAGGCAATAGGGTAATCAATATCTGCAATTCTTTTCAAATTCATCGAGCATTGCCATAAAGTTGTCATAAGACGCGCCATAAGCTATTGAGTGGCTTGGACCTATGATTATTCCGCCTTTTTTTGCTTTTTGGCAGGCTTGTTTTACGTTTTTGCGGACATCATCGGCTGAGCCGGTCAGGAGAATTTCCACGGATATTCCGCCCCAGAAGAACATTTTGCCGGCAAAGCTTTCTCTCAATTTGCCTATGTCCATACCCGCGTCGGCCTGAAGCGACTGGAGACAATTTATGCCGGCTTCGATGAACATATCAATCAGCGGCAGGGTATTTCCGCAACTGTGCAGAAAAATATAGTCGACGTATTGTCTTACGTTTTGACATCTGGCTTTTATCAGCGGCAGGCAAAATTCTCTGAACATCTGCGGAGAGATTATCGGCGCGCGGGTCGTACCGTAATCTTCACCGAGGAGAACACCTGAAAAACCGGAACGGAAAATTTTTTCAGACATTGCGTTGTCGTGTGCCAGATAGTTTTCGGCGGCGGCTTTGACAAGCCGGGGGTTTGCTATGTATTCGGTAAGACCTTTTTCCATTCCGCCGAGCAGTACCATCGCATATAGATAGCCGGGGGCAAGTACGAAACGCTCATCGGAAAATTCGTCAATTACGTCATTGAACGCATCGAAACAAGTCTGGTCAAAACCTGCAGGGTCGATATCTTCAGGGAAATCTTCCGGCCGATACTGTTTTTCGGTGTCCGGGTCGTGGACACAAACGAGTTCATTGGCGACCTGTGAAACTTTATATATTCTGCCAAGCTCGTCTTTCCAGGTTGTTTCATCTATTTTTTCAGCTTTAGGCCATTTCTGGCTCTTCGGCGGCAGAATGGAGTCCTTGTGGGTTATTATGTCGCATAGATCTATTTTGCGGTAAAAATCGATAGTGTCTTTTCTGAGGCTTTCGACGATTTCGTCGCGGCGGCCCTGCCAAAGGGCAATCTGCTGGGCGATTTTGTCGCGGACGAAAGTTTTTCTGCCGATGACGGCTGAAACGGTATCGCAATCGACGGTATAAAAACCGAGGGGAATTCTATCAGGCTTTTGGCCTTTTAGTAAAGTCAGGATGCGTTCTTTACCGGTCATATTTCAATGGAACTATGACGATGAGCGTGACATTCGATATTAACAGCGACAGGGAGCGAAGCGATGTGGCAGGGGGCGGTTTCAATTGAAACTGCAAGAGCTGTTGTGTCGCCGCCCAGGCCGGAGGGGCCTATGCCGAGAGAATTTATTTTATGCAGGAGCTGTTTTTCTATTTGAGCGTAGAACTGGTCGGTATTTTGCGAGTCGAGTTTTCTTGTGAGTGCTTTTTTACTCAAGAGGCAGCACTGTTCGAAATCGCCGCCGAGACCTACACCGACGACAAACGGCGGACAGGCATCAGCGCCGGCATCGGCAACTGTTTTTACAATCCAGTCGGAAATTTTTTCTTCGCTGTCGGTCGGCAGGAACATTTTAAACTGGCTTTTGTTCTCGCAGCCGCCGCCTTTTGCCAGCAGAGTTATTTTGATTTTGTCGCCGCCGACAATTTCGGTGTGAATGATGACAGGGGTGTTTGTGCCAGTGTTTTTTCTGTCATTCAGAGGCTGGGCTACAACACTTTTACGCAAAAAGCCCTTTTCGTAACCTTTTGCTACGCCTGTATTTATAGCGTCAATAATAGTTTTTTCCATAGGTTCAATAATGACCTGAGAGCCGATTTGCAGGAATATAACTGCCAAACCGGTATCCTGGCAAATCGGAATCTGTTTTTCCTTTGCGATTTTTGCGTTTTCGATTAGCTGGTTGAGGATTTTTTTCGCAGAACCTTTTGACTCTTGTTTAGCGGCCTGTTCCAATGCAGTCAGGACATCCTGCGGCAGTTCGATACTGCTCGTTATGCAGAGTTTTTCAACCTGAGAAACAATTTTTTCAAAAGATACAGTTCTCATTTATTTAATATCAATTTCATAGGTTTTATACAATGTATTATTTTCGGCATCGGATGTTTTGACTGCCAGGACGTGCTGACCGAGTTCCAAATTTTTGATATTTATCGTGAAGTTTTCAACAGTGGTATCAAAAACATTATCGTCAGGCAGAACGGAAATCCAGTTCTCGTTGCTGTCAACAGTATAGCTTAAACTGCTGATTGTACTGAATTCATCGGTAACTTTCAAAGTCAGCACCGCTGAGCGTCCAGTTGTCTTAAGCTGATATTTTTCGATTGTCGGAGGAGTATTGTCGACAGTTACAGCTTCGCTTATTCTTGAACCTGTCAGCGATGAGGCCTCGTTATTACTTAAACGGTCGGAAGCGGTAACTTTCAGCTCATAGATGCCGTCCTCTACTGTTTTAGTATTCCAGTCAAAGGATGGTTTTTCCAGGTCGTCTATAAGCTTAATCCAACCCGTACGGCCTTTTAGCCGGAAATCGATTTGGTATATGAGCTGGTCGCCGTTTTCATCCTCGGCCCGGAAGTTGATTTTTCGTATTCCCGGGGCCGCATCTTTATCGGCTTTGCCGACTGTAACCTCTGTTACTTTCGGCGCGAGGTTTGGAACAACATAGGCTATCGCTACTTCGCGGACGGTCGGGGCGGCAGTGTTTGTGCCGTTCAAAATCAGTTTATACTGGCAGAACCGGCCGAGAGGCACTTTAAGGTCGACAGGTTCTGTTATTATTACCGGTTCGGTCCAGCCGGAAAAAGTCGGGTCGTTTATATCGTCAACGTTTCCGCTTCTTGTGCTTAGAAGTATTTTGGTGTCTTTCGGAACATCCGCCTCAATCTGAAATTTCCCCCAAAATGCCGGCTGGCCGGCGTCAGTCAGGCCGGATTCATAATCGCCTGTCAGAGCAAAGACGGACTTGAGCAATATAAGCTTCGGCGGATTGGCAGTGGAAAATACGATATCGTTTCCAAATTTTTTGATATCGGTTATCTGCGAAGACTGCTTGTCCTCGTAAATAAGGGTTTCAGTCTCGGTTTTAGGATTAACACTGAACAACTGAGCTTTGTTGCCTGTGCCGAGCAGAATTTTGTCTTTTTGCATATACATCGCGAAAAAGACCGCTGTATGGCTGAAGATGTCCGTCACAAAACCGTTGGAGTCAATGCTGTAAATGTGGCTTGCGGAACCTGCCGGCTTATTTCTTTCGAGCTCTTCCGGCACCGGGTTTTTGGATGGCTGGCTGTCCTGCGGCGTGTTGGCGATTTTAAGCGATACGCCAGCGTCTTCCTCCGAATCCTTTGGCTCCTGATTTTCAGGTTGTCCGAGAGCGAGAGGTTTTATAACTTCCCGGCCGCCTTTAAGCTGAGCCTTTATTGACTTGTACGAAGTGGCGGCCGCGTATAAGTTTCCGCTGCTGTCGAAGAGCAGGTCATTGATTTCGTTTTCGCCGCTGTCATAAAGTATTGAAGCGGTTTTCTTTTCGGGGTCGATTTTGTAGACAAGCCCTCTTGTATCAGTGCCCGCGTAAAGAAAACCGTCTTTGCCGACAGCGAGTGACAAAACATTTTTGTCCAGACAGGTATAAATAAGCTGCGGGTTTCGGGCTTTGCCGTCGAGCCGCCAGATTTGACCTTTGGGGCCTGTACCGAGAAAGATATTGCCGGATTTATCGAGCACGATGGCGAAAATATACGAGGCCTGGTTCGGCTCAGGCTCAAAAACCGTTTCAAATTTTTTGCCGTCGTAACGAATCAATTGACATTTATCGCCGCTTATGCCGGCAAGAAGGTCGCCTTTGGAATCGAGCGCAAGCCTGAAAACGTGCTCATTGGCAAGGTGCTTTCTTGAAGCGTCAATTTTGGGTTTATTTGGGTCATTGGGTTCATTTGTTTCTTTTACCGGCTCTTTTTTTTCTACTCCTTTTTCTACAGGATAAATGCAGACAGTTTTACCGTCTTTATATTTGTAGATTTGACCGTTGGGACTTGTACCGATATATATAGAGCCATCGTCTTTGCAGGCTATAGAGTTTATTGTCCAGACATTGTTGAAATCTTCCGTAAGAGTTTGCGATGCCGCGGCAAGCGAGATATTTCCGCGGGAACTGATGACGGTATTATTCGTTTTCCCTTCTGAAAATTCCTCAATGGTCTTGTACCTGACGATTTTACTTGTAACAGCGAAGCATCCGCAGGCGGCAACAAGAACAACAAGTACAGGAAACAAATATTTTTTCATCGTTTTTTCTCCGTATGAATTTATTTTTTTTCGACGGTAATAGTAAAGTTTCTGCTGTCGAGCACGACCGTATCAATCGGTATCGTTCTGCTGAGCCATTCGGGAGCGGGCTGGGATGGTGTCGAACGTTTGCTGTTATTCAGCAGTAATGTTTTCGTCAGCGGCAGCTGCGGCAGCTCGGAATTCTCCAAAACAATACCGCCTGCCGGTAAAGTCATCGTAATATAAAGGCTGTTTCTTTTTGTATTTCCGATTTCATTTATGATTTTTATAAGGTTCGGCATATTCTGCGGCGTGTAGCGGTAGGGCGCAAGTCTTGTGCTGAATTGCCTGTAATCGGCGTCGCCGGCGGCTGTAAGCTCGTATTCGCCCGGCGGGATATCGTCAGGTATTTTTATCTGTGCTGTATATGTTTTATTGGCCGACAAATACGATTCGAGAGTTATACGGGCCGTGATTGCCTGGCCGGGTTTCACCGTTGTATCTGAAACCTCAAAATCCCATATACGGGAAACCAGTGTCTTAGGCAGGATTGTAACCTCAAAGTCAATGGAGGAAATAGGCGGTCTGTCGTAAGGATTGTTCAAAATAAGAGCCAGCGTGCCGATACTATCCGACAGACATTCTTCAAGACCGGAAGAGCTTGAGAAATTTTCGAAAGTAATGGGTTGGTAACCCTCAATGCCGATAGTGGTTTTGTATTGCACGGTATTGTCTGCGGGCAGGTCGCCGAGCATTGTCGCTGTTCCGGACAGACAGAGTCCCGCCAAAAGCGGGGTGAAACGCCTATGCGAAACAATCTGACAGTCGTATGTGCGAACTTTTTCATCATTGTACCGGTTTATCGTGATATGCATCGGGATTGTTTTGGCTTTTCTGCCGATGGTGCCGACGACTGCGGTCGACTGGTCTATGTATAAGGCTCCTTTTACATCAATCGGCTGGCCGAATTTGAACGACCTCAGGAGGCTGGCTACCACAGTATTTACGTAACCGGTCGCCATCGGAACATCAATAGAACCCTCGCCGAGAAGGCTGTGACCGAAACCGTAAATTTTATCATCCACAACTTCAGTAATTGTACCTATGGCGCTTAAGTCGATATCGCCGTAAACCAGAGGAAGGGCGAGTATTCCGCCGGGCTTCATCGGAATATCAGCATATTGCGAAAGCCTGCCGGAGGCGCCGCCTGATACCGGCAGCAGACCTGCGGATTCGAATGCGTCGGCAAAAGTTGAAAATGAATTTTTCGGCAAAGTTGTCGCGAGCGGACAGGGGAGCATAGTTAGGCCGTCGGCCGATGAAGCCGCAGGCCTCGCGGCCTTCGAGCCGAGGGACGGCGAACCTTTGAAATTGATTATTTGGTTGTATGCTGTTTTTAGGTCAATGGGTTTGGAAAAATCCAGAACAGACGAAAAAGCAGTCTCCTGTGCGGTCCCGACGTATCGGGAGAGGGCTCCGGCCTGGAGCATTTCTTCTATGGGCGTTACACCGTAAAGAGGGTCTTTGCTGAATGTCCAGCCGAACGCAAGAGCGCCGGCAAGTCTGCCGTTTATATAGACCGGCGAACCGCTGCAGCCGGCGACGGGACCTGTATGGATAAATCGCTCATCGGTGCCCATAACAAGTATTGCGTTTCTGCCGGGCCGAAAGTCCCTGACGATATCTACCACTTTAAGGCTGAATTTTTCAATCTCGACGTTTTTATAAACCGTAAGGCAGGTCGCATCCATTCCGGGTTCGATTTCGTCGATGGTTATATATTTTGCCTTGTCTATCTCGGCAAAACAGACGAATGGAAGTAAAGAAATAAGGAAATAAGGAAGTAAATATAGGCTTTTCTGAAACATCGGTTTTCCCTGTATTTTTTTAATATAAACCCATAAACAAACTGAATTTTAGTGCCGTAAAAGAGATATTGCAAGCTTAAAGGTAAATGATATAATATCTGCCTTTGGTAATTCTAAATGTTGACTAAATAGAGAGGTAAACGATGAAATCAGAACGCCGTCACGAATTGGCGACAAACGAACTGGCAGATTGGATTGCGAATTTTCCGCAGTGGTTTAATGAGAATCTAACAACGATAATTATAGGGGCGGTTGTGGTTGCCGGTCTGATAGCGTATACGATATTCTATTACCACAGAGAAACCCGTATCTGGAGCCAGAAGGATGCGCAAATCGCGGCTATGCTTGACCAGCTTCAATGGCAAAAGCAGACAGTTACGGAGGGCAAACAGCAGGGACTGGGTGTTTCCGATACTTTTCTCAGTATGGCCGGCAGTTTTCAGACCGCTGCTGATGAGACTGAAACTCCGATTCTTTCAGCCCTTGCGATAATAAAAAGGGCAGAGGCGCTTCGTGCCGAACTGCACTATCGGTCCAAGATAGCCGAGCCGGATGTCCGTAAATTTCAGCTTCAGCAGGCCCAGAAATTTTATGAGCAGGCACTGGAAAAAGCAAAAGGCGACGCGGGCGTGTCCGCGATGGCCGAGTATGGTTCGGCTCTGTGCCTTGAGGATATGGGAGATTTTGCCGGGGCAAAACAACTTTATGATAAGATTGCACAGGCCGATGAGTACAAAGGCACTATGTATCAGACGAGAGCTCAAATTCGTACTGCTACGTTGAGCGATAATGAGGGAAAGGCCGTTCTTGTAAAAGCTCCTCCGCAACTCGAGCAGGCACCCGTGGAAACTGTAAAAAAACCCTATGGCCCTTTGAAACTGGACGAACCAATGGTTAATGTCGATGCGGTAGTGCCCGGCGGCAAATCCGATTCCAATTTAGCTGAATAAACTGCAATGAGTCCCGCACCTTCTAAATATTCATCCCGCACCGGAGAACTATTGAATAGAAAAATGGTGCGGGATTCACTTTATCACATATATTTTTTGAAGAATTGAATGGAGAGAAGGTGCGGGATGAGTGAAGATGAACTCATTGAAGGGGAAAATTTAAACGAGCAGAATGGTCAGGACGCACTTGAGACCGAAGGCGCAGAACATCTTACCCTGCGGGTCGGCAGCAATATAACACATCGCAGGCTCGATAAATATCTTGGGGGCAGGTTAAGCAGCTTCAGCAGGACGATGCTTCAAAAACTGATTGTCGAGCAGGCGATAACCATCAACGGCAAATACGCCAAGCCCAGCACAAGGATTTCACCGGGCGATACGGTCGATTTGATTCTTCCGCCTCCGCCGGCCAAGGAGTTTATTCCCGAAGACATACCTCTTAATATTATCTATGAGGACGACGACATACTTGTCATCAATAAACAGGCCAATCTGATTGTTCATCCGGCCAGAGGCTATAAAAAAGGAACGCTGATAAACGCTCTTGCGTTTCATTCGAAAAAACTTTCCAAAGGCAGCGAAGAATTTCGGCCGGGAATCGTTCACAGGCTCGACCGCAATACCACCGGCGTTCTTATTATCGCCAAAAACGAGACGGCTCACTGGCGGCTTGCCAGACAGTTTGAAACCAGACAGACGAAAAAATATTATCTTGCGATTGTACACGGCACGCCTGACCTTATGGCCGATTGCATTAACAAGCCGCTGGCGGTTCATCCGAGAATACGTGAAAAATTTGCGGTTCTGCCGATGATAGGCAAAGAAGCCATAACATATTACGAAGTCATTGAGAAATTCAGAGGCTATACTCTGCTCAAAGTGAATATCAAGACAGGCAGAACGCATCAAATCCGCGTTCATATGTCATATATCAAGCACCCGATAATCGGAGACGAAATGTACGGCGGAAAGCTTGTCTATCGCTGGCAGATTGAGTATCAAGATGCCCGGTCCGAAGAGCCGCTGATAGCCAGGCCCGCACTTCACGCTTGGCAGCTTGAAATTACACATCCTCAAACGAATAAGCTGATGAAATTCGAGGCACCGATAGCCGATGATATGCGGAAGATACTCGAAGAGCTGAGAAAATTCAGGAAGATGTCTAATTAGAAAATTTTATTCCTCCGGCAGCCTTACAAGGCTTTCGTTCGAACCTGTAATCATCAGGGTATCGCCCTGATAAATAACTGTTTCGGGCATCGGAACATTTATAATCTCGCCCTTTTGGTTTTTATCTTCGATATTTTCACCTCTTTTTATAGAAACGAGATTAACGCCGTATTTCTGGCGAAGCTGCAAATCAAGCAGGGTTTTTTCGTGGAAACTCGCCGGCGCGATTATGCTCGCAATCGAATAGCCGGGAGCGAAGTCTATTCTTTCGGTAATCTGGGGTGCGATAAGCTTGTAAGCCCATCTCTGGGCGGATTCGATTTCAGGATAAATGACTTCCGTGGCGCCGACTTTTGAAAGCACTTCGCCGAGAGTGAGAGTTTCAGCGCGGGCATAAATCAGCGGCACACCCATCGCTTTTAGATTGACGACGGTCATTATGGAAGATTCGAAACCTCTGCCGCCCTGGCCGATTCCGACAATAGCGACATCGACTTTATCGACACCCTGGGCCCGCAGAGCATTTTCATCGGTGCTGTCGAGCCTGACGGCGTGCGTTACCTCGTCGCGAATCTGGTCGATTATTTCACGATTCTGGTCGATTGCGATTACCTCGGCCTGCCCCATCGTAAGTGAAACGGCAAGTTTTCGGCCGAAACGGCCAAGACCAATTACTGCAAATTTTCTCATATTCTGCTCCTTTTTTACAAAGCTGATAACAGGCGGTTTATCCTACAACTACCGATTCCGTCGGATAATTGAAACGAGCTGGTCTTATATTGAAAGTCAAAGCGGCCAGCAGCGTAAGAGACCCGAGCCTTCCTATCAGCATAGTAATAATAATAATGATTTTCCCTGCCGTTGTCAAAGACGGCGTAATGCCGCAACTGAGGCCTACAGTGCCCAGAGCGCTTGTTGCCTCAAGCATTATGGATGAAGCATCGAAATTATTATGTCTTTCCGTTATCGTAAGCAGCAAAGTTGCCGACAAAAGCACGAACATAAACATCGATAAAACTGTAAGAGCTTTACCGACCGTTACCAGCGGGATGGAACGTTTGAATATTTCCACTTCGGCTCTTTTTCGTATCGTGGCATAAGCTGCCATTATGATTATTGCGAGCGTAACGGTTTTAATACCGCCTGCGGTTGAGCCGGGCGAGCCGCCTATAAACATAAGAATCATAAGAATCATTTTTGCCGGAACGGAAAGAGCGTTTATGTCAATTGTATTAAAGCCCGCGGTTCTGGCCGTTACTGACTGAAAAAAAGCGTTCGGAAGACCGATGTGGTCGTTACCGGTATTATTCTGAATTATAAGCAGTCCGACTGTGCCGCAAATGATAAGCAGAACGGTTACAATGAGGACTATTTTTGTTTGAAGCTGAATTCTGAGAGGAGTTTTAAATCGCTGTTTTTCATAAGGAAGAGACCTGTTAAAAAGATATCTGATTCTGTCAGCAAAGACGGTTGCAATATTGTTAAGCACTCCGAAGCCGAGACCGCCGATTATTATCAATGGACAAATAATTGAGTAGATTCGCCAATCAGCGTTAAAACGTATAAAACTATCGGAATACAACCCCAATCCGGCGTTGCAGAATGCGCTGATTGAATGAAATATTGAACAGAACCATTTGCTGTGGATATACAAAGGCAGCGGCGCCATTGAATCCCACATATTATAGAGGCATACTGCTCCCAGCGATTCGATGCCAAAAGTTACCATAAAAATAAAAGCAATCATATTTGCTATTTTGCCTGCGGTCTGAGCATTGAGTAAATCCTGCATAGCTGCCGACTGGCGGACATTTAGAGCCTGACCGAAAAGCAGGGCGAAAATAGCGCCGAAAATCACGATACCTAAACCGCCAAGCTGAATCAGGCAAAGGATTACAGTCTGGCCGACAATAGTAAAATCAGTTCCGGTGTCCTTGACGGTAAGACCTGTTACACAGGTTGCGCTGGTCGCGGTAAAAAGAGCGTCGATGAAACTCATCGACTTTGCAGTGAAACTTCTGGGGAGCATCAGGAGAATTGCGCCGCAAAGAATGATAGTTATAAAGCTGCCCACGAATGTTACGGCAGGACTTCTGCCTGCGGCGGCAAGATTCACCATAGTTCTGCATACCTTTGCGATAATCTGCAGCAGCAAATAAATACCTATCGCCCATAAAGCACTTGCCGAGAACAAGAGTACTACAAACAGAACAATAAAGACAAACTCAAACCAAAAAAGACGCAGAAAATCCTTTTTGTAGCGGGCATTGAAAAACCTTACGAGTTTTTCCGCAATGAAGAGAAATACGGCGGCAGTGAGTATCGGGTACATAACGCGATCGGAAAATGTCGTCTGATAAAAACCAAGCTGCGCAAGAGCCACAATTACTACAATACCTGTTATGGCAAAATTGAGAAGTATCAGCAACCGCTCGATGGTTTTGTTTTTATAAACGATATCCATATCAATGCTAATTCTATTGTTAAACTATCCGAAAATCCAGAAGATTTATAACCTCTTGCCGGTTTATAACTCTAACTTACCAAATAGTTTGTGAATAAATAAAAAAGCCGTACCTGTCAGAGGGTACGGCTTGGCCAAACTGCATGGCCACGGATTATAATATCTTTCAAATAAAGCAGTTAAGCGACAATCGTCATCGCTTTATTATTTTTTCTTTCCTATTAATGCCAATGACCCTATCGCCAGCAGGCAAATCGTTGCCGGCTCGGGAATCGTGTAAATAAAGCCGTGGCAGCCAGAAGCGTCATAGTACTCGCCGACAATATTGCTGCCGTCTATGCCAGTTGGGTACGTGCTAGTTGCCCCGGGTACGTCGAGGGTGGTCCAGTTTATCCCGTCATAGAGAAAACCGTGTTGTTCACCAGAGGCGTCACCATAACAACCAACAATATTGCTGCCGTCGATGCCATCTGCCGATGTCTCGATTGCTCCAGGGTAGTCAAGAGTAGTCCAGCTTGTCCCATTATAGAGAAAGCCATGTTGCTTACCAGAGGTGTCTGTGTACGAACTAACAATATTGCTGCCGTCGATACCATCTGCCGATGTCTCGATTGCTCCAGGGTAGTCAAGAGTAGTCCAGCTTGTTCCATCATAGAGAAAACCGTGGCCGCCGGAGGCGTCATAGTAATAACCAATAATATTGCTGCCGGAGATGCCATAGGCGAGTGTTCCAGTTGCCTCGGGCATGTCGAGGGTGGTCCAGCTTGTCCCGTTATAGAGAAAGCCATGTTCCTTACCGGAGGTGTCAGTGTATTCACCAACAATATTGATCCCGTCGATGCCATCTGCCGATGTGTAAGTTGCTCCTGGCATGTCAAGAGTGGTCCAGCTTATCCCGTTATAGCGAAAACCGTGTCCACCGGAAGCGTTAGTGTATCCACCAACAATATTGCTTCCGTCGATACCACTTGCGCCTGTCTCAGTTGCTCCTGGCATGTCAAGGGTGGTCCAAGTACCCGCCATTGTGTAACCAGTACCGAAGAGAGATATTACCACCCAAATTACAATTAACTTTTTCACTCGATTTCTCCTTATGCTATTTGTGTTTTTTTATTGTTTTTTCTGCGAATCAGACTTAAAGCTCCAAAGCCGAACAGGCAAATCGTTGCCGGTTCCGGGATATCCTCGACGGTCATAGAACCGCTGAAACCGTCATTGCCCGGCTCATAATTGTCCAGCATCCATTTAAAGCCGCTGCTGGGTGCGCCATGAAAAGTCAAATCGAAATCCAATCCAGGCTCGTTCATATTGGCAATAGCCGCCAAAACATCCGAACCAATGATGTTATTGATTGTTATATTGGTAATATCCATTTGGAAGTCAGTATAAGTCAGAGCTGTTGTGCCGATAGGGACCAAATCGCCCGACCCTAAAATGCCGCTCAAGTAAGTAACAGTACCACTCTGGTTCCTGATGGAGATTGTGCTGGTAAGCGGAGTTAAAGTGTATGGTCCGCCCGGTATGCCGCCCACAGAAAGATCAGGAAGATACACTGAAGCGCCAACCAAAGCATCAGTTCCGCCGCCTAATACCCTGTTAATGGTAATAGTTTGATGGAACGCGATTGTACCATTGCCATCGTAAGTCCAGCCGCCGGCATTATCACCGCCGGGACTGAATTCGCAGGTCGGTACGGCCAAAGCAGGCATAACTACAAATGCGAGCAGAACGCCCGTAAAAAATAACTTCTTCACTTGTTTTCTCCATTTCCAAATGCGGCAGAATGATAGATAGACTCTGCCGAACTATTTTAAAGTCTTCTGTTTTATTTTTTTCTTCCTATTAATCCCAAAGAACCTATTGCGAGCAGGCAAATCGTTGCCGGCTCGGGAATAACCTCGACTTCTGTACTATTGATTTTGTCGCCGTTGGTTCTGCCTCCCTCGACAACTGTCATATTCTTAAACTCTACCCTAACAACCAGGGGCAGCGGGGGTAGCAGTAAAGCGGGGATAGTATGCTGAGTACTACTTGCATCAATTCGGGCGTAATAAATTTGGGTGTAATCCTCGGGATCCTCTGCTGAAATATCTATGACGGGATTGGATTTACCGATTTCCCACAAGTCCCACGTAATGATAAGGTCTCCGTTGGGCTCGAATGTGGTGGATGTGATGTTGGGGAACTGACTGGGGAATGGACAATCCAATTCGGCAGAGTAAGTCCCGCCGATGCCATCGTCAAAAGTATATGTGCCATCTGGAAATTGGGCTATCAGCTCAGAAAGAGTTGGCTCTTCCACCTTTATACCTATAGGCAGGATTTCGCTGAGCGGCGTAGCGACGATTCCACTGAAACTGGCATAGGGGTTGAATTCGTAAGAAATTATGCCTTCAGAGTCTTTCCACTGCCAGAGGTGGACACCCCAATAGTCAGAGGCAATGCAGTTTGTGGTAAACGCGAGGATTGCTATTACACAAATTGTAATTAACTTTTTCATAATTCTTCTCCAAATTTTGTTTGCTCTAAATTTTTTTAATTAACTTCTTCTCTACTTCTTTCTTCTAATCAGACTCAAAGCGCCAAAGCCCAGCAGGCAAATCGTTGCCGGCTCTGGTACTTCGTACTGTGGAATAAGGTCTATAGCGCCGCTGAAACAACCATTGCCTGATTTGTTATTATCCAGCATCCATTTAAAGCCTTTACTTGGTGCTCCCTGAAAAGACATTACAAAATCCAATGCCGGTTCGGCCATAGCGGCAATAGCAGCCAGAGCTTCTGAACCAATGATGTTGTTAATAATTACGTTGGTAATATCTATCTGGAAATCAGGATAGCCAAGAGCTTGTGTGCCGATAGGATATAAATCGCCTGCACCTAACGTACCGCTTAAATAGGTAATAGCGCCGTCTGGACTTTTGAGAGAAATTGTGTTTGTAACCGGCGTCGCCGTGTATGGTCCGCCGGGTATGCCGCTGATAAGCAAGTCGGGTATATGCACCCATGCGCCTGCCAGAGTGTCGTTATTATCGCCTAATCCTCTGTCAACTTCGATAATCTGGCGGAACTTAATTGTTGTACAGGCGCCATCGTATGACCAGTTGCCTGCTTCGCCGCTGCCGAGGCTGAACTCGATAGTCGGTACAGCCAAAGCCGGCATAACCGCAAGTCCGAATAAAATGCCTGTTATAAATAACTTCTTCACTTCTTATCTCCGTTTCCAAACGCAGCAGAACGATAAATCAACTCTGCCGAGCTATCTTAAAATCTTGTATTTTTATTTTTTATTTCTTATTAATGCCAATGAACCTAAAGCCAGCAGGCAAATCGTTGCCGGCTCAGGAACGGAAACAATGGTGCCAGAGTCGATGACGAAATTATCTAAATATGCATCGTTTGAATTTAGAATCACTCCATCAGACCAGCCTCCGAAAGATGGAATGACAACGTTGTTGTCCCATTCGCCTTGTAATAAGTCCGAGATGGCCACCCAGGCATTAGTTGCCCAGTAACCGGTGTCGCTTAAATATAGTACATCTTCACTTGCATCGTAGGAGATATACAAAGTTCCGTTGTCTGTATCTCTTTGCTTCTCACCTTTGGGGATTTCAGAGTTATTTATTATATTCTCTATCGCACTATAGAAAAATGAGTGATAGGCCGTTCCTCCACCAGTTGAACCACAGCCAGCCTCTATTAGAATATCGCTGCCCAAGTCTGTGTTGAGACAAAGCTGAACGGCGGCATCGGTATCTGCCGGACCAGAAGATGGGCTGAAAAAGTGGAAATCAATCTTAAAAGAAAAATCAGTTGTCGGCGAAAATCCCCAGCCGTTAGCGAAATAACCAGCCGCTCCATCTTCGCTGCCTGCAGAACGCAGTTCTAATCTATCGTTGATTTCGTCCAGCCAGGCATTGGTGTGATTATCCTCGTAGAGATTCCATAAAGACGTATCCTGCGAATTGTCATTGAAGTTGTCTGATATTGGCAACGCATAGACCACAGAAGTTGTGAGAACCATTAATGCTGCTACAGTAGAAATTGTAATTAACTTTTTCACTCGATCTCTCCTTATGCTATTTGTGTTTTTTTATTATTTTTTCTGCGAATCAGACTTAAAGCTCCAAAGCCAAGGAGACAAATCGTTGCCGGTTCGGGGATATCTTCAGCCGTCATAGAACCGCCGAAACCGCTATCACCCTTTAGATTATTATCGAGCATATACTTAAAGCTGCTGCTGAGTCCGCCGCCAAGAAAAGTCAAATCCAAATCGAGCCCCGGCTCGGTCATAGCGGCGATAACCGCCAAAGCGTCCGAACCGATTGTGTTATTGATTGTTATGTTGGTGATATCCATCTGGAAATCTGTATAACTCAGAGCTGCTGTACCAATAGGATACAAATCACCCGTACCTAACGTACCGCTTAAATAAGTAACAGTACCGCTTTGGTTCTTGATTAAGATTGTGCTTGTAAGCGGGGTCAGTTCGTACGGTCCGCCCGGTATTCCGCCGACGGAAAGGTCTGGCAGATAGACCAAAGCGCCGACCAGAGCGTCAGTGCCGCTGCCTAATCCTTTGCTGACGTTAATAGTCTGATGGAACGTAATTGTGCCGGCGCCATCGTAGCTCCAGCCGCCGGCATCATCGCCGCCGGGGCCGAATTCAATGGTCGTTTCGGCCAAGGCGGGCACAACTGCAAGTCCGAACAAAATGCCCATTAAAAATAACTTCTTCACTTTATATCTCCTATTCCAAATGCGGCAGAGTCATAAGTCAACTCTGCCGAGCTGTCTTAAAATCTTATATTTTTATTTTTTTCTTTTGATTAGCGCCAGTGAGCCCAATCCGAGCATACAAATCGTAGTCGGCTCCGGAGTAATCACGAACGCAAGGTCCATTGATAGTCCCTCATACAGGTTGTCTTTTGGATATGTCAGGTCAGACCAGGGACCGTTTGGCGTATTGCCCCAGACTGCGTCATCCATAAAGTGCGGAGAGCTTGAAGTTTTCCAGCCAAACAAAGGAGCCGGCGTTCCCTGCTCAAACACGGGGAACGCTTCTACGCTAAGCCAGTAAATAACGGCGTGAGTCGGTGAACCTTCCTGAACAAAAGCCTGAAGCGGATCAATTAAGAAATTGTACTGCCAGACTATAGAATCGGCGGGCATTTCGTAAGCTTGCGTATTTGGGTTATACCAGCCTTCTTGCAGGTCGCTGGCATAGCTCCTTACTGAGAATTCGCCCGGATAAAAATTCCTTTCCCACAGGTTTTGGCCGGGAGTGCTGTAGTCGTTTGTGGAACCGGCAGGGACGTCCGAATAAATACTCAGACGAAAACCTACTTGGGTCTGGTCCGGCACACCCTGAGAATTAAGCGGCAGGATGTCATGATACCATGAGCCCCAGATGTGGATGTCTGTTATAGGTCCGTTCGCTGTGCAAGCAAAATCATCAGCCAGAATCGTAGGCGTGGTGGCTAAAACATCTATGCCATTGGTGGTCAGGTCCGGCATCTGAACCCATTTGGCCGGATCGCCCGGATTCCAATCGGCATTTGCCACACCACTAATTGCCAAAATCATTGTTGCTGCTAAACAAATTGTAATTAACTTTTTCATTACAGTTCTCCTTATGCTATTTGTTGATATTATTTTTTTCCTGCGAATAAGACTCAAAGCGCCAAAGCCGAGGATACAGATTGTTGCCGGTTCGGGAATTATCTGAATTAAAGGTGTTCCGGCGGTTTTTTTGTCTACAAGTGCCGCCGAATCTGAATAAGCGTATAAGTTGTTGTATAGAGAAAGCCTAATGTGTGTCCAGTTAAACCCGTTTATTACAGCAGTTGCAGTCCAAGTATCTGCGCCGGAAGTTACAGGCATAGCCGGACTGAGGTCAAGGTAATTGAACATGGTCTCATTAGTTAAAAGATTTTCGATTGTGAACTGTCCGGAAACAGTAATATTACCATCCATGACATCGTATAAACCGCTCTCGCTGACACGTATTTCCGTTATCGAATACCCCGGTTTGGCTATCAAATCGAAAACGAGTGTATCGCAGGTATCCGCTGGGATGCTATTTGTAGATATGGCGATAAAATTCTGCGGAGAGAACGAGAAGGTATTTCCACTGATAGTCGGGTCGCCGAAGAGGCCGAAATCACTGCCGCCATTCTCCCAGTAAAGTTTATCTGTCGAGCCGTTGGGATCGCCGCTCCATGGCACAAATGCGGCCTGTGCGCTTTGATATGATACCAGGACCAGCAAAAGAATCGCAGAAATAACGGGAAGCACCCGTAATCTGGAATGGTAAAATGCAAAAACTTTCACGACTTCTACTCCTAAATATATAAAAAACTTCTTCTTCTGATATTTACTTTTTCAACTGCGGTACAAAAACCGCAGCCGCATATTTGTTTAACAATGTTTACTTCGTCTGCGTAACGACAGAGAGACGCTGCCCAGCGACAAAATGACTAATGTTGCAGGTTCAGGGACGATGATATCTGGGGTGATAATCTTTATGTCAAAATACATTTTTCTAATCAATGTATCGGATCCCTGCTGACTAAGGGCGATGAGATTGTTATTCAAAACAATTCGGACATAAGTCCAGTCAGATTCGCCAATGACGGCCTGACCGCTCCAGGGACCCTCATATGGCGGAGGTGAAATCGGCATATCAGGGTCCATCTGGAACATTTCTTTAATAACTTCGTACTGGTTCAGATTAGTCATAAATATCGCACCGCTTGCTGAAACTTTTCCTGCAGAGTTGATGTCATAAACGCCGTATTCTGTAATTTGAATACTTTGAATCTCTTTGCCGGGATGGACGATTATGTCAACCTGAAGGCGGTCCGATTTTACGGAACTGATACCATCGGTGCTTTGAGCGAGGAAATTGGCCGGAGAGAAATGAAGAGTGTTTCCATCGACAAGAATGGGATCGCCAAAAAGGCCTTTGTCGCTTCCACCATTTTGCCAGTCGAATCCGTTTGCTGTGCCGTTCTTATTATCCCAGTATATTAGAGCTTGTGCATCACCCGTATCAAGCACAGACTGGAACAGCGGAATAAGCAAGAACACAAACAAAACAGAAAGACTGAGGTGAGATGCGGAAATATCTATCCAACTTCTTCTCTGACGCATTGTAATACCTTCTCACTTGCCTCATAAAACTTCTTTCTCTTGAGACCTCCGTGAACTTCTTCTCAAAAAGCTCGCTTCGGTAACGTTGTCTTCTCCCTTTCCCTGTTCTCTCGCTTCCAAAATGAGTATAAAATTTATGCAGAAACTGACTATATAAGTCAGATAAAACCAGGTGAAAATCAGACGAATCCGCAATCAGCTTTTCAAACAGCACAAAGCTCAAAAAGCGCGCAAAGATAGCGCCAAGAACTTTGGTGTTTTCTCCTAATCAGCGGTTAAATGCCGAAAAACGCGCAAAAACCACCGGTCTCCGGTACGCGTTTTCCTGCTCCTGCCCTAATGTGTTTTCCCTGTACTCTTGTTTTCTACTCCCGCCCCTAATGTTAGCGTGAATTATACCAGAAACATATGTGTATGTCAAGAGGAAAATGAGACATTTTTTAGATGTGGTTTTGCCGTGAATTTAGCGAATATGCAGAGTATACCGTTTGTCAGAAAAATTTCATAGGTTTTAAAATATGTTAAATAAAAGATTTCTTACGGCGGAAATCGCTGAGAGTAAATACTAATCCGATACTTAGCAATGCCACAGTTGCTGGTTCCGGTACCGGTATAACCTGGAGTGTGATTGCGTTACCAAGAACTTTCTTTTCTATAAAGGCTGCTGAACCTTCGTCACTTAACGCAAATAAACCGTTTTCAAATGTAATTTTAATGTGGGTCCAGTTTGGTTGGCCGATATTAAGCTGTGTCCACCCCTGCCACGGCAGGACATCGCCGGTTACAGGCGTTAAAAGGTCGCTATCGATTGTTGCGGTCAGAATGTCCGTAGTATCCAAATTGGTGATAGTCAAACCGCCTGAAACCTGGACTTGGCCGTTATCCCAAATGCCGTAATCGCCGTATTCTGTAATCGCTATATTGTGGAAGCTGAAGCCCGAATGGGCAGTAAGCTCAAATTCAAGCCTGTCATAGACCGAATCTGCCAGTCCATCGACACTTTCAGCTCTGAAGTTGGAAGGGAAGAACGCAAAGGTATTGCCGCCAATAAGCGTTGGGTCGCCGAAAAGACCATTAAGACTTTGTCCGTTCTGCCAGTCGAAAAGGCCTGCGGTTCCAGTTGGGTTGCTCCATAAAATATTTGCCTGTGCCGATGAAAATGCCAATAGAACAATCGCTAAGGCGAAAAACCTTGTTTTTGTCATACAATTTCCCCAAAAAGGTATATAGTTTTTCCCTGTTTGGCCGCCGACTCGGCAAAGCCTCATAAATTCATAGACTGTAAGCTCTCTACAGCCACACTTGTAGTGCAGTTTGGCTGTAGTTTAACCGTCTATGAAAATATAATAAATAAAACGCTGTGTGCCAAAAAGTGATGTTTTTTTAGAAGAAGAATTGAAAAACAGCGCAAAAAAGAGCCCCGATAAATCGGGGCTCAATACAATATATAAAAATCCTTCACCGCAGGATTATTTGCTCTTTTTTCTCTTTAATAGTCCCAAAGCACCGATTGCCAGCAGTGTAATCGTTGCCGGTTCAGGAACCTGGCTGTAGAACTGATAGAACTCGCTGATGTGTGCTGAACCATTGGTGCCGCCAGTAATGGAAATGTCCTTGCTCCATATCCAGATTTCCTTGAGCGGTGCGAACTCGATATGGTCCCTCAAGTAAGCGCCACCGTCATTAGCGTCCTTGGAGCAGCTAATTGAGGCAATTATGTTACCGAATGGTGCATCCCTAACAGTTTCGCCAACGGCGACTCCGCCAGTGCCGGTGGCTGAAGCACCGCTGATGTCCATCCCAACGTCCTTGATAAAATAGTTATCGTAACCGGGCAGGACGGAAATTTTAAACTTTAAATCAGTGTTGACGTTCTGGCCTGAAAGTGCAATCCATGCAAACTGAAACCTCAGGCCATAGTCGCCTGTCGTGGTATCTTGGCCTCCCTGTATGTACAGTGAGTCAGCAGATGGAGCGATTGCCCCGCCTGTGGCGAAGCCAAAGAAATCGATATCCGAAAGCTTTTTGTCGCCAAAGATGAGGGAGCCATCCTGCAGGGAACTTATCGGAACCGGATTGCCCGTGAGTGGTATCCATGCGGCTGATGCAGCAGTTGCTATAAAGATTACTATAAGCAAGATAAGTATTGAATGATATTTTTTCATAATTCTGTTGTTTACATTCATAAGAAGAAGTTAATTTTTAGTTTTAAAATCATTTAAAACGCGAACAGAATCTTTCTGCCGCAGATAACTTCTCTTGCGAAAAACCCCTCCAGTATGTGTAATACTATTACCCCTGCCCCAATTTTGTAAAAGTTATCCTTAATGAACCGGCCGAAAGACCGGCTCATTAAGGTTTTTATATAAAAAACTTCTCCGCAATATAAACTTTTTATTTGCTGCTTTTTCTCTTTAATAATCCTAAAGCACCGATTGTCAGCAGGGCAATCGTCGCCGGCTCGGGAATAGGGTCATAGGTGTAAACAACAGTTACACAACCGTTGGCACTTACGGGCGAGAAAGCGACTTCAATACCGCTTACACTGCCGTAATCGAGCCATTGTGTAACAGAATAATCGATATCGTATGTTCCAGTGCCGGTATACCCGCCAAAGACCAGACTATTAACAAACCCTGTTTTGCTATCGGTTTCGATACCGCCGGTATATTTCATACCATCGGTAGGGGTCGGGTCATAATCGCCGGTACCATCGCCGGCATTAACCGTCAAAGAAAATGCCGCAGAGTGGTAAGCGCCAGCTTGGCCGGGAATAGGCAGAAAACCGGCATCTATCAAAGATACATCAGAGGAAGTTATATTCCCCTTTGCGCCAAATTCGAAATTCCCTGAAGCTACTGAAGCACTATCGTTATCGAGAATAATCTCACCGCCGCTGGTTTGCAAAGAAAGCCCGACCTGAATAGATTGAAGGCTGCCAAGTGCCGGATTAAACTTGTTGAAAGTCAGAAAGCCGTTCATATTGGGTATGCCGCTGAAATACAGCGTCTGTGGAATAGTAGCGGCAGAGGCCAAACCGGCAGTTACTAAGAGAGCAACAGCAAAGGTGAATAAAAATCTTTTTGTCATACCTACCTCACTTTCACTTAAGAGGTTATTGTTATCGCTTTAAAAAAGCGCGCAAACCATCCGCAAAATAACTCTTCTCTCGATTAAAAACGCAAGAATTGCTGAAAATCAATGCTGTAAAACAAAGCAAAACAAAAAACCCAAATCAAGCAGTTAGATAACTTAATATAGAATGTTCTCTCCACCCCAATTCTTAAGCTAATTATATCACAACGGCGGTACTAATGCAAGAGAAAAATCTGGTCTTTTAAAGATTTTTTACAAAAAAAGCCGATGGCGGTTTGCTATCGGCTCTTTTATCGAACCATTGTCGAAAACTAAAGATTACATTTTTTGCATTTACAGCCTGTCTTAAAGAGGATTATAAGCCCGACGACGGTTATAACTATGGTATAAACGCCTCGTGAAATATGCGTAATTTCCGGCAGGGTAACTTTGCCGTAGTTTGCGATTTTGCCAAGCGGAACGGCAATAGCGGGGTAAATCAGGATAAAAACGAAAGCCCCCGCAAACATCCCGATAACTGAGACAAGGGCATCAATTCTACCGGAAGCGGCGCAGGCAAGACCTGTACCGGGACAATAGCCGGTCATACCAAAACCTATGCCGAGAAGCGCTCCGCCGAGCAGTACCGAGACAACGGCAGCGGGTTTTACACTGTAATTGGCGCTGCCTGCCATATCGAGAATCCAGGTGCCGAGCATACCGATTATAACGAATAGGGCGATAACCCTCATTGCGTGAAAATCCTTGAGTCTTAATGTGCCGATTATTTTGTCCGGTTCGGCCAGGCCGCCCATATATAAGGCCGCTCCGAAAAGCAGACCCACGATAAAACCTGTTAAATTCGGATTCATTTTTGAACTCCTTTTATTTTTCGATGTTCGGAGATTTTGGATAGAAGATTTTTGCCGTCAGCATTCCAAACGCAAAAAGCGTAATAGTGAACGGCACAGCCGAAAGGGCTAATTGAGCCCAGCCGCTTGCGAACTGGCCGCTTGTACAGCCGTCGGCAAATCTGGCGCCGAGCAGGACCAGAAAGCCGCCGATGAATGCGGTTATCATTCTTTTAGCGATGTTCGAGCCATAGTTTGCCTGCCACCATACGGTAGTTTTTTGCACTTTGAATCGTTTGACCGCAATAGCGGCAATGACAGCACCTGCAATGATGCCGATGTCCAGCCAGAAGCCGTAACCTAACTTTTGATATTTTTCAGAGCTGATGAGGCTGTGATTTTGCGTGTACTGCGGCGCTGCTGATTTGATAATTTTTGCGTCAATGATGACAAACTGTGTTGATACGCCAAGCGGGTCTGCAAGGCCGATTGCCAGAATCTGTATCAGACCCAGCACGAGACCTGCCACCCACCAATCAAAAGGCGGTTTTTTTACAGTTAAATCATCCATAAACAAACTCCTTTCAAAAATACCACAACGACCGATAATACTTTATAAAAGTTAAATCGGCTGATTAGCGTGGTTTTGTGCAGTAAATTACCGGATTGTGGTTAAATGAAAAACTGGGATTTAATGGGAGAAAAGCTTACCGAAGAATCCGCTTTTGTGGCCGGATGAGCCGTGATGAACAGTTTCAAGATGCTTCTGTACCATTTCCGGAACCAGATAAGCATTAAAAGGCTTTACAATATAATCGACGGCACCTTTATTAGTGGCAAGTTCAATGTCCCTGGAATCTTCCTTGGAGGTGAGCATAAATACGGGTATGTACATAGTATTACTGTCGCGTTTGAGCTCAGTTAATACTTCCATACCGTCCATTTCAGGCATCATCCAGTCTAGCAGGATAACATCAATTTCCTCGGATCTGGCAATATCGAGACCATCGTGACCGTTCGAGGCTGAAAAGACCTTGAACCCCTTTTTGCTCATAGAGGTTTCGAGCAGCATCCTAATCGTTGCGTCGTCGTCAATCACAAGAACTGATATTACTTTTTGCATAGCACTTCTCTTTATTACTGATATTAAATCGCTATTAGTATCGGCAAAAAAGCCTCATAAGATTATTAAAATCACAATTATCGCGGAATACAGCAAAAAAGCCGAATTGAAATTTTTTCTGTCAAGTCCCATAAAATGTTTTGTGGCGATATTTAGTATTCGTTTACTTTATCCGGATGTCCGGTTTGCAGTAAATAACTGGAAAAAACGGATTTTTTTTGGTATAATAAGCTCGAAAGGGGATAATCCTGAAAATAAATTAAAGCTATATTCTTTTTAGTTCCCTTTTGCCTTTTCCCGCATTGCGTCTTTTCGTATGAGGCGGAAAGAATGCGGGAATTTTTTTGCGCCGTTGACGAACAGGCTGTTGTTGTTTAACATTTCCACTAATGAGAGCGATAGTTCAAAGAGTAAAAAAAGCGCAGGTGTCTGTGGACGGCAGGATAACCGGACAGATTGACGCCGGTTTGCTTGTATATCTGGGTGTTGGTAAAGATGATAGCGAATCCGATGCAGAATTTATCGCCGACAAAATCGTTAACCTGCGGATTTTTGTCGACAGCAATGATAAGATGAATTTGAGCATCAAAGACACATCTTGGCAGGTGCTTGTCGTCAGTAACTTTACGCTTTTTGGTGATTGCCGCAAAGGCAGACGGCCGGGCTTCGATTTGGCCGCTGAACCCGCGATTGCCGAAAGGCTCTACGAAAAAGTTGTCGAACTTATAAAGGCAGAAGGGATAAATGTTCAAAAAGGGATTTTTGCCGCCTATATGGACGTTACGGCATCTAATGACGGGCCGATAAATTTCCTCATCGACAGCAAAAGACTATTCTAACAGCCATTTCACCGCAAAATCATTTACTTGATTGAAAACAGGTTTTCGATTAAAATCCGCCTTTTTGAGAGTGCTTATGGCAGATAATATAAAACAGCAGGTTGAACAGCTTAAACGCGGAACAGTTGAAATTTTTAACGAAAACGAACTTGCCCAGCGCCTTGCCGAGGCGGCAAAGGAGAAACGCCAGCTTCGCGTCAAGCTCGGTATGGACCCTACGGCGCCGGATATTCATCTTGGGCATACCGTCGTTATGCGGAAGATGAGACAGTTTCAGGATATGGGACATAAAGCTGTTCTGATTATAGGCGACTATACCGCTCGAATCGGCGACCCGACGGGGCAGAACACCACAAGGCCGATGCTTACTCCTGAACAAATCGATAAAAACGCAAAGACTTATATTGCACAGGCAGGTAAAGTTCTTGATACATCAAAAGATAAATTTGAGGTAAGGCCGAACAGCGAATGGCTGGCGGATTTGAGACTTGCAGATATTATAAAACTTACCAGTTCTACAACTGTGGCGAGAATGCTTGAGCGAGATACGTTTGAAATCCGGTATAAGGCAGGAGATGCCATAAGTTTACATGAATTTCTGTATCCGCTGATGCAGGGATATGATTCTGTTATGGTAAAAGCCGATGTCGAGCTTGGCGGGACTGACCAGACGTTTAATAATCTTGTCGGAAGAGACCTGCAGAGAATTAACAACCAAAAACCGCAGATTGTAATGACAATGCCGATACTTGTCGGACTTGACGGCATAGAAAAGATGAGCAAATCAAAGGGCAATTACATCGGTGTAACAGATTCGCCAAAAGATATGTTCGGCAAAGTGATGAGCATAAGCGATGAGATGATGGAAAACTATTATACGCTGCTTACGGATATCCCGGCCGATAAAATAAAAGAGCTTGTCAATCCTCAAAAGACACATCCGAAAGAGGCGAAAGTATTTTTGGGTAAAACTATTATCAAACAATTTTATGATGAAGCAACGGGCGAAGCAGCGGCGGCAGAATTTGAAAACGTCTTTGCTCAAAAGCAAATGCCGCAGGATATGCCGGAAGTTAAAATATCAAAAGAACCTATAACAGCGGCGAGACTGCTTGCTGCGTGCAATCTTGTCGCAAGCGGCGGTGAGGCGAAAAGACTTATAGCCGGCGGCGGGATGAGTATAGACGGTGAAAAAGTGACCGACCCGAATAAATCGATAACGCCGACAAATGGAATGATTGTCCGTGCGGGAAAACTTAAATTTGCGAAATTAACGGTTAATTAAATGAGACTGCCTGAAATAAAAAATCCGGATAAGTATGTTGACCTTTATGTAGTTGATTTCGGCGGCCATAGCGGAGTCGGATTTACTGCTGATGAAGTTGCTGAGTTTCTCGAAAGTGAGAAATTCAAAGATGTAAAGGTTTACAGGATTTACAAGGCGTATCCGGATGGCAAAATGGAACTTAAAGGCGTGCCAAACGAAATATTCGAGCTTGAGGCAGGAATGTTTTTCTATGAAGCAGATGAAACTTCAGCATCGAGCGATTATAAAAAACTGATAGACTCTGCTGTGAAAACGGCTCCGCCGACAAAGGCAAAGGTTCATTTTGCCAAATACAGCGACGAAAAATTTGTGACCGCTCTTATTTTCCCTGCGGAATACAACGACCAAATCAGCCGATGGCTTTTGGATATCGATTATAAAACGAAAGGCGCCGCAGAAGGGGGAATCGAAGCGGTGAAAAGATATTACGCCGATAAGCCTGAAATTCTCGAAAGACACCAGTTATTCAATCAGCGGCAAATGGACAGTCTGACCGGTGCTGAGCTTTTAGCGGCGACAAAAATGGCTGTTGTAAGATGAGAAAAATTGAAAATTTAAAATTTAAAATTGAAAATTTAGGAATTTCATTTCTATTGGTTATTTCCTCTTTATTTAAACGAAAAGCATCGAGTGATATAAGAAAGATGGAATTTTCCACTTCTACGCAGCGATTAGGGCTGTCTTTTACGGATAAAGTAAGGGATGTTTTTCGCCGCAGGTGGATTAAAAAATCATAGTCAGGCATTTTTGCCGCAGCATTTTTTGTATTTTTTTCCGGAGCCGCAGGGGCAGGGGTCATTTCTGCCGACCTTTGGCTGCTCGAGCACTATCTGTTTAACTTTCGCTGCTTCGCCCTGCGGAGCCTGTGCGGCCGCCCGCTGCTGCTCGGCCATTTCAAACTGACTAACTTCTTCGTGCTTTGTCTGGCCTGTGCCCCAGATGCTTCTTGCTCTTGTGCCGGCCTCAAGACGAACCTTGAAAATTGTGTCGGTGACCTTGTCCTCAATCAAATCGAGCATCTCGCTGAACATTCGGAAACCTTCATGCTTGTACTCTATCTTTGGGTCCTTCTCAGCATACGCCCGCATAAAGATGCTTTCCTTCATATGGTCCATAGCATACAAATGGTCTTTCCATGCTGAATCATAGAATTGCAGGAGGACATATTTTTCAAGTTCGGATAGCTCAGTTCTTAAAAATTCTTTGCCGGCCTGGAGCAATGTTTCCTTAACTGTTTCTGCATCCTGGAGCTCATCAGGCGTTAGTTTAGCTTTGAATCTTTTATTTGCCCAGTCGGCAAGCTGCTCGGCGGAAAGGTTTGCGGCAAGCTTTTCGTCGATTTCCTTTTCAAGACCGCTGATGTGGTAATCTTCACTGAGTTTCATCAGTTCCTTATGAACGGTGGCGGGTGAGTTGTTCTGCAGATGAGAGGCGGAGATTTGTGTGCCGAACCTGTCGTTTGTCCAGCCTGCGAGATTTTCAAACGAATAGATATTTATGCCATCAGCACGGTAGGTCATACTCATCGCAAACTCGACCGGATATTCTATTTCCCGCCGGGCATAAAGAATTTGTACCTGCTCGAGCAGCTTTTCGTAAATTTGCGCAGGTTTTAAATCTTTAAGCTGGTTTACATCAAGTTTTATGCCGAATTTTCCGGCCGCCCAGTTGACAAAAGTCTTGATTCCAAAATCGACGTCAAGAAATGCCGGCAGTGCGGAACAGTCTTTTTTGTCTATCTGCTCGGCGGAGGCTTCAATAAGAGTTTGTTCGATTTCCTCAGCAGTCATTTGACGAATTTTGCTGCCGGACAGATTTACGCTGAACGCGCTCATCGCCCATTTGACCAGCGATTCGATATTCCAGGTGCTTTTATCCTCGAAATCCTCGAGGTATTCGCCAAGCGTAACGGAGATGTTATTTGCAGCCTCATTTTTCGCGTTTTTCTTTACCAGTTCCTCTATCTGCTCGGCGCTTAGATGAGAAATCCTGCCGGGGTTGATATCGACTCCGAAAGTCGTTTTTGCCCATTCGGCGATACATTTGAAACGATAATTTTCAGCGAGCATATCGGAGCAGGTCTTGTCGATTGTCGAGTCAATCATCGCGGTTATCATTTCCTTAAGGCCGATGCCTTCGATAACCTGTCTCCTGCGGGAATAGAAAGTTTTTCTCTGATAATCCATCACTTCGTCGAATTCGAGCAGGCTCTTTCTGGCCTCGAAGTTTCGCTGCTCGACTTTTTTCTGGGCCTTTTCAACGCCTCTGCTTATCTGGCGGTGCTGAATCGGCTCACCTTCTTCCCAGCCGACCCAGGAAAGCGCTTTTACCGTCCATTCCGGAGAAAAGATTTTCAAAAGGTCATCGTCGAAACTCAAAAAGAATTCGCTTGAGCCTGCGTCGCCCTGTCTGCCGGCACGTCCTCTAAGCTGGTTGTCGATTCGTCTTGCTTCGTGACGCTCCGTGCCGACTATGTGCAGACCGCCGATGTCGGCGACACCGGGGCCGAGCTTGATATCCGTGCCGCGGCCTGCCATATTTGTGGCAATAGTTACGTTGCCGCAGGTGTTGCCGGCGCGGTCGGTATGCTGATGACCGGCTTTTTCGACGATTAACGCCTCTCTTGCGTGCTGCTTAGCGTTCAAAACTTCGTGGTCGATGCCGTATTTTTTAGTCAGGGCATTTGAAATGGCCTCGCTCTTTTCGACGCTTATCGTGCCGACAAGTACGGGCCTGCCCGCTGCGCTTGTATCGTGAATTTCCTCTACGATAGCGGTGAATTTTTCCTTAATACTTTTGTAAATCATATCGTCTTTATCGTCGCGGATGCAAGGCTCGTTTGTCGGAATAGATATAACTTCGAGCTTATATATCTGCATAAACTCGTCCGCTTCGGTAAGGGCGGTGCCGGTCATACCTGCGATTTTGTCGTACAGGCGGAAAAAGTTCTGCAGCGTTATCGTCGCCAGCGTCTGGGTTTCCTCTTTTACCGTAACGCCTTCCTTTGCCTCGACAGCCTGGTGAAGCCCATCAGACCATTGCCTTCCGTGCATAAGACGGCCTGTGAATTCATCGACAATTACGACTTTGCCGTCCATAACGACATAGTCTTTTTCCGCTTCAAAGACAATATGTGCCCGCAAACTCTGCTCGATGAGATGTTTCCATTCGGTATTAGCGCCGACGAAAAAAGAACCGACGCCAACCAAATCCTGGGCGGCTCCTGTACCATCGTGATTGAGATGTACACTTTTGCGGTCGTATTCGACTTCGTAATATTGCTTTGCGGAGTCCAGGCGGTTCTGGAGATTTTCAATTTCCAGCCGGGTTTTTTCAATTACATCCTGAGCCTTCTGTATTCGGCTATCGTCTTTCGCTTTTTTTGATTCTGAAAGTTCGCCTTGGGCGTTTGCCAGAGTCTTTTGCGCGGTGTCGAACTGTTTGTTTATGCGGTTATATTCGCTATTCATTTTTATAAGCTGCTGGGTGACGACATCGGCTTTTTTGTATTTGCTGATGTCGTCGAAGGCCGGGCCGGAGATAATCAGCGGCGTTCTTGCCTCGTCGATAAGAATCGAATCGACCTCATCGACAATCGCGTAGTCGAGCGGGCCCTGTGCAAGCTGCTCTGCGGAAATCTTCATATTGTCGCGCAGATAATCGAAGCCGAACTCATTATTCGTGCCGTAAGTTATATCGCAGGAGTATTGTCCTTTGCGGTCTTCACCGCTGGTGTCCATATCGGCCTGAATCGCGCCGACGGTAAGGCCGAGCGATTTATAAATCGGCCCCATCCACTCGGCATCGCGTTTTGCCAGATAATCATTGACGGTAACGACGTGCACCTTTTTTCCCATCAGATGGACAAGATACGCGGCTAAAGTAGCAACAAGAGTCTTGCCTTCGCCGGTCATCATCTCGGCGATTCTGCCGTCGTAAAGCACATTGCCGCCGACGAGCTGGACGTCGAAATGCCGCATATTGACGGTTCTTCTTGCGGCCTCACGAACAACAGCAAAGGCATCAGGAAGAAGCTGCTGCGGATTTTCGCCGGAAGATAAGCGGTCTTTAAATTGGGCTGTTTTAGCTTTTAAAGCGTCGTCATTTAGGTTTTTTACCTGTTCTTCGAATTGACCCGCTTCAAGAGCGGTGCGCATATAACCTTTAACGAGCCTTTCGTTTCGTGAGCCGAAAAGCTTAACTAATAATCTGCTGATTGTTCCTGCTGCCATAACCAATTTCAAAAAACAATATGAAAGCGTAAGTATCGCCCAAATAAGGCTGAAAGTCAAGAAAGGTTCTTATGGCGAACAGACGACCGTTGAGCGGTTGTGAATGAGTGAATGGGTTGATGATTTACTCATCTTCTCCTCAACCGGGACTACAACGAACAGCGCAGCCGACAGGCTATTAATTAAATATGTGCCAGTTCCTAATTAAATTAGAATCAATAAAGAATTGGCAAAAATGTACGAAAAAATAAAAAAACCTAAGACAGAAATTATTTGACTTTTTAGGACAAAAGGGTTAAATTAGTCATTATGTTTATTAAGCGTAGTATTTTCAATGAGTTACAAGCCGAATTAAGCCGACCGGAGATACTTATTTTGCTGGGACCCCGACAGGTTGGCAAAACTACCCTGTTGCGGGAATTGGAGCGGCACGCAGCAAAAACGGGATTAAAAACGAGTTTTTTTGACCTTGAACAACCGCAGGTTCTCGCGGAATTTAATCGCTCAGACAAGGAAATTGCCGAGGTCATCCGTCAATCCGGCGATATTGTCTTTATCGATGAGTTTCAATATTTGCGGAATGTATCAAGGATTTTTAAGGCGGTTTATGATTCATCCGCAAAGGTCAAAATTATATGCTCCGGTTCTTCGTCCCTGGAAATACATAAGCACCTGAAGGAAAGTTTGGCTGGCAGACGTTTTTTATACAAGATTTATCCGCTTGAATATTCAGAAATTAAAGCAAGTAATCGGCAGTTTTCTCTGGAGGACTATCTGATATTTGGCGGTATGCCGGCTCTGACCCAGACTGATTCTGCCCAGCGAAAGCAGCAAATTCTTAATGAACTTCTCGGCAGTTATATATTAAAGGATGTTAAATCGCTTGTTAAAGAGGAAAATATCAGGGCGTTCAATCACCTGCTTTATCTGCTGGCGGATAATCAGGGTTCGACAGTATCAATTCATTCTCTTTCAAAAGAGATTGGCCTGAGCTCAAAAACAATAGGCCGGTATCTGGACGTACTTGAGGGTACGTATGTGAATTTTCGAGTTCACTGTTATTCAAGAAATCTTGGCAATGAGCTTAAAAAATCCTACAAGACATATCTATACGATTCAGGCGTAAGGAATGTGATTCTCAAGGATTTTTCGCTGCCCTGCCAGCGTGACGACAAAGGGGTATTATGGGAAAGTTTTGTTTTTCTCAAATTGCAGACGTTGCTTGAGCCGAATATGGAAATCAGGTTCTGGAGGACCAAGGACGGCAGCGAAGTTGATTTTATCCTTGTCAAGGACAGGAAACCAATTCCAATAGAGGTAAAAAGTACAATCGCCAAAGGCCAGATTCCAAACGGCCTTAAGCGATTCCTGGCAAGGTATCCCAATACGAAAATTGCCTTTGTTATCAACGAGGTACTTGAGCAGGAAATCGTTTTGAACGGCTGTAAGATTTGCTTTTTGACATTTGAAAATTTTGCCGAGAATTTTCAAATATAAACAACCTGCCGTATTAAATAATTTCAAATTTCAAATTTGATCCCGATACATCGGGACGGAAATTATGCCCTTGTGACGTATTGGCCTGTTCGGGTATCGACTCGGACGATGTCGCCGACCTTTATAAACGCAGGCACATTAATAACGGCGCCGGTTTCGAGCGTTGCTGATTTTTTCTGGCCTGTGGCCGTTGCGCCTTTTATCTCAGGCGGAGTATCAACTACGGCAAGGTCGACAGAGTTCGGCAAAACGACGGAAATGAGTTTGCCTTCGTACATACTGACCAAAACCTCGGTATTGGGCTTGAGGAATTTTTTGCCGTCGCCAAAAGCGTCATTGTCGAGCGTTATCTGGTCGTAAGTCTCAAGGTCCATAAGAATATGGCCGTTCGGCTCGGAATAAAGATACTCATATTTACGCTTATCGAGAGTAACCTCTTCGATGTTTTCCTCCGACCTGATTCTTGCGTTATTTATCAGGCCGTCGGTAACACTCTTGAGCTTTGTCTGGTAAATGGCCCCGCCTTTGCCGCACTTGACGTGCTCGAAGTCCATAATTATATAGAGCTTGCCGTCGATACGGACCGTCTGGCCCTTTTTCATTTCCGCTGCTTTCATTGTCTAATTATCTCCAAAAAACCTTAATTCCTGCCACTAAGACACCAAGGCACAAAGAAAAAAATATTGGACTGGATTCCCGCTTTGGCGAGAATGACATTACTTTGTGTCTTTGTGCCTTCGTGGCTATTTAACAGTATCGCAGAAAACAGGCGGGAAGTCAAGAAAGGCTCTTGTACAGGAGAATTTTATCGGTTATATTAGTTTGTCTCATCGCGGGACGAAAAATTAATCGTTAATTTTAAGTTAGCAGGTGAAAAAATGGCAGATGATGTAACGCCGGATATCGAAGGGATAGTTCCCGAAAAATCGCCTAAAGACCCGTTCCTGACGGAACTGGCAAGGCTCGCCAAACAGAACAACAAAATAGACCCCGAGCTTTACGAACAGTACGGCGTCAAGCGCGGGCTTCGCAACGCCGATGGCACAGGCGTGTTGGCAGGTCTAACCGAAATCGGCGATGTGCACGGCTATGTCATCAATGAAGGCGAAAAAGAGGCCATCGACGGCAGGCTCAGATATAGAGGTATGGAAATCGAGGACATTGTCGCCGGTTTCCAGAAGGAAAAAAGACACGGCTTCGAAGAGACCGCATATCTGCTTTTGTTCGGCGAGCTGCCGAAGAAAAGAGATTTGACTAAATTCTGCCATCTGCTCGGCAAACACAGAAATCTGCCGGAAGGCTTTACCGAGAATATGATTCTCAAGGCGCCGAGCAATAACGTGATGAACAAGCTGGCAAGGAGCGTACTTGCGGCTTATTCATATGACAAAACGCCTGAAGACCGGTCGCTGAAAAACATTCTTCGTCAGTGCATAGGATTGATTGCGAGATTTCCGACATTTGCGGCTTACGGCTATCAGGCCAAGTCGCACTATTATGATGGCGAGAGTCTTTATATTCATACGCCTGACGAGAAACTTTCAACCGCTGAAAATTTTCTGCTGCTGACAAGGCCGGACAAAAAATATACCAAAACAGAAGCTGATTTACTCGACCTTTGTCTGGTTCTTCACGCAGAGCACGGCGGCGGAAATAATTCGACCTTTACCACGCACGTGGTTACGTCGTCCGATACGGACGTTTATTCTGCGGTTGCCGCAGCCATCGGCTCGCTGAAAGGCTCAAAGCACGGCGGAGCAAATATTCAGGTCATTGCGATGATGGATGACATCAAGCAGAACGTCAAAAATTACGAAAGTGAAAATCAGGTAGCCGATTATCTGACCAAGATTGTCAAAAAAGAGGCTTTTGACGGTACAGGTCTGATTTATGGTCTGGGGCACGCGGTTTATACGATTTCCGATCCGAGAACGGCGCTGATTAGAAAACAAGCGGCAAGACTGGCGAAGGAAAAGGACCTCGAATGGGAGTTCGACCTTTATTCGCTTATAGAAAACCTTGCGCCGGAAATATTCCAGAAAATTAAAAAGTCCGACAAGAAGATTTGTCCGAATGTGGATTTCTACTCCGGCTTTGTCTATCGAATGCTCGGAATTCCGACCGACCTTTTTACTCCGCTTTTTGCCGTGTCCAGAATCTCCGGCTGGTGCGCCCATATCATCGAAGAAAGCGTCAGCGGCGGACGAATTATCAGACCGGCGTATAAAAGCATCGCTGATAAAAGAGAATATACCCCGATGTCTAAAAGATAAAAAGAATTTAAAAATTAAAATGTAAAATTGGAACCTTATTGGACAGGACTATCAGACGGTTTCTTTGGATATAAGGCGATTACATAGCCGTCATCGAATTTTTTTATGACTTTCGTAGTACAAAACTCCTGAAGTTGAACGGGAGTATAAAGGTATTTACGCTCGTTATAAAAAATCCATACCAGATAAACATTTTCTTCAGACTCAAGAGATGATTTAAATTTCAGGATTTGCTGTACTAAGGCATTTTGGTCGCTTGGGTTGAGATTTTTGAAATAATCAAGTTTTGTCGGAACCATATAACTATCGATACCCGCCAGGATATACATACAGGGCGGGTCATTAGTGTATATTCGACCTTTGAGCAGGTTTACTTTGAGCCAGGCGATTGTTTGGGAATTTTTATATTGAACATTTGCGAAGCCAACACCCTCGTTGGATAATCGCCACTGTATTTGTGCGGCCCAAATTAAACCGGAGTCAAGCAATATACCTGTGCCGATTCCGACCAGAAAGCCATATCTGATAATTCTTTGGGCCGAATGCTTTTCCGTCTGAGAAAATTTAAGGTTGGGTCCGAGCAATTTTGTAAGAACAACTCCCAGACAGATTACAATTGCAGGGTATACAGGGGATAACAGTCTGTCATCCAGGAAATCCATACTGGTTTTTGTTACGGCATAAATGATTGTTGCCATATAAATAAAAATGAATAAAAAAACTATAATCAATAACCAGTCAAATTCTTTCGACTTTATTATTTTGTGAGCAATGAAAACAAAAAGTGCCAAAATGAATATGCAGACTAAAATAAAAAACAGCCATCCGGATACAGGATTCTTAAAGTCTAAAGGAATGAGCCAGCTTCCAATAACGTTGCCCGTTAATTGAATATTTTCAAAGAATGTTACCTTGGCAGCAGGTCGAACACCGGTAAAAGTTCCAGTTAAAATATGATTCCTTAGGATCCATATCCCGGGGAGAATCAGAGAAACAATACCCCAAAAGATTGTGAAAATCCATTTTTTGCGAAAATGTTTTATGCCGTAAAAAAGTACAATAGCGCCGACAGGCAAAAGAACAACTCCGATATAACGGGTTAGGCAAAAGGCTGATGTAACGATGGCCAATAACAGTGTTGATTTAAATGTTGGTCTGTTAATTATATCCGGTACAAGGAGCAGGAAAATCATCATTAAGAGGATAAATAAAGGCTCGCTCCATGCCCAGGAGCAAGCTGCCATCAGCGGTTTTGAAAGCAGGGCACAAAGTGAGCATATTATGGCAAAGAACAGTGAGCCGGAATACTTTAATATCAATAATCCAGACAAAAAAATAATAAGACCGAATGATATAGTGCTAATCAATCGTACAGCGAGAAAGTCGTTGACCCCGCACAATTTGAAACAGGCAATAGATATTGGATATAATGGAGGCCACATTATCAGAAGCGAACCATCCTGTTTCGAGAATGAATGATTTTCCACCAAGTTGCGGGCCCATTTAATATAATCGACCGAATCCCCGGAAAGACCCACACCGTAATTGCTGGTGGCCCAAAATAAAAACAGAAAACCTATAAACCCTATAAGCAAAGGACCGAGAAATAATAATCGCCGGGGCTTTTGAAGCAGGTCGGCGTCCTGTATTTTGGAAGTTTTGTCGGGAATTTGTTTTTGTTGTATATTTTTTTTCACTCGCTTATCCTTTTGAATAGGTATTGTCACCATTCGCTGGGCATAAGAGCGTCTGAAATCGGCTGATTCCACCAGTTTGTGTCTCTTAGATACTGTTTAGTCATCATCGCCGCATTGACGCCGTCGCCGACAGCGGTTGCAAGCTGCATCGCGGCAGCTATTCTGCAATCGCCTGCAACAAAAACGCCGGGGACTTTCGTCCGCAGGAAACCGACATCGCATTTTATAAAGCCCGCATCGGTCAAATCGAGGAAACCTTTGAGAAACGCGGTATTCGGCACTGTTCCGACGAATATAAAAACGCCATCACAGGGCAGGACTTCCTCTTTGTTTGTTTTTACGTTTTTCACTCTGACCTTTTCGACTTTTTTATCGCCTTCGATTGCGACAACGACTGCATCGAGTTTCAGTTTAATATTGCTGTTAGGGCTGTTTACTTTTTGCATAAGCTCTTCGGAGAGCACTTTTGTCGCCCGGAATTCCTGGCGTCTGTGGACGAGGGTAAGTTCGGCGGCGAATTTCGCAACGTGCAGAGCTTCTTCGACAGCGGTATTTCCGCCTCCGACGGCGACGACTTTTCTGCCCTTGAAAAATGGGGCGTCGCAGGTTCCGCAATAACTGACGCCTGCGCCGGCATTACGGAACTCAGTCTCGCCTGGGACGCCGAGTTTGCGGTAATCGCTTCCGCAGGCGATGATGACTGAACGGGCGATAAAGGTTTTTTTGTCGCAGGTTATCCGGATTTTGCCGTCGTTAAGCCTTTGCATATTTTTTACTTCGGTGCCTGTTTCGAATTCTGCGCCGAATTTTTGTGCCTGGCTGAACATTTTCTCGACCAGCTCCGCGCCGGAAATGACTTCATAGCCGGGGTAATTTTCTATACGGTCTGTATTTAATATCTGACCGCCGGGAAAGAATTTGTCGATAACCAAAGTTTGCAGCCGGTCTCTTGAGTTGTAAAGCGCTGCTCCAAGACCGGCGGGACCTGCACCTATGATTATGCTGTCGTAAATAATGTCAGCCATTGGCTGTTCCTTTCCTTACTTCTTTTTCTTAAGCTGATACTGTTCCATCTGCTGGATTTTGTCGAACCACTGCGGGAAATCAGCGAGAATATCCGCTCTTGCGGCCCGTTCGAGCCGGTATGAAATGTTGCCCTGTATTTCAGCGGATAACAGTCCGCCCTGGCCATCGAAGAACATCTTCTGGCTCGTTGTGTTTGTTCCGAAAATTTCAACGCTGGCCGCGGATTCTGCAGGCAATACGGAAGTCTGGGGTGTGTTGATTCTGGAGATAATCACAGGTGCGATTTTGCCGCTGGAAAGTAATATTTCGAACATAACCGTATCGAAACTACTTTTGAGAAACGACGCAACGGCAAGGTCAAAGAATGTTTCCGGTAGCATTGTGTCGGTAAAAGTAAATTTCTCGATTACGTTTTGCTTTTCTACGGTTAAATTGCTGTCGACAAGCTGGATGTGTGTCGGCAGTTCGCGGTTTGTCAGCACACTGCCCTGTTTTACTATCCAGTCAAATTTGCTCAGAGAGACATCCGAGTAGAAAATCGCCTGTTCGATGTAAGCGTTGAATCCCGAACTTAAGAATAGCAGGTCCGCTGAGAAAATCGCTGAATTTTCATTGGAATCCGCCGAATAGCTGATGGCGTTTGTCGTAAAGCCGATAGTACTGCCGCGGGCGTCTTTGAGGCGGTAGTAATTCTGCCAGCCGCCTCGCGGCAGCATAGTTAAATATGAGGCTTTAAAATCTTTTAAGAATTTGGTGCCTTTTGCGACGGAATTATCCGTTTGATATTTTATCGAAGCATGCAGAGCCTTGAAGATTTTTTCAGCAAGGTCGATTCCCATACCCTTTTGTCCCACCTCAAGAAAGAGAATTCTTCCGTCAGGCAGGCTAGTTGTGCCGCAGAAAAGAGTAATCTGATTAGAATCTATTTTTGCGTAATCAAATTTTAAATTACCGACTTTATCCGACCCTGTAGATTCGATATGTCCACTGATAGGAGCAGCCTCAGCCTGAAATCTTTCCAGCGGAGTCTTTTCCGAAGGCAGCAGAAAATACCGCCACTGCATCGAAATGGCTGAGCCGCTGCTGATTTGCATCACGCAGGTAAAGTTAAATTCGTTGTTTTCGTATCTGAAGCCGTTTGAAAGCCGCTTCCAGTTGTCGCCTGCCGGGACGGAAATTTCCAGACCTGTGCCTTTGAGTCCGATTGGCTCGGACAGCTTAATGTCCGACCTGAAAGAAATCATAAGCTTTGCCAGAAGCAGGCCGAGCAGAAAGAGACCGAGAAACGCTATTTTATCTAATCCGAATTGTCTGAGTTTTTCGCCGTGTTTCATTATTTTTTTTCGCCGTTCTTTTCATTCGCCAGGCTGTCGGGCAAAGTTAAAATAAAGTCTCTGATTTGGTCCCGCACTTTGCGAAAGGCAGCGGTCATTACTTCCTGCGAGCCTGACAGCATGGACGGGTCTGAAAAAGGTTTATGTATAAGTTTTGTTTTTCCGGGATATATGGGGCAAAGTTCCTTTGCGTTGTCGCAGAGCGTAATTACATAATCAAAATCGATTCCGGCAAGCTCGTCGAGATGTTTGGAGCGATGGCCTGAGATATTGACGCCCGCCTCAGACATTATCTCTATGGTTCTTAAATTTACCTCAACAGGATAAACACCCGCGGAAAAAGCCTCTATGCAATCGCTTTTGAGCTTTTTAGCCCAACCCTCGGCCATCTGGCTCCGGCAGGAATTGCCCGTACACAGAAACAAAATGTTCAATTTTTCTTTTTTATCCGTCATTTTAAAACCCGAAGCTATTCTAATAGCCCAGCGGCGGATTTTCCAGCGAGAAAACCGCTCGAAAACGCGAATTGCAGATTATATCCTCCGCAGGGGCCGTCGACGTTAATCACCTCACCGGCGAAAAACAGCCCGTCTTGCAATTTGGACTGCATAGTTTTCGGGTCGATTTGTATTGTATCTATGCCGCCTCTTGTTATCGTTGCTTTTTCAATCGATTCGGTTCGCAGGACGGTAAATAGAAAGTTCTTGAGCTTTTCGACAAGGTTTTTCCGTAATTTTTTATTGAGCTGTCCTGCGGCAATTTCAGGAATGTTATTTTCGGCGCAGATTGTCTTAATCAGGGCTTTTGGCAGGAATTGCAAAAATACAGAAACGATGTTTTGGCGGGGATTGCCGGCAGTTATTATTTTATCGAGTTGGTCTGGTTTAATCTCCGGTAAAAAATCAACGGATATTATCAGGCTGCCGCTTAGCGAATCTGCGATATTTCTGCTGCAATCGAAAACGGCCGGACCTCCGATTCCGCTATGGGTAAAAATCATAGCTCCGGCCGAGGAGACTTTTTTGCCGGCGACTTTGCAGTTGATTACGACGTTTTGTATTCCTATCCCGGCAAGCGATGAACAGAACTTCTCCGCTGTTATAAGAGGAATAAGACAAGCTCCCTGCTTTATGATTTTGTGCCCGAAAAAATGGGCGAATTTATAACCGTCGCCGGTCGAGCCGGTCTGCGGCCAGCTTACTCCGCCGGTGGCGATGATTACCGACTTTGCGAAGATGTCGAACCTTTCCGAGAGTATCGCGAAACCGTCGGCGTGTTTTTTTATAGATTGTACCTTTGAGCCGTAAAGCGTTTTGACGTTTAATTTTTCAAGTTCGTCAATCAGCACCCTTTTTATGTCGCCTGAATGCTGGCTCTTTGGAAATACACAGCCTGACGGCTCGACAACGGTATCAACGCCGCGGCGGTGGGCAAAATCCCTGACTTTCTGAGGAGGAAATTCGTGCATACAATGGCGGACGAACCTGTCAAAAGGTTTGTACGCCTTTATAATCTCATCGGGCGAGCCTGTATGGGTCAAGTTGCATCTGCCGCCGCCTGTGAGCAGGAGCTTTCTGCCTGCGGTTGTGTTGGACTCAAGAATAATTACTTTTTTTGAGTTCGCTGCCGCACAGGCCGCCATCATACCGGCAGGACCGGCACCGATTATACAAATATCTGTTTCGAGCATAATTATTTTGAAAAAAAACAGACTTGAGTTTAACATAACCGGTTCAAAATAATGAAAGAAAATTCTGAAAAAATCAATATAAATGAGGGCGGGCCCGCCAGCGGGCGAGCCGCCGGCCTCGCGGCCTTCGAGCCGAGGGGTCTCGCTGAAGGCGGATATTTTGAGGTTCTCAAAATCGCTTTTCCGCTGATTTTAAGCACTTCTGCAATGACGCTGCAGATGTTTGTGGACAGGGTTTTCCTTATGTGGCTCGACCGCGACGCGATGAGCGCGGCAATGCTGGGCGGAATTCTCAGCTTTGTATTTTTCAGCTTCTTTCTCGGCACAGCTACTTATGCCAATACCTTTGTCTCGCAGTACGATGGTGCCAACAGAAAAGAGAGAATCGGCCCTGCTGTCTGGCAAAGCATTTATTTTTCCCTCGCTGCCGGAGTGATTATGGCGGCAATTGCCTTGTTTGCCAAGCCCCTTATCATTCTTGTCGGACATGAGCCGGCGATTGCCGGTTATGAGCTTGTGTACTTCAAGATTTTGCTGATGGGGTCGATGCCGGGAATTTTGGATGCAGCGCTTTCCTGTTTTTTGACCGGCAGAGGCAAAACCTGGACCGTTTTATGGGTCAATGTTGTCAAAACAGTCATAAATGCTGTGCTGGATTACGCGATGATTTTCGGAAAATTCGGTTTTCCGAAATGGGGTATCGGCGGCGCTGCGATAGCAACCGTTATAGCCCATATTGCGGCCTGTGTGATTTATTTTGTCATTTTCCTGCTGCCCGCTCACCGCAAAAATTTCTGCACTACAAATTATATTTTCGACAGGGAACTGTTCGGCAGGTTAATGAAATTTGGCATTCCGAGCGGTATGCAGTTTATGCTCGATATACTGGGCTTTACGCTTTTTGTGGTTTTCGTGGGAAGAATTGACGCGGTATCGTTCGCCGCCTCATCGATGGTGTTTCAGATTAATACTCTTTCATTTATGCCGATGATTGGTTTCGGAATTGCAACGACAGTATTGGTCGGCAGGGCGCTTGGGGCAAACAAGCCGCACATCGCGCAGAAAGCCACCATTACAGCGGCAAAACTCACCTTTGGCTATATGATTACTATCGCTGTCGGATACTGGGTTTTTCCGAATTTGTTTATGCTGCCGTTCGAGGCAAGAGCATCAGCTCAGCAAATGGAAGCGATGAGGCCGATAGCAAAAACACTTCTCTATTTTGTAAGTATTTACTGCATTTTCGATACAGGCAATATCATCTTTTCGGCTGCGCTAAAAGGCGCGGGCGATACAAAATTTGTGATGTACGTTTCTCTTGTACTTAACTGGCTGATTATGGTTATACCGAGCTGGCTGGCGATAACTTTTCTGCGGGGCAGGACCGCTTTATATGGAGCATGGGCGGCACTGACGGCCTATGTGTGTGCTTTGGCGATATTGTTTTTCCTGCGTTTTCTTGCGGGCAAATGGAAATCTATGAGAGTGATAGAAAAAGCGCCGGCTTTGCCGAGCACTATGCCTGCCGTGCCGACAGTGGAAACTGAATCTTCTTGACGCAGAAGCGATAAATTTTTTTGTCCGGTGGGTCTATAAGCCGGGTTCTGTAATAAGCGACCATTTCTCTAAGGCCTGCCATTGCTGACAGGCTCAAGCGACCTACCCGCCGGATTCTTGTCCGCCTGTGGCGGAAACGCTCGGGCAGAGCATACCGGCATACTTGGTCTTGCAGGCGGTGGGGTTTGCCGTGCCGATTCTGTCACCAAAATCGCGGTGCGCTCTTACCGCACCTTTTCACCATTGCCCGAAGGCTGTGTATTTTCTGTGGCACTTTCCCGTCCCGCACCTACTTCATATTCTCGTCATAAACCGAACATCTATCCGATTCTGACTGTAAAACATATCCTAAACGTTTTGCTAAACAAGAATACAAAGTAGGTGCGGGAGGTGGCTGTTAGCCATCACCGCGCCCTGTCCTGCCCGGACTTTCCTCTGTATGGTTTCCCATACAGCGGCCGCCCGACCCGCCGAACAAAAAAATTTAAAATTCAAGACCTAAAAATACAAGATTTAGTCTTATAAATATCAAAATTATACGGCAAGATCGGTTTTTATGCAAGTCCGGCAATAAAAATGCTTTACCAGAGATTAAAAACTTGATTTTTAAGCGATTTTGTGGTATAATGTGGGTAATATAGAAGCTTTTTATTGGACGTATAATAAGGCTGTTAAGTTAGGGAATTTGTACCTATACATTAGGAGCAGGGAGTTAGTTTACAAAAATTTTTAGCAGCATTTGTCCGCGTGTGTTTAGTCGACAGCGGCATGAATGCGAAAGAGGGAGTTTTTGTCTGTGGATCAGGCAGGTAGGAAAATATTTCGTTAACCGTACAGAAATCAGAAAATAAGGACTCGCAAATGACAAAGTCAGGTTCTTCACTCATGAGACAAAAAACTCAATCTAATGCTTTTGGCTTTTCCAAATACATACTTCTGGCGTTCATAGTTTGTGTATGTTCATCAGCAGGTCAGGCTGCGCCTAATATGGCGCCTGTCAATCCGGAATTTACTGCCTGGCAGGCGGAAGCCGAAAAGACTTCTACTATTGAGGTGCAGAAAGAACAAGGCTATACACAAACCTATACATTAGGTTATATCCCTTCCCCGGTCAATATGTCGCATTTAATAGTTGAGAAAGGCACATATCTCGAAGGCTCAATAGTAGGTCTTCCGAGCAGCTACGACCTCAGAACATTAGGGTATGTTACTCCGGTCAAAGACCAGGGAAGCTGCGGTTCCTGCTGGGCGTTTGCCACATATGGGTCTTTTGAAAGCTGGCTGAAAAAGAGTTTGTCCGAGACCTGGGATTTTTCCGAAAATCACCTTAAAAACTACAGCGGTTTTGACCGTACACCCTGTGAGGGCGGCAATGAGTATATGAGCCTTGCTTACCTGGCTCGCTGGTCTGGGCCGGTTGATGAAGTAAACGACCCTTATCATGACTGGGATGACCGTCCTTCTCCGGGAGGAGCATATAAAAAATGCCTGGAAAAGGTATTATGGTTTTTCACGGATGACGACATCAAAAATGCGGTTATGACGTACGGCGGGTTGTATGTCCCAATGTACATAGATGTTGCGTATTACAATTCTTCACTATACACATATTACTATAACGGCAGCAATGTTGCTAATCACGCTGTGACTCTTATTGGCTGGGATGATAACAAAGTCGTGCCTGGTGCGCCGGGAAACGGCGCCTGGCTCATTAAGAACAGCTGGGGCAGCGGCTGGGGCGATAGCGGGTACTTTTGGATTTCCTACTATGACACCCAAGCCGTTTCGTATGCGACAGCTTACTGCGGCGCCTCATCCCCATATGCATATGCAGCTAACTACCAATATGACCCGCTTGGATTGACAGCATCGCTTGGATACGATAATTCGACGGGCTGGGCCGCCAATATTTTTGTCCCTTCCACAAGCGGAAAACTAAATGCGATAGGCCTGCATGCCGTTGATGACGCCATGACTTATGAGATTTATATATACGATACCTACAGCGGCGGCACGTTTTTGAGCCTTTTAGCGGCTGTTTCAGGTACATTTGCTAATGCAGGCTACTATACAGTTCCTCTGATTGATCAAATCAATCTGACAGCAGGTAATAATTTTGCAATCGTTGTCAAGTTCACATCTACCACAGGTTATAAATTTCCGATTCCGATAGAAACGGACATTACGGGCTATTCTTCGGGTGCTACCGCCAGTTCGGGGCAGAGCTATATAAGTTCCAATGGAACGACATTCCATGATATAACAGGTTATAGCGGATATGAAAAAACTAATGTATGCATCCGGGGATTAACGGCATTAACTACAGTAAAAACATTGAATATGTTGCCGAGTACCAACGGCACCACTATCCCAATTGTAGGAGTCTACCCGTATCCCAGCGGAACCATAGTGGATATCAGTGCTATACCAAACGCGCATTATCATTTTGTTAACTGGACCGGCACAGCGGTAACAGCTGGCAAGGTCGCTAGTCCAACTTCTGCAAATACCACCGTTCAGATGGACGGCAATTATACGCTTATGGCCAACTTCGCACTAAATAAGCAGTCGCTGACAATGTCTGCCGGAGACCACGGTACTGTAACCACGCCCGGCATAGGGACATACTTATATGACTATGGCAGCACTGTAAATATCATTGCATCCGCAGATACTGATTATCATTTTATCAACTGGACGGGTACGGCGGTAACGGCTGGCAAGGTCGCTAATCCAACTTTTGCAAATACTACCGTCCTTGTGGACGCCAATTATACGCTCCAAGCCAACTTTGCGGTTGATAGGAAGTTGTTGAAAGTCTCTGCAACGGTTGGCGGCGGTACTGTAACTACACCCGGCATTGGAACTTACGACTATGATTTAGGCGGCACGGCAGATATTGCCGCAGTCGCAAGCGGTAATTATCATTTTACTGAATGGACCGGCACAGCGGTAACAGCGGGTAAGGTGGCAAATCCCTATTCACCCGTAACGACCGTAACTATGAGCAAAGACTATGCGATTCGGGCCAACTTTGCCGCAGTACCTGCGTTTCCCGGCGCTGAAGGTTCAGGCCGCTGGGCGACAGGCGGACGCGGCGGCAACGTTTATGAAGTGACCAACCTCAGCAACAGCGGTCCCGGCTCAATCGTTGATGCTTTGAGCGAAGGTAACCGGACGATTGTTTTCAGGGTGTCCGGCACAATCGAACTGGATGGCGTAAAGCTATATCCTAAATCCAATACGACAATCGCGGGGCAGACCGCTCCCGGCGACGGTATCTGTATCAAGGGACGCATTCATATAAAGGATGACGTGCATGACATTATCATTCGTTATATTCGTGTCCGTGTTGATGAAGGCGCGGCAAATTCGAGCGGCGACGCGATAGATATCGACGAAGGCAGCAATATCATCATCGACCATGTTACCGCCTCCTATGCGCGCGACGAAGGAATTTCCTGCCAGGAGGATTCAGGGAATGTTACCGTTCAGTGGTGTATTATAAGCGAGGCGCTGACTTATGAGAGTCACAGCTATGGTTCGCTTGTTCGCGGTCAAGAGGGACAGGAAAAGACTTATCATCATAATCTCTACGCGCACAATAACAACCGAAATCCAAGGCCGGGCAATTACGTAGATTACCTGACGGACCCTGAAGGACTTAGTTTCGATTTCCGCAATAATGTTATATATAACTGGAAAGGAAGTTATGGAGGATATAACGAGGATGCCTCGATGGTCAGCCGATACAGTTTCATAGGCAATGCCTATATCCGCGGGCCGGAGTCCACCATAAGCAGCGGCTATAAGGGGTTCCGTGAAAAATGCAAAGTCGGCTATGGCTATTTTGCTGACAATTCTTATGAAGGCGTCGTGCCTGCCGATCCGTGGAGCATAGTCCTTTTCGCAGATATGACCGCCGGTGAAATAGACGCTTACAAGGCGCACTCATATCTTGTGCCGATGGAGTGGGTAACGACGAGTTCACCTGAGCAGGCCAAGATGGATGTGCTTGCAGAGGCCGGTGCAAGTTTTCCCAAACGTGATATAATCGATAAACGCATTATTAATGACACAATCTACAAGACAGGCCATTCCATCGCCACGACGGCTGCGCAGCCCGAAGGCGGCTGGCCGACTCTTAATTCACTGCCTGCCCCAGATGACAGCGACCACGATGGAATGCCGAATACGTGGGAGACCGATAACGGCCTGAATCCAGACGATGCCAATGACCGCAATGATTATGACCTCGACGGCGACTATACGAATCTGGAAGTTTATATCAACGGTCTTTTAGAAGTATCTGCCACTGCTCCATATACATACTGGATACAAAGATATGACGGCACGGCAAGCAGTTCTGATTATGCGATGGATATCGCTGTCGATTCAGCCGGTAACGCTTATGTAACGGGTTATGCCTCAGATGTCGGCGCAAATTACGGCTTTGCGACGATAAAATACGCTCCGGATGGAACTGTTTTGTGGACAAATAAGTACAACCGTAAGTCTACAAGTTACGATTACGCGATGGCAATTACCGTCGATGAAAGTTCGAATATTATTGTCGCCGGCTATAATTATACGTCAACGTCCGGCTATGACGGCGCTGTGGTCAAGTATAATTCGGCCGGTACTAAGCTTTGGGCCAAATCATATAATTTTACAGGCACAACCGACGACAGATTTTATGATGTTTCGACAGACGCCAGCGGCAATGTCTATGCGGCCGGCAGAGCGAACGGAGACGGCCTGCTGGTTAAATATACATCAGGCGGCACTCTTTTGTGGGCAAAGAAATATAACGGCTCAGGCAGCGGCTACGATGCTCTCTATCAGGTAGCGATTGACGGCGACAGTGTTTATGCCTGCGGCGAATCGGCAGGGGCTGGTACTGGGCAGGACTGCCTGACTATAAAATATTCGACTGGCGGCAATTTACTGTGGGCGAACACTCTTAACGGCGCTCCGGGTAGCGATGACTGGCTGGAAGCAATTGCGATTGATTCGGCAGGGGATGTTTATGTTACAGGCTCGGCCGGTTCAGATTATGTAACTATGAAGTCTTCCTCTGACGGTAATTCGCTTTGGATATCTTTTTATAGCGGGACAACTTTGGGCTGGGATGAATCCTGCGCAATAGCTGTCAGTTCGGACGGCAATGTCGTTGTAACAGGATGCAGCGAAGGCGACGCAAGTGAGGCGGATGCAGTCACTGTAAAATACAATTCATCGACAGGCGCACAAATCTGGGCAAAAAGTTATAACGGCGCGGGAAATTTAAGCGATTATGCCGAGGTGATAGCGGCAGACGGGCTGGGCAATGTTTATATTCACGGCAGCAGCGTTGAGGAAGTAGGCTCACTGGATTATCTTACCATCTGCTATGATTCGAACGGCACTGAAAAGTGGAAGAGAAATTATGACGGTCCCGCCTGTATGACCGATACCGGCAGCGCGATTGCCCTTTACGGCGATAATGAGATATTTGTTACCGGCTCGAGTATGAGCTCGGCGAGTAATTATGATTACGCGACCATTAAATATATAATGAGTAACTGTCCGGCGGCGCCGCAGGGCGATTTAAACGGCGACTGCCAGGTTGATTTTGCCGATTTTGTTATTTTTGCCAACAACTGGGGGCCAGGAAAAATCTCCGGCCAAGTTGTCGGCTGGGGAGACAACTGGGCCGGCAAAGCTACACCGCCGGAAGATAATGACTTTACGGCCATCTCGGCCTGCGATGATGCCTCGCTTGGTTTGAAAGCTGACGGCTCGATTGCGGCATGGGGAGACAATTTATACGGTCAACGCGATGTGCCGGAGCCCAATACTGGTTTTACGGCCATAGCCTGCGGATCAGTTATGGGAGGAAGTCATTCACTTGGCCTCAAGGCTGACGGCTCGATTGCGGCATGGGGAGGCAACTTTGCTGGTCAATGCGATGTGCCGTTGCCCAATACTGGTTTTACAGCCATCGCTGCCGGCGATACTTTCTCGCTTGGCCTAAAGGCCGACGGCTCGATTGTGGCATGGGGAAGCAATTGGTCAGGTCAATGCAATGTGCCGGAGCCCAATACAGGTTTTGTGGCCATCGCGGCCGGCAGTGCTCACTCGCTTGGCCTAAAGGCCGACGGATCGATTGTGGCATGGGGAGACAATTATTGGGGTCAATGCGATGTACCGCTGCCTAATACTGGTTTTACGGCCATCGCAGCCAAATGGGGCCATTCGCTTGGCCTGAAGGCCGACGGCTCGATTGCGGCATGGGGAGACAATTCATCCGGTCAATGCAATGTGCCGGAGCCCAATACAGGTTTTACGGCCATCGCAGCCGGTGGCGCTTTCTCACTTGGCCTGAAAGCCGACGGCTCGATTGCGGCATGGGGAAACAATGATTGGAATCAGGCAACACCGCCGGCTGGAAATGATTATATAGCTATTGCTGCAGGTACAGTCCATGGTCTTGCGATAAAAGGCAGTACTTACATATCCAAACCGGCAGGCGATATGAATAATGACTACAACGTGGATTTTGCCGACTTTGCTATGTTTGCTGACGGCTGGCTCGAATGCGATATGATAGTTCAGGACGACTGCTGGCAGTAAAAAGAAAAATAAAATATAAAAAATAAAAGATAAAAATTAAGGGATCCCGATAAATCGGGATGACCTCATTTCACTATTCTACAATTTTTTTAGAGGATTTCCTATGAACAGTACCATTCTATCTACAGGTCGTATTATTGAGGCAAACGGCTTTTATGAAACGCTCAAAAGGACAAGACCCGGGACTAAAGCCGACTTAAAAAATTACCTGAAAGTCTTCCTCGGCATCGACATCGGCGATACAAAAATCTGTCCCGAACATAACAGCCCGATGGATTATCTTTGGCACTGCTATAACAGCGATTTTGACGGCAGCACAACCGGCGATTGCGTTGTCTGGGCAGGCAGAGGCGGTGGAAAGACGCTTTTGGCCGCGGTTGCGACACTTTTAGACAGTATTTTCAAGCCCGGCTGCAAGACAAGAATCCTTGCCGGAAGCGAACTGCAGGCGCAAAGGATGTACGATTATATGCTCGGATTTGTGCGGAACGGCTTTGATGGATTTACCGTTGAGCCTGTCCGCAAAGACAGATGCGCCTTTTTAAACGGCTCCGATGTAGAAGTGCTGACGCAATCGGCGGCAAGCGTGCGGGGCAGTCATATCCATAAACTGCGGTGCGATGAGGTCGAGTTGTTCGACAAGCAGATTTTTGAAGCGGCAAAGTTCGTTACCAAAAGCACGGACAAAATCATCGGGGCGATGGAGACGCTGAGCACGATGCATCAGCCTTTCGGGATAATGCACGATATTGTCGGCAAGGCACAATCGGCGGGTGTGCCGATATTCAAATGGTGCGTCTGGGAAGTGATTGAAAACTGTAAAGACCGTTCGTGCAGCCGATGTCCGTTAAATAATGATTGTATGGGCAGAGCGAGAAAGGCAAACGGATATTTAAGGATTGACGACGTTCTGGCTCAGATGAGGCGGAGCAGCAGGGCGGCGTTCGAGGCGGAAATGCTGTGTCTGCGGCCTTCGCTTGAAAATGTTGTCTTTGCTGAGTTCGAACCTGATGTGCATATCGGAGAGGTTGAATATAATCCATCGCTGCCTTTGTACAGGGCGATTGATTTTGGGTTCGTCAATCCGTTTGTATGTCTTTGGATTCAGGTTGACGGAAAAGGTATGGTTAGGGTTATTGATGAATATGTAAAGAGCAGGATAACAATAGATGGACACGCTGAGGAGATTAAAAACAGAAAGCCGTTTATTGAGGACAATGTGATTGCTACGTTTTGCGACCCTGCGGGTGCAGGCGTCAATGACGTGACGGGCACAAGTCCGGTTTTTCAGTTAAGACAGGCGGGAGTAAAGCTGCGTTACAAGAGAAGTTCGATACTCGAGGGGATTGAACTTGTCAGAAGGACGCTGCGAAGCGGCGATGGACAGAGCAGCTTTATTATCAGTCCGCGATGCGGAAGATTAATTGAGGCGATGCAGTGCTATCACTATCCGGCAGTTGGCGCCGAAGAATTACCGTTAAAGGACGGCGTTTATGACCATCCGATAGATGCGCTGAGATATTTCTTTGTGAATTACAACAGTTCAGGTTCCGCAAGGAGCAGGAAATATTGACAAATCTAAAAAGCGGATAAATCGCGCCTCCGGCGGATAAATAAAAAAAAGGCTGCGAGTAAATTCGCAGCCTTGTCTATAAATAATAAAGTATTTTGGTGATATTTATTTTTTTCTCAATACCACAATTGAACCAATTACCAGCAAAGCGGTTGTTATTATTTCCTGTACCACGACGCCGAACGAGACAGTTGCGGCGGCCGGCAAAGGCGCCATATCCAAAGGAGTAATATCAGGCTGGTTAATGGAGATCTGCTCAGAAGAGTTATTGTTGAAATTTTGAATGTGACCTGAGACGGTAGCCAGTGTCACTGAAATCAGAACAATACCAACCAGAATGGCAATAACATAGGCTTTCATTTTTTAGCCCTCCTAAAAATATTCAGTCTTTTACAGAACAATTGTGGATTTTAGAGAGGATATGAAAGTGTCCATTGCTGGATGGCAACTTCTTTTTAATCACCCAAGTCGCCTAATCTTCTATATCCTGTTCAGTCTTAATCCATCACCTAACTTAACATTATACCAGAAAGGACCGATAATGTAAAGAGAAAAATGGCTCTTTTGCACTTTTTTATAAAACCTTGTTTTAAAAGGCGTTAGGGCAGAAACTGCGCACTTTATCTATCTTGCGCCAAGTTAATACACTCCCACCTATGTAAAACCATAAGATATAAAGGCAAGTCAGTCAAATGCGGACAAATAAAAAGGCTGCGAGGGGATTTGAAGCCTTCAATATAAAATATTTCGGTCTATAATATTTTTTTTATTTTCTTCTCAATATTGCGATAGCGCCAATTGCCAGAAAAGCTATTGTCATCGGTTCCGGTATTTGTACTATGTAATCCTGGCCGTCACTTGTTGCGACCAGATTGGGGGCAAAATAGGCTGAATCGCCATTGAGCCCGGCAAGCCAGGCGTTGGCTGTTGCGGCCTGCTCGACGTTTGTTGCGTGAAAACCTGCACCGGAGTTGACATTCCAAACCGAGTCGGTTTCAAAAATGATTTCCCATATAGCCACGCCGAATGCTTCGGCCATTTGTTTATTAATGGTGGTCGGATTGCTTATCCAATTTTCGTCGAAATTTCTGCCCCAGAGTTCGCGGATATAATCGGCTTTGGTTGATCCCATAGGTGTGCCGAAAATAGGCATAATCGGCAAAGGTGCCTCTGCCAGCGGTATAACGTCCTGCCAGCCATTACGGGCGGCCTGTGTCAATTCGATACAAAAGCCCCAGTTTGGAACATACGTTCCCCAACCTGTGCCGCCTGTGTTAGTCCACGAATAAATGCCTGTGTAATAGTTTCCGCCTGAAAGGCCGCCGCCCCAAAGATGGGCCTGTTCGGAATAAAGATTAGAGTGACCCTGCATGTTTACAGTGCCGAGAAGTGTAGCATACGCCGCTGATGTCAGCGCAATGCATAGAAGCATAGCTGCAAAACGAGCTTTCATTTTCTCCCATTCCTCCAAAACTACTAAATCTTCCACGGAACAATTACGGATTTTTGAAAGGATACGCTACGAATCCAAACTTTGGATGATTACGTCCTGATGCACCCAATGTTCTTACGCCTTATCCAGTTGTAAATCCATCTATACTATACTTTATACTCTCTAACTTAACATTATATAAACGACGCCCGATAAAGTAAAGAGAAAAATGAGTCTTCTGTACTTTTTTATAACATATTGGTTTTAAAGAAGTTACAGCAGAAACTACGTATATTAACCTGTTTTTTACCAAATTGGGTAATTAACAATTTTATCAAAACCACCCATTTTTTTGTTTTACGCAGGTTAACAAAGAGTTGGTTATAACAAACCCAACGGTTTTTATAAATGAGTTGTAAAAGCTCATATATTATTGTAAAAAATCACAAACTAAGATGAATAAAAAATACGCATTCATAATATCTGTTGTATTTTGCTTTTGTCAGGTGACGGCGGCGGCTGAAAAAACTTCCGATGCTTCACATAAAAAAATAACCGACTGGAAGACGCCTGCCGACTGGCTTGAGCTCGGCGCGGATTTGAGATTGAGGTTTGAATACGACAACGCGCGGAAGCTGGACAAAAAAGCGGTCGGTCATGAGCGGGTGCTTTTTCCGCGTCTCCGCGCAAGGGCGCAGGCAAAGATAAAACTTACCGATGAGCTTGATTTTAATATTCGTCTTGCGACAGAGCCGCGATATTACATCCGGCCGCCCTCAATGGATAAACAGTTAATCAGACACGAGGCGCTGTTCGACAAACTTAACCTGACGTGGAGAAACGTATTTGACAGGCCGATGACAGTAGTCCTCGGCAGGCAGGAGATAAAGCTCGGCAGCGGATGGCTCATCGCGGATGGGACGCCATTAGACGGAGCACGAACAGCGTTTTTCGATGCGCTGAGATTTACGTATAATCTGGAGAGTTATAATACCACGGTGGATTTTGCGTGGGTTGAAAATCACGGCGACAGCGCAAAACTGTTCAAACCGTTTAACGACAGGGACGAAGACCTTGCAGAGCAGGATGAGCGCGGCGCGATACTCTATCTGGCGCAAAAGACCGGAAAAGAATCCGGCAGGGATTTATATTTTGTTTACAAACAGGATAGTAAAAGGCTTATAAGCAGCGGCTCCGAGGGCGAGATTTATACAATCGGCACAAGGTTCTACGGCAGATTAAGCGAGAAATGGCAGTACAATATGGAGTTTGCCCCGCAATTCGGACACAAAAACGGCAAAAGCTTAGGCGCCTTTGCGACTAATAATCAATTGATTTATAATTTCAACGATGAAAAAGACAATAAGATTTATCTGGGCTACGAATATCTTTCAGGCGATGACGACCCCGACAGAAATTTCGACAAAGTGTTCGGACGCATCGATACCTGGAGCGTTTTGTATCAGGGCTGCATAGATTCCATCGACGGCAGGGCGTACGACAACTCCAATCTGCACAGGGTATATATCGACTGGGAAACAAATCTGACCGACAAGACTCAGCTTCGGTGCGGCTATAATCTTCTGTTCGCCGACGAAAATACCTATCGAGGCGGCTCAGGCGGAATGAGCAAGAGCGGCAACTTCAGAGGGCAACTGGTCAGAGTTCAGCTCAGATATAAGGTAAATAAAAATCTTGAGCATAGACTTGAAGGCGAACTGTTCGGGCCGGGCGATTTTTACAATGATGACAAAAACGACCCCGCCGTCTTCGCGAGATATACTCTTAATCTGACGTGGTAATCATCTGGAACTGCCGGGAAGATAACTGATTTAAGCCGGTTTGAAGCCGCGGATTTGCCTAAAAATCCATGGAAGACTAATTGCTAACGCTATAATTCCCCAAACACTTGTAAATGTGAAACATTCAACCCAGATTTTTTTCTCCAGGAAAAGCACCAGAGGATTTCCTATATACCATAATGACGGCAAATCCTGCCAGGGGTTTTGGCGAAGGAGAAAACCGATTATGACAGGAAGAATGCTGCCGATGAGGAGAAAAGAAATAATGCCTATTATTATTGCTTGTGTAGAGATGCTTTTTTTGAAGAAGATTATTTTTATATCCAGGCTGGTCAATGAATAACAACAGATATACAAAGCAAGCCCAATGGCAATTAAGTAGAATTCCCTGCTGTCATTGACATTGATAGTATCCCGGCTAAACAGCAATCCAGTTTTAAAAATCAGAGGATAAATCAACAAAGTAATTATAAGTATAATCAAAGAAAAGGCAACGCCTCCGGCAGGGCCGCCAAACAGCAGGAAAGCGGGAATTCTTAATATCCGGTTTTTGGGAATATCTTTGACCACTCTGGGCGGAAGCGTCTGGTGTTCGCAAACACTTGCCAGCATACTTATACCAAACATTATAACCATTAATATCAGCCAGGGCTGAATATAAAATTTATTTCCAGTTGCGAAAAACCATATTGAGGAAATAATACCGCAGGACAGCCAGATAAACAGCATATAAGTTCGCACACCGAAAAGCCTGTTGGCAGATACCGGTGAAATCAATGCGACTGATAGCGAGAAAAGCAGGCCAATTCCAATTAAAACAAGAGATGTAACAGTCAAAGCCCTGCTCCAGAAATGCCAGGTAGTAATAGTACTGCCGATGCCTCTATACAGCATTTGGTATGAACCGGCAGAGATTATCTCGAATACGATGAATAAAGCGACTATTATGCCGAGAAGACGAAGAATTCTGCTGACTATCCCGCCGGGCAGACAGGCCAGCAATATACAGAACTGAATACAAGCGGTCACAGCAAGAAAATCAAAAACAAGCACAATAAATATGGTCGGTAAATCAAGTCCTCTGAGCAGATATGTCAGTGTCATAAAAGGTAATGAGGCTGCGAAGAAAAGTAGCGTTACAACCAGAGCAGCAAACAGTTTGCCCCAGATAATCTGTGATGGCTTAAGTGTTGTGATGAAGAATAAATCAACATTATTTGAAGCTTTTTCCTGAGAAAGACGTGAACCGGTAAAGATAGGCACAAGAAACAGACAGATAAGAAGCAAAAGGCTAAGCAGCCCTGTAAAAAGTCCCTGGCCGATATAGAAATCTTTGCCGATATCTTTGCTGAGAACCAAAACTGAGCCGATAATTGCCAGTTGTATCACAAGGATTAACATTAAAGTCCAGCTTGTGAATTTTCCTTTCACCGCCTGGCGCATTTCCTTGACCACAATCGGGTTAATCCGGTCATTGAGTTTTTCCGTTGAAAAGCTCATTAGGCCAGTTCTCCTTTGGTAATATTCATAAAAATTTCTTCCAGACTGGTTTTTATATGTCTAATTTCCGTGATTTCAAAACCGTCCTTTACCAGAGATGTTAGTATTTTTCCTGATTCCGCTTCATTACCCTGAATTTCCGCTGCGACAAAATCCGACATGACCTTCGCATCTTTGACCTGCGGCATTTTGAGCAAAGCCTGCAGAATTTGCTGCAGGTCCGAAGTGGAACGTATCATAATGGATAGCTGAGATTTTTCTCCAGATATTTGCTGAATACTGCCGGCCTTGAGAATCTTACCTTTTTCGATAATTACTACGGTATCGCACATTTCAGCAAGCTCGGAAAGAATATGTGAGCTTATAAAAATTGCTTTTCCCTTTTTAGCAAGCACCTTTAAGGATTCCCGAAGCTCAATCCTTGCTCTGGGGTCGAGACCTGCGGCAGGTTCGTCAAGAATAAGCACCGGCGGATCGTGGATGATGGCCCTTGCCAGACTAACCCTCTGTTTCATGCCCTTTGACAGCGCATTAAGATATTTTTCTCTTATGCCGGTAAGATTTGTGAATTCTTCTATTTGTTTAACAAGCTTTATTCTTTCGCTGCCTTTAAAACCAAAAGCCCGCGCAAAAAAGTCAAGATAATCATCGACAGTCATATCGCTGTGCGTCGGCAGAAAATCGGGCATAAATCCGACAAGTTTTCGGATTTTTTCAGGATATTGTATCACGGAAATACCGTCGATAAAAATATCGCCGGCAGTGGCTTCATCAAGGGTTGCAATCACCCTCATCGCTGTCGTTTTGCCAGCGCCGTTTGGACCTACAAAAGCGGTAATCTGTCCGGAGCAAAATTCAAAACTGGCGTCATCCACAGCCTTGGTTTTGCCGAAATATTTTTTCAGATTGACGACCTGAACTTTCATCAAAAACCTTCCAGTATGCCAAAAACTACGGTTTCAAGTTTCTGTATTTTGATTTTTTCCAGCGGCTGTTCAACAAACGGCGAACTGCCGAACACAGCGATATAGGTGCCGGGCATCAAGAAATTCTGCGGTTGCGCAATGATATTATTATAAGCCTCTGTCCAATTTGAACTGTAAATATCCCGCCAAACAGCAGGTTTTTCATTATTTTGAGATACAACGAGTTGGGTCTGAGTCAGTTCCGTTTTTGCTGCCGTGGGGATATTTTGGGCTGAATAGATTATGCCATTCTTGTCGGCATACCATAAACTCTCAATAGGGGCGCCAAAATAGTTTTCCGCGTATAACATGTTTTGTTTGTTTGCCTCTATTTTGACACTTTTCACAGCTGCCTGGCTTTTTCTCAGAAGAAAATGTGTCGGTATACGTCCCGCAATCCAGCCTGATTCAAGATGCTGGTCGCTGGTCCAGTCAATTGTTCTCGTTCTTCTTCCCCTATATTGATCAAATCCCAAAGGAGTAAGTTCAGTTTGGATATCATAGCGCAGACCTCCGCTGGGGGTCAGCGGACAGTAAAATCCATCAAGGCCGATTGTTGTTGCGGTATCCAGTTTCTGATTGAGGATTGTTATTGAGCGAATTCTGGAATTTGAATGGAATCCTTCCGTATAAAGAGCATAAGAAAATACAACGAGGCTTGTCAGGATTGCTATAAGCGGTACTGTCCAGAGCATCCAGATTCTTTTTTTCAATTTATGAAGGACCAGCAAATTAACCGGACCAATTGCTATCGCAAAAACAATAACCAGAATAAATAATCCTCTTACCGGTATTGCCAGGGTATCAACCACTGCAAGCTCATCATTTGCCGTGGCTATATCACGATATCTAAGCAGTTCTTTGCCGGTCGGCTGCCAGGCAATATCATTTAATTTCTTCCAGGTTTGCTCGTGCCAGCTTGCGACGTTATTTGTTTCACTGACAACACATACCCCAAAGTCAATATAGTGCAGTTTTAACGGGTCGGAACTCTCCTGGGCGTTTTGCCATTGTTTTGCGCCGTCCCATTTGCCCAGAACCAGTAATGACCCACCGCAGCGGATATATTTAAGTATCGCCGATTCTATATTCTTCGGCATCGACTGCATTTCGTCTGCAGCTACGACAATTCCATCATAAGGCGTATAAGCAAGCCAGTTTTCGCTCCAGGATTCTATTGTAGAATCAGCACTTAAGAATTCATAAAACCGGTCCTTGACGCTTTCCGGCATATCAACAGAATTTTTTTTAAGGCCTTTTGGTTTTAAAGGAGTTTCCTTAAAACTGTCATAGCTGACATTCCGGCTCAGAAGAATACGCAGAGGCGCGTCCGTTTTCTTTTCAGGGAATCTCCGGCTGATTTGATGATAGACGGAGTCGATATCGGAAAACTTAAGCCCAACACCTTTTTCCTGTGTTTTATTATCGATTATTACGCCAAGGTTATCTCCATAGATATTTATAGCAGGTTGGAATAGTGAAACCGTTATTTCAGCGGAAGGAGCGACAGCAATAGTTTTTGATATTTCGTGAATTCTGCTGTTACGGGAATAACTGGAATTAGGAGCGAATAGTGTGACTATATGAATTTTGTCGGCCGAGGCGTTCTGGAGGGTGATTTTATGCTCCGCATAGCCGTGATGTCTGTCTTGTTCGAAGGAAGATACGACCGAAACAGTAATGTCGTTATAAGTCTGAGATTTGCTGAGCTGTTCTCTACCGCTGCAATTATTAAACATCCCGAAGATGAGCAGAGCAGGAAAAATCAGGTTTTTAGTATCAGTGATTACTTTACCCATTCTACGTACCCGCAACTCAATGTTCAGTTTAAAAAACCACCGGTATACTAAACGATTTACAGCTGTTCGTCAATGAAATTATTTTGCCGACTAACGGCTGATGGTTTTTAACTGCTCGGCGGAAACGACGCGATAATGGGGATGATACTTTTCAATAAATTCATCGCTGTGGTGGACGACATATTGATTTTTTTTCAGAAGCGAATTGATGAAATCTCTGTCCTCTTGAAACTTCGGCATATCAGGTTTTTGTTTTTCAATTTCTGCGAGAATTTTGTGCCATTGCTTTTTCCAGTTTTCAATATAAGCGATACTTACCGGCTTTGCGCTTTTGACAAAAGCGTTAGTGAAATCGCTTAAGCTGATTTTTCCATCTTTGATAAGTTTCAGGTTTACCCTGACGAATTTACCATCGGGCGGCAGGGGGTGATAATCGTAATGTTCAAAGCCGTTGGCTTCTGCGATTTCCTGCTGGATATATTTGGCTGCGCTGCTTGAATCGGTAATTAAATGAGCCGGGCCGAGAAAGCCCTGAAAGAAAGTCTTGTAAATATCGACAAGCCTCTGGCCGGGGTATCTGTCAAGTTCCTGTTTGACGATTATTGACAGGGAAGAATTGCCGGTTTCTTTGCAGGAAAGTGTAAATAAAACCATCGGCAGAATAAAAATCATAATGCGGTTGTATATTTTCATTTAGCCGAGTTTAACGCGGCAGGATTAAAACGTCAAGCTGTTAAGGGCCGCCTGGTCCGCCGGGGCCGCCGCCTCTGCTGCCGCGACTTGGCATAGTTATGCCGCGAGCCTTCATTCTTGCCTGCATAGCCTGCGTAAATTGCATTCGCTGTGCCCGCTGAAGCGCGGTGCCTCTTTCAGACCTTGCCCTTGCGTTTGAAGGATTCGACATTCTTGCGGCTCGCGCAGCCCTGCGAGCCTGAACATTCGGGTCGTTGGCGTCTCGCGGAGGTCTTGGCGGCCTGTTCTGGCGCATCTGTTCCATATTTTTTCGCTGTGCCTGCATCTGGTCTATCATTTTATCGAGATAGGCGGTCTGCTGTTCTTTGGGCAGTGTAAAATAAGTCTGCATCTCATATTCTCTTAGCTGGCGGCTGCTGGCCATTGAGTACATAAACTGTTCGCGCTGCGATAATTGCTTAAAGGCGTCGCTGTTTTTGTAGTCCATAATTTCCTGCACATTTTGCTTGTCGGGATTGGGCATATTGGCATCGTTCCATTGTCTTCTGCGTCTGCCGAAATCGTCTTGCCGGTCCTCGCTGCCGCCTTTGAGCATATAATACAATCCACCCGAAGCGGAAAGGCAGACAACAGCCACAATAACAGCGATAATTATAATTTTTTTTCTATTCGGCTCAGGCCGGCGAAGTTTACCAGCCAGCGCGGAATTGCCAACTAACTTCGACATATTATTTGTCCCTTTCTCTGTCAGCGATGAGATTATCCGCATAAAGATAAGTATATGCACCGTTTGTCCATCCGCCGTTTGCCGCCATTTTGCCATGAAAGCCGTAATAATCTTTTAATATATATATATCTGCCCATTCTATCAACCTGCCGTCAGGTCTTGTTATACCTTTTCCTTCTAATTTTCTTTCCTGATAATTGAAAGGTCCCATCGGAAAAGGCGGTGGATAAGTATTGTATTCGTAACTTGAGCCTTCCTCTCTGAAGTATGACGAGTTTTTTTCCGGCCATTTATCAGCGGGACATTTAAGAGCTTCTTTGCCGGAAAGATATTTGCCGAGCACTGTATAAATCGGAGCAGAATTGGCGATAGGAACGGAAACGGGCATATTTGTAATTGTCGGCATAATATTTTTGTTTTCGTCGAGGTATATCCGAAAGGCGATGGCACAGCCGTGGAGGTTTTGTTTGCAGCCGGTTCTGTAGGCGGTTCTGCGGGCCGCACCGAGCGCAGGCATAAGGATGCCCATCAGCATCGCCAGTATCGACAGGACCACCAAAAGCTCAATCAGTGAAAATGCTTTTGCAGTCGGGCAGCGACACGTCCCTGCCTCCACGCCAGGGGTTTGGTGCAGAGGCTTGCGGGACGTGCCTTGTCTTAAAGACATTTGGGTAAAAGGTTTTTTTCTGTCTATCATATTCGTCAACCTGTCGGCGAACCGTCAAACTCATAGTTTGCCGTTAGATTAGTGGATGATTTTCGGCTCAGGTAACGTAAAATCCAGGCGGTTTTACTATTTCTGCCGGTCATCGCACTTATCCGTATGTTAGACGTCAAAGAGAGGCAAAAAATTGCAGTGAAATGCGGATTTCTTTGAATTTTTGTCGGCAAAGTCCGCCCAAAGTGCCTGTTTTTGCATTTTCTATTGTTGATACGGCTTGTCCTGTGCCAGAACGGCAAGGATTTTTGAGGCTGTGACAGGGTCGAGGCTCGGCGGGGCAGTATCTGAAATTTGAGATTTCAAATTTGAGACTTGTCCGCCTGGGTGGATTTCAGACCGGCCGGTCTGCAGATTCAGGATGTCCAAAACGGCCTTTCTGCTGGTCTCCTGATTCTCACTCTCACATAACTGCACAAGCTTTGCCGCGGCGAATGGAACATACTTTGACAAAATAATCTGACCCTGCCGCTTTGACGATTCGAGCCGTGCGGCTATCTCATCGGCAAAATCCTTCTCGGCAAGTTTCTGCTGCCAATCCCTGAAAGAAATGTTGTGCTTTTGCAGGACGGTCGATTCATCTCCGCCTGATTCGAATAATTCATCGATAATCTGCAATTGTTCTTTGGTTAATGACATAGTGTCTCTCCTTAAAAATTGAAGATTGAAAATTTAATATTTAAGATTGTAAATAGAAGAATCAGCCACAAAGGCACAAAGACACAAATTTTTTTTGATATATATTTATTTCATTTCTTCGTGCCTTGGCTATCGGTTTCTTATTTTCTGCGACGCAGAAACAATCCCGCAAGGCCGAACAGGCAAATAGTCGCCGGCTCAGGAACCAGCATTCCAGTTGTGTCATATTGCGCCGATGTTAAACTAACATTTCCCAAAGCGTCTTTGGTGTAGAAGCGGTAAACAGAATAATTCGAGGCAAGGAACGGGCCTGGTGTCCAGGTCGTACCTGACTGCCAGCCGCTGTCTACACCGCCGCCGGCTACACAGTCGAACAGATAATAAACCGGCAGACTGTCATCCGTAACAGCCGCGGCAGTCATAGTGTGGTAATAAAATAATCCGTCATAGGTAGTCTGGGGCACAGAAGCCCACTGTGGCGGGTTCGGCATAGGCGGGAAAGTATCATCCGCAAACGCGAAACCGCAAAAAGTGGAAATTACGGAAGCCATCAGAAATGCTGAAAATAGTGAATTTCTCTTCATAAATCCTCACTCCCAAAAAAAATTATGCTTTATATTCTTACGCTGCTTTTGTTACTTATTTTTCGACTGATGATAAATAGTAACCGATTTTTCTGTTTCAAAGTCGCGATAGTTTGCGTAAATGGTAAATTGTTTTTCCGCTTTTTTCAGCTTGAACGTTTCGACGATTCCGCCGATGTTTGTCACTTTGCATTCATCTGAAACGACCTTGATGTCAGAATCAGCGGTAACCTCTACGATTGAATCGTCATCATAGACCGCGACGACCCGATAAATATTTTGTGTGTCTTGAGGCACAGACTCCGGGCCGACGATGTTAATGCTCAGCAATTCAGGAACCAACGACTTTGCGGACGCAAAGACATAAAAGCTGACGATTGCCAGGAACGCAAAAATTGTGGAAAATAATACTGTCTTCTTCATAACTCTTCCAAATTTAAAAAATTATGCTTATTCTTCCTGCCGGTTGATTCTCCGTCGTCCGTTACGTATACAAAAAACATTATATCAGGATTTTGGACAAAATCAAGGAAAAAAAGGCTTTTATTCTGTGTTTAATTGTCTTTTTTGTACCCCCACACCTATTTGCACGGTGGGCCGAATACTGACACTGTGTCGAAATCATAATACTATCCGGTTTTTTATTTGCTGCTGTTATGCGAATAGGTGTTGGGGGTGTACCCTAAATCTTTCTTTACCTGCGCGAAAAACACGGCTATCGGCTTTCTGCTGTTTCCATTTTTAGAATCCGCGGCCATATCGAGTATCCGCTGATAAATGCCCTTGTTGAAAACGCCTGCCGCGACAGAATCCTGAATCCAGCGGACAAGATTGCGCAGAGCCGTTGTGTCCGCAGGCGTCCTGCCGCCGAATGTGCTTGCAAGCTTGTCATAGAAAACAACCATACTCGTCGGGTCGACATCGGGCCGAAGCGAAGATTTAAGAGATTGAATCTGCGAGGCGATACTGCTTCTTGAATTCTTATCCGCTGAAGGAAGTAAATCTTTGGATATTGCTGAGACATTCTTCGAATCGATAGTTTCTCTTAACTTATCTTCGCTTGGCTTATCGTTACTTCGCTTCGCTTGGTTATTATCCGGCAATTTCTCTGTTATAGCTGTGTTATCGTTTGACCATCTGCTTTTCATTCCCTTAACGCCTTTTTCAGATTGAACTTGCGAGAGTTTTTTTGCCCTGTCCAATTCTTTGGCGACTCTTTTGTGAAAAATTCTGCCGTTTTTGATAATGAACTTTTGTTTGACGAACTCCCAGACTTTTTCAAAATTTTCACAGTTGCAAAGATGTTTAAGAGACTCGATGTCGAAAGGAAGTCTGCCGGCGTTTTCATAGAGATAGAAAATCAATGTGCAGTAGACGCCTCTTTCAGCGGCTGTCATCGCCTGGAAAATCAAATCTGAAATAAACGCTCCCGATTCAAGAGAGACGTATTGTATCTTTTTACGTTTCATAATTGGCTCCTTTGAAGATAGTTTTTAGAAATTACGGTTATCGCTTTTGCCTGTTTTTCGGATTTACTCTCCTGTCGCTTTCGCTCCAGGCTCTGTTGAGTTTTTATTGCCTTTTCAAGAGCTGCCTCGACTGTTTCAATCTGCTCATCGTCGAGGAAGAAGACCAGCGTATTTAAAAACGCCTTTGAGTTGTCAGCAAATCCTGCCAATGGTTTTGTGATGTCCTTTAGCTTTTCAATCGTCTGTTTGTTATCCGGCAAGAGTTTAACAAGTTCCTTGACGCTGAATTTTATTGAAAGGCTCTTGTAAAGAGACGCTTTGGCGTTCAGTTCATCTTTTCCGCCTAATCTATTGAGCGTGGCAAGAAGCAGTCTTGCCGCATCGTCGTCAATATCCCACTCGACGCAATCAGCAAAGGTTTCGCCGATTTGCTTAAGGGCATCCGCACGATGATGGCCGTTGATAATTTGAAAGCTGTCGTTTCCCGATAAATCGGGATCAGGATGTTTTCTGACAATCAAAGGTTCGTAATTGTGTGATTGCTTAATATGACGTTTGAGTTTTTCGAAGTTTGCTTTTGCCATTTTGTTGGGGTTTTCAGGATGCGGCAGTAATTTGTCTAATGGGATTCTGATAATTGTATTTTGCATAGGGGTTCTCCTTTGAAAATTAGGTATTTTTTGATAGAAATGTTCAAATAAGGCATTTTTGCGCAGTTTTTCTTCGTTTTTCAGATTGTATGTTGTTAAACTTCATTGCTACTCAATAAAAAACAATATCTTTAAAAGGTGAAGATATGAACAAGAGGACAGAATTTTTACTATTAGTCTTTATTTTGCTAATTGTTGTTAGCCCAATTCTGAATGTGGGAGGATGCAAGAAAAAAGAAAATTTGCCCACAGAGCAAGTTGTGCAAAAAGAAACAAACCAAGCACCAGCCACAAGCGAAAAATGTATCCAGTTGCCTGCCTTAAGCGAAAAGGATGTCAAGTTAATTGAAGTATTTATCCACGAAATGAATTTGCTTGTTGAATTGCAACGAACAGATAGCAGAACATTCAAATCTCAGCTTGCAAAACTTGATGCTGCATATAGCGACCTTAGCGACCTCGGAACCGATAATTATTCGATGCTGATAATGCGTAGTATTGCTTTAAAGGTTAGTCTTAGCTATTCGCTTGCTCATACTTATTGGGATAGTAGCGAGTTTGAAAAAGAAAAGTATGAGAAGAGCCGGAACGAGGCTTCACAGTCCCGCGAGGATTTCATAGAAGCATACCATATACTCAGACGTGGAACTACTGCCATTGAGTTCAACAAGTTTCTTGTGGATAAAGGTTACGCGGAACAAGAAAAAGAGGCAACCAGCAAGTAATAAAGAATAAGGAATTTATAAAAAAATAAGAGTACTGACAGGCCGGTCTTAAAACCGGCCTTTTTTTATCAGCCTCTTTACCCCCACACCTATTGTACTATGCAAAAAGCCAAAAAAGAGGTGATTCAACGGGTGTCTGTCGAGAAAAACTCTGATATTCAACCACACTGAACAATAGGTGTGGGGGTGAACGCTATTAACTTGTAAAAGTAAATCTGTTTTATATTTTCAAATCGCAGTCAGCGTTTCGCCAAAGATAATAGACGGGTCTGTCTGATAGTCTGCTGATGAAGAATTCCGTTCTCCTGATACAGTCAGGCAGGTTTTTTACCCTTCTGCCGTAAGCTGTAAGGAAATATGTAATCTGTTTTTCAATAAACGCCTTTTGTTTTTCATCGAGGCTCTGCAGGATACTGTGCGTTCTTTCGATATCGACAAGGTCGGACTGCTCAACGCCGACGGCACTTAAAGCCTGACGGAGTTGGACGCATCGCGGAGACTGGGCGGCTTCGTATTTCATCATTCCCGCTTTCTCAAAGAACGGATTGACCTTTCCCATCACCGCAAGAGCCTCGATATAAGGCATATTCAAGAGCGGCATAGTCTTTTGCACAAGTTCGTACGCAAGGCCCAAAGCCCTGTATCGAGGCTCTATAACGACACGGGCAATTGTGCGGATGTTATTATTTACAATCTGCATATTGGCGTTTGCAGAGCCTAATTTTGTAAACAGGCCCTGAGTCGCTATGTTGCGTAACTGCACCGAGCAGGCAGGCATAGAATAAATAATTATTCCGACGACAGGTTCAATCTGCTCTCGCATCGGATGAGTGTCGATGATTTTATAGACGGCAGCTACAGGCCCGGTCTGGCAATCGCGATAATGAAATCTGCTAAGTGGTTTATAGTCGGCGATTGAGCCGGGTACAATTTTCAGATATTTTTTTATTGTGCATTGCATATTTCACCTTTGATTTTTGTAAACAACTTCCGACTCGCCCGCTAAATGTTTGATGACAATCACTTCCGGCAGCAAATCAGCCAGCAAATCATCGTGTGAGCTTGCGAGGATGAATGTTTTGCCTGTCTTTGTCGCCAGTTTACGCAGGTTATGGCTTATTACAGCGGCCGTTACCCTGTCGAGATTGGAGCAGAACTCATCGGCGAAGATAAACTGCTTATCGGATGCAATGGCCTTTGCTATTCGGTAGCGGTATTTCTGGCCTTCGCTCAAAGTTGCGGGAGAATTGAGGACACAGAATACATCTGTAAGGCCGGCGTAACTTAAGGTTCGCAGCGTTTCAAGAAATCCTTCGCCCTGTATGCAATCGACGGTTGTTTTATCATCGGGCAGGGGGATATCATCGATGTTGATTTTGTCATTATTATTAAAGGTGCTGAAAAATTCTCTCAGCAGTACGCTTTTTCCGCTGCCGGATGGGCCGGTGATGTAGCAGATTTCTCCTGTGAGAAGTTTAATCTCGCAGCTGTGTGTGACGGCGCTATTTTTCAGTCTCTGCACGGTTATGCCGAAGGCTCGCAGCACATCGGCGGCCTTGTCGGTCAAAGGCAGGTTCCAGTCGAATTTTTTGCTTGCTGATAATGTGGTAATCATAATTTCCTCATTTGCTGAATAGTTTTTCTTATTAGGTAACGGCTGATGCCGGTTTTTTCTGCGATTGATTTTACGCTCAGGCCGTTTACGAAATGGCCCCTGATTATTTCTATTCTTTCTTTGGATAGACCGTTCTGCGACAGGGCGCCAAGAAAATCATCACTGCTTATTCGGCTGACGATTCTTCTCAGTCGCCTGGCGACGGTTACTTCGTTTACGCCTGCGTTTCTGGCGAGCATATTGAATTTCCGTATGTTCAGAAACATCGTCACAAACTCCCTCTGCCCGGCCGGCAGCATATCCACCCTTGCCGAGTGTTTTTCAAGGATATACAAAAGCTCGTTTTTGCTGATTTTTTGTGCTGACATAACTAAATTTCACCAGTACCTTAAAAATGTTAAAAAAGCCGATTTTTGGAGCTTTTAAGTTTAATATTCATATAACATAGTTGTATTTTAATATATTATACTAAGAAATCAAGGGAAAAATTCATAAAATATTATAATTTTTTATAAAGTTAGCTAAATACTTAACAAGAATGGGCTTAGAAAGGGGGAATTTATAAAGAAGTTGCATTGACGGCGGAATTCTGGTATTTTTGTTGGGCGGTAAAAATCGCCAACATTTGGCCTATCGATGAGGATAGTATGGCAAAAGTGCTACATCTTGTTGTCAAACGGAGTGACGAGATTGTAAACGAATACCGGTTTGACAGTGTTCCTATATATATCGGCCGAAAGGGAGGTCTGCAGGTTGTTCTTCCCGATATGGCGGTCTCGCGTGAGCACGCAATGATCGATTGCAAAGAGGGCAAATGGACAATCGAGGATTTGGATTCGGCCAATAAGACATATCTGAACACCGAGGCAATCCGCAAGGCTTCGATCAAGAACGGAGATTTGCTTAATATAACAGGTTTCAGTATAGACATTAATTTTGTAGAGACCGAGGAGGCTGCAGAGGAAATCTCGGCAAGCGAGGACACAGTTTCTTTAGAGGCGGCAGGGGCATCAGATACGGCAGTTGCGGCAGATGCAATAGAGTCGGCAGATACGGCAGCAGAGGGAACAGAGACAGCGGGGGCAGAGGCGGCATCGCTGTCAACGCCCCGCGATGAAGTGATTGTCAGAAAGCCCGACGGTGCGCACGCGCCGGCGATGAGGCTTGCGGCAAGAAGATTGACGGATTTTGCGCAGGCCATCGAGATACTCGCTGAAGCTAAAAATCTTGATGAGTTGGTGCGTAATCTGCTTGATGTTTCAATAAAGCAGTTTACCGCTTTCCGCGTATGGTGCGGTCTTAGAAGCCAGAAGACCGGCCCGATTACTTTCCAGGCTGGCAAAAGACGCGACGGCAAGCCGGTGCAGCTTAACGAGTTAAGACTGGGGCCCAAGATTACGGAAACATTCGAAAGGGGGCAATCGCTGGTTCTTCCGCAGGTCTCGGCGAAGCTCGAGCAGAGCGAGAGAATACGCTCGGCGATGATTGCGAGCATCAAAACGGCAAAGGGCTGTTTCGGCGTGATATACGTGGACAATTCTATGGTGCATAATCATTTCAGTCTGAGCGATTTGGACTACCTGATGGTTCTGGCGATGCACACCGCGGCGGTACTAAAAAGCCATCTGTAATTAAAGAACAGGGCTCAAAATAGGCCGTTTTTGGGCGTTTTTTGAGCTGTTAAAATAGGTAAAAAAGGCAGAAATTTCTTGTAAAGCCGTCTTTATTATAGTATTATAGTTTTGTTTGAGGATGTAAGTATATTTATCTGGCAAGAGGAAGCCAACCCAAAAAGAACAGTTAGGATTTGGATTGTCTGCGCAGGACGGATTTTTTAACAGGGAATGGGCAAGCTATTCTGTCTCATTTTGAGGCAGTTTATATATTGGTCCGGCAGGATAATGCAGCGCTTATCGCCAGAGAAGTAAGCACGGCAGCTTCCAACTGTTTGATAAACGACTCGTGGCTCCTGCCGGCCTTTTTTTATGGCTGCTTAAAAACCAACCGATATTTTCAGTAAACGATTTACGAAAGGTATAGTTTTCCTGTCTTGCCTGTCTTAACATATATTAGCACGATTTTAAAAATTTTATGCGCTTTTCTAATTTTTTTTATGAACTTTGCCGAGCTTATTCGTATACAGATACAGATATAGATGATTTTGAGTGCGTGTTTACTATGACATAGGCGGCTGTTTTCGAACTCAGTTGGCGCTTTGTTGAAAGGAGGCACGGCTATGGAAAAAGCACGGAAACTCGCAGACATCCTTGAACGTGTTCGCAGCGGGGAGGACCCGACAAAAATCAGACAGGAAGCCCGCCAATTATTATCGACACTAAGATTAAGCGACATCAGTAAGGCTCATAAGTATCTTGTAGGTTCGGGCGTATCTTTTGACCAGTTGCGTACGCTTGTTTATGCTTTTGCTTCTATTCTGGGCGACCAGTTTGCGCTTTTGCGGGCAAATCTCAGTCCTGACCATCCTGTCCGCAGAGTTCTGGCTGAGCATGAGATGTTCGAATGCTTTCTTGCCGACCTTGAAGAAGTGAATCTGCTGCTTCAGGATGTAAACGACCTGACGGAGCTGTCGAGTGAGTTCCGCAGGCTCGAGCACATTACAGGCCACTTACAGGCAATCGATGTTCATAATCAAAGGGAAGATGATTTGATTTTTCCGGTATTGGCAAATTATCCCTGCAAGAGCATTTGTATGGTTCTCGAAAAGTCGCACTGGCGAATCAAAAATATGGTCGGCAACCTGACAATGGCGGTGAACAACTTCAAAAATTTTGAGCCGGTGCAGTTTAAAATTCAGATTAACGCGCTTTCTTCGGCTATTGTTCCTATTATGCGGGAGCACATTTTCCAGGAAGATAATATTCTTTATCCTGTCGCGCTGGATGTTCTTAAGGATGAGAGAATCTGGTGGCGGATAAAACAGCTCGGTGAAGAGATGGGGTATTGCGGATTTGATTCCCAGCCCTGTTGTACATAATCCTGCACCTATTTTCTATACCAGCTCGGCTTATGAAAATAGCGGGCTGAGAAAATAGATGCGGCTCGGCTTGCAGGGGGAAGATGACTGTTTACGAGTGCTTTCGTGGCAGGCCGGGAAGATTTAAGGTAAATCCGCCTCAGGCGGATAAAGCTCCTCTACTCCAGCGGAGGAGCTTTTTTTATTGCCAGTTGACAGCCTCGGCCGGGACGTTTGCCAAATCGGGAGCGTAAAAATCGGCGCCGGCAAGTTTTTCGGGAGCAAAGCTTGAAGTAATCGCAAGGCATTTAGCCCCTGCGGCCTTTGCGGCTTTTACGCCGCTGGGAGCGTCCTCTATAACCAGGCAATCTTTCGGGTCAAGGCCGATTTTTTCGGCGGCAAGCAGAAATATATCCGGCGATGGTTTTTTATTTTTGACATCTTCGCCCGCTACAACAGCATCAAACGATTCGGCCGGCAGGTTAAGAGATTTGAGGTTTCCCTCTACCTTTCGCCAGTCGGCGCTTGAGGCGACAGCGGTTTTTTTGCCGAGTTTTCGGCAGTGAGCGACAAATTCACTTGCGCCTGGCAGAGGTTTCAAATTGCCCTTTATTATTTCAAGATAAATATCATAGGTGCGTTTCTTTGCCTGCTGGATGTCGAGCGGGAAGTTGTATTTTTCAGCTACGCCGCCTATGAAACGGTTTTCACCCATACCGGTAAAGGGGTGAAAATCCTGGGGATTGATTTTTAGGCCGAACTCGGCAAGTGCCTCTGTCGCGGCCTTTATTATGAAAGGTTCCGAATCGACCAGGACGCCGTCCATATCGAAGATGATGCCTTTTGGTAATGCGTTCATATCTCTGTGCTGTCTTTACCTGGTTTTATTCTGTCTGCGCCTAATTGGCCGCAGGCAGCCTTTATGCCGGTTCCTCTGCGGAACCTTATTATTGTCTCAATGCCGTTCTGCATTAGAATATCTTTAAACATTTTTATCCTGTCGCGGTCGGCAGGGGCAAAATCGGCGCCTGGATGAGGATTATATTCAATAAGATTGACGCTTGCGTGCAGGCCTCTCAAAATCTGTATAAGTTTATGGGCCAAATCGGGGTCATCGTTAACGCCTTCTATCATACAGTATTCGATAGTAATTCTGCGTTCGGTTTTTTCATTGTAATATCTCATCGCGGCAAGAAGCTCTCGCAGAGGGTATTTATTGGCGGCAGGGACAATCTGTTTTCTTAACTCATCGTTCGGAGCGTGCAAAGAGACCGCAAGGCGAGGATAAATATCTTCACCGGCAAGTTTTCTTATTCCATCCGGCAGGCCGACAGTTGATATAGTCTGTCGTCTAATACCGATTTGTTTGCCTGACTGGTCGGCGAAAAGCCTGACTGCCAGTAAAGTGTTTTTATAATTTTCCAGCGGTTCGCCCATACCCATATACACAAGATTGTTTATTTTGCAATTGCTGTCGGTGCAGATAGCTCCTGCCTGGTCGAGGATTTCGCCGGCGGTAAGATTTCTTTCAAATTTAAGATAACCTGTCGCGCAGAATTTGCAGCCGAGCCGACAGCCTATCTGTGTTGACAGGCAGATTGTTTTCCTGCCGGACTCATCGAGCAAAACGGACTCAATTTTATTGCCGTCGTTGGTTTCAAAGAGATATTTTACTGTGCCGTCAGGGTCGGCGAGCTTTTCTACGATTTTAAGCTGCGAAATGAAAAAACCGTCATCGACAAGCTTTTGGCGCAAGTCCTTAGACAGCGTGGTCATAAGGTTAATATCATTTATATTATGCTGATGCAGAAAACTAAAGATATATTTGGCGATATATTCTTTGCTGCCGTATTTGGCAATGATGGTCTTTATTTCCGCAAGCGTTTTAGTTTTCAGGTCCATTTTAAGATTGAAAATTTAAAATTGAAGATTTAGTATTTATAGCTTATATTCTATACTTTATATCTTGAGTTTTAAATCTTAAATTTTAATTTTTCAGGGAGATAATTTCAGATGGACCCGAAAATTTTCAAGGCGTATGATATTCGCGGCATTTACCCCGACCAGTTAAACGAAGATGCCGCCTGGAAGATAGGCAACGCAACAGCGTCGTTTTTAAGGTCAATGCTTCGCGGTTACGACCGCGGGCTTGCCAACCGCCAGAGTCTCTGTGTCGGACACGATATGCGGTCGCACAGCAGGAGCCTGACCGATGCGCTTATCCGCGGAATGAACGCTGCCGGGGCCAATGTTATTGATATTGGTATGATTGATACGCCTCAGATTTATTTCGCTATAAATCATCTTGGTACCTGCGGCGGCGTACAGGTAACAGCTTCGCACAATCCGGCGCAGTACAACGGCTTTAAGATTTCCGGTCTTGAGGCAAAGCCTATCGGAGTCGATACTGGCCTGCAGGAAATCAAGCATATCGCGACGGCTCTGCTCCATACTCGCGGCGCGATGGATGGCGCAGTTGAGAAATGCGACCTGACCGATGCGTACAGGGAACATGTATTAAAATTTATCGACGCAAAGATAAAGCCCCTGAAAATAGTTATCGACGCTTCCAATGGAATGGCGGGGAAAATGGTGCCGCTGATTTTTGACAAATTGGGCATTGAAATAATAAAACTTAATTTCGAGCATAAGGGAGTATTTAAGCATGACCCCAATCCGCTGATTGAGAGTAATCTTTCACAGCTTAAAGAAACGGTCAAAAAACGCAAAGCGAACGCGGGTATATGTTTTGACGGCGACGCGGACAGGCTGATAATGGTCGATGAAAAAGGAGAAACAATCAGTTGCGACCTGCTGACGGCTCTTATGGTGCCGTATTTTCTGAAAAAGTCGCCCGGCTCGGCGGTTGTTTATGATTTGCGGAGCAGTTGGGTTGTACGCGAAGAGATATTAAAGGCCGGCGGTGTGGCCAGACGCGAAAGAGTAGGACACGCGTTTATGAAAAAAACGCTGCGGATATCAAGAGCGGTATTCGGCGGGGAGCTGAGCGGACATTTCTATTACCGTGACAATTTCTATGCCGATTCTGGTTTTATTACGTTTGTGCATGTCATAAATATATTAAACGCATCCAATGAGCCGATGAGCGAGATTATCAAACCGCTGCGCAGATATTACGCAAGCGGCGAGATAAATTTTATCGTTGACGACAAAGATGCGACGATAAAAGAGTTGAAACGCAAGTTCAGCCAGGGCGAGGCCGACGACCTCGACGGCATAACGATACAGTTCAAGGACTGGTGGTTTAACTGCAGAGCCAGCAACACCGAACCTCTACTGCGGCTTAACGTAGAGGCAAAGACGAAAGACCTGCTGGATAAGCAGCTTACAGAGATAAAAAATATTCTCGGCGAACCAACAGAGCATTAACCGCCGGTTATTTATCAAACGGCATTTTGACTCCGCCGCTGGGCGTAACTGTCGTATCGCTTTGCTGCTCTATTGGTTTTTCAGGTTGTTTACCCTGTTTTCTGCAAATCAGTCCTTCGGATAATTTGGAAGCATCGCCTTGCACTATGACAGCATAGGAAAAATTGGGCATAACTTTTGTAATTTTTATTGTAGCGACAGGTTCCTCAATTTTTCCGAGAGATTCTTTTGTGTCATAATCGAAAAGCTCTGTCCCTTCCTTTAGAACCTCATAAATATCCGACTCGGCAATGTTTTTTCCGCCTTTGTTTATGGCAATTTGGCCTTGGGGCAGGATTTTGGCTATTCTGACCGGATAAAGACCGCCGGCGATATTATCGACAATCGGACTAACCGCTAATTTAATCAGCTCATCAGCAAGCAGCCGGTAATCGATTTTGTCTTCCTGCCATTTTGGAACGAGTTTTCTTACATCTTTATCGTACTCAAGCCACAAATTTACAGAGTCTGAAAATTTGATTTGGCTTGTTGCTGCGCCGATAAGGGAATAATCCATTTTGAATTTCGCCTCGTGCTCACGGGTCGTTTGTCCTATTGCTTCGAGAGATTTCTCTTTTACAGTTATTTGCGCCTCGGTAAGCACCGAGGTAAGGATATAGTCGGCTCCCAAAAGATTTCCCAGTTTTGCCTTTTCCTCGAGGGAAGCGTCGCCGTGCCAAACCAGTCCTTTTTCCTGCATAATCTTATCGATGTATTGTCTGTCGAGAATAGAGAATTTGTTTGTTGCCGCCAGTTTGGTATTCAATATGTGCATAATTTTACGCTGGATTTCATTGTCGCTGATATTTATATTGCCGAAATAATAGTTGCTGCTTAGAGTTTCCGGCGACATTACGGCTATTCTCAGTCTGCCGGTTTTGTCCGGCGGCTGATAGTCGTATATCCAGGCCTTGACTTTTACCTCATAGGAGTTGGCGTCAATTTTTTTCTCTTCGAGAACCTCATAAGTTTTTATGAAGGCGCCGATTTGCATTTCAGCCGTTGAGCCTTTGGCTCGTATGGAAACAGCATCGAAACCTATTTCTTTGCTGGAACCTTTTCTTTCAATATCTGCGGAAGCGGAATCATAGCTGTATTCGTATTCGCCTGAGCCGACACTTATTCCCTTTGCTTTGGCGACAGCTTCAAAGATGGCTCTTTTTATGGCCTCCTGCCTTGTCGGGGCAATGCCCTTACCTTCCTGAACGATGGGTTTTGTTTCGGCAAAAGCCTGTAAAGAAAGCAGGCCAATCAACAATAATATTATTGTCTTTCTCATTTTATCTGTCCTTAAATCGTTATTTTTTACCACGCGACGGATTTATTGCTGCCGCGTTTGCCGATGAGAACTTCATTCTGCCAGAACCGAAGACCTGTTTTTATGTCCGTAATTTTCAGCTGGAAATAATATTCAACCTGCTGTTTGTCTTTGTCGTATCGCAGATTGCGCTGAAAGATTTTTCCTGAGATGCTCAGTTCCGGTGAGACTATCTGGCCTTTTTGCGGCAGGGTTTCCTGTTTGAATTCCTCGCCTTTCGAGGAATCTCTGGTCTCTCTCAGTTCATAAACCGTTTCATCACGGTTGCTTTCTTTGCCGCCTACGGCGCTGGTCATAACCACCTGTCCGCTGTTCATCAGGTCCTGTTCGATTTTCGCGGTGAGCTGGTCGGTGTCAATTCTCTGCATAGTGTCGTTTGTGACTTTGCTTGTAGCGACGACGTACCTGCTTCCGTCCTGTTTGGCCAGTTTGCCTGAGCTTAGAAGCGATTGAATCATCTGGCTTGCCGCATCGTCGAAATCTCTGTAATCGAGCGACATAACCTGTTTGCCGGTATCGTTGGTGGTGTCAATTTTCTGTACTTCTTCGCAGCCGAGAAGAAACAATGGTATAACAAATAATATTGCCAGCTTTTTCATCTTTTATCCTTTCTTTATTCGGGAGTTTTTCTTGTATTCATTTGGAAATCAACAACATCTTTTGTCGGAGCAACGGTTTTAAACCTGAAATCGGTTCTTGATTTTGCGGAAATATGCCTCCAGACACTTGCTTTTGAATCGACCGCAACGCCGTTATTGTCGAGCCAGTCTACTTTGTAATCAAATCTTTTGGTATATACGGCGCGGTTGTAGCCGGTTACCTGAATTTCCATAAAACCGGCTTCATTCCTGAAGACTTTTACATCTTTTAAATCAATTCCGTATCCTGCCAGTAAAGAAAAGGCGCCGTATACAGGCCGGGTCAGAGTGTTGTTTGCGAGAGTATCGCTTTTGACTCCGGTGTCAAGGCTGACCCGATCGTCCTTATACTCTTCTTTGCAGCCGCTGAGGATTACGATTGATGCCGCAAAAAATAACAGAAGACAATATTTTTTCAACCCGTTAGAGACTGGCCACCTCTTGCGACCGTCTCTAACGAGAAACTTTCTTGTTCCTATAGTTTCCTTGAATTCATTCGAATACGCCTTGTCTCTAACGGGTTTCATATTTGTTTCTCCTTAAATATGTTTCACAAAGGAATAACATTATAAACAGGTATTGAGTTTCTTTGTACAATTTTAATATATACGAGTATATTATCACCATCCGGCAGTTCAATGTCAAATGGTACAGAGTCAGGGGGGGTAATTTTCAGTATTTTGTTTTGGGGTCTGGGACATTTTGCAAATTGGAAGTTTTTCGGCATCGCCGTCCAGATTCTGACGTCCGCGGCGGTAGTCGCGAGCGAATAAGCGGCTATCAGCATAGCGCCGATGTTAGCCGCGGCGGAATCCTGGCTTGTCAGGACATATTGCGCGGCTACCTTGGCGGTTGTAGAAATTATCGCTCTTGTTAAGGCGGCATCGAAATCTTTTTTAAACTCACTGTTTATTACCCTGTCCATATCGCTGACGACAGAAGTATTGTATTTGTTTTCATCAGATTCTATCAGCAGATAAGGAAATGCGGCGTCTCTGTATTTAAGTTTCGGCAGCGCTATTCCGGCATAAAATACACGGTTAGTCGCTATGAAAAGCGGAAGGTCAATTCTGAATTCCTCCTTGACCGGTCCCAG